>Ga0268299_1000071_pt1 | contig 388344 bp, 330 predicted proteins | sample NOBtaG_FD_193484 | JGI IMG/M metagenome (GOLD analysis project Ga0268299, IMG submission 193484) | Activated sludge microbial communities from bioreactor in Nijmegen, Gelderland, Netherland - NOB reactor | ecosystem: Engineered > Bioreactor > Aerobic > Activated sludge | place: Netherlands...
CGAGGAATCGCATGAGGCAGTTTTCAAGGGCCGGACGCCGGCGCGCGACCATCACGACGCTCGCCTTCGGCCTGTGCATGGCCGTGTTGTTCTCGGGGGGCCGTGCGGTCGAGCGCGTGTCGGCCGTCCCGCAGGAAACGTACGACGAGCTCGAGACCTTCACCAACATCCTGTCGATCGTCCAGAAGAACTACGTCGACCAGGTCGACACCAAGCAGCTGCTCGAGGGCGCGGTGAACGGCATGCTCGGCTCGCTCGACCCGCACAGCGCGTACTTGACGCCCGAGCTGTACAAGGAGCTGCAGGTCGACACCAAGGGGAGCTTCGGCGGCCTCGGCATCGAGATCACCAACCGCGGCGGCGTGCTCACCGTCGTGTCGCCGATCGAGGACACTCCGGCGGCGCGCGCCGGCATCCTTCCGGGTGACCAGATCATCAAGATCGACGGCGAGTTCACCAAGGATCTCTCGCTGGCGGACGCGGTCAAGAAGATGCGCGGTCCGCGCGGCTCGAAGGTGGTCGTGGCGGTGAAGCGCGAGGGCGTGTCCGACCTGCTCGACTTCACGCTGACGCGCGAGAACATCCAGATCCAGAGCATCAAGTACAAGGACCTGGGCGACGGCTACGGCTACATCCGCATCACCCAGTTCCAGGAGCGCACCGCGACCGCGCTCGACGAGGCGATCGCGAGCATCAGCCGCGGCAACGACGACAACCTGCGCGGGCTGATCCTCGACCTGCGCAACGACCCGGGTGGGCTCCTTTCGCAGGCGGTGAAGGTGGCAGACACCTTCCTCGACTCCGGCCTCATCGTCTACACGGACGGCCGGCTCGACAGCCAGAAGCAGAAGTACTTCGCGCACAAGCCGGGCAGCCACACCGAGTTCCCGATGGTGGTGCTGGTGAACGGCGGCACGGCGAGCGCGGCCGAGATCGTCGCCGGCGCGCTGCAGGACCACAAGCGCGCGCTGGTGCTCGGCACGCAGACCTTCGGCAAGGGCTCGGTGCAGACGATCCTGCCGCTCGACGACCAGTCGGCGCTGCGCTTGACGACCGCGCTCTACTACACGCCCAGCGGACGCTCGATCCAGGCGACCGGCATCGCGCCCGACATCCTGATGGAGAACAACGTCCAGCTCGCGAAGACCGACGCGAAGAAGTCACCGCAGCAGCAGTTCCTCCGCGAGGAGAACCTGCCCAAGCACATCGAGAACGGCAATCGCGACCCGAACGGCGAGCCGACGCTCAAGCCGGTTCCGAAGCCGATCAAGGAGGACGGTGGCGAGCCGAGCGACGAGGAGAACGCGCCCACCGACGACCCCGCCGTGCAGGGGACCATCGGCGAGCTGGGCAAGGACCCGCAGCTGGACCGCGCGCTCGAGCTTCTGAAGAGCTGGCAGGTCTTCAAGACGCTGGTTGCGAAGAACGACTGACGTCCGCACCGGCTTCGCCGGCGTCTCCATCGGACGTCCGCACCGGCTTCGCCGGCCACGAGGGGATGAACCGCACGGTGTCTTCATCTGACGCGCGCGGCGCCGCGGGAACGCCGCTGTTCGCCGGCCTCGGCGGCGGCGAGCCCGCTCCCGCCGCGGCGAGGCCGGAACGGCGAGCGATCTCCGTGCGCCAGCTCGTCGCGCGGCTGCAGGCCGTGCTGCAGGAGCGTTTCCCGCAGCGCTTCTGGGTCGAGGGCGAGCTGTCGAACGTCAAGGTCATGCGCAGCGGCCACGCCTGGTGCTGCCTGAAGGACGGCGACGCGCAGCTCGAGGCGGTCATCTGGCGCGACGACCTGCGTGCGCTCCGCTTCTCGCCCGCCGACGGCATGCACGTCCTCGCGCTGGTGCGCCGCATCGACCTCTACGCACCGTCGGGACGTCTGCGGGTCCACATCGAGCGCCTCGAGCCGCAGGGGATCGGCGCGCTGCATCGCGCGCTCGAGGAGCGCAAGGCGCGCCTCGCGGCGGAGGGGCTGTTCGAGGAGGCTCGCAAGCGGCCGCTGCCGCTCCTGCCGCGCGTGGTCGGCGTCGCGACCGCGTCCACCGGAGCCGCGGTGCGCGACGTCCTGCAGGTGCTCGCGCAGCGCTTCGCGGCGCGGCGCGTGATCGTCCGCCCGTGCCGCGTGCAGGGCGACGGTGCGGCCGCCGACGTCGCCGCGGCACTCGACGACCTGAACCGCGACGGCTCGGTCGACGTGATCATCGTCGGCCGCGGTGGTGGCTCGATCGAGGATCTGTGGGCGTTCAACGAGGAGGTCGTGGTGCGCGCGATCGCGCGCTCGCGCGTCCCGGTGGTGTCGGCCGTCGGACACGAAACCGACTGGACGCTCGCCGACCTCGTCGCGGACCTGCGCGCACCGACGCCCAGCGCGGCGGCGGCGCGCGTCATGCCCGAGCGTCGCGAGCTCGAGGAGCAGCTCGCGCAGCTCCGTGTCCGGCTGGAGCGCGCGCTCGCGCACCGCGTCGACCGCGTGCGCGGCCGTCTCGCCGCCGCCGACAAGGTGCTCGCCGATCCGCGCCGCCTGGTCACCGAGCGCCAGCTCCGGCTGGAAGGGTTCGCGCGCCGCGCGCGCGAGGCGATGCGCTCGCTGCCGCTCGAGCGACGGCACCGGATCGAGCGGCTGCGCACGCGACTCGGCGCGCGCGCGCCTCGCTCCGACGCGCAGCGTGCGGCGATCGAGCGTCTGGCGCGGCGCCTCCTGCACGCGTGGGACCGGCGCCTGGTCGCGGCCCGGCACGACGTCGCCGCGTCGTCGGCGCAGCTCGATGCGCTGTCACCGCTCGCCGTGCTCGGACGCGGCTTCACGCTCGCGCGCAGGGCGGACGGCAGCGTCGTTCGCGACGCCGCGGAGATCGCGCCGGGCGAGCGTCTCGCGCTGCGCTTCGCGCGCGGCGAGGCCGGTGTCGAGGTGCTAGAGACCTCGCCGGACGGCGCCGCGCCCGCCGTGCCGTCGAGGAGGTGACGTGAGCGAGCAACCGCAGGGCTACGGAAAGCAGACCTTCGAGGAGGGCATGCGGGCGCTCGAGGGCATCGTCAGCCGCCTCGAGGGAGGCAACCTGCCGCTCGAGGAGTCGCTCGCGGCGTTCGAGCAGGGCGTCGCGGTGCTGCGCGCGCTGCACGAGCAGCTGGGCGAGGTCGAGCGCCGAGTCGAGGTCCTGCTGCGCGACGCGGACGGCGTGCTGCGCACTCGCGACGGAAGCGACCTCGCGCGGTGAGTCCGGGCGAGCTGGAAGGTCATCTCGCCGCGCGCCGGCGCGTGGTGGAGCGCGCCCTGCGCACGATCCTGAAGCCGCGCGCCGCGCGTCCCGCGAGGCTCGGCGAGGCCATGCGCTACGCGGTCCTCGGGCCGGGCAAGCGCCTGCGTCCGGTGCTGACCGTGCTCGCCGCGGAGCTGGTCGCCGGTCCGGCGGCCGGTACGCGCGCGGTGCCCTTCGGCTGCGCCCTCGAGCTGATCCACGCCTACTCGCTGGTGCACGACGACCTACCGGCGATGGACGACGACGACGAGCGGCGCGGCAAGCCGTCGCTGCACGTGGCGTACGGCGAGGCGCTCGCGATCCTGACGGGCGACGCGCTGCTCACCGAGGCCTTCGCGGTGGTCGCACGCGCCGCGGCGTCGCTGGGCAGCAGCGCCACGGCGGCGCGCCGCGCGGTCCGCATCGGCGGCGAGATCGCGGACGCGGCCGGGGCCGACGGCATGGTGGCAGGGCAGGTGGTGGACCTCGCGAGCGAGGGGCTCGCCGACGTCTCGCTGCGTACGGTGGCCTCGATCCACCGCCGCAAGACGGGGGCGCTGATCCGCTGCGCGGTGCGCATCGGGGCGATCGCGGCGGGTGCCCCGGAGAGACGGCTCACGCGCCTCACGGATTACGGCGAGGCGCTCGGCCTCGCGTTCCAGATCGCGGACGACGTGCTCGACGCGACACACGCCAGCGACAAGATCGGACGCGCCGGTGGCGGCGATGCGGCTCGCGGCAAGGCGACCTATCCGGGGATCCTGGGTGTGGACGGCGCGCGGCGCCGCGCGCGGCAGGCGGCCGAGGCCGCGTCGGATGCCCTGCGGCCGTTCGGCAGCCGGGCGACCGTGCTCGATGCCCTGGTGCGTCATGTCGTCGAGCGAGCGACTTGACGTCGCGCTGTTCGCGCGCGGCCTCGCCGAGAGCCGCGAGCGCGCGCAGCGGCTGATCATGGCCGGCTGCGTGCTCGTCGACGGCGAGCGCGCGCGTCACGCAGGACGGCGCGTCCGGGCGGACGCGGACATCGTCGTCACCGGCGCCGACCACTCGTTCGTGTCGCGGGGGGGCGTCAAGCTCGCGGGCGCCCTCGACGCCTTCGCGATCGACCCGAGTGGCGCGATCTGCGTCGACGTCGGTGCCTCGACCGGCGGCTTCACCGACTGCCTCCTGCAGCGTGGCGCGGTGCTCGTGCACGCGGTGGACGTCGGCTACGGGCAGCTCGCCTGGAAGCTCCGCACCGACCCGCGCGTGCGCGTGCACGAGCGCACCAACATGCGCACACTCGCGCCGCGGACGCTCGATCCGGCCCCGAGCCTCGCGGTGATCGACGCGTCCTTCATCTCGCTGCGCCTGCTGCTCGCGCCGACGCTCGCCCAGCTCGTCGCACCCGAGCGCGTCGTCGCGCTGGTGAAGCCGCAGTTCGAGGTCGGGCGCGAGGGGGTCGGGAAGGGCGGGGTGGTGCGCGACGCGGCCGCCCGCGACGGCGCGCTCGGGGCGGTCGCCTCGGCGGCGCGCGAGATCGGCCTCGTCGTGCGCGGCAGCTGCGTCTCGCCGCTGGTCGGAGCGAAGAAGGGCAACGTCGAGCTCTTCCTGCACCTGGAGCGGGAACCGGAGACGTCCGGCGACGCCGCGGGAGCTGCGTCTGACGCCCCCGGACGCCAGGGCGTTTGACACGAGGCCCCCGAGTCGTCTACCGCCGCCCGATGTCCTGGTTCCAGAGCGAGCACGAGCGGGTGGCAGGCGAGCTCCAGTCGCTGCACGCGGAGTACCGGCGCCTGGTGCGGCAGCTCGAGTCGCACGCCGAGGCGGCACCCTATCCCCAGATCACCGAGCGATTGCAGACCATCCTGCGCGACGAGGATCGCAGCGCGCAGGCCATCGCCGAGCGCCTGGACGCGCTCGGGCGGCACCTGCGCGACGAGGACGCCGGTGCGATCAAGAGCGGCCACAACTCCTGGGCACGCCTCGTCGTCCTGCTGGAGGACTATCGCGCGCTGCTGCGCCGCCTGTCGGCGCTCTGGGTCCAGTGGGACGACGAGCATCCCGAGGACGCGAAGCTGGTGCGCGACCTGCGCGACTCCGCGATCGAGCATCGCGAGGCGATCGTCGACCTCGTGGCGCGCGCGGATCCGCACGCGAGTAATTGAAAGGAGGGGGGACGGTTGTCGAGCCGTCCCCCATTCTGCTTGCGGGCGATGTGATGCCGGTGGTCAGGGCATCGCGACGATGCAGACGCCGCAGGCCTGCGGCGCGCCGCCGATGTTGTGCGACAGGGCGACGGTCGCGTTCTTGACCTGACGCTTCTCGGCCTTGCCCTGCAGCTGCTTGTAGTTCTCGTAGATCATGCGCACGCCGGTCGCGCCGGTGGGGTGGCCGAAGGTCTTCAGCCCGCCGTCGGTGTTGACCGGCAGCTCGCCCTCGAGCGTGAACGTGCCCGACTTGACGTGCTCCTTCGCCGAGCCCTTCTCGCAGAAGCCGAGGTCCTCGTAGGCGAGCATCTCGGTGAGCGTGAAGCAGTCGTGCACCTGCGCGACGTGGATCTCCTTCCGCGGATCGGTGATCCCCGCCTGCTCGTAGACCTGGCGAGCGGCCATCTCGGTCGGCTTCCAGCGCAGGAAGTCGAAGCTCGGATCCTCCTTCGGATCCGCCGCGAGTGCGATGCCGATGCCGCGGACGAGCACGTAGTCGTCGCGGAAGCCCTTGGCGAGCTCGCGGCGCGTGATGATCGCCGCCGCGGCGCCGTCGGACTGCGCGGCGCAGTCGTAGAGGCCGAACGGCCACGAGATGACGCGCGCGGAAAGCGCGTCCTCGACGGTGATCTCGCGCTTCAGCATCGACTTCGGCGCGAGCGTGCCGTTGTGGTGGTTCTTGACGGCGATGCGCGCGAGGTCCTCGCGGCCGGCGCCGTACGTCTCGAAGTAGCGTGCGGCGACGTGGCTGAACCAGCCGGCCGGTGTCGCGGGCAGGCCGCGCACGCCGGTCACCGCGACCGACGGACCCGACACGCCGCGGTCCTTCGGCTTGTCGAAGCCGACCACGAGCACCGTGTCGTACATGCCGCTCGCGACCGCGAACACACCGTAGCGGAACGCGTCCGTGCCGGTCGCGCAGTAGTTGACGACCATGCTCACCGGGCGGCCGTAGAGCTTCAGCGCGTCTGCGACCTCGGCGGTGCCCTTCGACGGGTACTGCGCGCCGCAGAACACCGCCTCGATCTGGCGCTGCGGATCCTCGAGGCCGGCGTCGGCGTACGCCTCGTACGCCGCCTCGACGATCATGTCCTGCGGGTCCTTGTCCCAGTTCTCGCCGAACTTGCAGCAGCCCATGCCGACGATCGCGACCTTGTCGCGGATTGCCTGTGGATTTCCCATTTCTTCCTTTCGAGGGGGCGCCGCCCCCTCGCTCCACGCGGCGAAGCCGCGTGGAGCCTCACTCCCCCGCTCGCTGGCGCTCGGCCGCGCTGCGCGCGGATGCTGCGAGCGGAATTCTCGTCAGCGGCGGGCCGGCGTGACCTTCCAGTAGTAGTTGGGCGTGCCGCCCGCGTCGTGGATCTTGCGGAACACGAGTTCGACGGGGAGGTCCAGCTTGACCTCCTTCGGGTTCGCGTCGGTCATCTGGATGTAGAGTCGCGCGCCCTCGATGTCGGTCACCGTCGCGACCAGCGGTGGGTTCGGGCTGCCGGCGAAGTTGTCGAAGGTGAACGACTTGAGCGTCCCGATCTTGTCCGACAGGCGGACGTGGTCGAACTCGTCCTTCGCGAAGCAGGTGTGGCAGACGCGCTGGTGCGGGTACTGCACCTGGCTGCACTTGCGGCACTTCTGCGCGAGCAGGCTGACCTCGTAGTCGCGATCGCGGAAGTGCTTGGTCGCCGACAGGCCGGCGCCGGCGCGACGGTCGTGCTCGGTCGCCAGCAGCTGGCGGAAGCGCAGGTACATGTCGTAGCTCGGCAGCTCACCGCGACGCTCGAGGTGCCAGCGCACGCCGCGCCGGTCGCGCGTCTTGTCGATCGCGGACGTGACCTCGAAGGCGAACGCGTCGGCGCCGTCGCCGTACGACGCGAGCAGGATCTTGTCGCCGGCCTTCGCGACCTCGAGTGCGGCCGCGAGCTGCAGCGGCGCGAACGCGGCGCCGCAGTTTCCGACCTGGCCGAACAGCGGGTCCTGCAGCTGCACCGGCTCGAACTTGAGCTCGCGCGCGAGTGCCGCGTGGCTGCGCTTGTCGGGTCCGAACAGCACGAGGCGGGTGAAGTCCTTGGGCTCGAGCTTCTGCTTCGCGAGCAGGCCCTTCACCACTTCCTTGACGTTCGCGCGATAGCCGTGGTCGACGACGAAGCGGTCCTCCCATGCGTGCACGAACGGATCGCCCTCGGTGCGCCACACGTCGATGATCTCGTCCGCGACCGAGTGGCTCGCCTTGATCTCGGCGGCGACGTCGCCGTCGCCGATCAGGAACGCGACGCCGGCGTCGCCGAGGTTCGCCTCGACCGCCGAGCGCGGCGCCGCCATGCGAGTGTCGCCGATGACGACCAGCACGCGCCTCGCCGAGCCCGCCTTGACGGAGTCGATCGCGGCGCGCAGCGCGTTGGTGCCGGCGCGCAGCGAGTCGCCGATGTCGGCGGTGAGCACGTCGCGGCGCAGGTCGAGCGCCTTCGCGACGATCGCGGCACCCTGCTTCTCCTTGAACGCGTAGGACGTCGACGCGAACAGCACGCCGTCGATCGTGTCGCGGTCGATGCCGGCGAGGCAGTCTATACCGGCCGCTACAGCGAGGGTGAGCGCGTCCTCGTCCCAGTTGGCGACGGCCTTCTCGGGACCACCTTCGGTCCGCTTGCCGCCGCTGATCGCCGCCAGCGGCAGGCGAAGATAGGGAATGTACGCGCCGAACGAGGTGATACCGACCATCGGGGGTCCTCCGGGAGGGAACTGCGAATCCTCGTAGCGTTACGACCCGGACGCGCAAAGTTCAAGCATTCGCCCGACTCGCGCGATTGACGCACCGTTCTGCCGCGCCATGCCAGTGACGCCGGAGCTCGCGCGGACTGCGGCGCGCAGCGCGGTGCCGCGCCGCAGCTCAGGTTCAAGAACGGCGACGCATTCGCTTCGCCGTCTCTCACCGGCGTTCCGCATTCGCCGCGGCGCGGCACCGCGCTGCGCGCCTCGTGCCGGTGCGGGCGCCGGCCGACGCGCGACGCGAGCTCGGCAGAATCGTCGGCGGCGGTTACGCGCTGGGCGGGCCGCAGCGAATGCGCGCCTCGCGCCGCTGAGACACGGCGAAGCGCAGCTTCGCCGATGTCGAAGCTGATCGGCGGACCGCCCACCGCGTCCCCGCCGCCGGGCGCGAAGCCACCACTGCGATCGCACCGCGACGTAAGGGCGCCACACCGCACGTTCCGCACGGGGGTCGAGCGCCGTGCGGAGTGCGGACGCTTCAGCCGATCTCGAGCTCGAGGCCGTCGTTCGCGAGCTGGTCGGGGATCTCGCCGCTGCGCGCGCGCATCTCGCGCCCGAGATGCGTCAGCAGCAGCCGGTCGCAGCCGAAGCTCGCGTGGTTGGCGGCGATGTCGACGTAGCGCACGTGGCGCGGCACCCGGGTGTCGAAGGTCGAGCACTCGCAGAGGAACACGTCGGCGCCCTCGGATACGCGCAGCAGGTCGGGTGTCCACGCCGTGTCACCGGAGTAGACCAGCGACGTGCCGCCGGCGCGCAGCCGGTGGCCGAGCGAGATCGCAGTCTCCTGGTGCGGCACGCGGAAGCTCTCGACGCGTGCGTCCACCACCTCCGTGACGCTTCCGTCCACCGCCTCGACGAAGCGGATCTCGAACGGCAGCGGCTTGCCGCGCATCTCCGCGTAGAGCGCGTGGTACAGCTCGAACACGCGCCGCTCGGTGTCGGGCGGGCCGACGACGACGAGCGGCCGCTCGCGCGGCGACTCGTAGCAGTACTCGAGGATCAGGAAGGCGACGCCGCCGAAGTGGTCGCCGTGCAGGTGGCTCAGCACCACCGCGTCGATCTCCGACGGGCTCCGCTGCTGCGCCTTCATGGCGGTCAGGATGCCGGGGCCGGCGTCGACCAGGATGCAGCCTTGCCGGGTGTCGAGCAGGTAGCCCGCGCAGTGGCGGCCAGCCGACCCGAAGGCGTCGCTGGTGCCCAGGCACGTGAGGGACATCTTGGCGGGACGCGTCCCTGGGGCCATCGCTCACCAGTGTCACAGGGGCCGCGCGATGTCACGTCGTTTACCGTCGACGGTCCGGGGGCTTCCGGCGTGCGTCCGATCGACCGCGGGGCGTGACCCGGATGGCGCCCGTCACGGCGGGCGGCAGGGGCGCGGGGAGGGAAGGGGAGCTCGGCCGGGAGCGCCCGGCGACGTGCCGCGCGACGCTCGGAGCGCACCGCATCGCGCGCAGCACGTGCGCAGCTCCGGCGCCGCAGGCGTGCGCCGCCGCGCGCGTGACGAGCGGCGGCGCGCCGCGCGCGCATCGTCACCTTTTCGGCGCTCGCGTCACGTCTCGACTGCGCACGTGCTGTGTCTCTGCGCCGCTGCTCCACGACCGGACATGGAAGATTCTCCGGCGCGAACCATGGCACCTCCGTTGCTCCACCCCGCCGCACGGGGAGGCCGTGATGCGGAAGCAAGTGGTGCGAACGTTCGTGATTTCTATGTTTGCTGTGCTCTGCTGTGCGGGCAGCGCTTCGGCCACGACGTGGATCGTTCCCGAGCAGGAGGAGATGCTGCAGAGCGCGGACGCAGTGGTGCTCGCCACGGTGAGCGACTTGCGCAGCGTCGAGGCGTTCGACGGGTCGGAGATCTCGACCGCGGTCACGCTCCGCGTCCACGAGGCGTACAAGGGAGCGCAGGCGGGCGACGAGCTCGTCCTGCGCGAGACCGGTGGCCGTGTCGGCGACGCCCAGCAGTGGATCTTCGGATCCCCCGAGTACGCGCTCGGCGAGACGGTGCTCGTCTACCTGAAGCTCGGCGCCGACGGCGTGCTGCGCACGCACCACCTCGGCATCGGCAAGGTCGGCGCGCGCGTCAAGAACGACGGGCGCGTCTGGCTGTCGCGGGTGAGTCCGAAGGGCAAGGGCCGGCGCATCGAGTCGCTGAGCCACTTCACGCGCCGCCTGTCGCCGATGCTGCGCGGCGCGGCGCGCGTCGAGGCGCGCGCGCCGCAGCTCGTCGGCAAGGCGCAGGCGACGACGCAGTTCCGCCTGATGCAGCCGGCGTCGCGCTGGTTCGACCTGCCGGTCGCCGTGTGGGGCGACGTCTCCGGCGACGCGAAGATCGGTGCGGGGCCGTCGCGCGAGTCGGTGGCCGCGGCCGCCGCCGCGTGGAGCGGACAGCCCGGCTCCGACCTCGAGCTCCGCTATTCCGGGGACCGCCAGGGGGCCGGTTTCCAGTGCACCCAGGGCGCGCTCACGGTCTCGTTCGACGATCCGCGCGGCGAGATCGACGATCCATCGGGCTGCAGCGGCGTCCTCGCCGTGGGCGGCTTCTGCGCGAGCGGATCGGTGCGCGCGGGCACGCCTTACCAGACGATCAACGCGGGCGCGGTCGTGTTCAACAACGGCTGGGGCGGCTGCAACTTCTGGAGCAAGACCGACTTCCGCAACTTCAAGGAGGTGATGACGCACGAGATGGGTCACGCGGTCGGGCTCGCGCACTCCTCAGACGGCAGCAGCGGCGGCACCTTCGCGAGCGACGCGACGATGTACTGGATGGCGCACTTCGACGGTCGCGCTGCGGGGCTCGAGGACTACGACCAGGGGGCGATCGCGTACTTGTATGACGACGGTGGCGCGCCCGTGTCGACGCCGAAGCCCACCGCGACTCCGAAGCCCACGCCGACGCCGAAACCCACCGCGAAGCCGACCGCGACGCCGAAGCCGACCGCCGTGGCGCCGACGCCGGCCTTGACCCCGTCGGCGAACGACGTCGACGGCGACGGCGTGCGCAACAACGTCGACAACTGCCCGACCGAGGCGAACGCGAATCAGCTCGATCGCGACGGCGACGGGATCGGCGACGTCTGCGACACCTGCGCCGACCTGCCGAACCAGACCGCCGACCAGAGCTGCACCTTGCTCGACGGCAAGGCCGGCATCACCACCACCGCCAAGTCCGACGCTACGCTCGTGCTCGACGGCAGCTTCAGCGGCGTGGTGGACACGCGCGGTCTCGCGACGCTCCGCTTCGAGCTCTCGGGCAACGGGCAGAGCTTCGCGGTCGAGGTACCCGCCGGCGCGCTCAAGGCGAACAAGCAGGGGACCGTCGCGAACTACACGAGCAAGACGCTCGCGGCCACGCTGCGTCGCGCGTCGGGCAGGGCCGCCACGCTGGTGAGCCTGCGCGTCGTCGGCCCCGAGGTGAAGGGGATCGTCGGCGCCACCCTCTCGGCACGCGTGGTCCTGCCGCAGACGAGCGCGGCGATGAGCTTGCCGTGCAGCACGCGCAACCTCGGCGCGCGTGCGGTCACGCAGTGTCAGGCGCAGCGTCAGACGACCGGCGCGAAGCCGCCGGCGACGCGCTCGATCGGCTCACTGGTCGCTCTCGCCGACTGATCTCGGATGCGGGCCGGACGCGTCAGAGCGGCGCGTCCGGCTCCGCCGCGTCGCGCTCGACCGGCGCGGTCTCCGGATCCGGAACCGTCGCGGCGGGCTCGTCGGCGGTCCCGGCGTCGCCGGGCGTCGGCTGTGCGGAGGGCGTCGCGGACGGCTCACCGGTCGCGCCGCCGCCGGCGCTCGCCACCATGCTCTCGAAACGCGCCGCGAGACCGGCGAAGCGCGACTCGAGCTTGGCGAGCGAGTCGTTCGCCTCATCGAGGCGCGAGCGCAGCCACTGGCGGTCCTGGTCGACGTTCTTCAGCGACGCCTCGAGCTCGCGCACGCGCGGACTCGAGACGATCAGGTAGTCGCCGCCACCGGCGGTGATGAGGAAGGCCGCGGTGCCGCCGATGCCGAGCAGCAGCCCGAGCAGCAGGCCGATGATGAATCGCGTCATGAAGGGTTCCCTGCCGCCGCGGCGGCTCCGTCGCGCAGCGTCAGCACGAGCTGGCGCGCAGTCGGGGTGAAGCCCTCGGCGTCGAGGGCGGTGCGAACCTGCTCGGCGGCGAGTGCGCTGTCGATCGCGACGCAGCCGCGGCGTCGGGCCCGCGAGATCGCGCACGCGAGCAGCGCGGCTGCGTCGCTCTGCCGCTGGTCCTGGCCGTCCTCGCTCCACGCCTCGAGCGCGTCGATCGTCGCGGTGAGGCCGCCGTGCGCGAGGCTTCGCCGGTAGACCACCGCGACGACGCCGTGCAGCGCCGCGTGGCGGTCGAGGACGTACAGATCGGCCGCCAGCGTCTTGGTCAGCCGGCGCAGCGCGCGCACGCGCCCGGCCTCGGGCCCGCCCACCACGTGGAGCAGGGCCGCGATGTCCTCGCGCCGCGCGCGGCGGATGCGCTCGACGGCAGGGTCCCTCGGCTGCGGCATGGCGGGCTCGTCTACCACACGCTTTCCGGGTTGTCGTAGAAAGGGCACCGGCGCCTCACGCGCCGCGAGCATCCCGCCGAAGGGAGGGAAAGCGCACCGTGCGAGCCGGCTCGCGACGCGAGTTCACAGGTTGACTTAGAGAGTACCGGGTCCGTATCGTTGGTCGGCCGAACGGGACCGGGGGACGAGCACAGCGGGCGCGCGAGCTCCACCGGCGGCAAGAGGGATGGCGGAATCGATGGCCAAGCAAGAGAAGTCCACGGTCAAACCCAAGATCACCATCATCCCTGGGCGCGGCGTCGCCCAGACGATCAACTACCTGCTCGAGGACCGTGACGACCTCGAGTGGCTGGTCGCGGTCGGACGCAACAAGAACGGCGAGATCTTCTTCTACGACACCGGCGGCGACATCGTCGAGGATCTCGGCACGCTCGACTACCTCAAGCAGCGGATTATTCGCGCGCACTTCGGCGACGAGCCGGAATGAGAGGTTAGTCCGTCGAGGGGTCACGCGACGCCTTTTCGGACGAGGGGCCACCACGCCCCTCGCCCCATCGCGCAAAGCCCGACGGGGACCCACTCCCACCGCCCCCCTTCCGTCGGCCGCGCGCTTCGCGCGCGGAGAGAGTTCCGGCTACTCCGGGAGCGGATCCGGGCAGAGCGCGAGGATCTCGCCGTCGCGCTCGACGAGCGGTACCGCGAAGAGCGACTTGCCGCAGGCCGGGCCGGCGACGCACTCGCCGCCGTCGGGTTCGTAGAGTGCGCCGTGCGTCGGGCAGAGCAGGTGGTCGCCCGCGTCGTCGAAGAACTGGTTCTCGACCCAGTCGAGCGTCATCGGGATGTGGCGGCACTGGTTGACGAACGCGCGCAGCGCGCCGCGCCAGTTCACGACGAAGCACGCGAGCTCGCGGCCGGCGCACGCGAGGGTGAACTTGCGCGACTGGCCGGGCTGGAGCTCGCCGGCACGCAGGATCGGGGTCCCGCTCTCGGCGGCGGTGGGATTGCCGGAAGTGCTCACCGCGGGCTGTCTAGCGGAGGTGCCGGAGCGTCGCACGCTCGGGCGCCGGGCCGCCACGCGGCGTGCGCGTCCCGTGCTGCCGACTTTTTGCGCATACGCGAATCGTCGTATTGTCAAGCAACGGGCTGGCGCGGCAGTCCATCTGCATGCGCCCCCCCTCCGCTCGCGCGCCGCTGCAAGGGCTCACCCGGACACCTGCGTTTCGCGCGATCGCCCGCGCCCTGGCGGTGTTCCTGCTCGTGCAGTCCATCCCGACCGACGGCCTGCGCGTCGGCCGCGCCGCGCGGGCGCACGCCGAGGACGTGGTGCTGTGGGTGGACGGGCAGGGCGGCTGCGGCGGCGAGGTGCCGTGCCACCGGACGATCCAGGCCGCGATCGACGCCGTGCAAGCGGGACAGACGGTGCGCGTCCTGCCGGGCGAGTACGTCGAGCAGCTGATCATCAAGCAGAAGAACGTCGCATCGCGCGGCGAGGTCGACCGCATCGTCATCGAGGCCGACCCGCGCGCGCCGGTGGGGAGCGTCGTGCTGCGCGGCGCGAAGAACCGCTGCGAGGGCGGCCACGCCGTCGACTTCGACCGCTCGCGCGACGTCACGCTGCGCGGGCTCGGCATCTCCGGCGCGGGCGCGCGCGGAGTCACGCTGCGCGGCGGCGCGCGCCAGAACGCCGGCATCCGGCTCGAGCGCAACCGCATCTTCCGCGGCGCGACCCGCGAGTGCTCGGGCGGCATCGACGTCGGCCGCGGCAACCCCGACACGCTGATCGCCAACAACCTGATCCACGCCAACGGCCGGCACGGCATCCGCTTCCGCGACGGCCGCGGCGGCGGCTACGCGGTGGTCGGCAACACCATCGTCGGCAACGGCTGGAGCGGCATCACGGTCACGCGCAACGCGCACGCGACGATCGTCAACAACCTGATCGCCTTCAACGGCACCGCACCAGGAAGGAACAGCGGCCGGCACGGCGTGTGGCGGCAGCGCAGCGCATCGCCGAGCCCCGAGAGCGTGGTACTCGCCGGCAACCTGGTGTGCGGCAACCGGCTCGGCGAGATCGAGGGCCCGCTGCTCGACGCCGGCGACGCCGACAACCAGACCCCCACCGGCAGCGAGGGGCAGGGCGTCGTCGCGAGCCCCGGCTGCGGCTCGGCCGGAGCGCTGTTCGCGACGCTCCCCGGACCCGACGGCGCTCGCGACACCGCCGACGACGACTTCGCGCTCGCGCCGGGATCGCCGGCGCGCGATCGCGGCCGCGATCCGCGCGACGTCGTCGCCGTGCCCGAGTCGATCCTCCTCGCGGACTTCCTCGCCGCGGCCGCGCGGCCGCGCGACGGCGACGGCGACGAGGTCGCCGCGTTCGACGCGGGCGCGATCGAGGCGCCGGGTGCGGGCGCGACGCCGACGACCGGCGTGACACCCACGCCGACGCCGGACACGCCGCCGACCGCGAGCCCGACGCCGACCGTCGCGCCGCCCACCGCCACCCCGACCCCGTCGCGCACGCCACTGCCGACGCGCTCGCCCACCCCGACTCCTTCGCCGACCCCGACCCCGGCGCCGTCCACCAACCGCGCCCCGATCGCGATCGACGACGAGTACGCGGTGCGTCCCGGCGAGACGTTGAGCGTGCCCGCCGCGGGCGTGCTCGCGAACGACGACGATCCCGACGGCGACGCGCTCATGGCGGAGCTGGTCGATCCGCCGGCGATCGGCACGCTGACGTCGTTCCAGCCCGACGGCAGCTTCGCCTACCAGCCGCCGGAGCAGTTCGTGCAGCCGTCGCTGAACCCGGTCGCGCGCCTGCGCGTCGCGCACGGCTTGAGCGGCTTCGGCCAGGTCGCGGACTTCGACCGAGACGGCCATCCGGACGTGGTCTATCCGGAGTTCGCCGCGCTGCGCGCGCTCGACGGCGAGACCGGCGCACGGCTCTTCGAATACGATGCGAGCGACACGACCGACGTGAACGTGTCGGGCTGCAACACCTTTGGCTCGACGACCATCGCGGTCGGCGACCTGACCGGCAGCGGCGACGTCTCGCTGGTCCGCCCGCTCAACTGCGACCAGACGCAGGTGTCGGGCTCAGCCGACCGCTTCTTCGCGGTCAACGGTTCGCAGATCACGGCGGGCAAGGTGCGCGCGACGTGGGTGACCGACCGGCTCACGCAGCCGCATCCCGACGCGCTCGTCAACGCGAGCGCACCTGCACCGCCGGTGCCGCCGATCCGCCCGGACTTCGCCGCCTCGGCCTACGCCGAGCCGTCGCTCGCGCGTCTCGACGCGGGCGGTGGCGTCAAGGTGCTGGCACGGCGGCTGATCGGCCCCAACCAGGGCATCTACCTCGCACGCAACGGCGCCGGGGTGGTCGAGAGCCGTCGCGCCGGCTGCCGCTCGGTCACCGGGCTGTCGTCGGACGAGGGGCGCCTGTGCCGCGTGACGTGGATCCTCGACGGGGCGAGCGGCGGCGTCGAGCAGGTGCTCACCGCGCCCAACGCGAGCGGCGAGCAGGACACCACGTTCTGGCGGCCGTGGCGCAACAACGCGCCGATCGTCGCGGACCTCGACGGCGACGGTGCGGTCGAGATCGTTTCCGGGAGCGACGTCTTCCGGCGCGTGTCCGGCGCCTGGCAGCTCGCCTGGCAGACGCCGTTCGAGCCCGCGAGCGTCGCGGTCGCGGACCTCGACGGCGACGGCACCGCCGAGATCGTGCAGCAGCAGCACAACGGCACGCCGCGCTCGTCGGCCGACGCCGGGATCTTCATCTATCGCCACGACGGCACGCTGCTGCGCCGCATCGCGCCCAAGGCAGTCGCCGAGACGTCGTTCGGCTTCGTGTCGATCGCCGACGCCGACGGCGACGGCGCGCCCGACATCCTCTTCACGGCCGACGGGTTCCTGCACGTCTACCGTGCCGACGGGCGCCTGCTGTGGCTGTTCCTGATTCCCGACCGGCCCGAGCCGCTGCCGAACGGCCTCACCCCGGGCGCGGTCGGGTTGTTCGGTCGCTCCGGCGAGACCGCGCCGCAGGTCTACGACCTCGACCTCGACGGCCGCCCCGAGGTGATCCTCAACGCTGCGTCGCGCCTGTACATCTTCGACGGCCGTGACGGCGCCGAGAAGTGGAGCATCGACAACGAGGGCGGCGGCTTCGGCGCGAAGACGCTCGCGCTCGCCGACTTCGACGCCGACGGCCACGTCGACATCCTCGCGATGGCGGGAAACCGCTGGAACTGCACCAGCATCGGCGGCGGACCGGTGCCGTGTCGCGGCAACACGCTCTTCGTGAGCGGCCAGGACGGCAACTGGGCGCCGGGTCCGAAGGTCTTCAACCAGATCCACTATCGCGCGAATGCGATCGACGACGCGGCGCAGATCCGGTTCGCGCCGGAGAACCGGCGCGACTTCCGCCGCGCCGCGCAGCAGGGCACGGTGACCGATCCGCGGCTGCGCGCGGGCGCGAGCTTCACCTATCGAGCGAGCGACGGCAGCGCACCGTCGAACACGGCGACGGTGTTCGTCGCGATCGATCCCGAGAACAGCCCGCCCGAGATCACCTCGCTGCCGCCGACGGGCTTCCTGTCGGTGGCGCCCTACACGCGGCCGGTCTACCAGATCACGGCGACCGACCCCGACCCGGGCGACGTGCTGCGCTACGAGCTGGTGTCGACGACGCACCCGTTCGCCGGCGGGGTGAACGTCAACCCGACCACCGGGGCGGTCGACTTCTACACCGGCCCGTGCGGCTCGTTCGGCGGCGGGTGCATCTTCAACGGCGACATCATCGTCGTCGTCGCGGCGATCGACTCCCTCGGCGCGCGCGACGAGCAGACCTTCCAGCTCACCATCTACCCGTTCCCGGCGGCCGTACCGAACGTCGTCGGGATGCTGCTGCAGCCCGCGATCGACGCGCTGCTCGCCGCGAGCCTGCGCGCGCGTGTGCTGCTCGAGATCTTCGATCCCGCTCCGGCGGGCACGGTCCTGCAGCAGAGCCCCGCCGGCGGCGCGCCGAACGTCGCGGTCGGGACGTCCGTCGAGCTGACGCTCTCCAGGGGCCCCGAGCCCACGCCGACCCCCACGCCGAGCGCCACGCCCGATCCGGACGCGACGCCGACGCCCGTGCCGACGGCAGGGCCGCCGCTCGCGTCGATCGTCGTCGAGCCGGCGAACCCGATCGCGCTCGCGGGCGAGACGCAGGCGTTCATCGCGACCGGTGTGTTCGCGGACGGCACGAGCGCGGACCTGACGTCGCAGGTGACGTGGCAGAGCAGCGCGACCGCGAGCGCGACGATCGCCGCCTCCGGCGTCGCGAGCGCGCTCGCCGCGGGAACGCCGACGATCTCGGCGACGATCGACGGCATCACGGGATCGACCGAGCTCACGGTGGTCGCGCGCGTGCCGGGCGACTTCGCCGATCCGACGGCCGTCATCTCGTCACCGGCCGACGGCGCCGAGGTGACGCAGCCGATCGACGTGATCGGCACGGCGACCGACGACAACTTCCTCGAGTACGAGCTCGCGATCGCGCTCGCGGGCGAGAGCGACTTCACGGTGATCGGATCCGGTGCGGCACCCGTCGCGAACGGCGTGCTGGGCAAGCTCGATCCGACGATGCTGATCAACGACCTCTACGATCTCAAGCTGACGGTGCACGACCGCGGCGGGAATCGCACCGAGGCGATGGTCGGCGTGCAGGTCGCCCGCGATCGCAAGATCGGGCCATTCTCGGTCACCTTCAACGACCTCGACATCGCGCTCGCGGGCATCTCGATCGCCATCGACCGGACGTACGACAGCCGGGACAAGTCGAGCGGGGAGTTCGGTGTCGGCTGGCGTCTCGACGCACGCACCTTGCGCATCCGGGCCAATCGCGAGCAGGGAAGCGGCTGGGTGGTCGATCGCGTCGGAGGTGGGCTGGGAGCCTTCGTGCTGTCGCCGAGCGACGATCACAAGGTGAGCTTGACGCTCGCCGACGGGACGGTCGAGGTCTTCGACCTCGTCATCACCCCGACGGTTTCCCCGCTCGTGCCGCTGCAGACGGTGACCGCGCACTACCAGCCGCGAGCCGGGACGCTCGGAACGCTCACGGCGCTCGCGGACAACGACCTGATCGTCGTCGGAGACCAGCCGGGCGAGGTCGAGCTGCTCACGTTCGCAGGAGAGACCTACGATCCAAAGCTGTTCCGCTACGTCGGGGTCGACGGGCAGATCGTCGACGTCGACCGCGACGAGGGCGTGCAACGCGTCGAGGATCGGAACGGGAACACGCTGGTCTTCACCGCCGCCGGCATCACGCACTCGTCGGGGACGAGCGTGGTCTTCACGCGGGACGCGAAGGGCCGCGTCACGCAGATCACCGACCCGCGCGGCGCCGTGCAGACCTACGTCTACGATGCGCGCGGCGACCTGGTCCGGCACACGAGCGCCACGGGCAACGTCACGCGCTTCACGTACGACCGAAGTCACGGCCTGCTCGACATCGTCGACCCGACCGGCGCGCGCGCGGCACGAAACGAGTATGACGACTCGGGCCGTCTGATCGCGACCGTCGACGCGCAGGGGAGCCGCGTCGAGTTCACGCACCAGCCCGGAACGTCGCAATCGGTCGCGAAGGATCGGCTCGGCAACGTGACCGTCCTCGAGTACGACGCGGTCGGAAACGTCGTCTCGCGGACCGACGCACTCGGCGGACGGCGGACCTACACCTACGATGCCGCCGGTAACGAGCTCAGCGAGACCGATCCCCTCGGCAGGACGGCGACGCGAACCTACGACGCCGACCGCAACGTCCTGACCAGCACGGATTTCGACGGCAACACCACGATCCGGACGTACGACATGCGCCGTCAGATCCTCACCTCCACCGATCCCGACGGTCGGACCACGACCAACGTCTACGACGCGCGCGGAAACCTCACGCAGACGACGGATCCCGATGGCGGCATCACGACGTCGACCTACGATGCGGCCGGCAACCAGCTGACCTCGACGGACCCGCTCGGTCGCGTGACGACGTTCACCCACGACGCCGCCGGCAACGTGCTGACCAAGACCGACCCCCTCGGACGTGTGACCGCGTACACGTATGACGCGAACGGCAACCGCCTGAGCGAGACCGATCCCGCCGGCCGGACGACGCGCCACGCGTACGATGCCCGCGGCCGTCGCATCGAGACGATCGATCGTGCCGGGGGCGTGACCAGGACGACGTACGGCGTCAACGACAAGGTGGTGAGCACGACCGACGAGATGGGTCGCATCACGGCGTTCGCACACGACGTTCGCGGTGTCGTGACGCAGACGACCTATCCGGACGGCTCGACGGACAGCAGCCTGACGGATGCGGAAGGCCGCGAGGTCAGCCGGACCGACCGGCGTGGACTCACGACGACCTTCACCTACGACGCGCTCGGGCGGCGGACCAGGATGACGCATCCCGACGGGACGTTCACGTCCGCCACGTACGACGCGATCGGCCGCGTCCTCACGTCGACCGACGAGCGAGGAAACGTGACGACGATGGCGTACGCGCCTCACCAGGAAACGACCACCGACGCCCTCGGGCGCGCGACGGTCGCGACGTTCGACGGAGCCGGGCGACGCATCCAGACGGTCGATGCGCTCGGCCGCGTCTTCCGCACGACCTACGATGGTCGCGGCAACGTGGTCCTCCTGCAGTTCCCCGACGGAACCAGCCGCAGCACGACCTACGACGCCGCGGGCCGACGGATCTCGGAGACCGACCAGTCCGGCAACGCGACCAGCTGGGCACACGACGAGCTCGGACGCCTGGTCCGCATCACCGATGCGGTCGGCAACGAGACCTCCTTCGTCTACGACCTCGCGGGCAACCGCACGCAGGAGATCGATGCGAACGGCAACGTGACCCGGCTCGAGTACGACGCGCTGGACCGCCTCACCAAGCGCACCCGTCCGCTCGGGCAGTCGGAGACGTTCCGGTACGACGCGCGAGGCAAGGTCACCGAGCACACGGACTTCAACGGTCAAACCACGACCTTCGCGTACGACGCGGTCGACCTCCTGACGACGAAGACGCTGCCCGACGGCACGGTGGTCCCGTATGTCAACTGTGGCTGCGGCCTCCGCTTGCAGGCCGGTGGCGACCTCTACGCGTACGACGCGCGCGGTCGTCTGACGACCGAAACCAAGGGCACCGGCGAGGTGCTGGCCTACACGTACGACGCAGCGGGCAACACGACCTCGCTGACGACGCCGGCGGGGACGACGACCTACACCTACGACGTGCTCAACCGTCTCGAATCGGTCACCGACGGCTCCGGGACCACGACGTACGCCTACGACGCGGTCGGCAACCTCACGACGACGGCCTACCCGAACGGCGTGACGACGACCTACGTCTACGACGCGATGAACCGCCTCGCGTCGATGGCGCACACCGGTCCGTCGGGTCCGCTCGCGTCGTACGACTACGATCGCGGTCCGGTGGGTGTGCGGACCAGGATGGTCGAGGCGGGGCCGGCGACTTCCGGTCGTGCGATCACGTACACGTACGACGCCATCCATCGTCTGACGCGCGAGGAAATCGACGCTCCCGGCACCGCGGACGACCAGATCGTGACCTACACCTACGACGCGGTCGGCAATCGTCTCGCGCGCGATCGCAGTGGAATTTCTTCGTCGTACGTTTACGACGCGAACGACCGTCTGGTCTCCGAGACGACCGGCGGGGTGACGATGGTCTCGACCTACGACGCCAACGGCAACATGGTCGGTCGAACCACGGGCGCCGTGGCCGAGACGTATGCCTACGACGGCGAGGACCGCCTGGTTGGCGCCGAGATCGGCGGCAACGCACCGGTCGCGTACACCTACGACGCCGACGGCTTGCGCGTCAGCAGCACCACGGGCGGCGTGACCACGACCTACCTGCTCGACAAGAACCGGGAGAACGCCGAGGTCGTGGTCGAGACGACGGGCAGCGACTTCATCACCTACACGCACGGCGCCGATCTGATCAGCCAGGCGCAACCGGCAGTCGGCGCGCGGTTCCATCTGGCCGACGGGATCGGGTCGACGCGCCAGCTGACGGATCCCGGCGGCGCCGTCACGGACGCGTACGACTACGACGCCTTCGGCGTCTTGCTGCGGTCGAGCGGGTCGACCCCGAACGTCTACCTTTTCGCCGGGGAGCAGCTCGACCCGAACGTCGGCTTCTACTACCTGCGCGCGCGCTACTACGACCAGGAGAGCGGTCGCTTCGTCGCCGCGGATCGCTTCCCCGGCAACCTCTACGACCCGATGTCGCTGCATCGCTACCTCTACGCGAACGCGAGCCCGACCAATCACGTCGACCCGTCGGGGCAATTTCTTCCTCCGACGGCGGCGTTCTTCATGTACCTCGCCTTGTCGATGATCCTCCTGACCTACCTGTTCCACCCCAAGGCGCAGGTCGCGAAGCTCAAGGACCTCCGGCGAACCCGCACGTTCACGCTGACGCTGTGCGCCGGCTCGACCAGCGGCGGCTTCGGGGCAGGATGGGGAACCGGCGGTGCGGTGATCGCCGAGCGCGGGCCCGACGACCCGCGGGCGGCCAAGTACGAGTACAAGGTCGGCGGGCTCGCCGACGGCTACTCGGTGGGCGGCACGTCGTCGGTCGACTTCGAGACCGGTGACCCGATGTCGCCGAACGACTTCACCGGTGACGGCAAGATCGTGTCGGCCGGCGTCGGCGCGCTGCACGTGTTCAGCTTCGCGGGATTCTGGTTGCAGCTTCCCGACGACACCTACGTGAGCTCGCCGCCGAGCTTCAATCTCGGTGCCGACAAGGCGAAGAAGGGTGCCAGCATCGTCCTCGGTGGCATGAAGTGGTCGCTGCGCATCAAGGCATCGCGGAGCTCGCCGGCCGATCTCTGTGCGACCAACACGTTCCTCTGAGCGTTCGAGGCGGCGCTGCGGCCGGTTGCCGGGCGCGTCGCGCCGTTCCGCCGGTCAGCCGTCGGCGCGTGCGAGCATCGGCCGCTGCAGCACGAGCCGCACCAGATCCGCCTGGCTCCGCGCCCGCGTCTTGCGGAACGCGCTCTTGAGCTGCGAGCGCACCTCTCGTGCGCGACCTGCAGCTCCGCCGCCGCCTCGTCGAGCCTGCGGCCCGCCACGAGCAGGGCGCAAAGGCGCGCCTCGGCGGCGGTGAGGCCGAGCTCCGCCTCGAGCGCGGCGGCCGACGGCCGGAAGACGTGCTCGGGATCCTCGATCAGCACCCAGAAGTAGCCGCGGCGGCCGTCCTCGCCGGTCGCCTGCCGCGCCGAGCAGGGCACCGCGTGCAGCCGGAGCGGCGCGCGACCGGCACCGCGCCGGACCACGACCGCGTCGTCGGGCGGCCGTCCCCCGCCGGCCCGCGCCGTGGCGAGGCGCCCGGAGCGCGAGCGCGATGGACGGATGCAGGACGAGCCGGCCGTGCCGCGACCTCGCCGCGTCGCCGATCTCGGCGAGTGCATGCGCCTTCTGGTTGGTCCGCACCGCATTGCCCGCCGGGTCGACCAGCACCGCCGCGACCGGCAGCATCTCGAGCGCGTCGCAGGTCGCGGCGAGCTGCGCGTCGGAGTCGGCGAGGCGGAGTGCGAGGCGCGTCGCCTGCTGCAGGCTCGGGACCAGCGTGCGCAGCAGGCGCAGCTCGCGGTCGCCGTACGCGCGCGCGCCGCGCGGGCGGAAGATGCCGAGACCGATCGGCTCGCCGTGCCGGTCGCGGTCGAGCGTCACGCCGAGCGACGGGCTCGGCAGCCAGCCGTGCGGCCGCATCCACTCGTTGTAGAACTCCGAGCGCGCCAGCGTGCTCGCGTCGATCACGCCGCCGGCCATCATCTCGCACGAGCCGGGCGCGAGCGCAGCGGAGCGCGTCCGGAACGGGTCGATGCCGAAGTAGCGCTCCTGGTACGCGGCGTCGTAGGCGGGGTCGGTGTCGTGGAAGACGATCCAACCGGGATCGCCGAGGCGCGGGTGGCGCAGCGACATGCCGATGCTCGCGCCGCCGAGCTGCGTCGCGAGGACGCCGAGAAACTCGCTCCACCGCCGGGGGTCGAGCACCGCGTCGTAGATCAGCGAGATCAGAGTCGTCATGTCAGATTTCGACACTGCGGACGATCCCGCCACGACCGCGCGCCGCTGTCAATGGCGACGTGCGGCCGCCTGGCCTTCGTGCGCCATCGATTCGCTACCCGGCGGACTCGCGCAGTGCCGTGAGCAGGCCGGCGAGCGACGTCGCCTCGACGACCAGCGCGCACGACGGCGCGTAGCTCGCGAGCGCGCTGTCGCCGGTGTTCCAGCGCGCGCGCGGCTCCGGCACGGCCCACACGACGGCGCGCGCGCGCAGGGCGAGCCGGCGCAGCGCGTCGGCGCGCGCCGGACGGCGGTTGTTGCGCGCGTCGCCGAGGACCAGCAGCACGGTGCGCCGATCGATCAGCCCGCCGTCGCTCGCGTCGAGCTCCGCGAGCACCGTGCCGTGATCCGAGAAGCCGTACAGGTCGAGCTCGCCCTCGGGGCGGATCTGTCCGTCGGCGAAGTCGACCGACACCAGGTGGTCGACGAACGCGAAGCGCGTCACGTGCGCGAACGCGCCCTCGCACGCGGCGAGCATCGTCAAGAGCAGATCGCTCGCCCGCGCGACCGAGCCCGACACGTCGCACAGCACGACGAGGTGCGGCTTGCCCGGACGGCGGCCGCGGCGGCGCAGCTCGAGCAGCGCGCCGCCGCGCGACACCGCGCGCCGGATCGTCCGGCGCACGTCGATGCGGCCACGCTTCGTGCGGTGCTCGCGACGCGCGCGACGCGCGGCGAAGCGGCGGCCGAGCTCGCGCGCCGCGGCGCGCGCGGCGTCGAGCTGCTCGGGGTCGAGCTCGGCGAACGGCCGCCGCGCGATGCGCGGCGGTGCGGCGACGGCGGCGGCGCGTGCTGCGGCCGACGGCGGCGTGTTGCGCGCCGGCGTGCGCTCGCCGCGCCGTGCGGCGGCCGCGTTCGCGGCGCGCTCGGCGGCGGTGCGGCTCGACGCCGGCGCGGCGTGCGATCGCGGCGACCGCTCGGGGCGTGCGGCTTCGGCGCCGCCCTCGTCGCGCCGCGCGGCGACCTTCGCGGCTGGCGTCGCCGCGGGGGCGTCGGCGTCTGGTTTGACGCCACCTGCCCGCGCCGCCGCCGCGCGCTCGCGTCGCTCCGGTGCGGCGTCGCGCTCGTCGGGCGCGTGTGGCGCGGCCGCGCCGCCGCCTCCACTGCTGCCCGTGCCGCCCGACGAGCCGGCGCTCGGCTCGCCCCTGCCGCCGGTGCGCGGTCCGCGTCGGCTTCCCCTGCCGCTCGATCCGCCGTCCGCTGCGAGCAGCGGGAAGTGCTCGTCGAACGCGGCGTCGAAGGTCGCGCGGTCGTCTTCTTCCTTCACCAGCGTCGCGGCGAGCGCCTCGCGCATCGTGTCGCGCGCGACGCCCGCCGCGGCGACGGCGGCCATCGCGTCGAGCGTCTCCGCGACCGAGATGCGGACGCCCGCTCGTCGCAGTCGTCCGACGAACGCCATCAGGTGCGCGCGCACGTGGAAAGCCTTGCCACCCCGGACGCCTCTTGTATACCAGCCGGTACATTCCCCCGGCAGACGAGGAGGAGACGTGTCCGAAACCGCGCGGGCGAGACGCCCATTGAAGCAGGGGTACTTCACCGTGCCCGACGATCCGGCCGAGGCACCCAGGCTGCAGGCCACGGTGTGCAAGGACTGCGGCGAGTACTTCTTCCCGAAGCGCGCCGTGTGCGCGAGGTGCCTGTCCGAGAACACCGGCGACGCGCTGATCGGTCCCGAGGGCACGCTCTACAGCTATACCTTCGTCCACTTCCCGCTGTTCGGCTCGACCAAGATGGAGCACAGCGCCGGGTACGGCGTGGGCCAGGTCGACCTGCCCGAGGGGCCGCGCGTGCAGGTGCCGCTCGCGGGCAAGCAGGAGGAGTTCAAGGTCGGCATGGCGCTCGTCGCCGAGCTCGAGCCGATCCGCGAGGACGGCGACAAGGACGTGGTGATCCTGCGCTTCCGTCCGACGGGAGGTGGGAAGTGAGCATCCTGAAGAACGGTCGCGAGGTCGCGATCCTCGGCGTCGGCATGCACCGCTTCGGCATGTGGCCCGACTCCAGCAACGCGGACATGGGACGCATCGCCGGCCTGCAGGCGCTGAAGGACGCAGGGCTCTCGTTCAAGGACGTGAACGCCGCGTACACCGGGCAGATCTTCGCGCCGGTCATGACCGGCGTTCGCGTGATGAAGGAGTTCGGCCTCACCGGCATCCCGGTGCAGCGGCTCGACAACGCCTCGGCGACCGGATCGGCGTGCCTCTACGAGGCGGTCGGCGCGGTCGCGGGTGGACGCTACGACGTCGCGATGGTGCTCGGCTTCGACAAGATGACCAGCATCATCGCCGACAGCTCGGCCGGCACCGATCCCGCGAACCTCGAGGACGCGATCCTCCCCGCGGCATTCTTTGCCATGTGGGCGACGCGCCGCATGCACGAGCGCGGCACCAAGATCGAGCACCTCGCAAAGATCGCGGCGAAGAACTGGAACAACGGCGGCCTGAATCCGATGGCGCAGCGCCAGACCGACAAGCCGGTGCTGCCCGAGAAGGTGATGTCGTCGCGCATGGTCGCGTGGCCGATGACGACGATGATGTCGTGCCCGATCGGCGACGGTGCGGCGTGCGCGATCGTCGGGACGGTCGAGATGGCGAAGAAGCTCAATCCCGGACGTCCCGTGGTGAAGGTCGTCGCGTCGGACCTGCAGAGCGAGCGCTACGACCGCGGCCACCTGTTCATGGGGCCGGTCGTCGGTCCGGGCCGCATGACCGTCGACACCTCGGCGGTCTGCTACGAGCAGGCGGGACTCGGCCCGAAGGACGTCGACCTCGTGCAGGTGCACGACGCCTTCGCGATCGAAGAGCTCGAGTACTACGAGCTGCTCGGAATGTGCGCCAAGGGCGAGGCCGAGGCGTGCATCGACCGCGGCGACTTCGAGCTCGGCGGCCGCGTGCCGTTCTCGACCGACGGCGGCCTGATCTCGCGCGGCCACCCCGGCGGTCCGACCGGCCTCGCGCAGATCTGGGAGACGACGCTGCAGCTCCGCGGCGAGGCGGGCAAGCGTCAGGTCGAGAACGCGCGCACGGGTCTCTGTCACATGATGGGCGGCGGCAGCGTGTGCGTGATCCACATCCTGCAGAAGGGCTGATGCCGGCCGCGCGCGCGACGCCGTCGCTCAGGAGGCGGTGGCGTCGCGCTGCGGTGCGGGCGGTCAGCTCGCCCGTCGCGCCGCCGCCGGGTCGCATGGCCGAGCACGTCCGGAAGGTGACCCGCAGCGCGTGATACGGCTGGACGTTCTCGACGAGGCCGTAGGCCGCAGCTCGTGCTGGCGGCGCTCCGGCTGCCGCGCTGCCTCCGCGCGTGCGGCGCACCAGCCGACCGTCGCGAAGCGTCCGCAGCGATCGGTCCGCCAGATATAGGGAAACACCCGATGCACCGGGGGCGGCTTCGAGGCCAAGAGAAGCCCCATGCGACACCGGAGCGTCCCCGCGACCTGGATCGTCGAGCACTACGGGCCGAGCCTCACGAGCGAGGCCTTCCGCGTGACCGCGAAGCAGCTCCGGCGCACCGCCGCAGCGATGGCTCGTGACGGCACGCGCATCCGCTACCGCCACTCGACCATCGTTCCCGCCGACGAGGTCGCGCTCTGCGTGATCGACGCCGCGTCGCTCGAGGTCGTCCAGGCGCTCTATCAGCGCGCCGGCGTCCGCTTCGATCGCATCCTGACCGCCGAGGAGGTCTGACATGACGTCTGCCGCCGTTGCACGGACCGTCGCCGCTCTGGCCCTTTGCGGCCTCTCTCTGGCTTTGCCGGCACCGCCGGCCGCGGCGCTCGATCCCTTCGTCACGTACAAGATCAAGGATGGTCGCGGCAGCATCTGCTCGGCGGATGCACCGCAGGCCGGCGCGCCCTGCACTCTCGAGAGCGATTGTGGCGGCATCGAGGACGAGACCGGCTTCTGCGTCCCCAAGGGCTTCCCGAAGAAGCTCAGGGTGTCGCTCTCCGACCGCTTCGAGGCGGGCGTCTTCGACGTCCTGCGGCCCGTGGGCCTCGGCGTTCCGGCGAGCCTGAACGCGCAGGCCGTCGGCGACCCGCAGACGCAGCTCGAGGCCTACCAGATCGCGCTCGCGAGGACCGTACCCCGCCAGCCGAAGCACGCGAAGCGGACCAACCTGCTCGTCCGCAATGCCTTCCATCCAGAGGGCCGCGAGCTCGCGCTCGACACGCAGAAGCCCGACCGACTTCTGGTGCCGACGGCGCGAAGCCTGGCCGGTCCGGTGCCCCGCCCCGATCCCGCGACGCACGCGGTGGACCACTACGCCTGCTACGTCGTCAAGCCGAGCCGCAACGCGCCGAAGTTCGTCAAGATCCGGGGCGTCTCGATCGAGGCGGCGTTCACGACACCGGCGAAGAGCTACGACCTCCAGAAGGCGACGCGCCTTTGCGTCCCGACGACCGCGACCTCCGTCCCCGGCGGCGACGTCGAGCCCGTCGAGAGCCCGAACGGGTCGCTCCTCTGCTACCAGGCCGCGCTCGCGCGGACCGACCCCAGGCAGGCGAAGCACGAGAAGGTGCAAGGCATCTTCCTCGGCAACCGCTTCGGTCCGGAGCGCGTCGACACCATGCAGGAGTCCGAGCTCTGCGTCCCGTCGCTGCTGCTGCCGGCGATCGGCTGCACGCCCGACGACACGCGCGCCTGCTACGACGGCCCGGCGGGCACGCAGGACGTCGGTGTCTGTCGTGCCGGCCTGCAGACGTGCGGCGCGAACGGGACGTTCGGCCCGTGCGAGGGGCAGGTCACGCCGTCGGCCGAGATCGCGGGCGACGCGATCGACCAGGACTGCGACGGCGCCGACCAGCCAGGCGAGGTCGAACCGCTTCCGCCGTCGACGGTGACGGTCGACCCCACGGTCCCCGTCGAGGTGACGGAGATCGAGGGCCTCGACGGCGGCCCCGCGCGCCCGGTGACCGCGCTCACCGATGCGTCGGGCATCCCGATGCACTTCGTCGCGAACGAGCTGATCGCCGTCACCGACGACGTCGGCGCGGCGCTGGCGCTGGCGGGGCGCTGGGGAGGAAGGATCGTGAAGAGCCTCGTCCCGGCCAGTGCCGGGATCACGGGCGTGCCGGCGCAGCACCTGATCCGCGTCAGCCCGCCCTACGGGGACGAGGCACAGCTCGTCGCCGACCTGCGCGAGCTCGATCCGGGGACGCGCAACGACCTGCGCGTCGCGAGCGTCGCCGGCCTGCGGCTGCTCGCCGCCGCGGCGCGCGAGTCCGCGATGGGCAACACGACCGTGCTCAACGTCGTGCTGCGGCCGCACGGCTTCGTCGAGCGCACCACCACCGAGCACGGAACGCTCGGACTCTGCCCCACTCCCGCGCCGGGACCCACTCCGACGCCGGGGCCCAGTCCCACGCCGGGCCTGGACGGCTGCGTGAGCCCCGGGATCGGGGTGCCCGCCGCGTCGCCCCAGCCGCCGAGCGAGAGCTTCAACACCAACGCCTTCACGTGGAGCTACATGATGGCCGGCGGACCGCAGAACATCGGCGTCGGCGAAGCCTGGCGCGCGCTGTCGCTCGGCGACCTGCTCGGCAACAAGGTGTCGATCGCCGTGATCGACAGCGGCTTCTCCAACCTTGCGATCGACAACCCGACCGACACCGGCTACCTGAACGCCGTCAATCCGGCGGAGCCGAACGTCTATCCAGCCGGCACCGTGCCGTGCAGCGGCGGGGTCTCGTGCCCCTGGCACGGCGCCAACGTGGTGAGCGCCGCGATGGGTCCCGCGGACGACGCGAAGGGCGCCGCCGGACCGGCGGGCCCGATCGCCAGCGCCTTGACGCTGCGCCGCGGCACCGACGGCTTCAGCACCGCTCTCGGGCTCGTGACCAACTTCCTGAGCCCCGCTCCGATCGTCAACATGAGCTTCGGCGAGCGGCATCCGGCGACGCTGAGCTGGGTGGCGATCCCGTTCAACGCCCTCACCGCCGCGCTGAACGCGTCGGGGAAGCTGCTCGTCGCCTCGGCCGGCAACCAGAACGCCGACGTCGACAGCGAGGACTGTGCGCCGCCGCTCGATACACCCTGCTGGGAGGACGCCTGGTGGGGGCCGTGCGAGAACGACGGCGTCTTCTGCATCGGCGGGCTCGCGGGCAACGCGACGACCCGCGCGGTGTTCAGCAACTGGGGCAACGAGGAGGTCGATCTCTTCGGTCCGGGGACCGTGTGGGTGGGCGGCGACCCGCGCGATCCCGAGCCGCACGCGGTGTCGGGCACGAGCGTCGCCGCTCCGTTCGTCGCCGGCGTCGCGGCGCTGGTGATGGCCGCCAACCCGCAGCTCGACACCGACCAGGTCGAGCAGGCTCTCATCCAGACCGCGTGGCCGTCCGGGGATGGCAACGTGCGCCGGTACGTGAACGCGCAGGGGGCCGTGAACCTGGCGCTCGGCGGCTCGCCCATCTGCACGCCGCCGCGGATCTTCGCGTCCACGGCGAACCGCACGACGGCGCCGTGCCTCGAGAACGTCTTCACGGTGACGCACTCGCAGACGTTCGGGCCGTTCACCTACCAGTGGAAGAGGCTGGATCCCGTCACGGGGGTGGCGGTCGACATGGCGGACGGCGGCAACGTGTCCGGCGCCACCACCGCCAGCATGACGATCGATCCGCTCCGCCCGGCCGACGCGGCCCTCTACGGGGTCACCGTCACCAACACCTGCGGGTCGACCAGCAGCGGATTCGGCAAGGTGACGCTGGTGGACGGCCAGCTCACCCAGGCGTCGCCGTTCCCCGAGCCGCGCAACCAGGTCGCCATGGCCTTCGATCGCGGCCGCAACCGCATGGTCGCGTTCGGCGGCATCTCGCGGAGGACCTTCCCCATCGGCCCGCTGAACGTCGACTTCACCGAGACCTGGGAGCGCGACGGCACCGGCACCTGGCAGGTGATCACGGACCAGGGACCGCCACGGCGCTCGCAGGCGGCGATGGCCTACGACGAAGCGCGCGGCGTGACCGTGCTCTACGGTGGCGGTACCTGCGGCTACAATCAGGACTTCTGTCCGTGGGGTGATCCCGCCGGTCGTCCCTTCTACGACGAGACGTGGGAGTGGGACGGCGCGACCTGGACACAGGTAGGGGACTTCGGACCGCCCTACACCCGCTTCCACTCCATGACCTATGATTCCGTGCGGCAGCGCGTGGTGATGTACGGCGGCTCCGACGATCGCACCGGTGCCATCGGGAACACCCTCTACGAGTGGGATGGCACGAGCTGGACGCCGCGCGGGACCTTTCCCGATCCGATGCACGGATTCCCGCCCCAGGTCCTGCCCTCGCCGTTCGCATACGACCGCACCCGCAACGTGTACGTGCTCTACCGCTACTACGACACCTGGGAGCTCGACGGCGCGGGCCAGTGGCACCGCCGCGCCGTGCACGGCAGCACCAGCTTCTCCGGCCAGACCCCGAGCCTGTTCGGTTTCGCGCTGCAGGACTCGATGGCCAGCGATTCCGATCTGGGCCGCACGCTCATGTACAGCGTCATCCCGACGAGCCTGACCACCGTCGAGGGGCGCCTGTGGGAGTGGACCGGCAGCACGTGGCAGCGGAAGATCACGGCGCCCTTGCCAGTCACCGACGGGGCGCTGGAGTACGACAGCGGACGGCGGCGCATGGTCCTCGCCAGCGGGGGGTCGGGGTTCGGAGGCGCGCCCACGGACGACGTCTTCGAGTGGCGCTACTTCGCCGACGACCCGACGTGCAGACTCGGCCCGCCGATCCCCTGAGTGCCTCTACCGCGGCGCTCTCGACTCGCCACAGCCGGGAGCCGCCGCGTGCATGAGCCAGTGCTCTGGTCAGCTTGCCCCGGTCGAGAGGTCGCGCCGAGCCATGCGCGCGCCGAGCTCGGCGCGCGAGCGGATGCCGAGCTTGCCGTAGATCCGCGACAGGTTCGCCTCGACCGTCTTCGGGCTCATGAACAGCGCTCGTGCCACCTCCGCATTCGTGCGCCCCGCCGCCGCGAGCGCGGCGACGCGCTCCTCGGTCGGCGTCAAGTCGGTCCCCGAGCTGCGCCGGAGCGGCACCCGGCGCAGCTCCTCGTCGACGCGCTCGGCCCAGAGCGACGCTTCCATTCCGCGGAAGATCGCACGGGCCTTCTCGAGCTCCTCGCTTGCGAGGCGGCGCTCGCCGCGCCGGCGGTGGACCTGTCCCAGCGCCAGACGGGCGCGGCCGATCTCGAAGGGCATGGCGAGCGGCTCGCACAGCTCGACGGCCCGGAGCGCCTCGGCGAGTGCCCGGTCGAGGTCACCCCGGGCGTTCGCGAGCAGCGCGCGGCCCCGCGTGGCCACCGCGATCGCCCACGCCCGGCCGAGGACCGCGGCGCGAGCCGCGAAGACGTCGAGCAGAGATTCCGCGCGATCGAGCTGGCCGAGGCGAACCATCACCTCGGCCGCGTCGGGCACGTAGTAGGCCTGCACCGGCTCGCGGATGCCGTTCGCCTCGGCAAGCGCCACCAGCGGTGCCATCGCGCGCTCGGCGGCCGCGAGGTCGCCGAGCGACATCTCGAGCATCCCTTCGCTGGCCAGCAGCCACGGGATCCCGGGCATGTGGCCGGTCTGCTCGATGAGCGCGCGCGCATCGGCGAGGTGGTTGCGAGCCACCTCGACCTCGCCACGCAGGAAGCGGGCGCGCGCGAGGTGGACGGCTGCCACCGCGCGCATGCGCTCGCTGCCCGACTGGGTCGCGAGCTCGAGCGCCTCCTCGGAGCGTGCCGCCGCCACCTGGAGGTCGCCGCGGAGCCAGGCGGCTCGTGACAGGTTGCAGAGCAAGAACGGGATGCCGCTCTCCTCGCCGCGCGCGCGCGCGGCCCGGCACATGCGCTCGAGCAGATCCTCGGCCTCCGCCGTTCTTCCCAGCCAGGCCGCGAGCACGCCCGCGATGGCCGTCGGGCGGAGGTGGATCTGGATGTCCGACTCCCGGTCCTCGAGCGCGAGCGCGCGTTGCAGCCTGCTCTCGTCGAGGCCGAGCCCGGCCATGAACTCGCCCGACGTGAGATTCGCCAGCACGCTCGCGAGGAGCCCGTCGTCTCCCAGGCTGTCCGCATCCTCGAGCGCGGCGCGCCCGATCTCGAGCGCGCGCGGCAGATCGCCCGAGCTGTAGGTCGCGAAGCCGAGGTCGAGCCGGATCGCGACGCGCGCCCGCATGTCGCTGCACTCGGCGAGGGCCGCACTCAGGTGACGGATCGCTACGGTGAACTGGTCCTCGAGACCGCACAGCCGTCCCAGCACGTGCAGCGCGCGGGAACGTTCTTGCGGCCCGGCACCGGCGCGGAGGATCTCCTCGGCCAGCGAGCGCGCCAGCTCGCGATCGCCCGCGTGAAAGGCGTACTCTGCCGCCTGGGCGCGGCGGCGCTCGCGTGCCGCACCGGAAGCGATCGGAGTGAGGCGTGCGGCGCGCTCCTGGAGCTCGGCCGCGGCGTCGGGAGATCCGCGCTGGCGAGCGCGCAGCGCCGCGGCATCGAGGGCGACCGCGATCGCCTCGTCGGGACGCGCGGCGGCGAGCGCCAGGTGGTGCGCGCGCGCCTCGGGATCACCGACGAGCGTCGCGAGCTTCCTGTGCGCGCGGCGACGCTCGGTGAGCGAGGCCGACGAGTACACCGTCGACGCGAGCAGCGGGTGCGCGAAGCGCACGCGCTCGTCGCGCACGGTGATGATGCCTGCCAGCTCCGCGTCGGCCAGCGCGCGACGCGCCTTCGCAGCACCGATCGTCCGTGCCACGAGCGCCGGCGTCGGCGCCGAGAGGGCTGCGGCCACGAGCAGTGCCGAGCGCACGCTGGCCGGCAAGCGTCCGAGCCGCCGGTCCATGAGCGCCTGCAGCGTGCCGAGCGCGACCGGCTCGCCGGGCGCCGGCGGCGCCTCGTGCAGGGCGCGCGCCAGCTCGATCGCGAACAGCGGGTTTCCGTCCGCGGCATCGGCGATGCGGCGCAGGACGGGGCGCGGAAAGACGAGCCCGGTCTCGGTGCGAAGCACGTGGTGCAGTCCACTCAGGCCGAGCGGCCCGACGCGCACGTGCTCGATGCGGCCTGCGAATGCGGCGTCGAGGCCGAGCGGGTCGGAAGCTTCACCCCGTTCCAGTCGTACGGTCGCGACGACGCCGATCGGCAGCGCTCCGATGCGGCGCAGCGCGAACGCGATCGCCTCGGAGGAGGCACGGTCGAGCCACTGGACGTCGTCGATGGCGAGCAGAACCGGCTGCTCCCCCGCGAGCTGCCGCAGCGCCGCGAGGGTCGCGCTCGCGACCGCGCGTGCACTCGGCGGGACACCGCGCGGCGTGGAGCGCAGCAGGGCGACCTCCAGCGCGACCCGCTGTGGCTCGGGAAGCGACGCGAGGACGCGATCCGCGACGGGCTCGAGAAGATCCGCCAGGGACGCGAAGGCCAGCTTCGCCTCTGCCTGCACCGGCCGACACCCGAGGACCGTCGCCGGGTGCGTCGCGACACGGGCGAAGGTCTGCCGCCAGATCGTGGTCTTCCCGATCCCGGGCTCCCCTTCGAGAACGAGCGCCGCCGGACCGCGTCGTGCACGTTCGATCGCGCTGTCGAGCGCGGTCAGCTCCGGCGCGCGGGCGACGACGTCGGTCGGGGTCATCGCTCGCCGCCTCTCGTCGGGGGCGTCGGCACGATGGAACGCTCGGCGGCGAGCGTGCGCGGTGGGCCCCCGGGAGTCAAGCCGTGCCCGGAACGGTGTCGTGCCCGGAACGGACTCGCTCGGAAACGGGCGCGTCGATCCACTGGACGGCGGTCCTTGCGCAGCGGGCCGGCGAGCTCGGCGAGGACTGCCGCGTCGCCGCCTCTACGACGGGGCGGCGTCGCCGCCCACGAGGGGCGCCAGCATGCCGTCCGCGCGCAGCTTGTCGCGCAGGTGCTCGGCGATCGCCTGGTGCCCGCTGCTCGACGGGTGCACGTGCTCGCCGAACAGCGAACCGTTCGAGTCGGCGGCGTCCTCGGTGAACGCGTCGATCTGCAGGTATGGGATGCCGCGCTCCTGCATCGCCGCGCGCAGGTCGTTGCGGTACTGCGTCATGCGCGCCGCCTCCTTCGGGTTGGTGGTGCGATCGCGGTAGACCGCACCGAGCACCACCACCGCCGCGCCGTGCTCCTTCGCGAGCGTCGCCATCGCCGCGATGTTCTCGACGTAGTCGTCGCGCGACACGCGCGGCGCCGGCTGTGGCAGCCGAACCCGGGGCGCGTCGGGACGGTCCGTCCACCAGCGCCACGCGTGCAGCAAGGTCTGGCTCGAGCTCAGCACGGTGCGCGCTGCGGTGGGGAAGAAGTCGGGGGACATCACGACGTGATCGGGAAGGTGCTTCAGCGCGACGTCGTTGAAGCCGAAGCAGATCACGACGACGTCGGGCTCGAGCCAGTCGATCGTGTCCTCGAGCAGCGATCGCCCCTGGAAGGTGCTGTAGCCCGGCACCGCGAGCGCGATCACCTCGATGTCACGACCGGGAAACTGCTCGCGCAGCAGGCGCTCGAGGCGCCCCGCGAACGGCGCGTCGTTGCGGTCGTACTCGTCGGGCCTGTCGGGGAAGACGAGCGGGATCCGGTAGCCGAAGGTCACCGAGTCGCCGACGCACACGATCCGGAAGCGTCCCGCGGGCTTGTCCTCGATCGGACGGTCGTGGCGGATGCCCTGCGCGTTGGTCGAGACGACGGTGAAGTCCCAGATGGCGCGCTCGACGTTCGGCCTGAGCCGCCAGAAGCGCACCGGGTCGCCCTCGAAGAGCGGCTGCTGGTCCTTCGGCGTGCCGTCCGGGGGATCGCCGAACAGCGTCAGGAAGAAGTCGCGGCTCGCGTAGTGCGGCAGGGTCAGGCGCACGCCGAGCTCGATGCCGGCGAGCAGAGCCGCGAAGACGAGCAGCGGGAGCAGGACGCCCGCCCGGCGTGTGGTGCGCATCGGCCGTGATGCCTGCGACGCCGGCACGCGACTGTCAAGCTCTCGCCTCGACCGCGCGGCGCATCCCCGCTACAGCGGAAGCGAAGACCGGACGGCCCGCACGGCCGTCCACCGGACGACGAGGACGCGCATGGCGAGCACGGCTTTGAAGATCGACACCGAGGCGGCGGTCCGCGCGCGCTACGAGGCGGCGGCGCGCGTCAAGGAGACGGCGCTCTGCTGTCCGGTGTCGTACGACCCGCGCTACCTCGAGCGCATCCCGCAGGAGATCCGCGACAAGGACTACGGCTGCGGCGATCCGTCGGCGTACGTGCGCGAGGGCGACACGGTGCTCGACCTCGGCAGCGGCGGCGGCAAGATCTGCTACATCGCGGCGCAGATCGTCGGTGCGAAGGGACGCGTGATCGGCGTCGACTTCAACCCCGAGATGCTGTCGCTGGCGCGCAAGTACCGCGGCGCGATGGCGAAGAAGCTCGGCTACGACGTGGTCCAGTTCCACCGCGGCCGCATCCAGGATCTCGCGCTGCCGATCGACGAGGTCGAGAAGTGGCTCGCGAAGAACCCGGTGCGCACCGCCGACGACCTGGCGCGTCTCGACGAGCTGCAGGCGGATCTCCGCGCGCGCACGCCGATGATCGCCGACGAATCGGTCGACGTGATCATCTCCAACTGCGTGCTGAACCTCGTCGGCGAGGCGGCGCGCGAGCAGCTCTTCAGCGAGATGTTCCGCGTGCTGAAGCGCGGCGGCCGGATCGCGATCAGCGACATCGTGTCCGACGAGGTGGTGCCCGACGCGATGAAGCGCGACGCGAAGCTCTGGAGCGGCTGCATCTCGGGCGCGTTCCAGGAGGCCGCGTTCCTCGAGGCCTTCGAGCGCGCGGGCTTCCACGCGATCACGCTCGAGAAGATCGACCAGCAGCCGTGGCAGACGGTGAAGGGCATCGAGTTCCGCAGCGCGACCGTCACGGCGCGGAAGGGCAAGCAGGGGCCGTGCTGGGAGCGGAACCAGGCGGTGATCTATCGCGGCCCGTGGAAGAAGGTCGAGGACGACGACGGCCACGTGCTGCTGCGCGGCGAGCGCATGGCGGTGTGCGACAAGACCTTCCGCATCCTGACCGGCGCGCCGTACGGCGACGCGGTCGTGCCGGTGCCGCCGCTGAAGGACATCCCGCTGTCGCGCGCGAAGGAGTTCGACTGCAGCCGCAGCGACGTGCGCCATCCCGCCGAGACCAAGGGCAAGCGCTACAAGAAGACCGCCGCCGGTCCGGCCGCGTGCGCGCCGGACGGCGCCTGCTGCTGAGGGCGGCGCGCGGCCGAGCGCGAGCGAGCGCGGGGAGTGGGACCCTGCGCGGCTTTGCCGCGTAGGGCGAGGGGGGCGCGTGCCCCCTCGTTGAACTAACCGGGCGCGGCGCAGCCGTCGCTGCTCTCGCCGCAGCCGCCGTCGGTGGTGACGAAGACGAAGAGCTCGGCGAGCCCCGAGCGTCGCAGCGCCTCGTAGGTCGCGGTCGCGACGAAGACGTGCTCGCCGCGCGGGTAGACGATGCCGTCGTCGTCGGTGAGCGCGCGGAACGGTCCCTTGTAGAGCACCGCGTGACGCTCGGCCGACTCCTCGCTCGCGCCGCGCTTGCGCGCGCCGAGCAGCAGCTCGCGCATCTCGACGCCGGCAAAGCGATAGACGGGCGCGTGGCTGTAGCGCAGGCACTCGACGCCGACGAAGCCCGCCGCCTCGACCGCGCGCAGCACGTCGGTCGCGACCGGGATGCGCTCGACGCGTGCCGCGGGTCCCGGCAACGTCGGCAGCTCGCGATCGACCGGCCGGTCGCCGACCATCATGTGGATCTCGAGCTTGCCGCCCGGTCGTAGGGCGCGCAATGCGGCAGCGAGCAGTGCCGCCTCGCGTGACGCGTCGAGCGGCGCGTTCAGCGTACCGCGCAGGTGCACCTCGTCGAGCGACCCGGCGGGCTCGGCGTCGAGGTCGGGGAAGGGCTCGCCGAGCATGTGGGCGCGCGTGACCTTCGGCAGCGCTCCCGGTGCGGCCGCGACCGCCATGCGCGGCGCGGCCGAAGGCTGTGGCGCGCCGTCCTCCTCGAGGACGTAGAACTCCCACAAGGTGCCATCCGGATCCCACGTGCAGACCTTGGTCTGCTGCGAGTAGCAGCAGGCGACGTTCTCGATGAGCTGCGCGTCGACGCCGAGGGTCGCGAGGCGGTCGAGCATCGCCTCGACCTCGGCGCGTCCGGCGACGCGCACGCCGGCATGGTTCAGGGCGCCGCCGGCGGCCGTCGTGCGCGGCTCGAGCGCCAGCACCACCGGGGGGTCCGCGACCTCGAACTTCGCGTAGTCCGGCTCGTGGCGTGCGGGCTCGCACGCGAAGAGCGCGCGGTAGAAGTCCACCGACCGTTCGAGGTCGGCGACGTTCAGCGAGAGATGAAAGGCGCGCTGCGAAGTGGGCTCGGGCATGGATGTGCGTCCTCAGCGAAAGAAGAGGTCGGTGACCCCGTACTCGGCATAGCGCTCGGTGAGCCAGCGATGGAAGCCCGCGTAGTGCGCCGTGCGCAGATCGCCGCCCTCGCGCTCCGAGCTGTAGCTCAGGTAGAGCTGGCGGCGTCCCTGCGTGGAGCGGTTCGGCGACGAGCGGTGCGGCAGGAAGCAGCCGAACACGGCGGCGTCGCCCGGGGCGAGCTCGAGGCGCACGAGCGGCGCGTCGGCCACCAGGTGCTCGGGCAGGTCGTGGAAGTCGCCGTCGCGCGGCGACAGGTAGCCGCGCACGTGCGCGCCGGCATACGCCTCGATGCAGCCGTTCTCGATCGTGCTCGGGTCGATCGCCAGCGCGACGCTGGTGAACGTCCGCGGGAAGCCGGGCCAGGAGATGAAGTCCTGGTGCAGCGCGTAGCCGTTCGAGCCCGGCGGCTTGAAGATCAGCTTGTCCTTGAACAGCAGCGCCGGCGCGCCGAGCACCGCCGACACCAGGCCGACGACGCGCGGGTCGCGCGCGATCGCGTCGATCGCCGGGCTCACCTCGACCACCGGGTCGACCGCCTCGAGCAGGTGCTCGCCGGACGCGAAGTGCGGCTGGAAGCGGCAGCGCAGATTGCTCGGATGGATCAGATCGGCACGAGCGCGCAGCGCGTCGGCGTCGGCGGCGACCCTTGCCACCTCGTCCGCCGTCAGCAGGCCGCGCACGACGAGGAAGCCCTCGGCGCGGTAGCGCCGCAGCTCGTCGCGCCCGAGGACGGGCGCTGCGGGGGGACCTCCGGACTCCGCCATCGGCCGGCTCTTTACCGCCGACCCCGGGTGTGTCAACCGGGAGCGATGCTGGAGCGCTCATACTTGACCACCGGCGGCGACGCGCCGCACCGCTTGCTGCGGGCCATCGCGAGCTTCTGCCTGGCGCTGGCGCTGTGGCCGCTCTGGTGCGTGCCTGCGGTCGCCGCCGATGCCGACACCGCACCCGCCGCCGATCCGCCCGACGCGACCAGCGAGAGCGTCCCGGCGGTCGCGGGATCGATCGACTCGTTCCTGCTCGACCCGATCACCGTCACCGCCGAGAAGCGGCGCGACCTGGTGCAGAAGGTCCCGGCCAGCGTGAGCGTGATCGGCAGCCAGACGGTCGAGAACGCCGGCGTGCGCGACGCGCAGGGGGCGTCGTACTACGTGCCGAACGTCTACCTGAGCGAGTTCACCGCGGCGAAGCTCAGCGTGCCGTTCGTGCGCGGCGTCGGCGGCGGCACGCTCAATCCGTCGGTCACGACGTACGTCGACGGCATCCCGCAGCTCAACGTCAACTCGTCGAGCATCGAGCTGATCGACGTCGACCGCATCGAGTTCCTGCGCGGGCCGCAGTCGACGCTCTACGGACGCAACACGCTCGGCGGCGCGATCAGCATCCTCACCCGCGAGCCGTCGTTCACGCCGACGGCCACCGCGTCGGCGACCTGGGGCAACTACGGCCTGCAGGACTACCGCGGCATCGTGTCGGGCACGGTCGTCGACGGCCTCGCCGCGGCGAACGCGGCCTTCGGGTATCTCACGCGCAACGGCTACACCGAGAACGCCGTCACCGGTAACGACCTCGACGGGCGCGCCGTGCTCTTCGGGCGCGGCGGTCTGCTCTGGACGCCGGGCGACGACTGGAAGGTGGTGGCGCGCGTCTGGGGCGAGCGCGATCGCGACGGCGACTACGCCCTCGGTGACCTCGACGGGCTGCGCGCGCACCCGTTCCGCGTCGAGCGCAACGTCGAGGGGTTCGCGCACCGCGATCTCGTCGGCACGTCGGTGATCGCGAGCCGTCCGGGTGAGGTCGTCGACCTCACCTCGATCACGGGCTTCGTCTGGTGGGAGACCGACGACTTCACCGACCTGGACTACCTGCCGGTCGACTTTCTCGCGCGCGGCAACTCCGAGCGCCAGACGCAGTTCACGCAGGAGCTGCGCGTCGCGTCGTCCGACGCGAGCCCGCTCGCGTTGAGCGAGGACCTCAGCCTGCGCTGGCTCGGCGGCGTCTTCGTCTTCACCTCCGACTACGACCAGGACGCGAGGAACGAGTACCGCCTCGCGGCCGCCGGCGCCGGCGCGTCGGCGCCGTTCGACGAGAAGACGATCGCGTCGATCGACGACACCGGGGTCGGCGTGTTCGGGCAGACGACGCTCACCGCGTGGCAGCAGATCGATGCGACCGTCGGGCTGCGCTACGACTACGAGCACGACTCGGCGGATCTGCAGGCGTTCACCGCGCCGCCGGTCGTGAGCCCGATCTTCGGGCCGCCGAGCACGGTGGATCAGAGCGCGCACTTCGACCGCTGGTCGCCGCGCTTCGTGCTCGCCTACCGCCCGACGCGTGCGCTCATGACCTACGCCAGCGTGACGCGCGGGTATAAAGCGGGCGGCTTCAACCCGACGTCGCCGCCCGACGCGATCGAGTACGGCAGCGAGGGCACGTGGAGCTACGAGCTGGGCGTCAAGTCGAGCTGGCTCGACGACCGCCTGATCGCGAACGTCGCCGGCTTCTACCTGGACTGGACCGATCTGCAGCTCGACGTGCCGAACCCGCTCATCCCCGGCCGCTTCTACGTCGCCAACGCGGGCGACGCGACCAGCAAGGGCGTCGAGCTCGAGCTGCGCGGCCGCGTCCTGCCGGGCTGGGACGTGTTCGGCGCGATCGCCTACACCGACGCCGAGTTCTCCTCGGGCAGCGTCGCGCTGGGCGAGAACGTCGGCGGCAACACGCTGCCGTACGCGCCGCAGACGACGTGGAACGTCGGCAGCGAGGTGATCCAGGATGCGGGCGCCGGGCTCACCGTCTACGGCCGCGCGGAGCTGATCGGCTACGGGCGCTTCTTCTACGACGCGACCAACGCCGAGAGCCAGGGACGCTTCGACCTCGCGAACTTCCGCCTCGGTGTCGAGGGCAGGGCGCCGCTGCCGTTCACCTGGCGCGTCGACCTGTGGGTGCGCAACGCCTTCGGCGAGGACTACGTGCCGCTCGCGTTCCCGTTCCCGCTCGCGGCGTCGGGCTACGTCGGCGAGTCGGGTGCGCCACGGACGTTCGGCGCGACGCTGCAGATCGGGATGTGAGCGGGCCCGTCGTGGCGGCGCGTGGTTGCGTCCGCCCGTCGTTCAGGCAGGGTTGTGGCCCGGGCCGCGAACGAAAGGACGAAGCAGATGAGCACCCTCGCAGTCATCGCCTACGACGACCTCTACAAGGCGGAGGAGGTCCGCCTGAAGCTGCGCAAGCTGCAGAGCGAGTACCTGATCGACCTCGAGGACGCGGTCGTCGCAACGAAGGACGAGAGCGGCAAGGTGAAGCTGCACCAGGCCGTGAACCTCACCGCAGCCGGCGCCGTCGGCGGCGGCTTCTGGGGCACGCTGATCGGCCTCATCTTCCTGAACCCGCTGCTCGGCCTCGCGGTCGGCGCCGGTGCGGGGGCGCTCTCCGGTGCGCTCACCGACGTCGGCATCAACGACGCCTTCATGAAGGATCTGGCGGAGACCCTGAAGCCCAACACCTCGGCGCTCTTCGTGCTCGTGCGCAAGGTGACGCCGGACAAGGTGCTCGAGGAGCTGCACGGTACCGGCGGCAAGGTGCTCAAGACGTCGCTGTCGCACGAGGACGAGCAGAAGCTCCAGGCGGCGCTCGGCGACGCCGTCGCGAGGTAGCGCAGCGCGCGCGCCGGCGCGTCGGACGACCGACGCGTCGGACGAGCGTCGGGCGCTCAGGCGCGCGGCGCGAGGAAGCGCCGCAGCGCCGCCGCGATCTCGGCGCGTGCGGCCTCGGCCGACACGATCATGTCGACGGCCGGGATCGACGTGTGGATCTGGCCGCGGCAGGGGAGGTGGCGCACCTCGACGCCGGCCGCCGCGAGCGCGTCCGCGTAGGCGGCTCCCTCGTCGCGCAGCGGGTCGAGCTCGCAGGTGACGACCAGCGCCGGCGGCAGCCCGGCGAGGCTCGCCGCGCGCAGCGGCGCCGCCTTCGCGCTCGTGCGCTCGGCGAGCTCCGCGTAGTGGTCCCAGAACCAGCGCACCAGGGGCGTCGTCAGGACGTAGCCGTCGGCGTTCTCGACGTACGACGGCCGCGTCGGGTCCCAGTCGACGGCGGGCGTGATCAGCACCTGGCCCGCGATCTGCGGACCGCCGGCGTCGCGCGCGAGCTGGCAGGCGACCGCGGCGACGTTGCCGCCGGCACTCCAGCCGCACACCGCGAGACGTCCCGGTGTACCGCCGAGCTCCGTCGCGTGCGCGGCGATCCAGCGCGCGGCGGCGAACGCGTCGTCGGCGGCGGCCGGGAAGCGCGACTCGGGCGCGTGCCGGTAGTTCACCGACACCACCAAGGCGTCGGTCGCGACGCACAGGAAGCGGCACAGCGGGTCGTCCGAGGTGTGGCTGCCGAGCACCCAGCCGCCGCCGTGGAAGTAGGCGACGATCCCGTGCGGGCCTGGCGTCGCGGGACGGTAGAGGCGGTAGGCGAGGGGGCCCGCGGCACCCGCGAGCTCGCCGTCGCGCACCTCGCCGACCGCCGGTCCCGGCGGACGCATCGCCTCCGACGCGACCATGAACTGCCGCGCCTGCTCGACCGGCAAGGTCTCGAGCCGCGGCGCGCCGAGCAGCGCCATCATCTCGAGCACGATCTCGACGTCGGGCTGCAGGCGGCGGACGACGCCGTCGTTGCAGTGCCGGCCGTCCTCGCCGTCGAACGCGAAGCCGAGGTAGCCCTGCGCGACGACGTCCGCGCACACCTTCCGGTAGCGGTCGACGCCGCCGATGTACGGCAGGAACACGCGCGGCTTCCCGGGCACGTTCGCGCCCATGTACCAGGACTGCGCGCGCGGCAGCAGCGTGATGTCGGCGCAGTCGTTGACGTGCTGCACCCAGGCGTCCTCGGCGGTCGCGGTCGGCTCGACGACGTCGAGGTGCCGCTCGCGCATGTGCGTGAGGCAGGCGCCGATCCACTCCACGTGCTGCTCGATCGACACCACCATGTTCGACAGCACCGACGGGCTGCCCGGGCCGGTGACGGTGAAGAAGTTCGGGAAGCCGCTGGTCATGAGCCCGAGGTAGGTGCGCGGGCCGCCCTCCCACTTCTCCTTCAAGGTCACGCCGTCGCGTCCCGCGACGTCGACCGAGACCAGCGCGCCGGTCATCGCGTCGAAGCCGGTCGCGTAGACGATCGCGTCGAGCTCGAACGAGCGCGACCGCGTGTCGATGCCGGTCTCGGTGACGCTCGCGATCGGATCGCGGCGCAGATCGATCAGCTGCACGTGCGGCAGGTTGAAGGTCTCGAAGTAGCCGGTGTCGATGCAGGGGCGCTTGGTGCCGTAGAAGTGGTCGCGCGGTGTGAGCGTCTCGGCGACCTCCGGGTCGCGCACGATGCCCTGGATCTTGTCGCGCAGGAAGTCGCACACGGTCTCGTTCGCCTCGGCGTTGACCAGGATGTCGGCGTAGGCGGCGCCGTACGCGAGCAGCTCGCCCGACGCGTACGCCGCCTCGTACTTGGCGAGACGCTCCTCGGGCGACACCTGCAACGCGCGCAGCATCGGCCGCTCGAGGGGCACACCCGATCCGGACTCGCGCGCCGCCGCGCGATACGCGCGCGGGTCGGCCTCGAAGGCGGCCTTCTTTGCGGCGGAGACCGGGCCGTTCATCGCCGGGCGCGAGAAGTTCGGCGTGCGCTGGAAGACCACCAGCTCCTTCGCCTGCTGCGCGATCAGCGGGATCGACTGCACGCCGGACGAGCCGGTGCCGATCACGCCGACCCGCTTGCCGGTGAAGTCGACGCCCTCCTTCGGCCAGCGCCCGGTGTAGTAGGCGGGGCCGCGGAAGCGCTCGTGGCCGGGCACGTCCGGCGTCTTCGGCACCGACAGACAGCCGGTCGCCATGACGTAGAAGCGGCAGCGAATCTCGTCGCCGCGGTCGGTGCGCACGTGCCAGAGCGACGCGTCGTCGTCCCAGCGCGCGCCGACGACGCGCGTCGAGAAGCGGATGTCGCGCCGCAGGTCGTGCTTGTCGGCGACGTGCCCCAGGTAGCGCAGGATCTCGGGCTGGGTCGCGTAGCGCTCCGACCACTGCCACTCGCGCTCGAGCTCCGGGTCGAAGCTATAAGAATAGTCGATGCTCTCGATGTCGCAGCGCGCGCCGGGATAGCGGTTCCAGTACCAGGTGCCGCCGACGTCGTCGGCGCTCTCGATGCCGATCGCCGAGAAGCCGAGGCGACGCAGCTCGTGCAGCAGGTAGAGGCCGGCGAAGCCGGCACCGACCACCACCACGTCGAAGTCGATCGCGACGTCCTCCGACCTACCTCGGCTGCTCCTGCTGACGGACTCGATTGCTGTCGACATCTTGCTCCCTCGTCGTCGGCGACGCTCGTCGCCGGACCCGCAGTCTTCCACGGTACCGGGCCGGGCGTCGATGAGCATGCGTTGCGCCGGGCGTCACGGCAACGCGCCCGCATCGCATCGCGTCGGTCGAGAACCTCCGATCGGAGGGGTGGTTCCAGACGGATGGGCGTTGCGAGGCGTCGGTCGATCGCCCTATGGTGCACGAGCCACTTCCGCCACCACCGGGTCGATCCCACGCGGGAAGCCTCGGTGACGGCACCGCGAGGAGACCCCCACATGCCCCACCCCCAGAGAACCCGCATCGCGTCGCTCGTCCTGGCTGCGCTGCTCGTCCCGATCGCGTCCGTCGCGGCGATGACCCCCGGCCAGTCGTGCGAGAAGGCCGCGAGCGACGCGCTGCGCTCGTGCGTGAGCGGGGTCGGGCGCCTGAGCCAGCAGTGCTACCGAAAGACGGGCAGCGCCTGCCTGCCGGGCGACGCGAAGATCGCCGCCCAGCTCGCCAAGGTCGAGAGCAAGGTGCTCGGCAAGTGCTTCACCCAGCCGACGGTGCAGGCTGCCGGCTACGGTCCGGTCCTGACGCCCGCGGGCCTCGTGTCGCGCATCCAGAACGCCTGCACCAGCGCGGTCGCGAGCCTCGCCGCGCGCAGCTACGGCGGTCCGCACGCGGTGGTTCGCGCGAGCGGCTTCCCGAGCGACCAGAAGTGCCTCGACGACGCGTGGAAGCAGGGCCAGTCGCTGATCAACTACGGGCTGCAGCAGCAGAGCACGTGCATCCGCAACGCGAAGGCGGGCAAGACGTGCGACACCGCGAAGCTCGCGACGAAGCTCGCGACGCGCGAGAGCACGGTCGCGACGCGCGTCGCCGCGCGGTGCGTGACCCCGCTCGCCGACCTGGTCGCCGTCGATCCGCCGACCTTCGCGGCGCGCGCGGCGACGCAGGCGCGCTGCCTGGTCGCGAGCGCACACGGCGACACCACGCCGCTCGTGCTCGACTGCGGCGCGCGCGCGAGCGTCCCGGTGCCGGCGCGCGGCGTGAACACGCAGATCGTCCTGCCGCACGCGGTGTGGGGCTCGCGCTGCGGCGACGGCAGCGACTACGCGTTCCGTGTCCGGCTCGCGCCGCCCGGGTCCCCGGTCGAGAAGATCGTGGTCTACATGGAGGGCGGCGGCGTCTGCGTGTTCGGCGCCGACTGCGCGACGAAGTCGGCCGATCTGTTCGAGGCGCTGAGCGACGGCCTGCCCAGCGGCGGCATCATGTCGAGCAGCGCCGCGACCAACCCGTTTCGCGACTGGACGAAGGTGTTCCTGCCGTACTGCACGCAGGACCTGCACATCGGCGGCGGTGCGACCGTGGCCTATCCGGAGATCACCGTGCACCGCCACGGTGCGCTCAACGTCCGCGCGTCGATGCAGTACCTGCGCGACGTCGTCTGGGCCGACATGCAGGCGAACGACCCGCAGGGCTATCGCGCGGACCGTCCGCTCGTGGTGTTCACCGGCGGCTCCGCGGGCGGCTACGGTGCCGCGTACAACTACCACTGGATGCTCGACGACCTCGGCTGGGTGAACACCACCGCGGTGCCCGACGCGGCGCTGGCGATGGACAACGGGGCCTTCGGCGTGATCGCGCTCGGCCAGATCGGCATGCCGAGCGCGTACCCGGGCTGGAACGTACGGCCGTTCATGCCGCCGTACTGCGCGACGCCCGAGTGCACCGAGATCTTCGGCAACCTCGAGATCGCGACGTCGCCGCGTCTTCTCGGCACGCCGTACCAGCAGATCCTCGACGTCTCGAACCAGATCGACGCGACGCAGGTCTCGACGACGCTCTTCCCGTCGACCGCGGCGTTCGTGAACACCACGCGTGCGACGTACTGCGCGATCCGCGGGCTGCCGGGGCTGCACAGCTTCCTGCGCGGCTCCTCGACGTCGATCCACGGCCAGCTCAACGGCTCGCACTGGGACACCGCGACCATCGACGGCACGATCCTGCGCGACTGGGTGGCGGGCGCGATGACGAGTCCGGCCGCGGTGGTCGATCGGACGCAGGAGGGAACGCTCGTCGCGGACTACCCTGGCGTGCTGCCGTTCCCCTGCGCCCTCTGATCGCCCACGTACTCGTAGTCGGGCGGGCGGAGGTCCGACTTGATGCGAGCGATGATCTCGTCGCGTCGGTCGCGCGCCCAGGCGGGGTAGTCGAGCCACCGGTCGGGTGACGCGAAGTAGATCACGTGGTGCGCGCGCCCGGTCAGCATCTCGCCGTCGATGCGGATCCGCCGCCACCTGCCGGCGTGGCGCTCCTCGTAGTACATCCCGTCGCGGCCCTCGTGGCCGGTGCGCCAGGCCCGCGCGTCGTCGCGCGGTTGCGGCGCACGCGCGCTCGCGCGCGCGCCCGGCGTCGCCGCGGGCGCCGGCCGCACGGGACGGGCTGCGGCGAGCTCGGCGCGCACCGAGCGCCGCAGCAGCGCCGCCATCACTCCCAGCGACAGGACGGTCACCGCGGCGTGCCACGGCACGTCGACCTCCGACGCGGACACGTGCGTCGGGACGCCGCCGGGCGAGATCTCGGTGCGCGCGGGCGTCGGTCCGGCGACGATCCGCGCCACGTTCCAGAGGGCGAACGCCGCGAGCAGGGCGAGCACGCAGACGTAGGCCCAGCGCCAGCGCCGCCACATGCCGAATCCCGCCACCGCCGCGAGCGGCGGCCCTGCGACCATGCCGAGCGCTCCGCCGACGGTCGCGTTCTGCGTGCCGTGGCTCCCGGCGAGGAGCATGAGCAGCGTGATCGCGCTCAGCGGCGTGACGAGAGCGCCCGCCAGCAGCACCGCCCACGCGACGACCGTGACCAGCACGGAGCGCGGGGGGCGCGCGGCGCTCGCGTCGGGCGGGCCGGTCACGCGGCGACGGCCGTCGTCTCGGCGGCCGCGCCGTCCGCCGCCTGCGCGGCGCGCCAGCGCGCCTGGATCATGGCGCTCGTCTCGCGCGAGCCGTCGGGGCTCCAGCCCGGCGGGCCGAAGAGGTACTGCAGGCGCTCGTGCCACGAGCGCGCCTGACGCACGTCGCGCGCGATCGCGATCCACTCGTGGAAGGCGATGCGCAGCGGGTCGTAGGTGTGGATGTTCTTGACGAGCCCGTAGCGCACCGGCTCCTCGGCCGACTCGGGGATGAATGTGCCGAACAGGCGATCCCAGACGATCAGCACGCCGGCGTAGTTGGCGTCGAGGTAGCGGGGGTTCGCGCCGTGGTGCACGCGGTGGTGGCTCGGCGTGTTCAGCACGAGCTCGAGCGGCGCGGGCAGGCGGTCGATCGCCTCGGTGTGGATCCAGAACTGGTAGAGCAGGCTCGTCGCCATGAAGAAGAGCACCATGCCCGGGTCGAAGCCGATCCACACGAGCGGCAGCCAGAACACGAAGCCGAGCGTCGCCTTGCCGGTCCACGTCTGGCGGAGCGCGGTCGAGAGGTTGTAGCGCTGCGACGAGTGGTGCACGACGTGGCTCGCCCAGAACCAGCGCCGCTCGTGCGACACGCGGTGGAACCAGTAGTAGGCGAGGTCCTCGGCGAAGAAGCAGGCGACCAAGGCGAGCCAGCTCGTGCCGAGGTCGAACAGCGCCACCGCGTGGACCGCCTGGAAGGCCGCGAGGACGGCGCCGCCGATCGCGGCGTTGATCAGCACGTTGCCGACGCCCATGGTGAGGCTCGCCTGCGTGTCGCGGCGCGCGTAGCGCACGCGACGGCCGCGACGTCCGGCCCACGCCTCGAGCAGCATCGCGCCGACGAAGAACGGGACCGCGAGAAGGATCAGCGGGGACGATTCCATGCTCAGCCTTTCGCTGCGCGGCGCGTCGTACGCGGCTTGCCCGGGCGCTGCGCCGACGGCGCGGGCGTGACCAGCTCACGCGCCAGTCGCTCGATCTCGGCGAGCACCGCGGCCTCGACCGGACGCTCGCCGTGCAGGCCGCGCGACAGCAGCATGCCGAGCATCGTGTCGAGGATCAGATCGATCACGGCGTCGAAGCGCGGCTGCGTCGCCGCGGCCTCGGGGAAGTAGGCGCGCGCCAGCCCGAGCACGTTGGCGCGGTGTCGGGTCGAGATCGGTGCCAGGACGGTGCGCAGCTCGGCGTCGGTGCGCGCCGCGAGGTAGAGGTCGAGCGCCGCGAGGTGGTGGCGGCGCAGGTAGATCGACCACAGCAGCTCGATCGCGCCGCGCACGCGGTCCTTGCTCGCCGCGACCTGCGCGAAGCCCTGCCGGTAGTCGTCGGTCAGCCCCGCGAAGACGTGCTGCACGGCGGCACCGACCAGCTCGGCGCGGGTCGCGAAGTGGTGCAGCTGCGCGCCGCGCGACACCCCGGCGCGCTCGGCGACGACGGTGGTCGTGGTGCCCGCGTAGCCGAGCTCGACCAGGCACTCGACGGCGGCGTCGAGCAGGCGCGCCTGGGTCGCGGTGCTGCGCTCCTCCTGGGTGCGGCGGCGGGGCGCGGGATGGGCGGTGGCTCCGGGCACGGGAGGACGTGTACCCGGCCGCAAACAAACAGTCAAGCCTGATTGTAACTGTGGCCTGTCCGGAGCGGGGGCGTTCGCCGACGGTCCGGATCGGGTTGCTTCGGGACGTCGATCGGGTCCGGAGCTCGTGCTTCGCACGTCGACCGCCTCCGTGGACGGGGCTAGAGACGCTGGATGATCGACCACGTCTCGCTGCAGGTCGCCGATCTCGAACGTGCCGGCGCGTTCTACGACGCCGTGCTCCGTCCGCTCGGCCTCGTCCGCATGGTGGAGCGCCCGGGGACCATCGGCTTCGGCAAGCGCTACCCGGAGCTCTGGCTGAACCTCCGTGCCGGCGGCGTCACCGCGACGTCCGATCCCGGCGCCCACGTGGCGCTGCGCGCGCCGAGCGAGGACGCGGTTCGCGAGCTGCACGCGACCGCGCTCGCCCACGGCGGTCGCGACGCGGGCGCACCCGGCCCGCGCGTCGCGAGCATGACGACGTACTTCGGGGCGTTCGTCCTCGATCCCGACGGGAACAAGCTCGAGGCGGTCAACTTCGCGCGTCCCGCCTGAGCTCGCTCCGGGACGACGCCGTCGGGAAGCCGGCGCCGTCCTGCGCCGCGAGCTCGGAAAGCGCGCGAAGGCTCGCGGCTCACGCCGCGAGCGCCGAGCGCTGGTCGCGGCCGTCGTCGCGCAGCAGCGCGACCCCGTAGGCGACGAGCCACACCACCCAAAGGATCCAGCCCGCGAGCCCGAGGAGGCCGAGCGGTCCCTCGTGCCGGACGATCGCCGCCGCGAGCGTCGCCGAGCCGACGAGGAGCAAGGCAGCGGTGAAGCCCAGCGTCGCGTGCCAGCGGCGCAGGAGTCCGGCGCTCCGTCCCGCGATCGTGAGGCCGACGAGCGCGAGCGCGAGAAAGGTGCCGTTGAGCGTGAACAGCGCGTCGTGCAGCGGCCACAGCACCGGCGCGGCTTCACCGGCGGTCGCGGTGAGCGCGAGGCGCAGCGCGACCACGCCGGTGAAGGTCGCGTTCTGCAGCAGGAGGCCGCCGAAGCCGGCGAGCGCCCACATCAGGCCGTGCGCCGCGACCCGACCGCGCAGCGCCGTCACGACGCCGGCGCCGAACAGCACCGCCGCGACCCAGGCGACCGGGCCGAGCGCCACCGACAGCCCGACCGCCGAGCCGTGCGTCGCGAAGAACGTGGTGACGGTCCCGGTGTCCGCACCGGTCCTCGGCAGCCCGGCGGGGACGACGACGAGGTTCGTCGCCACGATGGCGGTGGCGAACAGGATCGCGGCGAGGCCGGCCGTGCGATTCGGCGTCGACGTCATCGGGCGAGGATAGGGGCGCGTGTCGCAGCGAGCAACGGCGCGCGACGTGGCGGCGTGCCGCACTCTGATCCGGCGCTCGCTTGAATCATCTCTCGACGCTACTGTGCGGTGCCCCGCCGTCATGTCGTCACCCTCTGAGTTCGTCGTGGTCCCGTCGTCGCCCGAGCGAGGCCGAGCGGGCGACGGCCTGCTCGGCGGGTGGGCCGGCGCAGGGGGACGGGCGAGCGCAGCCGGGCTGGTGCTCGTTCTCGTGCTGGCGGCGGTACTCCGCTTCTCCAGCATCGGTTTCGGCCCCGATCTGCCCGGCGCTCGTCCCGACGAGCCCGGCGTCGTCGAGGGGCTGCGCGCGATGCACGAGGGCTGGCTCTTCCCGTCGCTGGTGCTCTACGGCGGCGGCTACTTCCAGCCGCTGTACGGCTACGCCACGGTGCGCGCGTGGCTGCGCGGAACCTCGCTCCCGTCGCTGCTCGCGGGCGACCGCTTCGCCGCGACCCGCGTCGTCCGGAGCTGGTCGGCGATCCTGTCGACGGCGACCGTTCTGCTGGTGTTCCTGTGCGCGGCGCGGCTTGCCGGCGGCTCCGCCGGCGTCTTCGCAGCGCTGCTGCTCGCGACAGCACCGCTCGCCGTCCGCGAGGCGCACTTCGCCAAGGCCGACTCCGCCGCGGCGTTCGCATCGGCCGTGTTTCTGCTCGCCGTGGTGTGGGCGCCGCGTCGCCCCGTCGCCCGCGCCGCCAGCATCGGGGCGGCCGCGGCATTCGCGCTGAGCAGCAAGGCGGTCGTCGGAGTCCTGCCCGCGGCGATCCTCGCGCTGGTGCGTCCGGACGAGGCCCGCGACCGGCGCGCGTCGGCGTGGGCGCTGGCGGTCGGCGGCGTGGTGATGGTCGCGGTGGGGGTGACGCTCAACGTCTTCCTACTGCAGGACCCGGCAGCGTCCCTGACGCTCGCGCGCGCGTCGGCGGACGCGCTGTCGCGCGTCGACTGGCTTGCCGGATCGGAGGAGGTCGGCGGTCCGCTCGTCTACCACGCGTCGATCTCGCTGCTGCATGGATGCGGCTGGTTCCTCGCGCTGCTCGCGCTGCCGGCGCTCGTGTGGGGGCTGTGGCGTGACGCGCGGACGCGCGTCATCGCCGTGTACGCGCTGGTCGAGTGGGTGAAGCTCTTCTCGAGCCCGATGGTTCTCGCCCGCTTCTTCTTGCCGATCGTGCCGGCCCTCGTGGTGCTGTCGAGCGTTGCGGTCAGGGATCTGCTCGCTCGCTTCGGGCCGGCGTCACGTACGTCGCGCGCCGGATCGTCGATCGTGCTCGCGCTCGTCGCGTGTACGGCACCGCTCCTGTCGAGCGTCGCGCTGGTCCGCGCGCTCGGTCGAGACGACACACGGTCGCTCGCGGCGAGCTGGATCGCGACGGAGCTGCCGCGCGACGCGGTGATCGTCACCTGGGGAACGCCGAGATCCTCGCTCGTCGAGTGGGGCGTGCCGCCGGTCGGGGGACGGCGCACCGTCCGGTCGGCTCCCCCCGCGATCTGGACGCGGATCGGTGCGACCCACGTCCTCGTCCACGCGTACCCGCTGCCGCACTCGAGCGTGGCGCCGCCGCGGGAGCTGGCGGGCCTGCAGCCCGTGGCCGTCTTCGAGCCGCGCGACGGCGAGGTGAACGACGAGCCGGTTCTCGAGCCACTCGACGCCTTCTACCTGCCGCTCGCGCGTGCCGACGGCTTCGTGCGGCCCGGGCCGCGCATCGAGATCTTCGAGCTGCCGCGATGAGCGCAGGATCCGGTGCGCTGCGTGCTCGGGAGCTCGGTGCGTTCGCGCTCGCGAGCACCGTGCTGCTCGCGCTCGCGGCGCTGCCGTGGCTGTCCCGTGCGGGCGAGGCGGTCGCCGATCCCGGAGCGACGGGGACGTTCTCGGCGGCCGCGGACGCGCGACTCCTCGCCTGGGTGCTCGCGTGGAACGGGCATGCGGCGTGGGCGCAGCCGACGCAGTGGTTCGACGCGAACATCTTCCACCCGGCGCGCAACATGCTTGCCGGATCGGAGAGCCTGCTCGGCCTGCTGCCCCTGTCGTTGCCGATCGGTCTCCTGACGGACGGTCCGCTGCGCCTCGCGAACCTCACCGCCTGGCTGACGTACCCGGCGGCGGCGATCGCGATGTACGCCTACCTGCGCCTCGCCCGCTTCGCGTGGCTGCCGAGTGCCGTCGGCGCGGTCCTGTTCTGCTTCGGTCCGTTCCGCCTGCCCGGCGACCTGCGCGTCCTGCAGCTGCCGGCGTTCTTCCTGCCGCTCCTGTCGATCGCCATGCAGACGTCGCGGCCGGGGCGTCGCGTGCCGCTGCCCGTCGTCACGCTGCTCGCGCTGACGAGCTCCCTCTACATGGGCGCGATGAGCGTCTTCGTCTGGCTCGTCGAGCTCGCGTTCGCGCTGCGTGAGCGCGGCGTGCGCGCGGCCGTCGGGCTCGTTGTGTCGGTCCTGCCGATCCTCCCGCTGCTCGCGATCGTGCAGTGGCCGTACGTGCGTCAAGCAGAGACGATTCCGGCGTCGCTCGACCCGCTCGCCGGCGCGGGCGTCGTCGCGGACCTCTACTGGCACGGGATGCTGTTCGGCGAATCCGCGTGGCGGGAGACCGTCGCGGTCGCCATCGTGCTCGGGGCGGTCGGGCTGCTGTCGCCGCTGATCCGGCGCCGGCGTCCGGACACGGCGTGGTGGCGATCGCTCGCGTTCCTCATGGTGGGGCTCCTGATCGCGGCGGGCCCGTCGCTGAACCTCCTCGGGTTCGAGATCCCGTTGCCGCTGCAGCTCTTCGCCGGGACGCCGTTCGGTGCTCTGCGTGCCTTCCAGCGCTTTCTCGTCCTCGCCAGCTTCGGCTTGTGCGGCTTCGCGGCGGCGGGTGCGGCGTGTCTCCTGGACCTTCTGCGCGCGCGTGTCGGCCTCGCCCGGCTGGCGCCGATCGTGGGGGGCGTCCTGCTGCTCGTGCCGGGTCTCCTCGGCGCGCGGGCGATGTACGCGAGTCCTCTGTCCGCTCTCGATCTCGGCGCGGACGTGGATGTGGAGGTCGATCGAATTCTCGCCGCGAGCAGCGGTGCGGTGCTCGAGATCCCGCCGCCGCTCCCCGGGCAGTACCTCGAGCGCGCGCTTCAGCAGGCGAACTTCATGCTGCGCAGCACGCGGCACTGGCGCCCGCTGGTCAATGGACACACCGGCTACGTGCCGTGGTGGCACAAGGCGCTCCTGTCGGAGCTGAGCGCGCTGCCCGACCCGGCCGCGGTGGAGGCCGTCTCGGAGCTCACCGCGGTCGAGTGGATCGTGGTCCACGAGGCGCTGATGAGCGCGAAGCTCTGGGCGGAGTGGCGGCAGCTACCTGCCCGTTTGCCGTGGCTTCGTCCCGAGCTCGATCGGGACGGCGTCCTGCTGCTGCACGTCGCGCGCGAGCGCCGGACGCGATGGGCGGACGCGCTCGCTCTCGGAGCGAAGTTCCGCGGGCACAGCGCCCTCGGCACGCCGCTCCGCCCGCTCGAGGCGGCAGGAGCCTGGGCGAGGCTGTCCTGGGCGACCCGCCCGCCGGCTCGCGTGCGCACGGGCCGCGCGACCGTCGAGGGTGTGCTGCGCCTGCGGAACCTGGGCACGGATACCTGGCCCGCGCTGCTGCGTCCCGAGGCTCCGGATGACCACCTGGTCGTGGCGGAGGCGACGTGGTCGCGAGACGGGCGACCGGAGGGGCCGCCGCTGCGTCTGCGTCTGCCGCGCGACGTCTTGCCCGGCGACCGCGTCCGCGTGCCGTTCGAGCTGCCGGTGCCCGACGAAGCCGGCGTCTGGACGCTGACGTTTCGCGCGCGTCAGGTCGGTGGCGCGCAGTTCCTCCTGTCGAACGCCGCCAGCGCGCGGATCGAGATCGGGGAGGAGTGACCGGCGGCGCCCGTCGGCGTCGCGCGATCGCGCGACCGCACGGCCGGCGCTTGAAGCGGCGCGCGTTTCCGATCAGGGGTGGACCGGGAGGGAGCTGACGCCATGCCCGACACCTCGCAGGCCGACGCCGCGCTCACCGACGGATTCGATCTCATCGACCCGAAGCCGTACGCCGAGGCCGGCACGCCGCACGCGTCGTTCGCCGCGCTGCGCCGGCACGATCCGCTGCACCTCTGCGCGCCGGCGGGCTATCCGCCGTTCTGGGCGGTGACCAAGCACGCCGACGTGTTCGAGATCTCGAACCGGCCCGACACCTTCCTGAGCTACCCCGGCATCGTTCACCCGCGCTCGGATCTGAAGATCGACCGCGAGGAGGGCGTCGGGGCGATGCGCACGATCATCGAGATGGACCCGCCGCAGCACCGGACGCTGCGCAAGGTCGCGAGCCCGTCCTTCACGCCGCGTGCGCTCGGGCACCTGGACGCGACGATCGAGGAGAGCGCGCGCCACCTGGTCGACGAGCTCGCCGCGCGGGGCCGCGAAGGGGAGTGCGACTTCGCGACCGAGATCGCGACCGCGCACCCGCTGCGCATCCTCTCCACCATCCTCGGCGTGTCGCGCGAGGACGAGCCGCGCATCCTGCGGCTCACCAACCAGCTCTTCGCCCCCGACGATCCCGAGCTGCAGCGCAAGGCCGCGAGCCGGCAGCAGGCGATCATGGAGCTCGGCATGGAGCTCTTCCAGATGTTCGACGCGATCGTCCAGGACCGCCGCGCGAACCCGCGCGACGACCTGGCGAGCGTCTACGCCAACGCGCGCGTCAACGGCGAGCCGATGGGCGTGATGGACACCCTCGGCTACTACCTGATCACCTTCACCGCCGGGCACGACACGACCAAGAACGCGCTCGCCGGCGGCATGCGGGCGTTCGCCGAGAACCCGGACCAGCTCGCGGCGCTGCAGCGGCGGCCCGAGCTGATCTCCGGCGCCGTCGAGGAGGTGGTGCGCTGGACGGCGCCCGTCAACTACATGCGCCGCACCGCGGCGCGCGACGTCGAGCTGCGCGGCAAGCAGGTTCGCGAGGGCGAGCACCTGATCCTCTTCTACGCGTCCGCCAACCGCGACGAGGAGATCTTCGACGATCCGTTCCGCTTCCGCATCGACCGCGACCCGAACCCGCACCTCGGCTTCGGCATCGGCGAGCACTTCTGCCTCGGCGCGAACCTCGCGCGGCGCTCGCAGCGCGCGCTGTTCGCGGAGCTCGCGCGCCGGCTCGAGTCGGTCGAGCTCGCCGGCGAGCCGCAGTGGATCCAGTCGAGCTTCGTCGTCGGCCTCAAGCACCTGCCGATCCGCTACCGGCTGCGGGCGTGACGCCGCGCCGGCGCCACGCGGCCGCGAGCAGGCTGCCGATCACCGTGTGCGCGACGCTCGACATCGCACCCGGGACGGCGGTCAGCGGGTCGGCGAAGTGCTGGCGCGCCAGCACGACCGAGAGGCCGGAGTTCTGCATGCCGACCTCGATCGAGACCGTGCGCTGGATGGCCTCCTCGTAGCCGAAGACCCGCCCCAGCAGGTGGCCCAGGGCGAAGCCGCCGGAGTGGAGCAGGACCACGGCGAGCGTGAGCACGCCGGCCGAGCCGCGAATCGCGGCGGCGCTCTGCCCGACGATGCTGCCCACGATGAGCGCGATCGCGAGGATCGCGACCAGCGGCGCCACCGGCTGCACGACACGCACGAGGCGCGGCGAGAGCTGGTTCAGCGTGAGACCCAGCACGACCGGCAGCAGGACCACCTGCACCGTGCTGAGAAAGAGCCCCCACGCGTCGACCGGAACCAGCGTGCCGGCGAGCCACGCGGTGAGGAGCGGCGTCAGCACGATCGCGCCCATCGTCGAGCAGGTCGTCATCAGGACGGACAGCGGGACGTTCGCGCGCGCGAGATAGGTCACGACGTTCGACGCCGTGCCGCCCGGGCAGGCCCCGGTGAGGATGAGCCCGACGGCGAACGGCGTGTCGAGCTCCAGGGTGGTCGCGACCGCCCACGCGAGCAGCGGCATGATCGTGAACTGACCGACGAAGCCCAGCAGCACGGGACGCGGTGCCGCGAGGACCTGCCGGAAGTCGTCGAAGGTCAGCGTGATGCCCATCCCGAGCATGATCACCGCGAGACCCCAGACGATCAGCGGTCCGCTGAACCAGGTGAACGCGGGTGGATGGACGAGGCCGATCACACCGGCGAGCAGGATCCAGACGGGGAAGAGCCGGTTCAGGACGTCGAGCACGGCGGCACCATGGCACAGCCCCGTGCGCGGTGCCCAGCGGCGTGCCCCGGTGTCGGTGCAGCGGAGGTCGAACCGCAGCGCGCGTGTCAGGACGCGAACTGCGGCATCAGCTCGCCGAGCCGCCGCCGCGCGAGCTCGAGGTGGTCCTGCTCGTTCGGATGGAAGTCGCGCCGGAAGTAGGCGCGCACCCCCGCGCGGATGCGCGCGAGGCCGCGTCCGCGGTCGCGTGCGAGCGCGAGCTTGCGCTGCGCCGCAACGTCGTCGCGCGCGATCCCGTCCTGCCTGAGCAGCATGCGCGTGCCGGCGAACGACCAGCCGAAGAGCGCGATGGTGGCGATCACGAAGCCCGTGATGCGCAGCAGGTAGCTCGGGTTCGTCGCGCGCAGCACGTCGAAGGCGACCGCCTTGTGCTCGATCTCCTCGGTCGCGTGCCAGATGATCAGCTTGCGCATCGTCGGGTCGGCGTCGGCGAGCAGCTCGAACTCCTCGATCGCCCCGGCGCCGAGCACCGCCGTGTAGTGCTCCGCCCCGGCCGTCATCGAGAGCCGCAGCGAGGCCGGAATCCAGCGGTTGGTCCACGTCATGAAGTGGTGGAAGCGGCGCAGGTAGCGGTCGATCCGGTAGCCCTGTGCGCGCAGGCAGTCGAAGTACCTCTCGTGCTGGTTCGCGTGCTGTCCTTCCTGCGCCGCGAACTCCTTCGCCTGCCGCAGCAGGACGGGATCGGTGATGCGGCCGAGGTGGTCGTGCACGGCCTTGACGAAGAAGCGCTCGCCGTCGGGGAAGACGAGGTTCAGCCCGTTGAAGAAGTGCGTCGCGAAGGCGTTGCCGTTCATCCAGTGGCGCTGGATCGAGGCGTCGAACTCGAGGTTCGGCTTGCGCAGCGGGATGTCGTGGTCCGAGGATGCGGCGGCGGCACGCGTGGTCACGGGATGGCTCCTTTCGTTCGATTGCAGCATCGTGATTCCCGCGGCAACCGTGAAGGCCACTGGTGCCGAGCGGTCGATTCTGCCGCCCGACCGGCGTGTCGAGCGTGGCGCGTCATGCCCATCTACAGCCGGTAGCTGACCTCCGCACCGAAGGTTCGCGGCAGCTGGTAGTAGCGCGTCAGGGTCCCGGCCGGGAGCAGGTTGAAGGCGAAGTCGAAGTAGGCCTGGTCGGTCAGGTTCCAGCCCCAGAGCGCACCTGGAGGTCGTCGTAGAGCGACTCGTAGAGTGCCAGGTTCAACGTCAGGCGGCCGTCGAGCGACGACGTCTCGACGGGGCGCGGCGCCGGGCGTGGGGTGCGGGCGCGACGCGCAGGGCGGCGGACGTTTCTGCAGAAACGTCCGCGTCGGAACCGTCGCCGGCGCTGTCGCGCGCCGACGCGCTGGTGGCGGTCGCGGAGGAGTGGCTGTCGTCGATCGCCCCCTGGGACGAGGGACGCCCCTCGGCGGGTCTCCCGGTCGAGCTGGTCGTGCACGTCGAGCACGCAGCGCTGGCGGCGAGGAGAGTAGAACCGGGCGACCGACACGCCCCGGACGCAACACCGCACGGGACCCTCGCCGACGGCACTGCGCTCGCGCTCGCGACCGCACGGCGTCTCGCCTGCGATGCGAGCTTCGTGCTCGTCGACGACTCTCGCGCAGCGGACGGTGCAGAGAGCCTCCCGTCACGCCGCACGCGTCGCATCACGCCGCGGCTGCGCCGCGCGCTCCGCCTGCGCGATGACGGCTGTCGCTTCCCCGGCTGCACGAACCGTCTCACCGACGCGCACCACGTCGTCACCTGGATCGGCGGCGGTGCGACCAACCTCCTCCGTCCCGACGGTCAGCCCACGCTTCTGACGGTCGCCGGCACCAGTGCGGGGCACGATTCAGGCGCAGGATCCGACGCGCGAGCGGACCACCGTTGCCTTGCAGGCGAGCACCCACCGACGGCATAACGGCAGCCACGTCGGAGAGCGCTCGCGATCGCGATCCCCGCACCATGGAATTGACCGACTTCCACGCCCGATACCTCGCGCACGAGCTGGGCCGCGCGCGCAACGATGACCCCGACCTGTGCGAAACGGCCTGGGAGCTGAGCGTGATCGACGAGGCGCACCGGCTGCGTAGCGACGACAGGGAGCAGAAACGGGAGTCGAAGTGACGACGCCGTTCCACGCCAAGTACTGGGCGTACAGCCTGCGCCTCGCGCGCCACGACGGCGTGGACGCCATCTCGCGCTCGATCGGCAACGCGCGCGTCGATCTCAACCCGCACCAGGTCGACGCCGCACTGTTCGCCCTGCGCTCGCCGTACTCGAAGGGCGTGCTGCTCGCGGACGAGGTCGGGCTCGGCAAGACCATCGAGGCTTCGCTGATCCTCGCGCAGAAGTGGGCCGAGCGCCGCCGCCGCATCCTGCTCATCGTTCCGGCGACCTTGCGCAAGCAGTGGCAGGTCGAGCTCGAGGACAAGTTCTTCCTGCCCTCGCTCATCCTCGAAGCGCGTGCGGCGAACGTCCTCGTCAAGAAAGGCATCACCAACCCGTTCGAGGTCGACGATAGAATCGTCATCGCCTCGTACCAGTTCGTGTTCGCCAAGCGCGATCTCGTCCGGCAGGTGAACTGGGATCTGGTGGTGGTCGACGAGGCGCACCGCCTGCGCAGCATCTACAAGGACACCAAGACTGCCGTGGCCATCGTCGACGCGATCCGGCCCGCGCGGAAGCTGCTGCTCACCGCGACGCCGCTCCAGAACTCGCTGCTCGAGCTCTACGGCCTCGTGGGCATTCTCGACCCGGAGCTGTTCGGCAGCCAGGAGGCGTTCCAGGCGCAGTTCCTCGCGACCGATGACGTCGAGAAGCGCGACGCCGATCTGCGCGAGCGGCTCCAGCACGTCTGCAAGCGCACCCTGCGCCGGCAGGTGCTCGAGTACATCCCGTTTACCAACCGCTTCACCCACACGGCGGACTTCATCCCGTCGAAGGCCGAGGAGCAGCTCTACGAAGAGGTCTCGGCGTACCTGCAGCGCGAGGTGCTCGTCGCCCTGCCGAACGCACGCCGCAAGCTGATCACGCTCATCCTGCGCAAGCTGCTCGCGTCGTCGTCCGCCGCCATCGGCGCGACGCTGGCGAAATTCGTCGAGCGGCTCTCGGACCAGCAGAAGCTCCCGCTGGCCCCACAGTCGATGGAGGAGTCGCTCGCGCAGGACTTCGAGTCGATGGTCGAGATCGATGAGGAGTGGACCGGCGACGAGAGCGCCGCGACAACCGAGCCCGCCGCTCCCGAGGTGAGCCCGGATGCGAAGGGCGAGCTCGCCGACCTCCAGCGGTTCGTGCAGCTCGCGCAATCGGTCGAGCGCGACTCGAAGGCAACGAAGCTCGTCGAGGTGCTGCCGACCGCGTTCAGACTCGCGCAGGAGAAGGGCGCCGCGAAGAAGGCCGTGCTCTTCACCGAGTCGGTGAAGACGCAGGAGTACCTGTTCAAGCTGCTCTCGGACAGCGGATACGAAGGCAAGATCGTGCTGATGAACGGCTCGAACAACGACGAGACCTCCAAGCGCATCTACGCCGCGTGGAAGGCGCGCAACGCCCACCGCTGGGAGGACGTGTCGTCGGGCTCGAAGAGCGCCGACATGAAGGCGGCCATCGTCGACGAGTTCCGCGAGCGCGGCACGCTGCTGCTCGCCACGGAGTCGGCGGCCGAGGGCGTGAACCTCCAGTTCTGCTCCATCGTCATCAACTACGACCTGCCGTGGAACCCGCAGCGCATCGAGCAGCGCATCGGCCGCTGCCACCGCTACGGGCAGAAGACCGACGTCCTCGTCGTGAACTTCCTCAACCGGAAGAACGAGGCCGACAAGCGCGTCTTCGAGCTGCTCGACCAGAAGTTCAACCTGTTCAAGGGCGTCTTCGGCGCGAGCGACGACGTGCTCGGTGCGGTCGAGAGCGGCGTCGATCTGGAGATGCGGATCGCGTCCATCTACCAGAACTGCCGGACGCAGGAGCAGATCAAGGAGGCCTTCGACGCCCTCCAGCTCGAGCTCGACGACAAGATCAGGGCCGGCCTCGACACGGCACGGCGCGCCTTCTTGGAGAACTTCGACGCCGAGGTCCACGAGCGCCTGCGCGTTCACAAGGATGCGGCGAAGCAGTCCCTCGACCAACGGCAGCGCATGCTCCTAGACCTCGCGAAGTTCGGGCTCGGTGGGCGAGCCGCGTTCGACGAGCGGGAGCCGCGCTTCCAAATGAAGGCCGATGGCGGGGTGGAGCAGCGCTTCCACCTGGAATGGCAGCGCGCCGAGGCGCTGGGCGACACGTTCTTCCGTGTCGACCATCCGCTCGCACAGGAGCTGATCGATAAGGCTGCGAAGGCGACGACCGACGCCGCCGAGGTGGTGTTCGACTACGAGCCCCACGTGAGCGCGCTGGAGCGGTACCGGGGCACCTCGGGCTGGCTCGAGGTCAGCAAGCTCACCGCCGACGCGGTCGGGCGGGCCGAGGAGTTCCTGCTGGTCGCCGCATGCGACGCGGAGGGCACTCACCTCGCGCCGGACGTCGCGACCAAGTTCTTCTCCTTGCGGGGCCGCGTAGCGGGCGACCCTGCGGAACCCGCCCCTGCGGTACTGGCGCAGATCCGTGACGAGCTACGCGGCTCCCGCCTCGACCAGCTCCAGTCGCGCAACGAGGAGTTCTTCCGTGAGGAGGAGGACAAGCTCGATCGCTGGGCGGAGGACGTCAAGTTCGGGCTCGAGCGCGAGCTGCGCGAGCTGGACACGCAGATCAAGGGCGCGAAGAAGGCCTCCAAGTCGGCGGTCGCCCTCGCCGAAAAGCTCGAGGCGCAGAAGCAGATCAAGGCGCTTGAGGCGAAGCGGAACACCAGGCGCCGCCAGCTCTTCGACGCGCAGGATGACGTAGATCGAAAGCGCGCCGAGCTGATCGAAGAGATCGAGCGCCAGCTCCAGACCAAGGCCAGCGTCGAGCCGATCTTCACGCTGCGCTGGCGACTTGTCAGCGATGCACTTGTGGCGACGTTGCCCGAAGTGGAGGAGGTGGCGGTGACATGACCGACCTCGACCCCCTCGACCATCTCGCCGGACTCTTCGAGCGCACGCACGACACTCTCCGACGCCAGGCTGCGCGCAGCGTGGACGGCGCGCTGGTCGCCCGGAACTGGCTGTTCGGCTGGTACATCGAAGCGTTCGAGCGTGATGGCGCCACGCGCGCCGAGGTGTACGGCAAGGGCGTGATGACGGGTCTGGCGGAGCGCCTGAAAGCCCGAGGGATGCGGGGATGCTCGGTTCCGAGCTTGAACCGATTTCGGCAATTCTACCGTGCTCACGCCGAGATCCGCTCGACGGTGTCGAGCGGATCCTCCGAGATTGGCTCGACGCCGTTGAGCGAATCTTCCAGGACGCCGGGACAGGCGGCCGAGGTGCTGGCTCTGCAGCGACATCGTCTTCTACAACCGGCTGCTGCTGTTACGTCCTGCTCGACCTCGCGCGCGGCAAGCGCACGCACCAGGACCTCGGCCAGATGATGATGCACGTCAACTACTACGACCGGCACGTCCAGCCGGATGGCGAGCTGCCCACCGTGGGCATCGTGCTCTGCCACGACAAGCACGACGCTCTCGTCGAGCTCACGCTGTCCGAGAGCGCCAACATCGTTGCGTCCAAGCCCCAGCTCTATCTACCCTCGAAGGACGAGGTGAAGGCGCGACTGGAGGAGATCACGCGCAACCTGCAAGGCGATGACCCATGAGCAGCCGGCTGAAGCGACTGGAGCTGACCTGGATCGGCAAGGAGGAGCGACCCCGCCTGGAGCCGCGCATCCTCCTCGAGGACGAAGACCTGTCCTACGCGAAGCGCGTCTCGGCCAACGATATCTTCGACAACCGGCTGATCCACGGCGACAACCTGCTCGCGCTGAAGGCGCTGGAGCAGGAGTTCGCAGGCGAGGTGAAGTGTGTCTTCATCGACCCGCCGTACAACACGGGCAGCGCGTTCGAGCAGTACGACGACGGTCTCGAGCACTCGATCTGGCTCTCGCTCATGCGGGATCGCCTTGAGGTCATCCACAAGTTGCTCGCCGCCGAGGGATCGCTCTGGATCACGATCGACGACAACGAGGCGCACTACCTGAAGGTGGTGTGCGACGAAGTCTTCGGTCGCTTCAACTTCGTCGCGAACGCCGTCTGGCAGAAAAAATATACGGTTGCGAACGACTCGAAGTGGCTGTCGGAGAGCCATGACCACGTTCTGATCTACGCGAAGAGCAAGGAGACGTGGCGTCCATACAGGCTTCCGCGAACTGAGGAGATGGACGCTCGGTATCGGAATCCCGACAACCACCCCAAGGGGCCGTGGAAGGCGACGCCGATCTACGCGAAGAGGTCGGGCTCCGAGAAGGAGCAGGCATTCTCCTTCACGTTCAAGAACGGGGTCGTCTGGTCGGCACCGCGTGGAACGTCACCTCGCTTCCCGGCAGATAAGCTGCGTCGGCTCGACGCCAACGACGAGATCTGGTTCGGGGCCGATGGGACGGCTACTCCCGCCCGCAAGACGTTCCTTAGCGAACTGAAGATCGAGGGGCCCCCGGCGCCGACCGTCTGGCTGCACTCGGACGTCGGAAACAATCACGAGGCACGCGAGGAGTCGAAGTCCTCGAACTCCGAGGATCCGTTCGCCACGCCAAAGCCGGAGAAGCTCCTCAAGCGCATCCTTGAGTTGGCCACGCAACCCGGCGACCTCGTTCTCGACTCGTTCGCGGGCTCAGGAACCACGGGAGCCGTTGCCCACAAAATGCGACGCCGCTGGATCATGATCGAGCTTGGTTCGCACTGCGAGACCCACATCGCGCCGCGCCTTCAGCGGATCGTTGAAGGCACCGATGCCATCGGCATCTCTGAGGCGGTCGGCTGGAAGGGTGGCGGCGGCTTCCGCTTCCTCAAGCTCGCGCCTTCCCTCCTCGAGAAGGACAAGTGGGGCAACTGGATCGTCAGCAAGCAGTACAAGCCCGAGATGCTCGCCGAGGCGATGTGCAAGCTCGAGGGCTTCCGCTACGCGCCCGACCGCGAGGTCTTCTGGAACCACGGTCACTCGACCGAGCGCGACTTCATCTACGTCACCACGCAGAACCTGAGCCCCGACCAGCTCCGCTTCATCAGCGAGCAGGTCGGCCCCGAGCGCACGCTTCTCATTTGCTGCGGCGCGTTCCGGGGCAAGCCGAACCTCGCGAACCTTACGCTAAAAAAGATCCCGCAGGCGGTGCTCGCGCGCTGCGAGTGGGGCCGTGACGACTACAGTCTCAACGTCACCGAGCAGGCGCCCGTCGTCGCCGTCGAAGAGGCAAAGGCCGAGGCGTCGTCCAGCGACGGCGCCAAGACCAAGGCCGGCGGGCGCCGCAAGAAGGCGACGCCGATGCAAGCCCTCCCGTTGTTCGCCGGAATCGACGACGCGAGCAAGTCCCGATGAGCCTGGCCGAACAGCCGCGCGTCTACGTCCTCGCTGGTCCCAACGGGGCCGGGAAGACCACGTTCGCGCGCGAGTACCTCACCCACGAGGCCAGCTGCCCCGTCTTCGTCAATGCCGACCTCATCGCAGCCGGCCTGTCACCCTTTGCTCCCGAGCGTGCCGCAGTGCGTGCCGGTCGCATCATGCTGGAGCTGATCGCGGACGCTGCGCGGCGCCACGAGAGCTTCGCGTTCGAGACGACGCTCGCAGGACGCAACTATGCGCGCGCAATACCCCAGTGGCGCTCCGCCGGGTACTTCGTGACGCTCTTCTTCCTCTCGCTCCCGTCTCCGGACCTGGCGATCGCGCGCGTGGCGGAGCGCGTTCGGCAAGGTGGGCATGGCGTACCGGATGAGACCGTGCGACGCAGATACCGAGCCGGGCTGGCGAATCTGGAAGCTCTGTACAAGCCCATCGTCGATGCGTGGGTCCTTTACGACAACGCTGGTGCCCAGCCGGTCGTCATCGACTCCGGAGTGAACCCATGACCGACGCACGCAACCCCCAGACTCCCCAGGATCTGCTGGCCGAGATCCGCGCGGGCGCTCTAGCGGCACTCGTGCGGGCTCGCCGCCGTGCGGAAGAGATCGCGGCCAGGACCGGCACCGCGCTCATTCAGGCGGTCGATGGCAAGCCGGTGCGGGTCGATCCACGACGGAGCGCGCAGCGCCCATGACCAGCCGTCACGTCAACAGCATCAGCGGACGTCTCTCTCTTCGCTCTCCGCAGCGAAGGTCTCTCGAGATCCTCGACCGCGTCATGGAGATCGCGCAGCCCCACAAGGGCGGTGATCTCGCGGGCGCACTCGACGTCATTCGCTCCGAGTTCCCATCGGTGGAGGACTTCGAGCACGCGTTCCCGAGCCTGTGCTTCGCCCTCGCTACCGGCGTCGGCAAGACGCGGCTCATGGGCGCGTTCATCGCCTACCTGCACCTCGAACACGGCATCAGGCACTTCTTCGTGCTGGCGCCGAACCTGACCATCTACAACAAGCTCCTCGCCGACTTCACGCCGAACACCCCGAAGTACGTGTTCCAGGGCATCGCCGAGTTCGCGGTGAAGGCGCCGACGCTGGTGACGGGCGAGAACTTCGAACAGAAGCCGCAGGTGCTCGACCTGTTCGAGCGCGACGACGTCGTCGTCAACATCTTCAACATCTCTAAGTTCAACGAGAAGGCGAAGGGCACCGACGACGAGGGCAAGAAGACGCTGAAGGTGCGGCGGCTGTCGGAGTTCCTTGGCCAGTCGTACTTCGACTACCTCGCCGGCCTCGATGACCTCGTCCTCATCATGGACGAGGCGCATCGCTACCGCGCCGACACGAGCGCGAAGTCGATCGAGGAGCTGAAGCCCGTGCTCGGACTCGAGCTCACGGCGACGCCGCAGATCGAGTCGGCCAGCAAGTCGACGCGCTTCAAGAACGTCATCTACGACTACTCGCTCGCGAGGGCGATGCAGGACGGCTACGTGAAGGAGCCCGCGGTCGCGACGCGCGCGAACTTCGACCCGAAGTCGATGAGCAAGGACGCGCTCGAGCTGCTCAAGCTCGAAGACGGCGTGCGCGTTCACGAGTCGGCGAAGGTCGATCTCGACGTGTACGCACAGCAGAACGGCGTGCGACGGGTCAAGCCGTTCATGCTGGTCATCGCGGAGAACACCGACCACGCGAGCGGGCTCGTGAAGCTCATCGAAGGCGAGTCGTTCTTTGACGGTCGCTACAAGGGTCGCGTCATCCAGGTCCACTCCGGCCAGAAGGGCGCGGAGAAGGACGAGAACGTCGAGCGCCTGCTCTCCGTGGAGCGCCCCGACGAGCCGACGGAGATCGTCGTCCACGTCAACATGCTCAAGGAGGGCTGGGACGTCACCAACCTCTACACCATCGTCCCGCTGCGCACGGCGGATTCGCGCACGCTGGTCGAGCAGTCGATCGGCCGTGGTCTGCGCCTCCCGTACGGCAAGCGTACGGGTGTCGCTGCCGTCGATCGCCTGACCATCGTTGCGCACGACCGCTTCCAGGACATCGTCGATGAAGCCAGGAAGGGCGGCTACTCGTTCAGCACGGTGAACATCGGCACCGACGTCGACGAGAAGCCGAAGCAGACCGTGGTGGTCGCGCCGTCGTTCGAGATTGCGCTGGGGATCTCGGATCCGACGCCCGAGCCGTCGCCGGGGTCCGCAGCAACGCTCGCGCCGCAGCCCAAGTTCACCAGGCCCGAGGAAGTCGCGGCGGCGAGGGCGACGATCGAGGCGATCGCGAAGGTGGTGCGTGACCCGCAGATGGCGCCTGGCCCGAAGGCGCTGCAGAGCGACGAGGTTCAGCAGAAGCTCGTCGCGGTCGTGAAGGACAAGCTCGCGGGCGGCCAGCTCTCGCTCTACCCTGACCTGAGCAAGCTGACCGACGACAAGCTCGCGTGGGTCGTGCGCGAGGCGACCACCGTCTACAACGCGCTCACCATCGCGATCCCGCGTGTCATGGTGCTGCCGAAGGGCGTCGTGCGAGCGGGCTTTCGTGACTTCTCGCTGGATCTGTCGTCGCTGCGGATCCCGCCGGTCTCGCAGGAGATCCTCGTTCAGAACCTGAACAGCGACACCCGCGACGTCATCGGCGCGCTCGCTGGCGGTGCCGCCGAGCAGCGGCTCGAGGACTACGTCGTGCGCGGCCTGATCGACTTCGACGACGTGAGCTACGACGAGCAGGCCGACCTGCTCTACAAGCTCGCGGGCGAGGTCGTGGCGCATCTGCGGTCGAGCCTCAAGGACGACGACGAGGTTCGCAACGTCCTCATCTTCCGCGCGAAGCAGATCGCCGACCTCGTTCATGCGCAGATGCAGCTGCACCCGCTCGAGGAGGAGGCGTCGTTCTACGAAGCCGTGGTGAGCCAGGGCTTTTCCGAGGTGCGGGCGCAGGCCTTCGCGGCGCCTTGGGGCGAGCTCGGGCGGCAGTACGACACGCCGATCGACAACAAGGTCGACATCCGCAAGATGCTGTTCGGCGGCTTCCGGAAGTGCCTGTACCCGACGCAGAAGTTCGATTCGGACACGGAGCGCCGCTTCGCCGTCGTCATCGAGCAGGACAAGGCCGTCATCAAGTGGTTCAAGCCTGGGAAGGGCGTCTTCCGGATCCGCTACTCGAACGACGAGGACTACGAGCCCGACTTCGTCGTCGAGACGGCGACCGAGAAGCTGATCTGTGAGCCCAAGGCGGCGGACCGCATGCAGGACCCGGTCGTCCTCGCCAAGGCGCGCGCGGCGGCCACCTGGTGCAAGAACGCGACCGAGCACGAGGAGGCGAACCACGGCAAGCCGTGGCGCTACCTGCTCATCCCGCACGACGCCATCGCCGACAACATGACCCTCGACGGGCTGGCCAAGCAGTTCACCTTCGCGGCGCCCGAGGAGCGGAGCCGTTGAACGCCATCCTCGACCGTCTTTGCCGCTCACCGTTGTGCGGCAACGGAGCTCGTCGCTCACTTTGGGGCGAAAGTGAGCTACAAGCTGGGTTCCAGCTCATCGGTGAGCGTCAAGCGAGGGGCCACGAACGGCCGTCCGAGCCGCAGCGATGAAGATCCTCGTCGTCGGCGGCACCGGTCCCACCGGCACGCCCATCGTTCGGCGGCTCGTCGACCACGGGCACGACGTCACCATTCTCCACCGCGGCACGCACGAGCGTCCCGAGACGCCGCCCGAGGTCGAGCACGTGCACGCCGACCCGTTCGACGAGGCGTCGTTTCGTGCGGCGATCGCGGGCACGAGCTGGGACGTGATCGCCGCGATGTACGGGCGCCTGCGCCGCATCGCCGAGGCGACCGCCGGCATCTGCGGGCACTTCGTGTCGATCGGCGGCGTGCCCGCGTACCGCGGCTTCAGCGACGCCTGGCAGTTCGACCCGCCCGGGCTGCCGGTGCCGCTGGCCGAGGACGCGGAGCTCGTGACCGACCCGGCGATCGACGAGAAGGCCTACCGCATCGTGCGCACCGAGCGGGCGGTGTACGCGGCGCACCCGCGCGCGGCACACTTCCGCTACCCCTACCTCTACGGCCCGTACCAGCCGGCGCCGCGCGAGTGGTCGATCGTGCGGCGCATCCTCGACGGGCGCCGGCGCATCGTCGTCGCCGACGAGGGGCTCACGCTGCACCATCACGGCTACACGCTGAACGTCGCCGCCGCGGTCGCGCGCGCGATCGAGCACCCGGAGCTGGCGGCGGGCACGATCTTCAACGTCGCCGACGAGGAGGTGCTGACCATCCGGCAGGTGGTCGAGCTGTGCGCGCGGGAGCTCGGGGCCGCGCTCGAGATCGTGTCGCTGCCGTACGAGCTGGCGATCCCGGCGCGTCCGCTCTTGACGCAGCCGCTGCCGACGCACCGGGTGCTCGACCTGACCCTCCTGCACCGCCAGCTCGGCCACCGCGACGTCGTCCCGGCGCGCGAGGCCGTGCGGCGCACCGCGCGCTGGTACGCGGAGCACCCGCTCGAGCACGGCGGGCTCGCGGAGAAGGTGCTCACCGACCCGTTCGACTACGCGGCCGAGGACGCGCTGATGGACTCCTGGCTCGCCGCGCGCGCCTCGGTGAAGGTTCCGGACTTCGCCCTGCAGCCGAAGTGGGGCATGGCGTACAGCGGGCCGCAGGGCAGGGCGCGCACGCAGAAGGAGTTCGTCGAGTGACCGAGCGCACGGGACCGATGGCCGGGATCAAGGTACTCGACCTGTCGATCGCGCTGACCGGACCGTACGCGGCGGCGCTGCTCGCCGATCAGGGCGCCGAGGTGGTCAAGGTCGAGCGTCCCGGCATCGGCGACATCGCGCGCTGGGTCGGCGTCGCGGTGAACGGCATGACGTCGCTCTACTTCGTCTGCAACCGCGGCAAGCGCTCGATCGTGGTCGACCTGACGAAGCCCGCGGGTGCGGACCTCGTGCTGCGGCTCGCCGCGTCGTCGGACGTCGTGATCCAGAACTTCCGCCCCGGCGTCCTCGACCGGCTCGGGCTCGGCTACGAGCACGTGCGCGCCGTCAAGCCCGACGTCGTCTACTGCTCGCTGTCGGGCTTCGGCGCGGACGGCCCGTATCGCGACCGCAGCGCCTACGACACCGTCATGCAGGCGTACGGCGGCCTCGCCGCGAGCCAGGCCGACCCCGAGGACGGGGTGCCGGTGTTCCTGCGCCAGACCGCGGCCGACAAGGTCACCGCGCTCTTCGCGGCGCAGGCGATCACCGCCGCGCTCTTCGCGCGCGCCCGCGGCCGCGGCGGGCAGCACGTGCAGCTCTCGATGGCCGACGCCGTGGTCTCGTTCCTCTGGGCGGACGCCGCCGCCAACGAGGTCCTGCTCGGCTCGGACGGCTCGCAGCCGTCCAGCTTCGTCGCCGGCTTCAAGCCGTTCCGCTTCGCCGACGGCTGGGGCATCGTCACGCCGACGTCCGACGCCGACTTCGCCGGCATGTGCCGCGCGCTCGACGTCGCCGGCTGGGACGACCCGCGCGTCGCGACCATCGCCGAGCGCATCCGGAACCGCGACGTCCTCGAGCCGATCATGGACCTCTGCTACGCGCACGCGGCGAATCTCACGATGCAGGAGGCGACGCGACGCCTCGAGGCGGAGCGCGTGCCGTTCGCGATGATCCTGACGCCGGACCAGCTCACGCGCGACCCGCACGCGGTCGCGATCGGGCTCTTCGAGCTGCAGGACCACCCGGTCGTCGGCAGGGCGCGACTGCCGCGCCACCCGATCCGGTTCGGCGCGACGCCCGCGCGGCTCTGCTCCGGGTCGCCGGCGCTCGGCCAGCACACCGACGAGATCCTCCGCGAGATCGGCCTCGGCGCGCGCGTCGCCGAGCTGCGCGCGGCAGGAATCGTGGCCTGAGCGGCCCTGCCCCTCCGTATGAGGTCGGGTGACACCTCGGGGGTGATCGCGTAGACCCAGGTGTCGAGCAGCGTGCGTGGCTGCACGTCGAGCTCATCCTCGCCTGCGGCTGCAGCGCTCAGACCGGTACGTCGTCCGCGATCAGGTGGTTCTCGCCGCTGCGGGTGACGAACGTCGCCGCGACCGCGACCCCGCTCTCGGTCTGCGTGCTGTCGTCGAGCAGGTACCACGACGCCTTCGCGTGCTCGGGCGTCAGCTCGAGCACCACCCAGCCGCGGCGCCGCGCCTCGCCGAACTTGATGTGCGGGTTCTGCGGCAGGATCGCGTTCTCGAAGCCCGGCGCCGGGAAGCGTGACGTGGCGCCCGGCGCGACGATCTCGACGCCGAGCGAGCCGCGGCCGGTCGCCGGGTCGTACGCGGCGGGCTCGTCCGGGTCGTCGGTGATCTCCATCGCCCACGAGCTGTGCACGTCGCCGGTGAGCACCACGACGTCGCGCACGTCGTCGGCGCGGATCGCGTCGAGCAGCCGCGTGCGCGTCGCCTGGTAGCCGTCCCAGCCGTCCTCGTTGGCGATCGTGCCGCCGCCCTCGGCGAGCGTGCCGCGGCCGAGCCGCCACGGCGACAGGATCACCTGCTGGCCGACGACCTTCCAGCGCGCCTCCGCGGTGCGCAGGCGGTCCGCGAGCCACTCCTCCTGGTCGAAGCCGAGCAGGCTGCGTGCGGGGTCGCGGATGGTCTCGAGGTCGTCGCGGCCGCGTGCCTGCAGGTCGCGGCCCCAGAGGCGGGTGTCGAGCATGACCACCTCTGCGAGGTCGCCGAACGGCAGCGCGCGGTAGAGCGGGCTGCCGGGCGCGAAGCGCAGCGGCATCCACTCGGAGTAGGCACGCTCGGCGCGCGCGCGACGCTCGGCCCACGAGCCCTCGGTCGCGGGATCGTGCGACGACGAGCCGTCGCGCCACGCGTTGTTCGCCGACTCGTGATCGTCCCACACGGTGACGAACGCGTGCATCGCGTGCGCCGCCTGCAGATCGGGGTCGCCGCGGTACTGCGCGTAGCGGCGCCGGTAGTCGTCGAGCGCGAGCAGCTCGCGCGGCGGGTCGTGCGGCCGGATCGGCCCCTGCGCGCCGTCCTCGTAGATGTAGTCGCCGAGGTGCAGGATCGCTGCGAGGTCGTCGCGCGCGGCGAGCGCGCGGTGGGCGTGGAAGAAGCCGTCGGTGTAGCGCTGGCACGAGAGCACGCCGAAGCGCAGCGCCTGCACGTCGCCGAGCGGTGCGGTGCGCGTGCGGCCGAGGCGCGAGGTGCGGCCGAGTGCGCGGAAGCGGTAGTGGTACGTCGTCGCGGGCGCGAGGCGCGTCGCGTCGAGCTTGACGGTGAAGTCGCGCTCGGAGTCGGTCGACGTCCAGCCGGCGCCGACGCGGTCGCGGAACCCCGCGTCGCGCGCGATCTCCCAGAACACCTCGAGGGGGCCGCTGCCCGCGGGGCTCAGTCGCGTCCACAGCACGACCGCGTCCGGCAGCGGGTCGCCGCTCGCGACGCCGTGCGCGAACAGGCCCTCGGGGCCGGGCTCGCCGTCGTAGACGTAGTCCGGCAGGTCGCTGCCGGCATCGCTGCAGGCGGCGAGCTGGGCCGCGACCGGCGCGATGCCGAGCAGGGCGCCGAGGCGGAGCACCTCGCGGCGGCTGAAGCGTCTCTCCATGCGCGTTCCTCCGTGGTCGTCGAGAGCGCCCGTCGTGCCACGAAGCCGCTTCGCGGGGCAACCATCGAAGGGCCGCGCCGGACCCGCCGAAGGACGCGCCGGAGACGGGGCCGACGCGAGGAAGAGGTTCGCGCGACGTGGCTCCGAGCCCGGACGGGAGGCTCGTCGTCGTACGCGCGATCACTCTCCGGGCGCCGGCGTACGAAGCTGCAGCGTGGCCGACGCGGAGAACGTCAACGGGTAGGGCAGGCCACCGATGCTGTTCGCGACCGCGCTCCTCGAGAGGGGAACGCACGCGGCCGCGACCGTCCTGATCTCGTGCGGCGCGAGGTCGCGCAGGTCGCCCGCGGGCATCCCCTGCTGGACGATCGTGCGAGCGGTCGGGAGCCCGAATGCGCCAGGTACGGTCTGGCCCGCGCAGAACCGTCCGTCGGCGTCGGCCGTCAGAGTGATCTCGCCCGTCGAGTTGCGCACCTCGACCGGTACGCTCACGAAGAAGTTCTCGGATCGTGGTGGGCAGTCCACCGACGTCTCCCACCCGTCGCTCGCCTCGCAAGCTCCACGCGCGTTGTCGCCGCCGTCGCACACGCCGGCGACACACTTCGGACATTCGCCGAGGTAGATGCGCGTCGTCGCCGCCTGGGTCCATTCGAGCGCGCCGGTCGCGACGTCGAGGCTTCCGGCCAGATCGGCATCGATGGCGCGCACGATGCAGGTGGTGACGTCGGCTCCGGGAACAACGCCGGCGGCGATCTGCGTCGGCGGCGCGACGTAGCAGCGCGCATCGGGCTCGCACGCCGTGCGCGACTCCGGCGGGCCGCACTCGTCGTTCGAACGGCATTCGCGTCCGGCACGCTCGCCGCCGAGGCAGTGGCGCGTCGCCGACGGGCCGAGCGTGCAGCCGACGGGGCCGGGGGCAGCGCTCCCGACCAGTCGGAAGACGGTGCCCTGGTGGGGAACCTGCTCGGCGCGGAGCGAGGTTGCGATCGTGACGCCGCCTGTCGGCCCACCGCTGTAGGAGCAGCCGAGCTGCAGATCGGCGAGCGTTGCTGCCGACGCGTCCAGCACTGCACCCGAGAACGGCGGCTTCGCGGGAACCGGATGGCCGGGGCCGCCGCAATCGCCGGGATCGGTGAGGACGATGCTGCCGACCAGCGTCTCCGTCCCGATGTCGAGTCCACTCGAGCCGTTGCCGCAGGAGGTCGCGGCGGCGGCGGCGAGCAGGAGAGCGATCGAACGGAGAAGTCGGGGTTTCGGCATGAGGGCCTCTCAGCTGGGAGTCGACGCGACGAGGACGTTCAGGAACGTCGTCTCCGAGGAGGGCTCCACCGCGTACTTCGCGGTGAGCCGTTGCAGCATTCCCTCGAGCTCGCGCTGCAGGTCGGCGACCCTCTCTGCGGGAATATCGAGGTAGTGGTTGCGCAGATAGCTCCCTGTGTCGGCACCGGGCAGGGCGATCTTGTCGAGCACTGATTTGGTGAACAGGGCGCAGAACCCGAGCACCAGGCTCTTCTGCTCCTCCGCGCCGCGCGCGACGAAGTGGCTCGACTTGCGGCGCACCTCGACGCCGCGCATCTCGATCAGATCGCGTTCGCGCAGCAACGTTTCGACCTGCTTGCTGCTGACGCTGGTCGCGCTGCGATCGCGGCGGGAACGCTCGGCGGGCTTCAGGTACGCCTTGCGCCACGCCGACGCGCGCATCCAGCCGTCCACGGGCAAGGCGGCGATCGCGCGGCTCACGGTCACGGCGAGCTCGGCGTCCTCGATCCCTGCCGCGCCGCGCGGGGCATGCAGCACCTTCTCGAGCTCTCGTGCGAAGACGTAGACGATGCGGTCGCGCCACAGCAGGACGAGCAGCTCGTGCGGGTCCTGCTTGCGAACCGCGGCGAGACGGCGCACGGTCGCTTCCGACGGGAAGCGCGTGCCATTCTCGATGCAGCTCAGCGTCACGGTGTCGATGCTGCCCCCGAGAACTTCCTCGGCGAAGCGCCGCAGGGTGTAGCCGCGGCCCATCAGGACGCGCGTCTCGTAGAACACGTCCTTGATCCCGCGGGTGAGCAGATGCTCGTTCGCCACGGCGTCTCTTCTAGCGCGTTACAAAGTTCTTGACAATGCTAAACGAACTATGCACTTAAAGTTTACAACAATTGTAAAGCGCACTGCGCGGGAGGGCTCGCCCTTGAACGTGCCAACGACACACCGTCGCCGGAGACTGCAGGTCGCCTCGGGCCTGTGCCTGCTTCTGCTCGGCCCGAGCGGGACGGAGGCGCGTCCGGGCGACCTCGACGCGAGCTTCGCCGAGAGCGGCGTGCTTGCGACCAGGATCGGGCAGGAAAGCGAGGCGCTGCAGGTCGTCGTGCAGGACGACGGCAGGATCGTCGTCGGCGGGATCGTCGTCGAGGATCAGTTCGAGATCGGCCTCGCGCGCTTCTTGCCGGACGGTTCCGCCGACCGCGAGTTCGGCAGCGAGGGCTTCGTGCGGACGAGCGTCGGTACCGGCATCAGGTTCTCCGACCTGGTGCTGCAGGCGGACGGGCGCATCGTCGTAGGTGCCACCGCCGACGCCGGGCAGGGCAGCGCATTCGCCTTGCTCCGGTACGACACGGACGGGAGACTCGACGCCTCCTTCGGTGACGCCGGCATCGTGCGGACGACGATCGGTCGCAGCAGTGGGCTCGAAGCGCTCGTGCTCCAGGCCGACGGCGGGATCGTCGCCGCGGGCCGCGCGCGCGTCGAGCAGGGGACGGCGATCGCGGTGGCCCGCTATCATCGAGACGGTGCGCTCGACTCCTCCTTCGGAGACGGTGGCACCACGCTCGTCGACGACAGCGGTGATGCGGCGACGGCGGCCGCGCTCGCGCTGCAGATGGACGGCCGAATCGTGGTGGCCGGTGCATCCGCGACGCCGTCGGGCGGATCGGGGTTCCTCCTCGCACGGCTCGACGAGCGCGGTGTTCTCGATCCGACGTTCGGTGAGGGGGGAATCGTTCGTGCGACGCCGTTCGTGGACCCGTTCGCGGAAGCCTTCGCGGTCGCGATCCAGCCCGACGGCCGGATCGTCGCCGCGGGCGTCTGGGGTTGCAACATGGCCATCGGTCGCTACTCGGCCGGTGGAAACCTCGATTCCTCCTGGGGGAGCAACGGATTCGTCTCGCTGCCGGTGTCGTGCGACTTCTTTCGCATCCGCGACATCGCGATCGCTCCGACCGGGAAGGTCGTCGTCCCCGGCAGCTTCGATTTCAGCGTCGCGCAGATCACCTCGAGCGGCGCCCTGGACCCCGGGTTCGGCAGTGCCGGGCGCGGCGCGACGACCGGGCTGAAGAGCTTCGCGAGCGAATCGGTCGCGATCCAGAGTGACGGAAGCGTCGTTGTCGCGGGACGCGCCCTGGTGGAGAACGGAGAGGGCGAAGCCTTCGGCTTCGCGGTGGCGCGTTTCGTCGGCGACGGCCGGCAGAGCCGCGTCGAGACGTCACCCGACGGGCGCTGGGTGCTCGTCAGCAAGGACGTCGGCAGCGAGCGCTGGGCGATCGCGCGGAACACCGGCGACGGCTCGGTGACCGGCAACGTGTTTCGCAACGGCGGCGGGGCTCTCTTCGTCTGGTGCGCCGACGAGACGCCGCGCGGGGAGGAGGACGAGATCACCCTGTCGTGCTTCGGCGCCGGCGCCTGCGCTGCGGCGCCGTGTCCGCGGAGCGACTGGCGGCGCCTCTCCGAGGTGACGCTCCCGGGCTCGTTCTTCGCGCCCGGCAGTGCGAGCGAGTGGCTGCCGATCGTGCCCCCCGTCGTTCTGCCCGGGGCGTTCTTCGAGCCGCCGGCCGCCGGTACGCCAGATCCTCGTGCCTCGAGTGTGCAGATCGCGCGCGATCGCGCCAGCGTTCTGGTCAACAAGGACGTGGGCGTTTCTCGCTGGGCGATCCAGCGCTCGTTCGACGATGGTGCGGTGAGCGGCAACGTCTTCGATCCGACCGACGGGTCGGCGCAGTTCGTGTGGTGTACACCGGACGCCGCGACGGATGCCGGCGCTGGGCAAGCGCTGTCGTGCGCCCTTGCTGCCCGACGCACGCCGTGATCCTGGGTCGTACCTGCGAGGCCGCGATCCCTTCCGCGGGCTCTGGCGGTGGAGAGCGTCTCTCGCACGCGGAGGTGGAGTGCTTCGGGCCCGACGCCATCGTTCGATCGCACGCCGTCGCGCCCACGTGTAGGCCGTGGGTCGTGCGTCCGGCGCGAGCGCACGAGAAGATGTCGCCGGCGAGCGAAGCACGATCGGAGCGAGACGATGAACGGCGCAGAGAGCGAATCGAGCACGGCCCCCGCGGATCTCGGGGAGACGCGCATGGTGACGACGCGCGACGGCCGCCGGCTCGCCTGCCTCGAGGTCGGCGATCCGCACGGGCCGCTCGTGCTGCACAACCACGGCGGACCGAGCAGCCGGCTCGAGGCGCGGCTCTTCGCGGCGTCCGCCGCGAAGCATCGCTTGCGGCTGGTGTGCGTGGACCGGCCGGGGATCGGGCAGTCGAGCCCGCATAAGGACCGTACCTACGCCGGCTGGGCGGACGACCTGACGACCGTCGCCGATGCGCTGGGCAGTCGGGAGTTCGGCGTGACCGGCTGGTCGGAGGGCGGGCCCTGGGCGCTCGCGGCAGCGGCGTACGTCGATCCGCTCCGCCTGCGCCACGTCACCAGCATCGCGGGGGGAAGCTACGGCGCCTTCGGCGACAACTCGGCGGCGGTGCACCTCTCGAGGATCGACGCGCTCGGAGGATTCCTCGCGCTGCACTTCGAGCCCGGCTTTCGCCTGATGTACGCGGCGATCGGCGTGACCGCCGAGCACTTCCGCGGCAGCTACGTCAAGCAACTCGAGAAGGCGGTCGGCGAGTACGACCGCGAGATCCTGCGGCGACCGGGCTTCGCGGCCGTCTTCTGCGACGCGAGCGCCGAGTGCTTCGCGCAGGGGAGCGACGGCCTGGTCCGCGACAGCGAGCTCCTCTACCGGAAGTGGGCCTTCGACGTCGCGGCGATCGAGCGGCCCGTCCACATGTGGCAGGGCACGGAGGATCGGCTCGTGCCGTATCCGATCAACGAGGAGGTCGCCGGCCGGATGCCCGGAGCGGTCTGGCATCGCGTCGAGGGGGCGGGCCACTTCTTGGCGATCGGCGCGGCGGACGAGCTGCTCGGAATCGCGGCCGCGGAGCTGCGGGCGCCGGCGGGGCGCGGCCGCAGCGACGGGTAGGACGCCGCGAACCGCGGGACGCCGTCAGGCCGTGACGGCTCGGTCGCGAACGCCGTGTCCGGGCCGCTCGCTCTCCGGCACCAGCACGCAGTGGGTGCCGCGGTAGATCGTCGGGATGCACTTGTTGCAGTGGATGCAGGTCGCGTCGGCCGCGTCGCCGCGCTGCCAGCGTGCGATCAGGTCGGGCTCGCGCAGCAGCGAGCGTCCGAGCGCGACGAAGTCGAAGCCCTCGGCGAGCGCGCCGTGCACGGTGTCGAGGCGATTGACACCACCCAGCAGGACGAGCGGCATCTTCAGCGCCGTGCGGAAGCGCCGCGCCATCGGCAGGAAGTACGCCTCCTCGAACGGGTACGACGGCAGGAAGCGCTTGCCCATCAGCCGGAACGCGGTGCGGATCGGCTGCGGGAAGCTGCGCGCCATCTCCTCGATCGGTGCGTCGCCCTTGAAGAGGAACATCGGGTTCCTGAGCGAGCTGCCGCCGGTGAGCTCGAGCGCGTCGAGCGTGCCGTCGGACTCCAGCAGGCGCGCCGCCTCGAGGCTGTCGTCGAGCGTGAGTCCGTTCTTGAAGCCGTCGACCATGTTGAGCTTCGCGAGCACGGCCATCGACGTCCCGACCGCGTCGCGCACCCCGCGCACCGCGCGACGCGGCACCTCGGCGCGGTTCGCGATGCCGCCGCCGTAGCCGTCGGTGCGCGTGTTGAGTGCCGGGCTCAGGAACGCGCTCAGCAGGTAGCTGTGTCCGAGGTGCACCTCGATCGCGTCGAAGCCCGCGTCCTGCAGGAGCCGCGCGGCCGACGCGAAGTCGCGCACCACGCGCGCGATGCCGTCCTCGTCGATGGCGCGCGTGAAGCGGAACGCCATCGGGCTGAACTGCCGCGACGGCGCGAGACCGCGACGACCGGTCGCCGCCGCGACCGGTCCCGCGTGCCCGATCTGTGCGGAGATCGCCGCACCCTCCGCGTGGACCGCGTCGGCGAGCCGGCGCAGGCCCGGCACTGCCTCGGGGCGTAGCACGATCTCGTTCGGGGCTCCCTGGCCGTCCTCCGACACGGCGAGGTAGGCGACCGTCGTCATGCCGATGCCGCCCGCCGCCATCGCGCGGTGAAAGTCGACGAGGCGGTCGGACACCAGGCCTCCCGCGGCCATGCCCTCGAAGGTCGCGGCCTTCACGAAGCGGTTGCGCAGCGTCCGCGAGCCGAGAGGTGCGGACGCGAACGGATCGACGGTGCGTTGCTCGCTCATCGTAGCGAGGAGTTGCCACATGCCCCGCCCGTCGTCGATCGGACGGTGCAGGCCGCACGGCGGCGGTGAGCCGCGAGGGCCGCGACCGCCGCGACGGTGAACGTGGCACGTGCGGCACGGCATCTGATACCTCGCCCGGCGAGGAGGTGACGCGATGGCGGACGACGAGAGGATCGAGTGGTCACACGTGGGCCTGTGCGTCGCGGGCCTCGAGCGCTCGCTACGCTTCTACTGCGAGGGGCTCGGCTGCGCGCGCGCCGAGCGCTACGAGCTCGACGGCCGTCACGTCCCCGGGCTCGCCGAGGCGCTCGAGGTGTCCGCTCCCGCGGTGATCGTCTCGCAGATGGTCACGCACGGCCGCCTCAAGATCGAGCTCCTCGGCTGGACCTCGCCGCCCCCCGACGGGAAGCCGGCCGCGCGCCGCAACCAGCTCGGCCTCACGCACCTCTCGTTCCACGTGCGCGACGTCGACGCGACCGCGGCCCGCCTCGTGACCCTCGGCGGCACCTTGCTCCCCGCCACGCGCCAGTCGCCCGGCATCGACCTCGTCTTCCTCGCCGACCCCGACGGCACCCGCATCGAGCTCATGGCCCTGCGCGCGTGAGCGCGAGCCCCAGCGCCGCGACGCAGCATTCTCCTCGGCCGGCACCACCCCGTCTGCGAAGGCGAAGCCGAGCGGCCGAGCGAAGCGAGCGCGGGGAGTGGGGCCCCGTCAAGCTTGGCTTGACGGGGCGAGGGGGCGCGAGCCCCCTCGTTGCGACACGAGCGAAGCCGAGCGGCCGAGCGAAGCGAGCGCGGGGAGTGGGGCCCCGTCAAGCTTAGCTTGACGGGGCGAGGGCGCGCGGGCCCCGTCGCGCATTGAGCGACGTCCGCCCGGCACTACCCCCTCTGCGAAGGCGAAGCCGAGCGGCCGAGCGAAGCGAGCGCGGGGAGTGGGGCCCCGGCAAGCTGAGCTTGACGGGGCGAGGGGGCGCGAGCCCCCTCGTTCAAGTAGTCGTGCTCCCGCCGTTCAGCTCGATCGTCTGCCCGGTGATCCACGCCGCCTCGTCCGACGCGAGGTACACGCACAGCGGCCCCACGTCCTCCGGGCGCCCCAGACGTCCGACCGGGATCGTCTTTGCGAGGTGCTCCGTCACCGCCGCGTCGAGGTGGTTGTCGATGAGCCCGATTGCGATCGTGTTCGCCGTGACGCCCGAGCGCGCGCTCTCCAGCGCCAGGTGGCGCATGAACGCGATCCCGCCGCCCTTTCCGGCGGCGTACGCCGACACGCCGAGCGCGAGCCCGACCGTGCCCGCGCCCGACGAGATCGTGATGATGCGGCCGGAGCGGCGCGCGCTCATGCCCTCGATCACCGCGCGCGCGCAGTTCATGACGCCGTAGACGTTCAGATCGACGTACTTGCGCCAGTCCGCGGGCTGGCTGTCGCGGAAGGCCTGGAGGTTCATCCCGGGCGGCACGCCCGCGTTGTTGACCAGGATCGAGAGCGGCCCGAGCTGTCGCTCGACGGAATCCACGCCCGCGCGGACCGCGTCGAAGTCGATCACGTCGAACGGCGCCGCCACGGCGCGCCCGGCGCTCGCGTGGATGCTCTCGACGGTCGCCGCGGCGCGCTCCGCGTGCAGGTCGTTGACCGCGACGGCAGCACCCTGGCGCGCGAGCGCACGCGCGATGCCCGCGCCGACGCCCTGTCCCGCGCCGGTCACCAGCGCCGTCTTTCCCTTCAGATCGAACATGCCGCCCTCCGTTGACGCTCGTCCCGCCTCGCGTGGTAGCTGTCACGAGTCGCACGACGACTGCAACGAACGCCCGACCGACGCCGACCATGGACGACACCGACGAATCGACGACCCTCGCGCGCGCCGCGGCCCGGCTGCGCGCGAGCCGGCGCGCGGTCGCGCTCACGGGGGCAGGGCTCAGCACGGAGTCCGGAATCCCCGACTTCCGCAGCCCGGGCGGCGTCTGGGAGCGTTTCCGGCCGATCGAGTACGGCGACTTCGTGCGCTCCGCCGCGGCCCGGCGCGAGCACTGGGCGTACAAGCTCGCGACGGTCCCGGTGATGCTGCGGGCGGAGCCGAACGCCGGGCACCGCGCGCTCGCGCGCCTGGAGCGGGCGGGACGCCTGCAGGCGGTCGTGACGCAGAACATCGACGGTCTCCACCAGGCGGCCGGCAGCGCAACCGTGCTCGAGCTGCACGGCACCAACCGCGCCGCGGTGTGCCTGCAGTGCGAGCGTCGGGAGCCGATCGAGCCGGTGCTCGCGCGCGTCGAGGGCGGCGATCACGAGCCGCGCTGCGGCTGCGGCGGCATCCTCAAGCCCGCAACCGTGTCGTTCGGGCAGTCGCTGCCGCGCGACGTGCTGGAGGAGTCGATCCGTCTCGCCGAGGGCTGCGACTGCCTGCTCGCGATCGGCTCGTCGCTGCAGGTGCAGCCGGCGGCGTCGCTGGTCGAGATCGCGAAGCACGCCGGCGCGACGGTCCTGATCTTGACGCGCTCGGCGACGCCCTACGACGCGCTCGCCGACGCGCGGCTCGACGGCGCACTCGGCGAGACCTTGCCGGCGCTGGTCGACGGCGCGCTGCGGGCGGACGCCTGAGCACGGTCGGCCGCAAGAGCCCGTGATCGCGGGCGAGAGGAGAGGGCGCATGCGCTTCGGCATCGCGGTTCCGAACTACGGTCCGCTCGCGAACCCCGGCAACCTGCTGCGCCTCGCGCGGCGCGCCGAGTCGCTCGGCGTCGACTCGATCTGGGTCGCGGACCACCTGGTCGCGCCGGTCGGCGTGCAGAGCGTCTATCCGTACGACAAGAGCCCCGACCCGAAGCCCGGCAACATGGGCGTGATCGAGGACTTCTACGAGCCGCTGACGACGCTCGCGTTTCTCGCCGGTGCGACGCGCCACATCAAGCTCGGCGTGAGCGTGTACGTGATGCCGTACCGCAACCCCGTCGTGACGGCGAAGATCGTCGCGACGCTCGACGCGCTCTCGGAGGGGCGCGTGATCTTCGGCGTCGGCGTCGGCTGGCTGCGCGAGGAGTTCACGGCGCTCGGGCAGGACGCGCGCCACCGCGGCAAGGTCACCGACGAGTACCTCGAGGTCTGCCGCCGCCTGTGGCGCGACGACGTCGCGGAGTTCGCGGGCCGGCACTACACGCTGCTGCCGGTGCGCACCGGACCGAAGCCCGTGCAGCGTCCGTGGCCGCCGATCTGGATCGGCGGCAACTCCGACGCGGCGCGCGCGCGCGCGCTCGCGCTCGGCGACGGCCTGCACCTGATCGATCTGTCGCCCGACGAGACCGCGCCGCACGTCGCGGCGCTGCGCGCCGCCGAAGCACGCAGCGGACGCATGCAGCCGCTCCAGGTCAGCATGCGCAAGGGCATCCTCGTGCGCAGCGAGGACCGCGCCGACGACAAGGCGCTCTACGGCACGCCCGCCAAGATCCGCCGCGACGTCGAGGCCTACGCAGCGGTCGGAGTCGACTACCTGGTGAGCAACCTCCGCCAGGCGAAGTCGATCGAGGGTCTCGAGGAGGCCCTCGACGAGACCGCCCGAGCGCTCCTCGACGGCTGAGCAGCACCGCTCCGCACCCGCCGGCCACGGTGCCCGACGCGAGACGTACGTCGCGCGATGGCACGACGCAGTTCAGGAGTGCGGGAGCCGGAGAGCTGCGGCGAGAGCGTCGATCTGCGCCGAGCGAAAGCTCCGGCTGACCGGAGCGTTCGGGCTGATCAGGTCGAACCCGTGGAAGGCGCCGGGCACGACGAGCAGCTCGCACGCAACGCCGGCCGCGCGCAGCCGCTCGGCGTACGCCGTGTTCTCGGCGGCGAAGAGGTCGAGGCTCCCGACACCGATCCAGGCGGGGGCGACGCCGGCGAGGTGCTCGGCCCGGGCCGCGGCCGCGAGCCCGCTGACCCCGTCGCCTCCGGGGGTGGTGCCGAGGTACGAGCCCCAGCCGAAGCGATTCGAAGCCGTGTTCCACACGCGGAGGTCTCGTTCGTACGCCGACGGGCGGACGGTCGTGCGGTCGTCGAGCATGGGGTAGGTCAACAGCTGGAAGACGGGTCGAACCTCCTCGCGCTCTCGAGCGAGCAGGGCGAGGGCTGCCGTGAGCCCGCCGCCCGCGCTGGCGCCGGCGATGGCGATCCGGTGCCGGTCGACGTCGTCGCGGCTCGCGAGCCACACGAGCGCGTCGTGACAGTCGTGCAGCGGCACGGGGAACGGGTGCTCGGGCGCAAGACGGTAGTCGACCGCGGCAACCACGGCACCGAGAGCCGACGCCAGGTGGCGGCAGATGCCGTCGTCCTGAGCGGCGCTGCCCAGCACGTAGCCGCCGCCGTGGATCCAGAGGACCGCTGGAGCCGGACCTGACGGCGCCGACGACGGGCGGTGCAGTCGAAGACCGATCGGTCCGACCCGTACCACCTCGATTCCGGCGTCGGCCCGGCGGGGCTGGCCCAGTCGCTGCAGGGCTCGCAGGAGCGGCAGCCGCCGTGGTCCGACGATCCCGCGCGGCAGGATCGCGGCGATCCAGCGCAGGTCGGGATGGAAGCTCGAGGTCCTCACGCGCTGCACTCGGCGGTCGTCGCCGTCAAGTGCAAGCTCTTGAAGCGCCGCACCATGAGGCTGTTCTCGCGGACGGGCACGTGAACCGGATCGAGCGCGAAGTGCTCGGTCCGCGCGAGCAGCTCGCCGAGGACGACCTGCGCTTCGAGACGCGCGAGCGGCGCGCCGACGCAGAAGTGGATCCCGCGACCGAACGCCACGTGGTGCTTAGGGGTGGGACGGTCGAGCACGATCTCGTCGGGCCGGTCGTACTCTGCGGGGTCGCGGTTGGCGGCGCCCCACAGGAGCAGAATGGTGGATCCGGCGTCGATCGGAACGCCGCGCAGCTCGGTCGCGCGCGGGACGTGGCGCAGGTGATGCCGGAACGGCGACTCGAGCCGCAGCGCTTCCTCGATGAACGGCTCGACGAGGGCGGGCTGCGCGCGCAGGCGCGCCTGCAGCTCCGGGTCGAGCGCGAGCATGTGGATCGCGTTGCCGAGCAGGCTCGTCGTCGACTCGCCGCCTGCACTGAGGAGCGTCTGCAGAATCACGAGACCCTCCCCGAAGCCGAGGCTGCCGTCCGCGACGGCGGCGCCCAGAGCTCCCATGATCCCGTCTGCGCCATGCTCGGCCGCGTGCTGCAGCTGATCGCTGATCCACCCCATGATCTCCGCGGTGCGGGCCATCGCGGCGTGCACCTCCTCGAGAGGTCGCGTCGCGGCGATCATGTCGGTCGAATCGAACGCGGCCGCCAGAAGCCGGTCGGGGTCGGCGGACGAGAAGCCGATGAGTCCGCTGACGACCCGGATCGGGATCGCGTTCGCGAGCTCGTCCATGGCCTCGAATCCGGGCTTCGCGAGCGCGCGGGCGAGATGCTCGCGCGCGAGCGCTTCGACGTCCGGACGGAGCGTCGCCATGCGGCGCGCGACGAGCTCCGGGAACACGGTACGCCGATGTGTCGTGTGCGTCGGCGGATCGGCGGTCGCGAGCGTCTGCGTGCCGACGTCGAACGGCAGCAGCTCGGGTGTGCCGCGCGGTCCGCGGTAGAGCAGGGCGCGCAGGTTCGACGAGAAGTCGTCGGTACGGGTCACCGCCTCGCTGACGGCCGCGAAGGAGCTCACCACGACGATCGTGCTGCCGGGGATGCGCCAGACCGGGGCCTCGGCGAGGAGTCGATGGTAGAAGGCCGTCGGCTCGTCGATGATGGCCCGATCCAGGAGGAGCGTCGCCGCGAGCGCTCCCCCGGGAGTCGTCATGATCGCCTCCGCGAGCTGGTGCGCCGGGTCGCCGCGACGACTCCTTTGCGCGCGCGCAGCGCATCGGCGAGGAAGCGCGCCATCGCCGTGGCGCGTGACCGGAAGGGATAGCTCTCGGTGCCGAGCCAGTTGAGCATCAGGGTGATGAACGAGCCGACGACCGCCTCGCTGAGAACGGTCACCGGATGCGCGGTCGTCACGTCGCCGGCGCGCACGCCGTCGCGCAGCAGGGCTCCGAAGGCGTCGTGCAGCTGGCGGTTCTGCTCGGCGTCGGCGCCCACGTCGTGCACGACCCGGATCACCTCCATCACGAAGCCGCGATGCATCGGTCCGCGGCTCTCGATCTCGTTCGCGACCAGCGTGAAGAAGCGCTCGATCTGCTGCGCCGTCGTGCCGCCGGCGGCGCGCGCGGTGGCGAGGAGCTCGCGGAACGCGATCAGGAACTCCTCGGCGATCTCGCGCACGAGGTGCTGCTTGGTCGGGAAGTGATTGAAGAACGTCTTCTGCGCGATGTCGGCGCTGGCACAGATGTCGTCCACCTTGACCGACTCGACGCCGCGCGCCTCGAACAGCTCCACCGCGGCGGCGAGGATGCGCTCGTGCAGCTCGCGCACGCGACGCTCGCGTCGTGACGGGGGATCCGGGATCGCCGCTGAAGCCGTGGTCGCCATCGTCGGTCCGCGTTACACCAGACTCGCCGCGCTGCAGTCAAGCATACGGGACGATCTCGCCATCGTGATCGTCGTCTGCGCGCTGCGCCGACGACCCGTCCGCGGCGCGGAGCACGAAGCGTCGCCGTGATGGGACCCGCTACTGAGCGCGGACTTCCGCCCGCATCGGCTTGCACGATACAGCCAGCTATATCTATGCTGCAAGCTGAAAGGTGATCGCGCTTCTGCGGCCTCGGCGCGCGAGACGCGGCACCTCCGAAGGCGAGAGGTCGTGAGCACGAACGAGCCGCGCGAGAGCCGCGAGCCGCTGACGCGGCTCCAGATCCGCAACCTGCCGTTCCGCTTCGGCGACGACACGCCGTTCCAGTGGAACCCGGCCAACCCGATGTTCGGCTTCGCGATGAACAGCCTGAGCTTCGTCGCGCCGCCGTTCGAGCGCTACATCGTGGCGGGACTGCGCCTGGCGATGCCGCGCATCGAGGATCCGGCGATCCTCGCCGAGGCAGATGCGTTCCTGCGCCAGGAGGCGCAGCACGCGCGCGTGCACCGCCTGCACGTCGCCGCGCTGACTCGGCAGTATCCCGGCCTCGCCGAGGTCACGGCCGAGATCGAGCGCCGCTTCGACTCGCTGCTCGCGACGCGGCCGGTCGAGTTCCACCTCGCCTACGCGGCCGACATCGAGGCGACCTTCACGCCGATGTTCAACGTCTGGCTGCGCCATCGCGAGGCGCTGTTCGACAACGGCGATCCGCGCGTGGCGCCGCTCTTCCTCTGGCATCTCGTCGAGGAGATCGAGCACCGCGCCTCGGCGTACCTGATCTACAACGCGCTGGTGCCCGATCGCTGGTACCGGCTGCGCATGCTGCCCGCCGTCTTCAAGCACATGCTCGGCTGCCACACCGCGATCGTTCGCGGCTTCGATGCCCACGTGCCGCTCGCGGCGCGCCGCTTGCCGGCGCGCGAGCTCGGCCTCGGCTGGGCCGAGATGCGCACCAACCTCGCGCGAGTGCTGCCGTTCTCGCGCGCGGCGCGCGAGAAGCCGCACTACCCGGAGCAGTTCGCCACGATCCCGCGCGCGGAGATCCGGCGCATGGTCTGGCGGCTGATCCGCGCGCAGCACCCGCGTCATTCGCCGGAGGTGGAGGAGACGCCGCCGTTCGCCGACGACTGGCTGTCCGAGTACGAGCGCGGCCGCGACGTCGTCGACTGGTACGGCGCGGCCCGCGCCTGAGCAGCGTCGGCGCCGCCGGACGCCGGGGGATCGCTTCGGGAGTCGAGTGCCGCGTCAGCCCGGCTGAGCCGACAGCAGCATCGTCCACGGCAAGACGGCCATGACGACGTAGACCACGGCGACGTACGCGAGACCCGGCTCGACCAGCGGGTGCTGGCGGCGGCGATACAGGAAGTAGAGGAAGCCCAGCGCGCACATCTTGGCGAGCATGATCCCACCCGTCGGACCGACCGCGTCGATCGCCGCGCGCACCAGGGGGTTGCCCTCGACGAAGCCGCGGCCGAGCCCGAGCAGCGTCACGTAGCCGTCGACCAGCTGCAGCAGCGCGTTCGCGAGCAGCAGGACCTTGATCCGGGTGAGGGGCAGCAGGAGCGTCAGCACCACCCGGCTCGGGAGCAAGCGCCGCACCACGCGGCGATCCCCGAATGTCCTGCGTTTTCCGGCGGTTCGTGCCGGAGCGATCGGGCGAATCTGCAAGAAGGGCAGGGCTGCTAGCGCGCCGATGCGATCAGGCCAGCGATCTTGCCATGCGCCTTGCGGGCGTCCTCCTCGTGCTTGAACAGCAGCCCCTCGGTGGCGCGCACGGCCGCGGGGTCCAGCTCGTGGATGCCGAGCGCGACCAGCGCGCGCGCCCAGTCGAGCGTCTCGGCGATCGACGGTGCCTTGCGCAGCTCGAGCTTGCGCAGCCCGGCGACGAAGCGCGCGACGTGTCCCGCGAGCGCCGCGTCGAGGCCGGGGACCTTGCGCTCGACGATCGTGGTCTCGATCGCGGGGCCGGGGAAGTCGATGTAGACGTGCAGGCAGCGACGCCGCAGCGCCTCCGACAGCTCGCGCGCGCGGTTCGACGTGAGCACCACCACCGGACGGTGCTCGGTACGCAGGGTTCCGAGCTCCGGGACCGTCACCTGGAAGTCGCTCAGCACCTCGAGGAGGAAGGCCTCGAACTCCTCGTCCGCCTTGTCGATCTCGTCGATCAGCAGCACCACGCGGCGCGGTGCCGTGATCGCGCGCAAGAGCGGCCGCTCGAGCAGGTAGTCGCGCGAGAAGATGTGCTCCGACACCGACTCCCAGCCCTGCTGCGCCGCCTGATCGCTCTGGATGCGCAGGAGCTGCTTCTGGTAGTTCCACTCGTAGAGCGCGCGCGCCTCGTCGAGGCCCTCGTAGCACTGGAGGCGCACCAGCTCGGTGTCGAGCAAGGCCGCGAGCACCTTGCCGATCTCGGTCTTGCCGGCGCCGGCGGGGCCTTCCGCGAGCAGCGGCTTGCCGAGCTTGACGGCGAGAAAGATCGCCGTCTCGACGCGCGCCGTGGTGAAGTACGCGAGCCGCGCGAGGCCGTGCTTGACGTCGTCCAGGGTGAGCTCGCAGGCGGGTGTCACGCCCGAGCCTCTACCAGAAGCGGCCCCCGCGAGGCGAAGCGCGGCGACTTCGCGCGGCGACGTCGTGGTGGATGGGGCGGACAGCACGCGCGGGCGCTCCTCCTCCGGGGTGCGAGCCGGTTGCGTGACGGCCGCGCGGTGATACGAGTCCGCGCGCGCATGGAAGCCGGCCCGCCGAACGCCCCCGAGCCCGCGTCGCCCCGGCCGCTGCGCATCGCGCTGCTCGGCACGCGCGGCATCCCGGCGTCCTACGGCGGCTTCGAGACCTTCGCCGAGCAGCTCGCGGTGCGCCTCGCGGCGCGCGGGCACGACGTCACGGTGTACGGCCGCGCGGGGAGCGTCGAGCCGGCGCTCGACGGCACTCTGTATCGGGGCGTGCGGCTCGTCGTCCTGCCGGCGCCGCGGCGCAAGCACCTCGAGACGGTGGTGCACACGCTCGCGAGCGCGCGCCACGCGCGGCGCGCGGGCTTCGACGTGGCGCTGGTGTGCAACAGCGCGAACTTCCTCGCGCTGCCGCTGCTGCGCGCGGCCGGCATCCGCACGGCGCTCGCGGTCGACGGGATCGAGAGCGAGCGCCGCAAGTGGGGCGTGCTCGGGCGGAACTTCTACCGGCTCGCGGCACTGCTGGTGCCGCGCTGGAGCGACGTCGTGATCGCCGACTGCGAGGTGATCGCCGGGCACGTGCGGGCGCGCGGCGCGCGGAACGTGGTGATGATCGCCTACGGTGCCACGCCGCCCTCGGTCGCGAGCACGACGGAGCTCGAGCGCATCGGCGTGACGCCGCGCGGCTACGTGCTCTATGTGAGCCGGCTCGAGCCCGAGAACAACGCCGACGTCGTCCTGCGTGGCTTCCTCGCCGCGGACGTTCCGTACGATCTCGTCGTCGTCGGCGACGCGCCGTACGCGGACGCGTACAAGGCGCGGCTCCGCGAGCTCGCGGCCGGCAACCCGCGGGTGCGCTTCGCGGGCGGCGTCTACGGAAGCGGCTACGACGAGCTGCGCGCGCACGCCGCCTGCTACGTCCAGGCGACCGACGTCGGCGGCACGCATCCCGCGCTCCTCGAGGCGATGGCGGCACACCTTCCGGTGATCGCCAACGACATCCCGGAGCACCGCGAGGTGCTCGGCGACGCCGGCTGGTACTACGCGAGGAACGATCCGGCCGACCTGTCGCGCCGTCTGCGCGCGGTGATGGCACCCGGCGACGGCGCCGCGGCCGAGCGCGAGCGACGTGCGGCCGCGGCGGTCGCGCGCGTGCGGGCGCTCTACGACTGGGAGCGGGTCGCCGACGCCTACGAGGCGCTCGCGCGACGTCTCTCGTCCCGTAAGGGCGCGCCGCGCGACGTTTCTTGAGATCGTCACCCGCCTGGGCTAACGCGAGCGTGGTCATGGCCGTGGTTGCGGGAAGGCACGGCGGGGTGGGGCGGAGCGCGAGCTCCGGCGGACCGGCAGCGCAGCCGAGCCCCGTGCGTGGCAACGGTCGAGTGGCACCGCGCCGCGCGCGCGCCGTCGCGCGGGCCGGACCCGCGGCGCACTTCCAGCACCTCGCGCGCCTCGCCGATGGCGTCCTGCTGCTGCTCGCCTTCCCGCTCGCGTACTACGCGAAGACGCAGCTCCTGCCCGCCGACCTGACGCGGCTCTACGATCCCGAGCTGTACATCGCTCCGGCGGCGATCACCGCGCTCACCGCGCTGGTCGTGCTGTCGCGCATCGACGCGTACGGCTCGGCCGCGCTGTCGCACCTGCGCGTCGCCGTACGCGGCGTCGCGATCGCGGTCGGCCTGGCACTCGTGGTCACGCTGGCCGGGCTCTTCCTCTTCAAGCTGTCGTACGTGAGCCGGCTCTTCGTCGGCCTCTACGGTCTCGGCTCGTTCCTGCTGCTGAGCGCGGCGCGCGTCGCCTTCTGGCGCGTGGCGGCACGGCTCCGCTCCTCGGGCGCGGGGGCCGCACGGATGCTGCTCGTCGGCGACGGCGCGGCGACCGCAAGGCTCGCCGACGTGCTCGCCGCGGAGGCGCCGTTCGGCGTCGTCGTCGTGGCGCAGCTCTCGCCGGGCGAGCTGCGCGAGCCGCAACCCGGGCTGCTCGACGAGACGCGCGCGCCCGAGGCGCCGATGCTCGCGTCGCTCGCCGAGTTCCTCGGCCGCGAGGCGATCGACGAGGTGGCGGTCGCGAGCGACGACCTGAGCGCGCGCGAGCTCGGCCTGCTCATCCAGGCGTGCGACCGCGAGGGTGTGGCGTTGCACCTGGCGCTCGACGCGCTCGGCGCGGGGCTCGAGCGCGCGACGCTCGAGCATCTCGCCGACCAGCGCATGCTGTCGGTGAACCCGCAGGAGCACTGGCCGTGGGGCCGCGCCGTCAAGATGGCGATCGACCTCGTGCTCGCGCCGGTGCTGATCGCGCTCACCTCGCCGCTGTGGCTCGCGATCGCGATCGCGATCAAGCTCGACTCGTCCGGGCCGGTGTTCTTCGTGCAGGAGCGGATCGGCCTCAACAAGCGCCGCTTCCCGATGATCAAGTTCCGCAGCATGCACCAGGGCTCCGAGAAGCTGCGCCCGCTGCTGCACGAGCTGAACGAGGCCGACGGTCCGATCTTCAAGCTCCGGCGCGACCCGCGCGTGACGCGCGTCGGGCGCTTCCTGCGCCGCTTCGACCTCGACGAGCTGCCGCAGCTGCTGAACGTCGTGCTCGGCGACATGAGCCTGATCGGGCCGCGCCCGATGCTGCCGAGCGAGATCGGCGAGTTCGAGCCGTGGCAGAGAAAGCGCTTCTCGATGCAGCCGGGCATCACCGGGCTCTGGCAGGTGAGCAATCGCCTCGGCCAGCCGTTCCTCTCGGGCCTCAAGGCGGACCTCGACTACATCGATCGCTGGTCGCTGCGCCTGGACCTCGAGATCGCGCTGCGCACCATCCCCGCCGTGCTGCGCGACCGGGTCGCCCCGTGAGCGCGCCGCCGGCGGTGCCGCAGCTCGACCTGCGCGCGCAGTACGAGACGATCGCACACGAGATCGAGCCGGTCGTGCTCGAGGTGCTGCGCAGCCAGCGCTACGTGCTGGGCAGCTACGTGCAGGCGTTCGAGGAGGACGCCGCGCGCTACGTCGGCGTGCCGCACGCGATCGGCTGCGCCTCGGGCTCGGACGCGCTGCTGCTCTGCCTGATGGCGCTCGACGTCGGGCCGGGCGACGAGGTGGTGACGACGGCGTTCTCGTTCTTCGCGACCGCGTCGGCGATCACGCGCCTCGGGGCGAAGCCGGTGTTCGCCGACATCCGCCCGGACGACTTCCTGCTCGATCCCGAGGCCGTGCGGCGGTCGATCGGGCGGCGCACCAAGGCGCTGCTGCCGGTGCACCTCTACGGCCAGTGCGTCGACTTCGCCGCGTTCGGTGCGATCGCGGCCGAGCACGGGCTGCCGGTGGTCGAGGACGCGGCGCAGGCGATCGGTGCGACGCGCGACGGGATCGCGGCCGGCGCCTTCGGAGCCTTCGGCTGCTTCAGCTTCTACCCGACGAAGAACCTGGGTGCGGCGGGCGACGCGGGTCTCGTCACCGCGCGCGACGATCGGCTCGCGGCGCGCGTGCGCCGCCTCCGCGAGCACGGCTCCGAGAAGCGCTACGAGCACCTCGAGGTCGGCCTGAACAGCCGCCTCGACGCGATCCAGGCGGCGGTGCTGCGGGTCAAGCTCCGGCACGTCGACGCGTGGTCCGCGGCCCGGGCGCAGCGCGCGGCCGCGTACGACGCGCTGCTGCGTGCCGCCGGGCTCGAGGGGACCATCACCCTGCCGGTCGTGGTCCCGGACGCACGCCACATCTTCCACCAGTACGTGATCCGCGCGCCGCGCCGCGATGCGCTGCGCGAGCACCTGCGCGAGCACGGCGTCGGCAGCGAGGTCTACTACCCGACTCCGCTGCACCTGCAGCGCTGCTTCGCGGACCTCGGCTACCGGCCGGGCTCCCTGCCCGAGACCGAGCGCGCCGCGCAGGAGGTGCTGGCGCTGCCGATGTACCCGGAGCTGACGGCGGCGCAGCAGGAGCGCGTCGTCGAGGTGCTCGCGGCGTTCTATCGGTGACGCGTCCGCGGCGGCGGCCTCGGTCCCGGCCGCGGTACGGGATTGGCCGACGGGAGGTTGCGTCCGTGCGCCGAAGGTGAGAACGAGCGGCGGGGTGGTGGAGCGGCCGGACGAGGGTGGACCCGGCGCGAGGAGGCGACGATGGGGATCCGACGTGCTTGCTGGTGTGCCGTGCTCCTGGCGACGGCACTTCTCGTGGGGCCGGTGTCGCCGGCCGGTGCCGCGCCTTTCGGCTTCCTCGGACCGCGCCAGGTCGGCATGGGCGGCGCCGGCGTCTCGTCGACCGAGGACGCGCACGCGATCTACTGGAACCCCGCCGGCCTCGCGCTGCGCGACGGTCTCGACATCCGGCTCTCGGGGACGGTGCGTGCCTCGGTGGACCAGAACCTCGACAGCGCGATCGACAAGATCCGCAAGGCGATCAACAGCGGCGACGGCTCGCAGGCGATCATCGACTACATCGACGGTCAGCTCAGCAAGATCAGCGCGAACGCGAGCGGCGGGACCAACGGCGGCGGCGGCATCTTCGCGAAGATGAACTGGGAGGACAACGCCTTCGGCCTCGGCTTCTACGACGAGTTCAACGGCACGGCGTCGCTGCCGGTGCGCAATCCCGGCATCCTGTTCATCGGCGGACGCTTCTTCAACGGCTCGGTGGTCGCGCTCGACGGCCTCGAGGCGCGGCAGATCGCGGTGTCCTACGCCCGCTCGCTGTTCGACGACACGCTCACGCTCGGCGTCACGGCCAGCGCGTTGCAGGGCGTCGTCTACATCGACCGCTCCTTCGTCCAGAAGGGCGACACCGGGCTCGAGTTCATCAAGGGTTACGACGAGTCGCGCAGCGCCTGGGACGCGAGCGTGGACGTCGGCATGAACTGGAACCCGACGAGCTGGCTGCGCTTCGGCATGGTCGGCAAGTACCTGAACCGTCCGACGTTCAACCTCTTCGACCTCGACGACATCGAGATCGGCGGCACGCCGCCGAATCTGCCACCGGAGTTCCTGGCGCGCGTCCGCGAGCAGCTCGCGCAGGCGCAGGGGCGCTTCGAGCTGGCGCCACAGGGGCGTGCCAGCGTCACCGCGTTCCCGCTCGACGGCATGACCGTCTCGGCGGACGTGGACGTGTCGCCGAACACGACCTTCGTCCGCGGCGTCGACAGCCAGATCATGAGCGTCGGCGGCGAGCAGCTCTTCTTCGACAAGCTCCTCGCGACGCGGATCGGCGTCTACTACGACTTCCAGCTCCCCGGCGCCGACCCGGTGCCGACGATCGGTCTCGGCACCGAGGTCTACGGCTTCAGCTTCGACATCGCCGGCGGCTACGACTTCCAGGAGTCGGCCGGGGGCCTCGCGGTCGGCTTCGGCTACGCGATGTGAGGCGCGCGCCGATCCGCGGCGCGAACGCCCTGATCCCGCGGCTGGAACGCTAGTCGAGGAAGCGAGCGCGGAACGACGGATCGGGCAGCGCGCACGTGTCGTGGCGTCCGAACCAGGCGTCGCGCCGTCGCGCGACGAACGCGTAGAGCACGTCCAGCAGCGGGACCATTCCCGGAATGGCCGCAAGGAGCGCGAGCGGCCGCCAGGCGGCCCCGGTGCGGGCGAGCGCGCGCAGCACGGCGGCGCTGCGCAGGCTCAGCCGACCGCCGGCGTCGGGCTCCAGCAGGACGACGCTGCCGTCGAGGCTCGCGTTCCGCAGCTCGGCCGTCAGGTGCGCGGCCGCGAAGCTGCCTTGCAGGTGCGCGAAGCGCAGCCTCTGCCGGCGGTCGCGACGCGCGAGGAAGGCGACGCTGTGGTTGCACAGCGGACACGCGCCGTCGAAGAAGACGATCGGAGCGTCTGCGTGGCTCGCGGACGGTGCGGCCATCGAGGCGAGCCTAGCACGGGGGTGAGCCGTGTCGCGGCGAAGGTCTGAGCGGTGGAGCTGGAAGGAGGAGAGGAGGTGACCGGGCGATCGCAGGTAGAGGATCTCAGGGTACGGATTGCGATGTGGGCGGAGAGGTCAGTGTGCTCGGGTGCGTGAGCCAGGAGTTCGGTTCCGGTAGATCGCCCGGTCGAGGTGGGTGTTCAGCAAGCGTGGTGCCAGAAAAAGGTCCGAAAAATCAACACTACTGATCGCGCATCCATGCACGACTTCCTCGCGACGTCGTCCTTCCTTGCGTCTCCGTCAGCGCGCGCCTCCCGTCGCCGAGGGTTTCGCGACGCTTCGCTTGACCGAGTGTCCCCACGCAAATAGGAATCCGCGATCGCATCCCGCCGGCTCATCCTCTTTGTCGCCAGTGGCGCGGGCCTCGGATACGCGCCGTTCGCCTCCGGCACCTTCGGCAGCCTCCTCGGCATCGTCCTGTATCTTGCTCTGGTGCAAGTAACGACCGCCGTCGTGCCGACGATCGTTCTGCTCGGGCTCGCCGTGGTCGCCGCGATCGTGGTCGCCGGCCGTGCCGACGCGATCCTCGACGAGCACGACAGCGGCAAGATCGTCATCGACGAGATCGTCGGCATGGCGATCGCGCTCGCCGGCTTCCCGCTCACCTGGACCAACGTGATCGTGATCTTCGTGCTGTTCCGCGTGCTCGACGTCGTGAAGATCTGGCCCGCGAGCCACTTCGACGAGAAGACGCCCGGCGGGGCCGGCGTGGTGCTCGACGACGTGGTGAGCGGCATCTATGCAAACCTCCTCGCGCGCCTCGTTCTCTGAAGCCACCCGCTGAGACTCCGAAGAGTCCGTAGCGCGGCCGGGCGGCCGTCGTGCCGTCCGCGGCCGCAGGATCCGCCGACGCCATGCTGGAAAAGGTCGTCATCCTCTCGACCGGCGACGAGCTCACGACGGGCAAGATCGCCGACACCAACGCGCAGTGGCTCGCCGGCCGCTGCTTCGACCTCGGCCTCGACGTGGTCGCGGTGCTGATGGTCGGCGACTTCCCGGAGCGCATCTCGTGGGCCTGGGAGCGCGCCTTCGAGCTCGCGGATCTCGTGATCTCGACCGGCGGCCTCGGTCCGACCACCGACGACCTGACGACCGAGACGGTCGCGAAGGTGCTCGGCGTGGGGCTGCGCTTCGACGAGCCCTCGGCGGCGAGGATCCGTGCCCTGTTCGAGCGCATGGGGCGCGTCATGCCGGAGAACAACCTGCGCCAGGCGCAGTTCCCCGAGCCGGCGGTGATCCTCGAGAACCCGCTCGGCACGGCCCCCGGCTACCGGGTGAGCTGCGCGCGCGAGCTGCCGGCGGACGACGGCAGCGGCCCGGTCAGCAAGCCGCGTCACCTGGTGGTGATGCCGGGCGTGCCGCGCGAGATGAAGCCGATGTTCGAGGCGCAGGTCGTGCCGTGGGTGCGCGCGCTGCGCGCCAGCGACACGGTGCTGGCGATCCGCACCTTCCAGACCTTCGGCATGAGCGAGTCGGCGCTCGACGAGGCGGTGAACGCGGTGATCCGGCCCGACGAGGCACGGATCGGGTTCCGGGCGAGCTTCCCGATGATCTCGGTGAAGCTGCTGGTGCGCGACGTCGCCGAGCGCGCCGACGCACGGCTCGAGGAGCTGTCGGCGCGGCTGCGCGCCGCGCTCGGACCGATCGTCTTCGGCGAGGGTGACGTCACGATGGAGGCCGCCACCGGGGCCGCGCTGCGCGCGCGCGGCGCGACGCTCGCCGTCGCCGAGTCGTGCTCGGGTGGGCTCGTCGGCCACCGCGTGACCGAGGTTCCCGGGTGCTCCGCGTACTTCCTCGCCGACTACGTGACCTACTCGAACGGTGCCAAGAAGGACGTCCTCGGCGTGCGGCCCGAGACCCTGAAGGAGTTCGGCGCGGTCAGCGAGGAGACGGTGCGCGAGATGGCCGCGGGCGCGCGCCGGCGCTCGGGCGCCTCGGTCGCGGTCGCGACCAGCGGCGTCGCCGGACCGGACGGCGGGAGCGAGCAGACGCCGGTCGGAACGGTGTGCTTCGCGCTGGCGGCCGACGGAGTTCTCGTGTCACGTCGCCACCAGCTCTGGGGCACCCGCGACTGGGTGAAGCTGCTCACCTCGCAGCTCGCGCTCGACTGGGTCCGGCGCTGGGCGCTCGACCTCCCGGTGGTGGAATCCGGCTTTCGCAGGTGATACGAACAAAAGGCGAAGCAGGGGCCGGTGGCACGAGACAGCCGCTGGGCGAGCACGATGGCAGAATATGTATCGCCGACGGGGAATCGATCGAGATTGACGGAGACGCCGCAGCTCGTTCGTGGTACGCGCACGCCACCTCGCTCGAGAGCAGACGGGGACAGTCAGAACATCCGCGCGCGGCGCGCGCGGCCGAGCAAAGCGAGCGCGGGGAGTGGGGCCCCTTCGGGCTTCGCCCGAAGGGGCGAGGGGGCGCGTGCCCCCTCGAGGGATAGCCGGGCCCCGTCGGGCTTGGCCCGAAGGGGCGAGGGGGCGCGTGCCCCCTCGAGGGATAGCCGGGCCCCGTCGGGCTTGGCCCGAAGGGGCGAGGGGGCGCGTGCCCCCTCGAAGAAAACAGGCAACCGCGCGCGGCGCGCGCGGCCGAGCAAAGCGAGCGCGGGGAGTGGGGCCCCGTCGGGCTTCGCCCGAAGGGGCGAGGGGGCGCGTGCCCCCTCGAAGAAAATGGGAGGAAGTGATGGACGCGAATCGTGAGCGGGCGATGGAACTGGCGATGAGCCAGATCGAGAAGCAGTTCGGCAAGGGCGCGATCATGAAGCTCGGCGCCGACCAGCCGGTCGCCGACATCCAGGCGGTGTCGACCGGATCGCTGGCGCTCGACATGGCGCTCGGCGTCGGCGGCGTGCCGCGCGGCCGCGTGATCGAGATCTACGGCCCGGAGTCGTCCGGCAAGACCACGCTCGCGCTGCAGATCATCGCCGAGGCGCAGAAGGAGGGCGGGGTCTCCGCCTTCATCGACGCCGAGCACGCGCTCGACACCGGCTACGCCCGCAAGCTCGGCGTGAAGCTGGAGGACCTGCTGGTCTCGCAACCCGACAACGGCGAGCAGGCGCTCGAGATCGCCGAGACCCTGGTGCGCTCGGGCGCGCTCGACATCCTGGTCGTCGACTCGGTCGCGGCCCTCGTCCCGCGCGCGGAGCTCGAAGGCGACATGGGCGACCCGCAGATGGGTCTGCAGGCGCGGCTGATGTCGCAGGCACTGCGCAAGCTGACGGCCACGATCGCGCGCTCGCGCACCATCGTCATCTTCATCAACCAGATCCGCATGAAGATCGGCGTCATGTTCGGCAACCCCGAGACCACCACCGGCGGGAATGCGCTCAAGTTCTACGCCTCGGTGCGCATGGACATCCGCCGCATCGGCGCCATCAAGCAGGGCGACGAGGTGATCGGCAGCCGCACCAAGGTGAAGATCGTCAAGAACAAGGTGGCGCCGCCGTTCCGCGAGGCCGAGTTCGACATCCTCTACGGCACCGGCATCTCGCGCGAGGGCGAGGTGATCGATCTCGGCGCCGAGGACGGCATCGTCGAGAAGTCCGGCTCGTGGTTCTCGTTCGAGGGTGAGCGCATCGGCCAGGGGCGCGAGAACGCGAAGGAGTTCCTGCGCGAGCACCCCGACACGGCGCGCATCATCGAGGAGAAGATCCGCGCCAAGCACGGCGTCCCGGCGCGCAACGCGCCGGCCGCACCGGCAGCGGTCGCGACGAACGGCGCCAGCGCCGTCAGCTCCGGCGGTGACGACGCCGCGGCCGAGTCGAACGGCGCCGCGCGCCCGGCGGCGCTCGCCGCCGCGGCGGGCCGCGAGGGCTCGACGGCGACCGTCGCGGCACGCCGCAAGTAGCCCCGATGCGCGACGGAGGTGCGGGCCCGGACGGCTCCGCACCTCCGTCGCGCGTCAGCCTAGCGGATGCAGGACACGCTGCTCCGCACGCGATTCCACGTGCAGCTCGCCGGGATGTAGATGCTCTCGGTGCACAGGCCCAGAGCCGCGTCCGCCTGGCTGCCCAGGGTCAGCGTCACCCTGAGCGGGGCGTCGTCGTCGAGCACGGGATAGCTGCCCTTCTTGCCGACGACCGCGACCTGCACGCGCTGCGGTGTCTTGGCGCTGGTCTTGTCGGTGAGCTTCATCTGCACGATGCCGTTCGCCGGCGTGGCCGTCTGGTCGGCGAAGCTCCAGGACTTGCCGTTCTTGGCGCGCGTCCAGCCGCGCGTTCCCTTGCCCGTGTGGGTGCCTGCCAGCGTGACGTCCACCAGCGGCTCGCCGTCGCGGCTCGTGATCGAGACCCGGACGCCCTGGGTGTCGGGTGCGAGATCGGAGAACCGCCGTCCCAGCGGCAGGTCGAAGGCCGCCTTGAGCGTCAACCCGTCGTCGCCGGGCACCGTCTGCGTGTTGACCTTCGAGAACGCGGTCTTGGACTTGGGTGAGGTCAGGAAGTTGCGTGCGCCGCCGACGTTGGTGCACGGATCGATGCCGTCGCACGCGCCGTCCTGATCCGTGTCCTGGCTCGGGGTGTGTGCGCACGCTCCGGCGCCGTCGCACGCGTCGACGGTGCACGCGTCGTCGTCGGGAGTGCAGGCGGTACCGCTGTCGACGACGACGTTGCCGGGGCACTGCGCCGCCCCGCCCGTGCAGAGCTCGCTCGGGTCGCACTCACCGATCGATGCGCGGCAGACCGTCGCCGCGCTGGCGAAGACGTCCTCGGAGCATTCGGTCGACGAGCCGTCGCAGGTCTCGGCGACGTCGCACGAGCCGGCGAGGTCGCGGCAGACGGCGCCGGCGCTCCTCAGGGCGTCGGCCGGGCACAGCACCGAGGTGCCGTCGCAGGTCTCGGCGACGTCGCACGCCCCCGCAGCACCCCGGCACACGGCGCTCGCGGGCTTGACGCCGTCCGCCGGACAGACGTGGCTGGGCCCGTTGTCGGTGAGGATCTCCGCGCAGGTCTCGGCCTCGTCACAGGCGCCCTCGCTCGGACGACACACGGTCGACGCGGAGCCCTGCACGTCTTCCGGGCACTGGGCGTCCGCGGTGCAGAACTCCGGCGGATTGCAGACGTCGCCGGAGCCCGGCCGGCAGACCGTTCCCGCCTTGCTCGGGTCGGGCGTGGCGACGCAGCCGGTCGGCTCGACGCACTCGCCCGTCGTGCAATCGGCGTCGGAGCCGACGAGCGAGCAGTCGGGCACGACGCCGGCGGCACAGAGCCCCGCGCTGCAGGCCTCGACGCCGTTGCAGAGCAAGCCGTCGCTGCACATCGCGTCGGATACGCACTCGGGCAGGCTCTTCGTCGCGACGTTGTTCCAGGCCGAGTTGACCGTGATCTCGGCCGGGCTGCCGACGAACGCGCCCCGTGCGACGGTGTCGTCGGCGAGCTGATAGCGCATCCACGCGGTGATGTAGCCGAGGAAGTTGCCGCCGGTTCCCTGGATCGTGTTGTGTCCCGCGCCGATCAGGACGGCCTTGGCGGCCGCGCCGGGCACCTGGTTGTAGTAGCCCGTGTTGGTGGCCGGCGACGAGATGATGGTGTCGGTCGAGCCGCTGAGAAACAGCACCGGCACCGTGAGCTGGGCGACGGAGAAGTTGTCGCCCGCGCCGACCCAGATCTGTGCCGGCAGGGCGATCGGGACGGCGGTCTTGATCAGGCCGCCCGACAGGTTGGTCGAGTTGATCGTGCCCCCCGCGCCCTGCGAGTGGCCGATGGCGCCGATCCGGCCGGTGTCGAGCTTGTCGTGGAAGATGCTCCCCGGATCGGAGTCGGCGGCGATCATGTAATTGACGCCGGCCAGCATCTCGAACCCCTTGGCGGTCGTCTGGCTCGTCGATGCGACGATCACGAATCCCCAGGAGGCGAGCTGGTTGAGCAGGCCGAGGTACTGGGTCGGGACGGCTGCCGTGCCGTTGCCCCAGGTGATGATCGGATGCCTCGTCCCGCCCGCACCCAGGTTCGTCGGGTAGAACAGGTTGTAGAGCACTACGCCGCCGCCGTCGGTCACTTCCGCGGTGCTCACCGCCCAGGGGCCGGCCACCTCGTACGCGTCCTCGATCGGCAAGGCGCGCGCGCTGGTCGAGGCCGCGAGGATCGCGATGCAGCCGGCGAGCGTGAGCGAGGTTGCGGCGCGTGCGATCCGTCGTGCCGTGCGGAGCCAGTCGTTCATGAGTATCCCTCCGGGTCGTGTCGTTCCGTCCATGGCGCAGTCGCGCGGCCTCAACAAGAAGGATGCCAGCACAGAATTGTCGGTCGAGCGCCAGATGCTTGGGCTCTACCGCGCGCCGCGCCGGGGCGGTGTCGCTTCCCGGACACCGCTCGCCGACATGACCGGAACCCGGACAGGCCCGCCGCCGTGGGCGGTCACGATCGTCGTGGCAAATCGCCACGGTCCGAACGGCGGCGCGGCGTCGGATGTTCCTTGACCGTCGTCGACGAACGCTGGTACGAGTCGCCCGCCCATGAAGCCAACCGCGTCCAGCGAGGACGTCGGCGCCCTGTCGCTCCGGCTTCTCTTTCCCGCGGACGACGGGACGATCGCACGAGCGATCTTCGCCAACAGCGGGCTCGAAGGGCAGATCGTCGACGAGTGGCGCGCGCTGTGTGCGCGCAGCTTCGTCACCGTCGGCGCGCTCTCGGAGGAGCTCTTCAGCGAGATCTTCGTCGATGGTCTGCGGACGGCGCTCTCGTGTCTCGCCCGCGGCGACGTCGAGGGCATGATCGCCCGGGCTCCGAGCGTCGGTGAGCGCCTGGCGGCCGCGGGCGTTCCCCTGGCCTCGTACGTCGCATCGCTGAACTGCTTGAAGCAGAGCTACGCCAAGGCGCTGTCGGGCCATCCGGATCTCGTGAACGTCCTGCAGCACGTCGAGATGGTGCACTCGACGCTCGTCATCGTGGTCGCCGACGGCTACTACCGGGCCCTCGCACGAGCCGACTGCGCACCGGGTCCGGAGCAGCTCGACCCGATCGCGCCAAGCGACCCGCCCACGTTCCACGGCATCGTCGGCGAGTCGGCTCCGATGCGGCGGTTGTTCGCGAAGATCACGCGCATCGCGGCGCACACCTCCCCCGTGCTCGTGCTGGGCGAGACCGGGACCGGCAAGGAGCTCGTGGCGCGCGCGATCCACCAGGAGAGTCAGCGCCGTCACGGACCGTTCCTCGCCATCAACTGCGCGGCCTTGCCGCGCGAGCTGGTCGAGAGCGAGCTCTTCGGCCACCGCAAGGGCGCCTTCAGCGGGGCGACCAGCGACGCTCTCGGGCTCTTCCGGGCGGCGTCGGGAGGTACGCTGCTCCTCGACGAGATCACCGAGATGCCGACCGACCTGCAGGCGAAGCTGCTGCGCGTCCTTCAGGAGCGCGCGCTGCGCCCCGTCGGGCGCGTGCAGGAGGTCGCGATCGATGTACGGGTCGTCGCCGCGAGCAACCTCGATCCCGACGTCGCGATGGCCGACGGCCGGCTGCGCGCGGACCTCTTCTACCGGCTGTCGGCGAACACGATCGTCGTCCCGCCGCTGCGCAGCCGCCTCGAGGACGTCGAGCTGCTCGCCGAGCACCAGCTCCGGCTGCTCGCCGGACGGCACGGGCGTCATCGCGAGCTGGGCGACGACGCCCTGCGGTGCCTGCGCGGGCGACGCTGGCGGGGCAACGTCCGTGAGCTGTTCAACGTCATCGAGCAGGCATTCGTCGACTCCGAGGACGCGGAGATCGACGCGGCGGCGTTGAGCCCGGCGGCGTCGTTCGTCGACGGGTGCGCGGACGCGACGGCAGGGTCCGTCGCGACGACCCTGTCGGACGCGGAGCGTGCGCTCGTCGAACGCACGCTGGCGAGCAACTCGGGCAACAAGCGGCGCACCGCCCGCCAGCTCGGCATCGCCCGCTCGACGCTCTACTCGGTGCTGGAGCGCCACGGACTGCACTCGACCACGGGTCTGCGCGGGAGTCGGCCCCGTTCGGCGACCGGCACCGGCCGCCGGCCGTAAGCGCGCCCGAGGCTCTCGCCCTCGGTCGCGGCAGGGCCGAGGCTCTCGCGCGCGGTCGCGGCAGGGCCGAGGATCCCGGCCGGGGTCTGGTGGCCGGGCTGCTCCCCGGCATCCTCAAGCACTGCCGCCGCAACGCCGAATCCCGTGGCAGGGCGGTGCGCAGGGCGCGATCTGCGGCGCTCTCGTGAGCCGAGGAGGCGACGAATGGTTGCGATCGACGACATCCTGCGCCACGCGCTCGACCGCGAGGCGTCCGACATCCATCTCAAGGTCGGCGCGCCGCCCTTCCTGCGCCGCTTCGGCCACCTCGGACCCGAGGAGATCTTCCCGTCGCTCGGCGAGCAGGACCTGCGCGACGTCATCGCGCAGATGGCCGACGAGCGGCAGCGCGAGCGCCTCGAGAGCGATCGCCAGCTCGACCTCGGCTACGGCAACGACACGCTCGGCCGCTTCCGCGTCAACGTCTACCACCAGCGTGGCGAGCTGCGCATCGCGATGCGCGCCATCCCGAAGAACATCCGCTCGCTCGACCAGCTGCAGCTGCCGAAGATCGTCGAGACGATGGCGAAGGAGTCGCGTGGCCTGATCCTGGTGACGGGCACGACCGGCTCCGGCAAGTCGACCACGCTCGCCTCGATGATCGATCTCCTGAACCAGACCGAAGCGCTGCACATGATCACGGTCGAGGACCCGATCGAGTACCTGCACGACGACAAGCTCTCGATCATCAGCCAGCGCGAGGTCGGCGTCGACGTGACGACCTTCGCCGCCGGTCTGAAGGGCGCCCTGCGCCAGGATCCCGACGTCATCCTGGTCGGCGAGATGCGCGACCTCGAGACCATCGAGACGGCGATCATGTCGGCCGAGACCGGTCACCTCGTCATGAGCACGCTGCACACGCTGGATGCGCCCGAGACCGTCACCCGCGTCATCCAGGCGTTCCCCGATCACCAGCGCGAGCAGATCCGCGTGGTTCTCTCGTCGGTGCTGAAGGGCATCATCAGCCAGCGACTCGTGCCGAAGGCCGACGGCAACGGCCTCGTGCCCGCGGTCGAGATCATGGTGAACACGGCGCTGGTGCGCGACATCATCAAGGACCCGACGCGCAGCCCGCGCGAGCTCACCGACGCGATCGCCAAGGGGCACATCTCCTACGGCACGCAGACGTTCGACCAGTCGCTGATGATGCTCTACAGAAAGCAGCTCATCACCTACGACGAGGCGCTCCGCCAGGCGACCAACCCGGACGACTTCGCGCTGCAGGTCAGCGGCATCAGCTCGACCTCCGACGCGCGCTGGGACGAGTTCGACAAGCCGGCCGACTCGCGCGCCGGCTCGGGCGGTGCTGCTTCCCCGGCAGACGGCGGGTCGCTCGGTCAGCCGCGTCCGGCGGGCGTCGAGCGTGGTTCGAGCGGACTCAAGCCCGCGCCGGCGGCACCGCGGCTGGTGAAGAGGTTCTGATGTCGCGGGCCCTCGCAGCCCCTCACGTCGCGCCGTTCACGACGGTCGCGACGGCGTCCACCAGCTGCGTCGGATCGACGGGCTTCGCCACGTAGCCGTCGAAGCCCGCCGCCAGCAGCCGGCTCCGGTCCTCGGGCCGCGACAGCGCCGTGAAGGCGACCGCCGCGAGGTGACCACCGGCCGTCTCCTCGCGCGCGCGCACGCGACGGATCAGCGCGAAGCCGTCCTCGTGCGGCATCGCGATGTCGGACACCAGCACCCCCGGCGTCCAGGTGGCGAGGACCTGCATCGCCTGCTCGACGCTGTCCGCGGTGCGCACCTCGAGCCCGCAGAGCTCGAGAGCACGGCGGGCCATGTCCTGCGCGTCGCGCTCGTCGTCGACGACGAGCGCGCGAACGCCTTCCAGCACGCGCAGCGTACCGATCGGTGCGAGCGACGGCCGCTCCTGCGCGGTCACGGAGATCGCGGGGAGGCGAACGGTGAAGGTCGTGCCGCAGCCGGTGCCGGCGCTGTCGACGGCCACCGTTCCGCCGTGCAGCTCGACGAGATGGCGAACGATGGCGAGGCCGAGCCCGAGCCCGCCGTGCCGTCGCGTCGTGCCGCCCTCGGCCTGCCAGAACCGCTCGAAGACGTGCGGCAGGAGCCGCGAATCGATGCCCTTGCCGGTGTCGCGCACGCGCGTCTCGACGAAGCCGTCCCGCCGCTCGACCTCGACCTCGACACGACCGCCGGGCTCGGTGAACTTGATCGCGTTCGACACCAGGTTCCACACCACCTGCTGCAGGCGGTCGGCGTCGCCGGAGACGTGCTCCGGGCTCGGATCGAGCTGCATCACGAGCTGGACGCCCTTGATCGCGGCCGTGGGACGCATCGACTCGACGGCGGCCTCGACGATGCCGCGCATGTCCGTTTGCCGGACCGAGAGGTGCATCTTGCCCGAGATGATGCGCGAGACGTCGAGCAGGTCGTCGATGAGCTGGTTGAGAACGTGCGCGCTGCGCTCGATCGAACCGAGCGCGCGGGCGCGATCCTCCTCGTCGAGCAGGCCGCCGCGCAGCATCGGCAGCCAGCCGAGGATCGGCGTCAGCGGCGTCCTCAGCTCGTGCGACACGATGGCGAGGAACTCGTCCTTCGCCCGGCTCGCCGCCTCCGCGTCGCGTCTCGCGGCGCGCTCGCGCAGCAACGCCTCCTCGCGCTCGCGCTCGGCACGGCGGCGCTCGGTCAAGTCCTGCACCGCCACGATCAGGTGACCCAGCGCATCACCGTTCGCCGGCAGGCCGCGCAGCGCGATCGCGGTCTCGATCGTCGTGCCGTCGCGGCGCAGCAGCGCTCCCTCGCGGATCGCCGCGGCGCGCCTCTCGCGCAGCACGTCGTCGAACGATCGCTGGTCGACGCCACGGTCGGCGGGCGGGACCAGATCGCCCCACGCGGTCCGCACGAGATCGCCCGGATCGCAGGCGAGGATCCGGCAGAGCTCCTGGTTCACCTCGAGCACGGTGCGGTCGCGCGACAGGATCGCGGTCCCGACCAGCGCGAGATCGAAGTAGCTCTGCAGCTGGCTCTCGCGCTCGGCGAGCGCGCGCGCGAGGGCGAACTGGGTCGCCAGATATCCGTCGATGAAGGCCGCGCCGAGCGTGCTCAGCCCCGCGACCCAGCCGAGGTAGGCCGCTCCGGTCGTCCACGTGAGGATGTCCGAGGGCTCGCTGAGCAGCATCAGCGGATAGCTCGCCAGACTTCCGATCGACGCGAGCCCCTGCGCCCGCCAGCCCCAGCTCAGCAGGATCGGCGGCGTGCAGAGCAGCGCCGTCGTCACCCAGACGTACATCTCGACCGGCGCGCCGACGAGCGCGTGATACGCGGTCAGGACGATCCCCAGCGCGTTCACGACGAGGATGCCGATGCCGATGCAGCGCCGCGGGTAGGCGCGGATCAGCACCAGCGCGACCAGCGTGACCACGAGGATCAGCGCGTCCGTCAAGAGCATCGCGAGGCGTCGCTCCGGGAAGCGGAGGACCTCGAACACGGTCGCCATCGCGCCGCAGGACACGAGCACCACGAAGGCGCTCGGCGCGCGCGCGACGAACCTCCGGCGCACCTCAGCCTGGTAGGCTGCGCTTGCGGCGGCGAGCTTCGTGCCGGTCCGGAAGCGGGAGATCATCCCGGGCGGAATCTAGACGGTCGCGTCGAGCGAAGTCCACACGCGAAGACGAGCGCCGCAGCAATTCTCGGGTCCGTCGGCGGTGCGCGCCGGGTGCGCGTCCCGCACCCCGACCGGACAGCGCTCGAGTCGCCCGAGGACCCGCCCAGGCGAGCCGACGCGCGAGCCGGCTCCGGGCGCCTCGACCCGTGGTCGCGCGGCCGCCGTCAGCGCGGCCGCGTCTGCGCGGTGATCTCGTCCCAGAGCCTGAGGATCCCCGACTGGCTGGCGCTCGCCATGAGCGTCCCGTCCTCGGCGAAGATGTGCATCCGGCCGTGCACGAAGCCGGCGTTCACGCCGTGGATGCGAATGTCGCAGCACATCCACTCGGTCGCGCGCAGCTCGCGGATGCGGATCGTGTTGTCGAGGCTGTTGGCGCCCGCGAGGCGGCCGAGCGCGTGCCCGGTCGCCGACGGCACGTAGTCGGCGATGATCGCCAGGAGGCCCGAGGTGACCGGACGGCTGTCCTTCGGACGACCCCAGAGCACCGCGTGGCCGTCGTCGCTGAGCTCGCCCTTGCGGGCGGCCCCGTAGCGTCCCTTCGCGACGCGCATGTCGAACTGGTGGTGCAGGTCGAGCGTGTCGTCGTCGAAGTGCGGCATCGGCTCGCACGCGGACGGCGGCGGCACCTCGGGCATCTGCGCCCACTGCGCCGACACCTCCTGCGGTCGCGCGCCGAGTGCGGCGTTGACGGTCAGGATCTCGCGGTCGCCGACGTGCCCGACGACGCGCGCCTGCGTCACGTGCTTGCCCTTCATCGGCACGATCACGTCCACGTCGACGAACTCGCCGGGCTTCGCGTAAGAGAGATACTGCGCGGTCGCCCAGATCGCCGGACGGCCCGTGGTGCGCTCCATCGCGGCGATCGACGCGGCGAGGCCGGCGCCACCGAACAGGAACTTGCCCTCCGGCGGCCCGACGCAGATCCGCGTCTCGACCGGCAGCACCCAGCGGTGCGGGTTGTGCGTCTGGCGCAGGTCGAAGAGCTCGGCCGGCGGGTTCGGAGCGGCGGGCGACATGTCCGTCCGAAAGCTGATGCGCTCGTCGCCGTCAATCGAGCCCGCGTGCTATCCCGCCGCCATGCGGCGACGAGACCGGCGGACGGCCCCGCGCGCGGCGACCGAGCCGGCGAGCCCCGAGGTGCAGCGCGAGCGCGCGCTCGGTGCGGCGCTGCGCGCGCTCGCGCGTCAGCCGCGGAGCCGGAGCGAGATCGAGGCGGCGCTCGCGCGCCGCGGCCACGACCCGGAGACCATCGCCGGGGTCGTCGCGCGGCTCGTCGAGCTGCGCTACCTCGACGACGCGATGGTCGCCGACGCGGTGGCGCGCGGCGCCGAGCGGAAGCACCTCGGCAGCCGGCGGGTCGCGCTCGCGCTGGGGCGGCGCGGCGTCGCGCGCGATCTGGTCGAGGAGACCGCGCGCGCGAGCCGCGACGGCGACCTCGAGCGGGCGCGCGCCTTCCTCGCGCGGCGCTTCCCGGGCGGGCTCGTCCGCGAGCGCGCGGAGCGCCTGCGCGCCACGCGCCTGCTGCACGCACGCGGCTTTCCCGGCGACGTGGTCCGCGCCGCGCTCGGCATCGACGTGTACGTCGGGGACGATCCGGCCTGCGACGACGACGTCCACGGCGACGCGCCCGCCCGCGACGACGAGCCGCGGTGACGGCTCCGCGCGCTTCGCGCAGCCGCTGACGTGCGGGGCGCGTTCGTCGCGCGCGCCGTCATCGATTTTTCTTTCGCTCTGCGGTCGCTCTCCGGATCCTCCGGTCGTGCATGCGCTCGCGCACGGACGTTCGCGCGGCGACTCGCGGGGCGAGGCGCACGGCGCGGCGGGGGCCGCTCGCGTCGGAAGTCGCCGTCGCGGCTCGTGGATCGCGCGGCGCGCCGTGCGCTCCCGCACGGCGCCGCGCGTGGCGGTGCGCGGCGCGGCCGTCGTTCGTGAGCGCATCGCCGCGCTCACGGAGCGCGCGTTGCGCGATCTAATGTACGTCTAAATACCGAACCTTAGGACCCGAACTTAGTTCGGTGCCGACGCAAGAATGCTCTTGTCACGAGGGAGGGACTGTGGTTTTCAAGGCGTCGCACCGGGCGACGCATGCTTGACGCTGCGGGTCCGGTCGGAGGGAAGGGGCGGCGCGCGACCGGAGGGGCGGGCGCCGCCGGCGAGTCGACGAAGTGGTGCTCGCGACGTGCTGGAGGGTGCGCGCGAGGGGCGTTCGAGAGGCCGGCACGTCGCCGGGCTGCGTGCGTCCGACACCGGTGAGGGCCGAGGGTGCGGGACGGAGGCGCCGTCGCTCGACGCGACGGCCCGAGGGGCACGCGAGCGGGCGTCGTCCGTCCGGAGTACCGGCAGCAGCGCGTGGCGCGCAGTCCTGCCGGCGAAAGGGGGATCACGTGAAGCCGACGAAGGGATCGCGACTGGTGCGCAGCGTCGTCGTCGCGGGAGTGCTCGTGCTCACGGCAGCCGCCGTGCTGCCCGGGCGCGCGCTCGCGTACGACGTGCACAAGGATCGCCTCGACTGTCCGAAGGGGACGACGCTCGCGCGCATCGAGATCAACCCGCGCGTCTGTCGCGCGCAGCCGAAGCGCGGCATCCCCGCGACGCGCGGTCGCCGCGCGTGCTGCAGCTTCGACCGCGATCCGTCGAAGGAGCGCTGCCTGCCGTTCCCCGGCTGCCCCGCGGCGTCGGTGGAGTGAGCGCGCGCGAGCGACGGAGCGCGACATGAGGATCGCTTCGAGGCTGTGGGCGGGCGCCCACACGGGAGTGCTCTGCGCCTTGGTGCTGATTGCCGGTGGCTGCAGCGTGCATCGCCAGGGCGTGGCTCCCGCGTCCTCGACCGGGATGGCGGCGGCGCCGGGGGGCGCCGTCGCCGTCGACGGTCCGGGGACGGCCGAAGCGGGCAGCTTGCTGAGTGCCGCGGACCGCGCGCGCCTCGCGGCGCTGTGCGCCGGGCGCAGCGCGGACACGAGCGTCGCCGACGGCTACCGCCTCGGTCCCGACGACCTGATCGAGGTGCGCATCCCCGATCTGCTCGAGGCGCAGGCCCCGGTGCAGGCGGGCGCGAGCGCCGGCGCGACCCTGGGCAGGGCCACCGTCGCCGGCGCGCCGGCCTTCCAGCAGGGCCTGCGGATCGACGCGCACGGGGACGTGACGATCGCGAGCCTCGGCGCCGTGCCCGCGGCGGGCAAGACGCCGAGCGAGCTCGAGAGGGACCTCGCGCGCCGGCTGGTCCGCGCCGGCATCCTCGACGCACCGCAGGTGAGCGTGCTGGTGGTCGAGTACCGGAGCCGCGTCGCGTCGGTCGTGGGCAGCGTCGAGCGGCCGGGTGTCTATCCGATCACCAGCCGCACGACCTCGGTGGCGGACCTGATCGGCCTCGCCGGCGGGCCGACCCGCGAGGCGGGTCGCGTCGTGCAGTTCACGCCGGAGCTGGGCGAGCAGGCGGGCGCACCGATCCGCATGGACCTCGACCTGCTGCTGCACGCACAGGGCCCGGGCTCGTGTGACCTCGATCCGCCGGCGCGGCCGGGCGACGTGATCACGGTGTCGCCGGCGGGCACCGTGCAGGTGGCCGGATGGGTCGACAAGCCGGGCTCCGTGCCGGTGACGCGCGGGCTCACGGTGAGCGGTGCCATCGCCGCGGTGGGCGGCAACGTGTTCGCCGCCGACGGCAGGCAGGTGACCGTCAAGCGCACGCTCGGCGGCGGCGAGGAGCGCACCTGGGTGGTCGACCTCGACGCGATCGCCGAGGGGCGCGCGAAGGACGTGCCGCTCACCGACGGCGATCTCGTGACCGTGCCGTCCGACACGACGAAGCTCGTCCCCTACGGCGTGTGGAGCTTCGCCAAGGAGATGATCCACGTCGGCGGCTCGATCCCGCTGTTCTGACGGGGCTCGAGACGGGGCGACAAGACGGGGCGACAAGACGGGGCGGAGGGGCGATGAGGACCGAGCGCGCAGGGGACGAGCTGATCGCGGCCGTCGGACGGCCCGCGGTGACGCAGCCGGCGTACGACTACGTCGAGGCCGAGTTCAGCGAGGTGCGTCGCCGCCAGGCGCGCGACTACCTGCGCATCCTCTACAAGTACCGCTGGCTCGCGGCGTCGCTCTTCGTCGTCACCTTCGGACTGACGGTCCTGGTGACGCTGCTGACGCCGCGCCTCTACACCGCGGCGACGCGCCTGCAGCTCGCGCGCGAGGGCTCGATCCAGCTGCAGCTCGAGGACAACGTGGTCGACACGGGCGCTGCCGAGCGCAACGTGAACGGCGCGTCGAGCTTCCTCGCGACGCAGGTGGCGACGCTCAAGAGCCGCGACCTCGCCGAGCGCGTGATCCGCACGCACGACCTCGCCCGCAGCGAGACCTTCCTGAACCCGTCCGAGGCGCGCTCGGGGCTGCTCTCGGTCGGCGGGCGGATGCTGTCGTTCCTGCGGCCGCGCGGCTTCCGCGGCGGAGCGGTGGTCGATCCGGGGGCCGCGGGGGGGGAGGCCTCGGGCGGCGACGTCCCGGCCGAGCTGCTCGACCGCTACATGCGCTACCTCGACGTGCGCGACGTGCGCGGCACCGACCTGGTCGAGGTGCGCTTCACGACGCCGAGCCCGGAGCTGTCGGCGATGCTCGCCGGCGCGCACACGCAGGCCTACATGGAGGCCAACGCGGAGGCGCGGCTCGCCAACGACGTCACCGCCAAGGAGTTTCTCGGCAAGCAGCTCGACGAGGCGCGCGAGCGCGTCGAGCGCGCCGAGGCCAAGCTCAAGGGCTTCGCGACCGAGCACCCGAACGTCGCGGTGAACCAGGAGCAGAAGCTGATCGGCCAGCAGATGAACGAGCTGACCACGCAGATCGGCGGTGCGGAGGCGGAGCGCATCACGCTGCAGACCGAGTACGAGACGGTGCGCCGGCGCGACGACCCGATCGCGCACTTCCTCGACAAGCCGGGCATCGAGAAGCTCTACCTGTCGTTGCTCGACCTGCGCGCGCACCGCGCGGCGCTCGATCCCAAGCTCGGACCGAACCACGGGCAGATGGTCCAGCTCCGCGAGCAGGAGGCCGAGGTCAAGCGCCAGCTCTCCGGCGAGATCGCGCAGCAGCTCGCCGGGGTGAAGGCGAAGCTCGACGCGGCGGTCGCGCGCGAGAAGGGGCTGCGCACCAAGCTCGTCTACCTCGAGGAGTCGGCGATCCTGCTGCGCGACCTGGGCTCGCGCTACGAGCTGCTGAAGAACGACGTCGACAGTGCGGGCGCGCTCTACCGCACGCTCGTCAAGCAGGCGATGGAGACCGCGGTCAACGCGCAGCTCGCGGCGTCGAACGTGCGCGTGATCGAGCGTGCGGAGGTGCCGCTCCGGCCGAGCCGGCCGAACGTGCCGCTGAACCTCGGGCTCGGTCTCGTCTTCGCGCTGCTGGTGGCGACGGTCGCGACCGTGGTGTGCGACGCGTTCGACAACACGGTGAAGAGCAGCGCCGACGTCGAGGGCCAGCTGCAGCTGCCGATGCTGGGCACGGTGCCGAACTTCGCGCTCGCGCGGCGGCAAGCCGGGCGGCGCTCGAGCGGCGCGCTCGCCGAGCCGATGGCTCTGCCCCCGGCCGCCGCCACGGCGACGACCTCGTCGACCTCCGCGGCGTCGGCGACGGGCACGGTACCGGGGATGGGCGCGGCACCCGCGACGGGCGTGGCACCGGCGACGGGTGCGGCGGCGGCGACGACGCCCGGGCCGTCGCCGCGCGCCGTCGTCGTCCTGCAGGAGCCGACCTCCGTGATCTCCGAGGCGTTCCGCAGCCTCCGCACCGCGGTCCTCTTCTCGACGCCCGGAGCACCGCCGAAGGTGATCCTGCTCACCAGCGCGACCTCCGGCGAGGGCAAGTCGGTGACCTCGCTGAACCTCGCGGCGACGCTCGCCGAGTCGGGCTCGCGGGTCCTGCTGATCGACGCCGATCTGCGCCGTCCGACCTGCCACCGCTCGCTCGGCACCGGCAACGCGCGCGGCCTGTCGAGCTTCCTCTCCGGGCAGGCGACGCTCGCCGACGTCGTCGTCCCGCTCGAGCGGCCGCGGCTCGACTTCCTGCCGGCGGGCCCGACGCCGCCGAACCCCGCCGAGCTGGTCGGCTCGGCGCGCATGCGCGACGCGCTCGCCGGCCTGCGCGACGCGTACGAGTTCGTGCTGGTCGACTCGCCGCCGGTGGTGCCGGTGACCGACGGCGTCGTCCTGTCGCGCGAGGCCGACGCGGTCGTGCTGGTGGTGAAGGGGCACGACACGCCGCTCGAGCTGGTGCGCCGCGCGCGCGACCAGCTCGGCGTCGCCAACGCGCACCTGATCGGCGCGGTGATCAACAACGTCGACCTCGGCTGGGGCGACCTCTACTTCTACAGCCGCTACTCGGGCTACTACGGCCCGGGCGAGACGCAGGTGGCGGCATGATCGACACCGATCGCCGCGTGCTGCGCGCGCTGCAGGCGCTCGTGCTCGGGCTGCCGCTCTTCCTCGGCGGCCGGCACCCGGCAGGCGTGAGCCTCGGGCTGGTCGCGGTGCTCGCGCTGCTGGCCTGCACGCTACACGTACGTGCGCGGCGTCCCGATCCGCCGCGGGCGGTCGGCGCCGGCGTGCTCGCAGGCTTCGTCGCCCTGGCTCTGATGACGACCGTGCCGCTGCCGCCCGCGGTGCTGGAGATCGCCTCGCCGCAGACCGCAGCACTCTACCGCGAGCTGCTGCCCGGCTGGCCCGACGGCGCGGCCGGCGACGCCTGGCGGCCGCTCGCGCTCGACCGCTCCGGAGTGTGGTGGGAGCTCTGCAAGCTCGGCATCGGCCTCGGCGCGTTCGTCGTGCTGGTGGCGTACCCGTGGCGGGCGGATCTCGAGGACGACGACCCGCGCGAGCACGTCTTCGCGACGCTCGTCCTGACGCTGGTCGCCGGTGGTGCGGCCTGGTCGGCGATCGGCCTGCTGCACGGGGTCGGGGGCGGCGAGCGCGTGCTGTGGCTGTTCGACGCGGCGGCGACGCCGGGCCGCGTCTCCGGGCCGTTCGTCAACCCGAACCACTTCGCCGCCTGGCTCGAGATGGTGATCCCGCTCGGCGTCGCCTACCTGGGCGCGGTCGCGCTGCGGCTCGGGCGACACGTCAAGCGCGCGGCGACTGCCTCGCAGGCGATGGGCGTGCTGGCGCGCCGTGCCTGGGCGGGCGCGCTGGCCTCGCACCAGAAGAGCTTCTGGCTGCCGCTGCTGGTCGCGGGCGGGGTCCTGGTGATGGTCGTCGCGCACCTCGCGACCGGCTCGCGCGGTGGCGGCATGAGCCTCCTCGTCGGTCTCGCGGTGGTTGCGCTCGGCTTCGTGCGCCGCGTGCGCGACGCGCGCACGTCGCGCGTGCTGTCGGCCGTCGTGGTCGGGACGCTGCTCTTCGCGAGCGTCGCGACCTTCGCGAGCTGGGCGCGCCTCGAGGACGACGTCTCCGGCGGCGTCGCGAGCGGGGCGGCGCTCGACGGCGGCGACGTCGGACTCCTGACGCGCATCGCGGTGAGCGCCAAGGGGCGCGGCGTGGTCGCGGACCATCCCGCGTTCGGCACCGGCCTCGGCGGCTGGCGCCTCGCGTTCCCGCTGCACCAGGCGCCGCCGGTCGAGGGCGGCATCTGGCAGCACGCGCACAACGACTACCTCGAGCTCGCGGCGGAGACCGGAGCGGCGGGTGTCGCGCTGGCGATCTGGTTCGCGGTGCTCGTGCTCGGCGCGGTGCGTCGCGGCGGGGCCGGCGTCGCGGCGAACGGGCGGCGCCGGCACGATCGGCCGGCCGGCTTCGAGGCACCCGACTGGCGCGCGGCGTTTGCGCGCGCCGCCTGGATCCGCTGGGGCGTCGCCGGCGGCGTCGCGGCGATCCTGGTGCACAGCCTGGTCGACTTCTCGCTCCGCCTGCCCGCGAACCTGCTGCTGCTCTCGGTTCTCGCCGGCATGCTCGTCCTGACGCGCCCGACCGCGGCGACCGGCGGCTCGCGTGCGGTGGCGGCGTTCGCGGCGATGCTCTGCCTCGCCGTTCTGCCGGTCCTCGGCGAGCGCGTCCGCGTCGCCCTCGGTGGCGAGCCCGGCTCGGCCGCGGCCCTGATCGAGGCATCGGACCGTGCGCTCGCCGAGGACGACGACCGGCCGCGCGCGATCGCGCTCGCGCGTCGCGCCGTCGAGCGATCGCCCGCCGACCGTGCGACCCACGAGGCGCTGGCGATCGCGCTCGGTGGTGACGGCAGCGAGCAGGCGCTGCGGCGTGCGGTGCGGCTCGACCCGTGGGCGGTCGAGCTGCGCGACTGGCTCGCGGCCGAGCTCGCGTCGCGCGGCGAGGTCGCTGCCGCGGCGGCCGAGCTGGAGGAGTCGATCGCGCGCTACCCGTACCTCGTCTCGCACGCGCTGCCGGAACCCGCACGAGACGAGCGGGGCGGTGTCGCGAGCGGCTGGCTCGACGACCTCGCCGGGAGCGACCCGCTGCGCACGCAGCTCGCGAGCCTCGATGCAGCGCTCGCGGACGCGGTGGAGCGCGGGCTTCGCCGCGCGCTCGCCGAGCGTCCCGCGGGGCGCGAGCGGCAGGTCGTCGCCGACGACCTGGTGCTGCTGCTGGAAGCGCGTGGAAGATGGGGCGAGGCTGGTGCGACCCTGCGCGACGCGGCCGGGATCACGCCCGAGGACGCGCCGCGGCTCGCTCGCGCGGCGAGCGACTTCCTGCGCGCGGGCGACGTCGACGCGGCGCAGGACGCGCTGGTCGCAGCACTCCGGCTCGCGCCCGAGCGCGGCGACCTCTACCGGCGGCTCGCGGTCGACGTGTTCGCCGCGCGCGGCGACTTCGCCGCCGCCGAGCAGGTGCTGCGCGTCGCGCAGCAGAACTCGCAGGACATGATCCCGGTGTACCGCGGGCTGACGCGCGTCCTGAGCATGCGCGAGTCGGCGCGCTTCGACGACGCGGTCCGCGAGCCCGGCTCCGCACCGGCGCGCGGAGCCACTGCGGAGCCGGCGGACGACGCGGCACGCGCCGCGGTGGAGGTGACGGCACCATGAGGCCGCTCGAGATCGTGCTGGTCGCCGGAGCGCGGCCGAACTTCATGAAGATCGCGCCGATCTACTGGGCGCTGCGCGAGCACGCGGCCGACCACGTCGCGGTGACCATCGTGCACACCGGGCAGCACTACGACGCGCGCATGTCCGACGACTTCTTCCGCGACCTGCGCCTCCCCGAGCCCGACGTGAACCTCGGCGTCGGCTCAGCGTCGCACGCCGAGCAGACCGCGCGCGTCATGACCGGCTTCGAGCGCGTGCTGCTCGAGCGCCGGCCCGACGTCGTCGTCGTGGTCGGGGACGTCAACTCGACCGCCGCCTGCGCGCTGGTGACGAGCAAGATGGACTGGGAGCCGCGCCCGGACGCGTCGGGTGCCGGCCGCGCCGGAGGCGGCCGTGGCGCGACCGCGCGGCGCCGGCCGCTGCTGGTGCACGTCGAGGCGGGGCTGCGCAGCGGCGACCGCGCCATGCCGGAGGAGATCAACCGCCTGGTGACCGACGCGATCTCCGACCTGCTGCTCACGACCTGCCGCGACGCCGACGAGAACCTGCGTCGCGAGGGTGTCGCCGACGACAAGATCCGCTTCGTCGGCAACCCGATGATCGACTCGCTGCGCCGCACGGTCGCCGCCGCGGACTCCTGCCCGGTGCTCGAGCGGCTCGGCTTCGCGGGACGCGCGTACGGGCTGTGCACGCTGCACCGGCCGTCGAACGTCGACGATCCGGCTACGCTCGGCGAGATCCTGGCGGCGCTCGCGGAGATCGCCACGGCGACGCCCATCCTGCTGCCGCTGCACCCGCGCACCCGTGCGCGCATCGCCGCCTTCGGGCTCGCGACCGCGCCGGGGATGCACCTGCTCGAGCCGCTGTCGTACGTCGAGATGCTGAAGGCGACCAAGGAGGCGGCGTTCGTCCTCACCGACTCGGGCGGCGTCCAGGAGGAGACCACCGCGCTCGGCGTGCCCTGCGTGACCTTGCGCGAGAACACCGAGCGTCCGGTGACGATCACCGAGGGCAGCAACGTGCTCGCCGGCGTGTCGCGCTCGGGCATCGTCGCCGGGCTCGAGAGCGCGCGGCGCAAGGTCGCCGAGGGAACACGCGTCCCCGAGCTGTGGGACGGACACGCGGGCGAGAGGATCGCGGCGGCGCTCGCCGCCGCAGGGGAGGGGGCATGATGGTGCAACGCTCGGTGGGGGCGCGCCTGCGCTACCTGCAACGCGTCTTCGCGGCGTACCTCGGCAACCAGCCGAGCCAGCTCACGTTCTGGCACGAGCCGCCGCAGCTCAACGAGAACGCCTTCGGCACGGGCGCCGAGGAGTACTACCAGCAGTTCTTCACCAAGGCCGACTACAAGGCCTGCGTCGACGCCGACGGCATCCCGCTGCTCGACTACCGAGGCCACGTCGGGCGTCAATACAACCCGATCGCGATCGCGCAGTGGGGGCTCGGCAACTGGAACCTGTACAAGCGCACCGGCATGCCGGGGCGCCGCGAGCGCGCGCGCCGCGCCGCCGACTGGCTGGTGAAGAAGCTCGAGCCGAACGCGCACGGCGTGCCGGTGTGGAAGCACGAGTTCGACTGGGAGTATCGCGACCTGCTCGAGGCCGGCTGGTACTCGGCGCTCGCGCAGGGGCAGGGCCTGTCGCTGCTCTGCCGCATGCACCGCGCGACCGGCGAGGAGCGCTACCTCGACGCCGCGCACGCGGCGTTCCGCTCGCTGACGATCCCCGCCGACGAGGGCGGCGTCAGCCTGCCGGACGGCGACGACGGCGTCTGGCTCGAGGAGACCGTGGTCGACCCGCCGACACACATCCTGAACGGCTTCCTCTGGGCGCTGTGGGGGGTGCGCGACTACGCGAACGCGTCGGGTGAGCCGGCGGCGCACGCCCTGCTCGAGCGCTGCACGCGCACGCTCGGGCGCCACCTCGACGACTACGACTGCGGCTTCTGGTCGCTCTACGAGCAGTCGGGGACCAAGCTGCCGATGCTCGCGAGCGGCTTCTACCACGCGCTGCACATCTCCCAGCTGCACATCACGTCGCGCCTGCTCGACATGCCGGAGCTGGCGCGCACGGCGGAGCGCTGGGAGGGCTACGCGGCGCGGCCGTCGTGCGCGCACCGCGCGCTCGCCTACAAGGCCGTCTTCAAGGTCCTCTACTACTGAGGCGCGCATGCACGTTCTGCTGATCCACCAGGCGTATGCGGGTCCGCGCGATCCCGGCGGGACGCGCCACTTCGAGCTCGCATCGTACCTCGCCTCCCGCGGCCACCGCGCGACGATCGTCGCCAGCGAGGTGAGCTACTTGACGGGCACCGCGGTCGCCGCGGGCGAGTCCGAGGAGGTGCCCGGCGTGCGCGTGATCCGCGTTCCCGGCTCGGACCTGCACCGGAGCTTTCTCGCGCGCGGCTCGAGCTTCGCCCGCTTCGGTGCGGGTGCCCTGCGCGCGGCGCTGCGCGTTCCGGACGTGGACGTGGTGTGGGGCACGACGCCGCCGCTGCCGCAGCTCCTGCCGGCGTGGCTCGCGTCGCTGCGCGCTCCCGGGGGCTTCGTCCTCGAGGAGCGCGACCTGTGGCCCGAGTTCGCGATCGGCATGGGCGTGCTGCGCGCCGGCGCGGTCACCGACGCGGCGCTCGCGTTCAAGCGCTGGGCCTACCGGCGCGCGCGACGGGTGGTGGTCAACTCGCCCGGCTTCCTGCCGTACCTGCGTGCCTACGGCGTGCCCGAGGAGAAGGTCCAGGTGATTCCGAACGGCGTCGATCCCGATCCGTTCGATCCCGCGGCGCGCGGCGCGGAGCACCGCGCGGCGTGGGGCGCGGACGATCGCTTCGTCGTGCTCTACGCGGGCGCGCTCGGTGCTGCGAACGCGCTCGACGTCGTGCTCGACGCGGCCGCCGAGCTGCGCGGCTCGGGCGCGCTCTTCGTCCTGCTGGGCGACGGCAAGGAGCGTCCGGCGCTCCAGCGGCGCGCCGCCGAGCTCGGGCTCGACGACGACGTGCGCTTCGTCGCGGCGCGGCCGAAGGACGAGATGCCCGGTCTGATCGCCGCCGCCGACGCGTGCGTCGCCTGCCTGCGCGACATCCCTCTCTTCCGCACGACCTACCCCAACAAGGTGTTCGACTACATGGCCGGCGGGCGCCCGGTGCTGCTGCAGATCGACGGCGTCATCCGGCAGGTGGTCGAGGAAGCCGGCGCGGGCGTCTTCGTGCCGCCGGGCGACGCGCGCGCGCTCGCCGAGGCGGTGCGCCGCATGATGGCGCATCCCGAGACGGCGCGCGCGATGGGCCGCCGCGGGCGCGACGCGGTCCGTGCGCGCTTCGACCGCCGCCTGCAGGGACGGCAGATCGAGGCGCTGCTCGAGGAGCTGGTGCCGCCGTCGCGCCGGCGTGCGCCGGTCGCCGCCGTGCCCGCCGGCGGGCGAGGTGCCGCATGACACCGGCCGCGAGAGGCGCGAAGCGCGCGCTGGATCTCGCGCTCACGCTGCCGCTCCTCGCCGCGGCGGCGCTGCCGATGCTGGCGATCGCGCTCCTGCTGCGCGTCGTCGACGGTAGCCCCGTGCTGTTTCGCCAGGCGCGCCCCGGCGAGCGCGGCCGGCCGTTCACGCTGCTGAAGTTCCGCACCATGCGCCCCGGTGACGCGGCCGACGTGCTGCGCTTGACGCGCCTCGGCCGGCTGCTCCGCGCGGTCTCGCTCGACGAGCTGCCGCAGCTCTGGAACGTGCTGCGCGGCGAGATGTCGCTGGTGGGTCCGCGGCCGCTCCTGCCGCAGTACCTCGAGCGCTACGACGCGCGGCAGCGTCGCCGCCACGAGGTGCCGCCCGGCATCACCGGTCTCGCCCAGGTCGAGGGACGGAACTCCCTCTCGTGGGAGGAGAAGCTCGAGCTCGACGTGCGCTACGTCGAGGAGCGGAGCCTCGCGCTCGACCTCCGTCTGATCGCGCGCACCGTGCTCGCGGTGCTCGCGCGGCGCGGCGTGAGCGCGGACGGTCACGCGACGATGCCCGAGTTCCTCGGCAGCGGGCGTCCGGAGGCGCGGCACGCGGGCGTGCTGCGCGCGGAGTGAGCGATGCGCTACCTCGTCATCGGAGCGGCGGGACACGGTCAGGAGGTCGCCTGGTCGCTGCGCGAGAAGCTGCGCGCCTGCGGCGCCGACGACGAGCGCGAGATCGCGTTCCTCGACGACGCGGTGCCGCCCGGCGAGCTGGCGAGCGGTCTCGGACCGGTGCTGGGCGGGGTGGACCTCGCGGTGCGCGAGGCGGCGCGCGCCAGCACGCGGCTCGTGATGGGCGTCGGCCTGCCGCGCACCAAGGCGGCGATCGTGCGGCGGCTGAACGTCCCCGACCACGTCTGGACGCCGGTCGTGCACCCGTCGGCGCAGGTCGGACCCAACGTGACGATGGGCGTCGGCTCGTACGTCGGAGCCGGGGCGGTGCTCACGGTGAACGTCCGGCTCGGACGCTTCGTGACGGTCAACACGCACTGTCTCGTCGCGCACGGCGGAAGCCTGGGCGACTTCGCGACCCTGCACCCGGACGCGCACCTCTCGGGCGACGTGGCGATCGCGCCCGGCTGCGAGGTCGGCGCCGGCGCGGTGGTGACTCCGGGCTTGACGGTCGGCGACTGGGCCGTGCTCGGCGCCGGGGCCGTGGCGGTGGAGCGGCTGCGCGGCGGCCGCACGTACGTCGGCGTGCCGGCGCGCGAGCTGACCGTGCGCGGCGTGTCCGCACGCGGTGGGGCCGCCCGCGGGGTGGCCGCACCGGCGGCGCTGGTGCGCCGCTCCTTCGATCCCAACTCCCTTTCGAGGTTCCTGCGATGAGAGTTCCCATGTGCGCTCCGAGCATCGGTGCTGCGGAGCGCGACGCCGTGCTCGACGTCCTCTCGACCTCCGTGCTGGCGCTCGGGCCGCGGCTCGACGCCTTCGAGCGCGCGCTCGCCGCGCGCGCCGGCGCGGCGCACGGCGTCGGCGTGAACAGCGGTACGTCGGCGCTGCACCTGTGCATGATCGCGGCCGGCGTCGGCGAGGGCGACCTCGTCGTGACCACGCCGTACAGCTTCGTCGCGTCGGCGAACTGCGTTCTCTACGAGCGCGCGACGCCGTGGTTCGTCGACGTCGAGCCGGACACGCTGACGCTCGACCCGTCGCGGCTCGCGCTCGAGCTCGCGAAGCTCGAGCGCCGCGGCCAGCGCGTCAAGGCGATCCTGCCGGTGCACGTCTTCGGCCAGCCGTGCGACATGGACCCGATCCTCGAGCTCGCCGCGCGGCACGGCGCCGTGGTGATCGAGGACGCGTGCGAGGCGATCGGCAGCGAGTACCGCGGCCGCACGGTCGGTGCGCTGGGCGATGCCGGCGTGTTCGCCTTCTACCCGAACAAGCAGATGACCACCGGCGAGGGCGGCATGATCGTCACCGACCGCGCCGACTGGGACGCGCTGTTCCGCAGCCTGCGCAACCAGGGGCGCGACGTCTTCGACGGCTGGCTCGAGCACTCGCGCCTCGGCTACAACTACCGTCTCGACGAGCTGAGCGCGGCGCTCGGCCTGGCACAGCTCGGGCGGCTCGACGCCCTGCTCGGGGCGCGCGAGCGCGTGGCCGCCTGGTACGACGCGCGCCTCGCCGGGCAGGCGTGGCTCACCTTGCCGCAGATCGCGCCGTGGACGACGCGCACCAGCTGGTTCGTCTACGTCGTGCGCCTCGCCTCGCGCGGGCTGCGCGACCGCGTGCTGACGCGCCTCGGCGAGCGCGACATCCCCGCGCGCCATTACTTCCCGCCGATCCACCTGCAGCGCTTCTACCGCGAGCGCTTCGGCTTCCAGCCGGGCGACTTCCCGGTCGCGGAGGCGGCCGGCGACACCTGCCTCGCGCTGCCCTTCTTCGCCGACATGCGCCTCGAGCAGGTGGACGAGGTGTGCGGCGAGCTGCTCGCGATCCTCGAAGAGGAGGCGCCGTCGCGCGCGCGGCGCGCCGCGGGAGGCGAGGGCTGATGCCGCGCGCCGGCGCCCTCGCACGGACCCTCGACTGGCTCGCGCGCCACCGCACGCTCTCGTCGGGGCTCGCCTACGCCGGCATCGTGACGGCGGCGTACGTCGCGTCGTTCGCGCTGCGCTTCGACCTCGCGATCCCGGGCGACTTCGCGCGCGTCCTGCTGCGCACGCTGCCGCTGCTGATCGCCTGCAAGCTCGTCGGCTACTGGTACAGCGGGCTCTTCTCCGGGACGTGGCGCCACGTGAGCGTGCGCGACGTGCAGGAGATCGTGCGCGGCAACCTGCTCGGCTCGGTGCTCTTCCTGCTCGCGATGGTCTTCGTGCGCGGCCTGCACGGCTTCCCGCGTACGGTGTTCCTGATCGACCTGCTGGTCGCGACCGCACTCCTCGGCGGCATCCGCGTGCTGATCCGCGTCGTACGCGAGCGCGACGGGCGCCCGCAGGTACGGCGCATCGAGAAGCTCGCGCTGATCACCGGGGCCGGATCGGCGGGCATCCAGCTCCTGCAGGAGCTCGAGAGCCGGCCGCGCCTCGGCATCGCGGTGGTCGGCTTCGTCGACGACGATCCGGGCAAGGTGGGCCTGCGCGTCTGCGGGCTGCCCGTGCTGGGCGCGATCGACGCGCTGCCGGCGCTTTGCCGCGAGCACGACGTCGGCGAGGTGTTCATCGCCATGCCGTCGGCGTCGGGCGCCGTGATCCGACGTGCGGCGCAGCGCTGCGCCGAGGCGGGGGTGCGGAGCCGCATCCTGCCGAGCCTCGGCGAGCTGGTCGAGGGACGCTTCATCTACACGCAGATGCGCGAGGTGAAGGTCGATGACCTGCTGTCGCGCGCGCCGGTGCGCCTCGACCTGCCGCGCGTGCGGCACTTCATCGAGCGCCGCACGGTGCTGGTGACCGGCGCCGCGGGCTCGATCGGCTCGGAGCTCTGTCGCCAGCTCGCGGCGAGCGAGCCGGCGCGGCTGCTGCTCTTCGACCGCCACGAGAACGGCATGTTCGCGCTGGAGATGGAGCTGCGGCAGCGCTTTCCCGCCGTCGAGCTGCTGCCGATCCTCGGCGACGTCCTGCTCGCCGACCAGCTCGACGCGGTGCTGGGCTCGTACCGGCCGGAGATCGTCTTCCACGCCGCCGCGTACAAGCACGTGCCGCTCGCCGAGCGCAACGTGATCGAGGCGGTGCGCAACAACGTGCTCGGCACGCGCAACGTGGCGCTGGCGGCCGTCCGCCACGGCGCGCGCGACTTCGTGCTGGTCTCGACCGACAAGGCGGTGCGGCCGACGAGCGTCATGGGCGTCACCAAGCGCGTCGCGGAGCTGGTCGTGCAGGGACTGCAGAACGGCGGCTGCCGCTTCGTCGCGGTGCGCTTCGGCAACGTGCTGGGCTCGAACGGCAGCGTGGTGCCGACCTTCCGCGAGCAGATCGCGCGCGGCGGCCCCGTCACCGTCACGCACCCGGACGTGACGCGCTACTTCATGACCATCCCCGAGGCGGTGCAGCTCATCCTGCAGGCCGCGACGCTCGGCGGCGCCGGACAGATCGTGCTGCTCGAGATGGGCGAGCCGGTGCGCATCGCCGACCTCGCGCGCCACATGATCGAGCTCTCGGGCTTCCGTCCGGACGAGGACATCGAGATCCAGTTCACCGGGCTCAGGCCCGGCGAGAAGCTCTACGAGGAGCTGGTCGACGAGGGCGAGGAGGTGGTGCGCACCGAGCTCGACCGGATCCGCACGCTGCGCGCGCAGAGCGGCCTGCGACCCGCGCCGCAGGACTTCCTGCCCCGCTTCGAGGAGCTGGTCGCGCGCGGCGACGTCGCGGGGCTCGTGGCGCTCCTCTCCCACCTGGTCCCGACCTACACGCCGAGCGCCGAGCTGCCGCTCGATGCGCAGGCCGACGAGACGACGGCCGCGCACGCGGCGTGAGGACGGCTCGCAGATGAAGCAGATCCTGCAGAATCTCCGCTCCGGGAAGGTCGAGGTGGCCGACGTCCCGGCGCCCGCCGTGCGGCCAGTCCACCTCCTGGTCCGCACGGCGGCGACCCTGATCTCGCCCGGCACCGAGCGCATGCTGGTCGAGTTCGGCCAGGCCGGTCTCCTCGGCAAGGCGCGCGCGCAGCCGGAGAAGGTGCGCCAGCTGGTCGCGAAGATGCGCAGCGACGGCGTGCGTCCGGCGCTCGAGGCGGTGGCGAGCCGTCTCGATGAGCCGCTGCCGCTCGGCTACTCGAACGTCGGCCGCGTGCTCGAGGTCGGCGAGGGCGTGAGCGGCTTCGTGCCGGGGCAGCGCGTGGTCACCAACGGTCCGCACGCGGAGGTCGTCTGCGTGCCGGCGACGCTCGCCGCCGCGGTGCCCGACGCGGTCGACGACGCGAGCGCGTCGTTCGCGGTGCTCGGCGCGGTCGCGCTCAACGGCGTCCGGCTCCTCGAGCCGACCTTCGGCGAGACCTTCGTCGTCGTCGGGCTCGGGCTCCTCGGCCTGCTGTCGGTGCAGCTGCTGCGCGCGCACGGCTGTCGCGTGCTCGCGGTGGACGTCGACGAGACGCGTTGCGCGCTCGCGCGGAGCCTCGGCGCGGACGCGGTGTGCGCCGCGCGCGACGGCGATCCGGTGCGCGCCGCGCGCGAGCTCTCCGCGCAGCGCGGCTGTGACGGCGTGCTCATCACCGCGAGCGCGCGCGGCAACGAGATCGTCGCGCAGAGCGCCGCCATGTGCCGCAAGCGCGGGCGCATCGTGCTGGTCGGCGTGGTCGGGCTCGAGCTCGAGCGCGCCGCGTTCTACGAGAAGGAGCTGTCGTTTCGCGTCGCCTGCTCGTACGGGCCGGGTCGCCACGACCCGTCGTACGAGGCGCAGGGCAACGACTACCCGCTCGGCTTCGTGCGCTGGACCGCGGCGCGCAACTTCGCCGCCGTGCTCGACGCGCTCGCGCGCGGCACGCTCGACGTGGCGCCGCTGATCTCGCGGCGCATCGCGGTCGAGTCGGCCGAGGAGGCGTACGGCGCGATCCTCGCCGACCGGACCGCACTCGGTGTCGTGCTCGACTACCCGCAGGCCGACGACACCCGCCCGCTGGACGCGGCTGCTCGCGTGACCGCGCTCGCGGCGCCGGTCGCGGCCGCTCGCGGGTCGTCGGACCGTCCGGTGCCGGCCCCGGACGGAGGACCGGCCGTCGCGACCGTACCCACGGGGGCACGGCCGACGGCGCGTCCGCGCGCGGGCGGGACGGCGGCGTCGCCGGTGGTCGGCGTGATCGGCGCGGGGCAGTTCGCACGCCTCGTCCTGCTGCCGGCGATCAAGGCGGCCGGCGCGCAGGTCGCCGCAGTGGCGAGCGCGGGCGGAGTGTCGTGCCTGCACGCGGCGCGGCGCTTCGGCGCCGGCGAGGCGACGACCGACCTCGCGCGCATTCTCGAGACGCCCGCGATCGAAGCGGTCTTCATCGCGACGCGGCACGACAGCCACGCCGACCTCGCGGCGCGCGCGCTCGCGGCGGGCAAGCACGTGTTCGTCGAGAAGCCGCTCGCGATCGACCACGCCGGTCTCGCGACGGTCGCGGCTGCGCACCGGGCGGCGCCGCACCTGCACCTGATGGTGGGCTTCAACCGCCGCTTCGCCCCGCACGCGCTGCAGGCGCGGCGGCTCCTCGCGAGACGCGTGGAGCCGGTGGCGATCCACGTGACGGTCAACGCCGGCGCGCTGCCGGCCGACCACTGGACGCGCGATCCTGCGGTCGGCGGCGGGCGCATCGCCGGCGAGGGCTGCCACTTCGTCGACCTGGCGCTGTTCCTCGTCGGGCGGCCGATCGTCGCGACGCGGGCGCTGCCGCTCGGCGGCGGCCAGGGCGGGGGCGGCGACGGCGCGACGCTATGCTTGACGTTCGCCGACGGCTCGGTCGCGACCATCGCCTACTGGACGAACGGCCCCAGAAGCTGGGCGAAGGAGCGCGTCGAGGTGTTCTGCGAGGGCCGGGCGCTGCTGATCGACAACTGGCGCGCGCTGCGCACGTCCGGCTGGCCGCGCACCCCTCGGAGCCTGCCGTGGGCGCGCCAGGACAAGGGGCACCGGGCGGGCGTCGCGGCCTTCCTCGCCGCGGTCGCGCGCGGCGGCCCGGCGCCGATCCCGCACGACGAGCTGTTCGCCGTCACCGCGGCGACCCTCGCGCTCGCCGCGCCGCCGGCGTCTCCCGATCCGCCGGCGGTCGCGGCCGCGTGCGGCGCGCGTGCGGACGCGACGTCGGCTGCGTGCGGTACGGACCTCGACGCGTTGGCGCGCGGCAGCGGCGCCGCCGTCGCGACGACCGGTACCGTGGCTGCGTGGCGGCCAGCCGCGGTCGAAGGAGGCGGGTGAACGCCGGCCGCAGCGCTGCGGGCGGCCGCGGGGCGTCCGGCAGGCGCGCGACTGCCGGACACGACGCCGTCGCGGCCGCGACCGTCCGCGCGCCGTCGCGGGCCGCGCGTCCGCCTGGCGCCGTCGCCGGCCCCGCTGCCGGTGCGCGTGCGCTGCGGCGCGCGCTGCCGGTGCGCTGTCCGCGGCTGGTGCCGGACGAGCTCGCCTGGCTCGGCGCGGCTCTGGTGCTGCTCGCGGCGGTGGGTGCGGGCCTCCGAGTGGAGACGCTCGCTACGGCCGTCGTCGCGACGCTCGTCGCGACCGGCGTGTCGCTCGCCCGCCGCCGGCCGTTTCGCCTGCTGCTGATCGACGTGTGGGCGGTCGCCTTCGCCTACCTCTACGCGAGCGACCTCGCGCTGACCAAGGAGGGCGTGCTCGCGACCTTCGGGCCCGACGTCACGCTCGAGGCCGAGGCATTCCTGGTCGCGTCGTTCGGCGCGTCGCTGCTCGGGGCGGCGTGGCTCGACCGGCACGCGGCGACGCGTCGCGCGCCGCGGTCGGGTGCGTCCTGGCGGGAGGTCCATCCGGCGCGCCTGCGGCCGTCGCCCGGGCTCGCGGGGCTCGTGCTGCTCACGACGGCGATGGTGCTGGTGTTCGTCTTCTGGGTGATCACGCCGGCGCAGCTCTTCGCGACGGCGCGCGTCGAGCGCTCGTTCTCCGACACCGCGACGCGTCCGCTGCTGATCGCCGCCGTCGTGCTGCAGCCGATCCTCGCGGCGTACGTCACGCGGCGCTACCGCGTACGCGGTCCGGTCGTGTGGGCGGCGTGGCTGGTCGCACCGCTGTCGGCGCTCGCGCTCTACGCGAGCGGCACGCGCTTCTACCTGGGCTTCATGCTCTGCGGCGTGCTGCACTACGTGCTCGAGCCGCTGCGGCCGATGTCGCGCCGCCGGCGTCTCGCGATCGCGGCGGCGGCGCTCGCCTTCCTCGCGCTGCAGGGAACGATGCGCGCCTCGCGCGGCAGCGGCCTCGTCCACCTCGACGCCGGCGAGATCGCCGCGTCGCTGGTGCGTCCGGAGACCTTCCTGAGCAGCGAGGGGCTGCTGCGCGTCAATGCCTGGGTGCACGAGAAGCGTGCCTGGGAGAGCACCGGACGGCCATTCGAGAACGCGTTCATCCTCTACTGGTGGGTGCCGCGCTCGATCTGGCCGGACAAGCCGGCGATGGAGGGCCGGCGGCTGATCGACGACGTCATGGACGACGGCTGGTTCGGCGCCAACCACAGCGTCGCCGGCGGCTTCGCGATGCCCGCGCTGCTCGACTTCGGCCCGTGGCTCGGCACCGTCGCCGCCTTCCTCTACGGGGTCGCGCTCGGTGCGCTGCAGCGCTTCGCGTGGCGGCACGCGAGCCTCTTCGACCCGGCCTCGGTGGTCGTGGCGCTCGCGCTGTTCGGCGTGTTCTTCACCGCGCGCGGGCTGCACACGAGCCTGATCTTCGTCTCGCTCTGCCTGCTGTGGGCGCTGCCGGTGCTGCTCGTCGAGCGGCGGCGCGCGCGGCGTTCGATCGCGCTGCCCGCGCCGGCGGCGACCGCGAGGACACGTCGTGCGTATGCTTGACCGAGAGCGAGCGACGCATCTGGCGGGGCGCGGCGCGGTGGCGAGGGCGGCCGCGCTCGTCTGCGTGGCGGTCGTCGCCGTCGTCGCTGGCCTCGCCGGCCTCGCGGTCTTCGGCGCCGAGGTCCGATCGTGGGCGGGCGCGACGACGATGCCGCTCGGTGCGGCGCGCGCGCCGGCCGGGCCGCGCTTGCCGGACGCACCGGACGAGGCGGCGCGCTGGCTCCCGGGCTACCGCATCGACGCCGGTGGCGGCTCGACCGAGCGCGCGCCGTCGCTCGACGGCCCCAGCGCGCTCCGGATCTCCACGCCCGCGGCCGACGTCGAGCTCGAGCGCGTCGCCGAGGAGGAGTGGCAGCTCGTCGTGCACGCGCGACTGGACCTCGACGCGGTCTGGTTCCCGTGGCGAAGCCGCGCGACGGCGCTGGACGCGTCGAGCCGCGCGACGGTCGTGCTCTACCCGGCGATGCTCGGCTTCGCAGCGCGTGCGCCGGCGGCACGCGCCCTCGGCTTCGACTGGCGGCGCTATCCGGGCGAGCTGTTCGCGCCGGTCCTGCTGCTGGCGGATGCGGGCGAGGCGGAGCTGGTGGCGGCGACCATCTGGCCGCCGCGCACCGTCGTGCCGGTCTTTTCCGCCGGCGGGCTCGCGCTGCGCGACGACGCGCGCGTGCCGGCGGGCACGACGCGTCGCTACCGCGCGCTGATCGCGCGGCGGCGCGGCGACGAGGCGCAGGGCCGTGCGCCGTGGCTCGTCGCGGCGCTCGCCTACCGCGACTGGCTCGCGCCCAATCTGCAGCGCGAGGGACTGGAGGCGGCCGCGCCGCGCTGGCTCGCCGAGAGCGACGGCTGGCAGAACGTGCAGCTCCAGAACCTCGCGTCGTTCGACGCCGCGGCGCTGGTCGCGCGCTGGCGACGCTGGCGGGAGCTGCTGCCGTGGATGCAGGTGTGGGGGCAGATGAGCGACCACGCCGGCCGCGCGCGCGCCGTCGCGGTGCGCCTCGCGGGCGACGAGGTCGGCTGCTGCCTCGACCGGACGTCGCTGCACGTGCGCTACGGCGACGGCCTCGCGACGGCCGCTGCGACCATCGCGCGCGAGGGACGGATCGGCTTCTATGCCCGGCCGCGAAGCCCGTACGGCCGGCTCGACGACGCGAGCAGCGGCGCGATCGCGGAGCGCGCGTTTCTCCTCGGCTGGCTCGACGCGAACCGCGCGCGGCTCGGCGCGAACGCGTTCTACGTCGACGTGCTCGGCCACCGCTGGTTCGGCGAGCCGCTCGCGGTGGCGCGCTTCGTGCGCGACGCGCTGCCGCCGGAGACCGTCGTCGAGTACGCGGTGGACGTCTACCCGCGGCCGGCGCTGGTCAGCGGGTCGCTCACCGGCGGCAGCTTCGGCGGCGGCCCGTCGCGCGAGCCGCGCGAGCTCTCGGAGCTGGCGGTCGACCGGACGACGTTCCCGCGCTTCGGCCGCGCGATCCTCGGCGAGAGGCTGCTCTTCCTCGGCGAGTCGAACGGCGACCACGTGCTGTGGGGCGAGGAGAACTCTCACTGGGCGGAGCGCCAGGCGTTCCTGCTCGGCGCCAAGCTCGACGCGATGCGCGTCGCGGTGTCCTACGACCGTCCGGACGTTCCGAACCCGGCGCTGGCCCGCATCGTCGCGCTGCGCCGCGACGCCGGCTGGTGGCGGCGCGCGCCGGTCTACCTCGATCGTCTCGGCGTCGCCGGCGTGCCGCCGGGCGTCGACGTGCGCCGCTTCCGCGGCCGCGACGGCGAAGACCTGCTGGTGGTCGACAACCCCGCGCGCCGGCCCGGCGTCCGCGTGCGTCTCGACGGACGCGAGGTCGCGCTCGACGCCGACCCGCTGTCGATCCGCGTCGTCGAGCGGGAGGCATGAGATGCGACTCGCGATCCTCGCCCACAACCTGCGCGTCGGAGGTGGCCTGGTGGTCGGACGCAACGTCGTCGCGACCTTGCCGCAGCTCGCGCCGGACAACCGCTACCTGATCATCGTGCCGGCGGGCTGCGGCTTCACACCGGTCGAGCAACCCAACGTCGAGTGGCACGAGGTGCGCTTCGGCTCGCTCCTCGACCGCTACCGCGTCGAGCGCAGCCTGCTGCCGCTGCTCCTGCGCGAGTTCGCGCCCGACTGGGTATGGCCGCTCGGCAACGTCCCGCTGCGCAGCCCCGGCTGCCGGCAGGCGCTGCTGGTGATGGACCCGCACCTCTTCTACCCGCGCCGGCACTACGCGCTCGAGACGACGCGCAACCGGGCCACCAAGCACCTGCTGCGCCGGCATCTCGCGCGCACGCTGCGCGACGTCGACGTGGTGTTCTGCCAGACCGAGAGCGCGCGCCGGCGCTTCGCGGCGAGCTTCCCGCACGTCCGCCGGGTCGAGGTGTGCCCGCCCGCCGTGTCGCGCTTCGCGACGGCTCGCGCGACCGCGCCGGGCGACGCGGTGTCGCGCACCGGACGCGGCTTCCCGCGCCCACCTTCGTCGCGCGGCGGGCTCCGCGCGCTGGTCCTGACGCGCTACTACGCGCACAAGAACCTCGAGCGCGTGGTCGAGGCGTTCCGGCGCTTTCCCGACGAGCTGCACGACGTGACCTGCGTCGTGACGATCGCGCCGGGCCAGCACCCGCGCGCCGCCGAGCTGCTGCGCACGATCCGCACGCACGGCCTCGAGGACCGCATCGTCAACGTCGGTCCGGTCGCGCAGGAGGACCTGGCGTCGCTGTACGGCTCGTGCGACGCGCTGCTGCATCCGACGCTGCTCGAGTCGTTCAGCAGCGCGTACCTGGAGGCGATGCACTTCGGGCTGCCGATCGCCACCAGCGACCTCGACTTCGCACGCGACGTCTGCGGCGACGCGGCGCTCTACTTCGACCCCTGGGACGCGGCCGCGCTGAAGGACGCGCTGCTCGTGCTGCGCGACCGCGCGGACGCTCGCGAGACGCTGGTGCAGCGCGGCCGCGAGCGTCTCTCGAGCGCCATGCAGGGCTGGCCCGAGATCCTGACGCGCGCGCTCGCGGTTCTCGCCGAGGAGGAATCATGTCTCTCCGCATCCATTCGCGCTGGCGCCGGCTCCTGAGGCGGATCCCGCTGCGGCTCGCGCTCGCCGCGGTGCGCTCGGTCGCGCTCGTCGACCACCGCGTCTACATGCGCGCGCTGGTGCCGCTGCTGCGGCGCGCCGGCGTGCGCCTCGACGGCACGCCACGCTACGTCGCGCCGAGCGTGTTCTTCGACGACTTCGACCGCGTGGCGCTCGGCGAGCGCACGATCCTGTCGTCGCACGTGAGCCTGCTGACCCACGACTACGCGTGGACGACGGTGCTCACGGCGGCCGGCAAGCTCGAGGGCGGCGACGAGGCGATCGTGCGCGGCATCACCGTCGGCCGCAACGTCTTCGTTGGCCGCGGCGCGCTGCTGATGCCGGGTACGGTGATCGAGGACGACGTCGTGATCGGTGCCGGCGCGGTGGTGCGCGGGCGCGTCGAGTCGGGCGCGGTGATGGTCGGCAACCCGGCGCGGCGGAGCGGTAGCGTCGCCGAGCTGTACGCGAAGCAGGGCGGCCGGCTCGCGACGCTCGACGTGCGCAAGGACCGCGTCGCGTGAGCGCGCGCGCGCGGCGCGGCGCCCTCCGCGTGCGGCGCGCGGCGACCCTCGGTCTCGTGCCCGCGTCGGCGCGTGGTCTGGCGCGGGACGCGCTCCTCGCGGGTGCGGGCAGTGCCGCGACGCGGCTCTTCCTGCTCGGCCTCGGGATTCTGGTGAGCCGCACGGTCGGCGACCTGCACGCCTTCGGCCTGTTCTCGTCGGTGATGCTCACGGTGCAGCTGGTCGCGATGCTCGCGGGCCTCGGGCTCGCACAGGCGGCGGCGCAGGCGATCGCGGCCGCGGCCGGCGATCGCGCGCTGCAGGACCGCACCGTGCGCTCGATGCTGCTGGTGGTGCTGCTCGCGAGCGCGCTCGCCGGCGGCGTCCTGCTCGGCGCGGTCGTGCTGCTGCCGGGCGGTACGGTCGCGCGGCTCGTCGCGCCCGAGCTCGCGCTCGGCGCGACCGCGCTGCTCGTGGTGCAGCTCGCCGCGGCGGGGATCGAGGGCGTGCTGCGCGGGCTGCGGCGCTTCCGCCTGCTCTGCGTCGCCGGCTGCGTCGCGAGCGTGACCGGGGTCGCGCTCGCGCTGCCGCTGGTGCGTCACGACGGGGTGCGCGGCGGCATCCTCGCGGCGGCGTGCTTCCTCGCGCTGCAGGCGGTGCTCCTGCTCCTGCCGCTCGCGCCGCGCCTGCGCGGCGCGCTGCTGCCGCGTGCGGAGCTGCTGCGCGTGCTCGGCGTCGGCGCGGCGCCGAGCTTCGTGAACGGGCTCGCGTGGAACGCGGGCATGCTGGTGCCGCCGCTGCTGCTCGTGCAGGCGGCCGGCGGGCTGCGCGAGCTCGCGCTGTGGAACGCGGCGAGCCAGGTGCGGACGATCGTCAGCTTCGCCGCCGTCGTGGTCGCGAACGCGGCGATCCCGCGGCTCTCGGCCTCGTTCGGGAGCGCCGGCTGGCGGCGCGACGTCGCGACGAGCGTCGCGGCGTCGTCCGCGGCGGCGCTCGTCGCGTACCTGCCGCTGCTCGCGGCGGCGCGGCCGCTGATGGGGCTCTACGGCCCGGAGTACGCGGCGCACGCATCCTTGCTGGTGGTGGTCGCGAGCTTCGTCCTGCTGCAGGTGCTGGGCTCGGCGCTCTTCGTCGTGCTGCTGTCGGCGCGGCGCGCGTGGGAGAGCGCGCTGCTCAACGTCGTGTGGGCGGGCGTGCTGCTGGTCGTCGCGCCGCGGGCGATCGTGGCAGGTGGGGCGTCGGCGCTGGCGTGGACCTACCTGTGGACGTACGGGCCGGTGCTCGTCGTGCTCGCGCTGCTGGTGCTTCGTGTGCTGCGTGACGCGTCGCCCGCGCACGAGAGCGAGGGGGTCGGCACGGACCTCGCGGCGGGGCTCTCGCGCCCGACGCTCGCCCGGCGCGCGCGCTGACCGTGGTGATCGCTCGCCTCTCGGCGTGACGGGTGCGCGGCGACGGTGCGCGTGGGCGATGCTCACCAGAGCCAGGGCCGGTAATACGGATACGGGCCCCACGGCCCCCAGCCGGGCCCCGCCCAGGCCCACGCACCCGGACCCCAGCCCCAGTACGGACCAGGCCCCCACACGTAGACGACCTCGGGCCGGTGCGGCCACAGGAACACGGTGTAGGCGTCCACCAGCGGGGCCTCGTACGCGTAGCCGCCGACCTTCTCCGGGCTCGTGCCGGCAAGCCACCCGACGACCGTCGCGAGGCGGTCGGGCGCGTACACCTCGGGGTCGAAGAAGCCCTGCGCGCAGGCGAGGAAGCGGCCGCCGGTCTGGTCGACGCGCACCGGGCGCGCGGTGTCGTCGAGCGGCATGTCGACGATCAGGAAGCAGGTCTTCTCCTGCGACGGCCGTACCTGGGCGATGACGCCACCCCAGCGCACCGGCTCGCTCGCGCCGACGCCGCGCGCGGCCTCGGCGGCGGTCACGGTGGCGAAGGGACCGCCGCGGAGCGCCGCCGGCGGCAGCGCACAGCCGCTCGCCGCGGCCATCACCGCGACGACGAGGACCGCGACGGTTCTCCGGTCGCGGGTGGGCGGGCGCAGACTTCGCGCGTGCATGGCGTTGCGTCGAGCGCGGGGCGCGTCGGTCAGCGCGCGGCGGCGCCCTCCTGGATCGCGCGCGCGCCGTCCAGCTCGGGCGTCACGTCGCTGTGGCAGGCGTGCTTGCCCGCGACCACGGGCAGCTCGGCGCGACGCCGCAGCAGGTCGCGTCCGCCCTCGCCGACGCCCGGGCTCAACTGCGCGGTGCGCTCGGGCTGGAAGCCCTCGTCCTTGCCGCTCGCGAACGCGACGATCTCCTTCGAGATGCGCATGCTGCACCAGTCGTGGCCGCACATCGCGCAGAACTCGGTGTCGACCTCGAGGTCCTCGTCGTGCAGCGCGCGCGCGGTCTCGCCGTCGAAGGCGAGCTCGAACTGCTTCGGCCAGTTGAGCGCGGCGCGTGCGCGCGACAGGTCGTCGTCCCACTGGCGCGCGCCGTGGATGCCGCGCGCGATGTCGCCCGCGTGCGCGGCGATCTTGTAGGCGATGCAGCCGTCGGCGACGTCCTGCGCCTTCGGCAGGCCGACGTGCTCCTTCGGCGTCACGTAGCAGAGCATGGCCGCACCGTGGCGCGCGGCCTCGGTCGCGCCGATCGCGCTCGTGATGTGGTCGTAGCCGGGGAAGACGTCGGTCACGAGCGGGCCGAGCACGTAGAAGGGCGCGTCGTCGCAGACCTCCTGCTCGAGCTTCATGTTGTGGCCGATCTGGTCGAGCGGCACGTGCCCCGGCCCTTCCACCATCACCTGCACGCCGGCCTCGCGCGCGCGCAGCACCAGCTCGCCCAGCGTGCGCAGCTCCGCGATCTGCGCCGCGTCGGTCGCGTCGGCGAGGCAGCCCGGACGGAGCCCGTCGCCGAGCGAGTAGGTGACGTCGTACTCGCGCATGATCGCGCTGATCTCGTCGAACAGCGTGAACATCGGGTTCTCTTTGCCGTGGTGGATCATCCACTTCGCGAGCAGCGAGCCGCCGCGCGAGACGATGCCGGTGACGCGCGGCCCGACGAGCCCGAGGTGCTCGCGCAGCACGCCGGCGTGGATCGTGAAGTAGTCGACGCCCTGCTGCGCTTGACGCTCGATCTCCTTCAGGATGACGTCGTAGCTGAGATCCTCGATGCGCCGGCCGAGGATCATCGAGTAGATCGGCACGGTGCCGATCGGGATCGTCGCGTGGTCGATGATCGCCTGGCGACAGCCCGTCAGATCGCCGCCGGTCGACAGGTCCATCAGGGTGTCGGCGCCGTAGCGCTGCGCCCAGCGGAGCTTCTCGACCTCCGCGTCGAGCGTGCTCGCGACCGGCGACGCGCCGATGTTGGCGTTGATCTTGGTCGAGATCATGCGGCCGATGCCGGTCGGGTCGAGGCGCTTCGGCGCGCGCTCGCCGCGCAGGATCTCGGGGTCGTCGATCACGGACTGACGCTGCACCGTCGTCTGGTTGACCCAGAGCCGCGCGTCGTCGCGCGCGCCGGGGTGCCCGATCGCCGCCGGGTAGGCGCGTCCGTGCCCGTTCGCGTGGCCGTTGCCGTTCGCGTGCGCGGCGGGAGCCTGACCGGCGCTGCCGGCGAGGTGGCGGACGTTCGCGGGGATGACGAGACGGCCGCGCGCCACCTCGTCCCGGATCAGCTCCGGCGCGACGTTCTCGCGTTCCGCGACGCGCTTCATCTCTGCGGTGACGATCCCTCGGCGCGCGCTTTCTAGCTGGGTCATTTGCTGGTGATACGCTCGCCCTCCCGGTGGATCAAGGTACGCCGCCGGACTCTTCAGCCGGCCGCGAGCCCCGCCGCCACCTTCTCGACCGTCGGCCACGCGGCGTCGCCGCCCGCGCGCATGAAGTCGACCACGCCGGGCGGGATCCACGCGGCCACCGCCGTCGCGAACGACGTACGCGCGCACGAGCGCGCGTACCACTCCGCCACCGCCGGGCGTGCCGGCGCCGACACCAGCGCCGCGAAGCCGAGGTGGTCGAGACGCAGGACGTAGGGCAGGACGGCCGCATCGGCGAGGCCGTAGGCCGGCCCCGTGAGCCAGCCCTGCGGTCGCTCGCGCAGCGCCGCCTCCATCTGGTCGAGCAGCACGATCATCTTGCGCAGGCCTTCCGCGAACTCGGGTGCCTCGGCGCCGTGCTCGATCACGCTGCGGCGTGCGGCGCGCTCGACCGGGTCGGGAATCGCCGCGAGGTGCGCCTCGCGCTGCTCGGCCGGCTGCTGCAGGACGATGTTGCGCGGCCCGACCGAGAAGGTCACCAGCGCGGTCGCGCCGTGCACCTTGTCGTCGAGACGCTTGGTCCACAGCCGCGCCTGGTGACGGCCGAAGGCGTCTCGGGGCAGCAGCGGCGGCTCGGGAAAGGCCTCGTCGAGGTACTGGTTGATCAGCGTCGACTCGACGAGCACGCGGCCGTCGTGCACCAGGGTCGGCACGACGTGGCCTGGGTTGAGCTTGACGTACTCTGGATCGTGCTGCGCGCCGGACAGGATGTCGACCTCGCGCGACACGAAGTCGATGCCCTTCTCGGCGAGCACGAGGCGAACCTTCTGGGAGCAGGTCGAGAACGGGAAGTGATAGAGCTCGAGCATCTTCTTCACTCCTTCTTTCGTTGTCTTCGGGTGCCGGGCGCGCTCTCAGGCGCGGCCGAGGATCCTTGCGAGGGCCGTGCCGAGCGCCTGCTCTGGGTCGGCGACCCCGCTGGCCGAGCGCCAGGCGACGATGCGGTCGGGCCGCACGAGCAGGCAGCCGTCGTCCGCGACCTCGCGGCGGCGGGTCCACTGCCCGAGCGCGTCGTTGTTCGTCTGTCCGAGCCCGACCACCACCGGTGCGACCTGCACGCCGAGGCGGTCGCTCACCGGACTCGCGGCCTCCGCCCAGCGCGCGCCGCCGACGCCGAGCAGCAGCGTGAAGCGGTCGTAGGCACAGAGGTCGAGCGTCGAGAGCTGCTCGGTGCCGCGCTCGAGCCAGACGTGCGGCAGCGGCGCGCCGGGGTGCGTCGTGGGCTCGTAGTAGAGGTCGGCATCGCGCGTGAAGCCGGGGAAGGGCGTCCCGTCGCCGACCACCGCGGACGATTCGTAGCGCTGGCCCATCTCGACGCCGTGCGCGTTGAACTGCCCGTTCATCAGGTCGAACGCCGCGAACAGCGCGTCGCGTCGCTCGCGGCCGTCCGGGCCGAACAGGAAGTCGACGTCCGCCATCAGCTCGCTCTCCGCCTCTCCGGGGCGAAAGCCGAGCGCCTGGAACATCGGGCCCATCTCGCCGACGCTCCGGTTCGCGCGGTCGACGACGCGCCGCCCGACCGGCTGGCGCTCGGCGTCGTAGCTGTCGAGCAGCGACTCGTCCGCCTTGCCCGAGGTCACCAGCGCGAGCTTCCAGGCGAGGTTGTAGGCGTCCTGGATGGACGTGTTGCTGCCGAGGCCATTGGCCGGCGGGTGGCGGTGCGCCGCGTCGCCGGCGAGGAACAGGCGACCGCTCCGGTAGCCCTGCGCGACCACGTGGTTGATCTGCCAGGGGCTGACCTTCTTGATCCTGACCGGGACGTCGGGGTCGCCGATCGCGAGGCGGACGCGCTTCAGCACCGCCTCCTCGGACAGGTCGTCGAGCTTGAGATCGCGTCGCGCGAAGATCGTGCTCCACTCGTTCCACGGCTCGACGCAGGTCCAGATGCTGAGCAGCTGATCGTCGCTCGGGCTGATGACGAAGAACAGCGCGCCCGAGCGGTGCCGCGTGTACCTCGCGAGGTCGGCCTCGATCCAGACGGTGACCGCGTCGCCGAGACCGGCCTGGCCGTCGAACGCGAAGCCGCCCTCTTCGCCGACGACGGTGCGCGCGCCGTCGCAGCCGATCACGAACCGCGCGCGGACCTCGTACTCGGAGCCCTCACCGCGCCGGCGGACGCGGACGCACGCCTCGTCCGCGTCCTGCGAGACGGCGACCACCTCGCTGTCGAAGCGGATCTCGGCGCCGAAGCCGCGTGCCGCGTCGAGCAGGATCGGCTCGAGGACGTGCTGCGGGGCGTTGCACATCGCGCACGGGCTCGCGCTCGCGTAGTCGGCGATCCGGTCCTCGCCGGCGCCCCAGGTCATCATGCGGCCGAGCTCGCGGCCGGCGAACGCGGTCGCGAACACCTGCTTGCCCATCAGGTGCTGCGGCAGCGCGCGACGCATCACGCGCTCCTCGATGCCGAGGTCGCGGAAGATCTCGACCGCGCGCTGGTTGGTGATGTGCGCGCGCGGCGAGTCGGCGGTCGAGCCGTACTTGGTGACGGTGAGAGAGGGAACGCCCGCGCGGGCGAGCAGGGCGGAGGCGGTGAGTCCCGCCGGGCCCGCGCCGACCACCAGGACGTCGGTGTGCGTCGTCGTCATGTCTGGTTCGCTCCTCCAATTCGCTGTTCAAATGAATAGTGACGAGTTGCATCTGGCTTGTCAAGTGAGTAGTGAATGGATCCGATGCAGGAGCGAGCCCAGCAGCGCGAGAAGACCCGGCAGCGGATCGTCGAGGTCGCGGTCGAGGTGTTCGCGGCGAAGGGCTTTCGCGCCGCGAGCACGCGCGACATCGCGGCGCGCGCGAAGGTGAGCCAGGGGCTGATCACCTACCACTTCGGCAGCAAGGGCGAGCTCTGGAAGGCGGCGATGGGGCGCATCTTCGACGACTTGCGCGCAGGCTTCCGGTCGGCGCTCGACGATGACGGGCCGCGCGACCCGGCAGCGCGCGTGCGCGACGTCGTCAAGCACTACGTGCGCTTCGTCGCCGCGCACCCCGAGCTGTTCCGCGTCATGGTGGAGGAGGGCAAGCGCGCGGATGCCCGCATGCGCTGGCTCGTGGACACGCACCTGAAGCCGCTGTACGCGGGCTTCGCGCGGCTCCTCGCCGCGGTCGGGCCGGACGGCGCGGGCGAGCACCCCGCGCACGTCTACTACGCGATGGCCGGCGCCGCCTCGCTGATGTTCGCCGTCGCCCCCGAATGCCAGCGTCTCACCGGGCTCGACCCGCGGAGCCCCGAGGTGGTCGAGGCGCACGTCGAGATGCTGGTGCGACTGCTGGTTCGCTGAGCGGCGCGCGCGCCGCACGAGGAAAGGAGACCGTGATGCCTCACGTTCGCCCGCTGGACCGACGCGAGCTCGAGCCGTTCGAGCCGTACTTCCAGGTCGCCGAGCAGATGATGGGCGGCTTCGTGCCGACGAGTCTCTTCGCCATGGGACACCGCCCCGAGATCCTGCAGGCGTTCATGATGCTCGCCGGCACGATCAACGGTCCCGGCACGGTCGACCCGGGGCTCAAGCAGCTCGTCGCCTACGTCGCGAGCAACGCGGCCGGGTGCCGCTACTGCCAGGCGCACACCTCGACGCACGCCGCTCACGCTGGCGTCGATCCCGACAAGGTCGAGCACGCGTTCGAGTTCGAGACCCATGCCGGCTTCAGCGACGCCGAGCGCGCGGCGCTGCGCCTCGCGCGCGACTCGGCGCTGCAGCCGAACCTGGTCACGGGCGAGCACTTCGCGGCTCTCCGGCGGCACTTCGACGAGCGGCAGATCGTCGAGCTGGTGGCGGTGTCGGCGCTGTTCGGCTTCCTGAACCGCTGGAACGACACCATGGCGACCGAGCTCGAGGACGTGCCGCGCGCGTTCGCGCAGCAGCACCTCTGGCGGTCGGGCTGGCAGGTCGGGAAGCACGTTTGAGGGTCTGCCGACGACGTGCCGCGCCCGCCGTGTCGTCACGTCCGGGGCTTGGCTCGCGGTACGTCCGTGGTAGGACGGGGGCCGTGCCGCCCGAAGTCGCCGAGAGACCCTCCCCGGGAAGGAGCCGCCGATGGTGATGCGACGAGTCCTCTTGCAGCGCGCCCTCGCGCTCGGCGTCGGGCTGCTGCTGGCTCCGCTGCGGGCCCTCGCGCAGCAGATTCCCGCGGCAACGAAGGAAGCGCTCGAGACGGCGAAGCTCATCTATGTCGCGACGCAGCGCAAGAGCGGAGAGCGCAGCACGTCGGCGCCGATCTGGTTCATCTACGAGGACGGCGCGATCTTCACGACGACGTCGCCCGAGAGCTGGAAGGCGAAGCGCATCGCGCGCGGCAGCCCGCTCTACATCTGGGTCGGCAGCGACGACGGTCCGTTCGTCATCGGCAAGGCCGAGCCGATCACCGATCCCGCGGTGATCGAGCACATGGGCGAGGCGTACGCCGACAAGTACTGGATCGCGTCGATGGGCCTGTTCAAGCCGCGCGCGAGCCGCGTCGCCGAGGGCAAGACGCTCGCGTACAAGGTGACGCTCAGCGAGGGCACGCCGCCTCCGCCGCCGAAGGACTGAGGGTGGGTCGTGCGACGCTCGGATCTCGCGCCGCAAACCCTGAGCGTGCGCGCGAGCGCTCGGGACGGAAGCCGAGGGTGGCGGCGGAATGAGCCGTAGCGGCTCTGGTGCCGCCGAGCTGGCGGCAGCGGGACTTTGCGTGGTGGCCGCAGTCGTCGCCATTCTGGGGGCGCTCGAATGGTCCGGCGTGTGGCCCGCGATCACCGCCACCGGTGGTCTTCTGATTTGGCTTGACGAGCAGCCCGGGGTCACGGGCACGGTGCTGTGGCTCGGGTTCTTCTTTTCGGCGGGCGCCCTGCTGCTCGTCCTGGTGCGTTCCACCAGGCGCGCACTGTTCGGTCGACGGTCGGAATCGAGGTGACGCGCTACCCGTCGGCGCGGGGGCGCGCCGGGAGCACCGCTCAGCGACCTCCGAAGTGCGGCGGACGCTTCTCGGCGAACGCGGTGCGACCTTCCTTGAAGTCGTCGCTCGCCAGCGCCTCGTTGCGCAGCCGCGTGAAGTACGCGATCTCGGTCTCGCTGAAGCCAGCCCGAAGCGCGCGCAGCATCTGCTTGGTCGAGGTCAGCGTGCGCGGCGCGAGGCCCGCGATCTCGCGCGCGAGCTGCATCACTTCGCCCTCGAGCGCGGCGTGCGGGTGCACGCCGTTCAGCAGGCCGAGCGCGAGGGCGCGGGATGCCGGCATCGGCCGGGCCGTGAAGATCAGCTCGGCGACGAGCGTCGGGCTCGCGCGCTCGGCGAGGCGCGCGACGCCGTCGGGATCGTAGACCACCGACAGCTTGCCGGCGGGGATCGCGAAGCGCGCGTCGTCGGCGGCGAAGCGCAGGTCGCACGACGACACCACCTCGCACGCGGCGCCGTACGCGCCGCCGAAGACCAGTGCGACGACGGGGTAGGGGAAGCGCTCGATCGCCTCGATCGCGGTCGACAGCGGGTGGCGCGACGCCTCGTCGGCGGCGCCGCCGCGGATCGCGCCGATGTCGTAGCCCGACGAGAAGAGCTTCTCGCCGTCGCCGCGCAGCACGAGCGCGCGTGTCTCGCCGCCGCGCGCGAGCTCGTCGAGCGTGCGCGCCAGCTCGAAGAGCAGCGTCGGGTCGAGCGCGTTGCGCTTCGCGGGGTTGGCGATCGTGACGACGGCGAGCGCGCCGTCGCGCGTGACGCGGATGCCGGACTCGCTCACGGCAGCGCGACGGTTGCGGTGCCGATCACGCAGCGATCGCCCTCCGGGGTCTCCATCCACACGTCGCACTCGACGGTGCGCTTCTCGTCGTCCTTCTCGGTCACCGTGCCGAGGAGCGTGATCGTCGTGCCGGCGAGCGCCAGGCCGCGGAAGGTCGTGCCGAGGCGCAGCACGCGGCCGCCGGGCGCCCACGCGAGCAGCTCGCGCGCGAGCAGTGCCAGCGTCATGTTGCCGGGCGCGATCATGCCGGGCAGGCCTTCCTTCTTCGCACCCTCGTCGTCGGTGAAGCGCGGGAAGGCCATGCCGAGCTCGGTCGCGTGCGACCTCACGTAGTCGCGCGACAGCTCCACCGTGATCGCCGGCAGGTCGTCGCCCGGCTCCACCGTCTCGAAGGTCGCTCCGGTGCTCACGGTCACTTCCCCTTCTCGGCGCGGCCGCGCTGCATGATGCGCGAGTCGACGTTCGCCACCGTCTCGCCGTTCTGGTTGGTCAGGTGCTGGCGGAAGACGACGAACCACATCGAGCCCGAGCGACCGGTCTTCTCGTAGAGCTCGGTGATGGTCGAGGTCGCGGTGATGACGTCGCCCGGACGGATCGGCACGCCGAGCTCGAGGTCCTTGCCGGCGTCGAAGCCGCCGACGCTCATCTCGCGCTGGACCTCCTTCGGCATGTGCTGGCCGCCGCGCAGCTTGACGACGAAGGTCGGGAAGGCGATCAGCCCACCGTACGGACCGGCCTTTGCGGCCGCCTCGTCGAGGTAGATCGGATCGGTGACGCCGAGCGTGCGCGCGTAGGCGATCAGCTCGTCGGCGGTGACAGGCGGGTAGGTGAGGCGGTCGTACTCGCGGCCAATGACGGACCGGTCGATGTCGGCGAATCCCATGTCTGGAAGCTCCGTGGCAGGAAGGACCGCACTGCTTTAGCTGGCACCGCCGCCGGTCGCACGGACCGAGCAGCTCGAGCTTCTCGAACGCCGTCGGGTCGCGGCGCGTCGTCCGTCTCAGATCGCCGTCCGCCCGGCGCGGCTTCACCTGCTCGATCGTTTCGGCGCCGAATCCGAGCGCGCGAGATCCGATCGCGCTTGCTCGGCCCTTCCGCTTCCTGCTACCCGCCGCCACGGCGTCAGCCACCGGCAGCCGCGGCCAGGCGGGCGCACCTGACTGGACGCGGCTGCGCCGGACCGACGCCCTCGTCACCTCCCCCAATTTCGCCCACGACCGCGCTCGATGCCGGGTAGCGATGCTGCGAGTTTCCGACGACCATGCGGGCCATGCGGCCCGGACGATGCCGGGCGCCGCCGAGCTCAGGCTCCTCGTTCGTCTGCTGCGCGCGGACGAGCACGGGATCGCGCGCTGCCTGCCCGCAGTCGAAGGCGGACTCGACGGGCTCGTCGCCACCTGCTCCCGCCACGGCCTGTCGGTGGTGCTCCTGGGCGCGCTACGGCAGAGAGATCTGCTGGATCGCGTGTCGCCCGAGGGTCGGACGATTCTCGATCAGCGCCGCCGTCGCCAGGCAGAGCGGCAGCGCGTGCTCGGTCGCACCCTGGCTCGTGTCGCCGACCTCTTCGACGCCCGAGGCGTTCCCTTCGTCCTCCTCAAGGGGCCCTATCTCGCCCGCCGGCTCTATGGCGACGCGCTCGGCCGGGAGTTCGTCGACCTCGACCTCCTCGTTCGCCGCACCGATCGACGGCAGGCGTGCCGCCTGCTCACCGAGGACGGCTTCGTCCTCGATTCGCGCACGGTGCTCGGCAGCGAGCTGACCAGCCTGTTCGTGCACGGCTTCGATTTCACCGGCCGGGAGGCGAGGATCGATCTGCACTGGGGCCTGTCCCGCCATCCCTCCCTGCACGTCGACGAGGAGCGGTTGTGGTCGCGGCGCGCCACCTACGCGCTCGACGATCGTCCCTTCGGCGTGCTGTCCGACGAGGACGAGGTCGTCTTCGCGGCACTCTCGCTGCTGCGCGACATCGAGCGCGGCCGGCCGAAGGCGAAGAACGTCGTCGACCTGATCCAGATCGTCGCCGCCATCGACGCGCACGCCGGCTGGGAGTCGTTGCTGGCGCGCGCCGACGGAACCCGCGGCCCCCTGGTGAACGTGATCGGAGCCTGCCTCGATCTCGCCGCGGCGCACGACCTGGCACCGCGTCTCTCGGCGGCGCTGGCCGCGCATGCCGGACGGCGCGTAGCGGGCGCGGCGAGCGACGATCCGCTGCGATTCCGTCCGACGCGCCACGGCCTCGGGAACAAGCTCTGGTCCGCGCGTGCGTACGACACGAGCCTGCCCGCCTGGCTCGTGTGGTGGGTGGTCTCCCTACCGTTCCGCGTGGCCGTCCACCGCGCACCTCGCCGGCCTCGACCCCCACTCGCGGGCTGATCTCGTCGGGATAATCCGCGCGCGTCGCGCGCGGCCGAGCGAAGCGAGCGCGGGGAGTGGGGCCCCGTCGGGCTTCGCCCGATGGGGCGAGGGGTCGCGTGACCCCTCGTCCAATAGCCGGGCCCCGTCGGGCTTCGCCCGATGGGGCGAGGGGTCGCGTGACCCCTCGTCCAATAGCCGGCCCCCGTCGGGCTTCGCCCGATGGGGCGAGGGGTCGCGTGACCCCTCGTCGAATTGGCGAGCTACTCCACGAGCTCCAGCACCCGACCGATCACCTTCGGCCGCTGCGCGACGACGTCGAGCTCCCAGGCGTGGGCCTCTCGCAGGCGAGCCCGCAACCGCTCCCGTTCCTCGTCGACGGTCGCCAGTGCCGCGCGGATGTCTTCCACGGCCAACGGTGCGCGCGGTGCTGCCGCGAGCGGCGTCACCAGACCGAGCTCGCGGCAGCGCTGCGACAGTGCCGGCTGATCCCAGAAGATCGGATACGAGACCATCGGCACCTCCTGGCAGATCGCCTCGTGCGTCGAGTTCAGCCCCTGGTGCGTGAGGAACACGTCGGCGTGCGCGAGCACGTCCCACTGGTCGACGTAATCCGCCACGTGCACCCGGGGGTGCGGCAGAGCCTTCGTCCAGGATCCCGGCGTCGCGTTGCCCAGGCTGATGATCGCGACCGTGTCGGGCATGTCGGCGACTGCCGCCCGGACGGTCTCGAGCAGCATCCGTCCCACCGCTTCATGGCGGCGCCAGATGACCGTGCCCAGGCAGACGTAGAGACGCCGCCGGATCGCCGGGTCCGGGCCGAACGGCTGCGTGACGGACGGCGCGCGCGCGAGGTTGCGGGGCGAGAGCGAGCCGAGAAACGCGAGCGGCCCGAACGCCGCGCGCTCGTCCTCGTGCAAGAACTGCGGCGGCTCGCAGTAGAGGTTCAGGTCGGTGCTCGGCTCGGTCGCGAACGAGAACGGGGTCGCGTCGGGGAGCAGGTCCCGCGCCCGCAGCAGATCGACCGCGCGCCGGCACTCGTCCGAGGCGACCAGCTGCGCGTAATCTGCGAGGAAGGCAGGAATCGAGGCCGGCGTGAAGTTGTGCCCCGCGCACACGGTCACGCGCGGCAGGCCCAGACGTCGCGCCACGATCTGTCCGATCACCGCGAAGGTGTCGTGAACGACCAGCGACGGCCTCAAGGCGGCGACCTCGGCGAGGAGCGCGTCGGCGTGGAGCCCGGCGAAGGTGACGTAGCGGCAGAGCGAGGGAATCGACTCGGAGTCGGCCTCGGCCAGCGAGCCCCGCGCGTACAGATCCACGAGCTCGCCGCCGGCGTGCACCACCTCGTCGCGATAGCGCGTCTCGGTGAACACGCAGACGCGCAGCCCTGCGCCGGAGAGGCCCGCGACCACGGGCAGCAGCCGTCGCAGATGGCCGTGCCCCTCCATGCAGAAGAACACCACGGTTCCCGTGCTCACGCGGCGACCTCCTTGATCAACAATCCGTGCAGACAGGCGAGCGGCGCCCCGACCTGGTCCGGCGCGTAGTGCAGCCGGATCTCCACCGCCCGCACGGCCGCCACGATCTGCCAGAAGCGGAACGGCTCGGGCGGCTCACGCACCGGATGCGCGGAAGCGTAGGCGTCCAGGAAGCAGCGCCAGGACTCCGGGGCCAGTTCCCAGCGATACCAGGAACGACCCAGGTCGTAGCCCAGCGCGTCGCGCCCCAGACGCTCGTTGTCCACCACGCGCAGCCGGCCGCTGCGATCGACCACCATGTTCGCACCGCAGAAGTCGGTGTGGATCAGCCCGTAGAGGCACGATCCCGGATCCGTCCGGCCGAGGGCTCGTTCCAGGTCCGACGCCTGCCCGGGCTGGAGCAGGCCTGCGCGCTGGAGCTTGGGTAGCGCGTGCAACGTCGTGTCCCGCTGTGCCGCGGTGGACTCGCGCCCGAGCAACGACTTGCCGTCGAGCGTGGTGCGGACGTGCAGCTCGGCGAGCAGAGCCGCGGCCTCGCGCAGCCGCGCCGCGTCCGGAGCCGCGCCCAGCACCTCGCCCTCGACCCATTCCTCGAGGAGCACACGTCCGTGCCGCGCCAGCACCGCGACGAATGCTCCGGGCAGCTCGCGGCGGATCTCCGCCTGCACCCGCGCGGCCTCCTCGCCCGGCATCCGTCGCGCCTTGACGGTCGCCGCCGGAGCCGCGCCGTCGAGGTCGACGCGATAGGTCACGCGGTCGAGAGCCGGGCTGACGAGGCTCGAGACGCGCTCCCAGCCGCGCCAGCGCCACCCTTCGGCCTTCAGGGCGGCTTCGACTTCGACGTCGAGCGCGCCGATCACGCGGCGCCCTCCGCGGCGATCGGCAACGCCGAGAGCCAGCCCAGGGCGCTCTCGTCGTACGCTCGTCTCCCGAGGACGATACGGACCATCGGGAAACGCTGCGCAAGGGCTCGCGGCGAGCAGGGATCCGGGTAGGAATCCGGGGAGGAATCCGGAATGGACGGCGCGACACTTCGATCCGGATCTGAACGCCGACCGCCCGTGTCGTCGCGCACGAGGCGCCGGAGCCACGTCGCATCGCGCGGGCCGGTCCGCCGACCGTAACCGCACGCGTCGAGCCGCGTCGCTCCTTCCGCCGGCGATAGCCGCTCGATCGACCACCCCTCGCGCTCGGGCTTCACCTCCGGAAACACGATGGCGCCGAGGCGCGCGCTGGCCACCGCGGCCGAGCCGAGCTGGCTCGCGAGCTGCCCGGGCGCGAGGACGAACAGCTCGCCGGTGCGCGGTCGATGTGGAGGCGCGCCGGCAAGCTCCTCCGCGGTGCGGAGGTACGGTCGCTCCGGCAGCCCGTCGGCGAGCCGCGGGAAGAAACGCCGCGTGTCCTCGCGCACCGAGACCATCGTGGGCACGCCGAAGGCGCGATCTCGGGAGACGATGACGCGATCGTTTGCCAGCATGGCGGCCGCTCCGGAAGCGAGGGCGTGGGCGAGGAGCGTCGTCTTGCCGGAGCACTTCTCGCCGACCAGCAGCACGGCGCGATCGGCCCACACAAGACCCGCCGCGTGCAGATCGAGCTGCGGCTGGATCTCGGCGCGCAGGGTCGCCAGCTCGCGCACCACCCGGAAGAGCCCCATGCGTGCGCGGCGATTCCCCGGCGTGCCGACGACCTCGATCTGCTGCGGGTGGAAAACGAAATGGCAGCCGAACAGGGCGTCGTGCGCGATCGTCGCCCCGTCCGGCTCGGTCCAGCCCGGGCAGGTCGCCAGCGAGCGGTCGAGCTCGAAGCACGGGACCTCGACGAGCGACGCCGTGCCGCGCCGCGCCTCGAGCTCGGCGAAGCGGGACGCGCAGCTCCGGAGCCACACCGGCGGCGGTTCGCTCGCGGCGCCGTCGAGCGCGAACCACGGCGCGACCGTCTCCGCCAGCCAGCGCCGCGCGCCCTCGTCATCGCAGGCGAAGTCGACGGCGGCTCCGGCGAACCGAAGGCAGTGGCGAATCGGGCGGGCGGACTCTGCGCTTTTCACGCGCGGCGTTCCTAGCACACCGGCCGCTACGCGTCCGGATCCATCGAGCGTCCGCCAGCCGCCGCAAGCCGCTAACGTCTGCGTCGCTCCTCGCCGATCTCTCCCCCACGAGCGCCTCGCGCGCCGGCGTTCCGTGTCGTCGTGTGGCGGGAGGAGGAGGCTTCGGTGGCGCAATCCCGATCGTTTCAGGAACCGTCGTCCCGGGGGCCGCGCGGCGTCGCGCTTCTGCTCGCGGTGGTCACCGTGCTCGGCTGCGGCGACGCGAGCAGCGGCGAGCCGGGCACGCTCGCGAACCGGGTGGTGTTCACGCCGGAGCGGGTCGTGCTCGACAACCCGCCCTCGCCGGGAGGCGCGCACGAGCCCGCGACCTTCACGGTCGACGTCCGCGCGCACGACGCCGCCGGCCGGCCGATCGAACCCAGCGAGGTGCGTCCTCTCGTGGTCGAGGTGCAGGGTGCGCCCGAGGGCACGATCACGCCGCACCGCGTGCGCCTGACCAGCGGCTCCGCGGTGACGTTCCGCTACGACGGCGCGTACTTCGCCGACCCTCTGACGGTGGTCGCCTGGCTCGCCGATGGCGAGGTCGACGGTACCGCCAGCGACGACGACGAGGACGGTGGCGATGCGGGTCGGCCGCTCGGTCGCGCGCCGGTGCTGCAGCAGAACGCCGTCGAATGCGCGCGCAGCACGGGACGCTACACGCTGCGCGTGCTGTGCGGCGACGACGGCGGCACCGTCCAGGAGTGCGCGCTGCACGCGATCCGGCACGGGCTCCGGGTGCGCGCCGCCGTCGGCTGGAACGACGCGAGCGGCCACCTGGCGCCGTTCAGCGTCGATACCGGGTCGATCGGTACGGTCGTGCCCAAGAAGCACCTCGGCCCGGACGCGATCGGGCCCGGCGCACCCGGTCGCGTCTACTACGACAGCAGCGGACGCATCTTCTCCGGCCACTACTACCTGGCGCCGGTATCGTTCGAGCTCGAGGACGGCCGCATCGTGAAGACGGCGCCGATGCTGGTGCTCGGCATCGACCGGCTGACCTGCGCCGACGGCCACCCGCGCTGCCGGCCAAACGACGACCCCGAGCTGCACTACCTCGGCGTCGGCTTCGCGCGGCCGGGCTCGGCCGCCGAAGGCTTCACCTCGCCCACCGACAGCGCGTTCCTGCGCCTCGCGGAGGCGAGCGGTGGCGACGTGACGCCGGGCTACGTGCTCACCGGACGCACGATCACGGTCGGCGTTCCGTCGACCGACGGCTACTCGCTGCAGGCGCTCGCGCCGAGCCCCACGACACCAGGCGACTGGAGCTCCGCGCGCGGCTGCTTCGCGTTCCCGGAGCTCGCGCAGCCGAACCAGTTCTGCGGCAATTTCCTGCTCGACGTCGGCCTGACCGAGATGTTCCTCGACCTGCCGCCCGACCAGCGCCCGGAGCGCTCGTCGGAGGTGGTGCGCTGCCGCGGCGGCAGCGAGGACTCGCGTTGCGCATACGTCCCCGACGGCAGGAGCGTGCGCATTCTCGCCGGCACGCCGGGAGCGCCGGACATGGAGTACGAGTTCACCACCCGCCGCGAGCCGGAGGGACCGGCGCCGCCGTACGTCGAGTGGATCGACCGCAAGGAGACGTTCATGAACGTCGGGCGCCGGCCGCTGTTCCGCTTCCACTACCTGTTCGACGCCCGCTGCGGGAACGTCGGCTTCGCGCGCGTCGACTGACGCGCCGTAGCCCTGCGTCTCGACGGGTGCCGCGCGTGCGGCCGGACGCGCCGACGGTGTTGCGCCGTCGCCGCGGCGTCGCGCGTGGATCGCGATCACCTCGTCCGTTGCGGCGGTCGAGCGCAAGGCGATCGCCGTCCGATCCACTAGACGCGTGTCCGTCGAGGTGGACGTCGGCCACCCTCGACCGCGTCGCGGTCGGCCGCCGCGGCCAGGTCGCGCTCCTCGTGGTGATTGACGTCGAGCGCCGGCCGGGCGCTGGCACGCCCCGTGCTGCCGCGTCCGGCCCGCGGATGGTTCGCCCATCCGCTCCGGCATCGCGCAGGGGCGCAAGGAGGTCGTACGTGAAGGTGATTCCGTTCCAGACTGGCCCGATCCTGGGCGCGACCGACGGCAGCTCGGCGCGCATCTTCGGACGTGGCGAGCCGCAACTCGTGAACGGCCAGAGTCGGATGGCACACGCGGTGATTCGCCTGTGCGGTGCCGGCGGAGGCGACGCACTGCCGCCGCGCTTCTTCAAGCTGAATCCGAACTTCGACATGTCCGCGGTCTGCGTGCTGACTGGACTCGTCCCGGGACGGCCCTACCACTACCAGGCCGGATACTTCTTTCTCGAGCTCGAGACCGAAGCCCTCGACACGGCGACCCTCGAACGGCACCTGGACTGGTCGGACGTCGCCGTGGTGCCGTTCCAGAGCGCAACGACGTCCCAGGGCGCGCTCACGACGGTTGCGTTCGGATCGTGCCGCTACGCGCGGCGCAAGGTGGCGCCGGCGACGTTCGACGATCGCGGCGACAAGACGTTTCGCTCGATCCTCGATCTCCACCTGAAGGGCCCGCTCAAGCTCGACGCGCTCCTGATGTGCGGCGACCAGATCTATGCCGACGGGCTGGCGTTCGTCTCTCCGGACACGTCGTTCGAGGAGTTCCTGAGCCACTACCGTGACGTCTTCTCCCAGCCGCACATCAAGCAGCTCATGTCGCAGGTTCCGACCTACATGACGCTCGACGATCACGAGATCGAGAACGACTGGCCGGCGAAGGCCACGTCGAAAGACGTCGTGACCAAGCTGCAGGCCGCGCTGAACGCGTATCGGATCTACCAGATGAGCCACAGCCCGCTTCATCCGCTGAGCAACGGCAGGATCGCGTCCCCGCCGGATCGCCTCTGGTACACGTTCAGCATCGGCGATTGTGACTTCTTCATGTCGGACTCGCGGACGGAGCGGCGGCTCGACGACGGCCCGCGCACGATGATCTCGCAGTCCCAGCTCGACGCCCTGCTGGCGTGGCTCGGCGACGGGTCCGGGCGCGTCAAGGTCTTCGTCACCTCCGTGCCGTTCTGGGAGGCGACCAGCGACGACAAGTGGCACGGCTTCCGCGAGCAGCGCGACGCGATCCTCGAGCACATCCGCATCAACCGGATCCGTCGCGTGCTGATCCTCGCGGGGGACGTGCACGCGTCGCTCTCGAGCGAGCTGCGCCTCGCGTCGGACCCGGCGTTCCGGATCGTCTCGGTCGTCAGCTCGCCCTTCTTCTGGCCGCCGCCGCTCGATCTCTTCAAGCTCAAGTTCCAGATCAGCGGCCCGATCCCCACCGGGACCGGGACCCCCTACGAGATCGTGAACGCGAGCAAGGTGGTCAGCGCCGACAACTTCACGATCCTGCGGATCCAGTTCGACCGTGTCGGCGTCGACGTCTACGGACGCAAGGGCGAGTTGCTCGACTCGACGACCCACTTCTTCGGCCCCTGAGCACGGGGTTCTCCCTGCGTGGGGGCAGGGGAACCGGCGCATCAGCCACCGCCCGTCGCACGGGCGAGCACCTCGGGCATCTTGAACGCGGTCCAGCCGCGGTCGCAGTTGACCGTCGCGCCGGTCATCGAGCGCGACAGATCGCTCGCCAGGAACACCACCAGGTCGGCGATCTCCTCGACGCTCTGGAGACCGGTCATGTGGCCGCTCGCGAAGCCGGCGCGAATGTCGTCGATCGAGAAGATCATCGAGTTCATCGGCGTGTCGACGTAGCCGGGGCTGATCGCGTTGACGCGGATGCCGTGCTTGGCGCAGCCGACCGCCATCGAGCGCGTGAGCCCGGCGACGCCGGCCTTCGATGCGGCATACGCGTCCATCAGGCCGAGCGGCACGTGCGCCATCGACGACGCGGTGTTGACGATCGCGCCGCCGCCGGCCTTGGCGATGTGGGGGATCGCGTACTTGGAGCACAGGAACACGCTCGTCAGGTTGACGCGGATGACGCGCTCCCACGCCTCGTCGGCCATGTCGGCGACCGAGCCGTCCTCGCCGACCGGTGCGATGCCGGCGTTGTTGTACAGCACGTCGAGCCGGCCGTGGTGCGCGACGACGCGCGCGATCGCGTCCTGCACGCTGCGCGAGTCGCCGGCGTCGCACGCGATCGCGAGCCCGTCGCCGCCCGTCGCGCGGATCTCGGCGACCGCGGACTCGGCGCTCGCGAGCGCCACGTCGGTGACCGCGGTGCGCGCACCGGCACGGGCCAGCGCGAGCGCGCCGGCGCGGCCGAGGCCGGAGCCGCCGCCGGTGACGAGCGCGACCTTGCCGTCGAGGAGGGGTGCGGACATCGGGACGCTTCCTTTCGTGTCGTGTGGTTGCGCGGGTTGTCGGAGTGGGGACGATCGATCCGGGTGATCGCGCCGGCCATCGCGCCGGCCTACGGGCGCGGCGCCGTGCGGCGCTCGATCGTCTCGCGCAGCAGGCGCTTGTTGATCTTGCCGCTCGGCGCACGCGGGAAGCCGGCGACGATCTCGAGCTGCTCGGGGAGCTTCTGCGGCGTGAGGTCGCGTGCGCGCAGGAACGCGACCAGCGCCTCGAGCGTGAGCGGCGCCGCGCCGGGTGCGAGCTGGACGCAGGCGCAGGCGCGCTCGCCGGTCGCCGGGTCGGCGAGCGGGATCACGGCGGCGTCGGTGATCTGCGGGTGCGCCATCAGCAGGTCCTCGACCTCGCGCGCGCTGATCTTCTCGCCCTTGCGCACGATGATGTCCTTGACGCGTCCGGTGACGCGCAGGTAGCCGTCGGCGTCGAGCACGCCCAGGTCGCCGGTGCGAAAGAACCCCTCGTCGTCGAAGCCGTCGGCGTCGAGTGACGCGTCGACGTAGCCGAGGAAGCAGTCCGGTCCGCGCGCGCGGATCTCGCCCTCGGCCCCGGGCGGCAGCGGGCAGCCGTGCTCGTCGGTGATGCGCAGCTCGACGTCCGACAGCGCGCGTCCCTCGGTGTCCTGGCCGCGTGCGAGGGCGTCCTCGACGCCGGTCGCGGCGATGGTCGGGAACTCCGACGAGCCGTACGAGCGCTTGGTGACGAGCCCGGGGATGCGCGTGCGCCCCTGGCGCATCAGCTCCGGTGCGACGCTGGCGCCGCCGCACGAGAAGAGGCGCAGGCTCGAGAGATCGTGCGCGCCGAGGTCGGGCTGCGCCAGCATCTCCTGCAGGAAGGTCGGTGCGCCAATCATGTAGGTCACGCGGTGCCGCGCGACGTCGCGCAGCGCCGCCGCCGGGTCCCAGCGCTCCTGCAGCACGGCACTCGTGCCGAGCAGCGCGGGCGCGAGGATGCCGTGGATCACGCCCGAGACGTGGGTCAGCGGCGACGGCATGAGGACGCGGTCGGCGTCGCCGAGGCCGTGCGCCGCGACCAGGCTCCGCAGCTCGGCGTCGAGGGTCTGGTGGGTGTGCATGGCGCCCTTCGGGTCGGCGGTCGAGCCCGACGTGTAGATGACCAGGGCGAGGGCACCGGGGTCGACCGGCTCGGAGGGTGTCGTGGGAGGTCCGGCTGCGATCGCGGTGTCGCTCGCCAGCAGATCCTCGAGGCGCACCGTGCGCGGGCCCTCGATCGGTTCGCCGGTACGAGCGACGGCGAGGACCGGATCGAGGCCGGGCAGGGCGGCGAGCACCTCGCGCGCCTGCGCGACGAAGTCGACGCCGCGGAAGCGCTCGGGCAGGACGAGCACGCGCGGCCGCGTCTGGCGGAGAATCACCGCTACCTCGCGCCCCCGCAGGATCGGCACGATCGGCACCGCGTGCGCGCCGAGCCGCACGGTCGCGAGGAAGGTCGCCGCGGCCTCCCACCAGTTCGGCAGCTGGTAGGCGACGGCGTCGCCGGCGCCGATTCCGAGCTGCGCGAGCCGTGCCGCGAGCGTCGTCACCCGGCTGCCGAGCTCCGCGAACGAGATCGCTCGTCCGCCCTCGACGATCGCCGTCGCGTTGCCCCGTCGTGCGACCGTGTGCGCGAAGGTCTCGCCGAGCGTCGCCGAGGTCCAGGAGCCGCTCTCGCGGTAGCTGCGCGCCCACGGCGAGCTCCGGCGATGGTCGGGGACGGCGCAGCTCACGGCGTGGTCCTAGATGCCACCGGCGACGGCAGTCAAGGTCGGTGCCGAGCGCTCCTCGCGGCGCGTGCGCGTCGCTCGCGCGACGGACTCGCAGCGTAGCGCGCGCTACACGCGCGGACCGCGCCCCGACCGGATGGTCGGGGCGCGTCGCGTCGCGCTCGCGCGTCCGTGTCAGGGTTGACACCGTCGAAGGCAGCGCCCTATAAGCGCGCATTCACGCGCCTTCCCCGCAGAATTTTCCGTCGCGGCGGCGCGCCCCGGCGAACGAGAGCGAGAGATTCCCCGAATGAGACGAATTCGTTGCTTGCGTGCCGGCGTCGCGCTCGTGGCGGTGGCGGCGGTCCTCGGTGCGTCCGGTGTGTCGGGTGCCTCGAGGATCGTCGAGAACCTCTACGCGGCGAAGCTGCTCGACGCGCAGACCGGCTGGGTCGTCGGCGCCTTCGGCGCCGTCTTCAAGACGGCCGACGGCGGCAAGACGTGGGAGACCCAGGCCACGCCGACCCTCGACTACCTCTTCGGCGTCGACTTCGCGACGCCGACGCACGGCGTCGTGGTCGGCAAGTCGGGCACCGTCCTCACCACCGACGACGGCGGCAAGACCTGGACCAAGCGCGACTCCGCGACGACCAACAATCTGTTCTCGGTGGTCTACGCCTCGCCGACGCACGTCTGGGCGGTCGGTGACTGGGGCGCCGTGGTCGAGTCGCAGGACGGCGGCGTCACCTGGAAGGACCGCACGCTGCCCGACGACGTCGTGCTCACGTCGCAGGCCTGGCCCGACGAGCAGACCGGCTATCTCGCCGGCGAGTTCGGGACCATCCAGAAGACCACCGACGGCGGCAAGACCTTCAGCAAGCTCGAGACCGGGACCGAGAAGACCATCTTCGGCACCGCCTTCCGGACCCCGCAGGAGGGGTGGGCGGTCGGCATCGACGGCCTGGTCATGCGCACCAAGGACGGCGGCGCGACGTGGCAGCCGCAGCGCGGTACGCTCGAGGCGCAGTCGCTCGAGCAGCTCGGCTTCCTCGAGGCCATGAAGAACCCCGGCCTGTACGACATCCGCTTCGCCGGCGACTACGGATACATCGTCGGGGACATCGGCACGATCCTGGTCAGCGCCGACAAGGGCGAGACGTGGCAGGAGCGGAAGCTGCCGGCCGAGATGAGCCTGTTCTGGCTGCGCGGGGTGTCGGCGGCGGAGGGCGAGCGTGCCCTCGTCGTGGGATCGAGCGGTCTGGCCGTCACCGTCGACAAGGGCCAGGTTCGCGTGGACGCCATCCTCTGAGCCGCCGATCGTGCCGGCCGAGCAGCGAATCGACGACTCGACGCCCGTCATCCGTCAAGGAACCCGCTAGATGATCCCGCGACGATATATCGAAGCGTACCTCTTCTTTCTGCTGCGCCACAAGTACGCGGTGTCCGCGGTCATCACCGCGATCACCATGTTCTTCATCTACTTCATGTGGGCGCACATGCAGATCGCGACGAACTTCTTCGATCTGTATCCGCCGGGGCATCCCTACATCCAGCTCTACCAGAAGTACCGGCCGATGTTCGGAACGGCGAACGTGCTGCAGGTCGTGGTCGAGACGCCGAATGCGACGATCTTCGACGACCCCGAGACCTTCAAGAAGGTCGATCGCATCACCGTCGACCTGCTGCACAACGTCCCCGGCGTGAACGGCGAGCAGGTCCTGTCGGTCACGCACCCGAAGCTCAAGACGACGCTCACCGCCGGAACCGGGATCAAGGTCGTGCCGCTCACCTATCCGCGGCTTCCCGACAGCAAGGAAGACCTCGAGTTCATGCGGATGAAGGTCTACACGACCGAGGGCGTCCGCGGCTTCTTCGTGTCCCCCAACGACAAGGCGACGATGATCGTCGCCGGCTTCTGGGAGGAGTACTTCGACCTCCAGGGGATGCTGAAGAAGATCAACGAGATCGTCGAGCGCGAGCAGATCGTCGACGCGAACGGCGGCTGCGAAGGCCTCCCCGATCCGACGAAGTGCACCAAGATCTACGTCACCGGGTTCCCGGTGCTGTACGGCTACTTCATGTCGATGAAGACGCCCATGATGTGGGTGCTCTTCGCCAGCATCGGCACGATGATCGTGATCCTCTGGTTCGAGTTCCGCAGCTGGCAGGGCGTCTTCATCCCGATCCTCTCCGGAGCGTTGAGCGCGATCTGGGGGCTCGGCTTCGGCGGCTTGTTCGGCTTGAGTCTCGACCCGCTCGTTCTCGTGGTCCCATTACTCATCTCTGCCCGAGCGCACTCGCACTCGGTGCAGTCGATGGAGCGGTATCACGAGGAGTACGAGAAGCTGCAGGACAAGCACCAGGCGATCGTCAAGTCGTACACCGAGATCTACGCCCCGGCGATGGTGTCGATCGTCGCCGACGGCCTCGCGATCCTGACGCTCTACGTCGCGCGCATCCCGATCATCCAGAAGCTGGCGCTGCTGTGCTCGTTCTGGATCATCTCGATCTTCATCAGCGTCGTCACGCTGCACCCGATCATCCTCGACTTCGTGAAGCCGCCGAAGCCGCACGCGAAGCCGCTCACGCCGGGACTGTTCGCGCGCGCCTACATCCAGTTCGAGCGCCTGCTGATCTGGCTCTCGACCGGCGGCCGTCGCATCTGGATGTGCGCCTCGCTGGTCGTGCTGCTGGTGTTCGGCTTCTACTACGCGCAGAAGGTCAAGGCCGGCGACATGACGCCGTTCGACGCCTTGCTCTACCCGGACCACCCGGCGAACGTCGCGTTCCGCAAGGTCAACGACAACTTCGTCGGCGCGAGCCAGCTGGTCGTCATCGCCGAGGGCAAGCAGAACGAGGCGTTGAAGGACGCCAACACGCTGAACCAGCTCGACCTGTTCTCGCGCTACATGAAGCAGACCGACGAGACCGGCTCGATCGGCGGCTCCGTCACGGCGACGACGATGCTGAAGCGCATCTTCCGGACCTTCCACGAGGCCGATCCCAAGTGGGAGATGCTGCCGACGAGCAGCGACCACGTCGGCCAGCTCTTCTTCCTGCTCACGTCGAACACCGCGCGCGGCGAGATGGACCGCTTTTTCGACATGAGCATGACCAACGCGACGGTCACGATCTTCTACAAGGACTACAACCACGAGGTGATCGAGAACTCGATCGCCAAGGCGAAGGAGTTCATCGCCCAGAACTCCGGTCCGGACGACAACGTCCGCTTCCTGCTCGCGGGCGGCCTGCTCGGGCTCCTCGCCGCGACCAACGAAGAGGTCGAGTGGTCCTACCGCGTGAACCTCGCGCTGATCCTCGTGGTGGTGTTCATCCTGAGCTACCTGACCTACGTCTCGGTGGTCGGCGCGCTCATCGTGATGATCCCGTCGCTGATCTCGCAGCCGCTGTCCGAAGCGATGATGTACTTCATGAACATCGACTTCAACATCAACTCCTTACCCGTGGCGGCGGTCGGTATCGGCATCGGCATCGACTACGGCTACTACGTGCTGAGTCGCATCGTGGAGGAGTATCCGAAGGATCGCGACTTCGACCAGGCGATCATCCGCGCCTACAACACCACCGGCAAGACGGTGCTGTTCACCGGCCTGTCGCTGACCGCGAGCGTCATCTACTGGTGCTTCTTCCCGATGAAGTTCCAGGCGCAGATGGCGATGCTGCTGGTGATCCTGCTCGCGTTCCACCTGATCGGCGCGCTGATGTTCATCCCGCCGCTGGTGTCGCTGCTGCGGCCGAAGTTCGCCCTGCAGTACGCCGACGATCACGACCGGCGCATCCTCGAAGAGGGCATCCGGGACGACGACAGCGACAAGGCCGTCGCGAAGGCATAGCTCGCTCGCTCCGGAGCCCCCGCGCGAGCGAACCATGATCGACTTCTCGAGCACGCCGGAGGAGGAGGCGTTTCGCGCCTCCGTGCGCGACTGGCTCGCGCACAACCTCCCCGACGGCTGGGGAACGCCCCGCTTCGCGAGGCCGAAGGACGTTCCGGGCAAGGTCGCGTTCGCGCGCCGCTGGCAGCGCGTGCTGCACGACGGCGGCTGGGCGGGGCTCGCGTGGCCGAAGGAGTACGGCGGCCGCGACCTCACGCCGCTCGAGCAGCTGATCTTCAACGAGGAGTACGTCAAGGCCGGCGCGCCGGAGATGATCGACATCGGCGTCGGGCCCGGGCTCACCGGCCCGACGCTCATCCACCACGGCACCGAGGCGCAGAAGAAGCGCTTCCTCGGTCCGATCCTGCGCGGCGAGGAGGTCTGGTGCCAGGGCTTCTCCGAGCCGGGATCCGGCTCGGACCTCGCGTCGCTGCGCACCCGCGGCGACCTCGACGGCGACGACATCGTCGTCAACGGCCAGAAGGTGTGGACGAGCTACGCGCGCTACGCCGACTGGTGCATCCTCATCGTGCGCACCAACCCGAGCGCGCCGAAGCACAAGGGCCTCACGTTCCTGCTGCTCGACATGAAGACGCCCGGCATCACCGTGCGCCCGCTGGTCGAGATGACGGGCATCGCCTGGTTCAACGAGGTGTTCTTCGAGAACGTGCGCGTGCCGCGTGCGAACGTCGTCGGCGAGCTCGACCGCGGCTGGGAGATCTCGCTCACGACGCTCAACCACGAGCGTGGCACGACGATCCCGTACCAGCGCCTGCGTCAGATGCTCGAGGGACTGATCACGCTCAGCAGGCGCCGCAGCCTCGACGCGCCGCTCGCGGCGGATCCCGTCGTGCGCCAGGAGCTCGCGCAGCTCGCCGTCGACATCGAGGTGCTGCGCGCGAGTACGTACCGCAACGTGTTCGACATCATGCGCACCGGCCAGCCCGGCCCGGGCGGCTCGATGCTGAAGCTCTACTGGAGCGAGCTCGAGCAGCGGTTGATGCAGCTCGCGACCGTGCTCGAGGGCCCGTACGGCGCGCTCGACGAGCACGCACCGCAGGCGTTCGACCAGGGACGCTGGCAGTACGGGCTGCTCTGGTCGCGGGCGGCGACGATCTACGCCGGCACCTCCGAGGTGCAGCGCAACATCATGGCGCAGCGGGTGCTGGGCCTGCCGCGCGGCTGACGCGCGGGGAGGGAGCAGGACAGCGATGGCTTCGGACTACGGCATCGTCGACGTGTGGACGCAGTACATCTCGCCGAACGAGCCTGGGAAGAACCCGGCCGGGGAGAACGTCTTCCGCAACTACGGCATGCTCGACATGTTCTACAACGGCACCGACGCCGACGTGATGGTCGCCGCGATGGACGAGGCCGGCGTCGCGATCGCGCTCATGGCCGGCGACAACGAGCTGGTCGCGAAGGCGGCGAAGAAGCACGCCGGCCGGATCATCGGCCAGTACCACGCCGACCCGACCGACATCATGGCCGCGGTGCGCGGCCTCGAACGCTACGTGAAGGAGCACGACTTCAAGTGCCTGCGCATCGAGCCCTTCATGTGGAAGAAGGCGCCGACCGACCGCGTCTACTACCCGCTGTACGCGAAGTGCGTCGAGCTCGACGTCGCGTTCCAGACGCAGGTCGGACACACGGGACCGCTCTATCCGTCCGAGACCGGCCGCCCGCTCTACATCGACGAGGTCGCGCTCGACTTCCCGGAGCTGCGCATCGTCTGCGGACACATCGGCTGGCCGTGGACCGAGGAGATGATCGCCGTCGCGTGGAAGCACAAGAACGTGTTCATCGACACGTCGGCGCACCTGCCCAAGCACTTCCCCGAGCGTCTCGTCTACTGGATGCAGCGCCAGCTGCAGGACAAGGTGATGTACGCCTCCGACTACCCGCTGGTGCCGTTCCAGCGCATTCTCGGGCAGATCGACGAGCACCTGAAGCTCAGCCCCGAGATCAAGAAGAAGTACCTGTCCGACAACGCGCGCCGCGCGTTCAAGCTCTGAGCCGCGCCGTCGCGCGCTCCGCGGAAGGAAGCTCCGTCCCATGGCCGACGTCGAATTCAAGACCGAGAACAGCGTCCTCTGGATCACGCTCAACCGCCCCGAGCAGATGGGCGCCATGACCTCCGCGATGCGCGACGAGATCATCGAGCGCCTGACCGCCGCGCGCAGCGACCTCGACGTGCGCTGCGTCGTCCTGACGGGCAAGGGCAAGGGCTTCTGCACCGGCGCCGACCTGTCGCGCCCGCCGGGTGCCGCGGTGCCGACCGAGCCGCCGCCGATCGGCGCCACGCGCGAGACGCTGCGCTCGGGATCGCAGCGCCTGCTGCGCGCGATCTGGGAGTTCGAGAAGCCCTTCCTCTGCGCGGTGAACGGCACCGCGGCGGGGCTCGGCGCGCACCTCGCGTTCGCCAGCGACCTGATCCTGGTCGCCGAGGGCGCACGCTTCATCGAGGTCTTCGTGCGGCGCGGGATCGCGATCGACGCGGCCGGCGGTTTTCTCCTGCCGCGCGTGATGCCGCTCGCGAAGGCGAAGGAGCTGGTCTTCTTCGGCGACGACCTCCCGGCCGACGAGGCGTACCGTCTCGGCATCGTGAACCGCGTCGTGCCCGTCGATCAGCTCGAGAGCGTGGCGCGCGAGTGGGCCGAGCGCCTCGCGACCGGTCCGACCTACGCGATCGGTACCTCGAAGCGTCTCCTGAACCGCAGCACCGACACCGACCTCGACACCTGCTTCGAGGAGGAGGCGTTCGCGCAGACGCTGGTGACGCAGTCCGACGACGCGAAGGAAGGTCTCACCGCGTTCCGGGAGCGCCGCAAGCCGGCCTTCCGCGGCAGGTGAGCGCATCGTTCTGAAGCGGCGGCAGCAGGGGCGCGTCGTCCGCTGGGGCGCGCTCGCGCTCGCCGTCGCGGCGCTGCTGGTCGCGGCGCGCGGCGTCGAGCGTCGCAACACCTGGTACCTCGCGTCGGACCAGTTCGCCTTCCTCACCTTCGCGCGCGATCTCGCGCACGGCAGCGTGTACCACGACGCCTCGGTGCTCGAGATCGTCGTGCCGCGGCCGAACCCCAGGCGCACCTACGACGCGCTGGTGCAGACCTACTTCTGGAGCGGCGACAAGCTGTTCTCGCGCTATCCGCCCGGCTTTCCGGCGCTCCTCGCCGCGGCCGGGGCGGTGGGCGGCGAGGCCGCGCAGCACGCGCTGAACCCGGCCCTGTACCTGACGGTGCTCGCGGTGCTCGGGTGGCTCTCCTGGGCGCTGCTGCGCGGGCGAAACCGTGCGCTCGCCGCCGGTGCGGGCGCCGCGGCCACGTGGCTGCTGCTCCTGCTGCCCACCGACGTGCACCTCTGGGGCATCACGGTGGCGCGCGACCTGCCGGCGCACCTGCTCGCGCTGCTCGCGCTCCTCGCGGCCATCGGCGGACGCTGGCTCGTCGCCGGGCTCGCGCTGGGGCTCGCGTGCACCGTGCGCCCTGACGCCGCGCTCTATGCCGTGGCGCTCGGGGCGACCTTCTGGACGCGCGGCGAGCGGCTGCGCGGCGCCGTTCTCGCCGCCGGCGGGTTCGTCGTCGGGGCGCTGCCGCTGTTCGCGTACAACACGGCGACACGGGGCCACCCCTTCGCCTTCACGCAGGCGGGTGAGTTCAGCGAGGTCCTGGGCGTGCTGCTCGGTCCCGGGGCGGCCTGGGCGCAGAGCATCACGTTCGACTCCGGCGGTGCGTTCCGCCTCTCGAACCTGCGCGAGACGCTGCCGGGAAACCTCTCGATCCTCGCGACGTCGTTCGGCTGGTGCGGCTTCATGACGGCGGTCGGCGTGCTGTGGGCGGCGCGCGCGCGTCGCATCGCGCTGGCCGCGCTGCTGCCGTACCCGGCGGTCGCGCTGCTGTTCTACGGCTGCTGGTCGCACCCCGACCCGCGCTACCTCGCCGGCGTCGCGCTGTGCCTGATCCCGCTGACCGCGATCGGTGCCGTGACGTCCTGTGCCTATCTCGCGGGGCGACGACGCACGGCCGCGCTGCGGGTCGCGGCGGTCGCCGCGGCGGTCTACGTGGTCGTCGCGAGCCGCTTGCCGGCCTACCTCCGCGTGCCGGGGCTCGGGCCCGCCGAGATCGCGGTCGGTCTCGCGCTCGGTGCGGCGGCGCTGCTGCCGGCCTTGCCGCGCTACGGCGCGAGCGTCCGGCGGCTCGCGCCGCTGGCGCCCGCGCTCGCGCTGCTGCTCGTGGTGGCGACGCGGCTCGTGACGGGCAGCGGGACGCGCGATCCGTTCCAGGGCCCGGAGGCGGCCCGGGCGCGCGCGACACTCGGCGCAGTCGTGCCGCCGGACGCCGTCGTGTTCACCAGCGAGTCCCTCGGGCGCCCGGCGGAGAACATCGCGCACTACGTCGGCGTGCCGACCTTCTACCTGAGCGAGCTGCCGCTCCTGCGCACCGACCACCGGAAGGCGGCGATCATGCTCGCGATGCAGGGGCGCCGGCCCTTCTTCCTGCTCGAGGAGGAGCGTATCGCCGAGATCACCGGGCTGCGCACCGTCGGGGGGCTGCGCGTGGTCGCGCGCCGTCGCGGTGCGGACGTCCTCGACTGGTTCGTCGATCCGCGCCGCGGCGCGGCCGGCGTGGTGCTGTACGAGCTGGTGCTGTCGGAGGAGCAGAGACAGCTGCTGCGCGACTTCCAGGGACACGTCGAGGGCGAGCTGTGACGTTTCGCGTGCGGCTCGCCGCCGTGGGCGCGGTGGCATAAGCAGGAGCAGGGATGCGACGGCGTCAGCAGGGACGGATCGTCCGCTTCGGTGCGCTCGCGCTCGGTCTCGTCGCCCTGCTGGTCGCGGCGCGCGGCCTCGAGCGGCACAACACCTGGTACCTCGCGTCCGACCAGTTCGCCTTCCTCACCTTCGCCTCCGATCTGCAGCGCGGCACGGTCTTCCACGACACCTCGACCCTCGAGATCGCGGTGCCGGACCAGCGTCCCGGCCACGCCTACGACGCGCTCGCGCAGACCTACTTCTGGCGCGACGACGCGCTCTACTCGCGCTACCCGCCGGGCTTCCCCGCGCTCCTGGCGCTCGCCGGGCTCGCCGGCGGCGAGCGCGCGCAGCACCTGCTCAATCCGCTCCTCTACCTCACGATCCTGCTGCTGATCGGCTGGCTCACCTGGACGCTCGTGCGCCCCAACGACCGGGCGCTGGCCGCCGGGTCCGGGATCGCGGCGACGTGGTTGCTCCTCGTTCTACCGACCGACGTCCACCTGTGGGGCATCACGGTGGCGCGCGATCTGCCGGCGCACCTCCTCGCGCTGCTCGCGATCCTCGCGGCGGTCGGGAGACGCCACGCGACGTGCGGCCTCGCGCTCGGACTCGCGTGCACCGTGCGGCCGGACGCGCTGCTCTACGGCGTATCGCTCGCGGTGCTGTTCTGGCTCGACGGCGTCAGGCTTCGTCCTCTCCTGCTCGCGGGGGGCGCGTTCGTCGTCGGCGCGACGCCGCTCTTCGTCTACAACACGCTCACGCAGGGACATCCGCTCGCGTTCACGCAGGGCGGCGAGTTCCGCGACGTGCTGGGTGCGCTGCTCGCCCCGGCGTCGGCGTGGGCGCAGGGCATCTCGCATCCGTCGGGCGGCGCGTTCCAGCTCGCGAACGTTCCGCGGACGCTGCCCGGCAACCTCGCACACCTCGAGCGATCCTTCGGCTGGCTCGGCGTCGCGACGGTGCTCGGCGCGGCCTGGGGGCTTCGCGCGCGCCGGCCGCTCGCGGCGGCGCTCGTGCCGTACCCCCTGGTCGCGATCGTCTTCTACAGCTGCTGGTCGCATCCCGACGCGCGCTACCTCGCGGGCGCGGCCCTCTGCCTGCTGCCGCTGACTGGCGTCGGGCTCGTGGTGAGCTGTCGCTGGGTGGCCGACGAGCGTCGTGCGGCGTGGTGGCGGGCGCTGGTCGCGGCGGCGGCGCTGCTGATCGCCGTGCAACCCTGGCTGCCGGCGTGGATCCGCATCCCGGGCGTCGGGCTCGTGGAACGTGCGCTCGCGTTGGCGCTCGGCGCGGCCGCCCTCCTGCCGGTGTTGCCGCGGATCGGCGATGGCGCGCGCCGCCTCGCGCCGCTCGCGCCCGGGCTCGCGCTCGCGACGCTCGCGCTCACGATCGTGCTCGGCTCCGACGGTCCGCGCGAGCCCTTCCAGCGCGAGCGCATCGAGCGTGCGCGCGCCGTTCTCGGCGCCATGATCCCGCCCGGCTCGCTGGTGATCGCGAGCGAGGCCCTGGGGCGCCCGGCCGAGAACATCACGCACTACGTCGGTGCGCAGGCGATCTACCCGGGCGAGATCGATCTCTGGCACGAGAAGCGCTCGGCGGTCGCGATGCGTTTTTTGCTCGAGGGCCGACGCGTCTTCTTCCTGCTGCGCGCCGACGACCGCGACACCATCGCGACCGCGCGCGGGCTCGATCCGGCGCGCATCGTGGCGCGCGCCCGCGGCGCCGAGCTCTACGACTGGTTCGTCGACCCGGCGAGCGCGCCGTTCGGTGCGGTGCTCTACGAGGTCGAGCCGACGCCGATCACGCGCCAGCTGCGCGACGACATCGTGCGCCACCGAGCCGCCCGCTCCCGTCCCGGGGCGCAGCCGACGGCGGAGTAGCTCGGAGCCGGACGGGTTCTGCTCGACGGCGACGAGGGGGACGCGAACCCTCCTCGTGTCAGGTCCGGCGCTGCTGCTCGGCGAGCGCCTGCTGCGGCGTCACGACGAGCGAGCTGCTCGACTCCTCGCGCGACTTCCGGGCGCGCAGCTCGAGTGCGATCGCGAACGAGCGTGCCGCGAGCTGCGCGAGCACCGGAATCTCGGCGATCGGACGTCCGCCGCGCGCCGCCTCGGCCGCGGCGACGAGCGCGCGCGCGAGCGAAGTCTCGCCGCGACGGGCGAGCAGATAGGCGCTCTCGTCGAGGCGCGCGGCGAACAGCGCGCGGCGGCCCTCCGGCGCGAAGGCGTCCTCGGCCGCGCGCAGCAGGGCGTCGCGCAGGCGCTCTTCCTGCTGCTGCGGGCTGACGATCACCAGCGAGCTCTGCGCGTCCTCGACGCCCTGCAGGCTCGGCTCGACCCAGTCCCGCGGCAGGAGCCAGCCGCCGAGCTCTCGCTGCAGCAGCGCCGATGCGGAGGCGTCGAGCGCTGCGGCGTCGCTCGCGGCGGCGGCGCGGTCGACGAGCGCGTCCACCGGCGGGGGCACGGGGCCCTCCTCGGGATGCGGCACGATCTCGCGGCGAGCGCGCGCAACCTCGGCGCTGCGCGCGTCGTCGGCCGCGACCGCGACGGCGTGCACGAGAAGCGCGTCGACGTGCGGCCACGGCGCCGCGATCAGCGCGACGCCGCTCTTGTCCGACAGGTCGCGCTGCGCCTGGCGGAGCGACTTGCGCGTCGTCTCGCCGGCGTAGAACTCGACGAGCCCGCGCCGCTCGTCGATCAGCGCGGAAAGCGAGGCCATGCCGGCTCCGCTGCGACGCGCCATCCACAGGAGCCGGGCGCCGGTCGGATCGATCGCGCTGAGCCAGGCCTCGGGCTCGTCATCGGCGGGGCCGAGGAGGTCGCGCACCGCCGGCGGTGGAGCCCCGTCAGGCGTGCGCCACAGGCCACGCTGCGCGAGCTTGTAGAGGGCTCGCTTGATCTCGCGCTTGACGCTCTTGTCGCGCGTCGCCGCGGTGAGGCGCGAGAGCGTTTCGCCGGCGGCCGGAGAGTCGCTCCCGCCGGCGAGCGCGACCACCGCGCCCTCCAGCGCTGGATTCGCGCCCCAGCTCGCTGCGAGCGCGTCGAGCGCATGCAGCGGATCGTCCGCCGAGAGGCCGCGCTCCGCGAGCATCGCGCGGATCTTCTCGGACGTCCTCGCGGACGGGTCGGCGCCGCGCGTCACGTCAGCTCGCCGGTACGGGCGCCGCGCTCGCGGCCGGTTGCGGGACGGTCGCCGCGGCCGCGGCAGGAGCCGCGGGGGGCGTGCTGGGCGAGCCCGCCCTCGCCGGGGGGGCTGCGAGCTGGGAGACGATGCGGTTCTGCAGCCACTTCGGGTCCCACCACTCGACCGGGTCCACGTGGACGCCGCGCAGCAGGATGCTGAAGTGCAGGTGGTCGCCGCCCGCGAGGCCGGTCTCGCCGGTGCGCCCGATCTCCTGCCCCTTCGCGACGTCCTGTCCTTCGGTGACGGCGGTGCTGCTCAGGTGGGCGTAGAGCGAGCTCAGGCCGAGGCCGTGGTCGATCATCACCACCGTGCCGTAGATGCCGAGGTTGCCGACGAAGACCACCGTGCCGGCGTTGCCGGCGTTCACCGGCGCTTGCTTGACGGACGCCAGGTCGTACCCGAGGTGGACCTGCGTGTCGATCACCTCGCCGTTGTACCGGTAGGTCCTGTGCTCGGCAAAGCGCGAACCCACCTTACTGCCGGGCTGCTGGCGGAACGCGCCGTCGACCAGGAGCCGCGGCTCGCTGCGACTGGTGATCGAGCGGATCTGCTCCTCGCTCTTGCGGCGCAGGTCGCGGTTCACCAGCAGATAGCTCGCGACCGGATCGGCCGCTCCCTGCAGCTCGTTCTGCGCGAGGATGTCCGGCACCTTGATGGTGAGGAAGTCGTCGTCGATCACGATCTCCTCGGCCGGGAACGTCTTCTCGCGCACGCTCACCGGAAAGCCCGCCTCGCGGCGGTTCCCGGCGGCATCCTCCGCGATCACCTTCGGCCGGGCGTTCGGTTCGACGTCGTGCGGCATCGCGTAGAGCGCGATGCGCGCCGTCGGGTCGTCGCTCGCGGCGGGGTCGCCGGGGAAGAAGTAGTCGCCCATCGCGACGCCCGAGCGGACGGCGTCGGCGCTCGTGGTGTAGGCGACGGCGTCGCTTCCGCCGCGCGTCAGGTAGTGCTGACCACCGAGCACGGTGATCGACGGCGGCGTCAGGTCGACGGTCACCGGCTGCTCGAGCACGATGCGTTCGCCGCGCAGCCCGGAGAGCGGCGCGTAGTCGCGCGCGTGCACGACGACGTGCGCCGCTCCCTCGTCGAGGCCTGCAGCGCGCGCGTCGACGAGCACGTCCACGGTGCGGCTCGAGACGCCGCTGCCGAAGAGCCCGTCGCGCGGCAGCTCTTCTTGGGCGAGGACCTGCTCGCCCTTCGTGCCGCGCAGCACGACGCGCCACGAGCGCAGCCCCGATCGTCCCGCCTCGAGAGCGACCGAGAGCGGGGTCGCGCGGCCGACGACCTCGAGGGGGGCCGCGAGGCGTGCGGTCGGACCGGCGAAGCCGGCCCAGAAGAGCAGCGCCCCGAAGGCGACCACGACGACGCCCACGGAGAGAAGGGCCAGGCGGCGTCCGAGCCCCATCGCTCGCCGTCCGAAGGAGGGTTCGCGCATCGTGATTCTCTACCACCCTCCGCGCGGTCGTGCCTTCCCCCCGCGCGGCTTCGGCGGGGAGGCGGCGGCGCCGTCGGCGACCACGCGCTCGGCGCGCTTCGCGGCGAGCGAGCGCAGGGCGGCTGCGATCTCGCCGCCCGCCTCGCGCTCCCCCGCTTTCGCCTGCGGTGCGGCGGCGCCGGGCGCGCCCGCGCTCGAGACGCGCGGCAGCCTGCGTCGCGGCCGCTCCGAGGTGAGGACCTCGGCCGCCGGCACGTCGCCGCCGACGAGCCGCACGCGCTGCACCACCTCGCGGCCGATCGCCTGGTTCAGGCGCTCGACGATGCGCGGCGCGAGGAGCGCGAGCTCCTGCCGCCACACCGCCTCGCGGACGGCGATCACGAGCTCGCCGCGCACCAGGCGCACCGGCGTCGCGCGGCTCGCGATCTGCGCTCCGAGCGCGGCGCTCCAGTGCTCGGACAGCAGCCAGATGTCGCTCGTCGCCTCGAGCCCCGCCGTTCCGAGCGCGCGCGACAGCACCTCGCGCAGGTTGTGAATCATCGCTTGACGCTCCGGCGCGGCCGCGGGGCCGCGCGCCACGTGTGCACGGAGGGGCCGTCGTGCGCTTTGCCCTTGACAGCACTATATCTAGTGTGAGATGAACCGCTCCCACACAAGATCAAGGGAAGCGACGGGGCGGCCGGAAAGGGCGGGCGTGCTCCCGGCCGGACGCTTCCCGGGCCTTGCGTCACGGGGATCGGGGCGTACGAGAGAGGGGGGCGTGCAGTGGAAGGTTCCACGCTGGGGACTCGTGTGAAGGACGAAGCGAACAGGGCCGGGGCCGACGCCCCGTGGCGCGAGGCGGGCGGCGCCGGCGCCCAGCCGACGGCGAGACCGGGAGCCGGTCTCAGCATCCGTCGGTGGTTCACCGCGACGCCGGAGGCACGCCGTCGCGGTGACCTGCGCGCGGCGAACGAGGGGCGGATCGACCCGATCGAGAGCGAGGCGTGGGAGCGCCGCAACGCGATGATCAGCGGCGAGGGCGGCGACGTCGTCTTCGAGCAGCAGGACGTCGAGGTGCCGGCCGCCTGGTCGCAGCTCGCGACCAACGTGGTCGCGTCCAAGTACTTCCGCGGCCCGCTCGGCACGCCGCAGCGCGAGACCAGCGTCAAGCAGCTGGTCGGGCGCGTGGTCGGCTCGATCCGCCGCTGGGGCGAGGAGCAGGGATACTTCGCGACTCCGGCCGACGCCGAGATCTTCGCCGACGAGCTCACCCACCTGCTGGTCAAGCAGAAGGCGTCGTTCAACTCGCCGGTCTGGTTCAACGTCGGGGTCGAAGAGAAGCCGCAGTGCTCCGCGTGCTTCATTCTGTCCGTGCGCGACACCATGGACTCGATCCTCGACTGGTACCGCCGCGAGGGTGTGATCTTCAAGGGCGGCTCGGGCTCGGGCGTGAACCTCTCCACCATCCGCTCGTCGCGGGAGCGCCTCGGTGGCGGTGGGACGGCCTCGGGGCCGGTGTCGTTCATGCGCGCGGCCGACGCCTCTGCCGGCGTGATCAAGTCGGGCGGCAAGACGCGCCGTGCCGCGAAGATGGTCGTGCTCGACGTCGCGCACCCCGACATCGTCGAGTTCGTGAACTGCAAGGCGGAGGAGGAGCGCAAGGCCTGGGCGCTCATCGACGCCGGGTACGACGGTTCGCTCGACGGTCCGGCGTACAGCTCGATCTTCTTCCAGAACGCCAACAACTCGGTGCGCGTCACCGACGAGTTCATGCGTGCGGTGGAGGCGGACGGCACCTGGCAGACCCGGTTCGTCACCAGCGGCGAGCCGGCGGAGAGCTACCGGGCGCGTGAGCTGATGACGATGATCGCCGAGGCGGCGCACTTCTGCGGCGACCCCGGCATGCAGTTCGACACCACGATCAACTCCTGGCACACGTGCCCGAACACCGGGCGGATCAACGCGTCGAACCCGTGCTCCGAGTACATGCACCTCGACGACTCGGCCTGCAATCTCGCGTCGATCAACCTGATGAAGTTCCTCGGCGAGAACGGCGAGCTCGACACCGTGTCGTTCCGCCACGCGGTCGACGTCCTGATCACCGCGCAGGACATCCTCGTCGACGCGTCGAGCTACCCGACCCCCGAGATCGGCAAGAACGCGCACGCGTTCCGCGAGCTGGGTCTCGGCTACGCCAACCTGGGCGCGCTCCTGATGGAGCTCGGCATGCCGTACGACTCGGAGGCCGGGCGCCAGTACGCAGGCGCGGTCACGGCGCTGCTGTGCGGCGAGGCGTACCTTCAGTCGGCGCGCGTCGCCGGGGCGCTCGGCCCCTTCGAGGGCTACGCGGTGAACCGCGAGCCGATGCTCGGCGTCATCGAGCGTCATCGCGGCCAGGCGATGAAGCTGTCCAGCACCTACGTGCCGCTCGACCTGCTGCACGCGGCACGCACGGCCTGGGACCAGGCGCTGCACGTCGGTCGCGAGGTCGGCTTCCGGAACTCCCAGGCGACGGTGCTCGCGCCCACCGGCACGATCGCGTTCATGATGGACTGCGACACGACCGGCGTCGAGCCCGACATCGCGCTGGTGAAGTACAAGAAGCTCGTCGGCGGCGGCATGCTGAAGATGGTGAACGGCACCGTCCCGGGGGCCCTGAAGCGCCTCGGCTACGACTCGAAGGAGGTGCAGGACATCGTCGAGTACCTCGAGTCGGAGGACACGATCGAGGGGGCGCCCGGGCTCCGCGACGAGCACCTGCCGGTGTTCGACTGCGCGTTCAAGCCGGCGAAGGGCTCGCGCGCGATCGCACCGGAAGGGCACCTCCGCATGATGGGTGCGGTGCAGCCGTTCCTCTCGGGCGCGATCTCGAAGACCATCAACATGCCGAGCGACAGCACGCAGCAGGACGTGCTCCAGGCGTTCCTGCTGGCCTGGCGCCTCGGCTTGAAGGCGGTCGCGATCTACCGCGACGGCTGCAAGCGCACGCAGCCGCTCAACACCTCGCGTGACGAGAAGAAGTCGGCGGACGTGGCACCGGCGGCGGCACCGGCCGCGGTCGCGCCGGTGACGGAGTTCCAGCCGGTGCGGCGGCGCCTGCCGGCCGACTGCCGCTCGATCCGCCACAAGTTCGACGTCGCCGGGCACGAGGGCTACATCCACGTCGGCTTCTACGACGACGGCTCGCCGGGCGAGATCTTCATCAAGATGGCCAAGGAGGGCAGCACCATCTCCGGCCTGATGGACACCATCGCCACGCTGACCTCGATGTCCCTGCAGTACGGCGTGCCGCTCGATGCGCTGGTGAGCAAGTTCGGCCACGTGCGCTTCGAGCCCTCGGGCTTCACCAAGAACCCGGAGATCCCGTACGCGAAGTCGCTGACCGACTACATCTTCCGCTTCCTGGGCACGCGCTTCATGTCGGCCGACAAGCGGAGCCAGATGGGGCTCTCGGAGGCGATCGAGCCTACGCCGGCGTCCGGCGGTGTCGCGCTGGCGGTCGAGGTCGAGACGTCGCACGACGGTCGCGTCCGCGCGGCGGCCGGTGCGACGATCGCCTTCAGCCCGCAGGCCGACGCGCCGAGCTGCTCGGATTGCGGCTCGATCATGATCCGCAACGGCTCCTGCTATCGCTGCACCAACTGCGGCGCGACCAGCGGCTGTTCCTGAACACGAGGGTGACCGGGCTGCACGTGCAGCCCGGTCACCCTCGCCAGCGGTGGCCCGGAACGATCGGGCCTGCGACGAGGAGGGCAGGGCCCTCCGAAGAGGAGCGTCGGCGTGCGTGAGCTCGGGGTGCGCGTCGACGTCGGAAGACCTTGGGGACGGCAGGGATGTGGAGTGGAGGTCTTCCCGGGGGTGGCGGTGTGGAGGTGGCCCGGGCACGTCGGGGTGGGGCGTCGCGAGACGCTCCACCCCGGTGCTTTTGCGGGTCCGGTGCCGTCCTGCGACGCCACGCGACGGGATTCCAGAGTTGGCTTGACTGTAGATCGCCCGGGCTCTAAGACCCTCGCACTTCGGGCGAGGAGTTGGCATGGCCGAGAAGCTCAAATTCTCCGAGGAGCATCTGTGGGTTCGCGTCGCGGGCGACCAGGTCCAGGTTGGTCTCTCCGACTACCTGCAGACCAAGCTCGGCGAGATCATCTCCGTCCACCTGCCCGACGCCGGTGACGAGATCGAGCGCGGCGAGCCGCTCGGCGAGGTCGAGTCCACCAACGAGGTGCACGAGCTCATCTCGCCGATCACCGGGATCGTGGTCGCGAGCAACCTCGAGCTCGAGGACCAGCCGATCCTCGTCAACGAGGATCCGTACCACGGCGGCTGGCTGCTCGAGGTCGAGCTGCGCGACGACGGTGAGTTCGACGATCTGATCGATCCCGACGAGTACGAGGAGCTGATCTCGGGCGAGCAGGACGAGGACGAGTAGGGCGGGCGAAAGCCCTCGTGTGACGAGCGCGTGCGCCGCGACGCCGGATGGTCGCGTGCAGCCCGCTCGTCAGTCGCTGCCGTCGGCTCTGGTGACGATCCCGTCGTCGTCCTCGCGCGGAGTGCTGGCGTCGCCGGCGCTCTCGGCCGGGAGCAGGTAGAGCGTCTCCCCGGGGCGCGCCATTCCGAGGTGCCGGCGAGCCAGGCGCTCGAGCGTCGCGTCGTCCGTGCGCGCCATCTCGAGGTCGTGCCGCTGGGTGTTGATCTGCTGCATCAGCCCGAAGTTCCGGTCGTTCGCCTGCTCGAGCTCCTCCTGGAGGTGGAGCACCCGCGTCAGCCCGCGGTCACCCGCCACCGCCGACACGAGCAGGACCGCAGCCACCGTGAGGAGCGCGAGCGCCAGCCACGACCGTCGTACGAATGCCCAGGCACCAGCCACGGCCCCTGTGTATCGAGGCGCACGCCGCGCGGCAACAGGCGCACGCGAAGACAAAACGGAGTTCTCGCCCGAGGGGCGAGATCCGTGAACGGCATTTTGGCACCCGATTCGACCTGAAGGCGTGGAGTTCTTCTTCTAAAATGTCATTCTCCTATTGACAACCGTAAAGACTTATTCGTAAAATGCCGTTTAATAGAGGTGGTTGTGGGGTGGTGGTGGTGGAACTCGCCTGAGAGGGGAAAAAGGCTCTGAACGAGCCGAAGGAGGCATCCATGCCAGTTGCGAAGAAGAAGGCGGCCAAGAAGGCCCCTGCGAAGACCGCGTCGAAGGCCAAGAAGAAGGCTCCGGCCAAGAAGAAGAAGGCTCCGGCCAAGCGTAAGTAAGCAACACCGCACGGCAGTACTCTCAGCAAGATAAAAATGGGGACTCGCCTCTCGGCGCAGGTCGGGGGGCAAACAAAAAAAGTTTGATCTCAGGCGAGCGGGCCTAGAGCCCGGACACAGTGAGAGCCCTCGGATCGCAAGGTCCGAGGGCTCTCGCCGTTTCACGCCGGACGACGTGCCGCGATCCGCGCGCGCACCGTACGGCGGGGCGTGACGCGGCGGCCGTCCTCGACTACAGGACGATCTCGTGGCCGCCGGAGGACCGGCGGCCCGCGGAGGGAGAGGACAGCATGGCCGGGCACGCCGTGCTCACCACCGTCGAGCCGGAGAGCGATCGCTACCGTGCGGAGCTGCTGTTCGTGCGCGGCCTCTGGGTCGACGGCGGCATCTGGCGCGCGGCGGCCGCGGGCTTCGCGCACCGCGGCTGGCGCTGCGTCGTGGTCGACCGGCCCGAGCCGTCAGGTGACCCGCGGGATCGCGACGCGCCGGGATGGGCGGAGGTCGTCGCCGACGCCGTCCGGACTCGTGCGGCGAAGCCGATCGTGATCGGTCACGACGCGGGTGCGCTCGTCGCGCTCGACCTCGCGTCGCGGGGGCTCGTGCGCGGAGTCGTCGCGGTGGCCCCCCTGCTGGACGGGCTGCGCCCCGTGCTCACGCCGCTCGCCCGGCTGCTGCTGCGCCTCCGCCCCGACGCATCGGTGGTGCCGCCGCCTGCGTTCTCGCACGGCTACTTCGCGCGCATCCCTGCGGAGCAGCACGCGGCGCTGCGCTCCGGCCTGCGGCCGGAGCGCGCCGACTTTCTGCGCGCCATCGAGCGACTCGCGATGCCGCCGGGGCCGTCCGCACCGGCGCTGCTCGTGGCGCAGCAGGCGGACGAGGTCGCGCCGCAGCTCCACGTCGAGATCTGCGCGCGCGGCATCGAGGCGGATCTTCTGCGGCTGCAGGGCAGCCACTGGCCGATGCTCGAGCCGCGCGTCGACGACTGGGTCACGCAGATCCACCGCTGGATCATCAAGCGGGTCGGGCACGGGCTCCTCGTGCTGCGCGGCGACGAGGACCTGGTCGAGCCCTGATGAGAGCGTGAGCAAGAATAGCGAACGCTCGCAGGAGGCGGGCCAAGGGTCCGCCCGCAGGTGGGGTGAGGCCCGCGAATTCACTTCGCGGGCAAGGGGAGGGCTGCGGCCCTCCCCGCAGGTGGGTTGAAGCCCGCGAATTCACTTCGCGGGCGAGGGGAGGGCTGCGGCCCTCCCCGCAGGTGGGGTGAAGCCCGCGAATTCACTTCGCGGGCGAGGGGAGGGCTGCGGCCCTCCCCGCAGGTGGGGTGAAGCCCGCGAATTCACTTCGCGGGCGAGGGGACGGCTGCGGCCCTCCCCTTAATGATGAGCGCTCGCGCGCCGCCCTCAGCTGCCGGTGGCGCGCGGGGTGCGCTCGACGGGGCTGCGCTCGGGATCGATGCGCTCGGGGCCGCGCGCGTCGGTCTGCGGCGCGGCCTCCTCGGGCGTCTCGCTCGCAGCGTCGTCGCCGCCGAGGAAGGTGTGCAGGCCGCACTCGGTCTTGTTCTTGCCCGCCCACCGTCCGGCGCGCTCGTCCTCGCCGGGAAGGACGGGGCGCGTGCAGGGGGCGCAGCCGATGCTGGTGTAACCCTGCTCGAACAGCGGATGGGTCGGAATGTCGTGCGCCGTCAAGTAGCGATAGGTGTCGCGCGAGCTCCAGTTCGCGAGAGGGTTCACCTTGACGATCCCGCCCTGAAGGCGCTCGATGATCGGCATCTTGGTGCGCGTCACGGCCTGGTCGCGGCGTCGGCCGTTGATCCACGCGCGCACGCCGCGCAGCGCGAGCTGCATCGGCTCGACCTTGTTGATCTTGCAGCAGAGGTCGGGGTCGCGGTTGTAGAGGTCGTCGCCGTACTTCGCGACGAACTCGGCACGCGGCATCACCGAGGTGAGGTTGCGGATGGGAAAGCCGAAGCGGGCGACCAGCTCGTCCCGGTACGCGAGGGTCTCGGGGAAGTGGTAGCCGGTGTCGATGAAGAGGATCGGGGTGTCCGGCGCGACGTCCCGCAGCATGTGCGCGATCACGACGCCCTCGTGCTGGAACGACATCGTCAGGACGGCGTCCGGCACGAAGTGCGAGGTGGTCCAGGCGAGGATCTCTTCCGGGGTGGCGCGCTCGAAGAGCTCGTTCTGTCGAGCGAGATCGAGGGCCTCGCCCGTGGCTTCCGAGTTCGCCATACTCGTCTGCGCTAGCACGGTCGCCAGGCCCCGGCAATTCACGGAAACGGGCGTCGATCGTGGGCCGCGACGCGCGGCGGACGGGCTTCCTGCGCTGCTCGCGTCAGCCGGCGTCCTCGAGCAGGCTCTGCTCCTCGAGCAGCGACTCGCGGATGCGTCCGGCTCCTTCGTCGATGCCGCGGCGGCTCACCGAGACTCCCGAGCGCTCGAAGACGCGCGACAGGGTCTCGTAGTGCGCGTCGATCGCCATGGTGACCGAGAGGTAGCCGTGGTCGGCGGCGCGGCGGCGCTCCCAGAAGTTCATCGGGAACATGTTGAAGAAGGTGTCGTCGCTGTCGGTCGGCTCGATCACGATGACGTCGCCGTGGAAGCTCGGGTCGTCGCGGTACTGGTTGAGAGCCAGGTGCAGCCGCGAGTGCAGCATCGAGCGAAAGACCTGGTTCATCACCGCCAGCATGCCGTGGTCGGCGAGCGGTGCGCCGCGCTCGCCGCGACGGCTGGTACGCGACACCGGGTTGTTGAACGGCCGGAACGGGTTGTAGCAGACGACCAGATCCGCACCGTGCTCGATCGCGACGTCGAGGTTCGCCGTGCGGCGCACGCCGCCGTCGACGTAGTCCACTCCCTTGATGCGCGCCGGCTTGTAGAAGCCGGGCAGCGCGGTGGTCGCCTGCACGGCCTCCGAGATCGTGAGCGCGGAGTCCTCGTCGTGGCCGAAGACGACCCGTTCTGCGGTATCGAGGTTCACGGCGACGACGTAGAGCTCCTTGCCGCGCGAGCGGAAGAGCGCCCGGAAGTCGTTGGTGAGTCCGCGCGCGTCGAGCTGCTCGCGGATGAAGCGCTCGATCGGGCTGTTGTCGAACATTCCCGACGGAAGATAGTCGAGCGGGAACGGCAGCTCCCGCTGCGTGCGCAGGGCGTCCACGATCGCCGCCGCCACGTCGCTCAGTCGCTCGAGCGAAGGCTCGGCGAGCCACGCCTCGAGCGGGGCGCGCAGCCGCCGGAGCGACTCCGGGGCGCGGGTGATGACGTCGCGCAGCGTGCCGGGCACGTAGGTGACGAGGTCGGTCACGAGCTCGAGCGGCTTCGCGATCAGCTCGCCGAGATTAGGGTGGTAGAGGTCGCGAACGCGGAGCTCGTCGATGTCGCCGTTTCCTTCGATGCTGCCGACCAGCTCGGCGGGCGTGATTCCCGCGGCGAGCGGTGCCGCGAGAAAGGCACCGGCGGAGAGACCGACGTAGATGTCGAAGTCGACCACCTTTCGGCTGACCAGGTAGTCGTCGAGCGCGCGCAGGCCGCCGAGCTTGAAGGCGCCGCCCGTGACCGCGCCGCCGGCGAGAACCAGAGCCAGGCGCGGGTTCAGCTTGCGCGTCTTCGCGCTGCTGCGCTGGATGACGGTGATGCCCATCCGGCCGGTGAATTAAGCCCTTCGGAGCCGGCAGGGCAAGCGCAGCGACGTGCGTCGGGGTGCCCTGGCGCACGCGCGCCCGGCGTGCGCGTCGCTACGCGCCGCCGGACGGGTCGCGCATGTATCCCGGAAGTCCCGCGCCGCCGAGCGCGCGGCGCGCGCCCTCGAGGTCCTCGGGCGTGTCGGCGGTGTACCACCGACCCGTGTACGGATAGCCGTAGAAGCGCTCGCCGCGCGCGAACAGGTCGGGGTAGAGCGCACGCATCGTGCTGAACGGCCCCTCCGCGGGCATCAGCCCGAGCATGCGCGGATCGAGCACCTGCACCGACGCGAACATCAGCTCGCGCAGCGACGGGTCGGGGTCGCCCTTGCCGAGGAAGCGCCGGATGCGGCCCTCCGCGTCGATGCCGAACAGGCCGTAGGCGGCCGCCTGCGGGTCGTCGCGCAGCACGAAGGTCGCGAGCGCGCTGCGCTCGCGGTGGAAGCGCACGACGTCGCGGATCGGGATCTCGCTCACCACGTCGCCGTTCAGGACGACGATCGGCGCGTCGGCCGGATCGTCGACGTCGGCGGGCATGAGCTCGTCGAGCAGGGGGGCGGCGAAGCGGATGCCGCCGCCGGTGTCGAGCAGCGTGCGCTCGACCGAGTAGCGGATACGCATGCCGAGGTGCGCACCGTCGCCGAGCGCCTCGGCGAGCCGCTCGGCCAGATGGTGCACGTTGACCACGACGTCGAGGATGCCGTTCGCGCGCAGCAGTCCGAGGCCGTAGGCGATCAGCGGGAAGCCGGCGACGTCGATCAGCGGTTTCGGCGTCGTGTCGGTGAGCGGCCGGAGTCGCGTGCCGCGTCCGGCGGCGAGGATCATCGCGCGTGGCACCACGCGACGTGCGGATGGCGCGATCATGGCGCGAACAGCGCGCTGCGCTCGGCGAGCAGGTCGGCGAGCGTGCGGTCGCCGCGCGCGAGCAGAGCACGGCGCGTCTGCCGTGCCATGCCCGGCAGGAAGCGGAGGTACGCGGTCTTGCCCTTCTCGATCGCGAGAAAGCGGAATCGTCCGATCACGCGCAGCGTGCGATACGCGACGGCGTCGAAGTACTCGGAGCGCAGTCGTGCCGCGTCGGCGTATGCCGGCCCGCCGTTGCGTGCGAGTGCCTCGCCGTAGCGCGCGACGAGCGAAGCTTCGAGCTCCGGATCGACGAAGCGATCGCTGTCGCGATCGGTGCACAGGCTCGCGAGGTCGTAGAGTGCCGGGCCGAGGAGCGCGTCCTGGAAGTCGATCACCCGGACGCGGCCTGCCGGATCCACCTGCAGGTTCCACGCGTGGTAGTCCCGGTGCATCAGGACGATCGGCTGCGCGGCGATGCGGTCGCCGAGTGCAGCGAGCGCGGAGTGCGCGGCGGGGTCGTCGAGCGGCGTGCGCACCGGACCTTCGTCCGACGGGGCGAGGCCGTGCGAGAGCACGACGTCGAGCTCGCGTCCGATGAGCGCGCGGTCGTAGCGCTGCTGGAACGCGGCGCACTTCGGGTCGGGCGCGCGCACCAGCGCCGCGATGCTCGCGAGCAGATCCACGGCCTCGCCGAGGAGCCGCGCGCGATCGCCCGTCAGGGCCGCGTCGGCGAGCGGTACGTCGCCGAGGTCCTCGAGCAGCAGCACCAGGTCGTCGTGGTGGTGGATCTCCGGCACCGGCACCGCGTGCTGCGCGAGGTAGCGCTGGACGGCGAGGAAGGGCAGCTCGGTCGGCACGCCGCCCGCGCCGATCTCCTCCGACGCGCCCGGTGCGACGTCGCGCGGCAGCAGCATCGCGATCACGCTCGCGGGCGCCTCGCCACGCAGGCGCAGGCGCGCATAGCGGCGTGCCGACGCGTCGCCCGCGAGCGGCTCGATCGCAGCGATCGTCGCGCGCGGAAAGGCCTCCCGCGCGGCCCGCGCGAGCGCCTCGTCGTCGCGTGGGGCGAGTGCCGAGGCCGACATCCGGCGCGCGTTAGCCGAGGCAATTTGACTTGGCAAATGGAACCTCTAATCTCCCGTGCGCTTTGCGGCGCGTTCCGGACAAACTCTCGTCGAGATCCTTCCCGTGGTGAATCCGTACATCGCACTGCTGATCAGCTTCGCGCTGTGCGCCGCGGTCGCGGGCATCATGGTCGCGGCGAGCTGGCTGCTCGGTCCGAAGAACGACACGAAGGCCAAGCTCGAGATCTTCGAGACCGGCAACCCGCCGCTCGGCTCGATCCGGGGACTGCGCTTTCCGGTCAAGTTCTATCTCACCGCCATCCTCTTCGTCGTCTTCGACATCGAGGTGGTGTTCATGTACCCGTGGGCGGTCATCTTCCGGCGGCTGGGGTGGATGGGGCTCGCCGAGATGGCCGTGTTCGTCGCGGTGCTCGGCGTCGGACTCGCGTACGTCTGGCGCGTGGGGGCGCTCGAGTGGGACTGAGCGCGCGACGCGGCGCTCGGATCGGTTGACCGATGGACTTCTTGATCTCGTTCGTGCTGGCGCTCGTCGCGCTGCTGATCGTGCTTCAGCTCACGGTCATCCTGCTGTGGGTCGAGCGCAAGGGGTCGGCGCTCATCCAGGATCGTGTCGGCGCGAATCGCGCGAACATCTTCGGCGGGTTGCTGCCGTTCAATCTCGGCATCGTCAACACGCTGATGGCCGACCCGCTGAAGCTCTTCCACAAGGAAGACGTCATCCCGAAGGACGCCGACAAGTTCTTGCACTGGCTCGCACCGTTCATCGCGGTGCTGCCGCTGTTCGTGACCTTCGCGGTCGTGCCGTTCGGCGACGTGCTGGTGATCGGCGAGCGCGTCATCAACCTGCAGGCGGTGAACCTCGACGTCGGGCTGCTGTTCGTGCTCGGCATGGTCTCGCTCGGCGTGTACGGCGTGGTGATCGGCGGCTGGGCGTCGAACTCGCGCTACGCGTTCCTCGGCGGCGTGCGCGGCTCGGCGCAGATGGTCTCGTACGAGATCGGTCTGGGCCTCGCGCTGGTGGCCGTCGTGCTCACCTACGGCACTCTCGACCTGCAGGAGATCGCGCGCGCGCAGGGCCAGCTGATGTGGGGCGTGATCCCCGCGTGGGGTGTCTTCTACCAGCCGCTCGCCCTGGTGCTCTTCATGATCGCCGGCATCGCCGAGTCGAAGCGTCCGCCGTTCGACCTTCCCGAAGCGGAGTCGGAGCTGGTCGCCGGCTTCTACACCGAGTACTCGGGGTCGAAGCAGTCGATGTTCATGATGTCGGACTTCATCGAGGTCGCGATCGTCGCGGCGCTGGTGACGACGCTCTTCTTCGGCGGCTGGCAGGTGCCCTACCTGTATCGTGACGGCTTCCACCTGCCGGGCGGATTCTTCCTCGCGGTGCCTTCGCTGGTGGTGACGATCCTGCAGGTGGTCGCGTTCCTGCTGAAGCTCTTCATCTTCTGCTGGCTGCAGATCCTGGTGCGCTGGACGTATCCGCGCATGCGCTACGACCAGCTGATGAACCTCGGCTGGAAGCGTCTCCTGCCGATCGGCCTCGCCAACGTCGTGGTGACGGCGGTGCTGGTGCTGGCACTCGAAGGATTCACCGTCCCGTGATCGCCTTCTTCTTCATCGCCATCTTGATGATCGCCTCGGCGCTGACGGTGGTCCTGCACCGCAACCCGATCTACAGCGCGCTCGCGCTGGTCAACACGCTCTTCCTGGTGGCGGTCGTGTTCGTGATGCTCGACGCCGAGCTGATCGCGATGCTGCAGGTGATCGTGTACGCCGGCGCGATCGTCATCCTCTTCCTGTTCGTGATCATGCTGCTCAACGTCGACACCGAGGTGCGCAGCGCGCGCCTGTCGAAGTTCGGCACGCTGGGACTCGCGCTGGCGCTGCTCCTGGCTCTCGAGCTGGGCGTGGTCGCGGTCGTCTACGCACCTGATCAGATCGCCGAGGCGCCCGCAGGCTTCGGCTCGACCGAGGCGGTCGCCGAGCACCTGTTCACCACCAACATGCTGGCGTTCGAGCTGACGAGCCTCTTGCTTCTCGTGGCGGTGGTCGGCGCCGTGGTGATGGCGCGCCGGAAGGTCGAATCGTGACGGTCTCGGTCGAACACTACCTCGTCCTCGCGGCACTGCTGTTCGCGATCGGGTGCGCCGGCGTTCTGCTGCGGCGCAACATGATCGTGATCCTGATGTCCGTCGAGCTGATGCTCAACGCGGTCAACATCACCTTCGTCGCGCTCGCCCGACAGACCCTGTCGATGGCGGGTCAGACGATCGTGTTCTTCGTCATGACCGTCGCCGCGGCGGAGGTCGCGGTCGGGCTCGCGATCTTCCTCGCCATTTACGCGCAGCGTCGGACGGTCAACGCCGACGAGATCAGCCTGCTGCGCTGGTAGCCGATCCATGTCTCCGCCGACCGATCACGCCACGACCGCAGCCGCGGTCACCCTCGCCACGAGCTTGCTCCGCTGGATCCCGCTGCTGCCGCTGATCGGCAGCGCCTGCGGCATCTTCGCGGCGACCACCGGGCGCTCGAAGCTGGTGCACGTGACCGGACCGGGCAGCGTGCTGCTCGCGTTCTTCGTCTCGCTCTTCGCGGTCGCGCAGCTGTGGACGCTGCCGGCGGGCGGGGCGCTGGTGGACAACGTGTTCACCTGGATCAGCGTCGCCCCGCTGCACATCGACCTGAGCTTCCGCGTCGACGCGCTGACCAGCGTGATGATCCTGATCATCACCGGCATCGGCTTCCTGATCCACCTGTACTCGCTCGGCTACATGCACCACGACGCCGACGAGGCGCGCTTCTTCTGCTACCTGAACCTGTTCGTCGCCTCGATGCTGATCCTGGTGCTCGCCGACTCGCTGCCGGTGGTGTTCATCGGCTGGGAGGGCGTCGGCGCGTGCTCCTACCTGCTGATCGGCTTCTGGTACCAGGACACCGCCAACGCCGACGCCGGCCGCAAGGCGATGATCGCGAACCGCGTCGGCGACGCCGCGTTCCTGATCGGCATGTTCATCCTGCTCTGGAGCATGCACGATCTCGGTGCGGCCTCGCTGCGCTTCGAGGACATCAACCGGCTCGCACCGCAGCTCGCGCAGCACGCGCCGATGGTCGTGACCGTCGTCTGCCTGCTGCTGCTGTTCGGCGCGACCGGCAAGTCGGCACAGATCCCGCTCTACGTCTGGCTGCCCGACGCGATGGCCGGCCCGACTCCGGTCTCGGCGCTGATCCACGCGGCGACGATGGTGACCGCGGGCGTCTACATGATCGCGCGCCTCTCGCCGCTCTACGTGTTCTCCCCCGAGGCGTTGCTGGTCGTGGCGACGATCGGCGCGGTGACCGCGCTCTTCGCCGCGACCATGGCGCTCGTCCAGAACGACCTGAAGAAGATCCTCGCCTACTCGACGATCTCGCAGATCGGCTACATGGTGCTCGGCGTCGGTGTGGGCGCGTTCGCGGGCGGCGTGTTCCACCTGATGACGCACGCGTGCTTCAAGGCGCTGCTCTTCCTCGGCGCGGGTAGCGTGATGCACGCGATGTCGGGCGAGCTCGACATCCACAAGATGGGCGGGCTCAAGAAGCAGCTGCCGAAGACGCGGTTGACGTTCCTCGTCGGCTGTCTGGCCATCGCCGGCGTGCCGCCGCTCGCCGCGTTCTTCTCGAAGGACCTGATCCTCGAGTCGGCGTTCGCGGGAGGGCACGTGATCCTGTGGGCGATCGGCCTCCTCGCGGCCGGCATGACGGCCTTCTACATGTTCCGCGCCTACTTCCTCGCTTTCGAGGGCGAGAGCCGCGTCGACCACGAGACCGCGCACCACCTGCACGAGTCGCCGTCGACGATGACGATCCCGCTGATGGTGCTCGCGGTGCTGTCGATCGTCGCGGGCTGGGTCGGGCTGCCGCATGGCGTGCTGTGGGGCAACCAGTTCGGCCACTACCTGGAGCCGGTGCTCGCACACGTGCCGCACCACGAGGTCGCGGGCAGTACCGTCCTGATGCTGACGCTCGTAACGACCGCGACCGCGCTCACCGGCATCTTCGTCGCGTACTCCTTCTATCTGAAGTCGCCGGGTACGGCCGACCGGCTCGCCGAGCGCTTCCACGGCATCTACGTGCTGCTGTGGAACAAGTACTGGATCGACGAGCTGTACGACCGTCTCTTCATCACGCCGTACGTGATCTTCTCGAAGTTCTTCTGGAAGGTCGTCGACGCGATGCTGATCGACGGCGTGGTCAACGGCGTCGGGATCTCCGTTGGCAAGACGGCCGACGTGTGGCGACGCGCGCAGACCGGCAACGTGCAGCACTACGCTGCGGCGATGCTGCTCGGAGCGGTGTTCACGTGCGGACTCTACTGGTGGCTGAGCTGAGGCCCGGGGCGCGCTGATGGACTTCCCGTTGCTCTCGCTCATCACCTGGTCGCCGCTCGCGGCGGCGATCGTGGTCTCGCTCCTGCCGAAGGAGCCGGTGTCGATCCCGCAGCGCGCCGCGTTCGGCCTCGCGCTGATCCCGTTCCTGCTGTCGCTGGTGATGCTCGCCCAGTTCGACGGCTCGGTCGGCACGCTGCAGCTCACCGAGACCGTGCCGTGGATGCCGAGCCTCGGCGTCTACTACTCGATCGGCGTCGACGGCTTCTCATTGTGGCTCATCCTGCTGACCACCTTCCTCACCCCGGTCGTCATCCTCGCCGCGTGGACGGACATCCAGCACCGCGTGAAGGAGTTCATGTTCTTCATGCTGCTGCTCGAGAGCGGCATGCTGGGCGCTCTCGTCGCGACCGACCTGTTTCTCTTCTTCATGTTCTGGGAGCTGATGCTCTTCCCGATGGTCTTCGTCATCGGGATCTGGGGCGGTCCGCGCCGGCGCTACGCTGCGATCAAGTTCGTCATCTACACCATGGCCGGCAGCGCGTTGATGATGGTCGCGATGCTGTACCTGGTGATCACGCACGCCAAGACCGGGCAGCTCAGCTTCGACATCATCACGCTCTACGACACCAACCTGACCTACACCGAGCAGACGCTCCTCTTCTGGGCCTTCGCGATCGCCTTCATGATCAAGGTCCCGATGATCCCGTTCCACACCTGGCTGCCCGACGCGCACACCGAGGCGCCGACCGGCGGCTCGGTCGACCTGGCGGGCATCCTCCTGAAGATGGGCGCGTACGGCTTCCTGCGCTTCGCGCTGCCGATGTTCCCGCTCGCAGCGCAGGACGCGTTCCCGTGGATCATCGGCCTCTCGGTCGCGGGCATCATCTACGGTGCGATGGTCGCCTTCCCGCAGCCCGACATGAAGCGCCTGGTCGCGTACTCGTCGGTGAGCCACCTCGGCTTCGTCATGCTCGGCATCTACGCGTTCAACCGCGTCGGCATGACGGGCGGCGTGCTGCAGATGGTGAACCACGGCCTCTCGACCGGCGGCCTCTTCATCCTGATCGGCTTCATCTACGACCGCCGGCACACGCGGCAGATCTCCGAGTACGGCGGTCTGTGGAGCGTCGTGCCGATCTTCTCGAGCCTGTTCCTCGTCGTGACGCTGTCGTCGATCGGCCTCCCCGGGTTGAACGGCTTCGTCGGCGAGTTCCTGATCCTGATGGGGGCCTACCGGGCGCACGCCTGGGCGGCGGCGATCGCCACCATCGGCGTGATCCTCGGCGCCGGCTACATGCTCACCATGTACAAGCACGTGGTGTTCGGGCCGGTGACCAAGGAGGTCAACAAGACGCTCCGCGACCTCACGCCGCGCGAGATCGCCGCGGTGGTCCCGGTGATCGTGATGATCGTGTGGATGGGCGTCTACCCGAAGCCGTTCATCGATCGCATCGAGCCGACCGTGAACGTGCTGCTGCAGCGTCTCGAGCGGGCCGGTGCGAGCCGGCACATGGGTGACGCGCAGCGCCCGATCGCGAGCCGGGACGGCGACGAGCGGCTCGCGACCGCCAGCGTCCCGACACCCGGAGAGGCACCGTGATCGAGGTCGTGTTCACCGCCGCCGAGGCGCGTGCCATCACCCCCCTGCTGATCGTCGCCGTCGTGGCGATGATCAGCCTGGTCTACGAGGCGTTCGCCGACGACGCGACGACCGATCCCGGACGCGCGGTGTGGCTCTGCCTCGCCGGCATCGGCGGCGGCCTCGTCGCCTCCGTCGTCCTGTGGGAGAACGGCCAGAGCGCGTTCGGCGGCACCTTCGCCCTCGACGGGGTCGCGGCGTTCACCAACGTCGTCTGCCTGCTGGCGGCGGGTCTCAGCCTGATGATGGCGCCGGCCTACCTGGCGCGCATCGGCGTTCGCGCGCGCGAGTTCTACCCGCTGGTCCTGTTCGCCGCGGCCGGCATGATGGTGATGGGCTCGGCGCGCGACCTGATCGTGCTCTTCCTCGGCATCGAGATCATGTCGATCGCCGCGTACGTGCTCGCCGGCTGCCACCGCACCGATCGTGCGTCGGGCGAGGCCGCGCTCAAGTACTTCCTGCTCGGCGCGTTCGCGACCGGCTTCCTGCTCTACGGCATCGCGATCCTGTTCGGCGCGACCGGATCGACGGCCTACACGGCGATCGCGGCGGCGCTGCCGCAGGCGCCGCCGCTCGTCGTGCTCGGCGGCGTCGCGCTGCTGATCGTCGCGCTCGGCTTCAAGGTGAGCGCCGTGCCGTTCCACTTCTGGGCGCCCGACGTCTATCAGGGCGCGCCGACCTCGGTCACGGCGCTGATGGCCGTCGGCATCAAGGCCGCGGCCGTGGTGGGCTTCGCTCGCCTCTTCCTCACGGTGTTCCCGTCGCTGCACGACGAGTGGGCGATGCTGCTGTGGTGGCTCTCGGTGCTGACGATGACGGTCGGCAACGTCGTCGCGATCGCGCAGAACAACGTGAAGCGGATGCTCGCCTACTCGAGCATCGCGCACGCCGGGTACCTGCTGGCGGCGATCGTCGCCGGCACGCCGCGCGGCGGCGGTGCCGTGCTCTTCTACCTCCTCGCCTACGCCTTCATGAACCTCGGCGCCTTCGCCGTGGTCATCTCGCTCGGCCGCAGGGGGGAGGCGAACGAGCAGTTCTCCGACTACGCGGGGCTCGCCTCGCGTCGTCCGCTGATCGCGGCGGCGATGGTTCTGTTCATGCTGTCGCTCACCGGCATCCCGCCGCTGGTCGGGTTCGTCGGCAAGCTCTACCTGATCGAAGCGATCGTCCAGGCGGGCTACGTCTGGCTCGCCGTCATCATGGTGCTGAACAGCGCCATCTCGGCCTACTACTACCTGCGCCTCATCATCGAGATGTACATGCGCGACCCGGCCGGTGAGGCTGTGGCGATGGAGCCGGCCCCGCTGCTGATCGTGTGCCTGCTGGTCGCGACGGTCGGAACGATCTTCTTCGGCATCTTCCCCGACGCGCCGCTCGACTTCGCCCGCCAGTCCTTCCTCGCCCTGCGCTGATCTGCCGCACCTGACGTCGCGGGTGCGCGGTGCCTGACGCGCCTCGATCTCTTCCGCGCAGGTGCGAGCGGGGAGCTCATGCGTCTCGCGCCGACGTCCGATGAGCGAGGCAGGAACGCGGCGGCGTTCCGCTCCTGCGGACGATGAGCCTGTCGAGACGGATCCTCGCGTTGCTGGCACTCGCGCTGGCGATCACCAGCGCCGGACTGGTGCTCGCGCTGCGCGCGCGGCAGGACCTCATCGAGAGCGCGCGTCAGGTGGCGCGCACCTACGAGATCCTGGAGTCGCTGGACGGGCTCTTCGCCGACATGCTCGACGTCGAGACCGGGCAGCGCGGCTTCGTCATCACCGGCGACGAGCGCTACCTCGAGCCGATGCGCCTCGCGACCGATCGCGTCTCGAGCGATCTCGCGGCGCTCGACGACGCGATCCGCGACCCCCGCGTGCGCGCCTCGCTCGACGAGCTGGTGCAGCACGTCGAGCACAAGCTCGCGTTGTCGCGTGAAGTCGTCGGTCGCCGCCGCAGCGAGGGTTTCGAGGCGGCCGCGGCGACCATCGAGGCGCTGCAGGGCAAGGAGACGATGGACCAGATCCGCCGTCTCGTCGACGCGATGCGCGGCCGCGAGCGCGAGCTTCTGGCCGAGCGCACGACGCGGGCCGAGGACCAGGCGCAGTTCGCGACGCGCGTCTTCGTCGGATCGCTGCTGGTGAGCGGCGCGCTGATCTTCGGGGTCGTCCTTCGCCTGCGTCGCGAGGTGCTCGCGCGCCTCGCGACCGAGCACGAGCTGCGCCGGCACGGCGCGATCTCCGACGGCGTGCTGTCGAGCATGACCGACGGCGTGCTGGTGGTCGATCCCGCGGGCAAGCCGATCCTGACGAATCGTGCCGCGGCGAGCCTCCTCGACCACCGCACGCGCGGCGGGGAGATCGTCACGTCCGGGGCGCCGGCCGTTTACCGAGCCGACGGCGTCACGCCGTACCCCACGCAGGAGATGCCGCTCGCCCGCGCGCTGCGCGGCGAGTCGGTCCCTCCCGTGGAGTGCTGCACGCGACGCCCCGGAGGGGTCGAGCCGGTCTGGTACGAGGTCACCGCGCGTCCGCTCGGCAGCGGCGACGGCGCTTCGCTCGGCGCGATGGCGGTGTTTCGCGACGTCACCCAGACGCGGCGTGCAGAGCGCGCGCTGCGCGAGTCGAACGACAGCCTGCAGGCGTCGATCGGCGCGCTCGAGCGCCGGAACCACGAGGTGCTGCTGCTCGGCGAGCTGACCGGGCTCCTGCAGGCGTGCATCGAGGAGAGCGAGGCGAGTGCCGTGATCGCGCAGTGCCTCGGCCGGCTGACGCCGTCGGCGGCCGGCGCGGTCTACCTGCTGAACCCGTCGCGGAACCTGGTCTCGCGTGGGGCCGCCTGGGGTGCTTCGCCGCCCGCCGAGCCGACCTTCGCGCCCGACGACTGCTGGGCGCTGCGACGCGGCCGCGCGCACGTGCTCGACGAGCGCCGCCTCGGGCTTCGCTGCCGTCACGTCGCATCCGACGTCGCGGCCTGCATCTGCCTGCCGCTCCTCGCGCACGGCGAGACGCTCGGCGTCCTGCACCTGTGCGGTGAGCCGTCGCCGGCGGGCTCCGTCGCGGGCGACGACCAGCAGCACCTGCTCGGCGCCGTCGCCGACGAGGTCGGTCTCGCGCTCGCGAACCTGCGCCTGCGCGAGTCGCTGCGCCAGCAGTCGATCCGCGACCCGCTCACCAACCTCTTCAACCGCCGCTACATGGAGGAGTCGTTCGATCGCGAGCTGCAGCGCGCGTCGCGCCGGGGCACGCCGATCGGCGTGCTGATGCTCGACGTCGACCACTTCAAGAAGTTCAACGACACCTACGGCCACGACGCCGGCGACGCGCTGCTGTGCGAGCTCGGCGCGGTGCTGAAGGCGAGCGTGCGCGGCGAGGACATCGCGTGCCGCTACGGCGGCGAGGAGTTCGTCGTGATCCTCCCCGAGGCCGGTCGCGAGGAGACGCTCGAGCGTGCCGAGGCGCTGCGGGCGCGCGCCAAGGGGATCGTCGTGCGGCACGGCGAGCGCACCCTGCGCACGGTCACGCTGTCGATCGGCATCGCGGTCTTCCCCGACCACGCGCACGACGCGAAGGCGCTCGTGCAGCTCGCCGACCGCGCCCTCTACCAGGCGAAGCACGACGGTCGCGATCGCGTCGTGCTGGTCGATCCGGCCCACCGCGCCGGCGCGGAGAGCGCGGCCTGAGGGGGGGCGTGCCTCCGCTCTCGTGCGTCACCGGACGTCGGCGGGGTTCCAGTACTCGCGCCACGTCTTGATGCGACCGTCCTCGAGCGTGCACACGCTCATCCCCCACCAGGCGATCCGCCGGCCCGACGCGCGGTGGCGCGCGGCGATGTGCCACTCGGCGAGCACGACGTCGCCGTGCACGGCGAGCTGCGAGAAGTCGAAGCTCACCGGCTCGAGGGCGGCCGCGGAGGCACGCACGAGCGTCGCGAACGCCTCGCGGCCGCGCAGCGGCTCGACGTGCGCCGGCGAGCGGAACTCGACGTCGGGCGAGAAGAGGTCGAGGTAGGCGTCGAGATCGCTCGCGAGCCAGGCGTCGCGCCGGCGTGCGAACAGCGAAAGGGCGTCGTCGCGGGTCAAGGCGGCTGTCCCGGTTCGTCGCGAGTCGATGCAGGGCTCGCGCTGGCGCTCGCGATCGCGCGTCTCGGTCGCTCGCCGCGCTCGCGCGGCGGTCGTCGCGTGGGGCTCATGGGCGCCCAGCGTGATCCGTGGCTCCACCCCGTGTCAACGTGCAGCGAGCAGCACGCTCGCAGCGATCTCGATCGGCAAGATCACGACTTCGCGCTCGGGGTGATCCAAACCGGCGGCCGGCTCCGTAACCGACTCGAACCACGGTCTCGAGAGCGAGCGGCCTTCGGGCCCCTCGCATCGCACAAGGAGATGATGCCGTCATGAAGCGATCGCGGAACGATCTCGTCCTCGCGCTGACCTGTAGCGCCACCCTGATGCTCGCCCTTGCGGGCGAGGCTCCGGCAGGAGGTCTGGCAACCCGTCCGGCGGGTCCCAGCCTGGTCGGCGCGTGCCAGAGCGACTTCTCGCTGGGCGTGCGGCTGGGCCCCAGCGGCGCTCTCGCCGTCGAAGGCCGGCTCGAGTACTACTTGATGTCGACGGGCTTCCTCTGGGGGACGCTGCAGCCCGAGGACGCCGAGTCTCCGCCCATCAAGGTGCGCGGCCACGTGCGCGGCGGGCTCGTCGGCCTCACCTTCCACCTCCCCGGGGACTCTTCCGCTGCGGATGTACCACGGACGCTCTTCGGTACCGGCGTGTCTGCGGGGTCCGTGGCCCGCTGCTCGGAGCCGCTGGCCGGCACCTTCGCCGGGCCCAGGGAGGGCGACATCGGCGACTGGCTGCTGCACAACCCGATGGTCGTCCGCTCGCCGGTCAAGATCGCCGGCCCCTGCCGCTTCGCGGGAGGCGTGTGCAACTGCAGCCAGACGCAGGCGACCTGCCTCGGCGCCGGCGGGACCAACGCGTTCTGCACGACGTGCTGCGAGACCACCTGCCTCTACGACCCGCCTCCGCCGCCGAGCCCGTTCAACCAGCTCATCGACGAGTCCATCGCGAAGCAGTAGCTGCCGCGCGCAGCACCCGCTGGCGCTCGGGGCGACGTCCTCCGCTCTCGGGCGGACGGATGCCCCGACGCCGGCCCGGCTCCACGATCACCGCAGGAACGTCTTGCGCACGATCCGCAGCAGTCGCTCGCGCAGCTCGTCGCGCGAGTCCTTCATGCCGCCCGCGACCCAGTGCGCGAGGTGGATCTGATCGATGCCGCTGAACAGGACGCCGAGGTAGGCGGGATCCTCGTCGATGTACGCGCCGGCCGCGACGCCGCGCGCGAAGATCTCGCGCTGCAGGCCGTGGATGGTCGCCGCGAGCGCGGCGCGGGTGCCCGGATAGCTCATGCGCAGCGCCCACGCGGCGCCGGTGCGGACGTTCATCTGCAGGAAGTCGGTGTGCGCGCAGAAGTAGTCGATGTACGTCGTCACCAGAGCGTCGAGCGCCTCGACCGGCGGGTGGTTCGCGGCGGCGATCTGCTCGACGAGCACCAGCAGCTCGTTGCCGCGCTGCTCGATGATCGACGCGTAGATCTGCTCCTTGCTGGTGAACAGCGCGTAGATCGAGCCCATCGAGAGCCCGGCGAGGCGCGAGATGTCCTGCACCTTGGCGGCGTCGAAGTCCTGCGCCGCGAAGACCTTCTCGCCCGCGGCGAGGATGTGCTCGCGGTAGACCGACTCGCGCGCCTCGCGCGCCGCCGCACGCGGGCTCGCCGCCGCACGTCCGCGCCGGGCGGGACGGGGAGGGGGCGGGGCGCTGCGCGACGCCGGCATGCCTGGAATGCTAGCACGACGAAGTAGATTGACAAGTCACTTTTGCGAATGGTAGTTCAGAATTTCTGAGTCGATGCTCGGCATCGCTCCGAGGCGCGGCCCCGCCGGATCGATCTCCGGCGGGCGACTGGCGAGCCCCCGCGGGGCGAAAGGAAGACGCATGGAATTCGGAATCTTCTCGCAGATGCACGTCCCACCGGGGGAGGAGGAGCACGATCGCTTCCTGCGCGAGGTCGACGTCGCGATCGCGGTGGACGCCGCGGGCTTCAAGTACGACTGGGCCCCCGAGCACCACTTCCTCGAGCACTACTCGCACCAGCCCGCGCCGGAAGTGTTTCTGAGCTTCGTCGCGGCGCGCGCGCCGCGGCTGCACGTCGGGCACGCGATCGTGAACATCACCGCCCCGGTGAACCACCCGGCGCGCGTCGCCGAGCGCATCGCGACGCTCGACCACCTGACCGAGGGACGCGTCGAGTTCGGCACCGGCCGCGGCTCGTCGTCCGCGGAGTGGGGCGGCTTCGCGATCCCGAACGCCGACGCGACCAAGGGCCTGTGGCGCGAGTCGATCGAGCAGATCCCGCGCATGTGGCGCGACGAGCCGTACGCCTACGAGGGCACGTCGTTCCGCATGCCGGAGAGGAACGTCCTGCCGAAGCCGTTCTCGAAGCCGAACCCGCCGATGTGGCTCGCCTGCTCGAGCCCGTCGACGTTCCAGCAGGCCGGCGAGATGGGTCTCGGCGCGCTCTGCTTCGTGAACGGCACGCTCGACGACATCAAGCCGCTGGTGAAGGCGTACAAGGACGCGATCAAGACCTGCCGCAACCCGGTCGGCGGCTTCGTCAATGACAACATCGCGGTGACGAGCCAGATGTTCTGCCTCGAGGACGGCGACGAGGCGCGCCACCTGTTCGCCAAGGCGAAGACCGGCAAGTTCCTCGAGTACTTCTTCCAGTGGCTCGACTCGGTGCCGCGCCCGGCGGGCCTGCCCAAGACCGGTCCGGTGAAGATTCCCGAGCCCACCCCCGAGATGCTCGCGCAGCGTACCGCCGCCGGCGGCTACATGATCGGCGGACCCGAGGAGATCGCGGCGTCGATCCAGCGCTATCAAGACCTGGGCGTCGACCAGCTGATCTACGCGCCGCTCACCATGGTCATGGACCAGAAGAACGTGCTGCGCTCGATCGAGACCTTCGGCAAGCAGGTCCTGCCGCGCTTCGACCGCGATCCCGTCCACCGTACGACGCGGCTCCGCGAGGAGGCTCTGGCCAAGGCGGCCTGACCGCTCGTTCCGATGACGAACGAACGTCCGTTGGCCGCACTTGCTTCGACGGCCACCGGGGGGCGATAAGCCATCGGGGCCGTCGGAGCGCGCCGGCCCGTCCGCAGGCCAACTTCGGGAGCAGACTCTTTCGTGAGCAGCAACGTTCCAGTCTTCGACAAGGTCCTGATCGGCGGCGAGTGGATCGCCGCCGCAAACGGCACGTACGACATCACCAACCCGGCGACCGAGGAGGTCGCGGGGCGCGCGCCCGAGTGCTCGATCGAGCAGGTGAACGAGGCAGCCCGCGCGGCGCGCAAGGCCTTCGTCGAGGGGCCGTGGCCGCGCATGAGCGGCGCCGAGCGCGGCGCGCTGCTCGCCCAGGCGGCGGCCAGGTTCAAGGCGGAGATGGGCTCGCTGGTCGAGCTGACGATCGCAGAGACCGGCGCGCTCGCGCCGATCGCCGAGCGCCTGCAGGTCGGGGAGGTGGTCGCCCGGCTCGAAAAGTACGCCGAGCTCGCGCGCGAGCCGGTGCTCGAGCCGCTGCCGCCGCTCGAGCGTCCGGGCGTCGCCGGGAGCAACGCGACGCTCGCAAGCGGTGTCGTGGTGCGCGACCCGGTCGGTGTCGTCGCGTGCATCAGCCCGTTCAACTTCCCGCTGACCAACTGCGCGGGCAAGATCGGACCGGCGCTCGCCTGCGGCAACACGGTGGTGATCAAGCCGCCGCCGCTCGATCCGCTCGGCATCGGCGAGCTGGCGCGCATCGTCGGCTCGGTGCTGCCGCCGGGCGTGGTCAACTACGTCTGCGGCTCGGGGCCGGAGATCGGCGAGGCGCTCACCGTCTCGCCCGACGTCGACATGATCTCGTTCACCGGCAGCTCGCTGGTCGGACGCAAGATCGAGGAGGCCGCCGGCCGCACCTTGAAGCGGACGCTGATGGAGCTCGGCGGCAAGTCGGCGAACATCGTCTTCGCCGACGCGAACCTCGACAAGGCCCTCGGCACCGCGATGAGCGTGTGGACCTTCCACTCGGGACAGATCTGCATCGCGCCGACGCGGCTCCTCGTCGAGGACTCGATCTACGACGAGTTCACCGCGCGCATGGCGGCCGCAGCCCCGCGGCTCAAGATCGGCGATCCGCACGAGCAGGGCGTCGTGGTCGGCCCGCTGGTCTCGAGGACGCAGCGCGAGCGCGTCGAGCGCTACGTCGAGATCGGTCGCAAGGAAGGTGCGAAGGTCGCGTGCGGCGGCAAGCGTCCGCAGAGTCCCGCGCGCGGCTGGTACTACGAGCCGACGCTCTTCACCGAGGCGACCAACGAGATGACGATCGCGCGCGAGGAGATCTTCGGCCCGGTCATCACCGCGATCCGCTTCAAGGACGAGGCCGACGCGATCCGCATGGCGAACGACTCCGAGTTCGGGCTCTACGGCTACGTCTGGACGGGCGACACCGCGCGCGGCCTGCGCGTTGCGCGCGCGCTGCGCACCGGTACGGTGCAGATCAACGGCAGCCCACCCAATCCCGACGCGCCCTTCGGCGGCTTCAAGATGAGCGGCATCGGTCGCGACGGCGGGCGCTTCGCGCTCGGGACGTACAGCGAGCTCAAGTACGTCGGCTGGGCGAGCTGAGCGGGGCCGCACATGACGAAGCACATCGCGACGGGGGGCAGATGAAGTCCGAGGGAGCCGTGTTCCACGAGGTCGGTGCGCCGATCTCGGTCGAGGAGATCGACGTCCGCGACCCGCAGGAAGGCGAGGTGCGCATCGCCATCCAGGCAGCGGGTCTCTGCCACTCCGACGTCAGCGCGACGAACGGCACCTATCCGACGCCGCGTCCGACCGTGATGGGTCACGAGGGCGCCGGCTTCGTCGAGGCGCTCGGCCCGGGCGTGCGCACGCTGAAGGAGGGCGACGCGGTCGTCCTCTCGACCCTCGCGCACTGCGGCCACTGCCCCGAGTGCGACGTCGGTCACCCGACGCTCTGCCACAACGGGCCGCGGCCCGGCACGCCGTTCGCCGTGCGCGGCAAGCCGGCCTACCAGTTCGCCAACACCTCGAGCTTCGCGCGCCACACGATCGCCAAGGTCTCGAGCGCGATCCCGACGCCGCGCGAGATGCCGATGGCGCAGGCGGCGCTGATCGGCTGCGGCATCATCACCGGCGTCGGCGCGGTGCTGAACCGCGCCAGGGTCGAGGCCGGACGGACCATGGCGGTGTTCGGCGCGGGCGGGATCGGGCTCAACATCGTGCAGGGCGGGGTGCTCGCCGGCGCAGGGCGGATCATCGCGATCGACCTGATGCCGTCGAAGCTCGAGTGGGCACGGCGCTTCGGCGCGACGGATACCATCGACGCGCGCGAGGGCGACCCCGTGCAGGCCGTCAAGGACCTCACCCGCGGCCGGGGCGTCGACTACGCGTTCGAGGCGGTCGGCCACCTGAGCGCGATCGAGCAGGCGTTCAACGCGCTCGCGCCGGGCGGCACGCTGACGATCGTCGGCGTGCCGAAGCTCGACGCGCGCGCGGATTTTCTCGTCAACGCCTTGCGCGTCGATCGCGCCATCCTAGGGTGTCGTTACGGTACGGCACGGCCGCAGCACGACTTTCCGATGCTCGCCGAGCTGTACCTGGGCGGACGCCTCAAGATCGACGAGCTGATCACGCGGCACTACGCGCTCGGCGACATCAACCACGCGATCGAAGACCTGGAGCGCGGCGAGCTCGCGCGCGGCGTCTTCGACATGACCAAGTAAGCTCGACCGCGCACGCACGGCGGCAAGGAGGAATCGAATGGGCAAGTACGGCTTCCACGTGATCGACGCCGACGGACACGGCGGTGAGTTCGCCAACTGGCAGGAGACCATCCCCGACGCGCTGAAGCCGCGCCTCGCCGAGTTCCGCGAGAAGATCAAGAAGCACTACGGACGGCTGCCGCTGCCGGGCGGCGGGCAGTCGCGTCCGGGCGACAAGTTCGACGTTCGCCCGGGCATGAACGACCCGAAGCTGCGCCTCGAGGACATGGACCTCGAGGGCATCGACGTCACCGTCACCTTCCCCGGCGGCGCCGGCGAGGAGTGGGCGATGCTCGATCCCGAGTTCGCGCAGGCCCTCTGCCAGGCGGCGAACAACTCGAAGGCGGCGTTCAACAAGGAGAGCAAGGGCCGCGTCAAGGCGCTCGCCAAGCTGCCGATGATCGACCCGGCGCTCGCGGTGAAGGAGCTGCGCCGCGCGGTGACGGAGCTCGGGCTCGTCGGGATGGTGTGCCCGCAGCACGTGCGCGACAAGAACCTCGACCACCCGTCGTTCGACGTGGTGTGGGCCGAGGCCGAGAAGCTCAACGTCCCGGTGTGCATCCACGGCGGCGGCCAGGCGCCCGACCAGTACCCGGTGTGCGTCGACCGCTTCAACACGCGCCTCGAGGTGCACGCGATCACGCACCCGGTCGGCAACATGGTGGCGCTCGACTCGTTCTGCGTCGGCGGCGTGCTGCAGCGCTTCCCGAAGCTGCGCGTCGCGTTCATGGAGTCGGGCTGCGGCTGGCTGCCGTTCTGGCTGTGGCGCCTCGACGAGCACTACGAGAAGATGCCGGAGCAGGCCCCGAACATCGATCGCAAGCCGAGCGAGTACTTCTACTCGAACTGCTTCATCTCCTGCGATCCGGACGAGCAGATGATCCCGGAGGTGGTGAAGCTCTGCGGCGACGAGCGCATCATCTACGCGTCGGACTACTACCACTGGGACTGCGCGTTCCCGGACACCGTCAAGATGCTCGCCGAGCGCAACGACCTGTCCGAGAAGACGAAGAAGCGCATCTTCGCCGACAACGCGGCCAAGCTGTACAACCTCTGAACGTGCGATGCCCGGTGACGGACCGGGCTCACGGCCTGCCGCTCAGGTTCGCCCGGCGGCGAAGCGCTGCTTCGCCGCCGGACTCCTGCCTGCGGCATTCGCTGCAGCCCGCGAGCCCGGTCCGTCACCACGCCGTGCTCGTTCAGCCCGTTCGTGACACCCGGCGCGGTATCCGCGGACGTCTTCTCGCCTGGCGTAGTGTGGGATAGGCACCGGTGATGGCGAACGACGATGACGCGGCGGAGCTGCGCGATTCTCTCCTCGCGCTGCTCGAGCGGGTGGCGCCGCGGCCGCTGAGCATTCCCGAGCTGGCGCGGCGACTCGAGCTCGAGCGGTTCGATCACCGCGGCATGGCGCGCATGCTCGACGCCGAGGTCGCCGGGCGGAAGCTGCGTCGGGTCGGCAAGACGCGCTACCAGTGGCTGCGGCCGATCGACCTGCGCCCGCGGCGCGAGACGGCCGGCGCGTCGGCGACGCTCGCCCCGGCGGCCGCGCGCGAGTCGCGGGTTCCGCGCGAGCCACGCGTTCCGCGCGAGCCACGCGTTCCGCGCGAGCCGCGCGTGCCACGGGAGTCGCGCGTTCCGCGCGAGTCGCAGGCGCCGCAGCGACGCGAGCGCGGGCGCGACGCCGGCCTCGTCGAGGGACGCTACACGCGGACGCGCAGCGGCTACGGCTTCGTCGCGCGCGCCGGTTCGTCGTCGCGTGAGCGTGGCAACGACGTGTTCGTGCCCGCCGGAGCCGAGGCGGACGCACTGCACGGCGACGTGGTCGAGGTGCGCGTTGCGCGTGAGCGGCGCGGACCGCGCTTCGGACGTGGCGGCACGGAGCGTACGAGCGGCGAGGTGGTGCGCGTCGTGCGGCGCGCGCTGCAGCTCGTCGTCGGCACCTTGAGCCGTGGCTCGGCGCCGGCGCCCTGGTCGGACGGTGTTCGCCGGCGCGGCGTGCGGCGCGAGGCGCCGGGCGAGCGCCGCTGGCGCCTCTTGCCCGAGAACGACCTCTACCCGCTGTTCGAGCTCGAGGGCGGCGTCGAGCCGCGACCGGAGGACGAAGGGCGTCTGGCAGCCGCGCGCTTCGTGCGCGGGCCCTCCGAGGCGCGCGGTCCGGTCGCGTCTCTCGACCGCATCCTCGGCGACGCGAGCGATCCCGAGGTGCAGGTGCTCTCGATCGCGCTCGAGCACGGCCTGCGCGTCGAGTTCCCGCCCGGCGTCGAGGCCGAGGCCGATGCGCTGCCGCTCGATCCCGCACCGGACGACGTCGCGTCTCGCGAGGACCTGCGCGCGCTGCCGTTCGTCACCATCGACGGCGAGACCGCGCGCGACTTCGACGACGCGGTCTGCCTCGAGGTGCTGCCGGGCGGCGGCGAGCGGCTGTGGGTCGCGATCGCCGACGTGTCGCACTACGTCCGGCCCGGCTCGGAGCTCGATGCGGAGGCCGTGCTGCGCGGTACCAGCGTGTACTTCCCCGATCGCGCGATCCCGATGCTGCCCGAGCGCCTGTCGAACGAGCTCTGCTCGCTCAAGCCCGATCGCGACCGGCTGGTGATGGTCGCCTGCATCGACTACGACCGGCACGGCGCGATCGCCGGCAGCCGATTTCTCCGCGGCGTGATCCGGAGCCGTGCCCGCCTCACGTACACGCAGGTCGCGGCGGTGCTGTCGGTGACCGACACGCCGCAGATCGCGGGCTGGCGCGCCGAGCTCGCGCCGCTCCTCGACCAGCTCGCACGCATGCACGCGCTCATGCGGCGGCTCCTCGCGCGCCGGCTCGCGAACGGCTCGCTCGACCTCGACCTGCCCGAGGCGCTGGTCGATCTCTCGGAGGAGGGCCGCAGCGTCGGCGTGCGGCTGTCGACGCGCAACGACGCGCACCGCATGATCGAGGAGATGATGCTCGAGGCGAACCAGGCCGTCGCGCGCTTCCTCGAGGAGCGTGCGGTGCCGTTCCCGTACCGCATCCACGAGCCGCCCAATCCGAGCGACGTCGACGCGCTGAACGAGTTTCTGGCGCCCTTCGGCGTGCACGTCGACTACGACGACGAGGTCGCGCCGCGCGACCTGCAGCCGGTGCTCGCCGCGGTGTCTGGGCACGCGCTGTCGCGCGTGCTGTCGCGCCAGGTCCTGCGCGCACTGATGCAGGCCCGCTACGGCACGGAGAACGTCGGCCACTTCGGCCTCGCGTTCTCGACCTACTGCCACTTCACGTCGCCGATCCGGCGCTATCCCGACCTGCTGGTGCACCGCCAGCTCGGCCTGGTGCTCGACGGCGAGCAGGCGCGCGCCGCGACCCAGGGGGCGGCGCTCGAGGCGCTCAGCGTATCGAGCTCGCAGCGCGAGCGCGACGCGGTCGGGGCCGAGCGCGCGATGCTCGATCTCAAGCGCGCCGAGTTCATGCTCGAGCACCTCCTCGAGCCGGAGCCGGCGATGATCGTGGCGACCGCTCCGTTCGGCTTCTTCGTCGAGCTCGAGGCGTATCCGGTCGAGGGGCTGGTGCGCGCCGACGACCTGCCCGTGCAGGTCACGTTCGACGAGACGACGCAGACGCTGCACGCGCGTCGCAGCGGCGAGCGCTTCCGGCTCGGCGACCGCGTGCTGGTCGAGGCGACCGAGGTGTCGCTCGCCCGCCGCCAGGTGACGTTCGGCCTCCTCGAGCGCTTGACGCACGGCGAGCCGCTGCCGGAGGTCGCGCGTGCCGGCCGTCCCGTCCGCGAGGCCGCTCCGGCAGGGCGCCACGGACGCCGGCGCCAGGCGCGCTCGCCCGTTCCGCGCCAGGCCGAGGCGCCGACCAAGCAGGCCGGCAGCAAGCTCGAGAAGAAGAAGGGCAAGGGCAAGCGCGGCGTGTCGCAGCTGAGGACGCAAGCACGAAAGAAGATCGGCAAGCGCAGAAAGCCGTCCCGGTGAACCGTCGCGGAAGGACGGCCGCGAAGGGCGCCGGGAGGGGCCGCTCTCGCGAGCCGGCACGCTGACGCTCGGACCGCGAATCGCCGGTATCCCGCGGTCCGGTGCGGTGATAGCGTCGGGCACGCACATGTCCCGCCGTGCGCGATTCCTCCTCGCCCTGTGCTTCTTCCTCTCGGGCGTGGGTAGCCTCGCCCTCGAGGTGGTGTGGACCCGCCAGCTCCGCCTGGTGTTCGGCTCCACCACGCTCGCCGCGAGCACGATCCTCGTCGCCTACATGCTGGGCCTCGGGATCGGCGGGCTCCTCGGCGGTGTGCTCGCACGACGCATCCGGCGCGGCGTGCAGTGGTACGGCTGGATCGAGATCGCGATCGGCGTCTACGCGCTCGCGGTGCCGCTCGCGTTCTCGTACTTCCCTGAGATCAACCGGGCCTGGCTCGCGACGCTGTCCTTCTGGCCGGCGGCGCTGACGCGCTTCGCGCTGGCACTCGCGGTGCTGCTGGTGCCGACGATCCTGATGGGCGCCACCTTGCCGATCCTGGTCGCGACCGTGGCGCGCGAGGAGCCGCGCATCGGGCGCAGCACGGGCCTGCTGTACGGACTCAACACGCTCGGTGCGGTGGCGGGCGTCTTCCTCGCGACCTTCGTCCTGTTCGGCTGGCTCGGGCTGCGCGGCACGACGATCTTCGGCGCGGCGCTGGACATCGCGGTCGGCGTCGTCGCGCTGGTGGCTCTCGGCCGGATGATGCCCGAGCGCCCGCCGTGGGCGGCGCCGCCCGCGGCGGCGCTCGCACACGGGCCGCTGCCGGCTCGTCTCGACGAGCGCGCGACGCCGGCTACGATGCGCGTGCTGCTCGCCGCCTACGGGCTGGTCGGCTTCACGGCGCTGGTCTACGAGGTCGCCTGGACCCGCGCGCTCGCGACCGTGCTCGGCTCGTCGATCTACGCGTTCGCGGCGATGCTCGGCGCGTTCCTCACCGGCATCGCGCTCGGCAGCCTGCTGATCCGCGGCGTGGTCGACGCGACCCGGCGCCCGCTCGTGCTGCTGGCCTCGGGGGTCGCGGCGCTCGGCGTGCTGGCGCTCGCGACGACCCTGCTGCTGCCGCGCCTGCCCGACGTGTTCCTCGGCTTCCTCGAGCGCAACGGACTCGAGCCCGGACCGATCGCGATGCTGCAGATCGGTCTGTGCATGCTCGTCATGCTGCCGCCGACGCTCGTCCTCGGCGCGCTGTTCCCGCTCCTGACGCGCATCGTCGCGCAGCACGCGCCCGACGCCGGCAGCGCCGTGGGCCGCGTGTACTTCGCGAACACCGTCGGATCGGCGAGCGGAGCGTTCTGCGCGGGCTTCCTCCTGATCCCGCTGATCGGGCTGCGTGCGACGCTGGCGCTCGCGGCGGCGATCAACTTCGCGACCGCGGCGACGGTGCTGCTGGCGGTGCCGTGGCGGCGCCCCGCGGGTCGCCTGCTCGCGCTCGCCCCGGTCGCGGCGGCGCTCCTGGTGCTCGTCGTGCCGCCGCCGCTCGACCAGCGCGCGCTCACGCGCGGCGTCTTCTCCCGACCCGACACGCACCTCTCGTTCGGCGTCGCGTACACGCCGATCGAAGGCGTGGAGGAGGACGCGCTGCTGTTCTACCGCGACGGCCTCAACACGACCGTCACCGTCGAGCGGCGCGCCGGCCTGATCGCGCTCAAGGTCAACGGCAAGACGGACGCCTCGACGTCGATCGACATGTCGACGCAGGTCCTGCTCGGCCAGCTGCCGCTGCTCTTCGGACCGGACGCACGGCGGGTGCTGGTGATCGGCTTCGCGTCCGGCGTCACGGTGGGCTCGGTCGCGACGCACGCCGAGGTCGAGCGGATCGACGCCGTCGAGATCGAGCCCGGCATCGTCGAGGCGTCGCGCTTCTTCGACGAGGTGAACGGTAAGCCGCTCGAGGACCCCCGCGTCCGCATGATCCTCGACGACGGCCGGACCTACCTGTCGAGCACGCACGAGAAGTACGACGTGATCATCTCGGAGCCGTCGAACCCGTGGATGAGCGGCGTGTCGAACCTGTTCACGCGCGAGTTCTTCCAGGCGGCGCGGGGCGCGCTCAACGCGGACGGCCGCCTGCTGCAGTGGATCCACCTCTACGCGATGGAGCCGCAGGCCTTCCAGTCGATCCTCGCCGCGCTGCGCTCGGAGTTCCGGCACGTGTACGCGTTCGCGTACGGCCGCGGACACGCCGACCTGCTGCTGCTCGCGTCGAACGGGGCGCTCACGCGCGAAGACCTGCCGCGCTGGGAGAGCCTCGCCGAGCCGGTGCGCGCCGACCTGCGCCGCATCGGCGTCAACGGAACCGAGGACCTATGGACGCTCCTCGCGCTCACCCCGCGCGACGTCGACGCGCTCGCCGCCCGCGCGCCGGTGGTGAACACCGACGACAACCTGTTCATCGAGCTCGGCGCGCCGTGGATGCTCTACCAGGAGACCGTGGAGGCCAACTGGGAGAGCTTCGGCCGCCGCGGTGCGCTGGCCCTGCTCGAGGAGCTCGGCGAGCCGCTCGGCGTCGCGGAGCTCGGGGCGCTCGCGCTGTCGTCGGCGCAGGCGCGCGGCGACACCGAGACGGCGACGGCGCTCCTCGCCGACGCGACCCGCCACGGGCGCGGAGGGGAGGCGATCGCGGCCGCGGTCGTGGTCGGACGGGCGATCGACGCCGGACGCGGCGCGTTCGCGATCGCCGACCAGATCGCGTCGCTCGACGAGGCGGTCACGCTCGCGCCGGACACGGCGGCGGTGCGGCTGCTGCGCGCACAGCTGCTGCTCGAGGGCGATCGTCCCCTCGACGCGCTCGCCGACGCCGACGCGGTGCTCGCGCTCGCTCCGGGCGATCCGCGGGCGCGGCTGGTGCGCGGGCGCGCCCTGCTGGGCGCTGGTCGCGCGGCCGAGGCGCGTGCCGAGCTCGACGCGCTGCTCGACACGCCGTTCGCGCGCACCGAGCCGAGCGTTCTCGGCTATGCGGCGCGCGCGCGGCTCTCGGCCGACGATCCCGCCGCGGCGACCGCGCTGGTCGAGGCCATGGTACGCACGCAGCATCCGAGCTGGCACGAGGGCTGGGTGCTGCTCGCGGAGGAGTACGAGCGGACCGGCCGCACGGAGGACGCCGCGCGCGCCCGTCGCAACGCCGACGCGATCGTCGCCAACCGCGCGGCGCAGTACCGCCACGACGCGCTCGCCGCGCAGTGGAGCGGCGACGAGGAGGAGGCGATCGCGTCGTTCGCGGCGGCGATCCGTCTCGACCCCGAGGACGAGCAGTCGCAGCGCGACCTCGAGGCGCTGCTCGAGCGTCGCGCCGCCCGCTGAGAGTCCGCTTCACGGACTCCGAGCCGATGCGCGCGTCAGCGCGCGAAGCAGGCGATCATCTCCTCGATCGCCTTCATCTGATTGCCCGCCGCCGACGACGGGACGAGGATCGGCGTCCGCACGCCCGCCGCGAGCCACGCCTCGAAGCCCTCGCGCACCTTGCTCGCCGGCCCGTAGAGCGTCGTGTCCGAGAGCCAGCGGTCGCTCATGTACTTCGGCAGCGAGTCGCGGTCCTTCCGCGCCAGCGCCGCCTCGATGCCTTCCATCTCCTCGACGTAGCCCGCCTGCTTCCAGTACTCGCGGTAGTTCGGCAGGGTCACGTAGCCGCTCAGCGTCCTGCGATTGACGGCGGCCGCGGCTTCGACGTCGTCGGAGATGCAGGTCGGGATCATGTTGCCGACGAAGAAGTCGGCACCGTCGCGCTTCGCGGCCGGCAGAACGCCGAGCGAGTGCCCCATGTGGCTCCGCGCCGCGTTCGCGAACACGACGCCCTCTGCGATCTCGCCGGCGAGCTTCACCATCGGATCGCGCAGCCCGGCGAGCACGACGGGGGGCAGCTCGCCAACGCGCGGCACCGCACGCAGCGCGGTGACGAAGGCGCGCATGTCGGCGAGCGGCTTGCCGACGGTGATCCCGAGCTGGCGGTGGATCGCGCCGTGGCTCACGCCGATCCCGAAGTGGAAGCGGCCGCCCGACAGCTCGTGCACCAGCGCCGCGGTCTGCGCCCAGTCGTTGACGTGGCGCGTGTAGATGATCGAGATCGCGGTGCCGAAGCGGATGCGCGAGGTGGTGAGCGCGAGCGCCTCGCAGAGGCCGAGTCCGTCGCCGAAGCTCGCGCAGTAGAGGCCGCTGAAGCCGCGGCGCTCGAGCTCCTGCGCGAGATCGAGCGTCGCGCGGCGACGGCCGTGCATGGCGGCGAGGGCGAGGGCGGGCATGTTCTCGGTCGTGCTCATCGTGGTTTCCTTCTGCGGTGCTGCTGGCGCTCGCGCGCCGGGCTCTCGCGCGCTTCTCGTGTCAGCTCTTCTTCGCCGCGAGCTCGACCACGAGCCGGTAGAGGAACTCGAGCCCCGGCTCGAGGCTCGTCGCCGGGATGCGCTCGTCGACGCCGTGCATGCGCGCCTCGTCGCCGTCGGTGAGGCCGATCGGGTTGATGCCGTAGGCGTCGATGCCCTTGGCGCGCAGGAAGCGCGAGTCGGTGGCGCCGCGCGACATGAAGGGCACGATCGGCAGACCGGGCCACATCTGCTCGACCACGGCGCGGATCGCGGCCGGTCCGGCGCCGTTCAGGTCCGACGGCTCGCCGAAGCCGAACTCGCTGCTCGGTGCGACCTCGAGCTTCGGGTCGGCGAGCACGCGCTCGATCTCGCGCTGCACGTCGGCGACGCTCTCGCCCGGCAGGATGCGGCAGTTGACCGTCGCGGTCGCCTTCGCGGGCAGCGAGTTCACGCGCGTGCCGCCCGCGATCAGGGTCGCGACGCAGGTGGTGCGGAGCGTCGCCGCGAACGACGGGTCGCGGTCGAGCACGGCGAGCGCGTCCGCGGGCAGCGCTCCATGGGCGCTCGCCACGGCGCGCATCGCCGCCCCGACGTCGGGCGGCTCGAGCTCGGCGCGGGCGGCGAAGAAGGCGCGCGTCACGGGCAGCAGCCGGGGCGGGAAGGTGAGCGTCCCGAGCCGGGCGAGGCCCGCCGCGAGCTCGTAGATCGCGTTGTCGGGCTTCGGCACCGACGAGTGGCCGGTCGCGCCGTGCGCGGTGATGGTGAAGTCCTGGTACTGCTTCTCGGCGGTCTGCAGCTGCACGAGCTTCGGGCGGCCCTGCTCGTCGAGCTGCACGCCGCCGCCCTCGTTGAGCGCGAGCTCGGCGGCGATCTGCTCGGGCGCGTTCTCGAGCAGCCACCGGATGCCGGCGCCGCCGCTCTCCTCGTCGCCGGTCCAGGCGACGATCACGTCGCGCGCGAGCGGCACGCCGGCCTTCTTCAGCAGGATCAGGGTCTCGATCTCGAGCGCCGCCATGCCGAGGTCGTCGGCGACGCCGCGTGCCTGGAGGTAGCCGTCGGTCTCGGTCACCTTGCGCGGGTCGGTGGTCCAGTCCTGCCCGTCGGTGCCGACCACGTCGATGTGCGCCAGCAGCAGCAGCGGCTTCGCCGAGCCGTCGCCTTGGAGACGCGCGACCAGGTTCTGGCGCCCGGGCGCGAACTCGCTCACCACCGCCGGGATGCCGGCCTCGTCGAGCCGCTTCTTGCCGATCGCGACCGCGCGCGCCTCGTTGCCCGGCGGGTTGGTGGTGTCGGCGGCGACCAGCTCGTCGAGCATCGTGCGTGCGGCCTTCGCCCCCGACGCGAAGTCGATGCCGGCCGCCGGATCGCGCGGCTTCGCGATCGGCATCGCCGGCGCGGCCACGACGGACAGCCCGGCGAGGGTGCACGCCGCGAGCAGGCCGGAGACGATTGCATCTCGGCGCCGCCGCATCAGGACGTCCTCCCCGGGCGGCTCTCGCCGAGCAGCGGGGTCGACGTCGCCGCGACGCGCCGCGCCCGGGCGGCGCTCTCCCTGGTTCTCTCCTCGATCACGCGCACTGCCTCCTCCACCGAGTCGGTCACCCGCAGCAGCTGCAGGTCCTCGACTCCGATGGTCTTCTCGGCGACCATCTTCGCCCGTAGCCAGTCGACCAGCGGCTGCCAGTAGTCGACGCCCATCAGGATCACGGGGAAGTCGACGATCTTGTCGGTCTGGATCAAGGTCAAGGTCTCGAACACCTCGTCCATCGTGCCGATGCCGCCCGGCAGCGCGACGAACGCCTGTGAGTACTTGACGAGCATCACCTTGCGCACGAAGAAGTGGCGGAACTCGAGCATCAGGTCCAGGTACGGATTCGGCTTCTGCTCGTGCGGCAGGACGATGTTGCAGCCGATGCTGAAGCCGCCGGCCTCGCGCGCGCCGCGGTTCGCGGCCTCCATGATCCCCGGGCCGCCGCCGGTCATGACGGTGAAGCCGGCGCCGGCGAGGCCGCGTCCGGTCTCGCGCGCGAGGACGTAGAACGGGTGGCTCTCGCCGAAGCGCGCCGAGCCGAAGACGGTCACGCACGGACCGACGAAGTGCAGGCGCCGGAACCCGCGCATGAACTCGAAGAAGATGTTGATCGCGCGGCCGAGCTCGGCGAGACGGGCGGACGGTCCGGCGAGAAAGCGGCGCTCGGTGGCGCTGCCGCTGTGCGCCGGCCAGTGCCCGACCTCCTGGCCGTCAGGGCGGACGGCCTCACCCACCGGTGAGCGCCAGGTAGACGAGCCAGCCGCCGAGCGCGATGCCGACCAGCGAGGCGGCGCGCATCGCCCAGTCGGGGGTGCGCGTCAGCATGGTCTCGGCGAAGCGGCGGTAGCCGTCGGGGTGCGTCAGCGCCACCGCCCCCGCCGCCGCGAACAGGATCGCGAGCACGAGGAGGACGCTCTGCAACAAGGTCAGGGTACGCATCACCAGCGCGACGACGGTGATCACCAGCACCCAGAGGAAGCCCCCGAGCGCGCGGATCAGGGTCGGACCGCTGCCCGAGAGGACGTCCAGGACGGTGCGACGGTAGGGGCCGGGCCAGATGAGCGCCGGCAGACGGGTCGCGAGCAGCAGGACCCCGATCGAGAGTGCGATCCACTGGATGGTCGTCATGGGCGCGGATTGTAACAGGTCCGGGCCGCGGTGGTCCCGAGGATGAGGAGACCGCCGAGCACGGACCAGGTGCCGGGCGTCTCGCCGTGCAGCAGGAAGGCCCAGACCGGGTTCAGCACCGGCTCGATCAGCATCAGGAGCGTCGCGTCGAAGGCGCGCACCCGACGCACGCCGCGCGACAGCAGCGCGTAGGACAGCGCGACCTGGAACACGCCGAGCCAGCCGATCACGAGTCCGTCGTGCAGACCGATCTCGGGCGGCGGCAGCAGGGCGGGCAGGCAGACCAGGAACACGATCGCGTTGCCGATCACGGTCGCGGCGGCGACCAGGTCCGGATCGCGGCTGCCGGGGGCGAGCGTGGTCTCCGCGCGCGCGGCACGGGACGCCTGCTGGCGGAGCGCGAGCCAGCGCAGCCCGAGCACGGTCGCGGCCCACGCCATGCCGCCCGCGACGCCCGCGAGGTTGCCGCGCACGGGATCGGGTGCGGTCGACTGTGCGGGCTCGACGCCCACGAAGAAGAGGGCGAGCCCGACGGCGAACGCGGCAAGGAAGGCGACGTCGCCGCGCCGGACGCGCTCGCCGAGGACGAACGGGCTCAGGAGCAGCACGTAGAGCGGTGCGGTCGACTGCAGGAAGATCGTGCTCGCGGCGGTGGTGAGCTTGTTGCCGACGACGAACAGCAGCAGCGTCGCCGCCTGTGCGACGCCGATCAGCAGCGACGCCGGCCGGAACGAGCTCCACGGCACGCGCAGCACGACGAGCAGGGTCACGGCCGCGACCAGGGCGCGGAGCCCGGCCACCTGCAGCGCGGGCAGCTGGGCGAGCTTGATCGCGGCGCCGCCCGTCGAGAACAGCAAGGCCGCCGCGACGATCGCGGCCCGCGCGCGGGTCTCCGCTGCCATGGACCGCTCTCTCTGCCGGATCGGTGCGCGTCCCGCCAGGCTCGACGGCGGACGACGGGCGCGACGACGGGCGCGACGACGCGCCGCCGCGGGCGCTCGGTGACGGTCGTTCGTGTCGATCCGCGCGCGGGCGTCGCTCGGTCCGGCGCCGTGCGCTTCCCCGTCACGCTGCGTCGCGCCACCTTTCGCGGCCCGCCGGGGTGTGATCTGACAGGTCCCCCGCGGCGGGGGCCGCGCGGGGAGCGAGGGAGCGATGCGCGAGCCGGAGGGACGAACGGAGGGCGCCGCGGGGGAGGCGCACGGCGGTGCGGCCCGCCCGCCGGCGGGCGGCGGTGCCTACGCCAACTACGTGCTCGGCGTCCTGGTGCTGGTCTACGTGTTCAACTTCCTCGACCGGCAGATCGTCTCGATCCTCGCCGAGCGCATCAAGGCGGACCTCGGCGTGTCCGACGGCGAGATCGGCTTCCTTTACGGCACCGCGTTCGCCGTCTTCTACGCCGTCTTCGGCATCCCGCTCGGACGCCTCGCCGACGTCTGGGATCGCCGCCGCCTGATCGCGCTCGGGCTCGCGTTCTGGAGCGTGATGACGGCGCTCTCGGGGCTGGCGCGCTCGTTCGGGCACCTCGCCGCGGCGCGGATCGGCGTCGGCATCGGCGAGGCGAGCGCGTCGCCGGCGGCGTTCTCGCTGCTGTCCGACACCTTCCCGCCGGCGCGGCGCGCGACGGTGCTCGCCATCTACTCGAGCGGCATCTACATCGGCGCGGGCCTCGGGCTCTTCATCGGCGGACTCGTCGTCGACCGCTGGGACGCGGCCTACGCCGGCGGCGCCGCGCCGTTCGGGCTGCGGGGCTGGCAGGTCGCGTTCCTGGTCGTCGGCCTGCCGGGGCTGCTGCTCGCGGCGTGGGTCGCGACCTTGCGCGAGCCGGAGCGCGGCGCGATGGACGGAATCGTGGCGCCCCGAGAGCCGCGGCCGTGGCGCGAGTTCGCGCGCGAGCTGCGCGCGGTCGTGCCGCCGTTCACGGTGTTCCACCTGCTCGCCGAGCGCGCCGGGCCGCGGGTGCTGAGCGTGAACCTCGGTGCCGCGGCGGTGATCGCCGTCGCGGCCTACGCGATCAGCCTGCTTCTCGGCACGCCGGCCCAGTGGATCGCGCTCGGCGTGGGTCTCTACGCCGCGGTGTCGTGGGCGCAGGCGCTCGCGCTGCGCGACCGGCCGGCGTTCGCCCTGATCCTGCGTACGCCGGCGCTGCGCGACGCGAACGTGGGCTTCTCGTTCCTCGCCTTCACCGGCTACGGCACCGGCTTCTGGCTCGCACCCTTCCTGATCCGCGTCCACGGCGAAAGCGAGGCGCAGGTGGGGCTGCTGCTCGGCGGCACCTCTGCGGTGGCGGGCTGGCTCGGCGTCACGCTCGGCGGCGTGCTCGCCGATCGCTGGCTCGCGACCCGCCCCGACGGCCGCCTGCGCGTCGGCATGCTCACCGCGCTCGCGCCGCTGCCGTTCGCGCTCTGGCTCCTCTGGACCGACAGCGTCTGGCTCGTCTACGTGCTGAGCTTCCCGCTGTCCTTGTTGACCGCCATGTGGATCGGGCCCGGCGCCTCGACGGTGCAGGACCTCGTCCTGCCGCGCATGCGGGCGAGCGCGTCGGCGTCCTACCTGCTCGTCGTCACCTTCATCGGCCTCGCACTGGGGCCGTACGCGATCGGCAGGCTGAGCGTCGCGCTCGGCGATCTGCGTCTCGCCATGGCGTTCGGGTTGCTGGCGAACCTCGCCGGGGCGCTCTTCCTGTGGCGCGCCATGCGCAGCCTGGAGCGCGACCACGCGACCATGCGTGCGCGAGCCCGCGCGGCGGGCGAGCGCGGCGTGTAGGCGATGCCGGCGCGCGCGGCCGGGGGCCGCGCCCGAGATCGGATCGAATCGGATCGAATCGGATCGGATCGAATCACCGGTCGAATCGCGGCCTTGTCCCGTGCGTCGAACGCGCGGTATCGTCGAGCCGGCCGCCACGGCCCGCACCGCCTCCTTCCCGCATCGCCATGTCGTCCTCGCTCCGAGCTCCATCCCGATCCGCCCGTCCCCTCGTCCCGGCGGGTGGCCGCGCCGAGGCGTCGCTGCTGCGCTCGCTCGCCGTCGTCCTGCTGCTGGCACTCGCTGCGTGCAGTCGCCCGACGCCGCCGGAGAAGCCGAACGTCCTGCTGATCACGGTCGACACGCTGCGCGCCGACCGGGTGGGCGCTTACGGCTACGCGCTGGACACCACGCCGCACATCGACGCGCTCGCCGCGCGCGGCGTGCGCTTCGCGGACACGACCGTACCGTGGCCGAAGACGTGGCCGTCGATGGCCGCGATGGTCACCGGCAAGTACCCGCAGACCAACGGCATCCGGCTCCGCCCGCGGCGCCCGCTGCCGGCCGAGAACGTGACGCTCGCCGAAGCGCTGCGCGACGCCGGCTACGCGACCGGTGCGGTGGTCGCGAACGTGAACCTCGGCCGCAACTTCGGCTTCGACCAGGGCTTCGACCACTTCGTCGAGTCGTGGGCGGACGAGGCGAAGCGTCTCACCGGCAAGACGAGCTTCCGCAACGCGCCCGGCCTGGTGAAGCGCTTCACCAACGGCCGGATCGTCACCGACCAGGGCCTCGCCGCGCTCGACGCGCTCGGCGCCGGGAAGGACCGGCCGTTCTTCCTCTGGGTGCATTACATCGACCCGCACGGGCCGTACCTGCCGCCGCCGCAGTACGCGCAGCTGTTCGAGGGCGCGCACCCGTCGCGTCTGGTGCCGCTCGAGGACCTGCCGTCCTACCAGCTGCAGACCGACCCCAGAACCGGCCTGGTCTCGAACGACATCGGCTTCTACGCGACCCAGTACGATCGCGAGGTGCGCTCGGTGGACGACCAGATCGGGCGCCTGCTCGCCGGGCTCGATGCGCGCGGTCTCACGCGCGACACTCTGATCGTGCTCACCGCCGATCACGGCGAGAGCATGGACGAGAACGGCTACTACCTCGAGCACGGCAACGTGCCCTACCAGACCAACGCCGCGGCCCCGCTCATCTTTGCGCTCGACGGACGATTCGACGGCGGCGACGTGATCGAGGACCCGGTGGGCGTGATCGACGTGTTCTCGACGGTGCTCGCGGCGACGGGGACGCCGGCGCCGCCGGGCGTCGTCGCGGCGAACCTCGTGCCGGTGGTCGAGGGCGCGGCCGACGCGCCGTCGTACGTCTTCATGGAGGCGGGCAAGTACGAGCCCTTCCAGCTGGCGGTGCGCAAGGGGTCCTGGAAGCTCGTGCACCTGCGCTCGCCGAAGGACCGCGAGTGGCTCGGCAAGCCGGAGCTCGCGCTCTACGACCTGTCGCGCGACCCGACCGAGCAGAACGACGTCGCCGCCGAGCACCCCGAGCTCGTGGCCGAGCTGGGGACGGCCCTCGCCGAGTGGCAGAAGACGACGCCGCGCTACGCGGGCGACGTGAAGACCGATCTGAAGAAGCTCGATCCGAGGACGCAGGAGATGCTGCGCGCGCTCGGCTACCTCGAGTAGCGCGCGCGGACGAGCCAGGCGGCGGCGGGCATGCGCACGCCGCCCGCAACGTGGAACGGCGCGATTGCCTCGCGCACCGCGACCGTCGCGGCCGCACGTACCTCGGCGCTCGCCTCGGCGAGCAGCGCCGCCGACGGGCCGAGCTGGAGCAGGAAGGCGACCGCCGCGTCGAGGTCGGCCGTACCGCCGATCGTGAGCGCGTCCTCGGAGGGCACGAGCTCCACGTCGGCGAAGCCGGCGTCGCGCAGGATCCCGCTCACCCGCTCGCGGTCGGCGAAGGCGAACGGTCCGGGCGCGCCGGGCGGCGGCGGGGGAGGGAGCGTCACGTGCTGCGCGACCGCGCCGAGAGGCACCGCCATCCACGGGTTCTGCGCCAGCGCCTGCCAGCAGACGAACGACAGGCGTCCGCCGGGCCGCAGCGTGCGGCGCAGGTTGGTGAACGCCGCCGTCGGGTCGGCGAAGAACATCACGCCGAAGCGCGAGAAGACGAGGTCCCGGCTGGCCTCGGGAAACGGGTGCGTCTGCGCGTCGGCGAGCTCGAAGCGTGCGTCGTCGAGGCCCGCGTCGGCGGCGCGCCGGCGTGCCACCTCGAGCATCGGCCCGGAGATGTCGGCGCCGAGCACCGAGCCGGACGGGCCGGTGCGCCGTGCGAGCTCGAGCGACGTCGCGCCGCAACCGCAGCCGACGTCGAGGATCGCGTCGCCGGCGACGATCGCGGCGCGCTCCATGGCGAGCTTGCCGAGGGCGTCCAGCTGCGCGTCGAGCTGCGCCTGCTGCGCGACCCACTTGGGTCCCGCCTGCTCGTTCCAGTAGCGAACCTGCTCGGCGTTCGGGTCGGAGCTGGGGGGCGTGTTCATCGGCGGCTCCTCCCGGATCGCGCCGCGCGCGTCAGGCGGGGTCCTCGCGGCAGAGGAGGAACCAGTTCGGCATCTCCTTGCCGTCGCGCGTCGCGCGCCCGATCAGCAGGTGCTCGGACACGCGGCGCAGGTAGTCGATCGTGCCGTTGTAGATGAAGCGCGACAGACGGTAGCTGTTGTCGACGATCGGCGGCCACTCGGCGGGCTTGCCGCCCGGCAGCCTGGTGTAGTCCACCGCAACCCCGCCGAGCCCGTTCGAATCGTAGGCGACGAAGTAGCCCGGTCCGGTGAAGGTCGGCAGCCACGAGACGGGGTTGTAGTTGTAGCCCCACAGCTCGTCGCGCTCGACGCCCGCCTCGGGCCTGCAGAAGCGCTTCTGGAAGCGGGTGAACAGCGGCAGCGAGTTCTTGCCGTGGAAGATCACCGGGCGCAGCGGGCCGAGGTCGCGCGGCACCATCTCGGCGATCGTCACCGGACCGCCCGCGGCCGCGTGCCAGAGCTTCTCCTGCTCCTTGCCGTCGAGCGCCTCGGTGATGGTCACGCGCTCGTGCGGGGTCGCGGCCTCGAAGGCCGCCGCGACGGCGGCGAGGTCGACGCGCGGCGCGCGCAGCAGGTCCTTGATCGTCTCGAGTCGGCTCATGGTCGCCTCATCTACCAGCCTGGAACGCGGGCAGCACCTGCTCGGCGAAGAGCCGCGCCGGCTCGCGCGTGTCGCGGCCGAAGAACTCGATCACGAAGCCCGTGCAGCCGAGCTTCACGTGCCGCTCGATCCGCTCGACCACCTGCGCCGGCGTGCCCCAGATGCCGTGCTGCTCGATCGCGGCACCCATGTGCCCGCCGTAGATGCGCCCCGCCTTCGCGAGCGCGGCCTTCGCCTCGTCCTCGGTCGCGGCGATGACGACGGTGCACTGCTGCGACACCTCGATCTCGGCGAAGTCGCGCCCGAGCTGGTCGCAGCGCCGACGTAGGGCCTCGATCTTCTTCGGCAGCTCGTGCTGGAAGGCGGCCAGGTTGTTCCACATCTGCGCGTACTTGACGACGAGCCCCATGAGGACCTTCTCGCCGCCGCCGCCGATCAGGATCGGCGGCCGGCGCACCGGCTTCGGCTCGCACACGGCATCGGTCACCTGGAAGTGCTTGCCGGCGAAGGTCACGCTGGGCTCGGTCCAGAGCCGCGTCAGGATCTCGCAGGTCTCCTCGATCGCGCGCAGGCGCTCGCGCGTCGACGGGAAGGGCAGGCCGTAGCCGGTGAACTCGGAGTCGAACCAGCCGGCGCCGAGCCCGACGATGGTGCGGCCGTTCGACACGTGGTCGATGGTCGCGACCTGCTTCGCGAACACCGCCGGGTTGCGAAAGAACGGCGGCGTCACGAGCGTCCCGAGCTCGACCCTCTCGGTGATCGCCGCGACCGCGGCGAGCTCGCTCCACGCCTCGAAGATCGGCAGGTTCGGCATCGGCACCCCGTACAGGTGGTCGCACACCCACACGGAGTCGAAGCCGAGCCGGTCGAAGGTGATCGCCGCGTCGCGGGCCTCGGCCCAGCTGCGCTTGATCTGCGGGAGGGTGACGCCGAAGCGGATGGGTTTCGCCATGCCCCGCTTCTACGGGCTGCGTGGACCGCCTGACAAGGGCGCCGTCGCACCGACGTCGCGCGCGCTCGGGTCGACCTCGACGACGGTTCGCGCGAGGACCGTCCGGCTCGCGTCGTCGAGCTCCAGCGTCAGCTCGTAGCGCCCGCGCGTCTCGGGGACGGACGACTCGACGGCACGCGTGGTCTGCTCCCCGGCGGCGAGCGCGAGCGGCAGCAGGGTGCGCAGCGCGTACGACTGCTCGGACGCCGGGCCGCGCCAGCGGACGACGACGGGCGTCGGCTCGATCGGATCGGGATGCCGGTAGCTCGTCTCGCCCTGGTTCCGGACGACGAACGGGATCGAGGCCTTGCCCGGACGCACCCGCGGCAACGGCTCGGCCAGCGTGCCCGGTGCGAGCGGTGCGTGGGATGCGGTGATCGGCACCGGGCTCGCGAGCGTGAACACGGCGTGCTGGCCGGTCGCGCCCAGCAGGCGGAGCCGGCTGCCGTCCTCGACGCCGTCGCGCGCGGCGGCCTCCCACGTCGTACGCTGTGCGGCGTCGAGGAACTCGTGATGTACGACGACGCTGCGGAAGCCGAGCGCGTACAGCGCGTCCGCGGCGCGCCGGTCCTGCGGCAAGCGCGCACCCAGCGCGCCGACGTCGTGCTCGGCCGGGCCGCGCAGCGAGGCCGCGCACGCCGCGATCCGCTGCTGGTGGTAGGTCCGCAGGAGCGCGTAGTGCGGCACGTGGGTCATCACCGCGGCGGTGCTGCGCGGGTCGGTGAAGGGCAGGTCGAGCACGGCGCCCGGCTCGAGCACACCGAACAGGTCGATCAGCGGCTGCGGGGGACGGAGTGACAGCGTCCGCATCTCGAGCGTCGCGCTGCCGAAGGTCGGTCGCGACAGCGAGGGGACAAGCACCTGCGCCGCCGCCGTGACGGCAGCGAGGACGGGGACGAGGCGTCGAGCGCGCCTCGGCACGCGCCGCGCGACCGCGACGACGCCGTAGCCCGCGAGAAAAGCGGCGGCGACCAGCACGCCCTGCGAGACCAGGTGCAGCGCGCGCAGGCCGCTCAGCGCCGACAGCACCTCGAGGCGGATCAAGGAGAACATCGGGTTGGGCAGCACGGCGCCCCAGGGAAGGAGAAGTGCGGGAGCCGTCGCCCAGAAGCAGAGCGCACCGGCGCACAGCATGGGGAGGCGTGGATCCTCGCCGCTTCTTCTCCGCACGAGGCGATCGAGCAGCGCGACGGTCGCCAGCGCCAGCGCGACCCAGCCTGGAAACACCACGCCTCCGGGCAGGAAGTCCGCGAGCGGGAGCGGCATCGAGAAGTGTGGCGGTCCCGGCCAGACACGCCTGGTGCGCGCGAACGGCGCGAACAGCACGACCATCGTCACGGCGATGAAGCCGGCCGTCGCGGCGAGCTTCGGCAGGAGCCGGAGAATCGCGTGGCGGTGGTGCGCGAGCATCGCGACGCCGCACACCCCGATCACCAGTCCCGCCTCGACGACGTTGTACGCACTCGCCAGCAGCTGCAGGAGCGTCGCGACGCACAGCAGCGCGACGTCGCGCCATCGCTCGTGGAGAAAGAGGCGGTGCAGGCAGAGCAGCACCAGCGGGATCCAGTGGTCCGCGTGGATGAAGGGATGGTGCGGATCGCTCGCGCGTACCGGCTGCAGGAGGAAGATCAGCCCCGCGACGAACGCCGCGCCGCTGCTGCCCGTCCAGTGGAACGCGAGCGCGTACATCGTGATCCCCGCGAGGGCGAGCCACAGGTAGACGACGGCGTTGTACGCGAGGATGGGCTCGCCGGTGAGCGCGTAGGGAACCACCGCTGCGAGCCCTTCGCCGATCATGTGCTCGCCGCGGGTCGCCGCCTCGGGCACCGGGTAGCAGTCGCCCTCGAGCAGCCGGTGCGGCGCGCGCGGCCAGAGGTGCGCGCTGCGCAGCATCGCGCTCACCTCGTTCGCGAGGTCGATGCGCGACAGGATGCGGTAGGTGGGATCCTGGTCGTGGAATGCGGGATAGGCCACCAGAGTCGCCGGCGCGGGCAGCACGACGCGTCCGATCCACAGCGCGGTCAGGACGTAGGCGACTGCGGCGAGGACGTGCAGCGACTTGCGACCCTGAGGCATCGATGCGACCGCGTGGTCCGCTCAGCGCGGGTCGATCGTCGCGAGCAGCTGCGCGAGCGTCGCGTTGAGCGGCGTCGCGACGCCGGACCGCTTCCCGGCGCGCACGACCGCGCCGTTCAGCGCGTCCCACTCGAGCCGCTTGCCGCGTTCGAGGTCCTGCAGCATGGAGGTGCGGAAGTCCGGCAAGACTTTCCGGCTGTGCTCGATCGACGCGTCGATGCGCGCCGGCACGTCGATGCCGAGTCCGTGCGCGACGTGGAACGCCTCGCGCATCGTGTCGCGGATCAGCGTCGCACCGCTGTGGCGCTCGAGCACCTCGCTCACCGTGCGCCGCGTGAGCGCGGTGACCGCGTTGAAGGCGCAGTTCCACGCGAGCTTGTCCCACACGAAGCGCAGCACGCGCGGTGCGAGCCGGTGTGCGATCTCCGCCTGCCCGAGCCAGCTCGACAGGCGCTCGGCACGCGCCGAGCGCGTTCCGTCGCCCTCGCCAAAGACGATCTCCGCCGCGCCAGAGTAGGCGATCACGCCGGGCTCGGCGATCTCCGAGCCGATGTACGTGACGGCGAGGAGGAGCGGTGACAGACCCGCGACGCGCGCGATCACCTCCTCGTTCTCCGGCCCGTTCTGCAGCGAGAGCACGATCGTTTCGGACCCGGCGCAGGGTTCGAGCAGGCGGGCCGCGTGCTCGGTGTCGTACGACTTGACGGCGACGAGGATCAGGTCCGCGACGCCGGTGCCGGCCGGATTCTCGCACACCGTCACGCGGTGCGACGACTCGCTGCCGTCGGGGTAGCGAACGCGCAGGCCGTGCGCGCCGATCGCCGCGGCGTGCGCGCCGCGCGCGACCAGCGTCACCGCGCAGCCCGCCGCCGCGAGCCGGGCGCCGTAGTACCCGCCGACGCCGCCCGCGCCGACCACCAGGACGCGGGGCGACGCCATCAGAACTGGACCTTGGGGACCGCCTGCGCCGACTCCGGCGCGTCGAAGTACTCCGCCGCCTTGAAGCCCATGCAGCCTGCGAACACCACGGTCGGGATCTGCTTGATCGAGGTGTTGTAGGTGCGCACCTCTTCATTGTAGCGCCGCCGCTCGGTCGCGATGCGGTTCTCGGTTCCCGCGAGCTCGTCCGACAGGCGCGCGAACTGCTGGTTGGCCTTGAGGTCGGGATAGGCCTCGCTGATCGCGAGCAGGCGCGACAGTGCGCCCGACAGCTCGTTCGACGCCTCGATCTGCTGCTCGCGCGAGCCCGCGCCGATCAGCTTCGAGCGCGCGTTCGCGACCGCGGTGAAGATGTCCTCCTCGTGCTTCGCGTAGCCCTTGGTCACCTCGACCAGGTTCGGGATCAGGTCGTTGCGCCGCTGCAGCTGGTTCTCGACCTGCGCCCACTGCGCGTCGATCGCCTCGCGTTGCTGGACGAGCGTGTTGTAGCCGCAGCCGGTGCCGAGCAGCAGCGTCACGGCCACCAGCGCGACCATGCCGGAGGTGCGCCCGTCGTCGATCGTTCGCGTCGTCGCTCGTCGTGCCATCACCATTTCCCTCCGGCTCCGCCGCCGCCGAAGCCGCCACCGCCGAAGCCACCGAAGCCACCGCTACCACCACCGAAGCCGCCGCCGAAACCGCCGCCGAAGCCACCCCCGAGCCCGCCCCGGCGGCCGAAGCCGCCCGCGCCGCCGCCGAGGATGATCGGCCCGGCGAAGCCGCCGCCGCGGCGGCCGCGCCGCCCGCCGCGTCCGCCGCCGCCCAGGCTGTTCAGGATCGCGATCACGACGAGCAGCAGCAGGATCATGCCGATCCCGAGGCCGCCCGATCCGCGCCGGGCGGGCCGGCGCACCGGGGCAGGCGCGCCCGACAGCTGCACGCCCGCGTCGGCGGCGATCAGCGCCGCCATCGTCGTGGTCGCGTCGGCGATGCCGCGCGCGTAGTCGCCCCGGCGGAACGCGGGCACGACGAGCGTGTCGCGGATCTCGCCGACCTTGCCGTCGGGCAGCGCCCCCTCGACGCCGTAGCCGGTCAGGATCTGCATCTCGCGGTCGTCCACCGCGACCAGGAAGACGACGCCGTTGTCCTTGCCCTTGGCCCCCGGCTTCCACTGCTCGGCGATCGCCATCGCGTAGTCGAAGGACGGCTCGGGCTCGGTGCTGCGCACGGTGACGACCGCGATCTCGGCGCCGGTCTTCTGCTTCAGCTCGCCGATCAGCTGGGAGAGCCGGGCGCGGGTCGGGGCGTCGAGGACGCCGGCGAGGTCGGTGACGTAGCCCTGCGGCCGCGGCACCTCGATCCTCGCCGCGCGCACGTCGCCGGCAGACACCGCGAGCAGCGCTGCGGTCGTGAGCAGCACCAGCGCGGCGACGCGCGATCGTCCGCCGGGCTCAGCGCGCACGGTGGCCGTCGACGAAGCGCACCAGCGCCTCGACCTCGAGCAGGACCCGCGCGAGCAGATCGTCCATGTCGGCGCCCGCGGGCCAGCCGGCTCGCCCGTGCCGCAGGTCGTCGAGCAGCGGCAGTGCGCGCAGCGGGACCCGGGTGATCCGCTGCACCTCGTCGAACAGCGCGCGGCCGCGCGCGCGGCCGGCGAGCTGCGCGTGCAGGAGCGCACGCTCGATCACCACCAGCACCGCCTCGAGCGACGCGAGCGCCCGGCGCAGCTCCGGGTCGGGCGGCCGGTGCACGACGAGCGCGCGCAGGTGCAGGAGCTTGCCGCGCGCCTCGCGCTCGGCCTGCTCGCGGCGGCGCTCCTCGGGCACGCGGATGCCGGCGAGCAGGTCGGTGCCCGCGAGCACGCGGTGGCGCTCGCGGATGTCGTCGAGCTCGACCGGGAACGAGTCACGGGCGTCGCGGAGAAACCCGGGCGTGACCACGAGCGGGGTCGCGAAGGTGAGGTCCTGCGGCGCCTCGCGCGCGAGCGTGACGCCGATCAGACGCAGGTCGGCGAACGTCACCTCGTCGAGCACCAGCAGCAGGTTCACGTCCGAGTGCGCGGGCGAGAAGTCGTCGCCGGCGGCACTGCCGTAAACCGCGACGCACAGCGCGCGCGCGCCGAGCGCCTGCGCCAGTGCCGCGCCGACGTGGTCGATCTTGCGGTGGAGGTCGGGCGCGGCGCTCATCGGGCGGCGCGGAAGCGGATCGGCAGGCTGCCGAGGACGCGGAACAGCGAGCGGCCCCACTCGAGCTCGTCGCCCTCGAGCTCGAGGTTCGCGCAGCGCGCGACCAGGGTGCCGATCGCCGCCTGCGCCTCGGTGCGCGCCAGGTGCGCGCCGAGGCAGTAGTGGATGCCGCCGCCGAAGGCGAGGTGCGACAGCAGGTTCGACCCGCCCGCGCGCGTGATGTCGAAGCGATCGGGATCGGGGAAGGCCTCGGGGTCGCGGTGCGCCGCCGCGAGCACCGCCCAGACCATCGCGTCGCGCGGCAGGATCTTGTCGCCGAACGCGGTGTCCTCGCGCAGGTAGCGCACGGTGAGCAGGATCGGACCGTCGAAGCGCAGGCACTCCTCGACGGCGCCGGCGATCAGCTCCGGCTGGGCGCGCAGCTTGGCCAGCTGGTCCGGGTGGCGGATCAGGGCGAGCACGCCGTTGCCGATGAGCCCGATCGTGGTCTCGAAGCCGGCGATGAGCAGGCCGATCGACTGCGAGATCAGCTCGCTGGTCGTCAGCCGGTCGCCCGCCTCCTCGGCGCGGATCATCTCGCTCAGCAGGTCGTCGCCGAGGCTCCGCCGCCGCTCGGCGATCAGGTCCTCGAAGTACGCGCGCAGTCCCTGTCCGGCGGCGATGCCGCGCTCGAGCACCTCGGGCGGCGCGAGCACCGAGGCGAGCAGGTGCGTCGCGTCGGCGGTCCAGACGGTGAAGCGGTCGCGGTCGGCGAGCGGCACGGCCATCATCTCGCAGATCACCGTCGCCGGGACGGGCAGGGCGAGGTCCGCGATCACGTCCATCCGTCCCTCGGCGGCGACGCGGTCGATCTGCCGGTCGACGATCTCCTGCACGTGGTCGCGCATGCGTGCGATCGCGCTCGGCGTGAAGGCGCGGCTCACCAGCCGCCTGAGCCGCGTGTGGTTCGGCGGATCCTGCTGCAGCATGAACTCGCCGGGCCCGCCCGCACCCTCCGGGACCGGGTTCGGGTTGAGCTGGCCGCCGTCGGACATGCGCACGCCGGTCGGCACGTCGCGCAGCAGGCGCTCGACGTCGGCGTAGCGGGTGAGCCGCCAGAAGCCGAGCGGCGTCCGGTTCACCGGGTCGAGCGCGCGCAGGCGCGAGAGGTAGGGGTGGGGATTCGCACGGAACGCGGGGTCGAGCGGGTTCGCGCCGACCCACGGATCGGCGCTCTCGGTGGCTGCGGCGGCGTCGTGCGCGCTCGGGTCGCTGGACATCGTCATGCTCCTCGGCGAAGTCTCGCCGGCCCGGTCGCCGCGGCGACCCGAACCCTCGCGATCATGACCCAGGACCCTACCAGATCCCAGGGATCGGCCGGAACGTCGGCGACGGCACGCCTCGGAGAGCACCTGCGCGAGCTGGGCGCGGCGCTGCTGTTCTTGACGGGGGCCGATCGCGACCGGCTCGACCCCGAGCGCGTCGCGCGTGGTGGCGCGTTCTTCCCGCTGCTCGGCCTCGGGCTCGGCGCCGCGGTCGCCGTGGTGCTGCGGGCGCTCGAGCCGTGGCTGCCGGTGCCGGTGCTCGCGCTGGCCGCGCTGGCGCTGCTCGCCTCGACGAGCCGCGGGACGTTCCCGGCGGCGCTGGCGCGGGTCGCCGGCGTGGCGCTGCGGCGCCCGGACGATGCGCTCGCCGGGCTCGACGCACGCGACCCGGGCGCACCAGGTCCCGGCGCCGCGGGTGTGCTCGTGCTGCTCCTCGTGCTGGGCGCCAAGGCGGCGGCGCTCGCGGCGCTCGACGGCAGCACGCTCGGCCTCGCGGTGGTGCTGGCGGTGGTCCTCGGCCGCTGGGCGATCGTCGTGCAGGCGTACGGCTCGCTCGCCGCGCGGCCCGGCGGTCTCGCGGCCACGTTCGTGCGCGAGATGAAGTTCGGACAGTTCGGCGTCGCCAGCGTGAGCGCCATGGCGCTCACGCTGGCGCTCAGCAACGCGGTCGGCGTTCTACTCTTGATGGGCGCGGCGACGGCGACCGTCGGCCTGCGCATCGCCGTGCACCGCTGGCTGGGCGGCGTCGCGCCGGCGACGCTCGACGCCGCAGCCGAGGTCGCGGAGACCGTCGTCCTGCTGCTGTGCGCCGCGCTCGTGCTGCTCGCCCGCGCCGCATGACCGTTGCCGGGCTGTCCGGACCCCCGGCGCCGTCGCGCGAACCCGTGCCGGCCGTCAGGCGGCGCGGCGGGCGACCCGCAACGGCAGCGGCGACGGCAGCAGGCTGCCGCCGCGCAGCAGGGCGCGCGTCTCCTCGAGCTGTGCCACCGCCTGCGCGAGCGCGTGCCGGTTGCGCGCGATCACGCGCCGCTCAAGGTCGGACACGGCGACCGGTCCGCGCCAGGCGAGCTCGCCGGCGCGCGCGACGAAGCGGAAGCCGTAGATCTCGAGCTTGGTGAGCAGCCGCAGCGCCGGGATCGCCGCGTGCACGCGGACGCCGAGGAAGGTCGCGCCGCGCCGCTCGAGGCCGAGCGCCTCGAGGTGGCGGACGAAGGCGATGTCGGGGATTCCCGGCAAGCCCTCCGAAGCGGCGTACAGGTCGTAGCTGTCGAGCAGCGTGCGCAGCGGCGTCTCGGCCGCGGGCTCGCGCAGCAGCGCGAACGAGAGCCACTCGGCCATCTCCGGCGGCAGGTCGCGCAGCCAGCCCGGGTGCCAGCCGCGGGTCTCCGCGGACGGCAGCCGACGCGGGCGTCGTTTCGGGCTCTCCGGCACGCACGGATCAAACGCGCTCCGGCCCGCGATGTCAACGCGTCACGCGCTTGCGGGCGAGCCAGGCGCGCGTCACGTACGGAACCTCGAGGGTCGGCTCGCCGTGCGCGTCGAGCACGCGCTCGATCGCGGCGATCGCGTCGTCGAAGGCGGTTCCGGCCTGCCGGCGCAGCGTGAGGTGCGAGCGCCAGGCCTCGGCGAAGTCGGCACGCGCGATCCGGTGCACGACCGACGCTTCGATCGCGACCGGAACGCCGAACGCCGCGCCGGCGCGCAGCGCGGCGGACGGGTCCTCGCGCCGTGCGCCGTGCGCGAAGCCGGGTACGACCCGGCGGATCGCCGACTCGATCGCCGCCTGCAGCGGGTCGTCGAGCCAGCGGTGGTTCCACAGGCAGAAGATCGCGCCGCCCGGTCGCAGGATCCGCGCGCTCTCCGCGACGGCGCGGCGCGCGTCGACCACGTTGAACGAGGAGCCGAAGCCGACCGCGTCGAAGGTCGCGGCCGGCAGCGTCGTCGCCTCGGCGTGCGCGCGCAGCCAGACGACGTGCCGGCTCGGCGCGGTGCGCCGCTCGCCGTGTTCTCGCATGGCGTCGTTCGGCTCGATCGCGGTGACGCGGAGCCCGCGCGCGAGGAGCGGCAGCGCGAGGTTGCCGGTGCCCGCCCCGATGTCCGCGACGTGCATGCCCGCGCGCAGATCCGCATGGGCGACGATCGCTGCGAGCGCGCCCGGGGCGTAGCCCGGGCGCTTCAGGTACGCCTCGGCGACCGCGGTGTAGTCCCACGCGACCCGCGGCGACGTCGCGACCGCCGGCGGGTGCGCGACGGCGGCGGTCACGACGCCGCCCCCGACGTCGGCTCGGTCGCGCGCGGGCGCTCCGTCGCGTGCGTGCGCACGAGTGCCTCGCGCAGACGCTCGGCGACCGCGTCCGGCGCCAGCGTGCCGTCGTCGTCGATCACGAGGTCCGGTGACAGCGGCTCCTCGAAGGGCAGGTCGGCGCCGACGACGTCAGCACGCGCGTAGAGCCCGTCGCGGTCGCGCGCGCGCCGGATCACGTCGGGCACGCGCAGGTAGACTTCGAAGTATCCCGGCACCTGCGCGCGGCTCCAGCGCCGGATCTCCTCGAACATCGACAGCGTCGCCACCAGCACGACGACGTCCTGCGCCGCGAGGTGCGCCGCGAGGCGCGCGTAGCGCCAGCCGCAGTCGCAGCGCTCGTCGAGCGAGAAGCCGAGGTCGGGCGCGACGATCGGGCGCAGCCGGTCGCCGTCGAGCACGACGCAGGCCGGTACGTGCGCGCGCAGCAGCTCCCGCAACCGTGACGCGACGGAGCTCTTGCCGCTGCACGGCAGGCCCGTGATCCACACGACGCGCCCCGTGCCGGCGACGATTCCCGGCGCGCTCATCGCGGTTCGGGTCCGGCCTCGCGCGCCGCGCGCGGACGCCAGTCGTGCACCCAGCTTCCCCGGGCGAGCGCGCGCTCGTAGAGCTCCAGGTCGGCCGCGCTGTCCACCTCGCACCACCGACCGCGGACGGGCACCGCCCCGACGCGCACGCCGCGTTCGACGAGGAGCTGCAGCAGGCGCGTGGTCTCGAGCGTGCGTCGCGCGTGCGGTTCGAGGCTTGCGAGCACGTCCTCGACCCGTGCCCAGCCCGCCGGCGAGAAGCGCAGCAGGCCCATGAACTGCCCGTCCACGTCGTCGAGGGCGGCGACGCGGCGTCCGATCTCGACGACCCGGCCCTCGCGCACGCGCAGGCTCTCGGCGTCGTCCTCGGGGCGCGCGAAGCGCGCACTCCACAGCGCGCGCCAGGCGACGTCGTAGGTGATCGCCACATCGCCGCCCGCCGCGACGAGTCGCCGCACGGGATCGGGATGGAAGACGACGTCGCCGTACGCGACGACGCACGGCACGGACGCGAGCCAGGCCCGTGCGCACGCGAGCGACGCGACCATCTGTCCGCGCGCCCAGTGCCGGTTGTCGAAGGCGTGCACGCCGTCGCGCCGGATGGTCCGCGCGCGGTAGCCGCGCACGACGGCCAGACGCGTCACGGCGGCGGCGCGCAGCGCCGCGAGCTGCCAGTCGAGCAGCGCACGCCCGGCGAGCGACAACAGGCACTTCGGCTGCCGCTCGGTGAGCGCGCCGAGGCGTCGCCCGCGACCTGCGGCGAGCACGATGCCGCGCGTGGCGTCGTCAGAGGACATCGGTGAATCCGCGCAGCAGCCGGAGCGCCACCGCCCGCTCGTGCAGGGGCCGCTCCGGGTGCCACTGCACCGCGACCAGCGGCGCGCTGCGGTGCGCCAGCACCTCGACCAGCCCGTCCTCCGACACGCCCCAGGCCTCGAGCGGTGGGGCCAGCTCCGCGCAGGCGACACCGAAGCGGTGGTAGGAGGGTGCGAGCAGACGGCGGGTGCCGAGCAGGAGCACGGCGCGTGCGTCGGTCAGCTCGATCGCGTGCGTGCGCCCGCCGTCGTGGGCGGCGGGGGCGGGCGCGAGCACGCCGCCGAAGTACGCCTGCACCATCTGCAGGCCGCGGCACACCCCGAGCACGGGAACCGCCGCGGAGAGGCACTGGCGCAGCACGCTCGCTTCGGTCGCGTCGCGGCGCGGGCACGCGCCGACGTCGTTTCCGCCGGTCAGGACGACGGCGTCGAGCCGGAGGTCGGCGACCAGCCCGCCGGCCGCGGCGCCGACGTTCGCGAGCGGAACGCACGCGCTCCCGGGCAGCGCCATGGCGACGAGGTCGAGCCAGTCGTGCGACAGCAGATCGCGCGCGCCGCCGCCGTCGTCATGCGCGACGCGCATGGTCAGACCGATGCGTCGCGGCCGAGGCATCGCACCAGGCGGTCGTGGCAGCGGAGCTCGACGCGCGGCGCGCCGCAGATCCGGTCGAAGAGGGGCTCGCCGACGCCGATCGCCGCCGGCACGCCGAGCTCGAGGCAGCGGATCGCCATGTGCGAGTTGCCGCCGCCGAAGCAGGTGACGAGCGCCGCGATCGGTTGCGCGAAGATCCAGTCGTAGCCGGGGTCGGCGCTGGCGATGCACACGACGCGTCGGGCGAGCGTGCGCTCGCCGGGGCGGTGCGCGTCGAGCACGAGGGGAACGGCGGAGACGATCTGGCGCGTGACGAAGCTCGGTCGCGCCGGCTCGTCCGGCAGGACGTGGAGGTCGCGCGCGTCGCGCAGCAGCGGTCCGAGGCGAACGGCGCGCTCGACGACGCGCCGGTCGCGCCGCTCCGCGCTGCGCTCCGCGAGCGCGCGGACGACGTGCGGCGCGGCCTCGTCGCCGGCGGCGCGCAGCTCGTCGAGCGTCGAGTACGCGAGCGCCTCGCGATCGAGACCGTGGCGCACGGCCCACGTCGCGAGCGCTTCGAGCGCCGCCGAGAGGGGCCGGCTGAGCTGCAGCTTGACGTGCTCGCGCCCGGCGACGGCGCGTGCCGCGTACGCCACGAGCCCCGCACCGTCGACGTGCAGCGCGTGCTCGCGACAGAGCGCGTCGAGCGCACGCGCCTCGTGCGGCGCGAGCACGAACGGGATCTGCGGGTCGCGGGCCGGTGGCGCGAGCGCGGTCGGGAGGTCGTCGAACAGCTCGGAGCGCGCGTCGTAGCGCCGCGACGTCACGTCGAACGAACCGGGGCGGAGGTGTCCCCAGCGCGCGAGGAAGCGCTCGCGCGCGAGCCGGCCGCTCGCCGCGGCGGCGAAGTCGTGGGCGATCTCGCTCGCGACGGTGCGGATCGACGCACGCAGCGCGCGGACGCGCTCCGCGTCGAGCGCGCCGCGTGCGACCGCCGAGCACAGCAGCGCCTCCGCGACGAAGGCGTGGCGTGCGACGACTGCGAACGGCAACGTTCCGTGGGTGCGGCAGCCTTCGAGGAGGGCCAGCGCGTGCCGCAGCGCGCCGTCGTGACCGCGGGCGGGGCGCGGGCAGCGATCGAGCCGCCGCGCCGCGGCGAGCGCGCGTTCGAGCGACGCGCCGCGCGCGGGGTCGACCACCCGAGTCGTCAGCACGGCGAGGCGCGCCTCGTACACCGCCAGCGCGCGTCGCGTGAGCACTCCGGCGTAGCGCGCGGCATGGGTCGCGCGGAAGGCGAAGTCGCGCACCGTCTGCGCGATCTCGAGCTCGACCGCGTCGTGCAGGGCCGTGTGGCGCCGCAGGCGGTCGAGCCAGGCGTCGACCAGCGCGCCCGCGGTCCCGTCGTCGACGTTCCGTGGCAGGAAGGAGTTGAAGCTCGCGCGGACGTCCACCCACGGACGCCCGCCGAGGATCGTCATCAAGGCCACGCCCGGCACCGCGCGGTAGCCCATGCCGGCGCGGGCGCGCTGCCAGACGTCGTCGCCGACGAGCCACGCGAACAGCGACGCGGCGAGCGGGGAGGGGAAGCTGCCGATCAGCTCCGCCGGGTTCCAGTCGGGCATCTGGCCGAGGATGGTGCCGCCGCCCGCGAGCCCGCGCTGCGGCCGGGATCGCCGCGCGAGCTCGCAGGCGATCCCGGCGAGAACCTCGTCGACGCCTCGGTCGAGGGCGCGCCCGCCCGCGCCCGCGCCGGCGCCGGCGAGCGCGCGCACCTGCAGCACGGCGAGCCGCCCGGTCCGTCGCTGCGCGACCTCGAGATCGAGCGCGCTGCGACCGGCGAGTCGTTCGATGCGGTGTGCGAGCACGAGGATGCGACGCAGTCGCCGATCGGCGAGGTCGCGTGGTCGCACCGAGCGGTGCACGACGGCGCGCCGCGGCGTGGTCGCGCCGCGCGTCACCGCGTCGGTCGTGCCGCTCTCGTCGTACTCGAAGACGAGGTAGGGCCCACCGCCGACCGGGTCGCGCGTCACCACCACGCCGCTGGCGACCACGTCGCGCACCATGTCCTGCACCAGGACGCGGTCTCCCGCGTGGCCCTCGTAGGAGGCGATCACGGCGTCGACGGCGCGGCCGATCGCCGCGGGCTCCCGCGGCACGTCGAGCACCGTGCGGAAGTGTCCGGCGCGCGAGGCGCCCGCGTGGTCCTCGCCGTGCGCCGCGCTGCGCACGGCGAGGCGCTCGCCGTGCAGCACTGCGAGTACGCGACGAACGATCGCAGCGCGCTCGCGTCGCCACGCGACGGCCGGAAAGTGCACCAGATCCGGCACGAGGGCGGGGGCGTGTACGCGGAGGGCTGCGAGCGTTTCGGCCTTGGTCGCGCGCAGGATGGTCGCGCGCCGCGCCCGCGGCGCGGCGCGTCCGCTCGACGGCGGGTCGATTGCGAGCGACGCCGGCGTCGCCGGCCGCGTGCCCGTACCGTCAAGCATGCGCCATCGCTCCGCCGGCGGCTGCGCGGGCCGCGCCGCGCGCCGGCTCCGCGAGTACCTGCCGCCAGCGAAGGCACTCGAGCTGCTTCAGCAGGTCGGGGAGGGGTCGCTCGCGTGCGGCGGCCCTCCGGTAGCGCGCGAGCGCCGCGCCGAGCGCGGCCGTGTCGAGACGCGCGCGCAGCCGGATGCGTGCGCGCTCGTACAGGCGGCGGTCGATCGCGACCACCGCCTCGAGACGCGCGCGCGTGCGCGCCGGCAGCTCCTCCAGCACGGCGCTGCGCGGCGCGGCGAGGACGCGCCACCACATGCCGATCGACGTGATCCCGGCCAGCTGGCAGAGCAGCAGCACGGTCTCCTCGAAGAGCTCGGTGACGCCGACGAGCGCGTACGCGTGGTCGAGCTCCGCGAGCGCTCGCTCGAGCAGCTCGTCGGCCGACAGCAGCTCGGGGCTCGCGACGCCGGCGGCGCGCAGCAGCCCGACCGCCTGCGTCGCGCGCGCCGCCGCCGGTGAGCACAGGAAGTCGTCGAAGCCGGCACTCGCGAAGTCGTCGGGGTGGACGAGGGTGCCGTAGTCGAAGACCGACAGCAGGCGGCGCGCCGGCTCGCGCAGAAGGGTGACGCGCGCGTGCGGCGCGTCGAGGTCGTCACCGGCGCGGTAGCAGCCGTGTCCGTCGACCCAGCGGTACGAGGCCGGGAAAGCCGCGCGGAGACGACGCCAGAGCTGCGGACGGTCGGCCTCGAAGTGGACCGGCACGTCCCGTCCCGCGCGCAGCATCGCGACGCGCATCAGCTCGTTGAGCGTCGCGCCGCCGACCCCGCCGAGTCCAGGGAAGACGACCGCCTGTGGATCGGGCGTCCCGCCGCCGGGCGGCGACGGGACCTCGTAGGTATCGAGGTCCAGCGGGTACTCGGTCGCGAGCAGCGTGGCCGACGGGGTCACGCGGAGCGACAGCGCGCCCAGGTGGCGCGCGCCGGAGCGGAGCTCGATGGCGAGGCGTCCGGCGCGCGCGTGGCCGAGCAGCTCCTGCAGGAAGAGGTAGCCCCAGAAGCCCTGCGCGTCGGGCCGCTCGAGCATGATCGGGTGGAAGCACGGACGCAGCAGGACGGCGGCGTCGCCGCACGTGGCGACCGGCGGCAGCGCGGGAGCGGGTGCGAGCCAGCCGGTCAAGAGCTCGGCGCGTCCGACCAGCAGGCCGTCGCGCGGGCGGTCGAGGTGGATCTCCACGTCGTCTGCTGCGCGGCTCGAGCCCGGCGTCAAGGATCGAACCGGTTGGTCACGGCGAGGTACGCCATGATCTCTTCGGCCGCGGCGCGCATCTCGTCCGCCTTGAGACCGCCCGGGTGCTCGCGGATGTTGAGGCGTCCGAGCGGCCACATCTGCTGCTCGACCGACGGCTCGAGGAGCAGATCGTGGCGGCGACACAGCTCGTGGAGCGGCGTGCCGGGCAGCGGAAGGTACTGGCTGAAGACGGTGAGCTCGGGCGCGATCGCGCGGCTCAGCGCGAGCGTCGCGTCGACGTCGGCGCGCGTCTCGAAGGGCAGGCCCACCATGTTGAAGCAGAAGCGCTTGATGCCGTGGCGCTGCGCGCGCTCCGCGGCGCCGACGATGACCTCGTTCGCCATGCGGCGGTGCAGGTACTCGCGTCGATAGCGCTCCGAGCCGCTCTCGATGCCGAACCACATCGAGTGGCAGCCAGCCTCGGCGGCGAGCGTGCACAGCTCGTCGCTCATGTTCTCGACGCGCACGAACATCGAGAACGGCCGCCCCACCTGCGCCCGGTAGCGCCCGAGCAGCGCGCGCGCGTAGCGCATGTCGTAGAGGAACTCCTCGTCCCAGAACTGGAAGTAGTCGATCGCGTAGCGGTCGCGGAGCCGCGCCAGCTCGTCGACCAGTGCTGCGGGGTCGAACTTGCGCAGGAACCCCTCCTTCGCACCGTAGAGATCCAGCAACGTGGTGTTCGCGCAGTAGCTGCAGCGGTAGGGGCAGCCGCGTCCGCTCAGCACCGGCACCGTGGTGAGCGATGGCGACTGGATCGCGATCGGGCTCATGTGGTGCAGCCCGTCGGGACGGGCGAAGATCGCGTAGTCGGGGAACGGCAGCGTGCTCAGGTCGCGCACCAGGAACGGCGGCGTCTCGTGGATCGTGCCGTCGCCGTCCTTCTCCCAGAGACCCTGGATCGGCGCCCGCGACGCCTCGGTCTCGCCGCGCAGGCGACGGATCAGGGCGACCAGCGGCTGCTCGCCGTCGCCGACGCAGACGTAGTCGACCGCGGGGTGGCGGAGCGTCTCCGCCGGGCTGACGATCGCTTGATAGCCGCCGACCAGCACCGGCGTCGCCGGGGAGGTGCTTCGGATCGCGCGCAGATACGGATCGCTCGGCAGCCAGGTGGGCGACATCGCCGACATGGCGACCAGGTCCGGGCGGAGGTCCCGGATCCAGGCCGCGATCACCTCGACCGGGTCGTCGCGCAGGATCGGCACCAGGTCGACGCGGACGTCCGGAATCTCGCGCTTCACGTACGCCGACAGCGAGGCGAGGCCCAGCGAGTAGGCCCGATCGCGCTGGTAGTAGGTCAGCACCAGCACGAACGGGTCACGGGCGGGTGCCGCGTGACGATCCTGCGCGAGCGAGCTCGAATGCGGCATGGCAACCATCGGTCCCCCCTCGGTCCAGCCGTCGTCCGGTGGCAATCGACGCCTCGCGGGGGCCTCGCTTTCAGGAAATCCATGCTTACGGTGCGCGCCCCACGAATTTGAACGTGCCCGGAACGGGTGCTAGCGAGGGCAGACCATGAAAGAGGGAATCCACCCGAAGTACGACGCGAGCCGGATCATCTGCAGCTGCGGCAACACCGTCGAGACCCGATCGACCAGGAGCGAGATCCACGTCGAGATCTGCTCTGCCTGCCACCCGTTCTACACCGGCAAGCAGAAGCTGATGGACGTCGCCGGCCGCGTCGATCGCTTCAACCGCCGCTACGGCAAGAAGGGCGCCGCAGCACCTCCCGCCCCGCCCGCCGAGCAGACCCCGTCCTGATCCGGCCGCGGGCCCGGCCGCGCGCCGGGGCCGCTCGTTGAATCGTGCTCAACAAGCTCGAGGACGTCGAGAAGCGCTACCACGAGCTCGAGGCGATGCTGTCCGACCCGGGCGTCCTCGGTAATCGCAAGGAGTTCGTCCGCGTCAGCCGCGAGCGCGCGAGCCTCGAAGAGGTGATCGCCCGCTACCGCGACTGGAAGAAGCTCGCCGGCGAGGAGCAGGAGCTCGCGTCCCTGCTCGACGACGCCGACGCCGAGATGCGCGAGATGGCGCACGCGGAGCTGCCGTCGGTCCGCACGCGCAAGGCGGAGCTCGAGGAGACGCTGAAGGTCCTCCTCGTGCCGCGCGACCCGAGCGACGACAAGAGCGTCATCCTGGAGGTCCGGGCCGGGACCGGCGGCGAGGAGGCGAGCCTGTTCGCCGCCGATCTGTTCCGCATGTACTCGCGCTACGCCGAGGCGCGCGGCTGGAAGATCGAGGTGCTGAGCTCCAGCGCCACCGGGCTCGGTGGCTACAAGGAGATCATCGCGTCGATCGAGGGCGCCGGTGCCTTCAGCCGCCTCAAGTACGAGGGCGGCGTGCACCGCGTGCAGCGCGTCCCCGCGACCGAAGCGTCGGGACGCATCCACACCTCGGCGGTCACGGTCGCGGTGATGCCCGAGGCCGACGAGGTCGAGGTCGAGATCGACGACAAGGACCTGCGCATCGACGTGTTTCGCTCCTCGGGACCCGGCGGGCAGAGCGTCAACACCACCGACTCCGCGGTGCGCGTGACGCACCTGCCGAGCGGGCTGGTGGTGAGCTGCCAGGACGAGAAGTCGCAGCACAAGAACAAGGCGAAGGCGCTCAAGATCCTGCGTGCGCGCCTCCTCGAGCGCGCCGAGCAGGAGCAGGCGGCGAGCGTCGCGGCGAACCGCAAGTCGATGGTCGGCTCGGGCGACCGCTCCGAGCGCATCCGGACGTACAACTTCCCGCAGAACCGGCTCACCGACCACCGCATCAACCTGACGCTGCACTCGCTCGACCGGGTGATCGAGGGCGACCTCGAGGCGGTGGTCGGGCCGCTCGTCACCTGGCACCAGGCGGAGGCCCTCAAGGCCGAGCGCGCGTGAGCGCCGACCCGCGAGCGGTCGGAGCGGTGCTGCGCGCGGCGACGGCGCGGCTCGAGGCCGCCGGTCGCGACGGCGCCCGCCTCGACGCCGAGGTGCTGCTGGCGTCGGTCCTGGGCGGCGAGCGGACGGTGCTGATCACCGCCCGCGACCGGCTGCTCGCCCCCGCGGAAGAGGGGCGGTTCGCGGCACTGCTCGAGCGCCGCGCCGCCGGCGAGCCGGTCGCCTACCTGCTCGGCGAGCGCGAGTTCTACTCGCTGCCGTTCGCGGTCGACGCGCGCGTGCTGATCCCGCGTCCGGAGACCGAGGGCGTGGTCGACGCCGCGCTCGAGGCCCTCGCGGCTCTGCTGGAGGGCGCCCGTGCCGCCGGACGGCCGCCGTCGGCTGTCGTGCTGGACGTCTGCACCGGCAGCGGCGCGATCGGCGTGACCGTCGCACACGAGTCCGCACGCCGCTTCCCGGGCGCCGCGGTCGCCGTGCTCGCGTCCGACCTGTCGCGCGACGCGCTCGCGGTCGCCGGCGCCAACGCCGCCCGGCTGTTGCCCGGCCGCGCGATGCCGCTCGTGCGCGCGGATCTGGTCGCACCGGTCCGTGCTGGAGCGGTCGATCTGCTGCTCGCGAATCCGCCGTATCTTTCCGATGACGATCTCGGCGGCATTTCCACGGAAGTTGCGTCGGAGCCCGTTGATGCGCTGCGCGGCGGTGGTAAGGATGGGACGCGGATCTTGCGCGATCTACTCGCCGACGCGGCACGGGTGCTTCGCCCGGGAGGCTTCGTGGTGAGCGAGATCGGGTCCTCGCAGGGAGGGGCGGTCGCGGCGCTCGTGCGGGATCTGGGTTTCGCGGAGGTTCGTGTGCTGCCCGACCTGGCGGGTCTCGACCGGGTGCTGGTGGCACGGTGGCGCTGACGATCCTCGCGCGCGCGGCAGCACGAGACCACGGTCCGGCCGGAGGGGAGGACGGATGGACGCAATCTTGATTCGCGGGGGACGGCCGCTTCGGGGTGAGGTCGAGGTCAGCGGCGCCAAGAACGCCGCCCTGCCGATCCTGTTCGCGTCGCTGCTCACGCCCGAGCCTTGCCGGATCGCCAACGTGCCGCGCGTCGTCGACTGCCGGACCACACAGAAGCTGCTCGGACAGCTCGGCGTCGAGACCGACGCCGACGAGAACGTGGTCACCTTGAAGGCCGAGACCATCACCGCCTTCGAGGCGCCGTACGACCTCGTCAAGACGATGCGCGCCTCGTTCCTGGCACTCGGCCCGCTGCTCGCGCGCTTCGGCGAGGCGCGCGTCGCGACGCCTGGCGGCTGCGCGATCGGCAGCCGGCCGGTGAACCTGCACCTGCGCGGCTTCGAGCGCATGGGTGCGACGATCAGCCAGAGCCACGGCTACGTCGAGGCGCGTGCGCCGCGCGACGCCGCCGGCCGCCCGCGACTGCGCGGCGCGCACATCGTGCTCGAGATGCCCTCGGTCGGCGCGACCGAGAACCTGATGCTCGCCGCGTCGCTCGCCGACGGCACGACCGTGATCGACAACGCCGCGCGCGAGCCGGAGATCGTCGACCTCGCGTGCGCGCTCGCCGCGATGGGCGTGACGATCCGCGGCGCGGGCAGCGCGACGATCGAGATCGACGGCCGCGAGGAGCTGCACGGCTTCACCCACGAGGTGATCCCCGATCGCATCGAGGCTGGCACGCACCTGATGGCGGTCGCGGCGGCCGGCGGCGACGTCTTCGTGCGGCACGCGCGCGCCGAGCACCTGACGCTCGTGCTCGAGAAGCTCGTCGAGGCCGGCGTCGAGATCGAGCCGCGTCCGGACGGAATCCGCGTGCGCAGCAACGGGCGCCTGACGAGCGTCGACATGCGGACGGCCGCGTACCCCGGCTTCCCGACCGACCTGCAGGCGCAGCTCATGGCGCTCATGTGCTTCGCCGAGGGCACGAGTGCGATCACCGAGACGATCTTCGAGAACCGCTTCATGCACGTGCAGGAGCTGGTGCGCATGGGCGCCGACATCCGCCTCGAGGGATCGAAGGCGGTGGTGCACGGCGTGCAGCGCCTCGAAGGGGCCCCGGTGATGGCGACCGATCTGCGCGCGAGCGTGTGCCTGGTGGTCGCGGCGCTGGGCGCGCAGAACACGACCAAGCTGCAGCGCGTCTACCACCTCGATCGCGGCTACGAGCGCATCGAGGAGAAGCTCGCCGGCATCGGTGCGTCGATCGAGCGCGTCCGCGAGGGCGACGGCGAGCAGGCGACGCCGGCGGCGGAGGGCGTCGAGCCGATCGCGGCCGTGCGCCGTGCGGTGCGGGCTCGTCCCGAGCGCGGTCCGCAGCCCGAGGCCGCGGCGGCGCCGGTCGCCGCGAAGGCGGGCAGACAGAAGGCGTCCGGGCAGAAGGTGCGGCTGCTGCGCATCGGCGAGTGACGCGCGGGTGAACCTGGTCTACCGAGCGGGCGAGCCCGCGTTCGCGCGCGTGCTCGCGCGGCTCCGGCGGCGCGGCGAGACCGCCGACGCCGGCGTCGAGCCCGCGGTGCGCGCGATCCTCGACGACGTACGCCGCCGCGGTGACCGCGCGGTCGCCGACGCGACCGCGCGCTTCGACCGCGTCCGGCTGAAGCCAGCCGAGCGCACGATCGAGCGTGCGCAGATGCGTTCCGCGCTCGACGCGCTGCCGAAGGCCGAGCTGCGCGCGCTGCGCCTCGCGGCGAAGCGCATCCGTGACTTCCACCGGCACCAGAAGGAGCGCTCGTTCCGCTACCGCGACGCGCTCGGCGTGACGCTCGGACAGGAGATCCGGCCGCTGCGCCGGGTCGGGCTCTACGTTCCCGGCGGGCAGGCGTTCTACCCGTCGTCGGTGCTGATGAACGCGCTGCCGGCGCGCGTCGCCGGCGTGAAGGAGATCGTCGCGGTGTCGCCGCCGCACGCGGGCGGCGAGTCGCCGGCGCTGCTCGCGGCGGCGTATCTCGCCAGCGTCGATCGGATCCACCGCGTCGGTGGCGCGCAGGCGGTCGCGGCACTCGCCTACGGCACGGCGACCATCCCGCGCGTCGACAAGATCGTCGGTCCCGGCAACATCTACGTCGCGACGGCGAAGCGGCTCGTGTCGGGCATCGTCGGCATCGACATGATCGCCGGACCGAGCGAGGTGCTGATCGTCGCCGACGCGCAGGCCGACGCGGAGCTCATCGCCGCCGACATGCTCGCGCAGGCCGAGCACGACGCCGACGCGAGCGCGATCGTGGTGACGCCGAGCGCGCGCCTCGCGGCCGCGGTCGAGCGCGCGCTCGACGAGCAGCTCGCGACCCTGCCGCGCGCGTCGCTCGCGGCGCGCGCGCTGCGCGCGAACGGCGCGATCCTGGTGGTGAAGAATCTCGACGCGGCGATCGCCCTCGCCAACGAGCTCGCACCCGAGCACCTCGAGCTCGCGCTGCGCGACGCAGCCCGCTATGTCGCGCGCATCGAGCACGCCGGCGCGATCTTCGTCGGCGAGAGCACGCCCGAGGCGTTCGGCGACTACCTCGCCGGTCCGAACCACGTCCTGCCGACCGGCGGCACGGCGCGCTTCTCGTCGCCGCTGGGCGTGTACGACTTCGTCAAGCGCACCAGCGTGATCCAGGCGCCGCCGCGCGCGCTCGCGCGGCTCGCCGAGCCGGTGCTCCGGCTCGCGAAGATGGAAGGCCTCGACGCGCACGGCGCCGCGGTCGCCCGCCGCGTGTCGCGGCGCGGCGCACCGACCGGACGCTGAAACGGCCGCAGGCGCGCGCGCCCGAACCACCGGGGTCGACCGCAGCACCTGCCGCGACCCCTCGTCGCCGGTGGCGCGAGATGGCAAGCGGTCGGCTCGCACCGCGCAGTAGATTCTCACCTTGTCGCGGCGCCGTCGTACCGCGACGACGTCCGGCCCAGGGGCCGGATGCGGCGCACGGCGCCGGTCAGCGTGAGGAGATGACGAACATGGTGAAGATCTTCGCCAGAGGACTGGTCGCGCTCGCGGCGCTCGTGTGTGCTCCGACCTGGGCAACGAGCGCCGACGAGAGCAAGATCGAGGAGGCGGTCGCGATCGCCACCGACGCGTACGTCTACGGCTACTCGCTGGTCACGACCGACGTGACGCGCGTTCAGATGAGCAACGTCGCGCAGATGGGCGAGACGACCGGACCGGTGAACCAGTTCATCAACGTGAAGCGCTACCCGCCGGCGGACTACCGCGGCGTGTCGGCGCCCAACGCCGACACGCTCTACTCGCTCGCCTGGCTCGACCTCGCCGAGCCGCAGGTGTTCAGCCACCCGGACATGGGCAAGCGCTACCACCTCTTCCCGATGGTGGACCTGTGGATGACCATCTTCGCGAGCCCAGGCTCGCGTACCGGGGACGGCAAGGCCGCGGACTACCTGATCACCGGGCCCGGCTGGAAGGGCGAGGTGCCGAAGGGGATGAAGCACATCTCCGCCGCGACCCGCTACATCGTGATCCTCGGCCGCACCTACGCCGACGGCACGGAGAAGGACTACGAGGCGGTCAACGCGCTGCAGGCGCAGTACAAGATCACGCCGCTCTCCTCGTGGGGCAAGCCGTTCACGCCGAAGGCGCCGCCGGTCGATCCGAACCCCGGCTTTTCGATGACCGACAAGCCGCAGCAGGCGATCCTGGCGCTCGGCACCAAGGGCTACTTCGACCTGATGACGAAGCTGATGTGTGAGGACGCGCCGGCCTACGCCGCCGATGCGCCCGCGCTGGCACGCTTCGCGAAGATCGGGATCGAGCCGTGCAAGCCGTTCGCGATCGACACGCTCGCCCCGGATCTGCAGGCGGCACTGGCGGATCTACCGAAGACGGCGCTCGCGAAGATCGACGCCAACCAGGCGAGCCTGGGCAAGATGGTCGACGGCTGGCTGATCACCAAGGGGCTCGGCGTCTACGGCACCGACTACATGAAGCGCGCGGTCGTCGCGGCGTTCGGCTGGCCGGCCAATCTGCAGGAGGACGCCGTCTATCCCTACACGCTGATCGACGCCGACGGGCAGAAGCTGACCGGAGCGAACAAGTACACGCTCACCTTCGCCAAGGGCCAGACGCCGCCGGTGAACGGCTTCTGGTCGATCACCATGTACATGATCGACGAGGGCTGGTGGTTCGTGCCGAACGCGCTGAACAAGTTCACGGTGAGCCCGCGCGACGACCTGAAGGCGAATCCCGACGGCTCGATCACGCTCTACTTCCAGAAGGACTCGCCGGGGAAGGACAAGGAGTCGAACTGGCTGCCGGCACCGGCGGGCGAGTTCATCCCGATGCTCCGCATGTACTGGCCGAGCGAGAAGAGTCCTTCGATCCTCGACGGCACCTGGACGCCGCCGAAGGTGGTGAAGGTGAGCTGAGCGACGACGCGTCGATCGCGTCCTGCCGCGCCTGAAACCGGCGGCAGGGCGCGTCGGCGTGCCGAGCCGTTCCTCCACGACGCTGCAACCGGCAGCGGGTGCGGTCGTCTCGCGCCGCAGGGGGCGGTGTGTCAATACTCCGCCCATGGCACGTACGACGTCGACGCGCGTTCGGAAGCTCTCTGGGGTCGCCTCGCGCGCGGTCCGGACCGGGCAGAGCGGCAAGGATCCGGGCGGTGCCGGCCAGCCCCGTAGGGGTGAGATCGAGCGCACCACCAAGGAGACCAGCGTCCGCGTCGCGCTCGCTCTCGACGGTACGGGCAAGAGCGAGGTCGCGACCGGCGTGCCGTTCCTCGACCACATGCTCGACCTGTTCACCAAGCACGGCCTCTTCGACCTCACCGTGCAGGCGACCGGCGACCTCGAGATCGACCAGCACCACACCGTCGAGGACGTTGGCCTGACGCTCGGGCAGGCGTTTCGCGCGGCACTCGGCGACAAGAAGGGAATCCGCCGCTTCGGCCAGTCGACGGTGCCGCTCGACGAGTCGCTGGTCTCGGTGGTGGTCGATCTCAGCGGCCGGCCGTACCTCGTCTACGAGCTCGAGCCCGGGCGCGAGCGTGTCGGCGACTTCGACACGAGCCTCGTGCACGACTTCCTGCTCGCTTTCGTCAACGAGCTGAAGCTCAACCTGCACGTCGACTGCATCCGCGGCCGCAACCCGCACCACATGATCGAGGCCGCGTTCAAGGGCCTCGGCCGCGCGCTCGACCAGGCGACGCAGCTCGACCCGCGCGTCAGCGGCGTTCTCTCGACCAAGGGCGTGCTGTGAGACCGATCATCGACGAGATCGCGCTCGTGAGCTCGATCGTCGACGAGATCGCGCTCGTGAGACCGATCGTCGGCGAGGTCGGGCGGTGATCGCGATCGTCGACTACGGCGTCGGCAATCTGCGGAGCTGCGCGAAGGGCCTCGAGCGCGCCGCGGCCGACGCACGGCTCGAGGTCGACGTGCGCGTCAGCAGCGGCGCCGCCGAGATCGAGAGCGCGCACGCGGTCGTGCTGCCGGGTGTCGGCGCGTTCGGGCACTGCATGTCGAGCCTCGCCGAGTCGGGTCTGACCGACGTCGTGCTGCGCGCGGTGGCGAGCGGCAAGCCGTTCCTCGGCATCTGCGTCGGCATGCAGATCCTGTTCGAGGAGAGCTCCGAGTTCGGTCCGGTCGCAGGGCTCGGCGTGCTGCCGGGCAAGGTGGTGCGGTTCCGGTCGCGCGACGTGAAGATCCCGCACATGGGCTGGAACGCGCTGTCGATCAAGCAGCGAACTCCGGCGCTAGACGGCTTCGCCGACGGGACCTACGTCTACTTCGTGCACTCGTACTACGCCGAGCCGTTCGATCCGGCGCTCGCCGCCGCGACCTCAACCTACGGCAGCGAGGAGTTCACCGCGGCGGTCGCGCGCGACAACCTGTTCGCGACCCAGTTCCACCCCGAGAAGAGCCAGCACGCGGGGCTCGCGTTGCTCGGCAACTTCGTGCGCGCGGCGAGCGGGCCCACGCAGGTCGCGGTCCACGCGTGAGGACGTTCGACGTCATCCCGGCGATCGACCTCAGGGGCGGTCGCTGTGTCCGGCTGCGCCAGGGCGACTTCGGCGCCGAGACGCAGTACGGCGACGATCCGGTCGCGATGGCGCGGCGCTGGGAAGGCGAGGGCGCGCGTCGCCTGCACGTCGTCGACCTCGACGGCGCGGCGAAGGGGGAGCGCGCGCACGGCTCGGTGATCGGCCAGATCTGCGCCGCGCTGTCGATCCCCGTCGAGGTCGGCGGCGGGCTGCGCGACCTGGACAAGATCGCGAGCGTGCTCGACGCGGGGGCTGCGTGGGCGATCCTCGGCACCGCGGCGGCGGCGAGTCCCGACGTGCTCGACGCGGCGTGCAGGAAGTACCCGGGCCGCATCGCCGTCGGCATCGACCAGCGCGACGGCAAGGTCGCGGTCGACGGCTGGCTCGGCGACAGCGAGGCGACGGCGATCGAGATCGCGCGCCGCGCCGAGCACGCCGGCGCGGCGGCGATCGTCTTCACCGACATCCGCCGTGACGGCACCGGTCTCGGCGCGAACCTGCAGGCGACGCTCGAGTTCGCGCGCGCGCACAAGGTGCCGGTCGTGGTGTCGGGCGGCGTCGCGCGGCTCGACGACGTGCGCGCGGCGCGCGCCGCGTTCGACGCCGGCGAGAACCTGCGCGGCGTCATCGTCGGACGCGCGCTCTACGAGAACGAGATCCGGCTCGCCGACGCGGTCGCGGTCGCGTACCCCGAGGGCCGCTGAGTTGCTCGCGCGACGCATCATCCCGTGCCTCGACGTGAAGGGCGGCCGGGTGGTGAAGGGCGTGAGCTTCGTCGACCTGCGCGACGCGGGCGACCCGGTCGAGGCGGCGACGCGCTACGACCGCGAGGGGGCCGACGAGCTGTGCTTCCTCGACATCACCGCGTCGCACGAGCAGCGCGGCATCATCCTCGACGTCGTTCGCGCCACCGCCGAGCGCTGCTTCATGCCGCTCACCGTGGGCGGCGGGGTGCGCACGATCGACGACATCCGCGCGCTGCTGCGGGCAGGCGCGGACAAGGTGTCGATCAACACCGCTGCGGTCGCCGAGCCGGAGTTCGTCGCGCGTGCCGCCGAGCGCTTCGGCGCGCAGTGCATCGTGGTCGCGATCGACGCGAAGCAGGTGGCGGCCGGTCGCTGGGAGGTATTCACGCACGGCGGGCGCAAGCCGACCCGGCTCGACGCGGTCGAGTGGGCGCGCCGCATGACCGGCAACGGCGCCGGCGAGATCCTGCTCACCAGCATGGACCGCGACGGCACGCGCGACGGCTACGACCTCGGCCTCACGCGCGCGGTCGCCGACGCGGTGGAGGTGCCGGTGATCGCGTCGGGCGGCGCGGGCGGCGTCGAGCACCTCTACGACGCGCTGGTCGAGGGCCACGCGAGCGCCGTGCTCGCGGCGTCGATCTTCCACTACGAGGAGCACGCGATCCGGCACTGCAAGGAGTACCTGCGGGATCGCGCCGTCCCGGTGCGACTGTGAGCACCTGAGCCGCCCGCCGACGGAAGGGATGACGATCGCGACGGCGCCGCACGGGAGCCCTCCGGAAGAGGCGGAGCCGCCGGGGCTGCGAGTCCGGGTGGGCGTCGTCTCGCTGCTGGTGAGCGTCGTCCTGCTCGCCGTCAAGTACGTCGCCTACCTGCACACGGGCTCGGCGGCGATCCTGTCCGACGCGCTCGAGTCGATCATCAACGTCGTCGCCGCGGCGTTCGCCGTGGGCTCGCTGCGGATCGCGACGCGACCGCCCGACCGCGGCCATCCCTACGGCCACGGCAAGATCGAGTACTTCAGCGCGGCCTTCGAGGGTGGGCTGATCGCCTTCGCCGCGCTGCTCATCGTCTGGTACGCGGTCCGCGACCTGGTGCGCGGCGCCGAGATCGCCGACATCGAGCTCGGGCTCGCGCTGACGACCGCCGCCGGGCTCGCGAATGCCGCGCTCGGCTGGTTCCTGCTGCGCGCCGGGAAGAAGCACCGCTCGATCACGCTGGTCGCCGACGGGCACCACGTCCTGTCCGACTTCCAGACGAGCCTCGGCGTGGTGGTCGGCCTCGTGCTGGTGAAGCTCACCGGGCTCGCCTGGTTCGACCCGGCGGCAGCGCTGCTCGTCGGCCTGAACCTCGCCCTCACCGGCTACCGGCTGGTGCGCGAGGCGGCCGGCGGCCTCCTCGACGAGGAGGACGCCACCCTGATCGCGCGCCTGGTGGGTGCGTTCGAGCAGGTGCGTTTCCCCGGCATCATCCGTCTCCACCGGCTGCGTGCCATCCGCTCCGGCCGCGAGGCGCACGCCGACGCGCACCTCATCGTCCCCGAGTTCTGGAGCGTCGAGCAGGCGCACGACGCGTCGGTCGAGCTCGAGCGGCGGATCTTCGCGCTGCCGGCGATCGACGGCGAGATCGTCTTTCACGTCGATCCCTGCATGCGGGCTCTCTGCTCGAGCTGCGACATGGTCGACTGCGCGGTGCGTGAGCGCGCCTTCGTCGCGCGGCCGCGGCTGACGGTCGACGAAGCGACGCGCGGCGACGTCCTGCCCGACCTGCGCGACGGCGCGGACGACGAGAGGTCGGTGGGTGGAGGTGCGCGCCGCCCCACGGAGGTCTCGTCGTGACCACTCGGGGGAGCGAGCCGCGGGTGCGTCCACGCCGCAGTCGGCTGCTCGCCTCGATGCTGTCGGGGCTGTTCCCCGGGCTGGGGCAGGTCTACAACGGCGACCCGCTGCGCGCGCTCGCGTTCGCCGCAGCCGGTGCGTTCACCGGCCTGGGGCCGTGGAACCCGCTCGAGGTCGAGATCGACCCCGCCGACCCGGCCTCCGGTCTGCGCAACGTGCTGCTCGCGTCGGTCCCTTTCCTCTTGGTCGCGCTTTGGTCGGCGGTGGACGCGTGGGGCCGCGCCGGCACGCGCGCTGCCTGAGCGACCCGGCGCACCGCGGCTCAGGCGGTCGCGCGCGCGTACTCGCCGGAGCGCAGCGCGCGCCGGTACTCGATCGGCGCGAGCGACGTCCAGCGGCGGAAGGCACGCGTGAAGTGCGCCGGGTCCGAGTACCCGGTTGCCAGCGCGACGTCGATGATCTTGACGCCGTCGTCGCGCAGAAGCTCGGTCGCGATGCGCAGCCGCACGCGGTCGACCAGCTCCGAGAAGCTCACGCCCAGCTCGGTCAGCCGGCGCTGCAGCGTGCGCACGCTGCAGCCGGCCGCTCTCGCTGCGGCGGCGACGTCGATCTGGTCGGTCTCGAGGAGGCTCGAGATCACCACGTCGAGCGAGGCGAGGAAGTCCGCGGGGAGCGCGCTCCCGAGCTGGTCGTCGAGCGGCGCCGGCGCGACCGGTCGTGGCAGGGGACGCGCGAGCCAGAGGCGCGGAAACGTCACGCTCGTCACCGGTCGGCCGACGTCCACGGTCGCGTTCGCGAACGCCTCGATCCCGTCGAGACGGGCCGGCTCCGAGCTCTGCAGCTCGATGCGCTCGGGGCGCCAGTCCGCTCCTGCGACCGTGCGCAGCAAGCCGATCATCAGGGCGACGGTCAACAGGTCGGCCTGGCGGAACTGCCGCTCGTTGCCGGCGAAGCGTCTGCAGAGGCGGACCGAGTCGCCCTGCGCGCTGGTCCAGTACTGCGCACCCGAGTTGTGGCGCACGACGCCGTAGCGCGCGGCCTCGAGCGCCGCGTGCAAGGTCGGAGCGCGCGCGATCGACTGGCCGAACGCGCCGATTCCCTCGATGCCCGCTCGGCGCGCGATGCGCACGCCGAAGTCGTCCATTCCCTGGTCGGCCGCGGTTCGCTCGAGGAAGTCGCGCACGGCGTTGAACGGCACGAGCCGCTCCGGCCCGACGTGGGCGAGCGGCGGCAGGCCCGCGCGACGCCACAGGCGCTCCAGGGGCACGCCGAGCTCGACCAGCAGGCCGACCGCTGCGAGCGCGGGCCCGCCGCGGATCAAGGCGATCGGCTTCGTGTTCATGCTGCGTCGGACCTGCGCGCGGACTTCACCTCGATGGAGAAAAGTTCGTCGGATGGCAAGTCCCCGGAGCACTTCGTGAGCCAAGAAGTAGGCAGGCTTCGCCCCGCGATCCGCCCGGGATCCTGGCCGGGCGATTCCCCACGCGTGCGTACGCGCACGGCGGATCTTCCGGCAGGTGGGAAAGCGCGGCCGCGTGGCGCATCCGGGCAAGCAGCGTCCGGCGTGGCCCCTAAGATGCATCCGGGTTCCGGGCGAACGGCCGTGGAGCGAAGCGTGCATACAAAGGTTGCCTCCTGGCTCTCCCTCTGGCTATGGGCTCTGCTCGCGGCGTGGATGGTCATCACCCTCCGCCTGCGCTAGTGGTGCGGCGTCGGGTCTGACGAGGCCGCTCGAGAAGGCACGAGGCCGGAGCGCCACTCGATGAAGAAGCCGTGGGATAGCCGCATCGCGGCGCAGCTCGTTCGCCCGCTGCACGCGACGCGTCTGCACCCGAACCATCTGACGACCCTCGGCCTCGTGACCGGGCTGTCGGCGGCGGCTCTCTATGCGCGCGGTGGCACCGCGGCGAGCGTCGGGGGCGTGCTGCTGATCGCGACCATGGTGATCGACCACGCCGACGGCGAGCTCGCGCGCGCGACCGGCAAGACCTCGTCGTTCGGCCATGCCTACGACCGCATCGTCGACCTGGTCGTCAAGCTGAGCACCTTTCTCGGCATGGGCATCGGGTTGCGCGGCGGTCCGCTCGGACGCTGGTCGATCGTCCTCGGCGGCGCCGCGGGGCTCGCGCTGCTCGCGATCTTCAACGCACGCAGCGCGCTCGCACGCCGGCGCCCGGCCGCCGAGGCGTTCCACCAGCCCTCGTTCGCGGGCTTCGAGATCGAGGACATCCTCTACCTGATCGCTCCGGTCACCTGGCTCGGCGGGCTGTCCTGGTTCGTGGTCGCCGCCGGGATCGGGGCGCCGCTGTTCGCTGCGTGGTCGGGGTGGCTGCTGTGGCGTGCGATCGCGGCCGATCGGGCTCGCGCAGCGGACCTCGCTCCTGCCGCGACGTCGGCTCCGGTGCCGGTGCGCGCGCCGGTCGTGCCCGTGGCGATGCGGCCGGGGCTCGCGGTCGGCATCGCGGTGTTCACGGCGCTCGTCGTCTATCACGGCGTCGGCGAGCTCGCGTCGATGCTGGCGCACGCGGGCTTCGGCCTGGTCCTGGTGGCGGCATACCATCTCCTGCCACTGCTACTCGACGCGCTCGGCTGGCGGAGCCTGCTCCCGCCCGGGGAGCGTCCGGGGCTGCGCACCTTCGTCCGCACGCGCTGGATCGGCGAGTCGGTGAACGGGCTCCTGCCGGTGCTGCAGATCGGTGGGAACGTGGTCAGGGCGCGGCTGCTCGGCGCAGCGGGCGTGGCGGGCCCGCGCGCCGGAGCGAGCGTCGTCGTGGACGTGACGACCCTCCTCGCCTCGCAGCTCCTGTTCAGCGCCGCGGGGATCCTGCTCCTGCTCGCGCACACCGGCGGCGCGCACGTCGTCCGCGCGGTCGTCGCCGGCGCGCTCGTCATGACGAGCCTCGCGGCCGCTTTCGTGGTCGCACAGCGCGCCGGGCTCTTCGGCCGCGTCGCGCGGGCGCTGGCGCAGATCGGTCGCGGCCTGGGCACGCAGCTCGCGCTCGACGGTGCAGCGCTCGACGTCGAGGTGCGGCGGCTGCACGCCGAGCGCCGCCGTCTCGCCGCCTCGGTCGGCTGGCACTTCGCGAGCTGGATCGCGGGCACGGGCGAGGTCTGGCTCGCGCTCGCGTTTCTCGGCCACCCCGTCGACTGGACGACCGCGCTGCTGCTCGAGAGCCTCGGGCAGGCGATCCGCGCCGCGGCCTTCGCGGTGCCGGGGGCGCTCGGGATCCAGGAGACCGGCTTCGTCGTGCTGGGCGGCGCGCTCGGACTCGCCCCCGAAACGTGCCTCGCACTGTCGCTCGCCAAGCGCGCGCGCGAGCTGCTGCTGGGCGTGCCCGGCCTGGTCGCGTGGCAGACGGCGGCGTCGCTGCGCGCGTTCGAAGAGACGCCTCCCGCGGCGGAGGTCGTGAGGGAAGCGAACCCATGATTCCAGCCCGCAGCCCGCGGCCCGCCCTCGTGCGCGCCCTGAATCGCGGTGGACGCACGATCGCCCGGACCGGTGTCTCGCTCGTCCGGCTCGACGCGGACCACCTGCTCGCCGCCGCGTGCCGGCGGACGGGGCTCGACGACTACGGCGACGCGGCGTTCCGCGAGCCGTTCGAGCGCGTCGTCCGGTCGCTCGACGGCGAGGCCCGGCTCAACCTCGTCGGCCGCATCGCCGCGCGCCAGGATCTGCTCCGCCTGCTGTCGAACCGCCTGCGCATGATCGACGACGCGAAGCGCCACCCCGAGATCCTCGCCGGGGAGATCCGCCGTCCGATCTTCGTCACCGGCCTGCCGCGCACGGGCACCACGCTGCTGCACGGGCTTCTCGCCCAGGATCCGGCGAGCCGCGCACCGCTCACCTGGGAGATGATGTACCCGTCGCCGCCGCCGCGGCGGGGGAGCGGCCGGCGCGACCGGCGCGTCGTCCTCGCCGAGCGGCAGATTCGCTGGTTCCACCGCCTGTCGCCGGAGTTCCGCACCATCCACCCGACGGGCGCCGAGCTGCCGGAGGAGTGCCTGGTGATCGCGAGCCATGCGTTCGCGAGCTTCCAGTTCCAGACCATGTACGACGTGCCGTCGTACGAGAGCTGGCTCGAGCAGCAAGATCTGCGGCCGTCCTACCACTGGCACCGTCGCTTCCTGCAGCACCTGCAGTGGCGATCTCCGGCCGAGCGCTGGGTGCTGAAGGCGCCCGCGCACCTGTTCGGCTTCGAGGCGCTGTTCGACGCCTATCCCGACGCCGGCATCGTGCTCACCCATCGCGCGCCGCTCGAGGTCGTCGGCTCGCTCGCGAGCTTGACGGTGTCGCTGCGCGGCACCTTCAGCGACGCCGTCGATCCTGTCGCGGTCGGCGCCGAGATGACGCAGCGCTGGCACGGCGCGCTCGCCTTCGCGCTGCAGGCGCGGGACGCGGGGCGCGTGCCGGCGGAGCGCGTGGTCGACGTCCTGTACGCCGAGCTGCTGCGCGATCCGATCGGCGTCGTGGACCGCATCTACCGGAGCTTCGGACTCGACCTCACGCCGGAGATCGAGGCGCGCATGCGCGCCTTCCTCGCCGCGAACCCGAAGGACAAGTCGGGTCGCCATCGCTACACGCTCGCGGAGTTCGGTCTCGACGCGCCCACGGAGAGCGCACGCTACGGCGACTACGCCCGGCGTTTCGGCCTCTGATCCGGCCTGTCCGATGATCGCCGTGTTCGGAAACGAGCTGCGCATGCTGCTGCGCGACCGCGGCGCGATCGTGTGGCTGCTGCTCGGCCCGGTGCTGGTGATGTCGGTGATCTCGGCGGCGCGCTACCAGAGCGGGCAGCGCCCGCGCTTTCTGGTTCCCGTCGTGGACGAGGACCAGGGCCCGGTCGCGCGCACCTTCGTCAAGCTGCTCGGCGAGCGCGTCGACGTCGTCGAGCTCGACCGCGCGGCTGCGGAGTCGCTGGTGCGCGACGAGAACCGCGCCGCCGCGGCGATCGTCTTCCCGCCCGGCCTCAGCAAGAGCTACCTGCAGGGCCGGCCGCGCGACATCCTTCTGCTCACCGATCCGGCGGAGCCGGTCGGGCTCGGTCGCCTGAAGGTCGCGCTGCTCTTGATGGGCCGTGACGCCGCGGCGCTCGCCGACCCGATCGCCGAGCCGCGTCTCGAGGTGGTCGAGCAGAACCTCACCGGCGGCCAGATCTCGCGCAAGTCGCACGAGCAGAACGTGCCCGGCTTCGCGATCATGTTCACGCTGCTGTCGGTGACGTACGGGACGGCGTCCGCGCTCCAGCTCGACGCACGCGCCGGAACGCTGGCGCGGCTCCTGATCGCGCCGGTCGGCTTCGGCCGCATCCTGCTCGCCAAGGTCGCGCTGCGCGCCGCGAGCGGCGCGGTGCAGCTGCTCGCGCTGCTCGCGTGGGGCTGGCTCGTGTTCGACGTCTCGCTCGGCTCGTCGCTCGCGGCGCTGCTGCTGGTGGTCGTCGCGACGGCGTTCACGGCGGCGGCGCTCGGTACCCTGGCGGCCGGAATCGGCCGCAGCGCGCAGCAGGTCCTGCCGCTGACGCTCGCGCTGGTGCTGCCGCTGTGCGCGATCTCCGGCCTGTGGTGGCCGCTGCACGGGGCGCCGTCGTGGATGCAGGCGCTCTCCACGTTCGCGTTCCCGAGCTGGGCGATGGCGGGGATCACCGACCTGGTGCTGCGCGACCGCGGGCTCGCCGCCGTGCTGCCCGAGACGGCGGTGCTCTTCGGCCAGGGCCTGCTGCTCCTGGTGGTCGGTCTGGGGCTGTTCCGCCGTCAGCTCGCGAGCCGTTGACGGTCGGGCGGGAGAACGGCTCAGAGGTCGAACAGAAAGACGCGCAGGCCGAGCGAGACGAACAGAGCGTCGAGGTTGCCGCGCAGCGGCGCGCCGCCGTCGATCGTGAGCGTGTGCCCGCGTGACAGCACGTACTTCGCCTCGAGCCCCAGCGCGATGTCGCGCGTGACGAAGTAGTCGAGCCCGGCGCCGAGCGCGCCGATCACGGCGAAGCCGTTGCCGTCGAGCTCGACGCCCGCGTGGCCCGCGTCGTTGACCTCGACGGACTCCACCCCGACGCCGCCCAGCACGTACGGGTCGAGCCGCGGCTCGCCCGTCGGCACGTGCAGCCGCGTCTGCAGGAGGACCGGGAAGACCGCGTACTCGGCCTTGCCCGTGGCTCCCGGCGCACGCAGGGTGAGCTCGTAGTTCGAGCCCGACAGCTCGAGGTCGAGCACCGGACCGAGCTGCGCTCCGATGGAGACGGAGAACAGCGGTGCGAGGTTGCTGCCGAGCATCTCCTGCTCGGGCGCGGTCGCGACGCCGGGAAACGCGCTGCCCGGGATGCGCAGCGCAGCGCCGAAGCGGGCGCTCAGGTAGAAGCGCCGGGTCGCGCGGATCGCGGCGATCGCCCCCGGATCGGGGTCCGACTCGGGGTAGAAGGCGCGCAGGCCGAAGGTCAGCACGCCGACGTCCATGTCGATGCGCTGCTCGGTACCGCTCGCGTCGAAGCTCTTGGCGCCGGTCATCAGGTACTTCCCCTCGACGCCGAGCGCGATGTCGTCGCTGACGTAGTACTCGACACCACCGCCGACCACGCCCATGAAGCGCACGCTCGTCAGGTCGCCGCTGCCCGCCCACGTGGTCGGGACGTTGGCGTCGTTGATCTGCGCGAACGCGATCCCGCCGCCGCCGAGGAGGTAGGGCACGAGGCGGTCCTCGAGCAGCGGATAGCGGGCACGGATCTGCGGCAGCAGACCGAGCACGCCGAGCTCCCCGATGCGCCCCTGGCTCGGGGTGTCGAGGAAGAGCTCGTACGCGTCCGCCGAGAGCTCGACGCCGAGGTGGCGATCGAAGCTGGCGCCGAGCGCGACGCTGGCGACGTCGTTCGCCTTGGTGATCGGGTTGCTCTCGCCGATGCGGACGCCGAGGTACACGCGCGGCCGGTCGGAATCGGCGGCGTGGGCGAGGGGCGTGGCCAGGAAGACGAGCGCGAGCGTCGGAAGGACGATCCAGCCCGAGACGCGCCGGCCGCGCGCGCCTTCGCGTCGTGCTTCGCCTCGCCTCGAGCCTCTCGACATTTCGAGCACGTATGGGTCTTACCAAGATTCGTGAACGGAAGAAGAACGTGTGTGCCCCTCGGGGTGCTCGAGGGCACGGCTCTGACGCTCCCGCGTGGCGTCTGCGGGCAAGCCCGGGCCGAAGGGCGGTGATAAGGACGGGCGCTCGACGCAGGCAGGAGGAGGCATGGAGGCGAATCGTAGAAGCGTACGTCGATGGGCGGTGCGCACCGTGTGCGCGCTGAGCCTCGGGTGCACGATCGTCGGTCCGCAGACCGGCGGTGCGCAGGAGCCCGTGCCCGTCCGCGCGGAGCCCGCGTCCAAGGACGGCGTCGCGGGGCCCTGGACGATCCAGGCCGCGCTGTACCTGTGGCTGCCGGAGGTGCAGGGCACGGTGGGAGCGCGCGGCGCGACGGCCGACGTGGACGTCGACTTCGGCAACCTGTTCGACCTCATGGGGAACGGCCAGCTCTTCGCCTCCGGTGGGCACGTCGAGGTCGGCTACGAGCGCTTCTCGTTCTTCCTCGATGCCTTCGGCGGCACGGCGCGACCGTCGAGCGACGTCACGGTGCAGCGCCGCCCGACGCTCACCGGCACCGCCGACCTCACGCTGAACTTCGCGTTCTTCGAGTTCGGCCCGGCCTACCGCGTGCTCGACTGGCCGCGCGGCGGCCCCGGCCGGCCGATCGCCCTCGATCTGCTCGCGGGCGGGCGCTTCATGTACTTCTACCAGTCGATCACGCTGCGCGGCAGCGGCGGTCGGCTCGGACGCTACGGGAACGCGACCAGCGAGTGGGTGGATCCGTTCGTCGGCGGTCGCTTCTCGGTGCCGCTCGTCGGCGACCTCGATGTCCTCTTCCGCGGCGACATCGGCGGCTTTGGCGCCGGCTCGCAGCTCGCGTGGAACCTGATCGGCGGCTTCCAGTACGCGCTGCCGTGGCACCCCGGCGGAGCGAGCACCTCGCTCGTCGCGGTCTACAAGGCGCTCGACTTCGACTACGAGTCCGGCAGCGGGTCGGACGAGATCGTGACGAAGCTCAACCTGCGGGGGCCTGCGCTCGGGCTGCTCGTGGAGTTCTGAGGTCGTTCCGGGAAGGCGCAGATGCCCGGACCGTCGACGACCCTGCCGGGTCCGACCGAGGTGCGGCTCCACGCGCTCGGCGCTCGGGTCGAGGTCCTGCAGCAGCACCTCGGTGCGAGCCGCGCGCAGTCGGAGCGGCTCGTGCGCTTCCGTCTCGACGAGCTCGGCGACGCGGTCGGCCATCTCGTGGTCGCCGCGCGGGATTCGCTCGGCTCGCGCGCGGCGCTCGACGGCCCGGCCGTCGAGATCGCGCGCCTGCTCGCGGCCCCCGTGGGACACGTCGCCGGCGCGCTCGACGCCCGGCGCGACCGCATCGCGGATGCCGCGGCGATGCTGCACGGAGACCTGGTCGCGGCCTTCGCGCGTTCCGGGCGGCGCTTCGACCTCGGTGTCCTCCGGGCCGTGCGGCGCTACCAGCAGGCCTACGAAGCCGCCCACGCCGAGCTTTCGATCGCAGCGGCGTGCCGTCGGCTCGAGTCGGGCTACCACGGCGAGCGGCTCGTGGCGCGACGCCGCGAGCTCGTCGCACAGGTCCAGGCGCTGAAGTCCCAGCTCGATGCACGGCGTCTCGACCTCGCCGTGCACCGCGAGCGCTCGGCGACGCTGTGGCGCTCGCTCGACGCCGCGCTTCGCGAAGGGGTCGAGGTGGTCGGCGTGGCTCTCGAGCGGCTGCTCGTGCCGGAGGCGCCGTCGCGGGCTCGCGTCGTGGCGCGCGCGGGCAAGACGAAGCAGGGCCGGGGGCGTACGAAGCGCTCGAGCGAGTAGCCGCGGCGAACGCGGACTCGAAGGGGGCGTCCGATGCGCGGCCAGAGGTTCGAGACCAAGTCTTCGCTCTTCGCGGGCATGCTGCTGGCGGCGCTGGCGGTACCGGGGGCGACGTGTGCGGCCGATGCGGGCGCCGTAGCGCTCGACACCCGGCCTCCGGCCGAGGCGCTGGAGCCGCGCGCGATCGAGGTCCTGAAGGCGTCGAGCGCTCGCCTGGCCGGGGCGCGGACGATCTCGTTCACGGCGACGGCCGAGTATGAGAGCCCGTCGCGGCTCGGGCCGCCGCTGGTCTACGCGACGCTCTCGAACGTGACGCTGCAGCGTCCGGACAAGCTGCGCGTGATCACACCAGCCGACGGGCCGCCGTCGGAATTCTACTACGACGGCAAGGTCATGATGGCCTATGCCCCCGTCGAGGATCTGGTCGCCGTGGCGAGCGCGCCGCCGACGATCGACGCGGCCCTGCGTCAAGCCTACGAGTCGGCGGCCATCTACTTCCCCTTCACCGACGTGCTGGTCGCCGACCCGTACGGCGACCTGGCGCCGACGCTGCGCAAGGCATTCTACATCGGCCAGTCCAAGGTCGTCGGCGGCACCACGACCGACATGATCGGCATCGTCACCGACGACCTGTTCGGACAGATGTGGATCGGCGCCGAGGACAGGCTGCCGCGCGCCTACCGCGTGACCTATCTCGACGATCCGGCGCGACTCCGCCAGGCGGTGGTGTTCTCCGGCTGGCGGCTCGACGGCGAGATCGATGCCGGCGCGTTCGCGTCGGCGAAGGCGTCGGCGGCGAAGCAGATCCCGTTCGCGCGACCGGATCCGCAGCCGCCCGCGGAGGTCCTCGACGCGATCGAGAAGGCGCCGGCGAAGCCGGCCAAGCGCTCGAAGTGACGCGGGTCGGAAGGAGCACGACGTGAGGACGTACTTCGCGATGGTCTTGACGCTCGCCGTCGTGGCGGGTGCGTGCGGCGACGCCTTCGCCTGGGCACACGCCGGCCCGCGCGGCTTCGCCTCGGGGGGCGGTGGCTCCTGGGATGCCCACGGCTTCCGCGGCGGCTCCGCTTCGGGCGGTGACGGCTCGTGGAACGCGAGCGGCTTCCGCGGCGGCTCGGCGTCCGGCGGCGACGGCTCGTGGAACGCCACCGGCTACCGCGGCGGCACGGCCTCGGGCGGCGATGGCTCGTGGAATGCGCACGGCGCCGACGGCGGCTCCGCTTCGGGGGGTGACGGCTACTGGCACGGGACGAGCGCCAGCGGCACGACCGCGTACGGCGGATACAATCGCTACTACGGCGGTACGTACACGACCTATCACCCGCCGACGGTGGTCAACTCGTACTATGGCGGCGGCTGCTACGACTGCGGCGGCTGGAACACCGCGGGCGCGGCCGCGGCCGGGCTCGCCGCGGGCGCGGTGATCGGCGCCGCGGGCGCGAGCGCCGCGTCGTCGAACGCGTACGCGGCGGGCTACGCCGCCGGCAGCACCCAGTACCCGGTCGGCTCGATCTACACGACGCTGCCCGCGGGTTGCGTCTACACGCCGGAGGCCGGTCCCAACTACTACAAGTGCGGCGGCGGCGTGTGGCTCAGCCCCGCGTACGGCGCGAACGGCGTCTACTACCGCGTCATTCCGGCGCCCTGACGCGCGGCTGCGACGACGAGCACGGAGAAACGGCGCCTGACCGGCGCAGAGGGAGGAGACGATGAGCACCATCGTACGGATGGCCGCGTGCGTCGCGGCGATCACGATCGGCTCGGGCTGCGCGAGCCAGCAGCAGATGCTCGCGAGCAAGCAGACGATGGCGATGCAGACCGCGGCGAGCCGCGGCCAGTTCGAGATGAACTGCCCGCAGGCGACACCGGTCCTGCTGTCGCAGGAGATGACCCAGCCGGCGCTGCAGGCGCCGATCGCGATGGGCATCGAGCGCGGCGAGTACACGATCGGCGTCGAGGGGTGCGGCCAGCGCAAGACGTACGTCGTGATCTGCCCGGAGGGTGGCGAGAGCTGCTTCGCGGCGGACTCGGGCTCGGTCGGACAGGCCCTCGAGCAGCGCTGACCCCGACGCCTCGAGATCGTCGGACGGCGGGTGGCGTGTCGCGTAGAGGGGCGCGGCGTCGTGAAGCCATCGCACGAAGGAAGTGGAGGGGACGATACATGAAGAAGAATCTCGGACGCGGAGCCGGCACCGGCGCTCTCGCACTCACCGCGCTCACGCTCGGCGGCTGCGTCATGGCCAGCACCTACAACAACATGCTCGCGCAGCAGCAGGCGATCGAGGCTGCGCTGCGCGACGAGATCGCCGCCGACCAGGTCGAGATCCGCCAGCTGCAGAACGGCATCCGGGTGCGGATGTCGAGCGACCTGCTGTACAGCTCGGGGTCGGTCGAGCTCACGTCGCAGGGCAGGGCGGCGCTCGACAAGGTCGCGCCGCAGCTCGCGCAGTCGGCGGCGCAGAGCTTCCAGGTCGACATCGTCGGCAACACCGACAACGTGCCGATCGGCAGCGAGCTGATCTCGCGCTACCCGTCGAACTGGGAGCTCGCCGCGGCCCGTGCGACGGTGGTCGTGCGACACCTGCAGGAGCACGGCGTGAACCCGCACCGGATCGTCGCGATCTCGAACGGCCAGTATCACCCGGTCGCGTCGAACGACACGACGGAGGGACGCGCGCAGAACCGGCGCACGGACCTCCTGCTGCGCCCCGAGACGCCGCCGCAGTGATCCCGCGCGAGCGTGCGCCGCTGCCCACGACGCGCGCGGCGCGGCTCGGCGGATTTGCGGTGGCCGGCGTCGAGGTGCTTGGGTGGCGCCGTGCCTGACCCGAGCTCTGCCGTCCCTGCTCTCATCGCCTGCCCGGACTGCGATCTGCTGCAACGCCTGCCCCGGCTGGCGCCGGGCGAGGCGGCGCGCTGCCCGCGCTGCGACGCGACCCTGCGCCGCCGCGGCAAGGACGTCCTCGAGCGGACGCTCGCGCTCACCGTCGCGGCGGCGGTCCTGTACCTGATCGCCAACGTCGCACCGATGCTCGGGCTGGAGATCGTCGGCCGCACGGCGTCGACGACGGTCTTCGGCGGCGCGCACCAGCTCTGGCGCGACGGCCGCGAGGCGGTTGCGGCGCTCGTGCTGTTCACCGTCGTGATCGCGCCGGCGCTGCAGATCGGCTTCTTGCTGGCGATCGTCGTCGGCGCGCAGCGACCGCGTCCGCCGCGCTGGGTCGGCGTGCTGCTGCGCTACCACCCGAGCACGCAGACCTGGAGCATGATCGAGGTGATGCTGCTCGGCGTCCTGGTGGCACTGGTGAAGATCGCCGAGCTCGCGACGGTCGTGCCGGGGCTCGCGCTGTACGCGCTCGGCGGGCTCGCGGTCCTGTTCGCCTGGATCCAGTCGGTGTTCGACCCGCACGAGGTGTGGGAGCGGATCGAGTGGGCCGACGCGCGCGACGCCCGCGGTGCGGGCGCGCCGGTGCTGGCGACGGAGCGAACGTGAGCGCCGCGGCGACCGCGCTCGAGCAGGGGCTCGTGTCGTGCGAGTCGTGCGGACTGCTGTCGCGTCTCGCCCCGGGTGCGCACGCGGGGCACTGCCCGCGCTGCGAAGGACGCGTCCACGCGCGCAAGCCGGACAGCGTCGCGCGCACCTGGGCGTACCTGATCGCCGCCGCGATCTGCTACGTGCCGGCCAACATGCTGCCCGTGCTGACCACCACCACCGCCGAGGGCACCGACTCCGACACGATCCTCCAGGGCGTGATCCTGCTGTGGTCGCCCACCGGCTGGCCGCTGTCGATCCTCGTGCTGATCGCGAGCATCATGATCCCGAGCGCGAAGATCCTCGCGATCGCCTACCTGCTGATCGGCGTTCAGCGCCGCGCGACCTCGAGCCTGCGGCAGCGCGCGCGCATGTTCCGCACCGTGCAGTTCGTCGGCCGCTGGTCGATGATCGACGTCTTCGTCGACACCTTCACCGCGGCTCTCGTGCAGCTGCAGCCGCTGATGTCGATCGCGCCGGCGCCGGGTTTGCTGTTCTTCGCGGCGGTCGTCGTGCTGACGATGCTCGCCGTCGAGTCCTTCGACGCGCGCCTCATCTGGGACGGTGCCTCGACTGGGGAGATGCGTCATGCCTGAGCGCGACGGAGCGTCGCCGGTTCCCGAAGCACGCACGGTGTCGCGACGCCGCGCGCGGCCGTCCGCGGTTTGGCTGGTGCCGCTGCTCGCCGCGCTCGTCGGCGCATGGGTCGCGGTGACGCGCATTCTCGCCGAGGGCCCGACGATCACCATCCAGTTCGACTCCGCGGAGGGGCTCGAGGCGGGCAAGACGAAGATCCACTACAACGGCGTCGAGGTCGGCCGGCTCCAGACGATCCGTCTCTCGGACGACCACCAGAGCGTCATCGCGACCGCGCAGATGGAGCCCAGGACCGACGACTTCCTCGTCGAGGGGACGCAGTTCTGGGTGGTGCGGGCGCGCATCTCGGGCGCCAACATCACGGGCCTCGGCACGCTGATCTCGGGATCGTACGTCGGCATGGAGATCGGCGAGTCGAAGACGCCCAAGCGCGACTTCGTCGCCCTGACCACCCCGCCGATCGTCACCGGAGACGTGCCCGGCCGCTTCTTCACCCTGAAGGCGCCGAACCTCGGATCGCTCGATCAGGGTACGCCGATCTACTTCCGCCGCCTGCAGGTGGGGGAGGTCGCCTCGTACGCGCTCGACCCCGACGGCCAGGCGCTGTCGATCAAGGTGTTCGTGAACGCGCCGTACGACCAGTACGTCAATCCCAACACGCGCTTCTGGAACGCGAGCGGCATCGACGTGTCGCTCGGTGCCGGCGGGCTCAGCGTGCAGACGCAGTCGCTGCTGTCGATCCTGATCGGCGGCATCGCCTTCGAGACGCCGCCGGTCGATCCGGTGCTGCGACCGGCGGAGGAGAACACGACCTTCACGCTGTTCACCGACCGCGCCGACGCGTTCAAGCTGCCGCCGCGCGACCCGCAGCACTACCTGCTGGTGTTCGACGAGTCGGTGCGCGGCTTGACGGCCGGAGCGCCGGTGGAGTTCCGCGGCATCCCGATCGGCGAGGTGGTGTCGGTCGAGGCGAAGATCGACGCGAGGACGTTCCAGTTCACCGCTCCGGTGACGATCGACCTCGACGCGATGCGCCTCGGGGTCAAGGTCGAGGATCTCGCGCCGGGGGACGACCTCGCGACCCTCCGTCGCGAGATGATCGACAAGCTGATCGCGAACGGCGTGCGCGCGCAGCTCCGCTCGGGGAACCTGCTCACCGGAGCGCAGTACGTCTCCTTCGACTTCTTCCCCGACGCGAAGCCGGCGACCGTCGACTGGGCGTCGAGTCCGGTGCGGCTGCCGACGATCCCCGGCGACCTCGAGGCGATCGAGGCCCGCGTCACGAGCATCATCAAGAAGATCGATCAGCTGCCGCTGCAGCAGATCGCGCAGGACCTGCAGAAGACGATCGCCGAGCTCGACCGGGCGCTCGTGAGCGCACGCAAGACGCTCGACAGCGCCGACCAGATGATCCAGCCCGACTCCCTGCTCGGCGCGGAGCTCGGCAGCACGCTCGACGAGGTGAAGCGTGCGGCGCGCGGGCTGCGCGTGCTCGCCGACTACCTCGAGCGCCACCCCGAGGCACTGATCCGGGGCAAGACCGGAGATTCCAGGTGATGACCGCACGGACGAGACGCCTTCTCCTGACCGCGCTCGCGCTGCCGCTCGTCGTCGCGAGCGCGTCGTCGTGCGCATCGAAGCCGTCGCGCTTCTACACGATCCAGGCGTCGGCGGTGCCGGCGGACGTCGCGGGCGCGTCGTACGCGGTCATCGTCGGGCCGGTCACCATCCCGGCGTCGGTCGATCGTCCCGAGATGGTCGTCCAGGTGGCGCCGAACCAGGTCGAGCTGCTCGAGTTCGACCGCTGGGCGGCGCCGCTGGGCGACGCGATCGCGCGCGCCGTGGCGGTCGACCTCGCGAACCTGCTCGGTACGCCGCGCGTCGCGACCGCGCCGCTCGCCAACTTCGCGGCGGATTATCGCGTCACGCTCGACGTGCAGCGCTTCGAGTCGGCTCCCGGCGACACGGTGCAGCTCGAGGTCGTGTGGGTCGTCAAGCAAGCCTCGCCGGAGCGGGCGCGCTCGGGTCGCACGGTCGCGCGCGAGCCGGTGGACGGCAAGGGCTACGACGCGCTGGCCGCGGGGCACGGCCGCGCGCTCGCGCGCGTCAGCGCCGACATCGCGGCGGAGATCCGCACCCAGGCGAGCAGCGCGCAAGCGCGCTGAGGGCGGAATCAGCCTTCCGCGAGCCAAGTGTGCGAGCGACCGCGGAAGGAGCGCGAGGAGTGAGGCTCGGGAAGGCGGCGTGCGCCGCCTTCCGCTTGACGTTTCGCTGGCGCTCGACGTTCCGCGCGGCTTTGCCGCGTGGAGCGAGGGGGCGCGTGCCCCCTCGTTGAAATCAATGCCCTTCGTGCGCTTCCAGGAAACGCTCCGCGTCGATCGCCGACATGCAGCCTGTGCCGGCCGCCGTGATCGCCTGGCGGTACGACGGATCCTGCACGTCGCCGCACGCGAACACGCCGGGCACGTTGGTCTCCGTGGTGCGCGGCTTGGTCACTATGTAGCCGCGCTCGTCCATGTCGATCTTGCCGCGGAAGAGCCGCGTGTTCGGCTCGTGGCCGATCGCCATGAACACGCCCTCGGTGTCGATGCGCGAGGTCTCGCCATTCTTCAGGTTCTTCAGGGTCACCGACTCGACGCCGGTCTCCTTGGCGCCGTGGATCTCCGCGATCTCGCTGTCCCAGATGAACTCGATCTTCGGGTTCTTCATGGCGCGGTCCTGCATGATCTTGGACGCGCGCAGCGAGTCGCGGCGGTGGACGACGACGACCTTGCTCGCGAAGCGGGTGAGGTAGCTCGCCTCCTCCATCGCGGTGTCGCCGCCGCCGACCACGAGTACGTGCTTGTTCTTGAAGAAGAAGCCGTCGCAAGTGGCGCACGCGGACACACCGTAGCCCATCAGCGCCGCTTCGGAGGGCAGACCGAGGAGCTTCGCCGACGCGCCGGTCGAGATGATCAGCGTCTCGGCGAGCACGTGCGCGCCGTTGCTCAAGGTGAGCGTGAACGGCCGCTTCGTGAGGTCGACATCGGTCACCTCGGCGGGCAGGTACTTGGTGCCGAAGCGCTCGGCCTGCTTTCGGAACAGCTCGACGATCTCCGGGCCCATGATGCCGTCGGGGAAACCGGGAAAGTTCTCGACCTCGGTGGTGATCGTGAGCTGGCCGCCGGGCTGGCCGCCGTCGATCACGACGGGCGCGAGGTTCGCGCGCGCGGCGTAGAGCGCGGCCGTGAGCCCCGCCGGGCCCGAGCCGAGGATGACGACCTTGTGGTGTTCCGCCGACATGCTGGTTCCTTCCTGATCAAGAGCGACGAGCCGAGCGCTCGTCCGTTGAAGACACCGAGCGGTCCTGCAACGCTTCGTGGTGGGCGCAGCCCACGGACACGTCGGTCGAGGTAAGCACTACTCGCGGTCCGTCGAGGTGCGCGCCTCGTCGCCGGTGTAGCGATCGAAGTAGAGGCAGTCGTCGATGCTCTTCCGGACTGGCTGCCGGTACGGCACCTTCGGCCAGCCGATCGGCAGCATCGCGATCGAGGGCCGGCCCTCCGGCAGCCCGAGCCAGCGGTCGACCTCGTCGCGGAAGCTCAGGTGGATGTTGGTCAGCGACGCACCGAGACCCACCGCCCGACACGCGAGCAGGACGTTCTGGATCGCGGGAAAGAGACCCTGCGGCTGCGCCTGGCCGCGCCGCGTCCAGCCGGCGACGAAGAGTTGCACCGGCACCTCGTGCAGGTGCTCGGCGAGGTACAGCCCGCCGGCGAGGATCTTGTGCCGCCACTCGGGATAGCCGGGCCGCTTCGATGCCTCGACCGCCGGCTGGATGTACGGACCGAACACCGCTCGATAGCGCTCGGCGAACCACGCCCGCCGCGCGGGGTCGGTCACCGCGACGAAGCACCACGGCTGGCGGTTGCCGCCGCTCGCGGCGAAGGTGCCCGCCTCGCAGACCTTGCGGATCAGCGCGCGCGGTACGGGATCCGGCTTGAGCCGCCGGATCGCGCACGCCGTGCGGATCCCTTCGAGGAGCTTGACGTCCTCGCCGATCGCCGCGACGTCGATCTCCGGCGTCGCGGCCCCGGCGGCTTCGGCGACGTCGCTCACGCGCGCGGGATGTAGCCCTTCTCCTCGAGGTAGCCGAGCACCTTCTCGACGCTCTGCTGCTCGCTGAGCTCGTGCGTGCGCAGCACCAGCTCCGGCTTCGTCGGCTCCTCGTAGGGCGCCGAGATGCCGGTGAACTCCTTGATCTGACCGGCGCGCGCCTTCGCGTAGAGGCCCTTCACGTCGCGCTTCTCGCACTCCTCGACCGGGCAGTCGACGAAGACCTCGAGGAAGTCGCCCTCGGCCATGAGCGCGCGCACCTTGTCGCGGTCGGCGCGATAGGGCGAGATGAAGGCGGTCAGCGCGACGAGGCCCGCATCGTTGAACAGCTTCGAGACCTCGCCGATGCGGCGGATGTTCTCGGTACGGTCCTCGGGCGAGAAGCCGAGGTTCGAGTTGAGGCCGTGGCGGACGTTGTCGCCATCGAGGATGTAGGTCTTCACCCCGCGCTCGCAGAGCGCCTTCTCCACCGCCACGGCGATGGTCGACTTCCCCGAGCCCGAGAGGCCGGTGAACCACAGGGTGAATCCCTTGTGGCCGTTGAGCTTCTCGCGGTCGGCGCGGGTCACGTGGCCCGCATGCCAGACGATGTTGGTGGCCTTGCGCTCGGTCATTGCTCGGTCGTCCTCTCGTTGTGGGAGTCGGGGGGTGGGAACCAGCTTGGGTTAGTCGTCGCCCGGAGGGCTGTCAATTTGCCGTCTTGGCGCCCGACTTCCGCTTGCTCGACGCCGTCTTGGCGCTGCTCGCCGCCTTCTTCTTTGCGGTCGTCGCCTTCTTCTTCACGGCAGCCGTGCGGGTCGGAGGCGGCTCGACGACGGCCGGGCCGTCGAGCCGGTCGGCAAGGTCGAGGACGGCGTCGATGTAGGCGTCGGAGCGGTTGTAATGCCAGATGATCCGCCGGCGCTCGGCGCGCGACAGCCCCGGCCGCCAGCCGTGCGAGGCCAGGTAGTTGGCACACGAGGCGATCGCGTCGTCGGCGTCGTACAGGCTGACGCGACCGTCGCCGTTCCCGTCGACGGCGTAGCTCAGGTAGCTGCGCGGCAGGAACTGCGGCATGCCGAACGCTCCTGAGCCCGAGCCGCGCAGCCCGAGCGGATCGATGTCGAGGCGGTCGGAGAGCTGGAAGGTCGCGAGCACCTCCGGATAGAAGGTGTCCTCGAGGTAGCGGCCGCGCTCGCGCGTGAGCGTCTCGGTTCCCGGGTCGTCGCTCATCGCGGTGTGCCGCGCGATGTTGGCGCGCAGGTTCGACGGCTCGTTGGCCATCGCGAGACGCGCGAGACGGTAGAGGACGACCTCCGAGCCGGTGTTGCGCCCGCAGCCGGACTCGATGTGGATGATCGCTGCGACCACGCTCGCCGGGACGCCGTGCGCGCGCTCGGCCTCCTCGAGCGCCTGCGCGTGCGACGCCTTGCAGCGGCGCGCCAGGGCGACGCTCGCCGGCTTGGTGAAGCCGCGGTACATCGAGCTCGGCTCGCGCGGTCGAAGCCCGAACTGCAGACCGTCGAACGGCTCGATGCGCGGGTCGGTGAAGGCGCGGTGGACCCGCCGGCGATCGACGCCGTCGGCGATCAGCTTCTCGACCAGATAGTCCCAGCCGCGATAGCTCGCGCTGCTCGGCTCCGCGTCCTGCGCCCGCGCCGTCTGGCTCGACGCCGCAAGCACCAGCAGGCCGAGCACGAACCTCGACGCGGAGCGCCACCGCCACATCATCGCGTCGCCCCGTTCACTCCGCACGACACCCCTGCCTCCTCGTTGCTCCGGACCGGCATCGTCACGCGGCGATCCTCCCGGCAGGGACGGACGGGATCGGGCGACCGCTGCACGCCACCTCATCCCGCTATCGTCCGATCTGCCGGGTTGCAAACCACCACCCGACCGGCGGAAGATGTGACGCTCCGATCGGCGCCGCGTGGCACCCTGCCGTCCGCACCTCCTCCCGACTCCGATGCCCCCTCGCTCGAACCCCGGCCGATGGCGCGTGACGCGGTGGATCCTCGCCGTCGTCTGGGTTGCGATCGTGCTGGTCGGGATCGGGTTTTGGTTTCATCACCGCTTCGTCGCCGCACTGCTGCGCCAGACGGCGCCGACGTGGCTCGTCGCGGCGCAAGGAGATCTCGCGCCCGAGCTCATGCGGCGCGTGGGCTACTTCGCGAACGCCAAGCGTAGCTCGTTTCGCTTCGCGTCCGAGCGCAAGGCGACCGGCGCGACGCGGCTCTGTGCATTCGGCGACTCCTTCACCCACGGCGACGAGGTCGACGCTCGGAGCGACTTCCCGACGCTGCTCCGGCGCGAGCTCGACGCGCGCGCGCCGAACCGCTTCGAGGTGCTCAACTTCGGCGTGTCGTCGTACGGCTTCCACCAGGCGTTCCTGCTGTGGGACGCCCTCGGAGCTCGCTACGGCTGCGACGAGGTGCTGCTCGGCCCGGCGACGTTCTTTCCCGACCGGGACACGTCGTTCAATCACGCCGGGCTGGACAACCCGTACTACCTGCACGCGCGCTACGTGCTCGACGGCGACGGCGTTCGTCTCGTGGAGGTGGTCGGCGACTCGCTGCAGGCGCGCTCCGAGCAGTACCTGCGCTTCGTGCCGCGCCTCGAGTACGCGCGCTACGACCGGTCCCCGCCGGTCTTTCTCCGGGCACTGCTGCGCACCGGCGAGACGGTACCGAATCCGTTCTACTACCACCCCGGCGACGTGCGGGACGAGGCGCGCGAGACCTATCGCCGGTTGCTGCGGATCATGGCGGCGAGCGGTGCGAAGATCCGCCTCGGGCTCGGCGCCGCCGGGCCGATCGCACCGGGCGACCTCGACGATGCCGCGGTGGACCTCTTCTCGATCCGGATGCCGCGCTCGTTCCCGTACGTCGCGCCGCGCGGCCACCAGGGCCCGATCGGCAACCAGCTCGTCGCGCGACAGTTCGCGCAGCGGCTGCTGCCGGACGACGGCCCGCCACCGTCCCTGCTCCGGGTGACCGACCTGCCGCCTGCGGGCGACGGCGTCGCGGGTCGGCCTCGACGGACGATCGCGCGCTTCCCGAACGCGCACGTCGCGATCGGCGGGGTTCCGGTCGGCCTGTTCGTCCGCGGTGAGCGTGCTTCACGGCGGGCGGGCTCGTTCGACCTCCTGCTCCGCGACGGCGTCGCGACGCTGGTCCACGTCGGGGGGCCGGGTCGTGACGCGACGACCGGGAGCAGCAGCATCCTCGACGGCTGCTTCGTCCCGTCGCGGACGTCCTGGCGGAAGAGCCCGCGGGTGTGTCTGCGCGTCGAGCACGGCGGCGCAATGCGCGAGCACTGCACGGGACGGCTGCGCCTCGTGGACCAGCGGATCGCCGTCGCGGTGCTGGAGATCGACGGTGTCACGGTGGAGGACCGGCCGGTCGGAGACGAGGAGCAGAGGTTGCTCCTGCGCGCGGAGCCGGGAGAGCTTCAGGAGGCGCTGCGCGGGGCGTCGCGCCTCGCGATCACGGTCGACGGCGAGACGATCCTCACGGGCACACCCGAGTCGCAGGGGGGCCACCGCCTGGTGCCGGCTGGCAAGAGCTGCCTGCGGGTCCGCGCGACCGCCGGCGGCCTGGTCGACGTGGCGCAGCTTCCGGACGCCGGGACGGTCGACCTCGTCCTGCACGGCGGCGGCGATCGACCGCTGCGCGTGCCCGTCGCACGCTGGGAGAAGGCGCAACCGATCGCGCCCGCAGGCGCTCCGTCTGCTTGACGGTGCGGGCGCGGACGACGCGGGCCTTTCCCCGCCGCCGCGCAGCGGGCCGGAGCGTCCGCGTCGTGCGTTCACTCGAAGGCGTTCAGCCCCGTGATGTCGCGGCCGAGCGTCAGCCGGTGCACGTCCTCGGTGCCCTCGTAGGTGTTCACCGTCTCGAGGTTCAGCATGTGGCGGATCACCGGGTAGTCGTCGGTGATGCCGTTGGCGCCGTGGATGTCGCGCGCCACGCGCGCGATCGCCAGCGCCTGCGAGACGTTGTTCATCTTCGCGAGCGACACCTGCTCGGGCCGCATCTCGCCGGCGTCCTTCAGGCGTCCGAGCCGCCAGCAGAGGAGCTGCGCCTTGGTGATCTCCGCGAGCATGTTGACCAGCTTCGCCTGCACGAGCTGGTAGCCGCCGATCGGCTTCTTGAACACCACGCGTGACTTCGCGTAGTCCACCGCACTTTCGTAGCAGGCGATCGCCGCGCCGATCGCGCCCCAGGCGATGCCATAGCGCGCCTGGGTCAAGCACATGAGCGGCGACTTGAGTCCGCCCGTGCCGGGCATCAGGTTCTCCTCGGGAACGAAGCAGTCCTCGAGGATCAGCTCGGAGGTGATCGAGGCGCGCAGGCTCCACTTGCCGTGCATCAGCGGGCGCGACAGCCCGTTGCGCTCCTTCTCGACGAGGAAGCCGCGGATCACCTCGCTCTGCGGGTCGCTCTCGTCCGTCCGGAGCTTCGCCCACACCACCGCGACGTCCGCGATGCTGCCGTTGGTGATCCAGCGCTTGGTGCCGTTCAGCACGAAGCCGCCGTCGACGCGCTTCGCGCGCGTGATCATGCCACCCGGGTTCGATCCGAAGTCGGGCTCGGTGAGCCCGAAGCAGCCGATCGCCTCGCCGCGCGCCATGCGCGGCAGCCAGTGACGCTTCTGCGCCTCCGACCCGAAGGTGAGGATCGGGTACATGACGAGCGACGACTGCACGCTCGCGAACGAGCGCAGGCCGGAGTCGCCGCGCTCGAGCTCCTGCGTCATGACGCCGTACGCGACGCCGTTGAGCCCGGCACCGCCGTACTCCGTCGGCACGGTCGGGCCGAAGCAGCCGAGCGCCGCGAGGCGCGGCGTGAGCTCGGTGGGGAAGGTCGCGTTCGCGAAGTGCTCGCGGACCAGCGGCAGGAACTCCTCGTCGACGAAGCGCCGGACGGTGTCGCGCACCGCGCGCTCCTCGGGGGTCAGGAGGTCTTCGACCGCGTAGTAGTCGCTGCGCGATGCCGGCATGGGCGGGTACGTTAGGGGCTGCCGCCGGTACGGTCAATTCGCGCGCGGATGGTTCGGTCGGGATGGGTCGCACGACGGCGTGTGGACCCCCGTCGAACGCCGTCCGCCCTCATCCGCCCTCGCCGGAGACGCGCGCCGTGTGCGTCGCGGGCTTCATGCCCGAGGATTCGAGCTCGGGCGTCCAGAGCTGCTGCAGGACCTTGCGGGTGGCCTCGTCTCGGTCCTTGGCGTCGACGATCAGCTCGCCGACCGGGGTCTCGGTGCCGTCGGCGTCGGCGGCCTTCACGGTGACTCGAAAGCGTTTGCGCATGGCCCGGACTCCTATCATCCGCGGCGCGCCTTTGCCGGTCCCGTGGCGCTTCGCTAGAGCCGCCCGGATGGCGCAGCGCGCGCAGAGCGGCGGCACGGGCCTCACGCACGTCGACCCGAGCGGTCGCGCGCGCATGGTCGACGTCGGCGACAAGGACGTCACGCGTCGCATCGCGGTGGCGCGGGGCGCCGTGCGCATGCGACCGGCGACGGCGAAGCGCATCGCGGCGAACGCGATCGAGAAGGGCGACGTGCTGGCGACCGCACGCCTCGCCGGCGTCATGGCGGCGAAGCGCACGGGCGAGCTGATCCCGCTGTGCCACCCGCTGCCGCTCGACTTCGCCGACGTTCGCCTGTCGGTGGACGCGAAGCGCGGCCGCGTCGCGATCGAGGCCGAGGCGCGCATCGCCGCACGCACCGGCATCGAGATGGAGGCGCTCACCGCGGTCACGGTAGCGGCGCTGACCATCTACGACATGTGCAAGGCGGTCGATCGCGGCATGGTGATCGAGGACGTCTGCCTGGTGAAGAAGAGCGGCGGTCGCAGCGGCGACTGGGTCCGGCCCGAGGGGGGCATCGGTCCGAGCCGAAGCCGAGAGTGAAAGATGACGTACGACACGAGATGCGCGCGCGTAGCGCGCGACCGAGCGGAGCGAGCGCCGGGAGTGAGCCTCCGCGCGGCTTTGCCGCGTGGAGCGAGGGGACGCGAGTTCCCTCGGAGAACGAGTTGTTCGACGCAACCGTCAAGCTGAAGCCGGGCAAGGACGGCCCGGCCCGCGCCGGCCACCCGTGGATCTTCTCGGGCGCGATCGCCGAGATCGACGGAGAGTCGCGCCCCGGCGGCTTCTGCCGCGTGCTGTCGTCGGCGGGGCAGGTGCTCGGCACGGGCACGTACAACCCGCGCGGCTCGATCGCCGTGCGGCTCTTCGCCCGCGACGAGGTCGCGCTCGACACGAGCTTCGTCCGGCGCCGCGTGGCCGACGCGTTCGCCCTGCGCGAGTCCGCCGGCGCGACGCGCAACACCGTGTACCGTCTTCTGCACGGCGAGGGAGACTGGCTTCCGGGTGTGGTCGCGGACGTCTACGATCGCTGCGTCGTCGTGCAGATCCTCAACGCCGGCGCCGAGCGCTTGCGCGCGGCGATCCTCGCGGCGATCCACGAGGTCGTCGACCCGACGTCGATCGTCGAGCGCAGCGCCGGCGGAGCGCGGCGCGAGGAGGGGCTGCCCGACCGTCACGAGACCGTCGCCGGTGCGGAGCCGCCCGAGCGCATCGAGGTGCGCGAGGGCGAGGCGCGCTACCTGGTCGACGTGCGCGGCGGACAGAAGACCGGTTTCTACGTCGACCAGCGCGACAACCGCGCGCTCGTCGGACGCCTCGCGCGCGAGCTCGAGGTGCTCAACTGCTTCGCCTACACCGGCGGCTTCGCGATCGCCGCGGGGCTCGGCGGTGCGCGACGCGTGGTCTCGGTCGAGACCTCCGGTCCGGCGCTGCAGATCGCGCGTGACGCCTGGGCGCTGAACGGGCTCGACGGTGCGCGCGCGGAGTGGCTCGCGCGCGACGTGTTCGACGTGCTGACGCCGCTCGCCGACGCGCCCGAGGAGAAGCGGTTCGATCTCGTGGTGCTCGACCCGCCGCCGTTCGCGCGCCACCGTGCCGACCGCGATCGCGCCGTGCGCGCCTATCGCGACCTGAACCGGCGGGCGCTGCGCGCGCTGCGTCCCGGGGGCCTCCTCGCGACCTTCACCTGCTCGGCGCACGTGTCGCGCGATCTCTTCCTGCACGCGGTGGCGACGTCCGCGCAGCCGCAGATGCGCCTCCAGGTGCTCGCGCAGCTGGGCGCGCCCGCCGACCATCCGGTCCTCGCGGCGCACCCGGAGGGCGAGTATCTGAGCGGCTTCCTCGTCCGCGTCGCGCAGGGCTGAGAGCGTGAGCAAGAATCGCGAACGCTCGCAGGAGGCGGGCCAAGGGTCCGCCTGCAGGTGGGGTGAAGCCCGCGAATTCACTTCGCCGGCGAGGGGAGGGCCGCGGCCCTCCCCTCGGTGATGAGCAGAGCCTGAGCGATTTCTGCTCAGGCTGTGAAACGTCGCGCGCGCTGCAACGTCGCGTCGCGGCGGGTTGCGCGCGGCAACGCTCTGCTCGTGCCGGTCGCGGCGGCGAGGAGCGCGCGTCGCGGTGCGTGCTGCTGGCACGTGCTTCGCTGTCGTCGCGGCCATGCTTCAGGAGATCGCCGACCACGAACGGCCGCAGGAGCGCCTCGAGCGCGGCGGCATCGAGGCGCTGTCCGACGTCGAGCTCTTGACGCTCGTGCTGCGCACCGGGCAGCGCGGGGCGAGCGCGCTCGAGCTCGCGCAGTCGCTGCGTGCGCGCTACCCGCGGCTCGCGGACCTGGCCGCCGCCTCGCCGCACGAGCTGAGCGGAGTGGCGGGGGTGGGGCGCGCGCACGCGGCCGCGATCTGCGCCGCGATCGCGCTCGGCCGCCGCGCCGACCAGCACGAGCTGGTGCCCGGAGAGCGGGTCGGCGCCAGCGCGGACGTCTTCCGGCACTTCCGCGCGCGCCTCGCCGGTCTACGCCAGGAGCGCTTCTACGTGGTCATGCTCGACGGCAAGGGACGCGTCACCCGAGAGGTGCGGATCTCCGAGGGAACGCTCACCGCAAGCCTCGTCCACCCGCGCGAGGTGTTCCGTGCGGCCATTCGCGAGGCCGCGGCGTCGGTGATCCTCGTGCACAACCACCCGAGCGGCGATCCGACTCCATCGCCCGAGGACGTCGCGCTGACGGCGCGGCTCCGCGCGGCTGGTGAGCTGATCGGCGTGAAGGTGGTCGATCACGTCGTGATCGGGCAGGGGAGGTATCAGAGCTTCGTCGACAACGGACAGCTTTGAGTCCACAATCCCGCGGCATGGCGTCCCTGGTGATCTCGGCCGACTCGCACGTCGTCGAGCCGCTCGGGCTGTGGACCGAGCGCGCCGACCGCCGTTTCCGCGATCGCGTGCCGCGCCTGGTGCGCGAGATCGAAGGCCGTCGCGGCAGCTTCGTCGTCTGCGAGGACGCGCTGGCGACGCCGCTGTCCGCGTTCTGCAGCGCGGGGCTCTCGTCAGAGGAGATGGCGCGCGCATTCGCCGCGGACGAGCCGGCAGTGCGTCCGGGCGGCTTCGAGCCCGAGGCCCGGCTCGCGGACATGTCGCGCGACGGGATCGGCGCCGAGATCCTGTACCCGAGCGTTGCGTTGCAGGCGTTTCGCGTGCGCGACGCGGCGCTGCAGGCAGAGTGCTTTCGGGTCTACAACGAGTGGCTCGCCGCGTTCTGTGCCGCCGCCCCGGAGCGCTTCTTCGGCGTCGCGCTGATCTCGCTGTTCGACGTCGCGGCCGGCGTCCGCGAGCTCGAGCGTGCGTGCGGTCTCGGCCTGCGCGGCGCGATGGTGTGGGCCGCACCGCCGCTCGGCGACTCCTACGCGAAGCCGCAGTACGAGCCGTTCTGGGCCGCAGCCGCGGCCGCGCGCACGCCGGTCTCGCTGCACCTCGGGACGACGCAGGACCTCACCGCGCCGGGCGAGAGCATCGCGGTCGCGTTCATGATGACGATCCTGCCGGTGCAGCGCGCGCTCGCGCAGCTCGTCCTCGGCGGCGTCCTCGACCGCCACCCAGCGCTCCGCATCGTGTCGGTCGAGAACGAGGTCGGCTGGTTGCCGCACTTTCTCGCGCGCCTCGACCGCGCGGCCGCGCGCTACCGCGAGGTCGCGGGTCTGGCGCTGCGTGACGAGCCCAGCGCGACCTTCCGTCGCCAGGTGAGCGCCACCTTCCAGGAGGACCGTATCGGCATCGAGGCGCGCGATCGCATCGGCGTCGAGTGCCTGATGTGGGCATCCGACTACCCGCACAGCGACTCGACCTGGCCCGACTCGCAGACGGTGATCGCGCGCAACTTCGCGGGCGTCCCCGATGCCGACCGCAGCGCGATCCTCGGCGGCAACGCATCGCGCGTCTACGGCATCAGTTTACCCGAGCAGCAGGCACCGTAGCGCGCGTCCTCAAACGCCCCCCTCTGCGAAGCCCGAAGGGCGAGCGGCCGAGCGGGTGAGTGCAGGGAGTCGCCGCCGCGACCGGCACGGGCCCCTCTGCGAAGCCCGAAGGGCGAGCGGCCGAGCCGAAGGCGAGCCGGGGGAGGGAGGCTCTAGCGCGGCTTCGCTGCGCGACCGGCACGGCCCCTCTGCGAAGCCCGAAGGGCGAGCGGCCGAGCCGAAGGCGAGCCGGGGGAGGGAGGCTCTAGCGCGGCTTCGCCGCGCTAGAGGGAGGGGGACAGAGTCCCCCTCCTTTCAATATCAAAACGGAACGTCGTCGTCAGCAGGATCCGGGCTGCCGAAGCTGCCCGGCGGCTCCATGTCGGGAATGTCGTCCCGCCCGCCGCGACCACCGCCCCCCCCACCGCCGCCGCCCTGGTTGCCGCCGAGGAAGCGCACGTCGCGCGCGACGATCTCCGTGACGTAGCGCTTGTTGCCGTCCTTGTCGTCGTACGAGCGCGTGCGGATCTCGCCCTCGACGTAGACCTCGCGGCCCTTCGCGAGGTACTTGGCGCACGTCTCGGCCTGTGGTCCCCAGACGACGATGCGGTGCCACTCGGTCTGCTTCTGGCGCTGCCCCTCGCGATCCTTCCAGACGGAGTCGGTGGCGATGTTGAAGTTCGCGACCGCTCGCCCGCTCGGGATGAAGCGCAGCTCGGGGTCGCCGCCGAGCCGGCCGACGATGATCGCCTTGTTCACAGACATCGCGTGATCCTCCTGGCACCGCCCGGGCCGCGCGACGAGCCGCGCGTCCCCCGGCGAGCATTCGCGTTACACCGACCGAGCGCCGCGAGCAACGTCGTCAAGCGCACGTCAGTGCGCCGTACCAACTTCCGTACCAGCGGCACCACTCCCGGCGGCTGCCCCGGGTCGTCCGCAGCGTGCGTTGACTTCGACGAAGGCGGGCCGTAGCCTCCGTGCTTGGTGGTCAGGCTGCAGGGTGGGGCGTGGCGGTATCGCGTGGGGGGCGTGTGAGCTCGCCGGTGCGCATCATTCCGCTCGGCGGGTTGGGCGAGGTCGGCCTCAACATGATGCTGATCGAGTCCGATGGCGCCGCCATCGCGATCGACTGCGGGGTCCTCTTTCCCGAGCGCCCCGGGCTCGGCATCGACCTGCTCTTGCCCGACGTCACCTACCTGCGCGAGCGTCCCGGTCTGCTGCGCGCCGTGGTGCTGACGCACGGTCACGAGGACCACATCGGGGCTCTGCCGCGGCTGCTGAGCGAGATGCCGGTGCCGGTGTTCGGGCCGCGGCTCGCCGTCGCGCTCGCCACCGAGAAGCTCCGCCGCAACAAGATCAGCGTGCCGATCGAGACGATCACGCCGGGAACGAGCTTCGGCATCGGTCCTTTCACGATCGAGCCGATCCACATGACGCACTCGATCGTCGACGCCTGCGCGCTCGCGATCCAGACGCCGCTCGGGACGATCCTGCACAGCGGCGACTTCAAGATCGACCCGCGGCCGATCGACGGGCGGGCGGCCGACCTGGCGCGACTTGCGGAGTGGGGCCGGCGCGGCGTGCTGGCGCTGCTCTCGGACTCGACCAACGTCGAGCACGAGGGTGAGTGCGGCTCGGAGAGCGACGTCGGCCCGCGCATGACGGAGCTGGTTCGCGGCAGCGAGGGGCGCGTGCTGGTCACGACCTTCGCCTCGCACCTGCATCGCATCCAGCAGGTGATCGACGCGAGCGAGGCGTGCGGCCGGCTGATCGCGGTCGCCGGACGCGGCTTCGAGGACTCGACGCGGCTCGCCGGCGAGCTCGGCTACCTGCGCTTCCCGCAGGGCGGGCTCATCACCCTCGACGAGGCGGTCCGCATTCCCGCGCGCGACGCGACGATCCTCATCTCGGGCTCGCAGGGCGAGCCGACCTCCGCGCTGTCGCGCCTCTCGGACGGCCAGTACAAGCAGCTCACGATCTCGCCCGGGGACTCGGTGATCCTCTCCTCGCGCGTCATCCCGGGGAACGAGCGCAGCGTGCATGCGCTGCTGAACCGGCTCGCGAAGCGCGGCGCGACGGTGCACGCGGGCGAGCGCGCGGCGGTGCACGTCTCCGGGCACGCGTATCGCGACGAGCTGCGCACCATGATCAAGCTCACGCAGCCGCGCTACTTCGTGCCGGTGCACGGCGAGTACCGCCAGCTCGACGAGCACCGGCGTCTCGCGGGCGAGATGGGCATGCCGCTCGACCGCTGCTTCCTCCTCGAGGACGGCGATGTGCTCGAGCTCGACGAGACCGGGCCGCGCCGCGGCGAGCGCGTGGTCGCCGGCCGCGTCCTGGTCGACGGCTCGGGCGACAGCGAGATCGGGCTCGAGGTCCTGCGCGACCGCCGGCATCTCTCCGAGGACGGCTTCGTCGTCGCGGTGGTCGCGATCCATCAGCAGACCGGTGAGATCACGCAGGGGCCGGAGATCATCACGCGCGGCGTCCTCGGCGAGAACGAGGGGCCGGAAGTCCTCGACGACGCCAAGTCGGCGGTGCTAGACAAGCTGCGCGAGATCACGCCGGAATCACGAGCGGATCTGCTCGAGGTCGAAGACGAGGTGCGGCGGGTGCTGAAGCGATACTTCTCGCGCTCGCGCGGGAAGCGGCCGCTGATCGTGCCGCACATCTTCGAGATGTAGGGCGGTCGACGATCGGTACGCTGGCCGAGCGGAGGGAACGGCCACCGGGCGGTGGCGGGGAGGAGAGCCGGACACCGCGCAAGCGGCGCAAGGCTCGAGGTGGGGACGAGGAGATGGCGCGGCAGCAGGTCGCCCGGCGAGGCGAGTCGTTGCACACCCTGGGGCGCGAGGCCGGCGCGGTCGGGCTCGCGGTCGGGGGCGTGATCGTGGCGCTGGCGATCGTGACCTACCAGCCCGACGCGGGCGTGAGCGTGGTCGGTCCGCTGGGAGCCGCCATGGCGGAGGTGCTCGCGCAGGCGATCGGCCTCGCCTCGTACGCGATCCCGCTCGCGCTGCTCGCCTCGGGCGCGCTCGTCTTCCTCGGCAAGCAGCCCGAGATCTCGCCCTTCCGCATGGTGGCGACGCTGGGCGCGCTCCTCGCGAGCGCGACGCTCGCGCAGCTCGCGATCGGCACGTGGCGCGAGATGGAGGCAGGCGGCATCGTCGGGGGCTTCCTGCGCGCGGTGCTGGTCGAGGGCTTCGGCGAGGCGGGAGCCTGGGTGATCGTCCTCGCGGCGCTCGTGGTGCTGCTGGCGATCGCGACCGGGCAATCGCTGCGCGACGTCGGTACCGCCGGCGCCGAGCGCAGCGCCACGCTCGCGCGCCGCGGTGCGGGCTGGGTCGGCGAGCAGGTCGCGCGCCGGCGCGCGGGGGCGGGACACGAGCCGTACGTGATCGAGCTCGAGCCCCACGACATCGTGGGTGGTCGTGTCGTCGGCGCCGTGGCACCGCGATCGCCGGTGCGCGCGCGCGACAGCGAGGCGCGGCCGGCGGTCGTCGTGCAGCAGAACGCGCCGACGCCGGCCGGGCGTCCCGGTCGCGCTCGCCGCCAGGTCGAGATGCCGTTCTCGAGCGAGAGCGCCTACTGCCTGCCCGACCTGACGCACCTCGACGATCCGCCAGCGAAGCCCACGGTCGTCGACCACGATGCGCTGATCGCGAGCTCCCGCGTGCTCGAGACCAAGCTGGGCAGCTTCGAGGTGATGGGCAAGGTGCGCGAGATCCACCCCGGCCCGGTGATCACGACCTACGAGTTCGAGCCCGCGCCGGGCATCAAGGTGAACCGCGTCGTCACGCTCGCCGACGACCTGGCGATGGCGATGAGCGCGCTCAGCGTGCGCATCCTGGCGCCGATTCCAGGTAAGTCCGTGGTCGGCATCGAGGTGTCGAACAAGACGCGCGAGAAGGTGCTGATCCGCGAGATCGTCGACTCCGAAGCTTTCCGCGACTCGCCCTCGGTGCTGACGCTCGCGCTCGGCAAGGACACCAAGGGAAACCCGGTGGTCGGCGACCTGGCGCGCATGCCGCACCTGCTGGTCGCGGGTGCGACCGGTACCGGCAAGTCGGTGTTTCTCAACAGCCTGCTCGCGAGCATCTTGATGCGCGCGACGCCGCGCGACGTGCGCCTCGTGCTGGTCGACCCGAAGATGCTCGAGCTCGCGACCTACGAGCAGATCCCGCACCTGCTCGTCCCGGTCATCACCGAGGCCCGCGCCGCGGTGACGGTGCTCAACAACCTCGTCAAGGAGATGAACGAGCGCTACCGCATCCTGAAGGACAAGGGGGTGCGCAACCTCGAGACCTACAACCGTGTGATCGCCGAGGAGGCGGGCAAGCGCGAGGTGATCGAGCTCGCCGACGACGACGGTGAGGAGGACGAGGACGAGGAGTCGGAGGACGCGGCGCCGGCGGGGATCGTGCACCAGCACATGCCGCGGATCGTCGTGATCATCGACGAGCTCGCCGACCTCATCATGACCCGGCGCGACTGCGAGATCCCGATCACCATGCTGGCGCAGAAGGCGCGCGCCTGCGGCATTCACATGGTCGTCGCGACGCAGCGTCCGTCGGTGGACGTCATCACCGGCCTCATCAAGGCGAACTTCCCGTCGCGCATCTCGTTCAAGGTCGCGGGCGCGGTGAACTCGCGCACGATCCTCGACTCGATCGGCGCCGAGCGCCTGCTCGGCAACGGCGACATGCTGTTCATGCCGCCGGACGTCTCGAAGCTGCAGCGCCTGCACGGGGCGTACATCACCGACGCCGAGATCAAGAACATCACCGACTTCGTCCGCAAGCAGGAGCCGCAGCGCTACCAGATGGACCTGCTGCAGGACGAGGAAGAGGGTGGCGAGGGCGGCGGCGAGGGCAGCGGCGAGGAGGAGTACGACTCGATGTACGACGACGCGGTGCGCGTGGTCACCGAGTCGGGCAAGGCGTCGATCAGCTACGTCCAGCGTCGCCTGCAGGTCGGCTACAACCGGGCCGCCCGGATGATCGAGTGCATGGAGCGAGAGGGCGTGGTAAGCACCGCGGATCACCGCGGGGCGCGGGAAGTCCTCGCCCCGAAACAGGAATAGACCAATCCCCGTGCGAAACGCCCTGCCAGGCCGCCTCGTCGCGTGCCTCGGCGCTCTCTTGCTCCTCTCGGCGTGGTCGACGCGCGCCGCGGGCGCGGCTGCGTCCGCGCAGGAGGTCGTGCACAGCGTCCAGGAGCGCTACGACGCGACGCAGAACTTCGCCGCCGACTTCGCCCAGCAGATGCGGATCGAGGCCGGCGGGCAGGTCATCAAGTCGAGCGGACAGGTCTGGTTCAAGCGCCCGGGCCGCATGCGCTGGGTGTACGCCTCCCCCGAGCCGCAGACCATCATCGCCGACGGCGAGACCCTGTGGATCGTGCAGCCGGCCGACAACCAGGTGCTGAAGGCGCCGCTCGCGCAGGCCTTCGAGTCGCGCACGCCGGTGTCGTTCCTGCTCGGGGTCGCGCGCATCGAGAAGGACTTCCGCGCGACGCTGCTGTCGCCCGCGGACGACGGCCGCCTCCGCCTGCAGCTCGATCCGCAGAGCAGCGAGGACGGCTCGCTCGGCGCTCTGATCCTCGAGGTCGACCCGGAGACCTACGACGTCGCCGCCGCGACGATCCGCGACCCGCTCGGAAACGAGACGCGGGTCGAGCTGAAGGACATGCGCCGGAACGAGGAGGTCGACGAGACCTTGTTCCGCTTCGACCGTCCAGCCGGCATGGACGTGATCGAGGCGCCGACGGGTCGCTGAGCGCCCGGATCGGGAGGAGAGCCGTGCCTTCGTTCGACGTGGTTTCGCAGGTGGACATGCAGGAGGTGAGCAACGCCCTGCAGCAGACCCGCAAGGAGGTCGAGCAGCGCTACGACTTCAAGGGCTCGAAGACCGAGATCGAGCAGGAGAAGAGCGCGGTCAAGATCACCTCCGAGAGCGACTTCAAGGTGAAGGCGGTGGTCGACATCCTGCAGTCGAAGCTAGTCAAGCGCAATATCAACCTCAAGTCGCTCGAGTACGGCAAGATCGAACCCGCGGCGGGCGGCGCCGCGCGCCAGGTGATCACGATCCACCAGGGGCTGGACACCGACGCCGCGCGCGAGGTCGTGAAGCTCATCAAGGACAGCAAGATCAAGGTGCAGGCGCAGGTGCAGGACGACCAGGTGCGCGTCACCGGCAAGAAGCGCGACGATCTGCAGGGCGTGATCCAGGCGCTGCGCGCCGCCGACTTCCGGCGTCCGCTGCAGTTCGTCAACATGCGTGACTGAGGACGGCGCGCCGCGCTGAGACGAACGACGATGAAGCGCCGCGAACACGCCGCGAACGAGGGTGGGACGAAGAAGGTCCACTTCCTCTCGCTCGGCTGCCCGAAGAACCTCGTCGACGGCGAGGTCATGCAGGGCATGCTGGTGCGCGATGGTCACGAGCTGGTCTACGACCCCGCCCAGGCCGACGTGCTGGTGGTCAACACCTGCAGCTTCATCGACGAGGCGAAGGAGGAGTCGATCGACGCGATCCTCGACCTCTCGCGCTACAAGCAGGACGGGCGCGCGAGCCGCCTCATCGTCACCGGCTGTCTCGCCGAGCGTTACGGCACGGTGCTGCGCGAGAGCATGCCCGAGGTCGACGTGTTCGTCGGCACCGGCGACTTCATGGCGCTGCCGAAGCTCCTCACCGCGGAGGCGCCACGCAAGGCGTACGTCGGCGCGCAGCACGTGCTGCCCGCGGCCGACGCGCCGCGCATCCAGGCGACGCCCTTCTACACGTCTTTCCTGAAGATCGCCGAAGGCTGCAACCGGACGTGCTCGTTCTGCATCATCCCGAAGATCCGCGGTCGCCAGGAGAGTCGCAGCATCGCGTCGCTGGTCGAGGAGGCGAAGCGGCTCGCCGACGGCGGCGTGCGCGAGCTCTGTCTCATCGCGCAGGACCTGACGAGCTACGGCACCGACCGCGACGACGGCGCGGACCTCACGCGTCTTCTCGAGGCGCTGCTCGCGGTCGATGGAATCGCGTGGTTCCGGCTGCTGTACATGTACCCGCAGCACGTGACCGACGGGCTGCTGCGTCTGGTCGCGCGCGAGGAGCGCATCTGCTCGTACCTCGACATGCCGCTGCAGCACGGCAGCGATCGCATGCTACGCGCGATGCGGCGCGGTGCCGTGGGCGCAGGAACGCGCCTGCGGGAGCTGGTGGCGCGCATTCGCGACCGCGTACCGGGCGTCGTGCTGCGATCGTCGTTCATCGTCGGCTTCCCGGGCGAGACCGAGGACGACTTCGCCGAGCTGCTCGACTTCCTCACCGAGTGCCGCTTCGAGCGTGTGGGCGTGTTCCGCTACTCGCACGAGGAGGGAACGGCCGCGTACGAGCTCGGCGGCCACGTGCCCGAGAAGGTGAAGGAAGCGCGCCGCGCGAAGGCGATGCGGGTGCAGTCGCGGATCGCGCGGGCGGTGAACCTCGCGCAGGTAGGAGCGACTCTGCCGGTCCTGGTCTGTGGTCAGCTCGACAATGGGCAGTGGTACGGTCGGACGCAGGGACAGGCAGCGGACATCGACGGGGTCGTCCTGCTCCGCCGCCGGCTCGCGTGGGACACGGGATCGATCGTCCCGGTACGCATCACGCGCGCGAGCACCTACGACCTCGAAGGTGAGGCCGCCGACTCCGGCGACGCGCGCGCGCAGCTCTGAGTCGCCGCGCCGCGACGGGGCGCGCACGGATGGCACGATGTCTGCTGCCGTTCGCCGGGTGCTACGCGCGGACCAGCAGTTGACACAACCACGCGGGGTCCTTAACCTCCGCCGCTCCGGTGACGCCTGGGCGTCGCCGCTTGGAACCAGAGATCATGCGTAAGGCCTTTCTGAAGAGCGCCCGAGAGTCGCTGCTGGCAATGCGCCGGCAGGTCGGCGAGGGCATCGAGAACGAGACCAAGTCCAGCCGCGAGGGGCAGAAGGACGAAGGCATGGATGCCTACGACCTCGCCAGCGAGGAACGGGACCGGGACATCAGCCTCATCCTGAACGATCGCGATCGGGCGAAGATGCAGGCCATCGACGAGGCGCTGGAGCGGATCAACAACGGTGCCTATGGCATCTGCGAGATCTGCGAGCTCGACATCGCGGAGGAGCGGCTGAAGGCGATGCCCTTCACCCGGCTTTGCATCAGCTGCCAGTCCGAGCAGGAGCGCGAGGCGAAGCAGCAGCGCCGCACGGACGACGATCGCGGCTACCGCCGCTTCGCCGTCGGCGAGACCGACGAAGAGGTCGGCTGACGCTCTTGCGCGGGCTGCGCTGCGCCGCGACCTGGCGGCGATCTACGCCACCGCGGTCGCGGCGGTCGATCCTGCAGCGCTGATCCGGGCACGGGTCGCGCAAAGAGGCGATCGGCTGACGATCGCCCTGGGCTCCGAGACCCTCGACCGTCCACTCGATCGCGTCTGGGCCTTCGGTGCCGGCAAGGCTGCGGTCGCGATGGCCAGCGCGATCGCGGCGATCGCCCCGACCGTCGGCGGATTGGTCGTTGCTCCCGCGCATCCTGACGCTCTCGGGGGCGATCGCGTCGGGCGCATCGGAATCCTGCGCGGGGAGCATCCGGTGCCGGATCGCGGCTCTTTTGACGCGACGCGGCGCATCATGGGGCGAATCCGTCGTCTGCCCGCCGATGCCACCGTGCTCTTTCTGCTCAGCGGTGGCGCGTCGGCACTCCTCGCCGCACCCGCGCCGGGGCTTTCGCGCGCCGACAAGCGGGCGATCAACGAGCACCTGCTGCGCGCCGGCGCGCCGATCGAGACGATGAACGCGGTGCGAAAGCACCTCTCGGCGGTGAAGGGCGGACGCCTCGCGCTCCTCGCGGAGCCGCGCGAGGTCGTGACCCTGGCGCTCTCGGACGTCCCCGGTGACGTGCTCGCCACCGTTGGCTCCGGGCCGGGTGTCGCCGATCCGTCAACCTTCGCGATGGCCCTGAACCGGCTTCGGCGGCTGACGCCCGATTCGCGGGCGGTTCCGCCGCGGGTCTGGCGAGCCCTCGAGGACGGTGCCCGTGGAATCGGGCGCGAGGAAACCCCGAAGCCCGGCGATCCACGGCTTGCCAGGGCTCGCGCTGCGCTCGTCGGCTCGAATCGCAACGCTCTCGACGGTGCGGCGGGTGCCGCACGCGCGCTCGGCTACCAGGTGGTACGGCGACGCTTCCGACTTCAAGGCGAGGCGGTCGCGTGTGCCCGTGCGCTGGTCGCGGCGCTTCCGGAGTCGCCGCGACGCCCGCTCTGCATGCTGGCCGGGGGGGAGACCGTGGTTCGCGCCGGAAGCTCGGCCGGGAAGGGCGGTCGCAGCCAAGAGATGGCTCTCGCCGCGGCGTCCGGACTCGCGGGGACCGGCTGGACCCTGCTGTGCGCCGGGACCGACGGCATCGACGGTCGCACCGACGCTGCCGGGGCCTTCTGCGATGGCACGACCCTGGCGCGCGGGGGCCACCGTCCTGCGGCGCGAGCCCTGATCGCCCACGACGCGTATCCATTCTTCGCCCGCCTCGGTGATCTGCTCCGGATCGGGGCTACCGGGACGAACGTCATGGACATCGCCATCGCGCTTCATGCGGGCGATCCGGCCACCTAGAGGGACGTTGTTCTATTCGCGATGCGGCGCGTTACGCTCGAGATGGAGTATTGACAGTTTTTTTTGATTCTACTATGGTCCGCGCGAGTTGATTCACACAAACACCATGTCACCCGCGCCTCGGCTCATCCGCAGAGCGGTAGCCGTCGTTCCCTCCCTCGCGCGCGCTCGTGGCCACCGGTGAGAATCGCCGGTCTCCTCGGCCTTCGCCGGATGGCTCCGTCCCGATGATGTACGACATGCTCGAAAAGCACGAAGTCACCGATCTCGCCGAGGAGTACTCGCTAGGGAAGGTGACGTCCGTCACGTCTGCGCCGCTGGCGTGGTCGCGTCGCGGCAACCACCAGACCAACCTCCTCCTCGATGCGTCGCGCGGCAAGGTGATCGTCCGCTTCGACGAGGTGAAGGGCGAGCTCGACGTGAAGCGGGAGGTCGACCTCCTGCTCTACCTGCGAAAGCACGGCTTCCCGTGCCCGCAGCCGCTCGCCGACCGCAAGGGGCGCCACTACCGTGAGGCGCGCGGTGCGTGCGTCATCGTCTACAAGCACATCGACGGCAAGCAGCCGAACGTCGAGACGCTGAGCCCGGCGCAGATCGAGAACATCGGTCGCTCGCTGTCGGATCTGCACGTGCTCGGTAAGGGATACAAGAAGGGCATCGACAACCGCTTCAGCTTCGAGCGCGTCGCCGACCTCTACGGCGAGATCCGAGGCCAGCTGCCGAGCTACTTCAAGAAGATCACCCGTACGCTCGACGAGGAGGTCGAGTACCTGGGGAGCTACCTCGAGGGAAAGCTGCCGAAGGGCGTGATCAACGGCGACCTCTTCGAGGAGAACTTGCTGCTGAAGGGCGAGAAGCTCGTCGGCATGCTCGACTTCGAGGCGGCGTGCCGCGGCAAGTTCATCTTCGACCTCGCGACGGCGGTCAACGCCGTCTGCTTCGCCGAGGGCAAGTACGATCTGAAGCGCTTCGAGGCGCTGATCGCGGGCTACGAGTCGGTACGCACTCTCTCGCTCGCGGAGTGGGACGCATTCCCCAACGAGCTACGCTTCTCGGCGCTGCGCTTCACCGTGACGCGCCTTCGCGAGGTGCTCGCATTGCCCGACGCCGAGCTCGGCCTCGCGGCGATCACCGAGGAGCGAGGTGCGGGCGTGCCGCGTCTGGACGAGCGTAACGGCGCGTCGACCGACGAGCGGATCCGCGCGGCACGCGCCTTCCAGGATTTCTTCGACCGCCTGTCGATCCTGCGCCGCGAGCGCGAGGGCGGCATGGAGCCGATGCTGCTCGCGATGGCGACCGGCTACGACTACCGCAAGTACCAGAAGGTGAAGGCGGTCGAGAAGAAGGGTAGCAAGTAGGGCGTGGAGTCCTACGTCAAGGCGATCCTCGAGGAACTCGGCGAAGACGCCGAGCGCGAAGGGCTGCTCAAGACCCCGTCCCGCGTCGCGCGCGCGCTGCGCGAGCTGACCAAGGGCTACAAGCAGGACCCCGAGGCGATCATCAACGGAGCCCTCTTCACCGAGGACTATTCGGAGATGATCGTCATGAAGGATGTCGACTTCTACTCGATGTGCGAGCATCACATGCTGCCGTTCTTCGGCAAGGCGCACATCGCGTATCTGCCCAAGGGCAAGATCGTCGGCATCTCGAAGCTGGCGCGACTCGTCGATGTCTTCGCGCGCCGCCTGCAGGTGCAGGAGCGCATGACGACGCAGGTCGCTCAGCTCCTCATGGAGAAGCTCACGCCCGAGGGGGTCGCGGTGGTCGTCGAGGCGGAGCACCTCTGCATGCGCATGCGCGGCGTCGAGAAGCAGAACTCCTACGTCGTCACGAGCGCCATGCTCGGCGTCTTTCGCGAGCGCCAGGAGACGCGCGACGAGTTCATGAACCTCATCGGCCACCGCCGCAGAGGGTAGTCCCCGCGAAACCGCGACCGCGCGCGCAGCGCGGCCGAGCGTCAGCGAGCGCGGGGAGTGAGGCTCCGCGCGACTTCGCCGCGTGGAGCGAGGGGGCGCGTGCCCCCTCGTGGAACTAAAACCGCGCCCACCAGGGCGTGATCGTGTCGCCGCGGTCGGCGACGCGCACGTTGAAGCGGTCGAGCAGGGTGCCCTGCGCGCGCTCGAGCGCGGCGAGCGAGTTGTTGTAGTCGATCACCGCCTGGATCTCGACGAGCCGCGCGCGGGCGACCTGATCCTGGAAGATCAGCAGATCGGTCGTCGTGACCATGCCGACGTCGTAGCGCTTGGTCTGGTTGCGCAGATTCTCCTCGCTGAGCTCCCTGGCGACGCGGGTCTGGCTGATCCGCTGCAGGTTGGAGATCACGTCGCCGACGGTCTGTCCGACCTCGAGTGCGACCTCCGACACCGTCTGCCGGTAGCTGAACAGCGCCTGCTGCTCCTGCACCTTGCTCTGCGTGAAGGCGGCCTTCGCGCCCGCGTTGCCGATCGGCACCTCGATGCGCACGCCGCCCTGGTAATAGTAGGTGTCGCCCTCGAACATCCGACCGAGCGCGTCTCCGTACGAGCCACCGAACGGGCTCACCAGGACGACGCCCGGATCGGTCGGGCTCTCCACCGGCACCGCGCCGCCGCTGAGCGAGTTGATGCCGTAGCCACCGTAGAGGTCGAGCCTCGGCAGGAGCTGGTTCTTGTTCAGCGCGACGTTGAGCTCGTTGCTCTTGAGCGCCAGGCGCGCCGCGATGATCTCGTTGCGCTTCTCCATCGCCACGGCGAGGGCGCTCTCGTAGTCGGCGTGCACGCGGTCGACGAGCGGCCGATCGACGGGCTCGACGGGCTTCGGGAAGTCGGACACGCCGCCGGCTGGCATGTAGACGATCTGGCGGAGCTGTCGGCGCGCCTGGCCGAGCGCGTTGGTGGCGACGATCACCTCCTCCTCGCGCCGGGCCGCCTCGGCCTCGCTCTCCTTGATCGCGACCGGCGGCAGCACGCCGACGTCGACGCGGATCTGGTTGTCGCGCACCGTCTGCCGGGCGAGCTCGAGCGAGCTCTGCAGGACGCCGAGCTGCTCGGTCAGCCGCACGACGTTCCAGTACGCCTGCACCACCTGGGTGATGAAGTCGGCGACGTTGGCGCGGTACTGCGCGATGGCGGCGTCCGTCGCGGTCTCGGCGATCCGGATGTTGAGGCGCGAGAAGTACAGACCGAAGCCGCGCAGCAGCGGCTGGTTCAGGCTGAGCAACACCTCCGGCGTGTACTGCGGGACCAGGCCCTGGAACGCGGAGTCCGACGTCAGGCGGTTGTTCTGCCAGTCGAGACGCAGCGATCCGCCGGTCAGAAGACGCTTCTGACCGTAGAAGTTCCAGTTCCGGTTCGAGGTCGCGAGGAGCTGCGCTCCCTGCAGCACGGAGCCCGCGGGTACCTTCGTGCGGTCGAGGTTGAGGTCCGCGCCGAGGGCCGGGTCGAACTCGGCCTGCGCGGCGAGGATGCCCGCGTTCTGCACCGCGGGCGTCAGCGACTGGCTGATGAGTCCGGGATTGTTCTGGACCGCGGCCAGCACCGCCTCGCGCATCGTCAGGCGGGCGGGGCTCGCGGCGAACACCGAGCCCACGTCGGGCGTGCCCGGAAGCGGGCCGACCGGCACCTGGTACTGCGCGCGGAGCGTCTCCCAGATCGACGGGATGCGCTCGCCTTCCTCGACGGTCTCCTCGTTCGCGCCGGGAACGACGTCGGGCGACGGCGATCCCGTGACGACGTCGCCCGACGTCGTTCCCGGATCGCCGATCGACGCACCCTGAACGGGAGGCTCGGCGGCAGCAAGAGCTGCGTCCGCCGTCGCGAGCTCCGGCGCCACGGCATCCGGAGCCGCCACGTCGGGATCGGCGACGTCCTGCGCCAGCGCACGCGTCGCTCCAGCCGGGAAGGTCGCCAGCAGCGCCAGCGTGGCGGCGGCGGCGAGGCAGCGGCGAGCTTTCATCGCAGGCATCGAACGACCGCGCACCATCCATGCGGGTATCGGCAGCGCGAAAAGTTGTCAACTCGCGCAGCGCACCGGACGCGCGCGGGAGCCGCGGCGCGCGGTGCTCGGGTCCCGACCACGCGACGATTCGCTCGACGTGGACGGCGCTTGACTGTCCGGGAGCCGCTTCGCTAGCCACACGCCGCTCCGGTGCGCTCGCGGAGCAGGCGAATTGCTCCTGGCGTGCGCAGTGGTACCGTCTGCCCGATGATCTCCGCTCCTCAGAAGAAGTATCTCCTCGCCCCGGGCCCGACGCCCGTTCCCGCCGAGGTCCTGCTGCGCATGGCGTCGCCGACGATCCATCACCGCACGCCCGAGTTCGAGGCAATCGTCGCGTCGGTCCGCGAGCAGATGAAGCAGGTCTGGCAGACGTCGCAGGACGTGATCACGCTCGCGGCCTCGGGCACCGGCGCGATGGAAGCGGCGATCGTCAACACCATGTCGCCCGGCGACGCGATCCTGGTCGTCAACGGCGGCAAGTTCGGTGAGCGCTGGATGAAGATGGGCAAGACCTTCGGGCTCGACGTCGAGGAGCTGAAGGTCGAGTGGGGCAAGGCGGTCGATCCGGCGCAGATCGAGGCGGCGCTCACGAAGAAGCCGCAGACGCGCGCCGTGCTGGTGCAGGCGAGCGAGACGTCCACCACGGTGCTGCACCCGGTCGAGGCGATCGCGAAGATCACGCAGGCGCGCGACGCGCTGCTGATGGTCGACGGCATCACCGCGGTCGGCGTCACCGACATGCCGATGGACAGGTGGGGCATCGACGTCCTGCTCTCCGGCTCGCAGAAGGCGTTCATGCTGCCGCCGGGGCTCGCGTTCATCGCGCTCTCGGAGCGCGCGTGGAAGGCGACCGAGACGGCGAAGCTGCCGCGCTTCTACTTCGACCTGAAGCGCGAGCGCACCAACCTGCACGCCAACACCACCGCGTACACGCCTGCGATCAACCTCATCTACGGTCTCAGCCAGGCGCTCGACATGATCCTCGCCGAGGGGCTCGAGAACCTGTTCGCGCGTTTCGCGCGGCTCGGCGAGGCGACGCGCGCCGGCTGCAAGGCGCTCGGCCTCGAGCTGGTCGCGCCCGACGCGCCGAGCCCTGCCGTGACCGGCATCTACACCCCGAAGGGCATCGACAGCGGCGCCGTGCAGAAGTACCTGCGCTACTCGCTCGGCGTCGAGGTCGCGGGCGGTCAGGATCAGTTCAAGGGCAAGATCCTGCGCCTCGCGCACCTCGGACACATCGACACCTTCGACATCGTGACCTGCATCTCGGCGCTCGAGCTCGCGCTGTCGAAGTTCGGCCACGACGTCCCGTTCGGACGCGGTGTCGGCGCCGCCCAATCCATCCTCGCGACCGGTCTGCCCGCGGCCGGCGCGCGCTCCTGATCGGCGGCCCCATGGCTTACCGCGTTCTGGTTTCGGAGACACTCGCGCCCGAGGGCCTGGCCATCCTGCGCGCGCAGCCGGACATCGAGGTCGTCGAACGTCCGCCGCTCAAGGGCCCCGAGCTCGCGAAGGAGATCGGCGACTACGACGCGCTGATCGTGCGCAGCGGCGCCAAGGTCACCGAGGAGGCGATCGCCGCGGCGTCGAAGCTCAAGGTGATCGGCCGCGCCGGCATCGGCGTCGACAACATCGACGTGCCCGCCGCGACCCGGCGCGGCATCGTGGTGATGAACACGCCGGGCGGCAACAACGTCACGACCGCCGAGCACGCGATCTCGCTGCTGCTCGCGTGTGCGCGGTTCATTCCCCAGGCGAACGCGTCGCTGCTCGCCGGCAAGTGGGAGCGCACCAAGTTCACCGGCAGCGAGGTCACGGCGAAGACGCTCGGCGTGATCGGCCTCGGCAACATCGGCCGCATCGTCGCCGATCGCGCGCTCGGCCTGCAGATGAAGGTGATCGCGTACGATCCGTTCGTGACGCCGGAGACAAAGCCCATGCAGGTCGAGCTGGTGACGCTCGACGAGCTGTACGCGCGCTCGGATTTCGTGACCGTGCACGTCCCGGCCACCGCAGAGACCAAGGGCCTGATCGACGCCGCGGCAATCGCCAAGATGAAGCCCGGCGTGCGCATCGTGAACTGCGCGCGCGGCGGCATCGTCGACGAGCAGGCGGTGGCGGACGCGATCAAGTCCGGCCACGTCGCGGGCGCCGCGTTCGACGTCTTCAGCGAGGAGCCGCCGAGCAAGGAGAATCCGGTGATCGGTCTGCCGCAGGTGGTCTCGACACCGCATCTCGGCGCATCCACGGGCGAGGCGCAGACCAACGTCGCCATCGCGATCGCCGAGCAGGTGGCGGCCTTCCTGCTGCGCGGTGCCATCACCGCCGCGGTGAACATGCCCGCGATCACTCCGGAGCAGCGCGAGCTGCTCGGTCCGTTCCTGCGTCTCGGCGAGAAGCTCGGCGCGCTCGTCGCACAGCTCGGCTCGACCGGGGTGCCGCAGGGCGGTGCGCCGGTCGAGGTCGCGATCGAGTACCGTGGCGACGTCGCGGAGCACGGCACGAAGACCGTCACGGCGGCGATCCTGCGCGGGCTTCTCGTGCCGATCCTCGGCAGCGACTTGAACTACGTGAGCGCGCCGGTGGTGGCGCGCGAGCGCGGCATCGACGTGCGCGAGACCGTCTCGACGCAGCCGAGCGACTACCGCAACCGCGTCGCGGTCACGGTACGCTTCGCCTCGGGGGCGACGCACGAGGTGGCGGGCGCGGTGTTCGGGCGCAGCACCATGCGCCTCGTCAAGCTCAACGACTTCTTCCTCGAGGCGGTGCCCGAGGGCTACATCCTGATGCTGCACAACCGGGACGTTCCCGGCGTCGTGGGGCGCGTCGGCACGCTGCTCGGCCAGCACAAGGTGAACATCGCGGGGCTCGAACTCGGCCGCGAGAAGATCGGCGGGCAGGCGGTGTCGCTCTTCCACGTCGACGATCCCGTGCCCGAGGCGGTGATCGCCGAGCTGCGCAAGGCGCCGGAGATCATCTCCGCGGCGCTGATCCACCTCGAGTGAGGGAGAGGGGGGAGGGCACGTGTCGGCACTGGTGATCGTCGGCGCGCAGTGGGGAGACGAGGGCAAGGGCAAGGTCGTCGATCTCTTCGCCGCGCACGCGGACGTCGTCGCGCGCTTCCAGGGCGGCAACAACGCGGGCCACACGCTGGTGGTCGGCGATGCGCGCGAGCGCACGGTCGTCCACCTGATCCCGGCAGGCGTCCTGCACCGCCAGACGACCTGCGTGATCGGCAACGGCGTGGTGATCGATCCGACCGTGCTGTGCGGCGAGATCGACGAGCTGCAGGGACGCGGCTACCTCAACGATCCGGCGCAGCTCAAGATCGACGAGCGCGCGCACCTGATCCTGCCGGTGCACAAGAAGCTCGACATCGCGCGCGAGGAGCGGCTCGGCGACAAGAAGATCGGCACCACCGGGCGCGGCATCGGTCCTTGCTACGAGGACAAGATGGCGCGGCGCGGGCTGCGCGTCGTCGACCTGTTCGATCCGGAGTACTTCCGCGAGCGCGCGGCGCGCCTGCTCGGCGAGCGCAACGTCGAGCTGGCGCAGGTCTACGGCTGGCCGGCGGTGGACCTCGACGAGGTGTGCGCCGAGTTCGCGCGCTACGCCGAGCGTCTCCGCCCGCACGTCACCGACACGGCGATCTACGTCGCGGACCAGATCGCGGCGGGGAAGCGCGTGCTCTTCGAGGGCGCGCACGGCACCATGCTCGACATCGATCACGGCACCTACCCGTACGTCACGTCGTCGAACATCGTGACCGGCGCCGTGGGTACCGGTGCGGGGATCCCGCCGCGCTCGGTCAATCGCGTGATCGGCATCTCGAAGGCGTACACCACCCGGGTCGGCGGCGGGCCGTTCCCGACCGAGCTCGACGACGAGGTCGGGAGCAAGCTGCGCGAGGTGGGCGACGAGTTCGGGGCGACGACCGGTCGCCCGCGGCGCTGCGGCTGGTTCGACGCCGTGGTCGTCCGTCAGGCGGCGCGGCTGTCCGGAATGTCCGGGCTCGCGATCACCAAGCTCGACGTCCTCTCGGGGCTGCCGAAGCTCAAGATCGCCGTGGCTTACGAGTCGCAGGGCAAGCGCCTCGAGAGCGTTCCCGCGGGCGCGCGTGCCTTCGAGCAGGCGCGGCCGGTCTACGAGGAGCTCGACGGCTGGACCGAGGACCTCGGTCAGGCGCGGCGCTTCGACGATCTGCCCGTCGCGGCGCGGCGCTACATCTCGCGCATCGAGGAGCTGACCGCGACTCCGGTGACCCTGATCTCGGTGGGCGCGGAGCGCGAGGAGACGATCCTGCTGCGCGACCCGTTCCTTCTCTGACCGCGCGTGGCGCGGATCGGACCGCGGAGACGAGCGTCGCAGCGCGAGCGACGTGCGCGTCGCGTTGACCATCGCGCGGTGGACGGATAGGCGAACAGACGTGTCCGCGGCCCTGGTGACGAGGAATCTGCGCCGGTCGTACGACGGTCGCGAGGCGGTGCGGGGGGTGTCGCTGGAGGTCAACGAGGGCGAGATCTTCGGCCTGCTCGGACCGAACGGCGCCGGCAAGACGACCACGCTGTCGATGATCTCGACGCGCATCTGGCCGACCGACGGCGATGCGTGGGTCTTCGGGAAGCACGTGGTCAAGGACGTGCACGCCGCGCGTCGCCTGCTGAACGTCGCCCCGCAGGAGGAGGCGCTGTATCCGACGCTCACCGGTGCCGAGAACCTCGAGTTCTTCGCCCGCCTGTACGGCGTTCCCAAGGCGGAGCGCGCGCGCCGAGTCGCCGATGCGCTCGAGGGCGTGGAGCTGACGAGCCGGAAGGACGACCTCGTCTCGAGCTACTCGGGCGGCATGCGACGGCGCCTCAATCTGGGCTGCGCGCTGGTGAGCGGTCCGCGCCTGGTGCTGCTCGACGAGCCGACCGTCGGCGTCGATCCACAGTCGCGGGTGCACATCTTCGAAGCGGTGCGGAACCTGCGTGCGCAGGGCGTGACCATCCTCTACACGACGCACTACCTCGCCGAGGCCGAGGATCTCTGCGACCGCATCGCCATCATGGACGAGGGCAACGTGGTCGCGCTCGGAACGGTCCCGGAGCTTCTGGGGCTGTCGAAGACCAGCGAGGTGATCGAGCTGCGCCTTCGCCAGCCGGCGCCGCGCATCGAGGGGCTGCAGGCGATCGACGGCGTGCAGCGTGCGGAGCAGAGCGGGCCGCTGCTGCGGCTCTACACGTCGCGCGCGGAGGAGGTGCTGCCGCGGCTGTGGAGCGCCCCGGCCCTGCAAGGACAGATCGTGCAGGTGCGGGTGTCACCGGTGTCGCTCGAGACCATCTTCATCGAGCTCACCGGCAAGGACTTGAGGGACGAGTGATCGACGTCATCGACAGACGAGGGGAGCTCCGTGTCCTGATCGGCAGGGTCGCCGCGGTGCTGGGGCTGGCTGCGGTGGTCGCCATGGGGGCGGTGTGCGACGCGCGCGCGCAGGAGGGTGGGTCGCCGCTCGCCACCGTGCGCACGACGCTCCAGAAGTCGAACCAGATCGTCACCGGACCCGGCGACCACAACGGCAAGCTCGCGGCGCTGAAGTCTCTGCTGCGCAACTTCCTCGACACCGACGCGCTCGGCAAGAAGTCGATGGGCAAGCACCTCGACGGCAAGAGTCCCGAGCAGGTGAAGACCTTCCTCGACCTCTTCCGCGAGCTCTTCATCCGTACCTACGTGCAGCGGCTGCTGCTGTTCGACGCGCCGGACTTCGAGTACGGCGACGAGAAGGTGAGCGGCGACACGGCCACCGTCGCGACCTTCATCGTCACGCCGCGCGACAAGTTCTCGGCCGACTACCGGCTCGAGAAGAAGAAGGAGGGCTGGCTCGCCACGGACATCCTGATCGAGGGCGTGAGCCTCGCCGACAACTTCAAGTCGCAGTTCGACAAGGCGCTCGCCAAGGGGTCGTTCGACGACCTCATCGACCGGCTGCAGAAGAAGCTCGACAAGAAGCCGGATGGCTCGGCTGACTGACGACGCATGGTAGCGGTCTTCCTCAAGGACCTGCGGATCATCTTCCGGGATCGCTGGGCGCTGCTGTTCTTCATCCTGGTGCCCATCGTGGTGATCTCGATCATCGCGAGCGCGCTGTTCGACAGCGACGAGGGACCGAAGCTGACGATCCCGATCGTCAACGAGGACCAGGGCCCGGTCGCGAACGCGTTCATCAAGCTGCTCGACAAGCACGCGGACCCGGTCGAGATGACGCGCGAGCAGGCCGAGTACATGGTCCGCGACCAGAACCGCGCGCCGGCCGCGATCGTGTTCCCGGAAGGGATGAGCAAGGGCTACCTCCAGGGCAGGACGAGCAACATCACGCTGCTCACCGATCCGGCACAGGCGGTGGACCTGCAGACCGTCAAGGTCCTGCTCCTGCTGATGGACAAGGAGGCGGCGGCGCTCGCCGACCCGCTCGAAGAGGAGCGGCTGTCGCTCAAGGAGCAGAACCTCACCGGAAACCAGATCTCGGTCACGTCGTTCGAGCAGAACGTGCCGGGCTTCTCGATCATGTTCGTGCTGCTCGCCGTGGTGTTCGCGACCGCGATGGGGCTGCACGACGAGCGCGACTGGGGGACCTTGCCCCGCCTGCTGGTCGCGCCGGCGGGCTTCACCTGGATGCTGCTCGGCAAGCTCGGTGCCCGGTTCGTCATGGGCGTCCTGCAGATGCTGGTCCTCTTCGTCTGGGGGCACTTCGTCTTCTCGGTATCGCTCGGCTCCTCGGTGCTGGCGTTCCTCTTGCTCACGTTCGCGGTCGTCTTCGTCTGCGTGGCGCTCGGTCTCGTCGTCGCCGGAATCGCCCGCACCCGCGAGCAGACGCAGCCCATGAGCCTCGCCGTGGTGATGGCCTTCTCGGCGCTCGGCGGGCTCTGGTGGCCGCAGTCGATCACGCCCGACTGGATGCGCGAGATCTCGCCGCTCGTCTTCACCACGTGGGCGATGCGTGGCATGAACGATCTCGTGCTTCGCGACCGTGGTCTGTCGGCGATGGTGGAGCCGGTGACGGCGCTGCTGCTGTACGGGCTCGTGCTGCTCGCCATCGGCATCCGGCTGTTCCGGACGCGGCACAGCGCACGATGATCTCCCGGGCGCTCAGCTCGACGCGCCGCCGCGGCGGATTGTCGGTCGCCGGGCTCGCAGGCGCGCTCGCGGCCTCGCTGTGCGCGGCCTTCCTCGCCGGATCCCGTGGCGCTCTCGCGGCGCAGGCCGAGTTCGCGGCATCCGTCGACCTGCCCGCGGCCGGTGTCCCGGCTCCGACCCTCGCGTCGGGAAGGCTCGAGAAGCTCGACCTCGACGAGTTCGTACGCCGTGCCCTCGACGCCGCTCCCGAGCTGGCGGTGGCGCGATGGGACGTCGCCGCGCGACAGGCGAAGCTGCGCGAGGCGAAGGCGTCGCGCTTCCTGCCGCAGTTCGAGGCCCTGAACCTGATCGGCCTCGCACCGCGCTACACCGGGACGGTGCTCGACCCGACGAGCAACGTCGACACCAGCAAGTACGGACCGTTCACGAGCGTCGACGTGAACATCGTCCAGCCGCTCTTCACCTGGGGCAAGCTCACCGCCGGGATCAACGCGGCGACGCACGCCGTCGAGCAGGAGGTCGCCGCGAGCGAGGGGGTTGCCGCGGACGTCGTCCTGCAGGTGAAGGCGCTCTACTACAACGTGCTGCTCGCGCGCTCGATCGAGGGCGTGCTGGTCGAGTCGCGTGACGCCTTCGAGGACGCGCTGGAGACCGCCAACGAGCGCCGCGACAGCGGCGACTCCGACATCAGCGAGCTCGACATCCTCTACCTCCGCGTCGCGCTCGCCGAGATCGCGAAGGAGGTGCCGAAGCTCGAGTCCGGCGCGGTCGGCGCGCTCGAGGCGCTGCGCATGCTGGCCGGGGCGGGCCGCAAGGATCCGCTCGACGTCAAGGATCGGTTCCTCGAGCCGGTGAAGATCGACCTCGAGCCGCTCGAGCACTACGCCGGGGCGCTCTACGACAAGAGCCCGGCCTGGAAGCAGATCGACGCCGGCGTCGCGGCGAAGGCGGAGGAGGTGAAGACCGTCGAGGCGGACCTGTTGCCGGTCTTCTTCTTGACGGGCAGCTTCAGCTACAGCTACGCGCCGCGCAACGATCGCCAGCTGAACCCGTTCGCCTGGGACCAGTTCAACTACCAGCGCGGGCCGGGCGGCGTGTTCGGGATCCGCTGGCCGCTCAACTTTCACATCACCGCGGCCAAGGTGGAGGCGACGCGCGCCGAGCTGGGCAAGCTCGAGGCGCAGCGCCGGCAGGCGCACGAGGGACTCGCGCTCGAGCTCGAGCAGGCCTACCTCAAGGTCAAGGAGACGAAGGAGTCGCTCGACAAGCTCGAGGACGGGCGCAAGGCGGGCCGAGCGATCCTCACCCTTTCGGTGACCAACTTCGATCTGGCGATCGGCGACGCGAGCGAGATCCTGCAGGGTCTCTCGAACTACGCACAGGTGTCCGGGCACTACTTCGAGGCGGTGCGCAACTTCAACCTCGCGGTCGCCGCACTCGTCCGCGCGAGCGGGACCGAGATCGCCGCGCCGGCGCCGAAGCCCTGATCTCCGCTACCGCCCGAGGCGGCGGATCACGGCGATCCCCAGCAGGGTGCTCGCGATCAGCACCAGCCACGCCGTGACGCTCACGCCGGCGTCCCTCCCCCGAGCCGCGGCGCGCGCGGCTCAGACGCCGAGGATGCTGAGCCCGGCATCGAGGTAGACGACCTGTCCGGTGAGGCCCGCGCCCGCCGGACCGCACAGCGCGAGCGCCAGCTCGCCGACATCACCCGTCGTGACGTTGCGCTTCAGCGGGGCGCGCTCCTCGGCGACGTGCAGCATCTGGCGAAAGCCGGTGATGCCGGCCGCCGACAGCGTCTTGATCGGGCCCGCGCTGATCGCGTTGACGCGCACGCCGGTAGCCCCGGCTTCGACCGCCAGGTAGCGTACGCACGACTCGAGCGCCGCCTTCGCGACGCCCATCACGTTGTAGTTCGGGAAGACACGCTCGCTCCCCGCGAAGCTCAGGGTCAGGACGGTGCCGCCGTCCGTCATCCGCGGCAGCGCGGCTCGCGTCAGCGCGACCAGCGAGTACGCGCTGACGTCGAGTGCGAGGTGGAAGCCGGCGCGGCTCGTGTCGACGAAGCGTCCCGACAGGTCCTCGCGGTTCGCGAACGCCACCGCGTGGATCAGGACGTCGAGCCCGCCCCAGACGCGATCGACCTCGGCGAACAGCGCGTCGATCTGCGCGTCCTCGGTGACGTCGCACGGCGCGACGATCTCCGCACCGACGCCCTCGGCGAGCGGCCGCACGCGACGCTCGAGCGCTTCGCCGAGGAAGGTGAAGCCCATGCGCGCACCTTCCCGGGCGAGCGCCTGCGCGATGCCCCAGGCGATGCTGCGCTCGTTCGCGACGCCGATGACGAGCGCGCGCTTGCCGGCGAGGGAAGACATGCGCGCTTATCGCAACCGACCCGGCGCGATTCAAGGAGATCGATCGCCGCGTGCCCGCGTCGGAGGCTAGCCCGCGCGGCGCCGCACGCCGCGCGACCGATCAGCGGCGGCGACCGTCCTTCGCGCGACGCTCGGTGCCGAGCTTCTCCGGTCGGGGCACCGACGCGTTGTAGCCGGAGCGGGGCTTGCTCCGCGTCAGCTCGATGTCCTTCGGCGTCTCGTAGAAGTACTTGCCCTTGCGCGTGAAGCCGCTGCCGCCGCGGGTGTTCGGCTCGGGATTCGGGATCAGCGCCTTGCTGCGCAGGGGCAGGCGCTGCTCGGGCTCGGGAATCGACGGGCGCGACATCTTGCGTCCGGGCGGACGCTTTTCGCGCTGCGTACGCAGGCGCTTCGGGTTGCCGACGCGGCCACCCTCGGAGCTGCTGGCCGCCTCGACCACGCTCGATGCGGCGGCAAGGAAAGTCGTCGCGGTGAGGGCCAGGACGAGGAGACGAAGAGGGCTGGGACGGCTCATCGGTGCGCTCCCAAGTCTGCCACGCCGACGTCGGCATCGCCACGAGAATTCGTCGATCCGGTCACCCCGAGGGTCGCGACGTCGCCGGAGCCGGCGTTCACCGCCGGGCTGGTTTCGATCTGCTCGGGCGCCTGCGACAGGCTCAGGTCGTCGTCGGCCCAGCCGCTGCCGCCGAGGACCCCGTCGGCGCCGTCTGCGTCGACGTAGAGCGGGTCGGCGTCGAGCCGACCGGGGATCGGCGTGATCACCGCGGGCGGGGTGTCGTCGTTGATCGCCAGGGCGTTGTTCCAGAACATCAGGTGCTCCGCGGTCACCGGCTTGCCGCCCCGAACGAACAGCGCCGCCCCGCCGTTGCCCGACAGGATGCTGTCGTGCAGGTGCAGCGCCGCCCCCAGCGAGCGGATGCCGCGGCCGGCGTTCGCGTGCACGGTGAGGAAGCTCAGCTCCGCGTCCGCCTTGCGCACGAACAGGCCGGAAGCCGAGTTGGCGTAGACGTCGGTGTCGCGGATCGAAAGCCGCTTCGCCTTCCGCGTCGCGATGCCCGTCGAGCCCGCGCCGGTCACGATGCAGCCCTGGATGACCACGTCGTCCGCGACCTCCACCTGGATGCCTTCGGCCGTCGTACCGGTGATCGCGAGGTCGATCAGCTCGGTACCGGCGGCGCCCTTGAGCACCGCGACACCCCGCTTGCCACCGTCGATCCAGAGGTTCTCGAGATGCACGCCCAGGCCGCGGATGCGCACCGCGTCGACGCCGGACGGCACCGTGATGCGGACGTCGGCGACGTCCTCGCCCTGGCCGACGATCGCCACGCCGTCGTTCAGCAGCGTCAGCGCCGCCGGCTCGGCGTAGTCGCCGACCGCGATCATCAGGGTGTCCCCCGGTAGGCTCTGGCCGATGGCGTGCGTGATCGAGCGCCAAGGAGTCAGCGGAGACGCTGCCTGCGCGCGCGAGTTGGCGTCGCTGCCGAGGTTCGCGTCGACGTGGAGAGTGGCGGGGGCGCCCGACGGCGTTGGCGTCGGCGCGACCGTCGGCGTCGGCGTGAGCGTTGGGGTCGAGATTGGCGTCGGCGTCGGCGTCGGGGTCAGCGTCGGCGTCGGCGTGATCGCCGGGGTGGGGGTGATCTTCGGCGTCGGCGTCGGCGAGGGAGTCGGCGAGGCGGTGGGCGTCGGCGTCGGGGGAGCGCCGGGCGGCGGTGGCGAGGGCAGGGCGCGGCTCGACGCTGCGTAGTGGAAGCCCAGATCGGCGACGCCCGCGTCCGCGCTCCCGCTCGTCGCCGTCGTGCCGCTGATGCCCAGCGCCACGGCGCTCGCCGAGCCGGCGTCGACGGCCTCGCTCTGGTCGAGCTGTCCCGACGCCGTCTGCGACAGACGGAAGTCGTCGTCGGCCCACGCCGCCCCACCGCGCACGCCGTCGTTGCCGGCGGGGTTCACGAAGCGCGGCGCGCGCACGACGTTCCCCTCGCAGCCGGCGCAGAACACGTAGCTCGGCGGATCGAGCATGGTGCCCGCCGACGAGAATCCGTTGTGCAGCAGCAGCGCGCCGGCGGTCGTGATCGCGAGGCCGACGCCCTGCGTGTCCGACAGCACGTTGTCGCGCACCTCGCCGATCGCGTTGGCGAGCCGGACGTTGCCGGTGCCGTTGAACGCGGCGGTGTTCTCGGCGATCAGGTTGCCCGTCGAGACCGGGACGATCTCGGAACCGACCGGGGTGTTGTCGACGTGCAGGCCCCACTCGTCGTTGTCGTAGAGGAGGTTGTTGCGCACGATCGCGTTGGTCGCCTTGCGCAGCGCGACACCGGCGCCACCGGAGCCTGCGACGACGTTGCCGTCGATCGTGACGGTGTCGAGCTGGGCCGCGCGGATGCCGTCCTGCGAAGCGTCGATCACCGCGCAGTTGCGCACCGTGACCGAGTCCGAGCCGGTGATCGCCGAGATTCCGGTGTTGGCCCCGACGATCACGAACCCGTCGATCGTGACGCCGCGACGCTCGACCGTGATGCCGTTCTGTCCGGCGGGGGGCGTGATCGTCACGGTGCCGGGCGTCTGCGCCATCAGGGTCGCGTCGACGTCCTGCACCTGGAGCGACTGCGTGTAGCTTCCCGGCAGCACGACGACCGAGTCGCCCTTGCCGATCTGCTGCAGAGCCTTGCCGATCGTCCTCCAGGGCGTCGCCACGTTGCGTGCGGTCGCGGCGGTTCGCGCGTCGTCGCCGTTCGGCGCGACGTAGTACGTGTAGGTCACGTTCGCGGGCGGCGAGGCGAACGGCGGCGGCGTGCCCGCGGCGGGCGCGTCGTAGTGGAAGCCGATGTCCGCGACGCCGCCGTCGGGCACGCCGTCGATGCGCGTCGTGCCGCCGATGTCCTGCGACGCGACGTCGCCCGACCCCGCGTTCGCCACCGGGCTGTCGAACTCGCCGCCGGCGACGAACTGCTCGAGGCGGAAGTCGTCGTCCGCCCAGCCGGCGCCGCCGAGGATCCCGTCGAGGCCGGCGGGCTCCTCGTAGCGCGGATTCTTGCCGACGTTGTTCCAGATGAAGATCGTGCTCGCGAACGCCGACTCCTTGTCGCGGTCGCGGCCATTCGCCGAGAAGTTGTTGTGGTGCGCGAGGATGCTCGGGCCGGCGAGGTAGAGCGCGAGGTCGATCGTGCCGGTGAGGTTGTTGTCGCGCACCTCGCCGCTCGCGTTCAGGTAACGCACGCCGCTGCCGTTCTGGTGGATCGTGTTGAAGGCGACCACGTTTCCGGGGGCGGTCGCGAAGCCGTCGGCATCGATCGACACCGCCCAGCCGGAGTTCGCGTAGATCAGGTTGTTGTGGACGTACGCGTTTCGCGTGCGCGGCAGGAGCACGCCGTAGTTCGGAGCGCCGGTCACGACGGAGCCGTCGATCACCACGCCATCGGTCTGGCGAACGCGGATGCCCACCGTCAGCGGGTTCACCACGGCGACGCCCGAGATGCGGATTCCGTCGGCCATCACCGCCGCGATGCCGATGCCACCGCCCTGAACGACCACGTTCTCGACGCGCGCGTCCCGGACGTCGTCGACGTTGACGCCTGCGATGCTTCCCGGCGGCGCGATCACGACGGTGCCGAGCGCACCCAGGCCGCGCACGGTGAGCGCGTCCCGCGAGAAGTCGGCCTGCTCCGCGTATGTACCCGGCAGGAGCGCGATCACGTCGCCCGGCGACACCTGGTTCATCGCGTGCGCGATGCTCTGCCACGGGGTCGCTTGCGAGCGTGCCTGGACCAGGCTGCGCGCGTTCGAGCCGGCGACCGGGTCGACGTAGTAGGTGAGACCGCTGCCCGGCGCCGGGCTCTCGGCCGGCGGCGTGCTCGCCGGCGGCGGGGTGGCGGCTGCGGGATCGGCCCCGGCGTGGAAGCCGAGGTCGGCCATGCCGTCGTCGCCGGCGCCGTCGCTGCGCGTCGAGCCGGAGATGTCGCGGCTCGCGACGTCGCCCGAGCCAGCGCCGACCGCCGGGCTGTTGCTCGCCTGGCCCGCTGCGACCTGCTGCAGGCGGAAGTCGCCGCCGGCGGCGTTCACGAACAGCGGATCGACGCCGAGCAGGTTCGCCCAGACGGTGGGCTCCTGGCCCGACTTCGTCGCGATCTCGATCGCGCTGCCGGTGATCAGGTTGTGGTGCACGAGCGTCGGCGCGGTGTCGGTTTCCACGGCGGCCGTCGCGTTGTTCACCAGGACGTTGTCGCGGATCTCGCCGATCGAGTCGTCGAAGCGCACGCCGCCGGCCGCGAGCAGCCGCCCGCTGCCGACGATCGTGTTGAACGCGATCACGTTGCCGGTCGAGGTCGCGGGGAGGGGCGCGTTCTTGAGCTCGATGCCCCACTCGCCGCTGTCGCGCACCAGGTTGTTGCGCACGTAGGCCTGCGTCGAGCGCTCGACGAGGATGCCGCGCTTGCCCGCGTCGCGCGCGAGGTTGCCGTCCACCGTGAAGCCGTCGGTGTCGACGACGTAGATGCCGTTGTCGCTCTGGCCGAGCGCCGCGCAGTCGCGGACGACGAGCCCGTCCGCGTTCGTTCCGCGGATGCCGTGCAGGCCGCCCTGGATCGTGAAGCCGTCGACGACGAAGCCGGGATGGTCGATCGTGAGGCCGATCTGTCCGGGTGGCGGCGTGACGATCACGTTGCCGCTGGCGACGAGAGTGATGTCGCCGACCGAGCTCTTCGCCGCCTCGGCATACGTCCCGGTCTCGACCTGGACGGTGCTGCCCGCGGGCGCGCCGTTCGCGGCGAGCGCACGGCCGATCGTCCGCCACGGGTTCGCCGGGCTCAGCGCGTCGGCGGCGGTGCGTGTGTCGCTGCCGCTCTGGGCGTTGACGTGGTAGGTCGTGCCGGTCGGGGGATCCTGGATCGCCGGCTTGCCCGTCGAGGCCGCCGCACCTGCGTGATAGCCGATGTCCGCGTTGCCCTCGTCCGGCATGCCGTCGGTGCGCGTCGATCCGGAGATGTCGCGCGACGCGGGAGTGCCCGAGCCGGCGTCGAGCATCGGGCTGTCGGCGATCTGTCCCGCGGCGAGCTGCTGCAGCTGGAACCCGTTCACGCCGAGCGCGACGAACAGCGGATCCAGCTCGACGTTGGACCACACCTCGGGCGGTGCCGCGGTCTCGATGCCGATCGGCACCGGGTTGCCGGAGAGCCCGTTGTGGTGGACGTGCGTCGGCTGGGTGTCGGTCTTGATGCCGACGCCGGAGCCCGCGATCGACAGGTTGTCGCGGATCTCGCCGGTCGCCTTCTGAAAACGGATGCCGCCCTGCGCCGCGGTGGTGCCGCTGTCGTGCACCGTGTTGAACGCGGCGACGTTGCCGGTCGACTGCGCGACGGCGCCACCGTTGTCGAAGTGGACGCCCCACTCGCCGCTGCCGAGAACGAGGTTGTTGCGCGCGTAGTTCATCGTGCCCAGGCGGAAGAGGATGCCCGACTGGACCGCGTCGGTGACGACGTTCGAGTCGACGGTGACGTTCTGTCCGTTGCGCACGCGGATGCCGTTGGTCGCGATGACGCCGTTCGCGGTGCGCGCCTTGACGCGGTTCTGTCGGACCACCGCGTCGAACAGCTTCTGCCCGCTGTTCTCCTTCGCGACCAGGATGCCTTCCTTGTCCGAGCGCACGACGAAGCCGTCGAGCACGATCGCGTCGCCGCGCAGGGTGAAGCCGGCGCTGCCGGCCGGGGCGCGCAGCGTGGTCCCGCCGCGCACCTCGGCGCGCAGGGTGACGCCCGACGTGGTGACGGTCACCGACTCGGCGCACTCGCCCTCGCGGACGACGATCGTCTCGCCGCTCGCGACCTGCGCCACCGCGTGCGTGATCGTGCGCCACGCGGTCCACGGGAACTGCGCCTCCCACTTGCTGTGCGTGTCGTCACCGTTCACGCAGTCGACGTACGAGGTCGCGGCGGGCGGGGCGGGCGTGGGGGACGGACCGCCGGGCGGCGTGCCCGAGCCGTCCGCGTCCGCGTGGTAGCCCATGTCGGCGATGCCGGTGTCGGGCTGCGGGTCGCTGCCGCTCTGCGTCGACCCCGAGATCTCGACCTCGGCGACGGGGCCGCTGCCCTCGTCGACCAGCGGGCTCTGCACGAGCTGGCCGGCCGCCGTCTGGCTGAGCGCGAAGTCGCCGTTCGGCGCGTCGACGAACAGCGGGTCGACGCTCTTGTTCGATGCCCAGAGCTGGAAGCCGCTCGGTCCCTCGTAGTTGGTCGTGTGGCCGAACGAGTCGTTGTGGTGGACGATCGAGCCGAGACCCGGCTGGTCGAACTTGATGCCGCTCGGCCCGTTCATCGAGACGACGTTGTCGCGGATCTCGCCCGCGGAGTTCACGAAGCGGAGTCCGCGCACGTTGCCGTAGACGGTGTTGAACGCGGCGATGTTGCCGCTCGAGAGCGGCGGCACGGCGTGGCCGGGTGTGTCGTCCCAGTTGTCGAAGCTGATGCCCCAGTCGCCGTTGCCGTGGACCAGGTTGTTGTGCACGAAGCCGTTCACCACGCGCTTCAGCAGGATGCCTTGCTGGTTCGCGCCGGTGACGATCGAGCTTTCGACGGTGACGTTCTCGCCGTCGCGCACCTGGATCCCGTTCGTGCCCAGCGTGCCGCCGCCGATCGGACGCACCAGGAGCTGGCGGAGCGTCAGGTTCCGGATGTCGTCGCTGCTGTTCGAGGCCGCGGCGAGCACGCCCTGCGTGGCCGACTCGATCACGAAGCCTTCGAGCGTGACGTCGTTCGCCTGCACGTTGAACGTGCTGCCGGTGCCGGGCGTGCGGCGGACGGTCGTGCCGAACGTCTGGGCCGCGCGCAGCGTGATCCCGGCGTGGTCGATCTCGACCGTGCTCGCGACCTGGCACAGGCCGTTCGCCACCACCGCGATCTCGCCGAAGGCGAGGGTGTTGGCCGCCTTCTGGAGGGTCAGCCACGGCGTCGCCGGATTCTGCGCCTGGGTCTTGGAGCGTGCGTCGCTGCCGGTCGCGCAGTCGACGTAGTGCACCGCGCCGGCACCGGGCTGCGGCGTGGGGGTCGGCCCCGGAGGCGGCGTCGGCGTGGGCCCGGGTGGAGGGGGCGTTTCGCTCGAAGGGGCGGCGCTCTCGTGGCGACCCATGTCGGCGACGCCGGTGTCGGGAGCTCCGTCGAAGCGGGTGGCACCCGAGATGTCGAGCGCGCTCACGAGGCCCGAGCCCTGGTCGATGACCGGGCTCGCCGCCTGCAGCGTGTAGTCTCCGTTCGCGTCGGTGAAGAGCGGATCGACCGCGAGGTTCGACCACTGGACGGGCGGGTCGTCCTGGTCGACGTCGACCGCTGTCGCGCTGCCGAAGACGTCGTTGTGGTGGATGTAGGTGGGGGCGGTGTCGACCTTGATGCCGCGCGCCGGGTTGTTCGCGACGACGTTGTCGCGGATCTCTCCGATCGCGTTCTGCAGCCGGATGCCGGCCCCGGTCGCCGGCAGCGCGCCGTTGCCGACCACGGTGTTGAACGCGATCACGTTGCCCTGCGACAGCGGCGCGTTCGCGCTGTCGAACTGGATGCCGGTGTCGCCGCTGCCGACGACCAGGTTGTTGCGCACGTAGGCGCCCGTGGTCGCCTTGAGCAGGATGCCGCGCTGGCCGGCGCCGCGCACGACGTTGTCGTCGATCACCACGTCGCTCACGCCGTCGAGCGAGATCGCGTTGGTGCTCTGTCCGCTGGCGTCGAGGCCGCGGACGACGAGGCCCGAGGAGCCGGTCGCGTGTACCGCCCGCTGGCCGCCGGTGATCGTGAAGCCTTCGATCGCGACGTCGTTCTTGTCGGCGAGCGTGAAGGCGGTCTGGCCGGCGAGCAGCGTGATGCTGGCGGCACCGGCGGCGCGCAGCGTGAGGCCCGACACGCCGATCGTGAACGGTCCGGGATAGGTGCCTGCCTCGACGCTGATCGTGTCGCCGCTCTGCGCCCCGTCCTGCGCCTGCAACGCGCGGCCGAGCGTCTGCCACGGGGTCGCGGGATCACCGGCGTCGAAGCGCGTGCGTGCGTCGTTGCCGCTCGAGGGATCGACGTACAACGTGAGCGCGCCACCGCCCCCCGGCGGGTCCTGCACCGCGGGAACACCCATCGACGGACCGGCGTCGGCGTGACGGCCCATGTCGGCGGTGCCGGTGTCGGGCTCGCCGTCGGTGCGCGTCGAGCCCGAGATGTCGCGCGCGGCGGGCGAGCCCGAGCCCTTGTCGATGACCGGGCTGTCGCTCGCCTGTCCGGTCGCGACGTGCGCAAGCGTCGCCGCGGTCGGGCTGGTGAACAGCGGGTCGACCGTCAGGTTCGACCACGCCAGCGGCTCGGTCCCGGGCGTCGCCTCGATCGCGACGGTGCTGCCGAAGATGGCGTTGTGGTGCAGGCGGCTGCCCGCGGTGTCCAGCTTGACGCCGCGGGTCTGGTTCGACGCGAGCACGTTGTCGCGCACCTCGGCGACCGTCTTGCCGAGGAAGATCGCACCCGAGGGCGAGAGCGCGCCGTTGCCGCGCACGGTGTTGAACGCGATGACGTTGCCCTGCGACGGCTCGGCGAGGGCAGAGTTGTCGATCTGGACGCCCCACTCGCCGCTGCCCGTGACCAGGTTGTTGCGCAGGTAGAGCTGTGCGGAGCGCTCGGCGAAGATGCCGCGCTGCGCGACGCCGTCGATCACGTTCGAGTCGACCGTGGCGCCGCTCGTGTCGACGACCATGATCCCGTTGCCGGTCTGGCCGGACGTGGTGCAGCGACGGATCGTGACGCCGTCGGCCGCGACGGCGCGCACGCCGTGCAGGCCGCCGGTCACGGTGAAGCCGTCCACCAGGAAGCCCGCGACGTCGACGTCGATGCCGACCTGTCCCGCAGGAGGCGTGACGGTCGCGTCGCCGCTGGCGCGCAGCGTGATGCCGCCGGTCGTCGGGTCGACTCTCTCGGCGTACGCGCCGGTCGCCACCAGCACCGTGTCGCCGGTGGTCGCCGCCCCGTTCTGCAGCGCGCGGCCGATCGTCTTCCAGGGCGTGTTCGGCGACTGTGCCTGGATCTTGGTGTTGGTGTCGTCGGCGAGCGGTGCGAGCGCGTCGACGTAGTAGGTGGCCGGCCCGGCCGTGACGGCGGGGATGCCGGTCGAGGCGGGCGCGCCCGTGTGGTGGCCGAGATCGGCGGTGCCGGTGTCGGCGCCGCCGTCGCTGCGCGTCGAGCCACCGATGTCGGTCGCGGCGACGGTACCCGAGCCGGCGTCGCGCGCCGGGCTGTCGAGGGCCTGTACGGCGGCGACCTGGCTCAGCGCGAAGACGTCGTCGGCCCAGCCGTCGATGCCGCCGAGCACGCCGTCGGCGCCGTCGTGATCGACGAACAGCGGATCGACCGCGAGCATGCCTGCGCCCAGGACGTAGGCCGGCGGACTCACCGGCGTCGCGTTGCCGAACAGCAGGTTGTGGTGGACCGACGTGCCCTCGGGCTCGAGACGTAGCCCGGTGGTCGCGTTGCCGACCACGACGTTGTCGCGCACCTGCCCGGTCGCGTTCTTCAGGCGGATGCCGCCCTCGCCGGAGGCGTCGCCGTTGTAGGCGACGGTGTTGAAGGCGACGACGTTGCCGGTCGACAGCGGCGGCTGCGGGTCGCTCGCGTTGGTGTTCTCGAAGTCGATGCCCCACTCGCCGTTGCCGTAGACGAGATTGTTGCGGACGTAGGCTTCGCTCGCGTGGTCGACGAAGATGCCGCGGCTGCCGGCGGAGGCGGCGGTCGAGCTCTCGATCGTGCTGCCGCTGGTGTTGACGACGGTGAAGCCGTTGAACTGCTGGCCGATCGCGCGGCAGCCGCGGATGCGGATGCCGTCGGCCGTCTCGGCGCGCACGCCGTGCGTTCCGCCCAGCAGCACGAAGCCCTCGATCACCATCCCCGGGTGGCGGACGACGAGCGCCGACTGGTTGCTCGGCGGCAAGATCACGACCGTGTTCGGAGATCCCGTCGCCCGCAGGGTGACGTTCGGGAACGCCGACTCCGCGGACTCCACGTAGGTGCCGGGGGCGACCAGGATCCGGTTACCGGGCTGCACCACGTGCAGCGCGTGGTTGATCGAGCGCCACGGCGTCGCGGGTGACTGCGCCTCGACGGTCGAGCGCGAGTCGAGCCCGGTCGTCGCGTCGACGTAGAAGTCGAGCGCGCTGGCAATCGACGGAAGAAGGAGGAAGAAGAGGAAAAGGGGGAGGATCCCGAAGGAGCGCGTGGTGATTCGGCGGTTGCTGGATCTCACGATGGGGTCACGGCCAGACCGCGGCCGTGCTGCTGCTGGCGACGGGTTCGACGAGGAGAGGATCGTTCCGGTCCCCGTCATCGTCCAGACCGGGGTGGCGAGCTTCTCTGGTGAGCGGCTCACCACCCCGGCCTGGATCGCGTTTGGATCGACTTCTGTGACCTCGAAGGCTGCCCGACCGTCCGCCCACGGTCAGCCGAGCTCACGTGCGTGCGACGTACCCTGAGATCGCACGACGTGTTGCCCCTCGGTCTCCGAGCCACTCCTCGCCCAACGTCCACAACGCCGCTACCGGACGGCGTGCCCGCGAAAGCCCCTCTGGGCTCTCCAGCGGGGAATCGGACGGCACCCGGGGTGGGAGTGCTCACGGATCCGTGAGCGGACTCAGCCAGGGCGAATTGGTGGCTCGACGGAAGTCGGTCGTAGCCGTGCCAGCGCGAGCGCCGGAAGGCTCTCCGGGACACCGGTGCCCGGCAGCAGCGCGGGACGCGCCATCACCAGGTAGGGGGTGAAGGTCTTGCCGGTCAGGAGCGAGTCGATGAACGGAACCGACGACATGATCTGGTCGACGGCCGCCTCGACGTGCGGACCGCCGTCGTCGGCCTGCTGGTGCACGCGCGGGGTCGCGGTGTGCTCCGGCATCGGCTGCACGAAGGCGAAGCAGACCAGCGCCATGATGGTGGCGACGGTTGCCCAGGCCCTGACGAAGGAACGACTCATCCGATCGGGATCCACGAGCAACCGAAGGGCCAGCGACGGTTGCCTGGGGCGGCTGTTTTTCCCGGCTGTGGATTGCAGAATCGCATGATCGGGCACGGGTGCGTCAGGGCGATCTCGAAGCCAGGGCGATTGACCCGACGCCGGGCAACCGTCACGTTGTCGAGAGCGCGAAGCCGAGCGGTGGAACCTCCGGCTTCGCCGTCTGTTCCACCGGCACTCGCCAGGGAGTCTGCGGAACCCCTGGCCTCGCCATTCGTTCCACGAGCACCGCCAAGGAGACTGAATGTCAACACGCACGATGCTGGTCAAGGTCCTGCTGCTCGCAGGTCTGCTCGCCGCTCCCGGACGGGTCGATGCGCAGAACGACGTCCTCGCCGGGGGCAACACGGACTTCCCCGACCAGACGCTGGTCATGCCGTTTGCTGCGGCGAACGCCCGGTCCACGTTCTTCTCGATCAGCAACTGCTGGACGGGCAAGCTCACCGCGCGCTGGACGTTCTACGACAAGTCGGGCGAGCGGATCGCCGAGGTCCTGCGCGACATCCTCGGCGAGTGCGGGACGGACGTGGTGGACGTGACCAACGTCCGCAGCCGGACGATCAACGACCAGGGACAGGTGACGGAGGGCACGCCGCAGAGCCTCGCCGGTCGCGACGGCTTCGTCGTCGTGTCGGGTGACGACAACCCCGGCCTGCTCGGCAACTTCACCATGGCGAACCTCACCACCAACTCCGCCTTCGGCGTCGACGCGACGGGCTTCGGCACGGTCGGCACGCTGAAGCAGGGTGGGGTGGTGCTGGGCACGACCTTCAACCCGAGCACCCTGCAGGACAACCTGCTGGTGATCCTCGGGCTCAACTCCCCGGCCATCACCTCGCTCACCAACGGCAACGCGCCGCCGAGCCAGCCGGTGTTCAACGTGACGATCACGCTGATCGACAACAGCGCGCAGGGCACGCTCGCCGAGGTGACGGTGCCGGTGACCGGCAGCGCCCTCTTCGCGTCGCTGCAGGAGCTCTTTCCCGGTACGGCGCTCAACAGCTCGCTGTCACTCTTCATCTCTGCGAGCGAGGGGCCCGGCTACTCGGGTACGAGCCTCGATCCCGACGGCGACAACGGCATCGGCATCATCGGCTACTACGGCCAGGCGGTCGGGCCGTTCGGCGCCGGCCAGAGCCTGCGCGCGGGCGCGTTCTTCGCGGAGTGAGCGCGACAGCGGAGAGCCGTGCGCGCCGTGGGCGCGCACGGCCGTCCGCCGGGCGGGCGCTCCGCCGTCGGGTGCCGTCGCTGGCGCCGATGCCGTACCGCCCGGGCGACGACGCCGAGCTCGACGCGGCCGGCGACGCCTTCCGCTACTCGACCCTGCCCGACGGCTGGCGCTGCCTCGCGGTGCTCGAGGGCGATGCGGTGCGCGTCCTGTCGCGCAGCGGGCGCGATCTCGCCCCCGAGCTGCCGCACGTGGTCGCCGACCTCGCCCCGCTCTCTCCGGCCCGGGGTGCGGGGCCGACCGTTCTCGACGGAATCCTGGTCTTGCCATCGGAAGCCGACGTCGACCTGCCGCGACTCGGTGACGTGCGCACGCTCGCGGTGCTCGACGCGCCCTTCGTCGCCGGTGCGGACCTGACGCGGCAGTCGTTCGACGCGCGACAGGAGCGCCTGCGCGCACTGCGCTGGGGCGAGGGCGGCGTGGTTCGCTTCGAGCGCGCCTGGCGTGGTGACGCGCGCTCGAGCCTCGCGCAGCTGCAGAGCGCGGGCCGCGGCGTCGCGGGAGCGCTGCTCGCGCGTCGTGCCGGGAGCCCGTACCGTCCGGGTCGTGCCAACGACGACTGGCTCAGCTTCGGCGAGCGCGAGCATGCGGAGGTGCTTCTCTGCGGGATCGCGGCGAGCGGCGCGCTGGTGCTCGGCCGTCCGTGCGCGCAGGCGGCAGGGGGCACACGCGATCCGAGCCCGCCGCCGGTGGCGCGGTCCGCATGCGGCGAGCAGGGGAGCGGAGCTGCGGCGCGCCGCAGCCGCGGTGACGAGCCGGGCCCGCTCGTCGAGTTCGCCGGCGTCACCTGGCCCACGCGGCGCTGGCGCGCGCTCGCGGCGCGCTGCCGCGAGGGTGTGGCGTCATTCGCCGTGACGTCGCTCTGGCCGTCGCTCGGCGGGGTGACGTGGGCCGAGCCCGAGCACTGGCTTCTCGTCGAGCCCGACGTGCGCCGCGGCTCCGGCCGTGGCGGACCGCGCTGGCGCTTCGTTCGGGTCCAGGAGGACGTCTCGGCACCGCCGCCGCCCGGCGGCGAGTCGTCAGGGGAGCGCGTGTGACGACGCCGGCGATCGCGCTGACCGTCGCCGGCTCGGACCCGAGCGGCGGTGCCGGGATCCAGGCCGACCTCAAGACCTTCGCCGCGTTCGACGTCTACGGCGCGGCGGTGCTGACGTGCGCGACCGCGCAGAACACCATCGGGGTGCGCGCGACCGGTGAGCTGCCTGCGGCGCTGGTCGCGGCACAGCTCGACGCGGTCCTCGACGACCTCGCGGTGGGCGCGGTCAAGACCGGGATGCTCGGGCGCGCGGAGATCGTCGAGGTGGTGGCGGAACGCGTCGCGCGCCTCTCCGCACCGCTGGTGGTCGATCCGGTCATGGTCGCGACGAGCGGCGACGCGCTCCTGTCCGACGACGGCGCACGCGCTCTGCGCGGGCGGCTGCTGCCGCTCGCGCGCCTGGTGACGCCGAATCTCGCCGAGGCCGCGGTGCTCGCCGGCCGTCCGGTCGAGACCGTCGCCGACATGCGCGACGCCGCCGAGGCGATCCGTGCGCTGGGTGCCCGCGCGGTGCTGGTGAAGGGCGGCCACCTCGCGGGGGATGCGTGCGACCTGCTGCTCGACGGCGACCAGGCCCACGAGCTACGCGCCGACCGCCTCGACGCGGGCCCGCTGCACGGCAGCGGCTGCACGCTCTCCGCGGCGATCGCGGCAGAGCTCGCGCGCGGTGCCGCCCTGCTCGAGGCCGTGCGCCGCGCGAAGGCGTTCGTGCACGCCGCGATCGCGTCCGCGCCGGCGGTCGGGCACGGTGCGCGACCGCTGGACCACCGGGTCCGCCCGCCGCGTGTGCGCTGAGCGCGCGCGTCCGCCGGGCGAAGGCACGGCGGCCCGCTGCTTTCCCACGATCGTCCGCGAGGTCGGTCGCAACGGTCTCCAGCGGCGGCTATAGTCCGCGCCCATGAGCAGTCCGGGACGACGTTCGGTCAAGATCGCGCTCGTGCAGATGCGCTGCTCCGAGGACGTCGCCGACAACCTCACGCGCGCCCTCGCCCGCATCGACGAGGCGGCGGACGGCGGAGCGCAGATCGTGTGCCTGCCCGAGCTGTTCCGCTCGCGCTACTTCTGCCAGAGCGAGGACCACGCCAAGTTCGACCTCGCCGAGCCGATCCCGGGGCCGAGCACCGAGGCGCTGTCGGCGGCGGCGAAGCGGCACGGCATCGTGATCGTCGGCTCGCTCTTCGAGCGTCGCGCGGCGGGCGTCTACCACAACACCGCGGTCGTGCTCGACGCCGACGGCTCGCTCGCCGGCACGTACCGCAAGATGCACATCCCGGACGACCCGCTCTATTACGAGAAGTTCTACTTCACGCCGGGCGACCTCGGCTTCAAGAGCATCCAGACGCGCTTCGCGCGCATCGGCGTGCTCGTCTGCTGGGACCAGTGGTACCCGGAGGCGGCGCGGCTCACGGCGCTCTCCGGCGCGGAGATCCTCTTCTACCCGACGGCGATCGGCTGGCATCAGAGCGAGAAGGCGGAGTACGGCAGCGAGCAGTACGAGGCCTGGCAGATCGTGCAGCGCTCGCACGCGGTGGCGAACGGGCTCTTCGTCGCGGCGCCGAACCGCGTCGGCCTCGAGGGGACGGTCGAGTTCTGGGGCGGCTCGTTCGTCGCGGCGCCCTTCGGGCCTCTGCTCGCGAAGGCCGGGCACGACGGCGAGGAGCTGCTGCTGGCCGACTGCGACCTCGGACGCGTCGAGGAGACGCGCCGCCACTGGCCGTTCCTGCGCGACCGCCGCATCGACGCGTACGCGGGCATCACGCGGCGCTTCATCGACGACGTCGTCTGACGTGTCTATGGGCTTCGCCCACCACGAAGGGATGAAGGATCGCTCGGTGTCTTCATCTGACGTTATTGATGGGCTTCGCCCACCACGAGGGGATGAAGGATCGCTCGGTGTCTTCATCTGACGGTGCGCGGGATCGCACGGAGCGTTGCTTGACGGGCGACGGGAGCAGGACGCCGCGCGAGCGGGGCTATCGCTGGCCGGCGGAGTGGGAGCCGCACACCGCGACGTGGCTCTCGTGGCCGCACAAGGAAGCGTCGTGGCCGGGCAAGTTCGAGCCGGTGCCGCGGATCTTCGTCGAGATGGTGCGCGCGCTGGTCGCAGGCGAGCAGGTCGAGATCCTCGCCGGCGCGCCGCTCCGCCCCGACGACGTGCGTGCGCTGCTCCGAGCGGGCGGCGTGTCGCTCGAGCGCGTGCGTGTGCACGACGTCCCGACCGACGACGCGTGGGTGCGTGACCACGGCCCGATCTTCGTGCGCGCGCGCGCCGACGCGAAGGAGCCGCCGCTGCTTGCCGTCGACTGGGGCTTCAACGCGTGGGGCGGCAAGTACCCGCCGTGGCAGCAGGACGACGTCGTGCCGCGCCACGTGGCACGCCTGCTCGACGTGCCGGTCGTCGCTCCCGGCATGATCCTCGAGGGGGGCTCGATCGACGGCGACGGCGACGGCACGCTGCTGACGACCGAGGCGTGTCTGTTGAATCCGAACCGCAACCCCGAGCTCGACCGCGCCGAGATCGAGCGGCGTCTGCGCGACTTCCTCGGTGTCGAGAAGGTCCTATGGCTCGGTGACGGCATCGTCGGCGACGACACCGACGGCCACGTCGACGACATCACGCGCTTCGTGGCACCCGGCGTCGTCGTGACGGCGATCGAGCAGGACCCGCAGGACGAGAACCACGATCTCCTCGCGGACAACCTCGCGCGGCTGCGCACGATGCGCGACGCTCGCGGCCGGAGCCTCGAGATCGTCACCATCCCGATGCCGCCGCCGGTGGTGTACGAGGACACGCGCCTGCCGGCGAGCTACGCCAACTTCTACGTCGGCAACGCCGCGGTGCTGGTACCGGTGTTCGGCGGCAAGGACGACGCACGCGTGCTCGACACGCTGGGCCGGCTCTTCCCGGGGCGGCGGATCGTCGGCATTCCGGCCGCCGACCTGGTCTGGGGACTCGGAGCGTTTCACTGCTTGACGCAGCAGCAGCCGGCGGCCTGAAGCGCTCAGCCGGACGGCGACTCCGCGTCGCGCGCGTCCATGCGGAAGAACCAAACGTCGATCCGCGACGCGACGCCGTCGGGCGCGATCGCGTACTTGTCGGCGATCGCGCGTCGCAGACGCTCGACGAGCGCGGGATCGTCGACGCGCACCGCGCGTCGCTCGTAGATCGCGTCGCCGATGCGCAGCCGGACGCGCGGATCGGCGAGCACGCGCCGCGGCCAGGTCTTCCACGGGTTGAAGAAGTCGGCCGCGACGTGGAGCTCGCCGTCGAGCGTGAACACCCACGTCGTCACCGAGAGCGGATCGTCCGGATCGACCTCGACGGCGATCGTCTGGATCGTGTCGGTGAAGCTCCAGTCCGGATCCTGGTCGGTGGCGAGCGGACCCGAGAGCCGTCCGCCGGGCACGACGCCCAGCGGGCCGCCCGAGAAGAGAGCCACGACCCGCGCCGCGCCGACGCAGACGGCGACGAGCGCCGCGACGACGATCGCCCCGCGCGCGACACGTCGCCAGACCGCGTCCGTTCGGCTCATCGCCGCGCGAGCGTCAGAGCTGCTCCTGGTCGGCGAAGCGTCCGCGGTAGATCGCCGAGCCCTCGCAGCGCTGCAGGACGATCTGGCAGAGCCGCGTGCCGGGGTGGATCGCCAGCGGACGGCGCGACACGTTGCTGATCTCGAGCACCTGGCGGTTCGACACGCCGGGGCTCACGAAGCCGGCGGTGACGTGGATCATGAGCCCGAGGCGGGCGAAGCGCGAGCGCCCCTCGAGCCAGCCGCCGACGTCGCCCGGCAGCGTGATGCGCTCGCGCGTGATCCCGTGGATGGTCTCGCCCGGCTGCAAAACGTAGGGTTCGATGAGCGGCCGCACCTCGGTGACGGTGCGGAAGTCCGCCTGGTCGTTGACGTCGATGACGGGCGGCCCGTCCTCGCGCAGCACACGGATCTCGTCGGCCAGGTGGAGGTCGATCGACGCGGGCCCGACCTGGTCCTCCCCGAAGGGCTCGACCACGACGCGGCCACGCGCGATCTCGTCGAGGATCACGTCGCGGGTGAGGATCATGCGGCGAGCCTAGCAGCCTCGCCGCTCCGACCGAACCGTCCGCTCAGGTCTTGGCGCGGGAGACGAAGCGCGCGTCGCGCGTATCCACCTGCACGAACTCGCCGGACTCGAGGTAGGCGGGCACCTGGATCGTCAAACCCGTCTCGAGCTTCGCCGCCTTGGTCTGCGCCTGCGCGGTCGCGTTCTTGATCGGCGGGTTGGTCTCGACCACCTGCAGGACGACCGTGTTGGGCAGGTCCACCGAGATCACCTTCTCGTTGAACACCACCGAGCGGATGCCCTCCATGCCGTCCTTCAGGTAGCCGGCGGCGTCACCGACGTCCTCGGTGGACAGCGCGAACTGGTCGTAGCTCTGGGTGTCCATGAAGTGGAAGCCCTCGCCGTCCTGGTAGAGGAACTGCACGGCGCGCAGCTCGAGGTTCGGCTCCTCGACCTTGTCGCCGCCGCGGAACGTCTTGTCGAGCACCTGCCCGGTGCGCAGGTTGCGGACGCGGATCTTGCTGAGCGACGACGCGCCGCGCGCCGACGGCGACTGTACGTGCACGTCGAGGATCACGAACGGCTCGCCGTCGATCAGGATGCGGAGATGCTTCTTGAAGTCGCTGGTCGAGATCATGGATTCACCATCCCGCGAGGTCGGCGGCGCGCAGCCGGTGGTCGGTCGCGTCGCCGAGGAAGCCGCGGTCGAACATGGCGCGGCGGAACCAGAGGTGCAGATCGAACTCCCACGTGAAGCCGATGCCGCCGTGCAGCTCGGTGGTGTCGCGGGCGAAGCGGTCGTAGGTGTCGGTGAGCAGGGCCTTGGCGATCGCGGCACGGTGCGGCGCCTCGTCCTTCGCGCGGTCGAAAGCGTGCGCCGCGTACCACCACAGCGACAGCGCCGGCTCGAGCTCGCAGGCGAGGTTGGCGAGCTGGTGCTTGACGGCCTGGAACGCACCGATGATCTGGCCGAACTGCTCGCGCTGCTTCGCGTACCCGGTCGCCATCTCGAGCATGCGCCGGCAGCCGCCGTACGCGTCCGCCGCGATCAGGACGCAGCCCGCGTCGCGTGTACGCTCGATCGCCGCCACGCCGCCGCCGAGCGGCACCGCCGGCGTGTCCTTCAACCGGACCAGCGACAGGCGGCGCGTGAGATCGTTGCCGACGTAGTCCTTTGTCTCGAGCCCGGCGGCGCCCTTCTCGACCAGCCACAGCCCGGGGCCGTCGTCGCCCACCGCCGCGACGATCAGGAGGTCGGCGAGTGCGCCGTACGGCACCAGCGCCTTGGTGCCCGAGAGCTCGTCGCCCGCCGCGCGCGTCGTGAGCTTCACCGGATCCCAGACGCCGTCGGGCTCGCCGAGCGCGAACGTGCCGATGCGGCTGCCGTCGAGCAGCTGCATCATCCACTGCAGGGCGAGCTCCGCGTTGCCGCTCTCGACGAGCGCGATCTGCGCGAGCGCGTTGCCGAGGAACGGTCCCGGGGTCGCGTTGTAGCCGAGCTCCTCGGCCGCGAGCGCCAGGTCGAGCAGCTCGAGCTCGGCGCCGCCGTACTCGGCCGGGACGTAGAGACCGGTGACGCCGAGGTCGACGAGGCCGCTCCACAGCGCCGCGTCGTGGCCGGAGTCGCTCTCCATCACCTGGCGCACGCGCGTCGTGGGGCACTGCTCGTCGAGGAAGCGGCGAATCGTGTCGCGCAGCAGGACCTGGTCCTGCGACAGTCCGAAGTTCAAGGAAGGCTCCTACTTGCGCTGCGCCGCGTCGCGCGGCAGGCCGAGGCCGCGCTCGGCGATGATGTTGCGCTGGATGTTGGCGGCGCCGCCGGCGATCAGGACGCCGAGCGACCACATGTAGGCGGGGACGAGCATGCCGCCGAACGGCGCCTCGGGCTCGCCGTTTCCGAGCGCGCTGCGGTCGCCCATGACGTCCATCGCGAGCTTGCCGATGTCGTAGCCGAGCTGCGTCGCGTAGAGCTTGCTGACGAGGCCGGCCATCCCCTGGTCCTCGCCGCGCACGCTCAAGGTGAGCTGGCGGTAGCCGTGGTACTCGCTTGCGCGCAGCTTCGCCTCGAGCTCGACGATGCGCGTCCGGATCAGCGGGTCCTTGATCGCCGGCTGCCCGCGCAAGGTGGTGCTCATCGCGAGCATCAGGACGCCGTCGAACACGCGCCGGTTGATGCTCGCGCCGCCGATCAGCGCGCGCTCGTGCTTGAGCGTCGAGCGCGACACCTGCCAGCCCTGGCCGCGCTTGCCCACCGTGTTGGTGACCGGAACGCGCACGCCCTCGAGGAAGACCTCGTTGAAGTCGGCGGTGCCGGTCATCTGGCGCAGCGGTCGCACGTCGATGCCGGGCGTCTTCATGTCGATCAGGATGTACGAGATACCGTCGTGCTTGGGCGCGTCGGGCTCGGTGCGCACCAGGCAGAACATCCAGTCGGCGTGCTGCGCGTCCGACGTCCAGATCTTGTGGCCGTCGATCACCCAGTCGTCGCCGTCGCGCACGCCCTTGGTGCGCAGCGAGGCGAGGTCGGAGCCTGCGCCGGGCTCCGAGTAGCCCTGGCACCAGCGAATCTTGCCGAGCAGGGTGCCCTCGACGAACTTCTGTTTCTGCTCCTCGGTGCCGTGCTCGATCAGCGTCGGGACGAGCATGCTCGGCCCCTGGCCGATCATCTCGTGCGGCGCCTTCGCGTTCTTGAACTCCTCGGCGATGATCGCCTGCTCGATCGGGTCGGCCTTGCCCTCGCCGCCGCCGTAGCGCTTCGGCACGTGACGGTAGAGGTAGCCGCGCTCGATGGCGAGCTTGCGGAACTCGGTCGCGCGGGCGTCGCTGCGCACCGCGCCGCCCAGCGTCGCGCGCTCGTCGGGTGGCGCCTCGACGGCGGCGTCCTCCTTCGACCAGCTGGCCGCGAGGAATGCCCGCACCTCTTCGCGGAACTTCTCGTACTCGGCGCCGAAACTGAGATCCATCGATTGCTCCCGGGCTGGACGTGCGCGGCAAGGAAGCCGACCGGGCCGGCGCGAGCGCGCGGGCCGGAGGCTCCCGGGGCCTCTGCTGTAGCAACATCGTGCGAGGCCGCAAAGCTCGCGCGCCCGGCTCACGAAGAGCACGCGCGGGGCGCGCGATTGTCGTCGCGCCGCGGCGCGGCATAGGCTGTGCGGGTGAGCGACGAGCTGCCGGAGGATCGCGTACTGGTGGTGTTCGCACGCCATCCCGAACCCGGTCGCGTCAAGACGCGGCTCGCGCGCGCGATCGGTGACGTCGCAGCGGCGGAGATCTACGAGGCTTTCATCGAGGACCTGCGCGACCGCTTCGCGCAAGCGAGCTTCTCGGTGCGCTGGGCGGTCGCACCGCCCGACGGTGGCTTCGCCGCGCGCTTCGCGCTCGATCCCGCGCACGTCTTCCTGCAGCGCGGCGACGACCTCGGCGCACGCATGTCCGATGCGTTCTCGCAGATGCGCGCGCGCGGCCACGCACGCTGTGCCATCGTCGGCTCCGACATGCCGCAGCTCGCGCTGGACACCGTCGTCGAGGCCTTCGCGCGCCTCGACGACGCCGACCTCGTCCTCGGCCCCGCGCTCGACGGCGGCTACTACCTCATCGCCGCACGCGCGCCGCTCCCGGTCTTCGACGACATTCCCTGGGGCGGCCCCCACGTCTTCGCCGCGACCCTGAAGCGCGCCGCCGGTGCTGGACTACGAACGCATCTCCTCGCAGCGGACTTCGACGTCGACGACGCGAACGATCTCGCGCGCCTCGAGTCCCTGCTCGCCGACCCGGCCGCGCAGGCGGCCATGCCGGCTACGGCTGCGGCGCTACGCACACGGTGACGGTGCCGACCGCGCCGGATCTCCACCGGCACCGCCTCGTGCACGCGAGCCGCAGGCGAGCGCCGAGCGAAGCGAGCAGGGGAGTGGGGCCCCGTCGGGCTTCGCCCGACGGGGCGAGGGGACGTGGTCCCCTCGTTTCAATCAAAACTCCACGACCACATCCGGATCGTCGTCGAGCTGCACCGTGTCGATGAAGCGGATGCGGCGCTCGCGCTTCGACATGATGAGCGAGTTGACGCGCATGCCGTGGCCGAAGAAGCGCACGCCCTTCAGCATGTTGCCGTCGGTGACGCCGGACGCGGCGAACAGGATCTCCTGCCCGGGGGCGAGGTCGCGCTCGCTGTAGATGCGCTTCGGATCGGTGATGCCCATCGCCTTCATGCGCTCCTCCTGGCCGTCCTTCGTCGGCACCAGGCGCGCCTGCATGGCGCCGTTCAGGCAGCGCAGTGCAGCGGCGGTGATCACGCCTTCGGGCGCACCGCCGATGCCCATGACCGCGTGCACGTTGGTGCCGCGCACGGCGACCGAGATGCCGGCCGACAGGTCGCCGTCGCTGATCAGGCGGATGCGCGCGCCGGCGCGGCGGATGTCCTCGATGAGCTGCTCGTGACGCGGACGGTCGAGCACGATCACGACCAGATCCTTGACCGAGCGCTCGAGGCGGTTCGCGATCGCGCTCAGGTTCTCGGCGACCGGCGCGTCGAGGTGGATCGCACCCTTTGCCGCCGGACCGACGATGATCTTCTCCATGTAGCAGTCGGGCGCCTTCAGGAGGCCGCCGCGCGTCGACGCGGCGAGCACCGCGATCGCACCGGGCGAGCCGAGCGCGCACAGGTTGGTGCCCTCGAGCGGGTCGACGGCGATGTCGACCTCGGGGTCCTCGGAACGGCCGCGCCCGACGTGCTCGCCGATGAACAGCATCGGTGCCTCGTCGCGCTCGCCCTCGCCGATCACGATCTCGCCGCGCATCGGCAGGCTGTCCATCGCCTTGCGCATCGCCTCGACCGCGACCTGGTCGGAGAAGTGCCGGTTGCCCTGGCCCATGGTGCGCGCGGAGTCGATGGCCGCCATCTCCGTGACGCGCAGGAACTGCTTGGAAAGCTCGTCTTCGATCATCGTGTCGCTCCTCCGTACGGTGCCCGCTTACTCGCGTGTCGCGCGCAGCGGCGGGATCCGGTACGCGGGCGACGGCCCGCGCCCCGGGGTCTTCCCGGAAGCGTCGCGAGGTGGGGTGTTGCTCGGATCTTGTGGATGGGTGCGCCGCAGAGCGCCGGCATGGTAGCAGGTTTCACAGTTGCTTCGAGAGCGAAAATCCGTTGCTGAGGGGGCGATGCCGCGCCGCGCCAAGGTCCGTTCCTTTCGCTTCCGAGGTCTCACGGTCGTTCACGAGCACGTGTCCGGGTCGATCACCGCGATCGCGCTGCACGTTCGCGCGGGGGCTCGCTTCGACGGCGCGGTCCCCGGGCTCGCCCACATGGCGGAGCACATGCTCTTCCAGGGTACCGACGAGCTCGACCAGCTGGCGCTCAACCGGCGTGCGGCGGAGCTCGGCGGCAGTCACAACGCGACCACGGGCTACGAGTCGATCGTGCTCACGCTCGAGGTCTTCGACGAGGACGTGGACGGCGCGGTCGAGCTGCTGATGCAGCAGTTCTACCGCAGCCGCGTCGAGCCGCGGCGCTTCCGCAAGGAGTGTCGGGTCGTGCTCGACGAGATCCGCGGCTTTCGCGACGATCCGCTCGACCACCTGCACGAGCGTGCGTGGGGCACCTTCTTCGGCGACCCGATCGGCCATCCGATCTGCGGCACCGTCGGCTCGGTGCGCGCGATGGACGCGAGCGACGTCGCCGGCTTCCTGCGCCGCCGTTTCGTCAACGCGAACGCGGTGCTCTCGGTGGTCGGCGGCGTCTCCGAGACCGCGCTGCGCCGTGCGCTGGCGCGGCACGTCTCGGCGGAGCGCGTGGGGCGGCCGTCGCGGCCGGGGGGCGCACGGCGCGGTCGCGGCGGCACGCTGCGGCTCCCGGGCAGCGAGCGCGGGCAGTCGTTCGTCGTGCGCTTCCTGGAGGTCGATCCGCAGCCCGAGAATCTGCTGGCGCTCGGCGTGGCCCTCGACCTCGTCGGGGCCGATCCGGACAGCACGCTGTTCCAGGCGGTGCGCGAGCTGCACGGGCTCGGATACGAGGTCTCGGCGGACCTCGAATGGGGGAGCGGGTGGGGCGCCGCCGTGCTCTCGGCGAGCGCCGGCCCCGGACGCGCCGACCGACTGGCGCGCATCATCGACGACGTCCTGCAGCGCTCGGCGCGGGATGGCTTCGCCGCGGGCGACCTCGCGCGCGCGCGGAAGAAGCGCCGCTTCGGCTACGCGGTGCTCGCCGAGCGGCGGCTCGACCGCGCCGTCGCCCACGCGGACTCCGCGGCGTCGGGCTTTCCGTCGATCGAGGACTCCGAGCAGATCGTGGGCGCGCTCGACGACGGCGCGATCCTCGACGCCTGGCGGCGTGCGGTCGCGAGCCGCAGTCTGGTCGCGACGCTGGGCGATTAGCCGGGCTCCCGGCGACTTGCTAGGAGAGCGGCGGAAAGTCCTTGCTTCCGAACACCGGAAGACGAACAGGGCAGGGGGACGTCTTGGAGGAAAGAATGCAGCTCGCGGTCTTCATCGACTTCGACAACATCGAGATCGGGGTCAAGACCACCTTGAACAACGAGCTGGACATCGCGCTGGTTCTCGACGCGCTCAGGGAGCGCGGCGACGTCGTGTCGAAGAGCGCGTACGGCGACTGGGCCCGCTCGGGCATGCACAGCCGGACGATGACCGAGCACGCGGTGCACATGGTGCAGCGCAACGTGACGCCGCGCGGCGACAAGAACGGCGCCGACATCAACCTCGTCGTCGACGCGATGGAGATGTGCTTCACACGGCCGCACATCAACGGCTTCGCGATCGTCGGCGGCGACTCGGACTTCATCGCGCTGGTCGAGAAGCTCAAGCAGTTCGGCAAGCGGGTCTTCGTGGTCGGCGGGCGCTCGTTCACCAGTGGCATCCTGCAGCGCAACTGCCACGAGTTCATCGCCTACGAGAACCTTCTCGGAGGCCGCTCGCGCGGCGGCGACCGGCAGCAGAGCCGAGGGGCCTCCGCAGGTGCGGGCCGGCTGTCGATCGAGCAGGGTTTCGCGCAGGTGCAGCGCGCGCTCAAGATCCTCGCCGACCGCGGCGTCGAGCCGCAGCTCGGGCCGCTCAAGAGCACGCTGCTGCAGCTCGACTCGACCTTCAGCGAGCGCGACTACGGCACGTCGTCGTTCCGCGAGTTCATCCAGCGGCTCGCCGACAAGCATCACCTGAGCCTGCGCCGGATCGACAACGGCTACGTCGTCGAGATGAACGGCGACGGGCCGCGCGACAAGCAGCCGGCGCGGGCGAAGGCGGAGGCGGCGATCGAGGACGGCGCGGCCGAGGCCGCGGTCGAGACCGAGCCGGGTCCGGACGGCGCGACCGAGCCGAGCGCTGCCGCGGACGCTCCGGCGCGCGGCGGGGCGCCCGCCGGCAGCCGTGCCCCGGAAGAGGCGCTCGGCCTGCTCCGCACGGCGCTCGAGAAGCTCAACGAGGCTCGCTCGGGCAAGCCGCTGTACGTCCGGCACCTCGCGCAGGGGCTGCGTCAGGTGGATCCGGAGTTCGACGAGGCGACCTACGGCTTCCGGACGCTCACCGAGCTCATGCACTTCGGTCAGCGCGAGGGGTTGCTGCGCATGCAGCGGGACCGTCAGGGCGCATGGCGCGTCACGCCCGTCTCCGCGGCCGCCGACGCTCCGGCTGCCGAAGTGGGGTGGACGCCGGACGCGATCGCGCGCTACGCGGGGAGCGGACCGAATCCGGGGGCCGACGACGGCGACCCCGTTGCGGGCGACGGGGAGTCGCAGGACGAGGCTCCGGTCGCCGCCACTGCGGCCGATGTCGCGACCGCGGTCGAGGTCGAGCCTGCGGGCGAGGGGGCCGGGACGGCCGACGCGCCCGCCGCCGGCGAGGACGGCGAGGCGAAAGCACCGGCGCGCAAGCGGCGTAGCAGCGCCGCCAGCACGGCGGCCGCGCGTGCACCGCGTGCGAGCCGCGCGAAGACGACGCCGCGCACGGCGAAGCCGCGCGCTGCCACGAGTCGCCGCAAGTCGGCGAAGGAGACTCCCTCGGCGCCAAACGAGTAGGCGGCAGACCAGGCGGGGCCGCCCGTGCGGGGTGGCCCTCGTCACCGCAGGCTCGGCAGCCGGGCCGGTGTCGCTACGGCAGGCTCAGCAGATCGCTGATGTCGCTCTCGCTGAGCTGCTTCAACCAGCCGCGGTCGTCGTCGATCACGGTGCTCGCGAGCGCCCGCTTCTGGCGCTTGAGTCGCAGGATCGCCTCCTCGATCGTTCCGGCGGCGATGATCCGGTAAACCGAGACCATCTTCCGCTGCCCGATGCGGTGCGCGCGATCGGTGGCCTGCTCCTCGACCGCCGGGTTCCACCACGGGTCGAGGTGGATCACGACGTCGGCCGCGGTGAGATTGATGCCCGTCCCTCCGGCGCGCAGGCTCAGCAGGAAGAGCGGCATCGTGCCCTCGCTGAAGGCGCGCAGCACCGCCTCTCGATCGCGCGTGCGACCGTCGAGGTAGGCGTAGGCGATGCCGCGCTGGTCGAGATCGGCGCGGAGCAGGGTCAGCAGCTCGACGAACTGGCTGAACACGAGCGCGCGCCGTCCGCTCGCGATCACCTCGGCGGTGAGCTCGCGGAAGGCCTCGAGCTTCGCCGAGTCCTGCGGGCGGAAGCGACGGTCGACCAGACGTGGATCGCACGCCATCTGTCGCAGGCGGAGCAGCGCGGTGAGCACCACCATGCGGTTGCGCTCGAAGCCGTCGGTCGCGAGGCGGCGCGCGAGGTCCTCGCGCGTCGCGGTGACGAGCGCCGCGTACGCGCGGTGCTGCGCCGGCGTGAGCTCGACGATCACGTCGGTCTCGATCTTCGGCGGCAGGTCGCTCTCGACGTCGGCCTTGGTGCGCCGCATGACGAACGGCCGGATCCGCGCGCGCAGCGCCGCGGCCTCGTCGACGGCCACCTGCTGGGCGCTCTCGAGCGCCACGGCCGGATCGTCGAGCGCCTCGGGATCCTCGCCCGGCGGCGCCTCCGCGAGCGCCGCCACCACCGGCCGCTCGTAGCGCCGCGAGAAGCTCCGCCAGCTGCCGAGCATGCCCGGGTTCACGAAGTCGAGGATCGACCACAGCTCGAGGAGCCGGTTCTCGATCGGGGTGCCGGTGAGCGCGAGACGCGCCTCGGCGAGCAACGACTTCGCCGCGGTGGTGGTGGCGGCGGCGTGGTTCTTGATCTGCTGTGCCTCGTCGAGGATCACGTAGCGGAAGCGGATGTCGCGTAGTCGCTCGACGTCGCGCCGCAGCAGAGCGTAGGTCGTCACCACGAGGTCGGCCTGCGGCACGTCCTCGTAGTGCGTGTGGCGCCCGAGTCCGTGCAGCAGGATGCAGCGCAGCCCGGGCACGAAGCGCTCGGCCTCGCGGATCCAGTTGGGGGCGACCGACGTCGGCGCGACGACCAGGCTCGGCATCGAACCGTCGCGTTCGCGCCGCCACGCGAGCACCGCGAGCGTCTGGATCGTCTTGCCGAGGCCCATGTCGTCGGCGAGGATGCCGCCCGCGCCGAGCTCGGAGAGGAACTGCAGCCAGGCGAGGCCGATCTTCTGGTAGCTGCGCAGATCGCCGACGAGCCCGGCGACGGGATCCGGCGTGGCGCTCGCGGAAAGCTCGCGCAGCCGCTGGGTCCAGCTGGTGAGTCGTGCGTCGAGCTCGACGTGCTCGGCGAGCTCGCTCCACGCCGCGACCTCGCCCAGCACGTGCCGCGGCAGCTCGGCGACCGGAGCGTCGCCGAGGGTGTCGATCGTCGCGGCGGCGAGGCTCGCGACGCGCTGCGAAAGCTCGGCGACGCTGCCGTCGGTGAGCCGCACCCAGCGTCGCTTGGCGGCGAGCGCCTGGCGGATCTCCTCGACGTCTGCCGGGATGCCCTCGGCCGCGTATCGTAGATCGACCGTGATCGTGCTGCGCGCCGCCACCTCCGCGGCGAGGGTCGCGGCGAGCGGTGCGCGCGCCGTCACCTGGCGGAGCGCCGGTGGCACCACGACCTCGGTCAGGACACCGCCGCTGCCCGCCGCGCCGACCAGGCGCGGCAGGTCACGCGTCCAGAAGAAGACCGCGTCGTCGCCGTGCGCGCGGAAGGTCTCGGCGTCATGCTCGGCAGCGGCCGCGCGACGGCCTGCACGGCGGCGCGCTGCGAGGCGGAGTACCGTGCCCGACATCACGTCGAGTGCCGCCCGCTCGCGCTCGGCGTTCCGCGCGTGCTGCTCGATCCCGGCGCAGCTCTCGGGCGTCAGCGTGAAGCGGGCCTCTCCGTAGACGGCCTCGAGCGTCGCCTCGACGTTGAACGTCGAGCCGGTGACGCGCAGGATCACACGCGGCTCCGGCAGCGGCGGCAGGCCGAGCTCGAGGCGCGAGGGCAGGCCGATTCCCTCGCTCTGGAAGTGCTCGAGCAGCAGCGCGGGTAGCCGCTGCCGCTCGTCGCGCTCGACCAGCACCTGGGGATGGGCGGCGAGGCGCGCGAGCGCGATCGGTCCGACGTCGCTCGCGACGCGCGCGAAGCAGCGCGCCTCGACGAAGTACACCCAGCTCGTCGCGCCGCGAAGAAGAATCGTCTCGGAGAACGACACCGGCGCACCTTCGGCGGCGATCGCACCGCCGGCACGCGTCGGACGCCATACCGCCTCGAGCAGGAACGCTCCGTCGCGGCCGGCGGCACCGGTGTCGTCGGGCGAGAGACCGAGCAGCGAGCGGAAGCCGCGCTCGTCGATCGTGCGTCCGTCGGCGTTGTACTCGAGCCACGCGAGGCGCAGCTTGAGCTGCTCCTCCTCGACCTCCGCGGCACGCATCTGGAGGAGCGCGTTCGCTCGGACGTCGGCGTCGAGCGCGGGGCGGAGCTGAAGGGCAGGCCGCACCGGCTGCGCCAGGATGGCGATGGTCTCGGTGCCGCTCGCGTCGTGCAGCACGGCGTTCGCCTCCGCCGTGCGCTCGAGGAACACGCAGGCCTTGTCCCCGCTGGCGACGAACTCGCGCGCGCCGCCCGGGGCGCGCGACAGCGGCTCGAAGAGGCGCCACTCGTGCGCCGGCAGGCGCCGGCCCTCGAGGTCGTCGGGACCGAAGAGGGAGCGCTCGCCGGGTGGGCGGACGCGGACGCGCAGTCCAGGCGGAGACGTGACCTCGTCCTCCTCGTCGCCGCGCTCGACCTCGATCAGGAACGTCGCAGCGCCCAGCGGGCGCACCGCGCCGCGCCTGCGCCAGGCGGCGAAGGTCGTGTCCAGCAGGCCCGTCTTCTTGGGCGTCGCGGCGCGCGCGGCCTCGAGGTCGATGCCGTGGCGACGTGCGAGCGCGAGCGCGCGCGGCAGGTCGGGCGCCGCGACGGCCGCCGCGTCGACCGTGACGTCGGGGGGGGCGACCAGGCGTGCACGCAGGGCCGGCGAGTCGGCGAGCTCGAGCAAGAGCCCGGCGACGTGCTCGCACGGCGGATCCTGCGCGAAGCCGTGGCAGCTGCACAGGCAAGCGAGCTCGCCGTTGCGCGCGAGCCCGACGCTCGCACGCTCCTCGCCGCCCTCGGCGCCGCGGAGCTTGCCGTGCACGATCTGCTCGCGCAGCGCGACCGGCGCGGCGGTGAGTCGTGCCGTGCCGTGTCCGTTGCGTGCGCCGTCGGTGACCCCGAGCATGCGCAGCGCCGTGGCCGCGTCGAGGGTCGGGAGCCACGACCGTAGGGGCGTCAGGTCGTCGCTGGTGACTGCGCACGTCATCGAACCTGAAACGGTATCGCTCTGGTCCGGCTCAAGCAACGAACGAATCGCGCGCTGGCGCTCGGCGGGCGCTTTGCGGCGCGCGCGACGCGCGCTATGCGTCGTCGCGGACGTCGTGCGTGCCTGCACGACGCGCCGCTCACGCGAAGGAGAGCCACATGACGGAAATCCGCTTCGACGACATCGAGGGACTGAAGAAGCAGATCAAGGACGACTACAGCCCCTGGGGTCCCGAACAGCAGGTGACGCAGGACATGATCAACGGCTTCGCGGAGCTGACGGGCGATCATCAGTGGATCCACGTCGACGTCGAGCGCTGCAAGAAGGAGAGCCCGTTCGGCGGGCCCATCGCGCACGGCTTCCTGACGCTGAGCCTCCTGCCCAAGCTGCGCGCGCGCAGCGACTTCGCGATCGTCGGGGCGGGCAACGCCGTCAATTACGGCGCCAACAAGCTGCGATTCCTTGCCCCGGTGCCCTCGGGCGCGAAGCTGCACGCGCGCTCGCGCCTGACGGGCGTCGAGGCGAAGCCGAAGGGAACGCTCGTCACCCAGGAGATCCAGGTCGGGATCGTCGGTCAGGAGACGCCCGCCCTGCTGTACGAGATGGTGGTCCTGTACAACCCGCCGCGGAAGTAGCCTCGCGAGGCCGGAGCGGGGCGGCGGCGCCCCGCTCCGCACGATCGTCCGACCGCGCGTCGCAGGGCGCGCCCGAGGTGACGCGATGACGCAGGAACCGGAAGTCAGCTTCTCGCCGCAGGACCTGTTCGACTTCCCGGACCCCTATCCGCTGTTCGCGTCGTTGCGCGCGACGAGTCCCGTGCTGCGCGTCGTGCAGTTCCGTCGCGAGACGTTCATGGTGACGCGCTACGACGACGTCGCGACGGTGCTGCGCGACCACGACACGTTCTCCTCGCGCTCGAACGAGCAGCTCGCGGAGGTGATGGGTCGCAACATCATCCAGATGGACGGCAAGGAGCACCAGAAACACCGCCAGATCGTCCAGCACGCCTTCCACTTCAAGGCGATCGCCGCGCTCGAGGAGTCGATGCACCGCATGGTGCACGAGCTGATCGACGCCTTCGCGGCGGACGGGCGGGCGAATCTCGTCGAGCAGCTCGCCGAGCTCTTCCCGATCCGGGTGATCGCGCGTCTGGTCGGCGTGCCGATCCGGGACTTCGAGCAGTTCAAGGGCTGGGCGCTGGACATCATCGGCTTCACCAAGGACCGCGAGCGCGGGCTCGCGGCGTCGCGCGCGGTGCGGGACTTCCTGCTGCCGATCATCGCGGAGCGTCGCGCGCGCCCGACCGACGACGTCCTGTCGCGGCTCGTGACGGGAGAGGTCGACGGGCAGCAGCTGAGCGACGAGGAGGTGGTGAGCTTCCTGCGGCTCCTGCTCCCCGCCGGCGCGGAGACGACCTTTCGCTGGATCGGCAGCACGCTCTTCGCCCTGCTGCACCACCCGGACCAGCTCGCGGAGGTGCTCGCCGAGCGCTCGCTCGCCGCGGCAGCGCTCGAGGAGACGCTGCGCTGGGAGACGCCCGTGCTCTTCGTCGGCCGCGAGGCGACGCGCGCGGTCGAGATCGCCGGCACCGAGATCCCGGCCGGAGCCCTGGTCACGCCGGTGATCGGCTCGGCGAACCGCGACGAGAGCCGCTATCCTGATCCGGACCGCTGGGACCTGCACCGTGGCGCGGACGACCACCTGTCGTTCGGTGGCGGCCGGCATTTCTGCCTCGGCTACCACCTCGCGCGGATCGAGGCGCGCATCGCCCTCGACGCGCTGCTCGACCGGCTGCCGAATCTGCGTCTCGATCCCGCACGGCCGTCACAGATCGTCGGCCTCGCGTTCCGCTCGCCGCGGGATCTGCACGTCCAGTTCGACCGCACCTGACGTCCGCCCGGCGGGCGGGTCGCGCGTGCGCGGAAACGCTCGACTTGCTCCCGAGGGGGCTGAAGGCGATGATTGGAGCGCGGGCGCGAGGCCCGCACGTGGCTCAGCCGGAGCGGCCGGAAAGTCGGTCCCCCGGCAGGGGGTGTTCGATGAGAAGCAGCTTTCGGCGGCTCTTGCCGTGTCTGATGATCCTGGCCCTGCTCCTGGTCGCCGGACGGGCCGGTGCCGAGCAGATCGAGCGCGTCGACGCCAAGCGCGTCTGCATGGTCAACAACTCGGTCTTCCCGAAGGACCAGATCCCGGTCCAGGTGGACGGCAAGACGTATTTCGGGTGCTGCGAGATGTGCAAGGGGCGCCTCGCGACCGACGCCTCGGCCCGCACTGCGAAGGATCCCATCACCGGGAAGACCGTCGACAAGGCCACGGCGGTCATCGGCGCAACTCCCGCCGGCGAGGTCTACTACTTCGAGAGCGACGCGACCTTCACCCAGTTCAAGAATCGCGCGTGACGGAAGAGCTGGCGTTCGAGTACCACGACTTCACCGTTCTGGTGCGTGATCTCGACCCGCAGGGACACGTGGCCAACCACGTCTACGTCGCCTACCTCTCGGAGGCGCGGGCACGGTTCATGCGTGCGTTCGACCGCGGCGGGCCGGGGTTCAAGCCGTCGGTCGTCGCCGAGATCCGCTGTCGCTACCGGAGTCCGCTGCTGGCCTGGGAGAGCTTCAAGGTCGGCGTTCGCATCGCGTCGCTGGGCCGCACCAGCGTCGGCTTCGCGTACGAAGTGCGCACCGACGATCGCCTGATCGCCGACGGCGACAGCGTCGAGGTGCTGGTCGACGCGAGCACGCGGCGGCCGCGCGAGGTCCCGCCCGCCGTGCGAGCGAGGATCGAAGCCGCCCTCGGCGACCCGGCGCTCGGCTCGTCCCCTACCGATCCACCGCAGGAGAGAACGAGGAACGATGGAATCCCACCAAGGCCGTAGCGGATCCGGCGAGCCCGACGAGGTGCTCGACGACTCCCCTCTCGAAGCGGACGAATGGGCGCTCGCGACCCAGGGCGTCGTGCCGTTGAAGGACCGTGGCGACGCCGCGCCCGAGGACGATGAGCCGTCCACGCAGGGCGCGCTCGCCGACCGCCTGCGCATGCGTCGCGAACCGACGACGCCCCTCGAGTCCGACGGCACCTTGCCGGCCATCGACCGGCGGACCGCGGAGCGTCTGCGCCGCGGTCAGATCGCGATCGAGGCGAGCGTCGATCTGCACGGCCTGACGCAGGACGAGGCATTCCTCGCGATCCAGAGCTTCCTCGCGGAGAGCCTGGCGGCCGGACGGCGCTGCGTGCTGGTCATCACCGGCAAGGGTACGGCGCGCGACGGCGGCGGCGTCCTGCGCTCGGCGGTGCCGCGCTGGCTCACCGAGGGAGCGTACCGCGAGCACCTGATCGGGATCGCCGTGGCATACCCCCAGCACGGTGGCGAGGGCGCGCTCTACGTGCTGCTGCGTCGGCAGCGCGGAGGGGCGTGACGCCGGCGACCGGAGGAAGCCCCGAAGAAGCGGCGTCGCCACCCGCGCAGCGCGAGCTGCGCCACCTTCTGCGCGTCCAGGAGCAGCGTCGCCGGCAGCTCCCGCGCGCGCTCCTGGTCGGATTGATCGCCGGTGTGGTCGCGGTCGCGTTCGCGCTCGCGCTGGAGCACGTCGAGCTCGCACGAACCGCCTTCATCGAGCGCGCGCACGGCCTCGGAGCGTGGGGCGTGCTGCTGCCCGTCCTGCTGGGCGCCGCGACCGCTGGGAGCGCGGTGGCGATGGTCGTGGGGCTCGCCCCGGAGGCCGGCGGCAGCGGAATCCCACACCTCAAGGCGGTGCTGCATGGACTGGGCAGCCTGCGCTGGAAGGCGATCCTGCCGGTCAAGTTCATGGCGGGCGTGATCGGGATCGGTGGCGGTCTCGCGCTGGGGCGCGAAGGCCCGACCGTCCAGATGGGCGGCGCCATCGGCCAGATGGTGAGCGGCTGGTTTCGCTGCACGCCGCGCGAGCGCGCGACCCTGATCGCGGCGGGCGCCGGCGCCGGGCTCTCGGCGGCCTTCAACGCACCGCTCGCCGGCCTCGTGTTCGTGCTCGAGGAGGTGCAGCGCGACTTCGCGCCTGCGGTGTTCACCGTGACCCTGGTCGCGTCGGTGGTGGCGGACGTGACGAGCCGCTTGCTGCTCGGTGACCGGCCGGTGTTCGATCTCGTCGCGCCGGTCGCGCCGCCGCTCGCGAGCCTGCCGCTGCACCTCGCGCTGGGCGTCGCCGCAGCACCGCTGGGCATCGCGTTCAATCATGTGCTGCTGTCGGGGCTCGACGTCGCGGCGCGGGTCCGGCTGCCGGCCTGGGGAAAGGGGGCTCTCGTCGGCGCCGGCATCGGCCTGATCGGTTGGTTCCTCCCGCACGCTCCCGGCGGCGGCGCGAGTCTCGTGCACCTCGCGCTCGCCGGCGGCCTCGGCGTGATGGCGCTCCTGTGGCTCTTTCCGTTGCGGCTGCTGCTGACCGGCGCGAGCTACGCGACCGGCGCGGCGGGCGGGATCTTCACGCCGATGCTGGTGCTCGGCGCGGTTCTCGGTACCGGCTTCGCGGAAGCGCTCGGAGGGCTCCTCCCGCCGTACCTGCTCGACCCGCCGACGTTCGCCGTGGTGGGTATGGCGGCCTTCTTCACCGCCGTCGTGCGTGCTCCGCTCACGGCGATCGTCCTGCTGGTCGAGATGACCGGCGACTACGGCCTCGTGCTGCCGCTGCTGATCGCGTGCCTCGCCGCGGGCGGGATCGCCGACTACCTGCGCGACGCGCCGATCTACGAGGCCCTGTTGCTGCGCGACCTGTCGCGGCGCGGGGCGCAGCCGCCGGACGTCGGCGAGGCGCTGGTGATCGACCTCGGGGTGGGCGAGGGCTCGCCGTTCGACGGCACCCGCCTGCGCGACCTCGGCCTGCCGCCGGGCTGCATCGTGATCGCGGTGCAGCGCGCGCTGGTCGCGGAGGTGCCGACCGCGGACTTCGTGCTCGCCGGCGGCGACCGCATCTCGGTGCTGGTGTCGCCGCGCGCCGCGGAGGCGGTACCGTTGCTGCGCGCCGGCACCGCGTCACCGCGCGCGCACGACTCGCCGCGAACGCACGACGGGAGCTCCTGATCGGGTGCCCTCGCTCAGGCGTCGGACGGGCGGAGGCTCTGCCGGAAGCGCGAGCGGATGCCGATCGCGGCCGCGTTCAGAATGAAGGTGAGCGCGAGCAGCACGAACACCGTCGCGAACAGGATCGGCTTCGTCTGCTCGACGTTCGGCGACTGCGTCGACATCACGTAGATGTGATAGCCGAGCTCCATGAACTGGTCGTTGAGCTTGGTCGGCAGCGACGGCAGGAAGTAGGCGGCACCGGTGAACATGATCGGCGCCACCTCGCCAGCGCCGCGGCTCACCGCGAGGATCCCGCCGGTGAGCACGCCCGCCGTGCACTGCGGCAGGACCACCTTGTAGACCGTCTGCCACCTGGTGGCGCCGAGCGCGAGGCTCGCTTCGCGTGCGTTGGCCGGCACGGCACGCAGAGCTTCCTGAGTGGTGACGATCACGACGGGCAGGGTGAGGAGCGCGAGCGTCAGCGCCGCCCAGATGATCGCCGGCTGGCCGAACACGAGCTTGCCGTCGAACAGCGTGCTGTCGATCGTTCCTCCGAGGAACTGCACGAAGAAGCCGAGGCCGAAGAGGCCGAAGACGATCGACGGCACGCCCGCGAGGTTGCTCACCGCGATGTTCACCGCCTTCGCGAAGCGCGACCCCGGCTTCGAGTACTCGACCAGGTAGATTGCCGTGAGCACCCCCATCGGCACCACCGCGATCGTCATCAGCACGACCAGCGCGAAGGTGCCGAAGATCGCGGGCCCGATGCCGCCGCCTCGCATGCCCTCGGAGGGTGCTGCGGAGAGAAACTCCAGCGACACGCCGGGCGCCCCGAACCAGACGATCTGTCCGAGGATGACGGCGAGCATCGCGACGATCGTCGCCGTCGCGATGCCGCACAGCGCGACGAAGACGACGCCGATCGGGTTCGAGCGCGAGCTCTTCTTCACGACCGGCTCCCTTCGAGGCGGCCGTTGAGGCGTTGCACGTACATCTCGCCGCACAGGTTCACGGCGAAGGTGAAGACGAACAGCAGGACGCCGATCAGGAAGAGCACGCGGTAGTGCGGGCTGCCGAAGACCACCTCGCCGAGCTCCGCCGCGACCGTCGCGGAGAGCGTCCGCACGGAGTCGGTGAAGGACCAGGTCGTGGTCGCCGCGTTGCCCGACGCCATCAGCACGATCATCGTCTCGCCGACCGCGCGCCCGAAGCCGAGCACGACCCCGGCGAAGATGCCCGGCAGGGCTGCGGGAACGACGATCTTGATCGCCGTCTCCCAGCGGTTCGCGCCCAGCGCGAACGACGCCTCGCGGTACGATTTCGGCACGGTGGTGAGCGCGTCCTCGGCGACCGTGAAGATGATCGGGATCACGGCGAGACCGAGGGCGATGCCGGCGTTGAGCGCGTTGAGCCGCAGGCGCAAGCCGAGCAGATCCTGCAGCCAGCTCGCGAGCACCATCAGCGCGAAGAAGCCGAGCACCACCGACGGGATGCCGGCGAGCAGCTCGATCGTCGGCTTGACGATCTCGCGCAGCCAGCGCGGCGCGAACTCCGAGCTCATGATCGCGGCCAGGATGGCGAGAGGTGCGGCGAACAGGATCGCGATGATCGTCGTCTTCAGCGTGCCGACGATCAGCGGCGGCAGGTTGTACTTGGGAACGTTCGAGACCGGCTGCCACATGAAGCGCGACGGGCGGTCGGGGTAATGCGTGGGGCCGGCGAGGGTGCTCCAGTTCACCACCTCGTGCTCGAGCCCGGGCTGCGGATCCTCCCAGAGCAGCGGCAGGGCCTCGCGTCCGACGAAGACGAAGATCAGGAAGATCGTGAGGATCGCCGACATCGCCGTCAGCTTCACCCAGGCCTCGATGACCTTCTCGACCGTCTGGGTGAATCGCCGGTTCCTGCCCGCGGCGCGCTGGATCGCCGCCGTCGGCTCGACGCGAGGAAGTACCCCTGCCGCTTCACTGTCCATGCGCGCTCCGATCCTACCTCTTCAGCGGGTAGTATCCGACCTGCTCGACGAGGGCCTGGCCGTCGGGTGAGACGACCCACGCGGCGAACGCGTCCGCCGCCGCATTCTTGCCGGGGAACATGTAGAAGTACAGCTCGCGGGCGAGGCCGTACTTGCCGCTCTGCGCGTTCTCGAGCGTTCCCTCGACGGCCGGAGCGTTGTCGTCCTTCTTGATCAGCAGGGGCTTGATGCCCTCGGCGTAGGCGATGCCGCCGTAGCCGATGCCGTTCGCGTCCTTCGAGACCGCGTTCACGACCGACGCCGTGCCCGGCAGCGTCTGCGCGCTGGGATCGAAGTCGTCGTTCTGCAGGACATGCTCCTTGAAGAACACGTAGGTGCCCGAGTTGTTCTCCCGGCTGTACAGCGTGATCGGCGCGTCGGGGCCGCCGAGCTCCTTCCAGTTCGTGATCACGCCCGTGTAGATCTTCCGTGCTTGCGGCAGGCTGATCTCGGTGAGCGGGTTCGAGGCGTTCACGTAGATCGAAAGTGCGTCGAGCGCGACCGGGGTCTCCTTCACCTTGCTGCCCTGCTTCGACTCCGCGCTGGTGACCTCGGCGCTCTTCATCGCGCGCGACGACTCCGCGATGTCGGTGGTGCCGTTGATCAGCGCCGCGATGCCGGTGCCCGAGCCGCCGCCGGTCACCTGGACCTTCGCCCCGGGATTCTTCTGCATGTACACCTCGGCCCACTTCTGGCCGAGGATCACCATCGTGTCGGAGCCCTTGATGGTGACGGAGCCTTCGGCCCACGCGGAGGTTGCGAGCAGCGACGCCGCAGCCGCGGCGGTCACGATTCGTGCGAACGTTCTCATGCGATCTCTCCTCGATGTGTTGGGCTCGGCCACGTTGACGGTCGCTTGCGACGGGCCGTCGGACGACGACCCGCCGCGCGAACCATCAGAAAATGAGCTGTGCCTGGATGCGCCAGCGGAAGTCGTCGCGGTCGGAGATCTTGCCCGCCGCGTTGCGGACGCCGGTGGACGTCACCGGGCCGAAGTCGGTCTGGATCTTCAGGTTGTGCTGCCAGAAGTAGTAGCTCATCGCACCGAGCAGCTCGATCTGGTTCGGCGAGATGGTGCTTCCGTTGGCCTTGGTCACCATGTTCTCGTCGTTGGTGTTGATCTCCGAGTAACGGGCGCCGATCTGGAACTTCTTCGGGATGATGAAGTAGCCGCCCTGCACGTAGTAGCCGTGGTTGTCGAAGCTCTTCGGCGGCAGGACGTAGGGCGCGCCCGGCGCGGCGCTGCCGTTCGCGTCGTTCGAGATGAAGCCGAGGAAGTACTCGAACTGGACGTCGAGCCCCATCCACCGCGCCGCGAAGTCGGTCGACAGGTTGTGGACGTTTGCGGTGATGCCGTTCGGGTTCGCGAGCTTGTTGTAGAACGGCTGGATCATGCGGAGGAACGGCACGTTGTTCTGGGCGCTGCCGTTCGACGCGATGACGTTCATCGTCGGGTCGTCCTCGTCGGGCTCGACCGTGGCGGCGGAGGTGAACACCGAGCCCTTCGCCTTCTCGTATCCGTAGCTCACGCCGATCGCGAAGAGCGGCGTCGGCGTGAACTCGAAGTCGCCCTCGGAGTAGGGAACCGGGCCGAGCGGGTTGATGGCGAAGCGCGTGACGTAGAGGAAGTTCGTGTCGGGATTCGACGGCCCGTTGCGCCCGGTCGTGTTGAAGACGCCCGCGTAGTACTCGATCAGCGCGTTCATCGGCAGGCCCTGGAACATGACGCCGCGTGCGCGCTCGAAGCGGAAGTTGCTGCAGGCGAGCGAGCGGTCGACGAACTCGAGGCGTCCCGACGAGGTCATCTCCTGCCGGCAGAAGGGCGTCTTCATCTGGCCGCCCTTGACGGTCAGCCACTTGTCGTCGATCAGGTCGTACTCGAGCTCCATGTCGCGCAGGATGTCGCCCCCGCCGCCGACCACGTCGATCTGCAGCTTGTAGCGCAGCTTCGGCGTGAACGCGTGGCCTTCCCACCACACGCGGGCGCGGGGGATGTCGAAGCTCTGGCTGTCCTCGGTACCACGATTGGGATTGACGTACGCGCTGTCGATGTCCGTCAGCGTGTAGCGGAGCTGCAGCCGTCCCCCGACCGCCAGCGAGAAGCGGTCGTCGGCCGTGGTGAAGACGAAGCCCTTGCCCTCGCGGTAGGTGATGTACGGCTTGGTGACCGTCTTCATCGCCTCCTTCTTCTCGTCGAGGGTGATGACTTCCTTGTCGGCGAGGATGTCGATCAGCTCGCGTGCGCTCGCTGCACGCGGCAGGAGCGCGCTGGTACACGCCACGATGGCGACTGCGCATGCGCTCCGTCCGAGGTTCCGTCCCCTGTTCATCTGGCTCTCCTCTCGCGGGTTGAACCTCGCGCAGCGCGTCCCAGATCCTCGATGCGCGGCGTGTGTCGCGCGCGCTGCACGAAAGTTGCCCATCCGTACCGTGCGATTGTGAACGCCCGGTTACTGCTCGGGGGAGATTGGATGATACCGACCCTCAGCGGGCACGGGCCGCCTCGACGTCGACGCGGAAGCCGGCACGCTCGAGCTCGAGCGCGAGACGCGCCGCGTCGACCGGCGAACCGTCCTTGCTCTTGACGCTCATGCGCACGCGGTCGCCTTCCGCGGTGAGCGCCACCCAGCCTCCGATGCGGATCTCCTCGTCGCCGGAGGACGAGACCTCGCGCACGAGCGGCCGCCAGGTTCCGCCGGCGCGCAGCGTCGCGTAGACGCGGTCGAGGGTGCTGGCCGCACCGGCGGCGGCGACGGGAAGAGGGGCCGCGACCGGCGCGTTCGACTGTAGGGCCGCGGCCGGAGCGGTCACGGCGGGCCCGGGGGCCATCGAGGGCGGCGGGGCGACCGGTCGTGTCGCGACGGGCGCGGCCGAGACGGGATCGCGGGGCGTCTCGGGGATGGTCGCCAGCGCGGCGTCGATCGCCGGAAAGATCAGTCCCGACGCGTCGCGCGCGCTGTTGATGCTGGTGCCGACCGAGCCGGGCACCTGATCGCTCGACATGCGGACGACCGTGACGGCGCTGTCGCCGTCCGACGTGGGAGCGACGAACACCCCGATCGCGTCGCGCTCGCCGAGCCCCGGGATGACCGCGCTGTCGAGCGGGCGTTCCGCGATGACGTACCCCTGCGCGGGATCCCGCTCGGTGATCTCGAGGCCCCGCCAGTTCGGATCTTCGCGCAGGTCCTCGAGCCCGCGCACCGCGGCCTGGTACAGGTCGGCGGGAGGCCGCGAGTAGTCGCGCGTCACGCCGGAATCTCGCTGCTCCTTCACGGTCGTCGGGTTGACCGCGGTGCAGCCCGCGATCCCGACGATCACGGCGAGGGCGAGGGGACGCGCCCGGCGGGCGGCTCGTTGCGCGCGGTCGAGGCGGGTGGTCCGGGTGTTCGGGCGGGCGGCCGTCGGGTCGCTCGCGTCGGCTCCTGTCGTCATCGGTTCGTCCTCGCTCCATGCGTTCCGCGCACGGTCGGCTGTCGCTGCGACGGCCCCGCGGCGGACTCGACGCCGGACCCGCCGCGGTAGATAGCGAGCGCATGCCGTCACAATGCGACGATTCGGTGAAGTTGCGGTGAATTGTGCCCGGCTGCTGCCGTTCCGATCCGGCAGGAAGAGCGCCATCGACGTCGAGATCGGAGCTCGACCTGCGCTCGACGCCGATCGCGGGCGGGTTGGATCGTCGGGCACGGTCGGATACGAGCCCCCGCCATGGGACTTTACGATCGCTACGTCCTGCCGCGACTGCTCGACTTCGCCATGCGCCAGAAGCCGATCTCGATGCAGCGGCAGAAGGTCGTGCCGCAGGCTGCCGGACGCGTGCTCGAGATCGGCATCGGCTCCGGTCTCAACCTCGCGTTCTACGACCAGAGCCGTGTCGTGAAGCTCTGGGGGCTCGACCCGTCCGAGGAGCTGCGTCGCCTCGCACGCGAGCGGGCGCGCGACGTCGGTCTCGAGGTCGAGTTCCTCGGGCTGCCCGGTGAGCAGATCCCGCTCGACGACGCCTCGGTCGATACCGTCGTCTCGACGTACACGATGTGCACGATCCCCGACGTCACGCGCGCGCTGGGTGAGGTGCGCCGCGTGCTCGCCCCGCAGGGCACGCTGCTGTTCTCCGAGCACGGCCGCGCCCCGGATGCCGGCGTCGCGCGCTGGCAGGATCGTCTCGACGGCGTGTGGGGCAAGGTCGCGGGTGGTTGTCATCTCAACCGCCCGATCGACGGCCTGATCCGCGACGCCGGATTCCGCTTCGACGCGCTCGACAGCATGTACGTGCCTGGGCCGCGTCCCTTCACCTACACGTACTGGGGGCGCGCCGCGCGCTCCTGATGTGCCGCGTCGCCTTGCTCGAACGGCGGCCTTCTCGTAATCCCGGCGCAGAGTTCAACGAAAACAGGAGGAGGTACGCATGGGACTTCGACTCGGAGACGTCGCCCCGGATTTCACTGCCGAGACCACCGAGGGAACGATCCGCTTCCACGAGTTCATCGGTGACGGCTGGGTGGTGCTGTTCTCCCATCCGAAGGACTTCACGCCCGTCTGCACGACCGAGCTCGGGTACATGGCGCGCATCAAGCCGGAGTTCGACGAGCGCGGCGTCAAGATCATCGGGTTGAGCGTCGATCCGCTCGGCTCGCACCGCGAGTGGTCGAACGACATCAAGGAGACGCAGGGCACGGCGCCCAACTACCCGCTCATCGCAGATCCCGAGCGCAAGGTCGCGGACCTCTACGACATGATCCACCCGAACGCGCTCGACACGCTCACGGTGCGCTCGGTGTTCGTGATCGGCCCCGACAAGAAGGTCAAGCTGACGCTCACCTATCCGGCGAGCACCGGCCGCAACTTCGACGAGATCCTGCGCGCCATCGACTCGCTGCAGCTGACCGCGAAGCACAGCGTGGCGACGCCGGTGAACTGGAAGGCGGGCGAGGACTGCATCATCGTCCCGTCGCTCTCCGACGACGACGCGAAGAAGAAGTTCCCCGGCGGCTGGAAGGCCCTGAAGCCCTATCTGCGCCTGGTCCCGCAGCCGAAGTGAGGCGCGCTCGCGCAGCGGCCGGTGGGGTGCGGCTCGGCCACGTCGCTACCCGCACCTCGCGGCCGTCGCGCACGAGGTCTTCCGCCGCGCCGGGCAGCGCGCGGCGGGCTACTTTCCGAAGCGCTGCAGCGTGTTGAAGTCGAAGAACTGCGGGTCGAAGGAGATGCGGCGGTCGTTCGCGGGGTCCTTGCCCGGCGCCTTGAGGCCGCTGACGGTCGCGCGGTTCATCTTGATGTTCTCGGCCGCCTGGTAGCCCATGTTGGACGTCCAGATCCAGTCCTCGCGGCCGTCGGGGCGGGTGCGCTTGTCGGACATCAAGCCCAGGATCGTGTAGGTGTTCATCAGCTCGTCGCGCCAGTTGAACTTGCGGTTGTAGACGCCCTGGTACGTCTCCTTGTCGACGTAGAGCTGGATCTTGCCGTAAAGATAATACTTGTCCTTCGGCGTCGCCTCGAGCACCCACACCGGCCGCTTCGCGAGGGCGGGTCCGACCGGCGCCCAGGCGAGCCCCTTCCAGCTCGGGTCCTCGAAGCCGACGGTCGGGGTGCCGGTGTTCCAGATCGTGCGCCAGCCGCCGTTCGGCAGCCAGCGGTACTCGCCCTTGCCCTCCATGCTGAGCGGGTCGACGACGCGCAGCACGTCCTTGCTCTCGACGAGCTTCCACTCGAAGTCCTCGGGCTTGCCGTCGAAGAACGGGCCGTCGTCCTGGCTCATGTCGGAGCCCAGAAACCCGTCGGAGCGGTTGGTCGGCGAGACCGCGCGCACGCGGCGCAGGGTCGGAACGTAGGCCCATGAGGAGTCGCGCTTGTCGGGGTCGCGGTAGCGCCACGAGAGCGCGGTCGTGCCCTGCAGATCGGTCGGGAAGGTGGTCGTCGCGATCATCTGCATGAGCAGATTCTTCGGGTTCTCCACCCGGTACGGCTCGGACTGGCCGTCGTAGTACATGAAGAACACGTCCTGGCCGGCCTCGCGGTCGATGCCGTCCGGGTTCGCCCACACGAGTCGAACCTCGTTGCGGCTGTTCCCGAGGTACCAGTAGCCGTAGTACGAGTTCCACAGGATCTTGGCCGCGGCCTTGGGATCGTTCTCGTCGATGTCCGGAAAGGGGAAGCCGTAGACGTACGACGGCTGCTCGCCGGTGGCCTTGTCGATGATGGTGCCCTTGACGTTGAGGTCGTACTTGCCCTTGTTGCCGAGTGTCGCCTCCTGGAAGGCGCTCTCCCAGCGGAAGGTGTTGGCCGGCCACTCGACGATCTTGTTCTGGAACTTCCCGTCCTTGTAGTGGCGCAGGAGCTCGGGGGGGAGCAGGCCCTCCGCCTTGTCGGCGGTCTCCTGGTTCAGCACGTCGCCCGGCCCGAGCGCGTCCTCCGCCGACGCAGCGCGAAGGGGAGCGATCGTTGCTCCGGCCACGATCGCGAGCGCGAGGACGGCTCGTCGCAGGTTCGACGGAAGAAGGGTGGCCATCGCAATCACCTCCACTGATCGTGAAAGATCATACGTTCGATTGAAAGCCAAGCCGGTTCGCATGACGCCGCGTGTCGCACGGTCGCGCGCGACGAGTGTTGCGACCCCGATCGAGATGGTAGGCCGTCGAGCGACGAACGAGACGATCGAAGCGAGGGAGGAGAGCGCGCGTGGCGAAGGTCGCACAGAGGGGAGCGGGGCAGGGCACGAGCGGCGCGACCGCAGGCGTGCGCAGCGTCGCGATCGCACCGTCCATTCTGGCGGCCGACTTCAGGCGCCTCGGCGAGCAGGTCTCCGACGCGCTCGCGTCGGGCGTGCGACGGATCCACGTCGACGTGATGGACGGCCGCTTCGTGCCGAACATCAGCATGGGAGCGCTGGTGGTCGAGGCGCTGCGCCCGCTCGCCGACCCCGTCGACGCGGTGCTCGAGGTGCACCTCATGATCGTCGAGCCCGATCGCTACCTCGCCGATTTTCACCGCGCCGGCGCTCGCGCGATGACCGTACACGTCGAGGCCTGTCCGCACCTCCACCGAACCGTGCAGTCGATCCGTGCCCTCGACGCGCAGCCCGGCGTGGGACTCAATCCCGCGACGCCCCTCGGCGCGCTCGACGAGATCCTTCCCGAGATCGACGTGGCGCTGATCATGTCCGTCAATCCAGGATTCGGTGGCCAGAAATTCATCGCCTCGAGCGTCGACAAGGTGCGCCGTCTGCGCCAGACGCTGGTCGCGCGCGGCCTCGACCGGGTGGAGATCGAGGTCGACGGCGGCGTGTCGGCGGACAACATCGCGGAGCTCGCCGAGGCCGGGATGACCATCGCGGTGGCCGGCTCGACCGTGTTCAACCCGCGCGCGTCGGTCGGGGAAAGCGTCGGACTGCTCCGCTCGGCGTGCGCGGCGCACGGCTTCGCGACCCGCTGAGCGAGCCTCGTCCTCGCGCGTCGGGATCTCTGGGGGGCGCGGCGGCCGCTTGACCGGCACGTGCGAGAACGGCACCCTCGAAGCTCGCAGACGAGCCGCCCCCGAGCGTCGCCCTCCCAGGCTTCGTCGCAGTTCCACCGATCGTCCCCCAACAGAAGGACCCGCATGTCTCGTGCTGCTTCGGCTGCCTCGTCGCTCGCCTCGTTCCGTCGTCCGCGCAGGTCTTCGCTGAGTCTGGCCCTCTCGAGCGCGCTGGTCGTCGCCACCGCAGGAGCGTCCGCTGCGGCGCCGCGCTGCGAGATCGACCTGCAAAACAACGTCTGCCTCGAGGCGAACCCGGTGTGTCCCGCGGTGTCGTCGCCGCTCGGCGTCAGCCCCGGCGCCTGGCCGGCGTTCCAGGGCAACGTGCAGCACACCGGGCAGAGCAGCTTCGACGGCCCGACGTGCTCGAATCAGCTCTGGAGCTCGCGGCTCAAGGGCCGGATTCTCAGCGCGCCGGTCCTCGCGGAGGGCAACCCGGGCGAACCCGAGACGCTCTTCGTTCCGGTGGGCAAGGCGCCGGTATGCGCGCTCGATCCCGCGACCGGCGCCGTGCGCTGGTGCGACACCGACGACCAGGGCAAGCGCGCCGACCGCTCGTCGCCGGTGATCGGCAACGGCGACCTCGCGTACATCGGCACGCGCGACAACGACATGTGGTCGATTCTGATCCCACCGCTCGGCGGCACCTCGGCGCAGGTCGCGTGGCGGCAGAAGGTCTGCACCGACGGCGACATCACCGTGCCGCCGATCATCGGCGGCGACGGCATCGTGTACATGGCGTCGGACTCGCTCGGCGCAGGTACGCTGATGGCGATGTGTCCCGGTCCGACGCGGCAGGTGAAGTGGTGCATCAACCCGGTCGGCGGCGGCATCCGCAACGCGTCGCCCGCGCTGAGCCCGTCCGGTGACGCGCTCTACGTGACGATCGGCGGCGGCATCCTCGGCGCGTTCCAGCCGCAGACCGGTGTGCAGCTCTGGAAGGCGGAGCTCGAGCCGAAGCGGCGCATCGGCCGCAACGCGAACCTCGCGCCGGTGGTCGATCCCAACACCGGGCGAATCTACGTCGGTCTGAAGGAAGGTCTCTGGGCGGTCGATCCTCCGGCGTCGCCCGGCGGACCGCCGACCGCCACGCGCTTCCTCGACACCCGCGGCACGCGGCAGCGCTTCGAGGCGCCGCCGGCGCTCGACCTCGCGCGCGGCCGGGTGATCGTCGGCGCGTCGCGCGGCCCGAGCAACGCGCTCTACGCGCTCGGCGCCGCCGGCAACGTGATCTGGCAGCGCAACGACCTCGGCCGAGGCAAGTTCCAGAACAACCCGCCGGTCATCGACGCGTCCGGTCGGATCTACTTGACGCTCGACAAGAGCCTGATCGCGCTCGACCCGAACGGCACGACGCTGTGGCGGCGCGAGTTCTCCTCGCGCCTGCCGTCGTCGCCGATCCTCGCCGACGGACGGGTCTACGTGGGCACGACCAACGGCGTGATGTACGCGATCGGCGGCTGCGGCGCCTGAACCTGCGCGGCGCTCGCGGAGGGTGGTCGTTTTTTCGGCCTGCCTGGCGGGCTGCCGGGGCACGCCTTGAGTCACGGCCCGGACCGGTCGATCGTAGCGACATGGCGAGCGAGCCGGCGGTCGGGAACGAGTTCTTCCTGCAGCGCCTGCGCACGGCGGTCTGGGTGATCGTCGCCGGGACGGCCGTGACCACGGTTGCCGACCTGCGGCGACCCGAGACCTCCGAGCTCGTGCAGATCCTCGCCATCAAGGGAGTCCTGCTCGGCGCGCTGGCGTTCCTGGTGTGGACGCTGCGGCTCCCGTGGGTGCGCGAGCGTCCCGAGCTGATGGGCCTGCTCGGCGTCAGCTTGACGGCGATCGCCGGCACCTGGAACGGCGTCATTCGCGGCGACGCCGTCACGACGGTGGTGCTGCTCGCGATGATCGCACTGGCGGCGATCGTCGTCCTGCCGTGGGGGCTCCGGCCGCAGGTCGCGACCGCCGCGATCACGACTGCGTGCATGCTCACCGCCGTGCTCGCGATCGCGGCCGGACATCCCGCGGGGATCGGCGGCTCGCTCCGCTCGGGGGTGGGCGCGCTCGGCGCGCCGGCGATCTCGTACGCCGGGGCGACGATGGTGATCGCGCTCGCGGTGCTGCTCTACGTGGCGCGTGAGTTCGCGCGCTACCGCTCGACGATCGAGCGCGTGAACCGCGATCTGCGCGAGGCCGAGCGCTTCGCGCGCGCGACCGTGGACGCGCTGCCGGCCGACATCGCGATCCTCGACGAGGCGGGGGTCGTGATCGGCGTCAACCAGGCGTGGCAGGAGCGCACGTCGCCGCCGGGTCTGCTCGCGGGCGGCGTCGTGCCCGGCACGCAGTATCTCGAGCACTGCATGTCGCTGGGCGGCGCAGGGGCGGCGGCGGCGCGAAGCCTCGCCGACGGCATCCGTGCGATGCTCGCCTCCTCTCGCGGCGACTTCGGCACGGAGTACGCGCTCGGCGACGGCTCCGAGCAACGCTGGTTCGCGATCGCGCTGACGCGCTTTCGTGGCCACGGACCGGTCCGGCTCGTGCTGACGCAGACCGAGATCACCGCGCGCCGCCGAGCGGAGGTCGAGCTGCGCCAGGCGAAGGAGGCGGCCGAGGTCGCGAATCGCGCAAAGGGCGACTTCCTCGCCAACATGAGCCACGAGGTGCGGACGCCGATGCACGCCGTGATCGGGCTCACCGACATCGTGCTCGACTCGGAGCTGACGGACGAGCAGCGCGCGAACCTGCGCAGCGTGCGATCGGCCGCGCTGGCGCTGCTCTCGGTGATCGACGACGTGCTCGACTTCTCGCAGATCGAGGCCGGCAAGCTGCAGCTCGCGCGAGAGGAGTTCGCGCTCGCGGCGCACGTCTCGACGACGCTCGGCACGCTCGACGCACGGGCGCGTGCCAAGGGCCTCGGGCTCTGCGCGGAGGTCGAGGCGGACCTGCCGTGCCCGGTGATCGGCGACCCCGCGCGCGTCGGCCAGATCCTGGTGAACCTGGTCGGCAACGCGATCAAGTTCACCGAGCAAGGTGGAATCACGGTGCGCGTGGAGCTCGTCTCGCCGACCGAGGACGGCGTCCGCGTCGCGCTGAGCGTCGCCGACACCGGCGTCGGCATCCCGCGCGACAAGCTCGCGCTGGTGTTCGAGCGCTTCGAGCAGGTGGACGGCTCGAACACCCGACGCCACGGAGGGTCCGGTCTGGGGCTCGCGATCGTCAAGCAGCTCGTCGAGCTGATGGGCGGCTCGATCACCGTCGAGAGCGAGCTGGGAGCCGGCAGCGTGTTCCGTGTCGAGCTGCCGTTCGCGCTGCCGGCTTCGGCGCTCGCCTTGCGCACCAAGCTCGCGGGCTGAGCAGCGGTTCTGTCGGCTCGCGCGCGGCGGCGTCTCCGAGGGACGATGCGGCTGCGCGCGCGGGCGAGGGGCTCGGCTGCGTCGCCGCCGAGAGCGCGCTCAGGTGCGCGAGCGCCGCCGGCCGATCAGCGCGCGCCAGCCGCCCTCGCCGACCTCGCGGCGCTCGCGCCCGACGAAGCGCCAGCCGTCCGCCTCGCGGCGGAGGGTCCAGACGTTCACACCGAGCGTGTAGATGTGCCAGCTGCCGTCGCGGCGGGTGTGGACGCATGCGTAGCCCCACGCGGTCGCACGGTCGCCGTCCACGTCGAGGTCGACGACGACGTTCGAGTACGCGTGCTGGCTGCCGTCGCGGATCGCGTCGAGGTGCTCGGCGCGCGTGAAGCGCTGCTCGATCGCCGCGAGCCCGCGCGACACGCCGAGCTTGCCGGCCTCCATCTCGATGTCGGGGCTGAACACGCTCGCCCAGTCGGGCGGCTCGCCGCAGTCCACCTCGTAGGCGTAGCGTGCGACCAGCTCGCGGATCTCCTCGCGGTCCTCGAGCGCGCGCAGGCGTCGCTCCAGCTCGTCGATCGTGCTCACGGCATCCTCCTCATGGCTCCCTTCATGCCCGGGAAGGCGGGCGGTCGGGAAGGGCAAGGGAGTCGGTGAGGTCGCGGGACGTGGGCTGCGCGGTCTTGAGACCGGCGCGGGCGGGAGGTAAAGGATGGGCCTTGCCGCCGCCGGGTGTCCCTCGATTCCGGCGCCGGTGCTCGTGCGAGGGTGGCGAAATGGCAGACGCGCTAGTTTGAGGGGCTAGTGGGGTAACACCCGTGGGGGTTCAAGTCCCCCTCCTCGCACTTCCCAAACCCGCGTCGGACGCGGGTTTCCGACGAGTCGCCGACTCTTGGGGGCCAGCTGGGGGCCAGAGGAGTGGTTTCCAGGACCGCGGGCACCGTCGCCTCGGTTCGTCGGTTCCCCCTCCGATTCCGGTGGAGTGCTCGATCCCTGGCGTAAGCGCACACGAGGCAGCCGCCATGAGTGACTACCGCACGACCTACGGAAAGATCGCCGGAAACAATCAATCAACGAAACGCTCTACGCGTGCTTCGGTGACATTCCACCGGCCGCAGTCCACGCGATCGCAAAGCGGTTGGTTCATCAAGCCGGTCTTGGCGACGATCGAGCCTGCATGAACCTCTTCCACGAACTGCTCTTTGGGGGGCACCTCGGACGGCACGGGTTCGCCATCGAGTACGAACGCAACTTTGCTGGTCGCACTCCCGATTGGACGATCATGGAGAGTGGCAAGCCGAGGTGCATCGTCGAATCTGTGACGCACCACGAGACCGCCGAGATTCACGGGAAGCTCGAGGGGGCGAACTCTACCGGAGTCGTCTGGATCGACGACACCAAGCGACTGTTCGACAAGGTGGACACGAAGTCCGGTGCGTACGGTAAACTCGTCGAGAAGGAAGGGATCTCGCTCGTTGCCAGCGTCTTCTTGAGCTTCCTGTCTGGCGTTTACGCCGACGAGGTCAAGGAGATCGTCGACCGCGAACTTTCCCACCGACCCGAACTCTCGGGCGTATTGGTCGGCGAACACGATGGCGCGGGCGGGTACCTCTTTCACTACAACCCTAACCCCGCAGCAGCCCGCCCGTTCGGCATCCCGGCGGCGAAATGGAACTGGCGGTAATCCACACCAGAGGGAGCGTAGCGACGGCGCGGTTCGCGGGGAGTCAGCGCCGACCGCGTTCGCGCTCGGTTCGGCGCGTAAAGTCGCGCTGAGGGATGCCAGGCCAGAGACAGCCTTGAGCATTCTCCTGTGGGGTTGATTTCGCCAGATCCGAACGCGACCTTGGTGAGGCGTAGAGCGGTGTGGGCAGGGGTAACCCTGTGGCAAGGGACGCGCGCTTCGTCGCCAGCTCTGAAGGGAGGTGGTGCCGATGTCTAAGAGTTTGCTTCTCACGCGGCTCGCGATCGCAGTTGGTTGGATAGCTTTCTTCCTCGGTGTTGCGGTAGTTCACGACCCGATCTTGAAGGTAATTCTGCTGGCGACGGCGCGAGCCCTTCCCAGACCGCTCTGCTCATCAACGGCGTTCGGACCCGCGCCGTTCCTGGCCGTTCGCACAGCTGCGGGCTGACTGTCCCTGCCGCGAGCATCGGGCTCTGCCAGCTTCATCTTCGCGAGTCGGTCCGGCCCCTCGGACGTCATGTAGCGCCCGTAGTGCTTCCGCAGCACGAGGTAGCTCACGCCGCCCTGGCCTTCGAGCCAGTGGACGTTGACACCCGCCGTGAGCGCGAGGCTCACGAACGTGTCCTTCGCGCAGTAGAGGCCACGCGTCCGCACTCCGAGTGCACGCAGGCACGCCTACCAGTGTGCCGAGAACGTCTTCGGCTCGATCGGCGTCCCGTCGAGGTTCGTGAACAACGGCGTCGTCGACCGGGCTTCCGTGACACGTGGGCCGGGAAGCTCCGCTCACTCATTTAGCAACCGGGGTCCACGAGCGGAACCGGAGGACCAACCACGAAACGCGCAGGCCAGGCCAGCTAGGACGACGACGTCCAAATTACCCTAGGTAGCCCACCCCGCGGGTCCGCCTCGACCGAACTGGCTTAGCACGACGCCCGCCCCCTGGCCGAGAAGCCGGTTCAGATCAACTCGCTCGACGACGCAGATTCGACTGGGTCGATCAGCTCGGTTGGGGCAGCGAGACGTCAAACAGAATATCGTCGCCCTCCGGAAGCGGAACGTCTCTTCGGGCGGCAAGGGCAGCACCATCGGAGGTCGGAACCGGTTGCAGGTCGAGCCTCGAAAGACCGGCCGCCATCTCTTTGCACGCTTCGAAGTCACCGAAGAGTCCAACTACGCGAAGGTTGTGGTTCCATTCCAAGGCCCAAGACCAGCACGCAGCACTTGGATGCCTTCGAATTGCGATCTTGAAGAAGCCTTGAGCCACAGTTGAAGACACGAACCTCGGCTCCCAGCTCGACACCGCACGCATGAAGCTCAAGTGGACAGGATTACCCCAATCGGCCTTCAGAGAGTGGAGCAGCTGACAGAAGGGACCGTGCCAGAACCCGCCTCGCCGAGTCGCGTCACTGTAGGTAAGCCAGTAGAAGAACCCCATCAGCTGAAACCAAGCAAGCTCACGTACTCGGTCTGGATCTGGCTGCGGCGGACCCGAAAGATTGACTGTGATCTTCACTCCGGGGATTGGCTCTACGTTCACAGCGAACCGCTCGATGCTATCCGCGACACGCTTTCCCGTACGCTGGCTCGTACTGCCACGGCCCTTTCGATCGGCGTCCATGGAGAGTTGAGGATGATCGAGCACGTGGCGACCAAGGCCATCCGGCTGCATCGTTATGGCTGACAGGTCGTCTTCTAGCCCTGCCTTCCGATTGTTACACGGTTCGCAAGCACGCACTTGTAGGTTCCAGCTACCGGCCATCATCCCCTTCGGCACCAGTCGCCTGGCGATCACGTGGTCTTCTGTGTCAACATCTGGAGTGAGAACGGTGCCGCAGTACGGGCACGTCTCATTCTTGAGGATTGACGGCCTGTCGGTCTCCGTGAGCCGTAGCTCGTGCGAGAGTTCGACGGTTCTACTGCGTCGGTCCATCGTTCTGCTCCCGTGGCAGGCTGACGTCGTTTTCTCTCTCGACTCCATCCACAGAAGCCGTTGGGCACTAGGCGTACGGATCGGCAGTGGGAACCCGCCCGCTCGGCTGACAAGGACCAACTGAGCGCCGTCCGGGACAGAACCGGTGTCGATCGCCACGACGTCGAACTGGTGGGGACTAGTCAGACTGGCAAGTTGGGGCTGAAGGAGTTCGAGTCCCCGCTGAAGATCCAGAAGCCCGCCCGGAATTTGGTCGTAGATGGACAACCAGTTCTGGCCTTGCCGTGAGTAGGTCTGCTCGTTCAGCTTGCGAGTCTTGGTCGCGACGGCGTCTGCGATCCGAGCGGCCCACTGCTGCTCAACTGTGTCACCAACCCAACCTGGTCCAGTGAGCTTACGGGACCGAAGGTGCTCGTCGATTTCGGGACCGGTGAGGCGCTCGCTACCAAATCGGAAGAGTGATTCGTCAACCAGTACGCCGCCAGGGTAGTGCCTGTTGGCGATGGCGTGGACATGCCCGTAGGCCTCCGTTGTGGCCTCCGTGACTTCAACTCCGATCTGTCGTGGACCGGCGGCGACAAGGAAGTCCGGGCGTTCCGACTTGGCGACGGTGATCGGGTAGTCGAGGAACGAGGTTTGCGCCAACGTCGCCAGGATCCGGCCGAGCATCCGGTTCTCCACGTGCTCGGGCTTCCGGCCTCGCCCTCGCGGCGGCATGGAGAAGTCCATGGTCGCCAGAACTGCGAGTAACTCGTCCGCGCTTGCAGCCGACCAGTCCCAAGGCGATGGCTCTGGCGACACTGCGTACTTGCTCGCCAAGGCGTTCAGTGCTCGCGGTCGCGCGGCGGGCAGGGGTCGTTGCCGTAGCTCTCGCGCTCCCGAATCCGGCCGTCGCGACGGTGGACGAGAACCTCGGTGTGATCGCGGCGGGCGGTGTCGCGTCCGACTTTCGCCGCCTCCGCCTGCGTCGGAAAGGTCCCGGACACCCGCGACGCACCTTCTCGCCGAGTCGCCCACTTTCCGTCATGCGGAACCACGTGAACGGGTGGCTTTCCCATCTCCAACTCCTCCACTCCGACGGACTGGGACTTCACCGCTGAAGCGCCGTCCGGCATTGGGCGAAGAAAGAGCGTACTCGCTATTACGAGTGTAGGCAAGTGACCCGTGGCACTAGATCTTGGGACGCTCCGACGAGGCGAGTACCGCTCTCCGTCTTGCCCCTGGCCCCTAGGGGGCCAGCCTTTGCAACGCGGTGCCACACGACGCAACGCTGACGCGGCTCCGACGCGGGTCTCCCGGGCCGTATTCGGGGTTCAAGTCCTCTCCTCGCACTTCCCCCTTTCGGCCGGTCACTCGGCGACGGCCGTTCGATCCAGGGAGCAATCGAGGGACAGCCACCCGGTGGCCGCGACGCGTCCTGATTTTTGACAGCCATCGAAGCGTTACCTAGAGTTCGGTCGCGCTGAGCAGGCCGTCGAACCGGTGCGCGCACGCCGCGGACGGTCGGGCGGAGGGCAGCACGCGTGCCCACTTCCGGAAGGGCGGCCGGCCACAGACCGAGGATGCGCTGTCCGACGTGTGAGGAGGTTCGCAACGAGGAGCTGGAGACGCTCCTCGAGCGAGTGCCGCAGCAGATCTTCGTGCTCGGGCCCGACTTTCACGTCGAGTATGCCAACCGCGCGGTCCTCGACTATCATGGCCCGGCGCTCACCGCCGTGCTGTTTTCGCACGACGTCGCGGAGCGCGATCGGGCGCTGCATCACCCGGACGACCTGCCGCGCCTCGTGGCGGAGACGCTCGCGATCGCTCCGCTCGGCATGCCGGGCGAGACCGAAGCCCGCCTGCTGGGTGCCGACGGCAGCTATCGCTGGTTCCTGATGCGCCTCAACCCGCTGCGTGACGCGGACGGCCGCGTGGTGCGCTGGTACGGCACGCGCACCGACATCGACACGCTGAAGCGCGTCGAGGAGCGCCTGCGCGACGAGGAGCTGCAGCTCCGGACGGCAGTCGACCTGGTGCCGCACCAACTGGTGGTGCTCGATCCCGCCGGTCGACTCGTCTCGGTGAACCGCGCGGCTCTCGACTACACGGGGCTCACCCTCGACGCGCTGGTCGCGCACGAAGACGTGTGGCCCGCGCTCGTTCACCCCGACGACCTGGCAACCGTTCGGGCGATGCTGCGCGCGATGGGCGAGGGCGTCGGCGGCGAGGTGGAGATCCGACTGCGCAGCCGCGACGGCCAGTACCGATGGATCCTCGCGCGCAGCGCGGCGCTGCGCGACGGAGCGGGTCGCATCGTGCGCTGGTTCGCGACCGGCACGGACATCGACGCGCGCAAGCGAACCGAGGAGCGGGTACGGGCGGAGAACCTGGCGCTGCGCGAGGAGGTGGACGAGGCGTCGATGTTCGAGGAGATCGTGGGGTCGTCGACCGCGATGCGCGCGCTGGTCGCCAGCATCGAGAGCGTAGCCGCCACGGACTCGACGGTGCTCGTCACCGGCGAGACCGGCACCGGCAAGGAGCTCGTCGCGCGTGCCATCCACAAGCGCTCGGCGCGTGCCGCACGTGCGTTCGTGAGCGTGAACTGCGCGGCGATCCCACCCGGGCTCATCGCGTCGGAACTCTTCGGTCACGAGCGCGGCGCGTTCACCGGTGCGCTGCAGCGTCGCCTGGGGCGCTTCGAGCTCGCGAGCGGTGGCACGATCTTTCTCGACGAGATCGGCGACCTTTCGCCGGAGCTGCAGCTCGCCCTACTGCGCGTACTCCAGGAGCGCGAGATCGAGCGGGTCGGATCGACGCGACCGGTGAAGGTCGACGTGCGCGTCGTCGCTGCGACCAATCGCGACCTTGCGGCGGCGATGTCGACCGGGTAGTTCCGCTCGGACCTGTTCTACCGGCTGAACGTCTTTCCGATCGAGATGCCGCCGCTGCGCGAGCGTGCCGAGGACATCCCGCTGCTGGTCTCGTACTTCGTCGACCGCTTCGCGCACCAGGCGGGCAAGACCATTCGCCGTGTCGACGGCGCCACGCTCGACCTCCTCGGCGCGTACGCGTGGCCCGGCAACGTGCGCGAGCTGCAGAACGTGATCGAGCGCGCCGTGATCGTGTCCGCGTCGGACGTTCTCGCGGTCGATCCGCGCTGGCTGCCGCGGGCGCGCGGCACGCCCCCGCCGCGCCGCCTCGACGCGCTGCTGGCGATGCACGAGCGCGAGGCGATCGAGAGCGCGCTCACCGCGAGCGGCGGGCGCGTCTCGGGTCCGCGCGGCGCAGCGGTCCGGCTGGGGCTTCCCGCCTCCACGCTCGAGTCGAAGATCCGCGCGCACGGGATCGCGAAGCACCGCTTCAGGGACGTGTAGCTCGCGAGCGCCTCGCGAGCATTCGCGAATTCGCGAACGCTCGCGAAGGTGATCGGAGCGCGAGCGCGGGATTCACCGTGGGGATGCACGCGCCCGCGGGATCATCGCTTGCATCATTGGTGGGCAGGTCGTCTGGCCGGAGGTCGATCGATCGGATGCTGAGGATCGAGCGAGACGTCGAAGCCGGTGCGGTGCGCCTCGCGCTGAGCGGTCGAATCCAGGGGGAGCACCTCGCGGAGCTGAAACGCGCGGTCGGGAGGGAGACCGTCGTGCGCGAAGCGTTGACGATCGATCTCGGCGAGGTACGCCTCGTCGATCGCCCCGCCGTCGCGTTTCTCGCGCGCTGCGAAGCCGCCGGGGCCTTGCTCGTGCGCTGCCCCGCGTACGTTCGCGAGTGGATCGACGAGGAGCGCCGTCGCTGACGGCGGTGACCGGGCACAGCAGTTGCAAGGCCCGAACGCGAATCACGTACAGGAGGACACACGATGCGTGCAGCGAGGATGTACGGCTACAAGCAACCGCTCCGGCTGGAGGACATCCCGGTGCCGGAGCCAGGTCCCGGCGAGGTGCTCATCAAGGTCGGCGGGGCCGGCATGTGCCGCACGGACTACCAGCTCGTCGACGGATACTTCGCGCACGCGAAGGGCTTCGAGTTCCCGCTGACGCCGGGCCACGAGATCGCCGGCTGGGTCGATCGGCTCGGGAAGGGCGTGTCGCGCGACGGTGGCGTCGTCGAGGGCGACCTGGTCGTCGTCGACGGTGCCTGGGGCGACGAGACGTGCCGTCAGTGCCGTCACGGCAATCAGCAAATCTGCGCGCACGGCCAGTGGGCAGGCTTCGGTCTGCACGGCGGCTACGAGGAGTTCGTACCGGTGCCGGCGAAGCACGTCGTCCCGGTGCGCGGATCGAACGTCACGCCGGACATGCTGGCGCCGCTGACCGACGCCGGTCTGACGCCGTATCGGGGCCTGAAGAAGCTCGGCAGGGCCGGCGTACTCGGTGCTGGACGCACCGTGGCGGTATTCGGGGTGGGAGGGCTTGGCAGTTACGCGGTGCAGTACGCGAAGCTGCTCGGCGCCGGCGCGACCGTGGTCGCGTTCGCGCGGACCGACGACAAGCTCGCGGTCGCACGGCACAACGGCGCCGACCACACGATCAACACCCGCGGCAAGAGCACCGACGTCGTGCGCGAGGAGCTGGCGGGACTGACCGGCCGCAACGAGATCGACGCGATCATCGATTGCGTAGGCGCGGCCGAGACGATCCAGATGGCCTTCGAGCTGCTCGCGACCGAGGGCGCGGTGGTCTCGGTGGGTCTCGTGGGAACGAAGATCGAGATACCGCTGTTTCCGTTCGTCGCGCGCGAGTTCTCGTACTACGGCTCGTTCTGGGGGAGCTCGAGCGACCTGCTGGAGGTCGTCGACCTCGTGCAGCAGGGGAAGATCAAGCACACCATCGAGCGCGTCCGCTTCGACGACGTGAACGCGGCCCTCGCGCGCCTCGGCGTCGGAGACGTCATCGGCCGCGCCGTCCTCGTCTATGATTGATCTGATCGCGCGGATCGCTCTCGGCGTCATCTTCTTCACCCTCGCGGAGGTCCCGATGTCGGCAGCGGAGCCGAGCGTCCAGGAACGCAACAAGGAGGCGGTCGGCAAGGCGTTCGAGTCCTGGCGCGGCGGCACGGGCAACGTCTTCGACCTGCTCGAACCCGACGCGACGTGGACGATCGTGGGCAACGCGCCGGTGTCGCGCACCTACGGCAGCAAGCAGGAGTTCCTCGACGTCGTGCTCGCGCCGTTCAACGCGCGCATGTCGCAGCGCCTGGTCCCGAAGGTCCGCGAGCTGTTCGCGGACGGCGACACGGTGATCGCGCTCTTCGACGCCGACGGCATCGCGCGCGACGGCAAGCCCTACCACAACACCTACACGTGGTACATGAGGATGCGCGCCGGTCGGATCATCGACGTCGTCGCGGTCTTCGACACGATCGTGTTCACCGATCTCTGGACGCGCGTCGTGCCCGGCGACAACGCGACACCGTGACCGGGCGCCGTCCCGCGTGTGAGGTCGGGACCCCCGGCACTCGTGAGCGCAGGCTCCAGCCGTATCCGCCAACTGCTGGAATGGAGGCGGCGATCTCCCGACTCGGCCGCGAGCCCTGCCGTCCATCCGCGCGCCACCCGCGAGCAGCGCTCGGACGCCGAGGCGATCCAGCCGGGCGGATTACGAGCAGTACCCGGGCGAGCGGCATGTGGCCGTTGCAACGGCCGGAGCCGCGAGCTCGAGCTGGGGTCGTTCGATCTCGCCCAGTGCGTGGCTAGGACGTGACGCCGAAGAGCCGCGCGAAGTTCTCCTCGATACGCGAGGTGACCTCGTCGAGGCCGACGCCCCACAGCTCGGCCGCGTAGGCCGCCGTGCCGGCGACGTCTGCCGGCTCGCTCGGCCGCGTCCGATCCGGCGACAGGTACGGGCAGTCGGTCTCGAGCAGGATCTGCTCGCGCGGCAGCGTCTGCAGCATGCGGGTGAAGCTCTCGGAGCGGCGCGCGTTGGCCGGGATCGACATCAGGTGGCCGCGCTCGGCGATGCTGCGCGCGAGGCTCACCTTGCCGCCGAAGCAGTGCCAGTCGACGCGCGTGACGTTCATCTCGACGAGGATCTCGAGGCAGCGGCGCTCGCGCCGCCGCGTGTGCACGATCACCGGCTTGTCGGCCTCGAGCGCCAGCGCCAGCATCGCGCGGAACACCTCTTCCTGTCGCGGCCAGAGCGACTCCGGGACCCAGTGGCCGTCGAGGCCGATCTCGCCGATCGCGATCGCGTCCGACGCGTTGTCGCGTACCCACGCGATCGCGTCCTCGGCGCGCGCGACCTCGCCCTCGCGAGGATAATCGACGCCGAGCGCGCGCATCTCCGGGAGGACGGCGTCCACCGGATAGAGACCGAACGCCGGGCGGACCTGCGGTTCGCGCGCGGCGAGGGCGCGGACCGCCGCGTTGTCGTCGGGGTTGAGTCCGTTGACGACGATCGTCGTCACGCCGGCGTCGCGGGCGCGACGCAAGACCCCCGCCTGGTCGGCGACCAGGCGGGGGTCGGTGAGGTGCGCGTGGACGTCGGCGAGTCCCATCGCGGTGTGCGCTCGAATTCGCCCGGCGAGCGCGTCCGTCGCTCAGGGCGCGGCGGGTGCTGCGGGCTCGGCGGCGGCGCTCGGAGCGTCGGCCGCTGCGGACTTGTCGCCGGCCGGCTCCGGCGCGGCTTCCACGGGTGCAGCGGGCTCGGCCGCCGGGGCGGATGCGGCAGCATCCGCGGCGGGAGCCGTTGCGTCGCCAGCGGGTGCGGCGGCGTCGCCGGCCGGTGCAGCGGCCTCGGGTGCCGGGGCGGCGCCGTCGGCCGGAGCCGTGGTCGCACCGTCCTCGGCCGGCGCCGCAGGTGCGGTATCGAGCGGGGCGGTGAGGGGAGGCGGCTCGTCGGGCAGCGAGTCGGCGATCGACGTGGTGAGGTGGTGCGTCGAGTTCCACGTCAGGAAGAGCGAGGTCAGCATGAAGACCACCGCCGTCCACGTGGTGAGACGAGTCAGCAGGTTGCCAGCGCCGCTCGACCCGAAGATGGTCTGGCTCGAGCCGCCGAACACGGCGCCGATGTCGGCGCCCTTGCCGGTCTGGAGCAGCACGACGACGATCAGAAGGAAGCACGCGACCACGTGCAGCACGGTGATGACGATGGACATCTGTTCCCCGATGACTCGGTCGAGCCGCTAGGCGCGGTACTCGACGATGCGTGTGAAGCCCTCTACCTCGAGGCTGGCGCCGCCGACCAGGGCGCCGTCGATGTCGGGCTCGGCCATGAGGCCGTCGACGTTGTCGGGCTTGACGCTGCCGCCGTACAGGATGGCGATGCTCTCCGCCGGGAGGCCGAGGTCGCGCAGCAGGCCACGGATCTCGCCGTGTACCTCCTGTGCCTGCTCCCGCGTCGCGACGCGTCCGGTGCCGATCGCCCAGACGGGCTCGTAGGCGAGGACGAGCCGCTCGCCGATCTTCGCGTCGAGGCCGCGCAGCGCGGCGTCGACCTGGCGCTTCACGACCTCGAGGGTGCGGCCGGCGTCGCGCTCGGCGAGCGTCTCGCCGACGCACAGGATGCTCGTGAGGTCGTGCTTCAGAGCAGCCTCGACCTTCTTGCGCACGATCTCGTCGGTCTCGCCGAAGATCTCGCGGCGCTCGGAGTGGCCGAGGATCACGTGGCGGATGCCGAGATCGAGCAGCATGCCGGGCGAGACCTCGCCGGTGAAGGCGCCCTTGTCGGCCCAGTGCATGTTCTGCGCCGCGACCAGGATCTTCGAGCCGGAGACGGCCGCGCTGACGGTCGCGAGCGCGGTGAAGGGTGGCGCGAGCACGACCCTCCGGTCGGTGCGCGTGCCCACACGCGCGGCGAGCCCGCCGGCGAGGGCCTTCGCCTCGGCGGTGGTACCGTGCATCTTCCAGTTCCCGGCGAGGATCGGAGTGCGGGCCATCGAGCCTGCTCCTAAAGCAGATGGGCGCCCGGCAGGCCAGTCGGCATCGGAGCCGCCGTCCTATGCCTCGAGCGCCGCGACCCCGGGCAGAGTCTGGCCCTCGAGGAACTCGAGCGAGGCACCGCCGCCGGTCGAGATGTGCCCGATCCGGCCGGCGACGCCCACCTGTGTCACCGCCGCGACCGAGTCGCCGCCGCCGACCACGGTGAAGGCGTCGCGCGCCGCGGCGACGGCGTGCGCCACGGCCACCGTGCCGCCCGCGAACGCCTCGATCTCGAAGATTCCCATCGGCCCGTTCCACAGCACGGTGCGCGCGGCGGCGATCTCGGCCGCGTAGCGCTCGCGCGTCTTGGGACCGATGTCGACCCCGAGCCAGCCGTCGTCGATCGCCGCGCCGGACGTCGTGTGCGACGCGGCACCGGCCTCGGGCTTGCTCGCGACGACGTGGTCCACGGGCAGCAAGAGGCGGACGCCGCGCGCCTCGGCCTCGCGCAGCGTCTCGGCGGCCTGCTCGACCTTGTCCGCCTCGACCCGCGAGTCGCCGACCGGGATCCCGCGCGCGCGCAGGAACGTGTAGGCCATCGCGCCGCCGACGAGCAGCGTGTCGATCCGCGGCAGGAGGTTCTCGATCACCGAGATCTTGTCCGAGACCTTGGCACCGCCGAGGATCGCGACGAACGGCTTCGCCGGCGCATCGAGCAGCGCACCGAGGTGCCTGAGCTCGTCCCGCAGCAAGAAGCCAGCCGCCCGCACCGGCACCAGCGCGGCCATCCCCGCGGTGGAAGCGTGTGCCCGGTGCGCGGCGCCGAAGGCGTCGTTGACGTAGACGTCGGCGAGCGCCGCGAGATCGGCCGCGAAGGCGGGATCGTTCTTCTCCTCGCCCGCGTGGAAGCGGAGGTTCTCGAGCATCAGCAGCTGTCCCTTGGCGAGGGACTCGATCCGCTGCGCGACCTCCGGTCCGATGCAGTCCGGGGCCAGCGGCACCGGCTTGCCGAGCAGCTCCGCGAGCCGACGGGCGGCGGGCGCCAGGCTCTCGCGCGGATCGGCCTTGCCCTTCGGGCGGCCCAGGTGCGACGCGAGGACGACGCGCGCGCCGCGATCGACGGCGTGGCGGATGGTCGGCAGAGCGGCGCGGATGCGCGAGTCGTCGGTGATGGTGCGGACACCGTCCCGGTCCTCGAGCGGCACGTTGAAATCGACGCGGATGAAGGTGCGCTTCCCGTCGAGATCGACCTGGTCGATGATCTTCATTGCGGCGGCTCTCCCCGGAGATGCGAAGAAGCCCGGGCTCGGCTCGTCAAACCGGGCGATGCGGCTGGGTGATCGGATGGGCGCGGAGCGCTGCGACCATGAGTCGACGGGTTTCGCAAGTCAAGGACGCGATTCGATGCGATCGACCGGTACTCCGACGTTGACGTTCGCCCTGCGCGGAGCTTTACTGGACCCCACGTTGGGGTCGGAGGGTTTGGTGGGGGGATGATCGAGCACCTCTTCTCGGGTACCGGTCCGGTCGTCCTGGCCGTGCTGTGGATCTTGATCGGCTGCTCGGCTGCCGCTTGGGGAATCACGTTCTACAAGCTCGGCCAGATCCGCCGCGCGCGGAAGCAGTCGGAGCGCTTCGTCGAGATCTTCTGGGACTCGAACAGCCTCAGCAACATCAACACCGCGAGCTCCGAGTTCAAGCAGAGCCCCGTCGCGCAGGTGTTCCGCGCTGGCTATCAGGAGCTCGTCCGGCTCACCCGCGGCAGCAAGCGCGGCGAGGCGGAGTCCGAGACCGAGCTCGGCGGCTCGGCGAACGTCGAGCGCGCGATGCGTCGCGCGACCAACCAGGAGGTGACGAAGCTCGAGCGGGCGCTCACCTTCCTCGCCACCATCGCCTCGACGGCGCCGTTCATCGGCCTCTTCGGCACCGTGTGGGGCATCATGAACGCCTTTCGCGGTCTCTCGACTGCCCAGACCTCGAGCATCCAGGCGGTCGCTCCCGGCATCTCCGAGGCGCTCATCGCCACCGCCGTGGGGCTCGCCGCCGCGATTCCGGCCGTGGTGGCCTTCAACCACTTCAACCGCGAGGTTCGCGTGTTGCACGCGGACATGGAGAACTTCTCTTCCGAGTTCCTGAACATCGCCGAGCGCCACTTCCTGAAGTGAGGGGTTTGCGGGGGTAGAGATGGCCTTTGACGGGGAGCGCACAGCAGGCGGCTCGATGTCGCAGATCAACGTCACGCCGCTGGTCGACGTGATGCTGGTCCTTCTGGTGATCTTCATGGTCACGGCACCGATCCTGCAGCAGGGCGTTGCGGTGGACCTGCCCGACGCGCGTGCAGGCTCGCTCGCCGGCAAGGACGAGCAGCTCGTGGTCTCGGTCACCAAGAAGGGCGCGCTCTACCTCAACGACGACGCCCTCTCGGCGCCCGAGCTCGAGAGCAAGCTCCGCGCGATCGCCGTCCAGCGCCCGGACGGACAGGTCTTCGTGCGCGCGGACAAGAGCGTGCCGTATGGTGACGTGGTCGCGGTGATGGCCGCGATCAAGGAGGCGGGCATCCGCCGCGTCGGCATGGTCACCGCGCTCCCGCCCGGCGAGGAGTGAGGGCTTTGCCCGATCGACGAGGCCCATCGGAGGAGCGCAGCGCGGCGCAGCCGCGCGAGCACCGGACGGGGGCAACGGGCGACAAAGGAGTGAGGGCTTTGCCCGATCGACGAGGCCCATCGGAGGAGCGCAGCGCGGCGCAGCCGCGCGAGCACCGGACGGGGGCAATCGGCGACCGAGGAGTGACGGCAGCCTGAAGCGCCCCCCATCGATCCTCACCGAGCGGGGCTTCGATCGTCGCCTGGCGGCGATGATCGTGATCGCGTTCGCGGCGCACCTGCTGCTGCTCGCGGTCGCCGTGCTCATGGGCGAGTTCAGCGTCCGGCCGGAGACTCCGGTCGAGGCGTACACCGTCGAGATCGTCGACGACGGCGAGCTCGGCGGGCACATGCCGGCGGGACTGCCGAAGCTCGACCTCGGCGGCGAGCCACCGAAGCAGGTCGCGAAGCGTCCGCCGCCGGCGAAGCAGCCGGAGCCTCCACCCCCACCACCTCCTCCTCCGCCCGCGCCCGAGGAGCCGGCCGAGGAGCCGGTCGAAGAGCCGCCTCCCCCCGAGGAGAAGAAGCCCCAGCCCGAGCTCGCGAAGGAGGAGCCCAAGCCCGAGCCGGCCGTCGATCCGAAGCCGCCGGAGGAGGGGGACCTCGTCGTCGCGACCGCGACGCCTGCGCCCACGGCCACGGTCGCGCCGACGGCGAAGCCCACCGCGAAGCCCACCGTCAAGCCGACCGCGCGGCCGACGCCGAAGCCCACGCCGGCCACGACAGCGAGCCCGCGTCCGACCGCCAAGCCGCCAGCGGCGGCGACGGCGAGCCCTCGGCCGAGTGCGACGCCGAAGGCGACCGCGACCCCAGTCAAGTCCCCACGCTCCGGTCCCGCGCGCTCGCCTGGCGCGGCTCCGAAGCCCACGCAGTCATCGGTGGTGGTGGTCAAGGGACGTCCGACGCCGCCCGCCGAGAATGCGCTGCCCGCCGGCGAGCGCGCGCCGCAGGGGTCGCCCCAGTCGGAGCGCGACGCGCGCATCGCCGAGGCGCTCGCGCGCGTACAGCGCAGCATCGGGTCCGATCGTGGCGCCGCCGCCGGCGCACCCGGCGACGCCGGCGTCCGCGCACCCGGAGCCGACGCACGCGGGACGGGTGGCGTCGGCGGCACCGACGCGCCGGATCCGAGCCGACGCGTCGGCATCGGGCCGGGGCGCGGCGGCGCCGGCGCGCTCCGCGGCGCCGAGTTTCTCCTGTACTATAACGCGATGCTCGCACGGATCCGTGAAGCGTGGGTTTATACCGGCGGCGCCACGACGGCCGAGGTGAAGGTCCGCTTCCGCATCCTCGACGACGGCGTCGTCACCGAGCTGCGCGTCACGCAGCCGTCGGGTGACGCTGCGTACGACGCGTCGGTGCTGCGCGCGGTCCGCGGAGCGAGCCCGCTGGGTGCGCCGCCCGAGAAGCACCGCGCCGACTTCGCGGACGTCGAGCTCACGTTCCAACCGGGTGACCTGAAGGCTGCTCCGTGAGCAGATCGATCGCAGCAGAGGAGGAAGCGATGGCGAGGGAGGCGAGAACGTCTGGCGCGAGTCGAACCGGCAACCGCCGGAGCCGCCGTTGGGTGGGGGCCGCCATCGCGGTGCTGGCGACGCTCGCGCTGTCGACGACGGCATCGCACGCGCAGGTACGCGGCCTGATCACCGGTCCGGGCGAGACGGCCTTTCCGATCGCGGTCACGCAGCTGCAAGGCGGCGAGGGCGAGGCGGCCCGCGCGTTCGGCGCGACGCTCAGCCGCAACCTCGATCTGTCGGGCCTGTTCCGCATTCTGGACCCGGCCTCGTTCATCGGCGACGGCGGCGGCACGCGCATCGAAGACATCGACTTCGGCAACTGGTCGACGGTCGGTGCACGATTGTTGGTCACCGGGCGGATCGCGTCGGCCGGCAGCGAGCTGACGATCGAGGCGCGGCTGTTCGACGTGGCCGAGCGGCGCCAGCTCGGCGGCAAGCGCTACCAGGGCTCGTCGCGCGACGCGCGTCGCATGGCGAACCGCTTCGCCGACGAGATCCTGCTGCTGCTCACCGGAGAGGCAGGTCCTTTCGACAGCCGGCTCGCCTTCATCTCGACGCGCAGCGGACGCTTCAAGGAGCTGTACGTCATGAATCTCGACGGTTCCGACCTGCGCCAGCTGACGCGTAACCAGACGATCAACCTGTCGCCGAGCTGGGCACCCGATGCGCGCTCGCTGATCTTCACCTCGTACAAGGACGGGCGACCGAAGCTCTACGAGATCGACGTCGTGAGCGGACGCGAGCGGCTGATCCCGACCGGCCCCGGGATGGTCATGGGCGCGAGCTTCTCGCCCGACGGACGGGAGATCGCCGTGACGCGCAGTGGGGCAAAAGGGGACTCCGAGATCCTTCTCGTGTCGCCCGAGGGCAGCGTGCTGTCGCGCCTCACGGAGAGCCAGACGATCAACGTGAGCCCGAGCTTCTCGCCCAACGGCAGCCAGATCGCATTCTGCTCGGGACGCACCGGCTCGCCGCAGATCTACGTCATGGGAACGGGCGGCGGGCAGGCGCGGCGCGTGTCGTTCAAGGGATCGTACAACACGCAACCGGTGTGGTCGCCGAAGGGCGACAAGATCGCGTACACCGGGCGCGTCGACGGACGCTTCCAGATCTTCGTCGTCGGCGCCGACGGCGGCGAAGCGACGCAGATCACCTCGAGCCGCGGCGACAACGTGGACCCGACGTGGTCGCCCGACGGTCGCTACCTCGTGTTCAGCTCGACGCGCGCCGGCAAGGCGCAGCTCTACTTCTCGGACGCGCGCGGCGTGAGGCAGCGACAATTGATCACCAGTCCGGGGAGTGATAGCAGTCCAGCCTGGTCACCGAGGCTCGAATGACGGCAGGCGGATGCGGCGCCGGCTGCTCGAGGATCTCGTCGTGGCGAGCGGGCCGCGTAATCGGAGCCGAGGACGTCGCGTTGAGCGGGAAGGATTCCCAGGAGGTCGAGATGGGGCGGGTGCTGGTAGATGGGGCTCGCGTGACGACGCGCGGATTGGCTGCTGTCCTGCTGATTTTTGCGCTTGCGATGCTGCCGGGCTGCAGCAAGAAGACGTCCTCCGAGTCGGGTGACGCGTACGGCGGCACCACGGGCACGGGGATCGACGAGAGCGACAGCGCGCGCGGCAGCCTCGACCAGTATCGCCGCGGGACGCTCGGTCGCGGCGAGCAGGGGCCGCTCTCCGACGTGTACTTCGCGTACGATTCGATCGAGCTGTCGGACAACGCGCGCGAGATCCTGCGCGCCAACGCCGACTGGCTCGGCGACGACACCCGGGCCAGGGTGGAGATCGAGGGCCACTGCGACAGCCGCGGCACCATCGAGTACAACCTTGCGCTCGGTGCGAAGCGCGCCAATGCGGTACGCGACTACCTCGTCAGCCTCGGCGTCTCGTCCGATCGCCTGACCACGATCAGCTACGGCAAGGAGCTCCAGATCTGCCAGGAGGAGACCGAGAGCTGCTGGGCGGAGAACCGCCGCGTCCACTTCGTGGTCTTGAACCAGTAGGAACCGTTCCGATGCGCGCGCCTCGACCCATTGCCCGGCCGCTCGGCCGGAGCATCGTTCTCTCCGGCCTCGTCGCGACCTTCGCGGCGGGCTGCGCCTCGGACGCCGACCTGTCGTCGCTGCGCAAGGAGCAGCGCGACCTCGCGCGCCGGCTCGCCGACACGCGCGCCGACGTCGAGAGCCTGCGGGTGCAGCTCTCCCGCCTGCGCGGCCAGGTCGAGGAGGGCGGAGTCCGCGGGCGTCCGAGCAGCACGGTGTCGACCGACATCGAGGAGCGGCTGCGGGTGCTCGAGTCGAGTGGGGGCACTCGTCCCGTCGACCCTGCCGCCGTCGGGACGCAGGCTCCGGGGGGACTCCCGCCGGGCGCGGAGTTCGGCTCCATGCCGCCACCGTCGTCACCGCCGCCACCGTCGCCCGGGTCGTCGCCGCCCGAAACTGCCTCGACGGTCTCGATCGACCTCGACCTCGGCCGCAGCACGAACGAGGAGTACCGGACCGGCCTGACGCAGGTGCAGCGTGGTGATTCGCAGAAGGCCGTCCAGACGCTGCGCGGCTACGTGAACCGGAACCCGAAGAGCGACGTCGTGCCGTATGCACAGTTCTGGATCGGCGAGGCGTACTACAGCCAGGGCAAGTTCAACGAGGCGATTCTCGCGTACAACGAGGTGCTGGTCGGCTCGCCCAAGAGCGATCGGGTTCCGGCGGCGCTGCTCCGCCAGGCGTCGGCCTTCGCCGAGCTCGGCGACAAGATCGACGCTCGTCTCATCCTGCAGAAGCTGATCTCGGAGCATCCGAGCTCGCCCGAGGCCGCGCGTGCAAAGCGCCAGCTGATGGCGCTCGGCAGCTGACCCATCGCCGTTCGTCGCTGCCGGGCTGACCCTCTCGGGCACGGTCTCGGCGCAGGTCGGAGCGTATGTTAAGGGGTCGGTTCGCCTTCGTGGCAGATCCAGCATGCGCGTCGTTCGCCACCTGACGCCGGGAGACCGGCCGTTTCGCTCCGCGGTCGTCGCGCTGGGCAACTTCGACGGCCTGCACCTCGGCCACCGTGCGATCATGCAGCGCACGCTCGCACTGGCGGCCGAGCGAGACGGTGCTCCGATCGCCTTCACGTTCCATCCGCACCCGATCGCCGTGCTCGCCCCGGCGCGAGCCCCGGCGATGATCACCTCGCTCGCCGGGCGCCTCGACGGTCTGCGCGCGGTGGGGCTCGCGGGCGTCGTCGTGCAGCGCTTTACCCGACGCTTTGCCGCGCTCGAGCCGGAGCGATTCGTGCGCGACGTGCTGATCGACGCCCTCGGCGCGTCCGCGGTGGTCGTCGGCTACAACGTCACGTTCGGCCGCGAGCGTCGTGGGACGCCCGAGCTGCTGGCAGCGCTCGGCCGGGAGCTCGGCTTCGACGTCGCGATCGTGCCGCCGGTCGCGGTCGGCGAGCACACGGTGAGCAGCAGCGCGGTGCGGCGTCTCCTCGGCGCCGGCGACGTGATGAAGGCGGCGGTTCTTCTCGGAAGGCCACACATGCTCGTCGGGCGTGTGCGTACCGGCGAGCGCCGCGGCGCGACGATCGGGTTCCCGACCGCCAACGTGTTCCCGCGCGGCGGCCTGCTGCCGCCGGACGGCGTCTACGCCGTCCGGGTCGGTATCGGCGAGGAGCCTGCGACGCGTCCGGGTGTCGCCAACCTCGGCACCAACCCGACCTTCGGTGCGGTGGGGCGTCGCCTCGAGACGCACCTGCTCGACTTCGCCGGCGACCTCTACGGCGCGCGCCTGCGGATCGCGTTCGTCGAGCGGCTGCGCGCCGAGAAGCGCTTCCCCTCGGTGCATGAGCTCGTCGCGCAGATCCACGACGACGCGCTCGCCGCGCGCGAGGTTCTCGGCTTGCGCGCGTGACCGAGGGCGCGCGCGAGGAGGGCGACGGCCAGACCTTCCGCTGCGTGGTGCCGCCGGGCGACGGCGGCCAGCGTCTCGACCGCTTCCTGTCGCGCCAGAGCTTCTTGCCGACGCGCTCGCGCATCGCGGCGCTGGTGCGCGACGGGCACGTCACGGTCGACGGCGTCGCACGCAAGGCGAGCTTCTCGGTCGTGGAGGGGCAGCAGGTGATCGTTCGGTTGCCTCCGCCCGAGCCGTCGTGGGTCGAGCCGGAGGAGGTCGCGCTCGACGTTCTGCACGAGGACGAGGCGATCATCGTGCTGAACAAGCCGGCCGGCATGGCGACGCACCCCGCACCGGGAACGCGCCGCGGCACCCTCGTCGCAGCGCTGCTGCACCGCTGGCGCTTCGCCGGCGAGTGGCCCGATCCGCAGCGCCCGGGCATCGTCCACCGGCTCGACAAGGACACGACGGGCGTGATCGCGGTCGCGAAGACGCCGAGTGCGATGCACGCGCTCGCACGCCAGTTCTCGGCACGCACGGTTCGGAAGCGCTACCACGCGATCGTGCTCGGTGCGCCGCGGGAGGCGACCGGCACGATCGACCTGCCGATCGGACGGGACCCGGTCGACCGCAAGCGAATGCAGGCACGCGTCGGCCAGACGCGCGCCGCGTGCACGCGCTTCACCCTGTGCGAGTCCTTCGGCGCGCCGCCGATCGCGGCGTCGCTCGACGTCGTGCCGGAGACCGGACGGACCCACCAGATCCGGGTCCACCTTGCGAGCATCGGACATCCCATCGTCGGCGACCGGACGTACGGTGCGGCGCGAGCGCCCTCGTTCGCGCGGGCGGAGGAGCGCGATGCGCTCGAGACCTTCTCGCGCCAGGCGCTGCACGCTGCGTCGCTCGGCTTTCGCCATCCGCTCGATGGTCGGGCCGTGACGTTCGAGGCGCCGCTTCCGGCCGACATCCAGGCGCTGATCGCTCGCTTGCGCGGCGCGTCCTCCGCGCGATGACGAGACAAGAAAACGGGATGCGACGGAGCGATCCGCGCCGGCCGCTCGGGGGTTGACTCCATATCGGAGTTGCTCTAATGCGACACCGGGCGTCGGGGCAGGGGGCTCTCCTTCTCCACCGTCAATCACCTGTACGACCACCTGCACGACGCTGCCGATCGTCCGCCTCAAGTCCAGCCGTCATTCTACACGTCGAGCGAGACCAGGATCGTGGAGCGGGTCGCGCCGGCCCGCGGGGCGGCTCGTACGATCCCTTCTTCAACACGCGTCACGGCGAGCGAACCACCATCCATGAGTCCACGTCGGTCGGAGTCCGGTCCCGTCAGGGCTGCCAAGGAGAGGGAGATGCCACGTTCACGCTCGCGCAACGAGGCCTCGACGGAGCTCCCGGAGGACGTCGCTGCGATCGGCGAAGCCGTCGACGGCGACGCCGTGGCGCTCGACCTCGACGCGCCGGCGACGCGGGCGACACGCATGGCGGAAGCGCCGTCCGCCAGAACGAGTGGCATGATCCGTCGCCCGGCCGTGACGCCGCACGACGTGGAGGCGCCGGCGCCCGCCGCGGAGCCGCGGCCCGCTCCGGCCGAGCCCGAGGTGCGCGTCGCCAATGGCGCCGACGCGCACGCGCCCGCTTCGGGCGGTAGCACGCCGCCGCCTGTGAACTTGAAGGAGCTGAAGCGCCTCGAGATCCACGAGCTCGCGGCGATCGCGCGGAACTTCGAGGTCGAGGGCGCATCGACGATGCGCAAGCAGGAGCTGATCTTCGGCATCCTGCAGGCGCAGACCGCGCACGCGGGCTCGATCTACGGCGAGGGCGTGCTCGAGATCCTGCCCGACGGCTTCGGCTTCCTCCGCGCGCCCGACTACAACTATCTTCCCGGTCCGGACGACATCTACATCTCGCCCTCGCAGGTACGCCGCTTCAACCTGCGTACCGGAGACGTGGTCTCCGGACAGATCCGTCCGCCGAAGGAGGGCGAGCGGTACTTCGCGCTGCTGAAGGTCGAGCGCATCAACTACGAGGAACCCGAGCGCGCGCGAGAGAAGATCCTCTTCGACAACCTGACGCCGCTCTATCCGAACGAGCACCTGGTGCTCGAGACGCCGGGACGCGACGTGACGACCCGCGTGCTCGATCTCATGACGCCGATCGGCAAGGGGCAGCGCGGCCTGATCGTGGCGCCACCGCGCACCGGCAAGACGGTGATGCTGCAGAACATCGCGCACGGCATCACCGCCAACCACCCGGAGGTCGTGCTGATCGTGCTGCTGGTCGACGAGCGGCCCGAGGAGGTCACCGACATGCAGCGCTCGGTTGCCGGCGAGGTGGTGAGCTCGACCTTCGACGAGCCCGCGACCCGTCACGTGCAGGTCGCCGAGATGGTCATCGAGAAGGCCAAGCGTCTCGTCGAGCACGGCAAGGACGTGGTGATCCTCCTCGACTCGATCACCCGGCTCGCGCGCGCCTACAACACGGTGGTCCCGCCGTCGGGCAAGATTCTGTCGGGCGGCGTCGACTCCAACGCGCTGCACAAGCCGAAGAAGTTCTTCGGCGCCGCGCGCAACATCGAGGACGGCGGCTCGTTGACGATCATCGGGACGGCGCTGATCGACACCGGCAGCCGCATGGACGAGGTCATCTTCGAGGAGTTCAAGGGCACCGGGAACATGGAGATCCACCTCGACCGGCGCCTGATCGACAAGCGGACGTTCCCGGCGATGGACATCAACCGCTCCGGCACCCGCAAGGAGGAGCTACTCCTCCCGCGCGAGGTCCTGAACCGGGTGATCATCCTGCGCCGGCTGCTGGCCCAGCTGAACCCGGTCGAGGCCATGGAGTTCCTGCTCGACAAGATGGGGCACACCAAGACCAACGCCGAGTTCATCGCCTCGATGAACTCCTGACCCCTTCATTGCGCCATGTGGGGGGCTCTGCTAGCCACCTGCGGTTGAACCCCGCGTGAGGCGTCGCGATCTCGCGGCGTGCGCGAGAGGTTGCTCTCCGAGGAAGGAAATATGCCCGAACCGACGATGAAACAGCTCCTGGAGGCGGGGGTCCATTTCGGACACCAGACGAGCCGCTGGAACCCGAAGATGAAGCGCTACATCTTCGGCGCCCGCAACGGGATCTACATCATCGACCTCCAGCAGACGGTGAAGATGTTCCGCGACGTGTACCAGCAGGTTCGCGAGCTGGCGGCGTCGGGCGGGGTCATCCTCTTCGTCGGCACGAAGAAGCAAGCGCAGGATCCGATCCGCGAGGAAGCCGAGCGCTGCGGCCAGTTCTACGTGAACAATCGCTGGCTGGGCGGCATGCTCACCAACTTCCAGACGATCAAGGCCTCGATCGACCGCCTCAAGAAGCTCGAGGAGATGATCGACGATCCCGTCCTGTCGAGCCGCTACACGAAGAAGGAGCTGCTCAACTACTCGCGCGAGCGCGACAAGCTGCTCATCTCCCTGGGCGGCATCAAGAACATGCGCAAGCTGCCCGACGCGATCTTCGTGATCGATCCGAAGAAGGAAGAGATCGCGGTCAAGGAAGCGAACAAGCTCGGCATCCCCGTGGTCGCGGTGGTCGACACGAACTGCGACCCCGAGGTGGTGGACTACAAGATCCCGGGGAACGACGACGCGATCCGCGCGATCCGTCTGTTCTGCTCGTCGATCGCCGACGCGATCATCGAGGGCCGCCAGGAGTACGAGGAGCGGCTGCGCGGGCAGGGCGACGAGGGAGGTGCGGGCGACCAGGATCGCGCCGCCTCGCTCGACGAGTCGGCTCCCGCGAACGCCTGAAGTGCGTCGGCGGCGTCTCTTGGCCGCCGCGTGAGACAGAGAGCGCAAACCGAGGCGCGGCGGCGAGAGCCGCCGCGCCGATCGCATCGAGGTCAGAGAGTTGGCAGTCACAGCGGCACAGGTGAAAGAGCTGCGCGAGAAGACCGGCGCCGGCATGATGGATTGCAAGGCGGCGCTGGACACTTCGGGCGGCGACTTCGAGGGAGCGGTCCGCTACCTCCGGGAAAAGGGACTCGCGACCGCGGCGAAGCGCGCGGGCAAGGTGGCGGCGGACGGTGTCGTCACTGCGCGTCTGCTCGGGCCGGCCGAGGGCGTGATGCTCGAGCTCAACTGCGAGACTGATTTCGTCGCGAAGACGCCCCAGTTCCAGGAGCTCGCGTCCCAGCTGCTCGGGTCGTTCGTCGGCCGCGGCGAGATCGATGGCGTGCGTGCCGCGCAGGACATCGATCTCTCGGCGATCAAGGTGGACGGCGGGAAGCCGGTCGCGGACGTGGTCGCCGAGGCGATCGCGTCGCTCGGCGAGAGCGTGGTCGTGCGTCGCGTCGCCCGTCTGGCGACCAAGCAGGGCGAGGGCGCGGTCGGCTCGTACGTGCACGCGGGCGGCAAGATCGGCGTGCTCGTCGAGGCGACGGCACCGGGTGCCGGGCCCGCGGTGGCCGAGGTCGACAAGCTGCTGCGCGACGTCGCGATGCAGATCGCGGCCGCGAACCCTCGCTACGTCCGCCGGGAGGAGGTCCCCGCGGCCGAGGTCGAGCGCGAGCGCGAGATCTACGCGGCGCAGGCGGCGACGTCGGGCAAGCCTGCTCAGGTCGTCGAGCGCATCGTCGCCGGCAAGGTCGAGAAGTACTTTGCCGAGGCCTGCCTGATCGAGCAGGAGTTCATCCGCGATCCGCAGACCACGGTCGGGAAGCTCGTGCAGGCGACCAGCAAGACCATCGGCGTGCCCATCGAGATCACTCGGTTCGTCCGCTTGCAGCTCGGCGAATCGTCGGCCGAGGCCTGACCCCGGCGGTCCCCGGTGGCTCGCTCGCTCGCCTATCGCCGGGTTCTGCTGAAGCTCTCCGGTGAGGCCCTGGCCGGAGACGCGGGCTATGGCATCGACGATGCCGTCCTGACGCGTCTCGCGAGCGAGATCGAGGAGGTCCACGCGCTCGGCGTGGAGCTGGCGGTGGTGATCGGCGGCGGCAACATCTTCCGCGGCCTCGCCGGAGCGGCACACGGCATCGAGCGCGCCACCGCCGACTACATGGGCATGCTCGCGACGATGATGAACGGCCTCGCGCTGCAGGCCGCCATCGAGCGCCACGGCGTGCAGACGCGCGTGCTGTCGGCGCTGGAGATGAAGGAGGTCGCGGAGCCGTACATCCGGCGGCGTGCCACGCGCCATCTCGAGAAGGGCCGGGTCGTCATCTTCGCCGCGGGTACGGGCAACCCGTTCTTCACGACCGACACGGCCGCCGGACTCCGAGCGGTCGAGATCGGCGCCGAGATCCTCTGCAAGGCGACCAAGGTCGACGGAGTCTATGACTCCGATCCCAAGCTGAATCCTGCGGCCGTGCTCTATCGCGAGTTGACGTACCTCGATGTCCTGAGCCAGAAGCTAAAGGTCATGGACTCGACCGCGATCTCCCTGTGCATGGACAACGACCTCCCGGTGATGGTCTTCAACGCGCTCGAGCCGGGCAACCTCCGGCGTGCCATGCAGGGTGAGCCGATCGGGACCGTGGTGCGCGGAGGCACCTCGTGATCGAGGACGTGCTCGCCGAGCTGCGGCGCGAGATCGACGAGACCGCCGGCAAGCTCAAGAAGGAGTTCGCGCGCGTGCGCACCGGACGCGCTTCCGCGAGCCTGCTCGACGGAATCATGGTCGAGTACTACGGCGCCCGCACGCAGCTGAACCAGCTCGCGACGGTCAACGTTCCCGAGGCACGATTGATCGCGGTCACGCCGTACGACCGCCAGTCGATCGGCGAGATCGAGCGGGCGATCAAGGGATCCGAGCTCGGCCTGAACCCGATCAACGACGGCCGGGTGATTCGCATCCCGATCCCGGAGCTCACCGAGGAGCGGCGTCGCGATCTCGTCAAGCACGTGAAGAAGATCGCCGAGGATTTCCGGGTGTCGATGCGCAACCACCGCCGCGACGCGAACGAGCTGATCAAGGACCTGCTGAAGGAGAAGCAGGTCACCGAGGACGACGCTCGTCACGCGCAGGACAAGGTGCAGGCTCTCACCAACGAGGGCATCGAGCGCGTCGACAAGACCCTGAAGTCCAAGGAAGACGAGATCATGGTGGTGTGAGGTGGCGATGATGGTGAAATCCAGCCGCTCGAGCCTCAAGTTCCCGGACATCGACCCTGCCCGGCTGCCGCGCCACGTGGCGATCATCATGGACGGCAACGGCCGCTGGGCGCAGGGCCGGGGCTTCGATCGCATCTACGGTCACCGGCGCGGCAAGGACTCGGTCAAGGCGATCGTCGAGATCTCGCGTGAGATCGGCATCGAGTACCTGTCGCTGTACGCCTTCTCGGCCGAGAACTGGGGACGCCCGGCGACCGAGGTGAAGGCGCTGATGCGGCTCCTCAAGCGCTACCTCACCACCGAGCTCGACCGCATGATGAAGAACGACGTGCGGCTGCTCGTCATCGGCAACGTGAAGAAGCTGCCGGCGGACGTGCAGAAGGCGCTCAAGGTCAGCGTCGAGACCACGCGCAAGAACAAGGGGCTCACCGTCACGCTCGCGCTGTCGTACAGTGCCCGGGAGGAGATCGCGGCCGCGGTCCGCGCGGTGGCGAAGAAGGTCCAGCGCGGCGAGCTCGATCCGGACACGATCAACGAGGAAACGATCGCGCAGAGCCTCGGCACGGCGGGCATCCCCGATCCCGACCTGCTGATCCGCACCAGCGGCGAGGTGCGCCTGTCCAACTTCCTGCTCTGGCAGGTGGCCTACACGGAGATCTACATCACCGAGACGCTCTGGCCGGACTTCCGCGAGCCGGAGTTCCTCGAGGCGCTGCGCCAGTTCCAGGCACGCGAGCGGCGCTTCGGACGCGTCGTCGACGGCCGCGGAGACCAGGGCCGCCTGCGTGCTGCGAACTAGGCTCGCGACCGCCGCGGTCGCGATCCCGATCCTCATCTGGCTCGTCCTCGGGGCCGCGCCCTGGATGTTCGCAGGCGTGATCGTCGCGTTCACCGCCGTCGGGCTCGGTGAGTTCGCGACCATGGCGATCCCACACCACCGATGGGTACGGCTCGCCACGATCGTCGCGGGGCTCGCGATCGCCGCGGCGGTGGTCACGGCACGCCCGGGGGCCCTCGGTGTCGTGCTCTTCGCCGTGTTTGCGGGCGGGTTGTTCCTCTCGCTCTTCGACCAGGACATGCAGGGCGCGATGACGCGCTTCGCGCACGGGCTGGTCGCCGCGCTCTACGTCGGCTTCCTGCTTCCGCACGTGGTGTCGTTGCGGCTCTTGCCGGGAGGCGAACGCTGGGTCTTCTTCGCCATCGCCTGCGCCATGGGAACCGACACCGGAGCCTACTTCGCCGGGCGGTTCACCGGGCGGACCAAGCTCATGCCGCGCGTCAGCCCGAACAAGACCGTCGAAGGCGCGGTGGGAGGCCTGCTGGGGAGCCTCGTGCTGGCGGTGTTCGCGTGGTGCGTGCTGCCGCCGCACGGTGCCGGCCTCGAGGAGCTGCTGTTCCTCGCGCTCGCGATCGGCATCCTCGCGCAGGCGGGCGACCTGATCGAATCGCTCCTGAAGCGCGCCTACGGCGCCAAGGACTCTGGCTGGATCATCCCCGGCCATGGCGGCGTCCTCGACCGCATCGACAGCCTCGTCTTGCCGTTCGTGTTCGCGTACTATGTGAACGCCGGCGGGGCTTCGTGAAGGCCGCCCCGCCGCTGGAGAATCGCATCTATGGTGACTAGCGTCGTCGCGGCGATCGTCGTGCTCGGGCTCCTGATCTTCGTTCACGAGCTCGGCCACTTTCTCGCCTGCAAGCGCGTCGGGGTCGGCGTGCTCAAGTTCTCTCTCGGCTTCGGCCCCACGCTGTTCTCGCGTCGTGTCGGCGAGACGGAGTACTGCCTCGCGGCGATTCCGCTCGGCGGCTACGTGAAGATGATCGGCCAGGAGGACGACGGCAGCGAGCCCGATCCCGTCCTCGCGGTGCAGCCCAACTCGTTCGCGGTCAAGCCACTGTGGGCGAGAGCGTTCATCGTCGTCGCCGGACCTCTCGGCAACCTGATCTTCGCAGCGCTCCTGCTCGCCATCCTGTTCGCGACCGGCGTGCCCGTGCTCACCTCCACCGTGGGCAAGGTGAGCGAGGGGATGCCCGCGGCGCAGGCCGGCCTGCAGGCCGGCGACGAGATCGTCGCCGTGAACGGCGAGCCGGTGTCCCGCTGGGAGGAGCTCTCGGGTGCCATCCGCGCGAGCGAGGGCAATCCGGTCGACTTGAAGGTGAAGCGCGCCGATTCCGAGTTCGCGGTGCAGGTCACGCCGCAACGCACCGAGGGCAAGACGATCTTCGGCGAGTCGACGCCGATCTACGTGATCGGCGTCGAGCAATCGAGCAACTTCGTGATGGAGCGGAGCAACCCGATCGCCGCCGTCTGGCTCGGCATCCAGCGCACCGGCGAGCTCTGCTACTTGACGGTGATGACGCTGGTGAAGCTCTTCCAGGGCGTCGTGTCGACCTCGACGGTCGGCGGTCCGCTCACCATCATGACGGAGGCGGGCAAGCAGGCGCACAACGGCTTCGCGGCGCTCGCGTTCTTCATGGCGCTCCTGAGCGTGAACCTCGGCGTGCTGAACCTGCTGCCCATCCCGATCCTCGACGGCGGGCACCTGATGTTCATGGGCATCGAGAAGATCCTCGGGCGTCCGATGGAGATCCGCCATCGTGAGATCGCACAGCAGGTCGGCATGTTCGTCCTGATCTCGCTGATGGGATTTGCGCTCTACAACGACCTACACCGGCTGATCGGCTAGTCGCGGCTCGCCTCCGCTGCATCCTTTGCTCCTCCTCGGGATCGACACTGCAACCCGTGTCGGCAGCGTGGGCCTCGTGCGTGCGCCGCTCGACGGTTGCGTACCCCCCATCGCCGAGCCCGGTCGCATCACCGATGGCTGCGTGGTGCTCGCCGAGGTCACGCGCGATACCGGCCTCGCGCACGGCGCGGAGATCCTCGAGCTCGTCGATGCGTGCCTCGAGCAGGCGAAGGCGGCGATCGAGGACGTGGCGTGCATCGCGGTGTCGTGCGGGCCGGGCTCGTTCACGGGGCTTCGCGTCGCGCTCGCGACCGCCAAAGGGCTCGCGCTCGGAGGCGAGGTCGCGCTGATCGGCGTGCCGACCCTCGAAGCTCTGGCGATGACCGTCCTCGCCGCGTGCGCGCGAACGGAGGCGAGGGCGGCTGCCGTCGGGACGATCGTCGCCCCGTGCCTCGACGCGCGCAAGGGAGAGGTCTACGCCGCGGGCTTCGTCGTCCGCGAGCCGGTGTGGCAGGATCCGAACCCGTGGCTCGAGCGCCGATCGGTGGACGCTGCGTGGCAGCCCGGTGCGTTCGCGAGCGAGCTCACGCGCTGGCTCCGTGGGCCGCGAAGCGGAATTCTCCTCGGCGACGGGCCGGCGCGCTACCGCGAGGAGATTCTCGTCTCGCGCGAGGCGACCGTCGAGGCGCTGGAGTTCCCGGAGCACGCGCCGCGCGGTGCAGTAGTGGCGCGCCTCGGGGCTGGGCTCTTCGCTCAGCGCGGACCGGACGACCGGGCGACGCTGGTTCCGGCGTACGCCCGCGCTTCGGAGGCGGAGATCCTGCGTGATCGTCGCAAGGGGGCGTGAGCGCTCGCGGCATGCGCCGTGGGGAGCGCCGGGGCGCGGGTCGGGGCGCGTTGACAAGCCAAATCCATCGCGCGTACAAGTAAAGCGCGGGGCCCTTCGGGCCGTCGATGGTTCGGCGATTCGGAAGCCGCGCCGCGAGCGGCTTCCAGGAGGATCTCAATGGAGAAGCGTGACGAGGAGTTGATTCAGTCCCTGATGGATCGGGACGTCGAACTCCGGGAGCACTACCTCGCGCACGAGAGCTTCGAGCGTGAGCTTGCTCGCCTGAATTCCAAGGCGCATCTGTCCGCCGACGAAGAGATCGAACGCAAGCGTCTGCAGAAGCTGAAGCTCGCAGGCAAGGATCGCATGATGGAGATCCTCTACCGCTACCGTAGCGAGGGATCCCCGCAGCACTGACGTCGACGACGGGGCGAGGCCCCGCGCCCCACCGGGAGACTCCGGTGGGGCTCCACTCTACGCGGTCGCTCGGCGCCCTGCTGGCCGGCGGGCTCGCGCGGGGCGCGACCTGCGGATGGAGACGCCCGACGCCGGAGCGGCAGCGCGCGGCCGCGAGATCGTTCGACCCCCGAGCGCTTGGACCCAGGGCGCCGCGCGGACGGGTCGAGGGCCGCCGGCCGGTCGATTTTCCCGGGCGCAACGGTTAAACGGCCCGGATGCGCCACATCATCTCCGTGCTGGTCGAGAACGAGTTCGGCGTCCTCGCCAGGATCGCCGGCCTGTTCAGCGGCCGCGGGTTCAACATCGAGAGCCTGTGCGTCGCGCCGACCACCGACGGCACCGTGTCGCGCATCACGCTGGTGACCAGCGGCGACGACCGGGTGCTCGAGCAGATCACCAAGCACCTGAACAAGCTGGTCAACGTCATCAAGGTCAGCGACTTCAGCACCGTCGACCACGTCGAGCGCGAGCTGGTGCTCGTCAAGGTCACCGCCGACGCGAAGACCCGCGGCGAGGTTCTGAGCGTGGTCAACATCTTCCGCGGCAAGGTGGTCGACGTGGCGAACGAGTCTTACGTCGTCGAGGTGACCGGTACCGAGGACAAGATCGGCGCGTTCATCAACCTGCTGCGACCGTTCGGGATCAAAGAAGTCGTGCGCACCGGCATCGTCGCGATGTTCCGCGGCGCGCCCGTGCTCGCCGCCGCAGCCGACGCATCGCTCGCTCTCTCCGCGGATGCCCACGAGGGGCGTCTCGCGCGCGAGGGCTCGGAAGCGGACTTCGTCTGAGAAGAGGATAACGAGGACATGGGACTGAACATCTACACGGACAAGGACGCGAACCCGGCCCTGCTGAAGGGCAAGAAGGTCGCCGTCATCGGCTACGGCAGCCAGGGGCACGCGCACGCGCAGAACCTGCGCGACAGCGGGATCGAGGTCTGCGTCGGCCTGCGCAAGACGAGCCCGTCGTGGGCGAAGGCGAAGGGCGCGGGACTCGACGTCCGTGACACCGCCGAGGCGGCGGCGTGGGCCGACATCGTGATGATGCTCGTTCCAGACGAGATGGGCTCGGAGATCTTCGAGGCCGAGGTGAAGCCTGGGCTGAAGAAGGGCGACTACCTCGCCTTCGGACACGGCTTCAACTTCCACTTCAAGAAGATCGTGCCCGACGCCGGGATCAACGTCTTCATGGTCGCCCCGAAGGGCCCCGGCCACCTCGTGCGCAGCGAGTACCAGGGCGGCCGCGGCGTACCGTGCCTGATCGCGGTCGGCCAGGATCCCACGGGCAACACCAAGGACGTGGCACTCGCGTACGCGAGCGCGATCGGCGGCGGGCGCGCGGCGGTGATCGAGACCAGCTTCCGCGAGGAAACCGAGACCGATCTCTTCGGCGAGCAGAGCGTGCTCTGCGGCGGTCTCACCGAGCTGATCCGTGCCGGCTACGAGACGCTCGTCGAGGCGGGGTACAGCCCCGAGATGGCGTACTTCGAGTGCCTGCACGAGGTGAAGCTGATCGTCGACCTGATCTACGAAGGCGGCATCGCCAACATGCGCTACTCGATCAGCAACACGGCCGAGTACGGTGACATGACGCGCGGCAAGCGCATCATCGGACCCGAGGCGCGCGCGGCGATGAAGGAGATCCTGAAGGAGATTCAGGAAGGCAAGTTCGCCGACGAATGGATGACCGAGTACCGCTGCGGCCTGCCGCACTTCCGCGAGCTGCGCAAGGAAGGCGAGCACCACGCGATCGAGGAGGTCGGCACGAAGCTGCGCGGCCTCATGCCGTGGATGCAGAAGAGCCGCCTGGTCGACAAGTCGAAGAACTAGGTGGCAGCACCGCGCATCCCGCTTGCCCGGGACGGTTACCCCCTGATCGGCGGCTGCCTCGCGGCAGCCGCCGTCGCAGGTCTGCTCGCGTCGGTGACGACCGGCTGGGCCGCGTCCGTCTTCCAGCTGGTGGCGCTGGTCGCGCTGGTCGGCTTCGGGTTCTTCCTCAACTTCTTCCGTGACCCGGAGCGCCACGCACCGTCGGGTGCCGGCCTCGTGATCTCGCCGGCCGATGGGAAGATCATCGTCGCCGAGACGGAGGTCGACGAGCCGCGCTTCCTCCGGAGCCGCGCTGCGAAGATCAGCATCTTCATGTCGCCGCTGAACGTGCACGTGAACCGTGCGCCGGTGGACGGTGAGGTGACGGGCGTCCACTACAACGCCGGCAAGTACTTCGCGGCCTACGCCGACAAGGCGTCGCTCGACAACGAGCAGAACGCGATCGTCATGCGCGGTGACGACGGGCGTACGATCGTGTTCGTGCAGATCGCCGGCTTCCTCGCGCGACGCATCGTGTGTCGCGTTCGCGCCGGCGATCGTTGCGGGCGCGGCGAGCGTGTGGGCATGATCAAACTGGGTTCACGGGTGGACGTTTACATCCCCGGGGGCGTGGACATCCGCGTCAAGCTCGGCGATCGCGTGCGGGCAGGGGAGACCGTCCTCGGAGTGCTGCGATGAAGGGAACGGGAGAGGGCTCGGGCGGGCGCGTCCGCCTGCTGCGCGGCGCGGCCGAGCGGCGCGCGTCGCTGCAGAAGGGTGTCTACATCCTGCCCAACCTGTTCACGACCGCGGGACTGTTCCTCGGCGTGTACGCGATCATCAAGGCGAGCCATGGCGAGTTCTTGACGGCCGCGATCGCGATCGTCGTCGCGCACCTGTGCGACGGCCTCGACGGCCGCATCGCGCGGCTGACCAACACGACGAGCCAGTTCGGTGTGGAGTACGACTCGCTCGCGGACCTGGTCGCGTTCGGCGTCGCCCCCGGCGTGCTCGCCTATCGCTGGGCGCTCGAGCCGTGGGGCGCGTGGGGCTGGCTCGCGGTGTCGCTGTTCGTCGCCTGCGGTGCGCTGCGTCTCGCGCGCTTCAACGTGCAGACGAGCCACGTCGAGAAGCGCACCTTCATCGGCCTCCCGATCCCTGCCGCCGCGGACATGATCGCCGCGACCGTGCTCATCTACTACTTCTTCGGTGGGCAGGGCGCGACGAACAAGCACCTCGTCCTGCTGCTCCTCGTGTACGGGCTCGCTCTCTTGATGGTGAGCAACGTACGCTACTACAGCTTCAAGGATCTCGACCTGCGCGCGCGGATGCCGTTCTACGCGGTGGTGGGCATGATCATCCTCGTCATGCTCGTGGTCGCGCAGCCGGAGATCCTGTTCTTCCTCGGTGTCATCGCCTACGTGGGGTCAGGTCCCGTGGGGCTGGTGATGCAGCTCGTTCGTCGGTACCGACGCAGGTCGCCCGCGCACGAACCGCGCGCAGACGACGGCCTCGCGGGCTGACCCGATCCCCGGAGCTGCGAGCCCGCGCCGCGACACCGTCGCGTCGCGGGCTTGACTCTCTCCGACAAAAAGGGCTTGTGCTCCCGGGGATCAACCCCTCACGGAGCACGCCGGGACCTGTCTATGAACGAAGAGTGGGGATACGAGTGGGGCCTACCGCTGGCGGCGTCGAGCTACGCGGCGGACATCGACTGGCTGATGTGGCTCCTGCACGCGGTGATGATCTTCATCTTCGTCGCGTGGGGCATCTTCTTCGTCTACTGCCTGTTCCGCTATCGCGCGCGCGAGGGGCAGACCGCGGTCTATCACCAGTCGGGAGAGTCGGCGTCGTTCATTCCCGACGGTCTCGTACTCGCCTTCGAGATCTGGCTGATCCTCGCGTTCGGCATCCCGCTCTGGGCCGCGATCAAGCAGCAGACGCCGCCGGTGGACGAGTCGCTGACCGTGAACCTGATCGGGCAGCAGTTCGCGTGGAACTTCCAGTACCCGGGTCCCGACGGCCAGTTCGGGCGTCGCGAAGCCTCGCTGGTCACCGCGGAGAACGCGATCGGCCTCGACCCCGACGATCCGGCGTCGAAGGACGACATCGTCACGATCAACAACCTGAACGTTCCGATCGACAAGCCCACGATCCTACGGATGACGTCGAAGGACGTGATCCACAGCTTCCAGGTCACGAACTTCCGCAACAAGCAGGATCTCGTGCCGGGCCTCGAGACCATGCTCTGGTTCGAGCCCACGGTCGCGGGCAAGTACGAGATCGGCTGCGCGCAGCTCTGCGGACTCGGCCACACCAAGATGGTGGGCAACGTCTTCGTCCAGACGCAGGCGGAGTTCGACGAGTGGCAGAAGCAGCAGCTCGCGGAGAAGACCGGTACCGCCGACGCGCGTTCCGTGCTCCCCGCCACGACGGATTCTCGCTCCTGAGGACCGCGCACCGCCGCGGATCCCGGCCCGAGCAAGCCAGCAGAGACGCAGGAGAGATGTGGTGACAGACGCACACGCTCACGGCGGCGCGCACGCGCACGGACATGGGGAGCCACAAGGCTTCATCTGGAAGTACGTCTTCTCGGTCGATCACAAGGTCATCGGCATCCAGTACCTGATCACCTCGCTGCTCTTCTTGCTGATCGGGTTCACCATGATGCTGCTGATGCGCTGGCAGCTCGCCGTCCCGACGCCGGCGGACGACTTCGATCCGGAGAAGCTGGGCATGATCCGGTCACTGCTGAACTGGATCTTCCCCGAGTCCATGCCCTTCGGCTTCATGGATCCGGTCTTCTACAACCAGCTCGGTGCCATGCATGGGACGATCATGATCTTCCTCGGCGTGGTGCCGCTCGGCGTCGCGGCCTTCGGCAACTACGTGATGCCGCTGCAGATTGGCGCGCCGGACATGGCGTTCCCGCGCCTCAACATGATGTCGTACTGGACGTACCTGGTCGGTGGCATCGTCATCATGTCGAGCTTTCTCGCCGATGGCGGTGCGCCGCAGTCCGGCTGGACGTCGTACGCGCCGCTCTCGGTCGTTGCGCCGGCCGGCCAGACGTACTGGCTCATCGGCATGGTGATCATCATCACCTCGTCGCTGTTCGGCGCGATCAACTTCATCGTGACGACGCTCAACATGCGCGCGAAGGGGCTGACGCTCGGCCGCATGCCGGTCTTCTGCTGGGCGCAGCTCGTCACCGCGGTGCTCTTGCTGCTCGCGTTCCCGGTCCTCGAGGCCGGCGCCATCCTTCAGCTCCTCGACCGCGTCGCCGGCACGAGCTTCTACATCCCGAAGGACATGATCTACGGCGCGACGGTCTTCCCGCGCGCCGGCGGCGGCAGCCCGATCCTGTGGCAGCACCTGTTCTGGTTCCTCGCACACCCCGAGGTGTACGTCCTGCTGCTACCCGCGATGGGCATCGTCGCCGAGATCATCGCGACCAACACGCGCAAGCCGCTCTTCGGCTACAAGGAGCTGGTCGGCTCGATGATCGTCATCGGCATCCTGAGCTTCGTGGTGTGGGCGCACCACATGTTCCTCTCGGGCATGCGCACGAGCCTGGCGAATCTCTTCGTCACGACGACCATGACCATCTCGATCCCGTCGGTCGCCGTTCTGACGTGCCTTCTGCTCAGCCTGCGCGGCGGCACGATCCGCTACAACACGCCGATGCTGTTCGCGCTCGCCTTCCTGCCGATGTTCGGCATCGGTGGACTGACGGGACTGCCGCTCGGCTTCGCGCCGACCGACATGCACCTGCACGACACGTATTACGTGATCGGCCACTTTCATTACGTGGTCGCGCCCGGGAGCCTCATCGCGCTGCTCGGCGGCACCTACTACTGGTACCCGAAGATGTTCGGGCGGAAGATGAACGAGACGCTCGGCAAGGTGCACTTCTGGATGACCGTCATCCCGATGAACTTCGTGTTCTTCCCGATGCTGATCCAGGGCATGTACGGCATGCAGCGCCGTCTCGCGACGCCCACCGACCAGTGGCACAACCTGCCGGTGCAGGGCTGGAGCATGATGATCGGCATCGCGGCCGCGGTGCTGATGGTCGGCCAGCTTCCGTTCCTGTTCAACTTCGTCTGGAGCCTCAAGAACGGCGAGAAGGTCGGCGAGAACCCGTGGAACGCGACCACCCTCGAGTGGGCGTGCCCGTCGCCGCCGCCGCACGGCAACTTCGCCAAGGAGCCCGAGGTGTTCCGCGGGCCGTACGAGTACAGCGTGCCCGGTCACAAGACCGACTACTGGCCGCAGGACGAGGCGGCCTGAGGCCGGCGCGTCGCGCGTTCAGGCTCATCGATCGATCCGATCCGACACGGGAGTGCGAAATTGAGCACAGCGATTGCCGAGACCAACACGGGAATCTCCAATGCCAAGCTTGGCATCTGGAGCTTCCTCGCGTCCGAGATCATGCTCTTCGGCGGCCTGATCAGCGCCTACGTGATCCTGCGTAGCGGCAGCGCGCACATGGTGATGCCGCCGCGCTCGATGATGGGCGTGCCGCTCGCGACCTTCAACACCTTCGCGCTGATCACCAGCTCGGTGACCATGGTGCTGGCACTCGCCGCGATCCAGGAAGGCAACATCGAGAAGTTCAAGCGCTGGATCCTGTGCACGATCGGCGGTGGCGTGATCTTCCTGGCCGTGAAGGCGTACGAGTACCAGCACAAGTGGCACGAGGGGATCACGCTCTCGAGCAATCTGTTCGGCTCGTTCTACTACACTCTGACCGGCCTCCACGTGATCCACGTCATCGGAGGGCTGGGTCTGATGACCTACATCTTCGTCGCCGGGTCGCGCGGGAGGTTCACCCCTGACTCGCACGACCGCGTCGAGTGCGCCGGGCTGTACTGGCACTTCGTCGATCTGGTGTGGGTCATCCTGTTCCCCATCCTCTATCTTCTGTGAGCGAGGAGACGAGATGAGCAGCAAGGTTTCGCAGGGAGCGGGCGCGCATCACGGGCCGATCGACAAGTCGGACGAGGTGCGCACCTATCTGATCATCTTCGGCTGCTTGGCCGTTCTGACGCTGCTGACGGTCGGCGTGGCGTACATGAACCTTCCCCACGCGGCCGGAGTCGTGATCGCACTCGTGATCGCGGCGGCCAAGGTGTTCCTCATCGGCTCGTTCTTCATGCACCTTCGCGGCGAGGGACGGCTCATCAACTGGTCGGTCGCCGTGTGCTGCACGCTCATCCTGATCCTCATCTTGTTCGTCCTGCCGGACCTCGGGATCCATCCGCTGGAGGAAGCGGCGCGCAACGCGTTGCACGAGCTCGAGGCGCAGCACGCGCACTACCCGGCGACTCCCGGTGGAGCGGCGCCGGCCGGACACTGAGGATGACCTCGTCCGGCCCCCGACGGACCGTGAGCGGAGTGCGCCGCGTCGGCGCACTCGCGTTGCTCGTCGCGGCGGCGACGGTCCTGGCGGCGCGGGCAGCGCACGCCTGTACGGTCTGCTTCGGCGGGCAGCCGAACGACTGGACCGGCGGCTTCTTTGCCGGCACGGTGGTCATGCTCTCGCTGCCACCGCTGATCGTCGTCGGGGCCGGGTTCTACATCTACCGCGCGATCAAGCGGCAGGAAGCGCGCGTTCGCGAGCGTGACGCGGAGCGCGCGCGCGAGGCGTTGCAGCACGGCGCAGGCTGATCCGGGTCTGGCCACCCCACTCTTCGTCCGCGTGGGGCGGTGGTACTCGAAGGCGGGGCTCAGGACGCGACGTCGGCGTCGCCCGCCGCGAGCCGTTCGAGGTCGCCGCGCAGCTTGAACATCGCTTCCTGGTCGCGCACGTCGTAGGTGCCGCGCACGCGCGACTGCGCGTCGATCAGGACGAAGCGCTGGCTGTGCAGGATCTCGTCCTCGCCTTGCGCGGGGTCACCGTCCGCGACCGGCAACTTCAGGCCGTCGACGGCGAGCTTGCGGATCGCCGCCTCCTCGCCGGTCAGGAAGAGCCAGCGCGAGCGGTCGGCCTCGAACCGCTCGGCGTACGCGGCGAGGACCTCCGGCGTGTCGCGTGTGGGGTCCACGCTCACCGACACGAAGCGGACCTGAGGGAGATCGGCGCTGGTCTTCACCAGGCGCGCCATCGACGCCGTCATGATCGGACAGATGCCCGCGCACTGGGTGAAGACGAGGTCGGCGACCCACGGCTGGCCGGCGAGGTCCTGCCGCGTGATCGTGCGTCCAGACGCCTCGGTGAGCGCGAAGTCCGGTACGGTGGCGAGCACGGGGAGCGCGTCCGTGTCGAGGCTGCGCGCGCGCACTGCGAACCACAGCGATGCACCTGCCGCCGCGGCGAACAGCACGCCGAGCACGAGTGCCGTCCGCGCCGCGCTGCGCCTAGCCCCGACGGCAGCCGCGCGCGTGGGCGCGTCCGAGGCGGCGGCGCTCACGCGAGACCCACGTCGAGCGGGCGCGAAGCGAGCGAGCGCGCCGCGAGGAAGGCGAGTGCTGCAAAGGCGCAGGTGACGAGCAGCGAGAGCGCGAGCGCTGGAACGTCCGGTCCGACCGCCGTCGTGCCGGCGTACAGGCAACGTCGCAGCGCCGCCACGCCGTAGGTGAGAGGGTTCAAGAACATCACGCCGCGCAGCCAGCCCGACGCGCCGGCGGCGGGAAAGAACGCTCCGGAGAGAAGCCACATCGGGATCAGCACGAGGTTCATGATGGCGTGGAAGCCCTGCGTCGAATCCATCTTCCAGGCGATCAGGAAGCCGAGCGTGGTCAGCGCGAACGCGACCACGAAGAGGATCGCGACCACGAGTACGACGTCGACCACGCCGAGCCGGAACCCGAGGAGCGGGGCCGCGGCGAGGAGGAGCACCGCCTGCCCCAGCGCGAGGGTGGTGCCGCCGAGGATCTTGCCGAGGACGACCGTCGAGCGCGCCACGGGTGCGACCAGCACCGCCTGCAGGAATCCTTCCTTGCGGTCCTCGATCACGGAGATCGTCGAGAAGATGGCGGTGAACAGAACCACGAGGATCATCGTGCCGGGATAGAAGTACTCGGCGTAGCCGACGCCGCCCGCTTCGCCGCCTGGCCGGAACGAGTCCGCGAACCCGGAGCCGAGCAGGAGCCAGAACAGCACCGGCGTCGCCAGCGCGCCGACGATGCGGCTGCGCTGCCGGTAGAAGCGCACGATCTCGCGCTTCCAGAGCGTCGCCGTCGGCCGGATCAGGGTGTCCATCGATCGCATCGGTCGCATCATAGCGGAAGCCGCGCGGTCGCGCGCTCAGCTTTCCCCGTCCCAGAGACGGTGGCCGGTGTGCTGGATGAACGCGTCCTCGAGGGTCGGCTTGCCGACGCTCAGCGCCTCGATCTGACCGGGGAACGCTTCGAAGAGCAGCGGGACGAACTCGTGGCCGCGCGCGCGGCGGATGCGCACCGTACCGTCGACGACGGTCGCGTCTTCGGCGAAGCGCTCGCGTACGGCCGCGGCGAGCGTCTCGGGGTCGCTTGTCCGGGCGACGATGACGTCGCCGCCGACCCCGTCGCGTAGCGCGTCCGGAGTGTCCAGCGCGACGACGCGTCCGCGGTCGATGATCAGGAGCCGATCGCAGCGCTCGGCATCCTCCATCAGGTGGGTCGTGATGAGCGCGGACAGCCCGTCGCGCTTGCGCGCCTCGGTGACGTAGCTCCACAGATCGAGCCGCGCGCCGGGGTCGAGACCGGTGGTCGGCTCGTCGAGCAGCACCAGGGCAGGGCGGTGCAGCAGGCCCTTGGCCAGATCGACGCGGCGGCGCATGCCTCCCGACAGCGTCTCGACCCGCGCGCCGGCGCGCTCACGCATCGCGACACGGGAGAGCATCTCGTCGATGCGGGCGTCGAGAGCGGCGCCGTGCAGGCCGTACAGGTGCCCCTGGTGGACCATGTTCTCGCGGACCGTGAGCTTGACGTCTAGGCTCGGCGACTGGAACACGACGCCGATCGCACGGCGTACCGCTTGCGGCTCGCGGACGACGTCGTGGCCGTCGATCGTCGCGCGGCCGGAGCTCGGCGCGAGCAGGGTCGAGAGGATCCGGAACAGCGTCGTCTTGCCACCGCCGTTGGGGCCGAGGAGGCCGAAGATCTCGCCGCGGCGCACGCGGAACGTGAGACCGTCGAGTGCGAGGGTGTCCCCGTAGCGGTGACGGAGGCCATCGACGGAGAGGATCTCGTCCGTCACCGTTCGCTTCGGGAACGAAGCGTCCTGCGCCGCGACGCTCGCAGCGGGGGGCGTCAGAGCGCCACCTTGTCGAAGGTCATCAGGCACAGCAGGGCGGGTAGATAGATGACCGACACCCGCAGCAGCAGCAGGGCGGCAGCGTGCGAGCGCTCGCGCGCCGCGTGGACGCCGGCGACCAGGTACGCGACGCCGAGGGCCAGGGCGCCATAGAAGTACAGGCTGCCCGTCAGGTGGAGCAACGACGGCGCGAGGCTCACCGGCAGAAGGGCCATGCAGTAGAGGACGATCTGTCGTGCGGTGCTGCCGCCCTGCGGGTCCTCGACGGAGAGCATCGGTTGCCCGCCACGCGCGTAGTCCTCGCGGTAGTTCCAGGCGATCGCGAGGAAGTGCGGCAGCTGCCAGAAGAAGAGGATGGCGAACAGCACCCACGCCTCGGCGCTGAGCGCGCCGGTCGCGGCGGTCCAGCCCATCACCGGCGGCAGCGCGCCGGGAACGGCACCGACGATCGTGCACAGCGACGACACGCGCTTGAGCGGTGTGTAGACGAGGACGTAGAGGGCCATCGTCGCGACGCCGATGCCCGCGGTCAGCAGGTTCACGGCGAGCGCGAGGTAGACGCTGCCACCGACGGCGAGCGAGAGGCCGAAGCCGAGTGCGGTTTGCGCCTCCATCCGTCCTGCGGGCAGCGGCCGCGACCGGGTCCGCAGCATGCGCGCGTCGGAGTCGCGTTCCAGCACCTGGTTCAGCGCGCTCGCCGCGGCGGCGATGATGCCGGTGCCGAGCAGGGCGTGCAGCAGCACGAGCAGGTCGATCGAGCCGTTGGCACCGAGGTAGTAGCCGGCCGCGGTCGTGAGAACGACCATCAACGTGATGCGCGGCTTGGTGAGCTCGCTGTAGTCGGCGATCCTTCCCACCGGCGTTGCGAGCGCGACGCTTCGCTGCACGGCGCCCTACCTCGCGGCGTCGGAGCGGAGCGCCGGAGCGTCCGGGTGATGCAGCGCGACGGTCGCGACGTCGCGTGCCGTCGCGCCGCGGACTCGGCTCCACGACGAGGCCGTGAAGCCGCCGACCATCAGCACGACGGCGACGAGGATGGAGGCCGGCACCAGCGTCCAGACGATCTCGACGCGGCGCCGGCGCTCCCCGCTGGCTGCGAGCCCGTGGCGCGGGCTCGCAGAAAGCAGATACAGCAGCATCCCGAGCTGGAGCGCGAAGAACGCGCCCCCGGTCAGCCAGAAGAGCGAGGCCTGCACGGGAAGCTCAACGGTTCCGATCGTGAATCAGAGCCGACAGCCTTTCAGGAAGCCTTGAAGGTGAAGTCGCTGGTGGCGGCCCCGCCGGCGTCGACCTTGACCTTGGCGGTCTGCGTGCCGAGCTTCTCCTGCCACGCCTCGACGGTGTACTCGCCCGGGGGCAGACCCTCGATCGTGAAGGAGCCGTCCTTGCCGGTCGTCGCGAAGAACGGATGCGACAGGACGCCGACGTAGCCCGACATCCACGGGTGCACGTCGCACTTCACGTGGATCATGATCTCGGGCTTGGTGAGGTCCTTGTTCTCCTTCTGCTTCACGAACTTCGGCATCGCGTAGTTCCACGGCGCGTTGATCTTGGGCATGCCGTGAACGTTGTGCAGGGTGGGATCGCTGTTGAGGAACTTGAGCGGCTGGCCGACCTGCAGGCCCACCACCCGCGGCAGGTACAGGCAGCCCTTCTGATCGACCACCGCGGGCTCGGTCTTCGCGGGGAAGTCTCCGCTCACGCCCTCCTTCACGTACACGAAGACGTTCTGCAGCCCGCCGCCGTCACCGACGACGACGTCCTCGGCCGCCGCACCACCCGGATGAGCCGCGGCGCAGACCGGATCGGCGTCCATCTTCAGCTTCGCGGCGGCGGCGGGGGTTCCGGAGAACGTCACCTTGCCCGTGATCTTGCCCTGTGCGCCGGCGAGACCTGGCGCGAGAACTCCTGCGGCCACTGCCGCGATCGCCAGCCGACGTACCCCTCGTGTCCATCGAACCTTCATTCTCGCTCCTTGTGGCTCGGGAAAACCTTGCACCGGCACCCTCGTCGAAGCTGCCCGGGTCGAGCGGGCGGACCGCAGGGTGCGCAAAGAAACGGCCGGTCCGGCCGATGGCTGCGATACCAAGATCCCCCGAGAGCGGCAAGCGAGCAGGGCGCGCGTGCCTTGACACGTGTGCGCCGCACGCCTATCGGAGACGACGATGAACTCGGTTCGGTACCAGGCCGGTCAGGGACCCGCGCTAGCGGGGCTCTCCCTTAGATGCGCGCCCCTGGTGCCGGCCGCGTAGCTGCTTCTACCGACGAGGAGAAGCACGCCGCTCCGCCGATCCCGCCACGGGCGCTCGCAAAAGCCCCGTGGCGTTGTCATGTCTACAGGTCGGCGTCGAGTTGGGTTTGAGCGAGCTCCCGGGTGGTCGAGGATCGCGACCGCGGCGGGAAAGGATCGGACATGAACGAGCGAGGGACGACGGAGGGCGGCACGACGGACGACGTCGTGCGGATCTTCGACACGACGCTGCGTGACGGTGAGCAGTCGCCGGGCGCGACGATGAACGTCGAGGAGAAGCTGGCGATCGCGCGCCAGCTCGAGGAGCTCGGGGTGGACGTCATCGAAGCAGGGTTCGCCGCTTCGAGCGACGGCGACTTCGCCGCCGTGCAAGCGGTGGCGGCGGCGGTGCAGGCGCCGGTCGTCCTGAGCCTCGCGCGCACGAAGGAGGCCGACATCGTGCGCGCCGCGCGCGCCGTGGAGAAGGCGAAGCATCCCGGCATCCACGTCTTCATCGCGACCTCCGACATCCATCTGAAGCACAAGCTGATGATGAGCCGGCAGCAGGTGCTGGAAGCGGCCGGCTGGGCGGTCGATCTCGCGAAAAGGCACGCCGGGCACGTCGAGTTCTCGGCGGAGGACGCTTCGCGCAGCGATCCCGAGTACCTGGCGCAGGTCTTCGCCGAGGCGATCCGCATGGGCGCCACGGTGTGCAACGTCCCGGACACGACGGGCTACGCGATCCCGGAGCAGCTGCAGGAGCTGTTCGCCTATCTGAAGAAGAACGTCCCCGGCGGCGACCGCGTCACCTGGAGCACGCACAATCACAACGATCTCGGCATGGCCGTCGCGAACTCGCTGGCGGCGGTGCGCGGCGGCGCGCGTCAGGTCGAGTGCACGATCAACGGCATCGGCGAGCGTGCCGGAAACACCTCGATGGAAGAGGTGGTGATGGCGATCGACACGCGCCGCGACTACTTCGGCCTCCAGACCGGCATCCGCACCGAGCAGATCTACCGCGCGAGCCGGCTCTTGACGCAGGTCACCGGCATCGCCGTGCCGATCAACAAGCCGGTCGTCGGCGAGAACGCCTTCGCGCACGAGGCGGGCATCCACCAGGACGGCGTCCTCAAGAACAAGCTGAACTACGAGATCATGAAGCCCGAGAAGATCGGGCGCCCGTCGAACAGCCTGGTCCTGGGCAAGCACTCCGGCCGTGCGGCGTTCGTCGACCGGCTGAAGTCCCTGGGCCTGTTCCAGCCCGAGCTCGACGTGAACAAGGCGTTCGCCGCGTTCAAGACGCTCGCCGACAAGAAGAAGAACGTCTACGACGAGGATCTGATCGCGATCGTGGCCGAGGAGTCGACGCGTCTGCCGACGCACTACGAGCTGGTCGCGCTCTCGGCGTCGTCGAGCAGCGACGGTCCGCCGCACGCGAAGGTGCGGGTCCGGGTCGGCGACCGGGAGAACGAGCAGAGCGGCTCGGGCGACGGCATCGTCGACGCGACCTACGATGCCCTCGCGAAGATCGTGGCGAGCTTCGGCGGCCGCGTGCCGCAGCTCGAGCGCTACGCCGTCAAGGCGATCACCGGCGGTACCGACGCGCAGGGCGAGGTGACCTGCCTGCTGCGCGACGGCGAGCAGCCCGTGATCGGCCAGGGCGCGCACACCGACATCATCATGGCGAGCGCGCTCGCCTACCTGGCGGCGCTCAACAAGCTCGAGTATCTGCGCACCTACCGCCCGGTCGACTCCGAGCACGGACCCTGAGGACACGCGATGCACTTCAAGCTGGCAATTCTCCCCGGTGACGGCATCGGCCCCGAGGTGACGGCCGAGGCCGTCTCCTGCCTGCGCGCGGTCGGCACGCGCTTCGGCCTCGAGCTCGCGCTCGAGGAGGCGTTGATCGGTGGGCGCGCGATCGACGACGTCGGCGTTCCGCTGCCCGACGCGACTCTGCGCCTCGCGCAGGAAGCGGACGCGGTGCTGCTCGGTGCGGTCGGCGGTCCCAAGTGGGACGATCCGAAGTCGACCGTGCGTCCCGAGCAGGCGCTGCTCGGCATCCGGCAGGCGCTCGGACTCTTCGCCAACCTCCGGCCGGTGAAGGCGGTCGACGCCTTGCTCGCCACCTCGACGCTCAAGCCCGAGGTGGTGCGTGGCGTCGACATCCTGGTCATCCGCGAGCTCACCGGCGGCATCTACTTCGGCAAGCCCAGCGAGCGCCGACAGGGCAAGGACGGCCGCGAGGCGATCGACACCCTCGTCTACAACGAGGAGGAGGTGCGCCGCGTCGTTCAAGTCGCGTTCGACCTCGCGCGCGGGCGGAAGAGGAAGGTGACGTCGGTCGACAAGGCGAACGTGCTGAGCTCGTCGCGCCTGTGGCGCGAGGTCGCGCACGAGGTCGCCGCGAACAACGCCGACGTCGCGTACGAGGACGTGCTGGTCGACGCGATGGCGATGCACCTGATCCGCCGCCCGCGCGACTTCGACGTGATCGTCACCGAGAACATGTTCGGTGACATCCTCACCGACGAGGCGGCGATGCTGCCTGGCTCGATGGGCCTTCTGCCGTCGGCGTCGCTGGGCGCGCGACGCAGGGAGGTCGGCGCCCAGACGGCGATCTTCGGGCTCTACGAGCCGATCCACGGCAGCGCTCCGGACATCGCCGGCAAGGGAGTGGCGAACCCGCTCGCGGCGATCCTCTCGGCGGCGCTGCTGCTGCGCTTCTCGCTCGCGCAGGAGGAGGCGGCCGCGGCGGTCGAGAGCGCGGTCGCCGATGTGCTCGCGCGCGGTCTGCGCACGCCCGATCTCGCGCTCGCCGGCGAGAAGGTCGTGTCGACGCAGGAGATGGGCGCCGCGGTGCGCGCCGCGATCGCGGCGGGAGGCGCGCGATGAAGCGCATCGCGATCGTCGGTGCGAGCTCGGAGGTCGCGACCGACCTGATCGACGTCCTCGTCGAGCGTGGCTTCGATCTCGCGGGGCTGCGCGTGCTGGCGGACGAGACGCTCGCCGGCGAGGGGATCGAGGCCGCGGGCTACGACGTCCGCGTCGAGCCCGCGGTGCCGGGAAGCCTCGGCGGCGGTGTGGACGTCGGGCTCTTCCTCGGCGACGGCGCGCTCGCCCGCGTGCTGGTTCCCGAGGCGCGCGACGCCGGCGCGATCGTGCTCGACGCGACGCCGTTCTCCCGCGAGTCGGGCGCGCCGGTCGTCCTGCCCGAGGTGAACCCGGAGTCTCTGCAGTCGCCCGGCGGCCGGCGGGTGCTCGCGTTGCCGGGGCCGCACGCGGTCGGGCTCGCGGTGGCCCTCGCGCCGCTGCACGAGGTCGCGACGGTGAAGCGCGTCGTGACGACCGTCTTCGAGTCGGCTTCTCTGCGCGGCCGCGAGGCGATGGACGAGCTGTCGCAGCAGTCGGTCAAGCTCATGCAGGGACGTGGCTTCGATCGCGATCAGTTCTCCGAGCAGCTCGCCTTCAACGTCCGCCCGCAGGCGGCCGCGCTCGAGGGGGCGGGGTGGTCGGTCGACGAGCAGCGGATCGCTCGCGAGATCGGCGCGCTCTTCGGCGATCCGCCGCCGGAGGTGGTCGCGACGGTGGTGCGCGTTCCGGTGTTCGCCGGCGCCGCGCAGTCGGTCTACGTCGAGCTCGCGGAGCCGCTCGACCTCGAGGAAGCGCGTCGCCTGCTGCGCGAAGGTCGCGGTATCCTCGTTGCCGAGCCGTTCGTCGGCGAGGATCCGGATCGGGAGGGAGACGGCGGTTACGAGGACGACCCCGACGGCGACGGCGACCCGCTGCAGGAGCTGCTGCACGACGAGGGGCCGGGACCGGTCGAGGTGAGCGGCTCGGAGGCGGTGCACGTGGCGCGACTGCGCGGCGACGGCCGGAACCCGCGCGCGCTCGCATTCTGGATCGCGTTCGACGAGCTGCGCAAAGGCACCAGCCTGAGCCTCGTCGCGACGCTCGAGATCGCGCTGCGCGACCTGCGCTGAGCGATCTGTCGCTGAGCTGTCGCCCGCTCGTGCGCTACCGCGCCGTGGTCGCCTATGACGGCACCGCCTACCAGGGCTGGCAGGCGCAGAAGGGCGCGCCGACCGTGCAGCAGACGATCGAGGCGGCGCTCGCGACCGTCCTGCGCGAGCCCATCCGCATCGCCGCGGCAGGTCGCACCGATGCCGGCGTGCACGCGCGCGGTCAGGTGATCGCATTCGACGCGATCGCCGCGCTATCGGCGACCTGCGAACCCGGCGACGCGCGCGGGATCGCGCCGCTCGCGCGCGCCCTGCGCTCGGTGAACGGCGTGCTCCCGGAGGACGTGGCGCTGCTGAGCCTGTCGCACGCCGCGGCGGACTTCGACCCGCGGCGCGACGCGATCCAGCGCGCGTACCGCTACCGCATCTGGAACGCGGAGGTCCGATCGCCGTTCGAGCGTCGCAGCGCGTGGCACGTGCGCGAGCCGCTGGACGACCACGCGCTGATCACGGCTGCCGAGCAGCTCGCCGGCGAGCACGACTTCGCGAGCTTTCAGGGGGCCGACGACGTGCCTCGTGCGAGCGTGCGCAGAGTGCAGCGTAGCGCGATCGTGCGCGACGGAGCGCTGGTCGTCTACGCGATCGAGGCGAACTCGTTCGCGCGCCACATGGTGCGCAACATCGTCGGCCTGCTGGTCGAGATCGGTCGCGGCCGGCTGCCGGTCGCTGCGATGGCGGACGTGCTCGCGGCACGCGACCGGCGCCTGGCGCCGGCGCCGGCGCCACCGCACGGACTCTGCCTCGAGTGGGTGCGCTACCCGTGAAGGTGGACGTCGCGTGCAAGAAGTGCGGGCAGCAGAAGCGGCTCGAGATCGGAAAGCCCGCTGCCGGACAGGCGCTCGCGGACTACCTCCGCCTGCTGCACGACCGCCTCACGCACCGCCCGAGCTTCGAGTGCTTCGGCGGACACTTCGAGCTGAAGCCGCCGCTGCCCGAGTTCTGGGATGTGCGCTGGGACACCGTCGGCGACGACTGACGTGCCGATCTGCGCGCCCACCACCGAGGGAGGAACCGCTCCGTGTCTCCATCGGCGGCGCGGCCGGTGAGGCTGCTCGGCCGCGAGGTGGGGCCGGGCGCGGCGCGTGCCTTGCCGCTCGCGCTGATCACGCTCGCGTACTCGGCCCTGACCGGGTGGTGGCTCTGGCCTCTGCCGCGCCACCTCTCGGATCACCTCGTCCATCCGCCGGGCACCGCCACCCCGTTCATCTCGGCGGACCTGCACCTCATCACCTGGGCGCTCGCCTGGGACACGCATGCGCTGCTCACGGCGCCGCTGTCGCTGTTCGACGCGAACATCTTTCATCCCGCGCCGACGTCGCTCGCGTTCTCGGAGCATTTCCTCGGCTACGTGCCGCTGTTCGCGCCGTTCTACCTGCTGACGGGCAACGCGGTGCTGGCGAGCAACGCGGTCGTCTTTCTCACGTTCCCGCTGTGCGCGCTCGCGACCTACGCGCTGGCGCGCCGATTCGTCCCTCCTCCGGCGGCGTTCGTTGCCGGAATGCTGTTCGCGTTCCACGCGCAGCGCTACGTGAACCTCTACCACCTGCACCAGCTCGGCACGTTCTACGTGCCGCTGGCGCTGCTGTTCACCGAGCGCTGGCTCGAGAGGGCGCGACGGCGCGATGCGATCGCCCTCGCGGTAGTGGTCGCGCTGCAGCTCCTGTGCTCGTTCTACCTCGCCTACGCGATCGTCCTGTTCTACGCGGCGTACCTGCCGCTCGCGCTGTGGCGCTGGCGAGCCGCGATCGACCGGCGCCGCTTGCTGGGGCTCGGAGTCGCGCTGGTCGCGGCCGGGGTGCCGATGCTGCTCGCGAGCCTGCCGTACATCGAGCTGCAGCGGCTCGGCCTCGTACCGTCGGGGCGGAGCGCGATGGTGGACCTCGCGCTCGAGCCGTTCGTCACCATGAGGCGCGTGCGCAGCTACCTCACGGGCGGCGGCGTTGGGCGTGTCGGCTACCTCCTCGCAGCGCTCGCGCTGGTTCTCGGGTGGCGGGGCGGGGCGTATCCGCGCGTGCTCGGGGTCGCCGCGTGCGTCGTCGGCCTGGTCCTCGCGGGTGGTCCGTCGCTGGCCATCGGGCGAACCGAGCTCTGGTCCCCGTACGATCTGCTCTTCCGCTGGCTACCGGGCTTCAGCGCGGTGCGCCTGCCGTTCCGCTTCCTGGTGCTCACGCAGCTCGGCTTCGCGCTGCTCGCGGCGCTGGGCCTGCATCAGGTGCTGCGCCTCCTGCCGCGCACTCTCGGCTGGCCGGCCGCGCTCGCGACCGCCGGGCTCGTCCTCGCTCTCGCCCCCGAGCGAGCGCCACACACCCTGCACGTGCAGCCGTCGCCGGACACGCTGGCGCCCGCCTACCGGTGGCTCATGGAGCACGGTGAGGGCGGCGCCCTGCTCGAGCTGCCGGTCGCCGCGCCGGCGGTGGCCGGACGGCGCATGCTGCTGAGCACCTATCACTGGCTGCCGATCCTCGACGGCTACAGCGCGTACCCGCCGCTCACCCGTCGCTACCTCGTGCCCATGCTGCAGAAGCTGCCGCGCGAGCCCGCGCTGCAGGAGCTGGTGGACGCGGTGGACGTGCGGTGGATCCTGGTGCACCTCGACGAGATGTCCGAGGAGCAGCGTGCGGAGTGGCGCGACGACTTCTTTCCCGGCATGGAGCTCGTCGAGCGCTGGGGGAACGACGCGCTCTACGAGGTCGACCTGCCGGTCACGATCGACCGGCGCGCGCAGATCTTGCGCACCGATCAGACTCTCGGAGGCCTGCCGCTGGCGCGCATCGAAGGCCCTTGCCCCGGGCGCCTCACGGCCGAGCTGCTGGTCGACCGCCCGCTCCGCCCGCGCGAACGGGTGCAGGTTCGGGTGGAGGTCGAGAATCGGAGCCCGCACGCGTGGCCAGGGCTCGGTCTGTACCCGCGTCATCTGGTGCAGCTGCGCACGCGCTTCGTCTCGCACGGCAGCAAGCGGGTCGGGCTGCCGCGAACATCGCCGATCTGGTCGGACGTGCCAGCGCAGCACGCGATCGAGACGGTCGTCGAGCTGGTCGCACCGCCGCTCGCGGGCGACTTCACGCTCGAGCTGGAGCTCGTGCAGGACGGCGAGTCGCTCGGCCGCTGCGGCCTCGAGCCGACCCGTCTCGAGGCGACGGTGGGTGCCGGGCCGGCCGATGCGCCCGAGCTCGAAGCCAGCTAGGCTCCGGTGCCCGTGTCTTCGCGCGTGGTCGAGACGGACGGAGCGGACGGCGCGCACTCGTTCGGCGCGGAGTCGGCGACTCCGCGTGCGGCGGCGCTGCTCGCGCTGGTCTTCGTGCTCGCCGCGCTCGTGCGCTCGTGGCGGCTCGCCTGGGGGCTGGAGCACGATCTGTCGTTTCCCGACGAGCTCGTGATCTGGCGCGACTATCTCGTCCTCTTTCTCCCCCAGGGCGGGGGCTCGCTCGTCGGCCTGCCGGTGACCTACCCGCCGCTCTACGGCTACGTCGCAGGGCTCGCGGTCGCGGCTGCGAGCGCGCTCGGCGTGATCGGTCCGGCGGCGAGCAGCTACGACATGCTGCTCGTGGCGCGCGCGGTGTCGGTCGCGTCGGGTCTCGCGACGGTGGCGTTCGTGTACCTCCTCGCAGCGCGCGCGTACGGCACGGCGGCGGGGCTCGTCGCCGCGGCCCTGATCGCGTCGTTCCCGCGCGAGGCGACGCAGACGCACTACGCGTCGGTGGACGTCCTGCTCGGCACGACCGCCGCGCTCACGCTGCTCGCGAGCTGCGCCTTCGTCGGGCGGCGAACTCCGGCGCTCGCCTTCGCGTGCGGCCTCTGCGTCGCGCTCGCCGCGGGCACCAAGTACAACGGGATCGTTCTCGGAGCGGCCCCGGGCTGGGTGGTACTCGAGGTCGCCTTCGCCGAGCGTGCGCCGCGGCGCGCGCTCCGGCTCGGGCTCGCGCTCGCCGGCGGGCTCCTGCTCGGCCTGCTCGTCACGTGTCCGCCGTGCTACCTCGAGACCGGCCGCATCGCTGCGAAGCTGCACCAGCTCGACACGCTCGCCGGCATGCGCACGTGGCAGCCGCCGAACAACCACGTGACCGAGACGCTCGGCTGGTACGGACGTCCGTACCTCTACCAGCTCGTCGCCGGACTGCCGTTCGCGCTCGGCTGGCCCGCGTACCTGCTGTCGCTCCTCGGCGTCGCGACGGCCGTCGTGTGGCGAACACCGGCCGACCGAGTGCTGCTGGTGGCGCTCGTGACGTGGCTCTTCTTCCTGGGCCGGACCAACGTCTCGTTCACCCGATACCTGATCCCGCTCTTCCCGGCGCTCGCCGTTCTCGCCGGGCGTGCCCTCGTCGGGTTGCGCCTGCCGGGGCGGGTCACAGCGGCGGTGGCGACGCTGATCGTCGCGTACGGTCTCGCACTGGGATTCTCGCAGGTGGATCGCATGTCGTACGACCAGCAGCTCGCGGTCGCACGCTGGATCGAAGACCGCTTTCCCGAACGAGAGCGCGCCTCGCTGCGTGTCGTGGCGCCGCGCGAGCACGCGAGCTGGCTGCAGCTCCACGAGCCGTTGCGTCGCGTCGGCGTGACGCTGCGGACGGCGGCGCCGGGACGCTGGCTCGCCGACCGACCCGATGTGTTCATCCTGCCCGGGTGGTACGCGACCAGCGTCCGCCGCGACCCGCGACGCGCGCGCTTCCGTCCGCAGCTCGACCTGCTCGAGTCAGGCGGGGCGGGCTATCGGGAGGTGGCGCGCTTCGACGCACGCTACCTCCACCAGGAGCTCTACACCCGGCTCGACCCCGCGTTCGCGAGCGAGCTGTCGATGGGCGCGATCGGCTTTGCCATCTACCTGCGCGACGATCTCGTCACGCCCGCTCCAGCGCCTGGCGCAAGTCCGCGATGAGGTCGTCGGGGTCCTCGAGGCCGACCGAGAGACGGATCAGGTTGTCCTTGATGCCGACCGCGAGGCGCTCCTCGGTGCTGAGCTCGAAGAAGCTCATCAGCGAGGGCTGCTCGATGAGCGTCTCGACCCCGCCGAGCGACGGTGCGATCTGCGGGATCTCGACGCCGTCGACGACGCGCGAGGTCACGTCGAGTCCACCCTTCACCTCGAAGCTCACCACGCCGCCGAACCCGCTCATCTGACGGCGCGCGATCTCGTGGCCCGGGTGCGAGGGCAGGCCGCAGTAGTGCACGCGCTCGACGCGCGGGTGTGCGGCGAGCATCTCGGCGATGCGCAGCGCGCTCGCGTTCTGGTGCGCGACGCGCAGCGGCAGCGTCTTCATGCCGCGGATCAGCAGGTAGGCCGCGTGCGGATCGAGGATGCCGCCGAGTACGCCCTGGCACTCGCGGATCGCCTCGACGGTCTCGTGGCGGCCGACGATCACGCCGCCGAGCACGTCGTTGTGTCCCGAGAGGTACTTGGTCGCCGAATGCAGCACGAGGTCGATTCCGTGCGCGATCGGCTGCTGGTTCACGGGCGTCGCGAAGGTCGAGTCGATGATCGTCAAGAGCCGGTGGCGGCGCGCGATGTCGGCGATGCGGTCGAGATCGACGACCTTCATGTAGGGGTTGGTCGGCGACTCGCTGATCAGGACGCGCGTGCGCGGCGTGACCGCCGCCTCGAGAGCCGCGTAGTCGCCGGTGTCGACGATGCTCACCTCGACGCCGAACTTGCCGAGCATGCCGCGACAGAACTGCCGCGTGCGCCGGTAGCAGTCGTCGGTCATGATGACGTGCTGCCCCTGGCTGAGGACGGCGAACAGCGTGGTCGTGATCGCGGCCATGCCGCTGGCGAAGCCGAGGCCCGCCTCGGCGCCCTCGAGCGCCGCGCACTTCTGCTCGGCGATGCGCTGCGTGGGATTGCCGTAGCGGCCGTACTCCTCGCGCTCGACGTTGCCCGACATGTAGTCGACGAGCTCGGCGGTGTCGCGGAAGACGTAGGTCGCGGTCTGGAAGATCGGCGTGGTGATCGCGTTGCCGGGCCGCGGACGCTTCTCGCCGCCGTGCACCGCGGTGGTGAGGAGGCTCGCTCGCCGTGCGGCGTCGTGGTTCCGCCCGGACGTGCTCACGAGGCGCGCTCCACGCCGTGCGGCTTCTCCGCGCCGAGCGCGTCGATGCGCCGCAGCAGCGCGTCGCGCACCGCGCCGACGTCGTTCGGCAGCTCGATCGGCTGGTTCGCGTAGCGCGATGCGATGCCCGCGAGCTGCTTCTGATGGTAGGCCGCCTTCTGGTCGGCGAACTTGAGCCCGTGCGCGGTCGAGATCACCACCACGCGCTCGTCGCGCTCGATCTCGCCACGATCGAGCAGCTTCAGCAGCACCGCGAGCGCGACGCCGGTGTGCGGGCAATTGAACATCCCGGTCCGGTCCGCTTGCGCCGCGGCGTCGGCCAGCTCTTCCTCGCTCGCCTGCTCGACGATGCCGCCGAACTCCTGCAGCGTGCGCACCGCCTTCTTGTAGCTCACCGGGTTGCCGATCTGGATCGCGCTCGCGAGCGTGCTCTTCGCCTGCACGGGGTGGAATTCCTTGAAGCCGTTCTTGTACGCCAGATAGAGCGGGTTCGCGTGCTCCGCCTGCGCGACCACGATGCGCGGCCGGCGGTGGATCATGCCGAGGCGCTCCATCAGCAGGAAGCCCTTGCCGAGAGCGCTCACGTTGCCGAGGTTGCCGCCCGGAATGATGATCGTGTCCGGGACCTCCCAGTCGAACTGCTGGCAGATCTCCATGCCGACCGTCTTCTGACCTTCGACGCGCAGCGAGTTCATCGAGTTCGCGAGATAGATGTTCTCGCGCTCGGTGAGCTCCTGCACGGTGCGCATGCAGCCGTCGAAGTCGGTATCGAGCGACAGCACGATGGCGCCGTTGGCGATCGGCTGCACGAGCTGCGCGAGCGAGACCTTGTTGCGCGGCAACAGGACCACCGCGGGGATGTCCGCGGCCGCGGCGTATGCCGCGAGTGCTGCCGAGGTGTCACCGGTCGACGCACAGGCGACCGCCGGGATGTGCTGGCCGTTGGCGCGCATCTGCTTGACGACGCTCACCAGCACGGTCATGCCGAGGTCCTTGAAGGAGCCGGTGTGCGAGTTGCCGCACTGCTTGACCCACAGGTCGGGGAGGCCGATCTCGCGGCCGAAGCGCTCCGCCCAGAACAGGTTCGAGCCGCCCTCGAACATGCTGACGATGCTCTCGTCGGAGACCTGCGGCAGGACCATCTCCTTCCGGCACCAGACCCCGGAGCCGTAGGGCCAGGTGGTCGAGTGGATGCGCTGGTCGAACAGCTTCCGCCAGGCCTCGCCGCTGGTCTTCGCGAGGCGTGCCTCGTCGTGGACGACCTCGAGTAGCTCGTTGCACTTCCGGCAGCGGTAGATGACCTCGAAGATGTCGTAGGTCTCGCCGCAGGCCGGGTCGATGCACTGGAACCAGCTCCGGTATTTCATGGTCGTCCTGTCTAGCATGCCGGACGCGGTGTGGAGGAGGCGGCACGGCGACGATGGTGGAAGAACCGGGACCGGTTCGATATGCCCTCGGGACACCCAGCGGGACGCGAGACGACCCGGCGCCGGAGGAAGAACTCGATGACCGACGAAGAACTCGAAGCAAAGATCAAAGCCCTGAGCTTCTGGAGTGGCAAGAACTCGATGACCATCGAGGACATGGCCACCATCCAGCCGGGCCTCGCGCGCATCATGCCGGAGATCGGTGCTCGTACCTGGAAGCTGTACTACGCCGCCAAGGAGCAGAACTGGCCCATGGCGAAGTTCCAGTACAAGGAGATCAAGGGCCTCATGGAGCTCGGCGCCTTCATGCGGCCGAAGCACGAGGAAGCGCTCAACCAGTACATGGCCGAGAACTGGAAGGCGCTCGAGGGCCCGATCGAAGCCAAGGACTTCGCCGGCTTCGCAAAGGCGTTCAACGACGCCATCGACATGGCCAACGCGTACCACGAGCTCAAGGACAAGCCGTACATCCGCTGGAAGCTGCCCGACGAGCCGCCGCCCGACCTCGACCTCTCGCCGCGCCCCGCAGCGAAGAAGTGAGCTTCGAGCCGCCGCGAGGGGAGGGCGCTCAGCTCTCCCCTCCGGCCGCTCCGCCGAGCGCGGCCTCCACCTCCGCCGCGTCGGTGATCGTCGCGAGCAGCGGCAGCGTGTTGGCGATCGACCAGTCGTGCCACTCCTGGGGCACGCCCGCGCAGCAGTCCTCGATCACGAACATCTCGTAGCCGCGATTGAGCGACGCGCGAACGATGCCCTCGACCGCGAGCGTCGTCGAGATGCCGCACACGCACAGCTGCTCACGTCGCAGCTGTGCGAGGATCGAGTACAGACCGGTGCCGTACGATCCGTCCACCGACGTCGTGCGCGTCAGGACGAAGTCGCTCGGCGCGGCCGCGACCGTCGGATGGATCTCGGCGCCCCAGGTGCCCTCGACCAGCGACGGTCCGCGCTTGCCGGCGAGCGCGTAGATCCGCGCGCGTGGCCGCGGAAAGCCCGGCTTGTTCGCCACGTTGACGTAGAACACCGGCACCGCGCTCGCCCGCGCGACGGCGAGCAGACGAGCGACCTTCTCGAGGACGCCGCGCCGCTGCACCGCGGCCGCGAGCGCCGAGCCGAGTCCCTTCTTCTCGAGGTTCGTCTCGTGGACCATGTCGTTCTGCAGCTCGACGACGAGCAGCGCGGCCTTCGTGGGTTCGAGATCGAGCGGCATGACGCGCGAGCTTCGCAGCTCGTCGCCGCACGCTGCAAGCGCGCCTCGCACGACGCGGCGCAGCACATGGCGATCTCGTTGACATGCGCCAGCGCGCGTCGATAGTGTCCGCCGCGCTCGACGGTGGTCGAGCGCACGACTGAACCGCGAGCCAGGAGGGAGCACCCATGGGCGTTCGGTGGAGCGTCGGTACGGCCGGTCGAAAGCTGCTCACCACGACATGGGTCGTGGTGCTCGCTCTGCTCGTCGTCGCGCCACGTCCTGCGCGAGCACTCTACCTCGACGACGACCAGAACTTCAGCCTGCGCATGCGAGCCTACTCGCAGCTGACGCTGGCGATGCAGGACAGCCAGAAGTTCGTCACCAGTCCGGAGAAGTTCACCGGGCAGATGATGCAGAACCGGACCTTCGCGAACCCCGAGTTCGACGCCAAGTTCACGTCCTTCCTGCCCGGTCCGTGGCTCGACGACCTCAGTGGCCGGCTCGCGCTGTGGGGCTTCTACGACGGGCTCTACGACTACGGTCCCGAGCAGTACGCCGAGGCGGCGGCGAACATCAAGTTCCACCGCGGACCGAACGGCGCCTTCCAGACCAAGGGCGACACCCGCGAGCAGGCGATCGCGGGCAACGCGCTGGCGCGCAACGTGCGCGACATCTACGCGCGGCGCTGGCGCGTCAACGAAGCCTACGTGAACATCTCGAAGGGACCGCTCTTCGTCCGCATCGGCCGACAGGCGATCTCGTGGGGCGAGGCCGACACGATCGGCCTGCTCGACGCGAACAACCCCTTCGACACCACGATCGTGCCGGGAGTGTTCATCGACCTCGACGAGGCGCGCATCCCGCTCTGGACGCTGCGCGCGACCTATCAGCTCTTCTCCGACCTCGGCCCGCTCTCGAGCGGTCTGATCGACAGCTACATCGTGCCGGGCATGATCGATACGACGATCTCGCCGCTGCAGATGCAGGGCGCGAGCCCGTTCTCGGCGCCGCCGCCGGCGCCCGGACCGGGCGTCGAGGTCTTCCAGCGCCGCCCCGGCATGCGCTTCGGAAACTCCCGCTGGGGCTTCCGGTTCCAGACGGTGATCGCGCGCGACTACACGACCAGCGTCTGGTTCTACAAGACGTTCCCGACCGAGCCGGTCGCGATCAACCTCGGCGTCTCGCAGGACACCGGGCGCCTGGTGACGTCGGTCGAATCTCCACTGGTCAACGTCGCCGGCATCGCCACGAGCTGGTTCAGCGAGTACCTGAACTCGGTGGTGCGCAGCGAGGTCGAGGTGTTCAACAACAACCCCGGCTTCCGCGTCGACACCAACATCACGCGTGGGCTGAGCGCGGAGTGCAACGCACCCGGCGTGCCGAAGAACTTCGCCAACTGCGGCCGCTACGACCAGATCAACCTGATCCGCGGCGAGCTCGGCATCGATCGGAACCTCTTCATCCGCGCCCTGAACCCGTCGAACGCCTTCATCTGGGTCACCTCGTTCGTGTTCACCGCGAACCCCGACGAGACCGACACGAAGGACTACCGCTCGAGCGGCATTCTGAAGCCGTCGGCGCTGATTCGCGCCGGCAAGGGCGGCGCGCCCGCCGGCTCGATCACCCAGGGCTGCAACGGGGAGCCGGGGCCCTGCGACTACGTGAACCAGGGCGTGTTCGAGTACTTCATCCAGACCCACCTCGAGTCGAACTTCATGCACGGCAAGCTGCCGATGGGCATCACCGCGGTCATGAACGGGCGCGGCGCGCTCGCGATCTGGCCCGACGTCGCCTACCGCATCAACGACTCGTTCATCGTCAGCGCGCGCTACATCAACATCCACACCTTCGGCAGCGAGAACAACGGCTTCGCGGCGGGCCTCGGGCTGTTCCGCGATCGCGACGAGGTCTGGTTCCGCGCGACGTACCAGCTGAACTGATTGCAACGAGGGGTCACGCGACCCCTCGCCCCACGCGGCGAAGCCGCGTGGGGCCCCACTCCCCGCGCTCGCTTCGCTTCCATGAGAGGGCCGGCTCGCGTCAAGGCATTTCGAGAGTCTCGTCCGACTACCGCCACGCTTCCATTCG